>PPYF01026527.1_pt1 | contig 135507 bp, 114 predicted proteins | sample 1559871 | NCBI WGS metagenome assembly PPYF01 (sample SAMN08240021, study PRJNA423297) | Human gut metagenome, whole genome shotgun sequencing project.
CATACTACATGGTATTTACAGGAATAGACGACATTGTTGTTTGATTTATATGTTGTGTTCATATTTGTATTATACTATAGTTTATTAGTTGATACAATTACTATTTTGTCCATCTTCAATTACTTGCATAAATTCGATGGACGCGTCTTATATCCCCATAGCTGAAGCAAAGGGTTTTACGACGCATTGGATAATATAATTTTCACACCATAAAAATTCCCCTGAACGCGGATAATTTTCCGTATCCAGGGGATTCTTCTTTCTTCTCTATAATTGCCAGCTCATTACCATCATATTGGTCCGGATTTTCCCGAAAGCTACTCTGTTCAAAGTACTTTTCGTCCGTTTACAGTCAGCTTGAAGGTTGTTCCCAAAATTTCTGCTGATTTTCTGCAGAACATCATCCGATCAAGAAAAATCTCAAAATAGTCATACATGGAACAGATATTTTCATCGATCTGAAGGTTCAGTGCGATCACAGATTTTTCTTCATCAATCTTAAGCTTCGAATCTGTCACAGCATAATTCACACGATCGTGAATATCAAACGCAGATCTTTCCTTCTGGCGTACACGGCTTCTTCTGACATCAGTTTTGTCCGCAATGATAAGTGCTGCTGATATAACATCTTCCGGGCTTCCTGTTGATTCATCGTGATTTCCGATTGCAGCTATGACAGTTACTCTGTCCTCAAGAGACATGTTGGTATCCTTCAGCAGATCATTTGCAAGAAGGGCACCGTATTCCGCATGATGGTTTCTGTTAATCGCATTTCCGATATCATGCATATATCCGGCGATTTTTGCAAGCTCGATCTCATGCTCCGGGTAGCCGAGTCTTTTCAGAATCTTCCCGGCCTGATGTGCTACCTGAACACAATGTGCCTGTGAATGATCTGTAAATCCAAGCTGTCCCAGGTTTGAATTTCCCTTTTTCAGATATGCATTGATTTCCTTATTATTCGCTACATCCTTATACTTCAAGTTTTTTTACTCTCCCTACGTGTTTCGTGCAGATATTCCCACTCTGCTTATGCTTCTTAGCCATATAGTCAGAGTCTCTTTATTGCGTCCATTGCCAGCGATGATCTCTCGCATTCTTCAGCTGACAATGTGATCTGCCAGCAAAGAGGACTATCCACCATATGTTTCGCCGCATAGCTTAAACCATTTGTCCTTTCATCCAGAAAGGGCCTGTCGATCTGCTGCGGATCTCCCAGCAGTATGATCTTCGTTCCCTGGCCTGCTCTTGTGATAATGCCCTTTACCTGATTTGGTGTCATATTCTGAGCTTCATCAATGATCAGATATGTCTTCGCAATAGACCTTCCTCTGATGAAATTCAATGCTTCCGTCTGAATGATTCCACGTTCAAAAATCTCCGCTATCTTATCACTCAGCTCGTCTTCATCTTCATATCTCTTCTTTTCATCCGAATCAAGGATCTGTTCCAGATTATCGATCACCGGTCTCATCAAAGGTGCTATTTTTTCCTTTTCATCGCCCGGCAGAAATCCTATATCATCGTCAAACTGTGCGTTGGGTCTGCATACGATCACACGGCGATATTCCTGTGCCGGATTGTTATATACCTTTTCCATTCCAACAGCAAGCGAATAAAATGTTTTCGCGGTTCCCGCCATTCCTTTGATGATAACAAGGGGAGCTTCTTTTGCATCTGTCATAAGGGCTTCCTGCATAAAATATTGTCCGACATTTCTCGGTGATATTCCATAGGGCTTGCTTTTTTTGTAAACAAGCTGGACTATCTTTCCTGAGGATACTCTTCCAAGAAGTGTCTTTTTTGTAGACTGATCCGGCTTCAGTATCACAAATTCATTCTCATGAAATTCCGGTATGGTATGATTTCCTTCCTCGTCACTCTGATAAACCTCTTCAAGAGAAATTCCTTTTTTCTTGAACTCCTTGACCTTATCTTCCGGAATGTATACTTCTGTACGACCGGTATACTGTGCATCATCATCTGAGATCTGCTCACGCTCGAAATCCTCTGCCTGAATTCCCATGATCTGTGCCTTCAGACGAAGTACGATATCCTTTGTCACCAGAATAACCTGCTCATCTGTTTCCGCAAGACCTCTGCATACCTTCAGGATCCTGTTATCCGGTTTGTCATCCGGAAGATCCGGCGGCAGCTCTACGTGTACAAAATTTTTTTCAATACGCAGAATACCACCGCCGGAAAGTGCTACTCCCTGTAACAGATCACCCTTCTGCCTGTACCATTCCAGCTTTCGGACTGCGGCTCTTGCATTGATTCCTTTTTCGCCCTCTGCCTTTTTAAGTCCATCCAGTTCTTCCAGCACCACCAGCGGAAGTACCAGATTATTGTCCTCAAAACACTCCAATGCATATGGAGCCTGGATCAGTACATTCGTATCTATCACATAGGTTTTTATCATATATGCATGCGCTCCTTTTCTGACTTCTGTCCCTTTTTCAGAAAATATGGTAGCATGCTTATTTTTTCGGTACTATCTCATTATTATGATTTTTGTATAAAATTATCGTAAAATCTTCTATTCCATGATGAAGCGGAACCTTCCTACAGTGCCTCTTTATACAGTGCCAGGATATCCTCCCGAACGGTTTTCTGAGGATTTATCGCAATGTTTCCGCTTTTCATGGCATCCTCTGTCATCTGTGCAAAATACTCATCCGTAACCCCTGCATCCGATAATTTCGCCGGGATCCCAACCTGTGTATTCAGCTCACGGACTGCCTGCTCCAGCATTCCTTTTGAAAACTCAGACTCACATTTCTTTTCCGTGGAAATATAATTATAAATCTTCTGATATTTTCCGAAGGCTGCCTCTTCGTTATATTTCACGATATACGGAAACAGGATTCCGTTTGCAACACCGTGAGGCACATTGAAAAAAGCACTGACCGGATGGCTCATGGCATGGATATTTCCAAGTCTTGCCCAGGAAAAAGCAATCCCGGCAAACAGAGAGCCTGCCAGCATATCGGAAGCTGCTTCCAGATTGCTGCGGTCTGCCACGTAGGTGCGGATGCTCCGCCCGATCAGCTCCATCGCTTTTTCGCTCATTGCCTCGGAAAATGGAGATGCGTCCAGAGAAACGTAGGATTCCTCTGCGTGGATCAGCGCATCGATCCCGCAGGCAGCCGCCACGGAAGCAGGTGCGGAGGTAAGAAGCAGCGGATCCAGAAGTGCATAAGCCGGGATCAGCTTATAGGAAAATACTGTAAGCTTGTAATTTCGTTTGTGATCGGTAATAACAGAAAAAGCCGTAACCTCTGAACCGGTTCCGGCAGTTGTGGGAATAGCGATCAGTGGGATGATCTCCCCCGGAACCTTGTCCGCACCTTCATATTCTGTGATGCTGCCGCCGTATTTCGCCACAACGCCTACTGCTTTTGCCACATCCATAGGGGAACCGCCGCCAAGAGCAACAATAAAATCCGCCCCGCTTGTCAGGAATGCTTCAGCTGCACGTTCCACAGTCTCCACCGATGGATTTCCTTCTGTATCACAGAAGGTGCTGACTGCAATGCCGGCCTGTGTAAGGATTTCTTCACACTGCCCCACTACGCCAAGTCTGTTCAGTGTGGGGCCGGAAATGATAAAGCCATGTTTTCCGCCAAGCTTCCCGGCTGCCCCGGGAAGCTCCTTTAATACACCTTCACCAAAAAGAATATTCTGCGGTACGGAAAATGTAAATCTTTTCATGCTGTTCGTCTCCTCTGCTTATTCTGAAAGTGCATTTACCGTCTCTTCAATGATGGCAGCCGCCTGATCACAGTCTTCCTCTGTAATGATCAGCGGCGGTACCATACGGATGGTATGTGCTCCGATGGCAGTGATCAGGAGATGTCTGTCAAGACAGCCATGCTTTACATCCACACCGGAAATAGTATCATCAAATTCCACACCTACCAGAAGACCCTGACCACGAACCTCTTTTACATGAGGGATCTTTGCAAGCTTTTCCATAAAATAAGCTCCCATTTTTGCCGCATTGCCAGCCAGATCTCTGTCAAGAAGTTCACCAACCTCGGCCAATGCTGCAGCACAGGAAACCGGATGTCCGCCGAAGGTTGTTCCGTGAGAACCAGGTGTGAAAGCTTTTGCCACTTCCTCTGTAGCACAGATCGCGCCGATCGGCATACCGCCTCCAAGTGCTTTTGCCATGGACACGATATCCGGTTTGATCCCGTAATGCATATAGCTCATCACCTTACCGGTTCTGCACCAGCCTGTCTGAACCTCATCAATAAGAAGGAGCATATCGTTCTCATCACAGAATTCCCGGAGTCCCTTCATAAATTCCATGGTTGCCGGATGGACACCGCCCTCGCCCTGTACAGGCTCTATCATAATGGCAATGGTATTTTCCGTGCAGGCATCTTTGAAAGCCTCAAGATCATTGTACGGTGCATAGGAAAATCCGTAGGTCATGGGACCAAAGCCAACCTGGCATCCGTTTCCCGGCTGTCCGGTGGCGGACATGGCGCCAAAGGTTCTTCCATGGAATCCCATTTTTGCAGTTACGATATGATAACGGTTCGGACCATATTTTTCGATTCCGTATTTTCTTGCCATTTTGATCATGGCCTCATTTGCCTCTGTACCGGAGTTCTGGAAAAAGATCTTATCCATTCCGATGGTTGTGCAGACCTTTTCAGCAAGAAGAGCCTGGGGAATGGTGTACGGATAGTTGAAGGTATGCATCAGTGTCTGCGCCTGGTCTACAACCGCTTTTACTACCTTCTCATTGCAGCTTCCTGCGGAGTTTACTGCGATACCTGCATAAAAATCCAGATATTTTTCGCCCTTCTCATTGTAGATATACTGGTCTTTTGCACTTTCTGCCAGAAAATCCATTCTCTCATAGGTCTCGATCATGTATTTGTTTACTTTTTCCTTGATATCCTCAAATGTCAGTCCTGTTTCTTCCAGCTTCATTTCTTTTCCTCCCCTTTTGTGATCTGTTCTGATAAGATCTGTTCCCGTGTGATCAGACCCTTCATCACCAGATATTCTTCGATCATCTTTACGCATCCTGCAATTCCGACTTTTTCACTGTTCAGCGTCATATCGTAGTTGACGGGATTGGTCCAGTAATTACCTTTTGTATAATATTTATAATAGTCCGCTCTGTACTTATCTGTATTCTCAATGGTGGCTGCTGCCACATCTGAGGATACCTTCATCCTCTGCATGGTCCGCTCCAGACAGAAGGCACGCGGCGCTTCGATATAGATACTTACCACATTTTTTCTGCCCTTTAAGACATAATCCGCACATTTTCCGACAATCACGCAGGATTCCTGATCTGCCAGGTTTCTGATGATCTGTGACTGATACTCAAACAACCGGTCATCGGAAACAAATTTCTCATTTCTTGCAATGTACTGCCTGGATCTGGGCAGCCCTTTAAGGAATCCTGTAAATCCTCCGTTATTCCGGATACGCTCATTGATATCCAGGAAGAGCTTTTCATCCAGTCCGCTCATCTGGCTTGCCAGTGTCAGGATACGGTTTTCATAACAGTGGATCCCAAGATCTTTTGCCAGCATGGAGGCGATTTCCTTTCCGCCGGTTCCAAAACCTCTGGCAAAGGTTACAATAAAATTTTCCATTTTATACTCCTTCCTATCCTGCCAGATAACGGCTCAAAAATTCTCTGGTACGGGCATTTTTAGGATTTTTAAACAGCTCCGCCGGAGGTGCATCCTCCACAATGTAACCCTGATCCATAAAAATCGTCCTAGTGGAAACATCTCTGGCAAATGCCATCTCATGAGTCACAATGATCATGGTAAGGCCTGTGGTCGCCAGCTCCTTCATAACATTTAAAACCTCGCCTACCATCTCCGGGTCCAGTGCTGATGTAGGTTCATCAAAAAGCAGGACCTCCGGATTCATGCAGAGCGATCTTGCAATGGCAACCCTCTGCTTCTGTCCACCGGAAAGCTGTGTTGGATTTGCATTGATAAACGGTGCCATTCCTACCTGCTTCAGATGTGTGATCGCCCTGTCAAAGGCTTCTTCCTTTGACAGATGAAGGACTTTTCTTGTACAGAGCATACAGTTCTGAAGAACAGTCATGTTATTAAAGAGATTAAATGACTGAAATACCATGCCGACCTTTGACCGGTAATCATTGATCTCCTTCTGGACTGCTCCGATCTCTTTTCCGTGATAGCGGATCTTTCCGCTGGTCTGGGTTTCCAGCTTGTTGATACAGCGAAGCAGAGTGGATTTTCCGGAACCGGAGGAACCAACGATACAGATGATCTCACCCGGCTCCACGTTGAAATCGATTTTTCGCAGTACCTCATGCTGCCCGAATGCTTTACTTAATTCCTCAACGGATATGATTGCATCACCCATTATTTTTCCCTCCTTACGGATTTTCCATATATTCCACTGCCAGTGCGTAGTTCTCTGTTTTCTTCACCTTCTTTTCAAGGAATGTAAACAGACGGTTGAATACAAAGCAGAGTACAAAATAGATCACTGCAATAACAAGATAGGATTCAAAATATTTATAATAATTTCCGCCTACAGTTTTCGCTGCCATAAACAGCTCCTGAACTGCGATAACATTCAGAACGGAAGTCATTTTCAGATTTGTAAGAAATGTATTTGCCATCTCAGGGATGATGTTTTTGAAGGCCTGTGGAAGTACTACATAGATCATGGTCTTCATAGGTGACATTCCCATGGCCCAGGCGCCTTCTCTCTGTCCCATATCAATGGAACCGATGCCGGCTCTGACAGTTTCTGCCATGTAAGCTCCGGTGTTCAATACCGTTACCATAACACCTGCAAACAATGGTGTAATATTCACATTTGCCTGACGGATACCATAATACAGGACCATTGCCTGAACGATCATTGGCGTATCTCGGAAAACCTCCACATAGATCCTGCAGATTGCCTTTAAGATTTTAAAAATTCCTTTTTTCAGAATGCTGTCGCCTTCATTGATACGGATATCCTGGATGATACCGATGATATAGCCCAGCAGGAAACCAAGAATGGTTCCTGCTACAGCTATATAGAGAGTCAGCCAGGTTCCTTCCAGAAACATACTGGAATATTTTTTTGCCAGAAAGATCATCCATTCCAGGGAATTGGAAGGATCTGTGATTGAAAAGCCTAACATATCTCCACCTCACTTGGACTAGTTCGCTGCCGGCTGCTGTGTCAGAACAGTATCCATCAGCTCATCCATTTTCTCTTTATCGTTCCAGCCGATGTCATCCATAGCACCCTGCAGCTTATCTCTCAGCTCTGTGTCATCTTTTCTTGTTGCGATGCAGACATTGACCATTTCATCATCATCTTTAAAGGTATCCTTCTCATCCAGGTTGATGATCTTCAGATCCTTGTTTGTCAGTGCTGCTGATTCTGCTGTAGGAACATCTACAACGCAGACATCTGCAACTCCGTTGGAGATTGCCATAAAGCACTCTGATGTTGTCTCATAGTTTCCGGACTGCTCTGCACCGTCGATCTGATCCAGAAGCGGTACCCATCCGGTTCCAAGCTGTGTGGTAACCTTACAGCCTGTTCCTGCAAGATCGGAAAGACCTTTGACATCGTCATATTTGCCGCCTGCCTTTACCACGATACAGTTATCTCTGTAATAATATGGTTCTGTAAAAGCATATGATTTTTCTCTTTCTGCCGTTTTTCCCATACCTGCGATGATACAGTCATAATCGCCGGCATCCATGGAGATTCCGATGGAGGACCACTCAACCTTGTGGATCTCCAGCTTCATTCCAAGCTGATCTGCAAGCTTCTGGGCTACTGCCACATCGTAGCCATATGCGTAATAATCACTGTCGTAAATAGGTTCTGCCTTGCTTCCGTCCGGGGTTGTGTCTGTATCCTGGGTCCAGTTGAACGGTGCATATGCACATTCCATACCAACCCTTAACACATCCTTATCGGATTTGTCTGCTGCCCATGTGGAAGCTGCTGTAGATGCTAACATTGCTGCGGAAATAATACCTGTGATCACCATTTTGCCTAAAAGATTTTTTTTCATATTCGTTTCCTCCTCTTCTACATAGCTGGCACAAAACATATTTAACTGGTCGACCTGAACGTTTTCGCCTGTAAACAAAAAGGGCGCTGAAAGAAATTTTTTATTTCCTTCAACGCCTTCGTTGTTTGATAGACTTCATTATACTCAGAAGAAGCCTTTCGTCAACTTTTATTTTGCACAAACAAACTATTCATTTTGCACAGTGTTGTAAATATATGAACCTGCTCTTCAGGAAAACATCAGCTGTTTGATCAGGATACAGTTTATCATATCCAGATATTCCATATAGTCATCCAGCTCAAAATCTATCAGCTCCTGGATCTTATTCATCCGGTACTGCAGGGAATTTCTGTGGATAAAAAGTTCCTTCGCCGTTTTTCCGACGCTGAACCCGTTCATGTAATAGGCAAGCAGGGTATCCAGAAGAAACGTTCCGTTGGCATGATCATATTCCTCCAGCTTTCCCAGCCGTTCATTGCAGTAATTCAGGATCTCATCATGGTTGTCGTTATTGAACAGATACTGATAGATTCCCATGGCTGTTGCACTTAAGACTTTCTTGTGCTTGGGATTTGGAAGTATGTCTTTTTTGGGGATCAGACGCTTTGCCTCCTGATAGCTGGTGCCGAAATCTGCCGGATTGGTGTAGATACCGCCCAGGATACAGGTGCTTCGGATGGTTCCGTGAAACTGCGGACTGGCATCGATCTTCTGCAGAACCTTCTCCAGCTCATGTTCAATGCTTTTGTCTTTTTTTGCCTCAAAAAGAAGAACAAACTTGTTAAGAAACCTGAGGAACATGGGCTTTCCTTCCATTTCCATAACTTCCTGGTTCAGATAATTGGCATAATATTCATAGATATGTTCATCCTGTTCCAGATTGATGCCGTACTTCCGGTCAGCCACAATGATCCCTACTCTGCAGGGTGTGGTAAAGTTGATCCCGAACTGCTGGGAGATTTTTTCGATATAGCGATCATTAATATCATAGCCAAACAAAAGATTGTAAAGATAATCTCCCATCCGTTTATTCTGCATTTCATATTCCAGGATGATCTTTCCCACACTCTGGGCAATATCCACAAAAGAAGCTCCTTCCCACCGGATGTAAAACAGCGGAAGCTTCAGTCCATTTGCTTTGTCGATCATCTCCTTCGGGACGGGCTCCTTGTCATCGGTGATAGAGATCCCAAAGCCGGAAATTCCAAGCCCATACAGTTCTTCCATGGCTTTCTGTGCTTCTTCCAGGTCAAACCGGACATAGTCCACCACACACAGGGCAAAATTCCCCTGGTTCATATGCTCCTCAAAAGGCCGGGTCTGCACCATATAGGTCCATGTGACAGGTCTTGTGAGACCTTTTTCCCCGGCGATCAGTTCCACTCCGTCCAGCTGCAGTTCCAGTATATCCTGACAGGTGATCATATGCATCAACTCCTTATTTTTGCAGTATTTCACACACTCGCATCCATAAACAGGCAAAACAATATCTGATTTTCTCATCCTTCCGTTATCCTAGCAGAAATATCTGATTCCGGCAACTCATAAAAAAACCTGGAAGAACTCAGCCACAGGCACATTATTTCTTCCAGGTTTTTCTGTTTTCAGATTCTCAGTCAGCTGTTTTTGATCCGGCAGCCGGCACAGCTCTGCATCCAGTTACATTCAGATTTATTCTGCCTGTGGTTTGCGTACCTGTGCTGTACCCTTCTTTGCTCCGACAGATTTTTCAGCATGCTCTTTCACAAGATTTCGTCCAAGCAAAGTCAGGCATACAAATGCGATCACTGCAAAAACAGCTCCGATCCCAAATACCACGTTCATCTCATAACCATTGCTGCTCACCAGACCGGAGATCGCCGGTGCGCCAAAGGTTGCGAATACGATACCGAACATAACAAATCCATAATTTTCTCCGGTGTGTTTCATTCCGAAAATGGAGCTTGTCAGAGATGGAAAGCTTCCCATGATGCCGCCATAGCAGCCGTACATCAGCACAACGGCAACCGTTACTGCCAGGGATCTTGATACAGCGAGAACTCCCATAGCGATCACTGCCACGATCAGCACTCCTTTGATGCAGACAATCCTGCCCACTTTATCTGCCAGTGTGGGAAGCACCAGTCTTGCTCCTGCATTGACAATGGATCCAAGCATAACGGCACTGACTGCCACTGCAGACGGGATTCCAAGGTCGATCTGGTAGGTCTGGGATACCGGTGAAACCATAAAATAAGAAATCAGTCCAAAGAACATGGTCGCAAGAAGAAGATAAAAATTCTTTGTTCTCATCATCTCTCCGGATGTATACTGCTTCATCTCCGGTGTCCCGGACTTTTCCGCAGAGCCACCTGCGTTCACCAGACTCTTATCGGGTGCCTGAAAAAAGATACCGCACAGGATCCAGGAAATCGTGATGGCCACGCCAACGATCAGAAGGGTTTTCTGCACACCTTCCGCTTCCAGCAGCTTTCGACTCAGCGGTGCCAGGAAAAATCCACAAAGTCCGTTGGCAGTTACCACAACGCCGGAAGCAAATCCGGTACGGTCCGGAAACCATCTTTGTACTGTTGCCAGGATCACCGTATAGATCATTCCCTGACCAAATCCCTGCATCACTCCATAGGAGAGATACATAGGAAGCGGTGTGGGAACGATCAGAAATGCGGATGCCAGGATTCCTGCTGCAAAGATCCCGCCTCCGATCCATACAATCGTCTTTTCCTTAAAGCGGTTCTGCATCCTTCCGCCTACGATATTTCCGAATACAAAGGTGCTCAGTGCCAGATAAAAGCACATGGATGCCTGTCCCTGGCTCCAGCCTGCCTGCTCCATCACATAAGGCTGGTAAATAGACCATACATGGGGATATCCTGTAAAAAAGATCGCGAAAGCTCCGAATATCATAGTCAGCAGACGCTGTTTTTTCTGTGTTCCTGTCATAATTTCCTCCTCTGAAAAAGATTTCCGGCCTGCTCTGTACTCTCTGCCCACAGAATGCAGCCTGTTTCTGTACACACGATCTGCACGTTTTCCTGCACATTAGCTTCACTTATCTTTGATATTCTTTTGTTTGCGTGCTATTTTCTTTTATTTGCGTGTCAAATGCGTGTTAATTATGTTGTGTGTATGTTATCACACGCAGTCTTATTATGCAATATAAATTTACAGCTTTTTCTGTTTTCTCATTTTTATCCAAAGTTTACGGTTATTTCTTTGTATATTATTCACAACGGCGTTGTTTTATGCACGCATGTGCACGCGTTAATTCTTGTATGAAATCCTTATTTCATCTAATATATTTCAAATTTTGATCCTTTTCCCGCAGCAAAAAGCACGCATTTTAAGCAGGCGTGCTTTTCCGTTTTTTTATCTCTTTTTCACTTTATCTGTTCACAGTCTCATAACTGTCCCTTAAAAAATTATCTATATTGGATATTTTTAAATACACAAGTAAGTTTTATAATCTGGAACCAACAGAAATCAAACACAAAATCAATGATTACGGAGGAAAAGATCATGTCTGCAACAAATGAAAGATATAAACTGAACAAAGAACTGGCACAGATGTTAAAGGGCGGTGTGATCATGGATGTCACAACACCTGAGCAGGCAAAAATTGCCGAGGCTGCCGGTGCCTGTGCGGTTATGGCCCTGGAGCGTATTCCTGCCGATATCCGTGCAGCAGGCGGTGTTTCCCGAATGAGTGACCCGAAAATGATCGAAGGGATCCAGAACGCAGTTTCCATTCCTGTTATGGCCAAATGCCGTATCGGACATTTTGTGGAAGCACAGGTACTGGAAGCCATTGAGATCGACTATATTGATGAAAGTGAAGTTCTTTCTCCTGCTGATGATGTTTATCATATTAATAAAAGAGAATTCAAAGTTCCTTTTGTATGCGGTGCAAAAGATCTTGGAGAGGCACTCCGCCGCATCAATGAAGGTGCTTCCATGATCCGTACAAAGGGTGAGCCCGGAACCGGTGATATCGTTCAGGCAGTCCGCCATATGCGAAAAATGAACAGCGAGATCGCAAAGCTTACCAGTATGCGTGAAGATGAACTTTTTGAGGCTGCAAAAACTCTCCAGGTTCCTTATGAACTGGTATCCTATGTACATGACAACGGCAGACTTCCGGTTGTAAACTTTGCTGCCGGCGGCGTTGCCACTCCTGCAGATGCCGCTCTTATGATGCAGCTTGGCGCCGAAGGTGTCTTCGTCGGTTCCGGTATCTTTAAATCCGGAAATCCGGCAAAAAGAGCTGCTTCCATCGTAAAAGCAGTTACCAACTACACCGATGCCAGACTGATCGCAGAGCTTTCCAGAGATCTTGGCGAAGCTATGGTCGGGATCAATGAACAGGAAATCGCCTTACTGATGGCAGAAAGAGGCAAATAATGACAATTGCGGTACTGGCTTTACAGGGTGCTTTTGCAGAGCACGAAAAGGTTCTTGACCGCCTCAGCGTTTCTCATATCGAGCTGCGCCAGGCAGGTGATCTTAAAAAGCCCTTCGACGCTCTGATCCTTCCGGGCGGGGAAAGCACTGTTCAGAGCAAGCTATTAAAAGAGCTTGATATGTTTGAGCCCCTGAAAAAAAGAATCGAAAACGGAATGCCCGTTCTGGCTACCTGTGCCGGACTGATCCTTCTGGCTTCTGAGATCGAAGGACAGGACAGCTGTCATTTTGGCACCATTCCCATGTGTGTGCGCAGAAATGCCTACGGAAGACAGCTTGGAAGCTTTCATACGGAAGAAACGGTTAAATCTGTGGGCAAAGTTCCCATGACCTTTATCCGTGCGCCTTATGTGTCTGACGTCCACGATGATACAAGGGTTCTGGCTTCTGTCGAAGACCGGATCGTTGGCGTACAGTACAATGATCAGCTGGCCTTTGCTTTTCACCCGGAACTGGATGAAGACACCCGGATCCATGAAAGATTTCTGGAGATCGTCCGGGATTCCTGCAGCTGAAACTCCGGGATAACAGCCTCTTTTCATCACATGAAATTGTTTTCTGAAAACGAATGCCACCAGGCACACCTGTAAAAAGATGTAAAAATCCGGGAACACAGAGTAATATGAACTGTGTTCCCGGATTTTCTGATATTTTCTGAGCTTTATTTCTCAGCTTATTTGATTGTCTTCAGCTCATACTCCCTGGTTCCCAGACCGATCTTTTCTGCCTGATCCAGAGTTGCCTTCCACTCAATATTCGGATTGGAATCCTTAAAGTGGTCATGATGACAGTGCCATCCCGGCTCTGCCAGATGCTCTCCAAGCTGGCTGTTGGCGATCGGTGTTGCCTTCAGACAGGCATCTGCACAGGCCTGATCCAGTGCAACCGGGTCAAAGCTTGCGAACATTCCGATATCCGGAAGGATCGGCGCATCATTTTCACCATGGCAGTCACAGTTAGGGCTGATATCCTGTACCAGTGCAATATGGAAATGAGGACGTCCGTGACAGACAGCCTGTGCATACTCTGCCATCTTGCGGTCAAGAAGCTCGTTTGCACTGCTATTCGGATTGTATACGGCATCATAGCTGCAGGCGCCGATACAGCGGCCACAGCCTTTGCATTTATCGTAATCGATAACTGCTTTCTTGTTTACATATGTGATCGCATCACTTCCGCACTCTTTCGCACAGCGGCGGCAGCCACGACAGACATCTTCATGGATGGCCGGCTTTCCGCTGGCATGCTGCTGCATTTTTCCGGCACGGCTTCCGCAGCCCATACCGATATTCTTCAGGGCGCCGCCAAAGCCGGTTGCCTCATGTCCCTTGAAATGGCTGAGACTGATAAAAATATCTGCATCCATGATAGCATGTCCGATCAGGGCAGTTTTGCAGTATTCTCCGTTTACTACCGGAACTTCTACTTCATCGGTTCCTCGAACTCCGTCACCGATGATGATCTGACATCCGGTTGTGATCGTGTTAAATCCGTTAAGATTTGCACAGTCCAGATGCTCCAGTGCATTCTTTCTGCTTCCCGGATAAAGAGTATTACAATCTGTCAGGAACGGCATTCCGCCCTGCTCCTTACAGAGATCTGCGACTACCTTTGCATAGTTCGGACGAAGGAATGCCATATTTCCAAGCTCTCCGAAATGCATCTTGATGGCTACGAATTTTCCATCCATATCGATATCTTTGATTCCTGCGGCAACGCAGAGTTTTTTCAGTTTGTCCAGCTGGCTGGTTCCCACCGGACATCGAAAATCAGTGAAATAAACTGTTGATTTCTCCATTCTGGTTTCCCTCCTGTTTGATCATTTCAAAATAAATTTACCCTTTTCCTGACAATATGTCCAGTTTTTACACAAAAAATATATAAAAAATGCGCTACGCTACTCTCGAAAAAGGATCTGCGAAAAATACCGGAACTTTCCATCATTGGTCCAGCACTGCATTCCCACAGCATCTGCCATCTTCTGCGCATCTACACAGTAGGCAGACATACAGGAATTATGCTTGTACGGCCCGGCGCTCATGATCAGAAGATCTGTTTTTCCGCACTCTTTCATCTTCTCTGCGAACTGCTCTGTCAGCTTATTATGTGCAAGCTTGGCTTTTCTGTAATCCATGAGTCTGTCCTGTGTCGTCTGGAGCACCAGTGTGTTCTCATAGCCCAGGGCACGTTCCTTCATTTCTTCCACGGTTCCGCTTTCCGGTGGACATGCAGGATTTTTATCATAATTGCCACAGGCATTTTCTTCACAGAAAACACGGTATTCCGGCACAAACACCAGCTTATCGGTTTTCATGACCGCAGCATCGGAAAAGCCAAGCTTCTTTGCTTCTTCAATAAAATCCATTTTTCTCTCTCCTGTGTTTTTTCTTTTATAGTGCCACATTTTATTTGTATTTACAAGCACAGACTTTCACTCTGCTGCCAGGCGGATAAACTCCTCCATCTCTCTCGTCTTAAACTTATTCTTATGGTAAAAAATCTGCCGGTACATGGATATCTCCACATCCTCCACATGTAAAAGGGCAATTCTTCCTTTCCGGATATCTCGCTCCACAGCCAGATAGGGAAGGAAGGAAAGTCCGTGATTCTTTTCCAGCATGCGGATGATAAAGGCGGTATCACTGATCTCCAGCACCGGTGACAGAGCCTGCTTCTTAAGCGCCAGCTGCTGATCCAGGGCCTGCCGGTAATTGGCATTCTTTTCCGTGAGAAAAAAAGGCTCTTCCAGGATATCCCCCATCTTCAGCGTCTTTCCGGCAAATTCCGAATCTGCGGAGGCCACAAATACCACAGGTTCAGCTTTCTCCATTACTTTGATCCAGTTCTGGTCCCACCTTGGAGTGTCCAGTATGTAAATAAGATCAAGCCCGTTATGCTCCATCATCCGTATCAGCTGTTCCGGTGTATCAATAGTCACCTGCAGGCTGACCTTCGGGTGAAGCTGGCGGAATTTACTCAGGACCGAAGGGAGCTTGGCAGTACACAGGGATTCGATCGTCCCGATATGCAATGGATTTTTCAGTTCTGCATCATCATTCATTGACTTTTTTGCTTTATTTACATCATATAAGATCCTGCTTGCATGCTCCATAAACTCTTTTCCGGACGGAGTAAGCACCACACGCTTTCCTGTTCTGTCAAAAAGTCTTGTTTCCAGCTCATTTTCCAGAAGACGGATCTGGACAGTGATCGCTGACTGGGTGTATCCCAGAACCTCTGCTGCCCTTGAAAAGCTCTGAAGCTGTGCTACATGTACAAACGTCTCCAACTGACGGATTTCCATGATTTTCTCCCTTTTACTATGAAATTTTTTCATCGTGATGATGAAATCTGTGAATTTGCCTTATTTTTATGTCAATGTTACAATACAATCACGAGGACGTCAATCGTATTTTTGTGCAAAATGAATAAATTCATACTTAGGAGGAAAGAATCCAAATGGAAAAGAAAAAAATCAAGATCGGACTTGTGCCAAAGCTGATCATTGCCATCATCGTAGGTATCCTGTTCGGCCAATTCCTTCCGGAAGGCTTCTGTCGCTTTGTTGTAACCCTTTCCGGATTTTTCAGTACCTTTCTGAAATTCGTCATCCCGCTGATGATCCTTGCCTATGTGACCATGGGTATTGCGGATCTTTCACAGGGTGCCGGAAAGCTTCTCCTGATCACAGTGGCTCTGGCTTATGGCTCCACTCTGATCGCAGGTTCCGCATCCTATCTGGTATCATCCAGCCTGTTCCCGCACTTTATGAGTGAAGGTGCACTGGACCAGATCGCAGCTACCGCAGACGCATCTCTGACACCGTTTTTCTCTATCACACTGGAACCGGTCATGGATACTCTTTCTGCTGTTGCCCTTGCCTTTGTCATGGGACTGTGCCTCTCTTCCATGCGTGGAAAAGAAATGGGAAACAGCCTTTATAACGGAATGAGCGACTTTTCCAAGATCATTGACAAAGTCCTTCATACCATTATCATCCCGCTGCTTCCGCTTTACATCTGCGGAACCTTCACAGATATGACTATTTCCGGAAAAACCTTTGCCATCTTAAGCATCCTCTGGAAGGTATTCCTTGTTGTTATCATCATGCACCTGATCTGCATTACGATCCAGTTCGTGATTGCAGGTACTGTCAGCAAAAAGAATCCTTTCACTCTGATCAAAAATCAGATTCCGGGATACACAACTGCTCTGGGAACCCAGTCTTCCGCAGCTACCATCCCGGTCAACCTGGAATGTGCAAAGAAGGATGGCGTATGTGAGCAGATCCGCAACTTCGTAGTACCGCTCTGTGCAAACATCCACATGGCCGGTTCCATGATCACCATCACAGCCTGTGCTACTGCAGTCTGCCTTATGAACCAGCTGCCCATCAGTCTCGGGATCATCGTTCCGTTCATCATGACTCTCGGTGTTGCCATGGTTGCATCTCCCGGTGCTCCCGGCGGTTCCATCATGACTGCCCTTCCATTCCTTTACATGGTATTCGGAGCGGAAGCCGGTGATCCGGACGGTGCCATCTGTGCTATCATGGTTGCCCTTTACATTACCCAGGATTCCTTCGGAACTGCCTGCAATGTATCCGGTGACAACGCCATCGGCGTGATCGTTGACACTATTTATAAGAAATTTATCGCAAAAACACCACAGGAGAATTAAGCAAAATGTCTTTTATCAGTGTATTTGACGTTATGGGTCCCAACATGATCGGCCCTTCCAGTTCTCATACCGCAGGGGCTGCGCGTATTGCTTTCCTTGCCCAGAAGATGATCACGCCGCCCCTGAAAAAAGTAGAATTCATCCTTTACGGTTCCTTCGCCAGAACATACAAGGGACACGGTACAGACCGTGCCCTCCTTGGCGGGATCATGGGCTTTTCCACAGATGACATGCGTATACGGAATTCTTTTGACATTGCCAGGGAACAGGGGATCGACTTTTCCTTTACTCCAAATGAAGCGGAAACGGATGTACACCCCAACACGGTAGATATCCATATGGTCAATGAACAGGGACAGGAAATGACAGTCCGGGGGGAATCGCTGGGCGGCGGCAAGGTCCGTATTGTGGAGATCAACCACGTAAAGGTGGATTTCACCGGCGAATACAGTGCCATCATCGTGATCCATCAGGATACTCCTGGTGTTGTGGCCTACATCACCAGATGCTTAAGTGAACGTAACATTAACATTGCCTTCATGCGTCTCTTCCGTGAATCCAAAGGAACCACGGCCTATACCATCGTGGAATCCGACGGTCATCTCCCGGAAGATATCGTAGAAAGCATTCACCGGAACACCAACATCCATGATGTCATGGTTGTTCAGATGTAGGGAAAAGGAGGATGTGTTTTATGGATTTCAAAAATGCCAAGGAACTCCTTGCTCTCTGCCAGGAAAAAAAGCTTCCGATTTCCGAAGTAATGCGCCAGCGTGAGATCCTTCTCGGTGAAACCACTGCTGAAATCGTGGACCAGCGCATGGACCGTGTTCTGGAGATCATGAAGGACGCTGCTTTTTCCCCCATCAAAGATCCGGTGATATCTATGGGCGGACTGATCGGCGGTGAAGCCCGAAGACTCTGCGAATTTCATGACCTGGGAAAAAGCCTGTGCGGAGATGTTCTCGGAAAGGGTATCACCTACGCTATGGCAACCCTTGAGACCAACGCTTCCATGGGACTTATCGTTGCCTCTCCTACTGCCGGCAGTGCCGGGATCGTTCCCGGAATGATGCTTGCTCTTCAGGAGGTCTACGGCTTTTCCGATAAAAAGATCCGCCAGGCACTATTTAATGCAGGCGCCATCGGCTATCTTGCCATGCGTAATGCAACAGTTGCAGGTGCTGTCGGCGGATGTCAGGCTGAGGTCGGAATCGCTTCCGCAATGGCTGCTTCCGCTGCTGTGGAACTTCTTGGCGGTACACCTCTTCAGTGTACTTATGCGGCTTCCACCGTTCTTATGAATATGCTCGGTCTTGTGTGTGACCCGGTAGGCGGCCTGGTGGAATATCCCTGCCAGAACCGTAATGCAGCCGGTGTTTCCAATGCCCTTATCGCAGCGGAAATGTCACTGGCCGGTATCACCCAGTTCATCCCTCTGGATGAGATGATCGATACCATGTATACCGTAGGCAAAAAGCTCCCTGCAGAGCTTCGTGAAACTGCTCTCGGCGGCTGTGCGGCCACACCGTCTGCCTGTGAGAAGTGTCATCTTTGCAGTTAATGAACAGGGTATAACACATAATAAACAGAGCTTCAACTGAAACAACTCAAACAACAAAACGGAGGATTCCCGAACTTCTTTTTCCAGGAATTCTCCGTTTTCTTTTGGGCATGCGGACATTTTACAGCTCTGCTGTTTTTTATGTATCAGATCTTCTCGATCTTATTTCTCAATTTCAGCATTCTGTAGTCCAGATTTGCAATTTCTTCTGCATATTTTTTTAATTCTGATTCAATTTCCGCATTATCTCTTTTTTTATAATACAATTCGTATTCTAACACAGACCAGTAATCCATTGCAATGGTCCGAAGCTGTATTTCCACCAGCTCCTTCTGTTCACCGTCCGCAGAATAGATCGGAACCTTTACAATAAGATGAAGACTTTTGTAACCGTTTTTCTTTGGATTTCTGATATAGTCCTTGATCCGGATGATTTCGATATCTCTCTGCATTTCCAGAAATTCTGCCACCTGGTAAAGCTCATCCTCAAAAGGACAGACCACGCGGATTCCAATGAGATCCTTCAGGTTTTTCCTGGCTGTGTCAAAATCCGGTTCCAACCCCTTTTTCAGAAGCTTCGCATAAATACTTTCCGCACTTTTGATCCGACTGGTAGTCTGACTGATCACAGTACGCTTTTTCTGCCCGGAAAGCTCTGCATTGATCATCTTAAGCTTCGCCATAAGGATATCGATGGCAGCCTTACAACGGAGGCGATAATCCGCATCTTTGATATAACTGTCGATCGCTGCAGTTTTTTCTTTTGCCAGCTTCTGATGCTCCGGTTCCAACGGATCCGGCTTTCTGCTTTTCTCCGCTTCCTGATCCGGATTTTCCTTTTCCTTCTCTTCTTTGACCTGTGCCAATCCCGTTTTAAAGGATTTCTGTTTTTTCCTTATTTTTTTCTTTGATTTCTTTTTTGTCATGCTTGTCTTATATTATATTTATTATTTTTCTTGTTCATCATATATATTATACCCGACACATGATATTTTTCATCAAATCAACGTAAGGCTATTGTTAAATCTATGGTAAAAAATCCTCCGAAAAGTCTCAGGATCCTATCTTCTGATATACCCGTGACTTCCCGAAGGATTTTTTCATACATAATTTTATTTTAACCGAATCAGACAAGTAGCGAAGCAGATCACGAATATCCGCTTGACTAAAACAATTTACAGAAATTCCGACTGCAGCGCATCGTATCCGGTCTCACCTGTACGGATACGAACAGCGTTACGGATCTCATAGCTGAAGATCTTGCCGTCACCGGGATCACCGGTAAACGCGGCTTTCTGCACAGCATCAATAACTTTGATCTCCCAGTCCTCGGATGATACTACGATCTCAAATTTGATCTTCGGTTTCAGAAATACGTCGATCTTGGAGCCACGGACATATTCCGTGTAGCCTCGCTGTGTTCCGCAGCCCATGATCTGGGTTACTGTAAAACCGTTAACCTGGATCTCATTTAACGCTGCTTTGACATCTTCCATTTTTTCTTCTCTTACGATTGCTTCTATTTTTATAAGCATACGATTTCCTCCATTTTCACACGATCATTGCCATAAAAAATCATTTTTTCATGATCAGTCAAATCCATTAAATGACGGATATGCATTCTCTCCATGCTGGGATGCATCCAGACCGACCATCTCTTCCTTCGGATCTACACGAAGCGGTGTAAAGATCCGCACGATCCCGATACAGATCAGCGTTCCCACAATAGCAATCACAATGGTGATCACAATACTCAATACCTGCGCAAGGAACAGACGGTGATCTCCAAACACAAGGCCGTCCCATTTTGCAACAGAATTAACAGAAGTTTTTCCGAAGAGACCTGTTGCGATTCCACCCCAGATACCACCGATACCATGGCAGCCAAAAGCATCCAGGGCATCATCGATCTTCAGCTTCTGTTTCAGAAGGAGCACAGTAAAGTAACAGATCGGACTTACCAGGATTCCAATGATAAAGGATGCCCATACCGGTACGAAACCAGCTCCCGGTGTGATGGCTACCAGTCCGATAACAAGACCTGTGGATGCACCAACCAGTGTCGGTTTTCCCTCACGGATCACCTCGATCAGCATCCAGGTCAGAAGTGCACAGGCAGAAGAAATGCTGCTAGTCATAAAGGCATGTGCCGCAAGGCCGTCTGCCTTCAGCGCACTTCCCGCGTTAAATCCGAACCATCCGAACCACAGCATGGCTGCACCCAGAAATACAAACGGGATATTATGAGTGCGGTAGGTTGCTTTTGCGTAGCCGCGTCTCTGTTTAAGATAAATTGCCAATACAAGTGCACTGACACCGGAACTGATATGTACCACATTTCCTCCGGCGAAATCCACGGAACCGATGGCTGCCAGAAATCCGCCTTCTCCCCAGACCATATGTGCCATTGGATAATACACGATCACAGACCAGAGCGCAACAAAGAAAAACAGTGCCTTAAAACGCATTCTTCCAACTACAGCACCGGTGATCAGTGCCGGTGTGATCATGGCAAACATCATCTGGAACGCCGCAAATACCAGATGCGGGATCGTATCCGCATATGGTCCCGGCTCCCAGCCGACACCATTCAGCGCAAACCAGCGAAAATCTCCGATGATCCCGCCATGATTTCCTCCAAATGCCAGCGAATATCCAAACAATGTCCACATAACTACAGACAGTCCCATGATCGCCCCACAGGCCATCATGGTATTTACCACATTTTTTCTGCGGACCAGTCCTCCGTAGAAAAACGCAAGCCCAGGTGTCATAAAGAACACAAAGGCTGTGCAGATCAGCATAAAGCCGGTATCTCCTGCATTCATCATTCATTTCCTCCTCGATTCCCTCAGTTATTCTGCAACGCAAAAAGCGCCTGGAAACTCAATTTCCAGACGCCTTTGTCATGTCAGTTAGCATAGCAGATAATTTTTTGGTTTTCAAGAACTTTTTCGCTATTTTTCTGTTTTCTTACAGAATTACTATGTTTTATATGGATATACAGTTTATTTTCGGCAATCTATCCGGTTATAAATGTGGGGGATATTTTATCTTATCTCTTACTGTACTATAACACGGACTATACCCAGGATCAGCAGATGTGCCGGATAAAAGATATAGAAAAACCACTTGGAAAACTTCGGCGCTTTTTCGGATTTTTTTCCATTATAGAAGCACAGGATGATGATTCCTGATGCCATGATTCCTAATGCCGAAAGCAGAGCATGGATCATTGCCGGTCCGGCTGCCATTTTTTCCACATAGGCGCTGTAATTAAACAGCACAAAAAGGGCAGCACCGACTCCGTACGCTGTTATCATCCTCTTCCTGTTCCCCCAGCTCTCATGGAACCAGATGGTAAAAACCGGTGCCAGGATTGCCCAGTCCGAATAAACGGATAGTAAAAGGAGCAGGATCAGAAGTGGAATTCTCCATTTACTTGCCATCATCCTTTCCTGAACAACCAGGATCATAAAACAGATAAACAGAGTAAAGATCATATTCAGCTGTGAATTCCCAAAGGCTATCATATAGGGAACCTGGGAGATCCCGGCAAAGATCAGAAGCCTTTCACCGTATTTTCTCCTGGAATGTGTATAGTAAAAACCTTCCACAAGAAAATAGCACATGGTAATGGCTGTGAAGTAGCCAATGTCTATAAACACTTCCCACAGGATCGTGTTTTCCGGCAGAAGCACGTTGGCGATATGGTTCAGAAGCATGGTAAAAATTGCCAGATATTTAATGGCATCCCGGGTCAGTCCCGGCTTTTCTGTTGTTGGCATAATTTTCTCCTTCTGTGCAGAAAAATTTTCAGATCTTTCACATCTTCTGCACAATATAATACATTTATCTTACACTGATTTTCTGACTCATACAACTTTTTTTGTTATTGCTGGAGTTGCCTTTTTCTTAAGGTAAGCTTATACTGTAGAAAGCGTGCTGTATTTTATATGGCAAAACTTCTCAGCAAACACTGTAAAACAATAAATTCGGAAAGGAATTATCGATCATGATCCAGGATATCGCACCACATACCTATCACAATGAGTACAAACCTGTGGCCCCGGATAAAGAAAGCCACATCCTCGCCTATGAAGAAGGAAAGATCCTTATGAAAAAAGATGGCGAGACTATGACTCTTCCAAGCTTTGGAGAGCTGGAAGGAAAAGTTGAAAATCTCTATGAGAATTATATCTATCTCTTCTCCATTGACGAAGAGCATTTTTATCTGATCCCGGATCTTGACACCAGGCTCCTTCCTGGTTATCAGTTTGAGATCACAAGAGTTCTCCGCACAGCAGAGCCACAGTATCTGGCTTTCGCAGGAATCACCGGATATCAGCTCTTTCAGTGGTACAGCAAGCGCCGTTTCTGCGGCTGCTGCGGAAAACCGATGGTACATGATAAACATGAGCGCAAGATGATCTGCCCTGCCTGTGGAAACGGTGAATATCCAGTGCTTTCTCCAGCTGTGATCGTAGGCGTTACCAACGGTGACAAGCTGATCCTCTCCAAATATGAGGGCCGAAATCACACCCGCTACGCCATGATCGCAGGTTTTGCCGAGATTGGCGAGACCATCGAGGAGACTGTCCACCGTGAAGTTATGGAAGAGATCGGCGTAAAGGTCAAAAATCTCCGCTACTACAAAAGTCAGCCATGGTCCTTCTCCGGAACACTTCTGTTTGGCTTCTACTGTGATCTGGATGGCGACGACACTCTGACTGTAGACCACGATGAGCTTTCCATGGCCTCCTGGTTCAACCGGGAAGACATTCCGGATGAAGGAGATAATATCAGCCTTACCAAGGAGATGATGATGGCATTTAAGCATGGAAAAGCCTGAAGTATCGCTTGCCTGATTCCGTAAACAATTTTTCGCAACCAATTTCACAAAAAAACACCGGCCATTCATCTGTAACATGTCCTGTCCAGGCTGCCAGATCATCTCTGACATCTCAGCCCCAGTACATATTCCAATGAATGCCGGCGTTTTTATTTTCTATTTTTCTATTTTTCTTCCGAGCCGGAGCAATCTGCCTAAAACCGTTTTATTTCTCCGGTGTCAGATGCCAGATATCTCTGTTGTACTCCTCGATGGTTCTGTCTGAAGAGAAGTATCCTGCTTTTCCGATATTTACAAGCATTTTCTCTGCCCATGCGGTTCTGTCCTCATAATCGGACAGTGCCTGATCTTTCACCTTCGCATAATCCTCGAAGTCAAGAAGAGTCATGAACCAGTCTTTGCTTACGATCTCATGATGCAGTCTTCTTAAATGCTCCTCACTTCCAATAGAAAGAAGCTCGTTTCCTACGATAAAGTCTACTGCACGACGGATGCGCTCGTCTTTCTCATAAAAATCTCTGGAGCAGTAGTCAGCCTTTTCATAGTGTTCGATAACCTGCTCACTGGACTCTCCGAAGATATAGATATTATCCTTGCCTACCAGCTGGCTGATCTCCACATTTGCACCATCCATGGTTCCCAGTGTTACAGCACCGTTGAGCATGAACTTCATGTTTCCTGTTCCGCTGGCCTCCTTGGAAGCAAGAGAGATCTGCTCGGAGATATCGCAGGCAGGGATCAGCTTCTCTGCTGCACTTACGTTGTAGTTTTCCACCATAACAACTTTCATGTACGGGGAAACCTCCGGATCATTGTTGATAAGCTCCTGTAAGCAGAGAAGCAGGTGGATAATATCCTTTGCGATAACGTATGCAGGAGCTGCCTTTGCACCGAAGATAAAGGTTACCGGGCGCTGCGGCTTCTCGCCTGCCTTGATCTTCAGGTAACGGTCAATGATGTAAAGTGCGTTCAGCTGCTGACGTTTGTACTCATGAAGACGTTTGATCTGGATATCATAAACACTGTGTGTGTTGATCTCTTCACCTGTGTTGGCTTTGATAAACTCCGCACATCTCTTCTTTGCATCCTGCTTGATCTTAAGGATATTTGCAAGAACGTCCTGATTTCCCTTGAAGCCAAGCATCTTGTCAAGCTCAAAGGAATCCTTGCGGAAGCCGTCACCGATCATGGATGTGATGTACTCTGTCAGCGGATGGTTGCAGTGAAGGAGCCATCTGCGGAAGGTGATTCCGTTTGTCTTGTTATTGAATTTCTCCGGATAGATCTCATAGAACTGATGAAGCTCTGTCTCCTTCAGGATATCGGTATGAAGGGATGCAACACCGTTGATGGAAAATCCGTAGTGTATGTCCATATGTGCCATGTGTACCAGGTCGTTCTTGTCGATGATGGCAAGATTTTCCTGCGGATATTTTGCTTTGATACGCTCGTCCAGCTTGCGGATGATCGGCATCAGATGCGGAACAACCTCCTCAAGATAGGAGATCGGCCATTTCTCAAGTGCCTCTGCAAGAATGGTATGGTTGGTATAAGCGCATACATGAGATACGATCTCGCATGCCTCCTCGAACTCGATTCCACGCTCTGTGAGGAGACGGATAAGCTCCGGAATTACCATACTCGGATGTGTATCGTTGATCTGGATCACTGCGTAATCGGCAAGGTCATGAAGATTGCAGCCTTTTGCTGTTGCCTCATCCAGGATCAGCTGTGCCGCATTGCTTACCATGAAGTACTGCTGATAGATACGAAGCTTTCTTCCTGCATCATCGCTGTCATCCGGATAAAGGAACAGTGTCAGATTGTGGAGCAGATCCTTCTTATCAAAGGAGATTCCCTCGCCCACAATGCTCTCGTCTGCAATATCAATATCAAAAAGGCGAAGCTTGATCGCTTTGTTTTCATAGCCTGCAACATCAATATCATACAGTGTGGATTTCAGCATAAAGCCCTTAAACGGCACGTAATAGGAAACGCCTGCATCTGTAAGCCAGCTCTCCGGCTGGATCCACGGATTCGGTGTCTCAAACTGAAGATGATCCTTAAACTCCTGTTTGAAAAGTCCGAGGTGATAATTAAGTCCGATTCCTTCTCCCGGAAGTCCCAGAGTTGCAATGGAATCCAGGAAGCATGCTGCCAGACGGCCAAGTCCGCCGTTTCCGAGAGATGGCTCCGGCTCGATCTCCTCGATCATGGAAAGCTCTTTTCCGTTTTCTTTAAGATATTTCGCAACTTCATCATAAACGCCCAGATTGATCAGGTTGTTGGAAAGAAGCTTACCGATAAGGAACTCTGCGGAAATATAATAAATTTTCTTTTTTCCTTCCTGGTAGCCGCGGCCCTTCAGCTGCTCCTTTGTCCAGGAGAGAAGTCCGTGATAGATTTCCTCGTTTGTACAATCTTTTACATTTTTGTTATATTTGTCTTCAAATACTTTGCTTAATGTTTCCATTTTGATCTCCTTTCATGGATCTTGATGGGATGAAATATGTTTTTACAAGGTTGTTTGCTTTGTTTTTGATGATATTAGGATATCACGCATTTCTTTTCAAAAATATAACAATCCTGTCATGATATGCAAGATATTTGTCAGACTGTTTTTCACTTTTTACTGTAGCTCTGCATAAAAACATAACCGATACATATGCGGTTGCTTCGGGAGATTTCTCAGATCTGTCTCATACTCTTCCTGTACTTATGCGGTGAAACCTTATTGGACTGCTGAAATTTCTTTATAAAATAACTTGTACTGTTAAATCCCACCTGCATGGCGATCTCCGTCACAGGTGCATCGGAATGCGTAAGAAGATACTTCGCCTTCTCCATACGGAAGTCATTGATGTATTCCACCAGGGTTTTTCCCGTATACTGGCGGAAAAGCTTCATAAAATAATACTCACTGTAATTGGAAAGTCCGGAAAGCTCTGAAACGGTAAGATTCTCCTGGTAGTGAAGGCTGATATGATCCAGCACTTCCTTTACTGCCGCAAGGCTCTTGTTCTGCTCTGTGCTTACCGGGATAATATAATGCTTCGTCAGCATCTCATAAAAGAAATCAAAGAACAGCATTTTCAGCTTCACATAGAAATATGGCTTCTTCTCCGTATGACAGTCATGGATCTCCAGAAAAATTTCCCGTAGCTTCTCATATCCGGAATCTCCTTCTTCTATATGATGGCAGAATTCTGCCTTGTTTTCTATTAATGGTGATACCACACATTCCTGGCAGATATCTCCCGGCTGACCTGCAAGGAAGCCCAGGCTGAAAACCACACTCTTATAATAAAGAGGCTTCTTAAGATCCGTGCGCATACTATGGAGAACTCCGCAGTTCACGATCAGGATATCCCCCTTTTTCAGGCGGATGCTCTCCCGGTTCAGTCTGGCAAAGCCACTGCCTTTTTCAATATACATGATCTCCATCTCACTGTGCCAGTGGTCATACAGTGCATGAAAGATCTCACAGTTCGCCATATAGGTTTCCACCGGCAGCTCAAAGGAACCGTGAGGGCTTAATTCTTTTAAATTATCATCCACTTCGGATACATGAAGAGGATTTTTTGCGGATGTGTCTGTTTCTGGCATGATTTCCTCCGTGATCAATATCTATCCTGCGAACATTTGCCTTACGCTGGATATACAATCCTTGCATAATAATTCTGTTTGACTCCCTTAGTGTAAAGGATATTTACAACCATGACAATATTATATTTTCCTGTTTTCTTTTTTATGACGTTACGGTTACTCTGTTCTCAGCAACACGCTTCGCGATGCACTTCCATAAACGGCAATCTTGACTTTTCCCCTTCCAACTGCTATATATAATATTTAGAATAAAATAATTTGACTTTAAAAGGAACGAAAACTACCATGAATCCATTAAAAAAAGCTTACTGCCGGTTTTTCCAGAATGTCTTTAAATTCGCCCTTCCACTGCTTCCTTACCGCAATCCGAAGATCATCGGAAGCGTCAAAGGTATTCCGGAAGTTCTGGAAAAAAGAAACTATAACAATGTACTCATCATCACAGATGCAGGGATCCGAAGCCTTGGCCTTACAGAAAGACTGGAGCAGACACTGAAGCGAAACTGCATCTCTTACCACATCTACGACAGAACCGTTGCCAATCCAACAACCGTCAATGTGGACGAAGCCCTTCACATGTATCTGGACAATGACTGCCAGGCGATCATCGGCTTCGGCGGAGGTTCCAGTATGGACTGTGCAAAAGCCACAGCAGCCCGCATTGCCAAGCCACACCAGTCTCTTGCTCAGATGAAGGGAATCCTGAAGATCCACAAAAAGCTTCCTCTTCTCATCGCCATCCCCACGACTGCAGGAACAGGAAGTGAAACAACACTTGCTGCTGTCATTACCGATGCAGAAACACGGCACAAATATGCCATCAACGATTTTCCGCTGATCCCACGCTACGCAGTCCTTGACCCGAAAGTGACTTTAAGCCTTCCGCCGTTTATCACAGCTACCACAGGCATGGATGCCCTGACTCACGCAGTGGAAGCCTACATTGGAAATTCCACTACACCTGGCACAAGAAAAAATGCCCTGGATGCTGTCAGACTGATCTTTGAAAATCTGGATACCGCCTACACAGACGGCAATAATATTGAAGCAAGACGAAATATGCTCCGCGCCTCCTATTTCGCAGGCTGTGCCTTCACCAAATCCTACGTTGGATATGTCCACGCAATTGCACATTCCCTCGGCGGAAAATATAATGTTCCACATGGGCTTGCCAATGCAGTGATCCTTCCTATGGTACTGGAAACATACGGAGATCCCATCACTCACAAACTCCGCAACCTTGCCGTAACTGCCGGTCTCTGCGATAAACATGAGGACGATAAAACTGCTGCCCGGATGTTTATTGATGCAATAAAAGATATGAAAAAACGCTATGGCATCGGAGGCTATATCCCGGAAATCCAGGAAACAGACATCCCGGAGCTTGCCCATTACGCAGATAAAGAAGCCAATCCTCTGTACCCGGTTCCTGTGCTGATGGATGCCGGCGAACTTGAGACACTGTATTACAGACTGATGCCTCCGGCAGGCAATTGCTAAAACAGCCATTGGCATAGAAAGATTTTTTCGATATTTCGAATACAGTTTTTTCAGAAAGGACTACAATTCCATGGAAAAAGAACAGATCAACCAGCTTTTAGATAAACAGCGCCAGTACTTCTACTCCGGCGCAACTCTTGACCTTGATTTTCGCATCAGCGCCCTGAAACGTCTCCGCGCTTCCATCCGGAAACACGAAGATCAGATCCACGCCGCGCTGAAAAAGGATCTGGGAAAAAGTAATTTCGAAAGCTATATGTGTGAGACCGGACTGGTGCTCTCCGAGATCACACATATGCTGAAAAATATCCGCTCCTACGCAAAAGAACAGACCGTTCCAACTCCACTGGCACAGTTCCATTCCCACAGTTTCCGCAAACCATCCCCCTACGGTGTTGTTCTCATTATGAGTCCGTGGAACTATCCGTTTCTTCTCACCATAGAACCACTGGTAGACGCCATTGCAGCCGGAAACACAGTCATCCTGAAACCAAGTGCCTACTCGCCGGCAACAAGCGAAGTGATCCGTCTTCTCATCCATGAATGTTTCGATGAAAAATACGTTGCAACTGTCACAGGCGGACGTGCGGAAAACACACATCTTCTCAGTCTGCACTTTGATTACATCTTCTTCACGGGAAGCCAGTCTGTAGGAAAAGAGGTCATGAGAAAGGCTTCCGAACACCTCACACCAGTCACTCTGGAGCTGGGTGGAAAAAGCCCCTGCATCGTGGACAAAACAGCCAATCTCCGCCTTGCGGCAAAACGTATCGTATTCGGCAAGTTCCTGAACTGTGGCCAGACCTGCGTGGCTCCGGACTACATCTACTGTGATCCGGAGATCAAAGAAGCCCTGGTCGCAGAGCTTCGCAGACAGATCACACGCCAGTATGGAAAAGAACCACTGAAGAACCGGAATTATGGAAAGATCATCAACGAAAAGCATTTCGACCGTATCAACAGTCTGATCGATCCTGCCAAAACTGTCTGCGGCGGTGGTTCCAACCGTGAAACACTTCAGATCGAGCCGACGGTTCTTGATAACGTAACCTTCGAAGATCCGGTCATGCAGCAGGAAATCTTCGGTCCGGTACTTCCGGTCCTCACCTATGACTCTCTCGGAGGTGCCGTAACAAAGATCAATTCCATGGCGCATCCGCTGGCTCTTTATATCTTCACCGAAGATGAAAAAAATGCCCGGGAAGTTACTTCCCGATGTGGTTTCGGCGGTGGCTGTATCAACGATGTCCTCATACATCTGGCAACCAGCAATATGGGCTTCGGCGGCTTTGGTGAAAGCGGCATGGGCTCCTATCATGGCATCGACGGCTTCCGGACATTCTCTCATTATAAGAGTATTGTAGATAAAAAGACCTGGATCGATCTTCCTATGCGGTATCAGAAATATCGGAAGATTTATGAGAAAATGGTACGGTTGTTTATGCGTTAGATATGAAGGGAGGGCGCTGCCTGATGCAGCGCCCTCCTGTTACTTTAGATTTTCTTATTATTTTTCCCAGATGATCTTTACCGGCATGATCCCGGTCAGTTCTTTGCTTTTTTCATCCGGCTGGCTGCAGCCTGCATAAATTTCAAATTTCTTTCCTTCTTCCATCCGTTTTCCTGTTTCATCTACTACGGTGAATGCTTTTTCCCATATTGGGATTTCTATTTTTCGGCATTCTCCCGCCTTCAGGAATATCCGCTGAAAACCGGCCAGCATCGGATTGGGAATGGCATTTTTGCTGTCGATATTTTTTACATAGATCTGAACAACATCCTCTGTATCATATGCGCCGTTATTCTGCACTTCTACCTCCACGTTTATCTTCTGTCCACATATTTTGACCTCTGCTTTATCTACTGCCACCTTACTGTACGTCAGACCATATCCAAAAGGAAACTGTGCTTTTCGTTCCATATAGCGATATGTTCTGCCTTTCATGGAATAATCGGTAAAATCCGGAAGTTCTTCCAGGCTTTCATAAAATGTCACCGGAAGTTTTCCTGATGGCGAGATTTCTCCAAACAGTACCTTTGCCGCTGCCTTCCCGCCCTGGCATCCAGGGTACCACAGCATCATGACGGCATCAAATTTCTCTGCCGCATATTTCAGATCAAGGTCACTTCCTGCCAGCAGACAGAATACTACCGGTTTTCCAGTATCTGCGATTGCTTCCATCAGTTCTCGCTGTACTCCGGGAAGTTCAATATCTTCTTTATCTCCCGATACATAGCTGTTTCCGGTGTCTCCCTCTTCTCCTTCCAGTGTCTCATCCAGTCCCATACATAAGATCACCACATCGCTGTTTTCCGCAACCACCTTGGCTTCCGCAATACGATCTCTGGTAAACGCAAGGTGCTCCGTCCGGTCTCGGAACAGATCACAGCCTCTGGAAGTAAGGATCCTTACATCGTCTCCCACATAATCCTGGATGCCTTCCTGTATGGTAATATACCTGGAAGCTGTCCCGTGATAATTGCCGATCAGCGCCTGTCTGCTGTCCGCATTTGGTCCGATAATCCCTATTGTTTTCAGTTTTTCTTTATCAAGCGGAAGAATCCCGTTATTTTTCAGCAGAACAAAGCTTTTTTCCGCTGCTTTCTCCGCTGCATCCAGATGCCTGGGAGATTCCACCTCCAGATAGGAGATATTGTCATATTCGCTTCCATCAAACAACCCCAACAGATACCTTGTGGTAAAAAGCCGCACTGTTGCCCGGGTTATGGTTTCTTCTGTGACAAGCCCCTTTTCGTATGCCTTCATAATGTGAAGATAGGTATTTCCACAATTCAGGTCACAGCCATTATTAATAGCCAGTGCTGCAGATTCAACGGCTGTATCCGTTACCATATGGTGTTCATGAAAATCACGGATTGCCCAGCAGTCTGATACAAAATGCCCCTGAAATTTCCATTCGCCTCTGAGTTTTTTCTGTAATGTGGGACTTCCGCAGCAGGGTTCCCCGTTTGTCCGGTTATAAGCTCCCATAACCGCTTCTACTTTGGCTTCTTTTACCAGACCTTCGAATGCCGGCAAATACGTTTCTTCCATATCTTTTGCGGATGCTTCCGCATCAAATTCATGACGGAGTGCCTCCGGCCCGGAATGTACTGCAAAATGTTTGGCACAGGCTGCTGCCTTCATTGTATCCCCATTTCCCTGAAGTGCTTTTACAAAGGAAACTCCCAGTTCTTTTGTAAGATACGGATCTTCCCCATAAGTTTCATGGCCTCTACCCCATCGTGGATCACGGAAAATATTGACATTAGGAGACCAGAACGTCAATCCCTTATAAATATCTCTGTCACCGTTTACGGAATATGCATTATACTTTGCTCTGCCCTCTGTTGCCACGATACCGGCCATCTCTGCCACACTTTTCCGGTCAAAAGCAGCCGCCATTCCGATCGCCTGTGGAAAAACCGTTGCCTGCCCTGCTCTGGCAACACCGTGAAGTCCCTCATTCCACCAGTTATACGCCGGAATTCCCAATCTTTTTATTGCAGGTGCATCGTACCTTAACTGACTGGCCTTTTCCTCCAGAGTCATCCTGGCAACCAGCGCTTCTGCTTTCTTCTTTGCTTCTTCCCGATTCATCCCCAATTTCCTCCTCACCTTTTTTTATATCATCTATCATTTGGTCTCTGACTGTCAAGTAGATATTTCCTGCAATTTTTCCGGCCTCTGTTCAGAGCAGGAAAAAAATCTGCTTTACCCTTTCTTTGGGATAAAGCAGATTTTTATTACACTTTGTGATCTGTGTTCCAATTTCAGCCGGGAACTTATCTGATCGCATCCTTCATCTCTTTCACATAAGCCTTCACCTTCGGCACGCAGTCTTTGCCGTAGGCACCACAGAGCTTCACGATCGCAGATCCTACAATGGCACCGTCTGACTGATCTGCCATTTTTTTTGCCTGCTCCGGTGTGGAGATTCCGAATCCTACTGCACATGGAATGTCTTTCTGAGCTTTTACTAATTTCACCATAGCTCCGATATCTGTGGTAATGCTGGTACGCATTCCTGTTACACCAAGGGAAGATACGCAGTAAACAAAGCCTTCCGCCTCTTTTGCGATCATGGCGATCCGCTCATGGGAGGTCGGTGCGATCAGGGAGATCAGGTCAAGGCCGTACTGTTTGCACACAACATCAAACTCTTCTTTTTCCTCAAACGGAACATCCGGAAGAATCAGTCCATCCATTCCAACTTCCGCTGCTTTCTTGATAAAACGCTCTGTTCCGTAAGAAAATACTACGTTTGCATAGGTCATGAATACCATTGGGATTTTTGTATTTTTACGGATTTTTTCTACCATTGAAAAAACTTTATCTGTAGTCACGCCGCCTGCAAATGCCCGGACATTGGCTTCCTGGATCACAGGTCCCTCTGCGGTAGGATCTGAGAACGGGATCCCAAGCTCGATCAGATCTGCTCCTGCTTCTTCCATTGCATAAACCAGCTGCTCTGTTACCTCCAGAGACGGATCTCCGCAGGTCAAAAAAGGAATAAATGCTTTTCCGTTTGCAAATGCCTCTGTAATTCTCTTATTCATGAATATCCTCCCCTCTGTAGCGGGCGATTGCCGCACAGTCCTTATCTCCACGTCCTGAAATGGTAACTACCATGATCTTGTCCTTTCCAAGTGTCGGTGCGATCTTTTTCGCATAGGCCACTGCGTGGGCACTTTCGATCGCAGGAATGATTCCTTCTGTTCTGGAAAGATATTCAAAAGCCTCTACTGCTTCGTCATCTGTAACAGGAACGTACTCTGCTCTTCCGATATCATAAAGGTGTGCATGCTCCGGACCTACACCCGGGTAATCAAGACCTGCGGAGATGGAGTATACCGGTGCGATCTGTCCGTATTCATCCTGGCAGAAGTAAGATTTCATACCATGGAAGATTCCGAGACGACCGGTTGCGATGGTTGCCGCAGTCTCCGCAGTATTCACGCCACGTCCTGCTGCCTCACAGCCGATGAGACGAACGTCTTTGTCCTCAATGAAATTGTAGAAGGTTCCGATAGCATTGGAGCCGCCGCCCACACAGGCCAGGACAACATCCGGAAGTCTGCCCTCTTTTTCCAGCATCTGTTCTTTGATCTCCTTGGAGATCACGGCCTGGAAATCACGTACGATGGTCGGGAACGGGTGCGGTCCCATAACAGATCCCAGTACATAATGGGTATCTGCAATACGGTTTGTCCATTCACGCATGGTCTCGGAAACGGCATCCTTTAAGGTTGCGGTTCCGCTTGTGACTGCATGGACTTTTGCTCCGAGAAGACGCATTTTGTAAACATTCAGTGCCTGACGTTCCGTGTCTTCTTTTCCCATGAATACCTCACATTCCATTCCCATCAGTGCTGCTGCGGTTGCAGTTGCAACACCGTGCTGGCCTGCACCGGTCTCAGCGATCACACGGGTCTTGCCCATTTTTTTTGCCAGGAGCACCTGACCAAGTACGTTGTTGATCTTGTGGGCTCCTGTGTGGTTTAAGTCTTCTCTTTTCAGATAGATCTTGGCTCCGCCAAGGTCCTCGGTCATATGTGCCGCATAGTAAAGATGGGATGGTCTTCCTGCGTATTCATTGAGAAGCTCTGTGAGCTCACGTTTGAATTCCGGGTCGTTTTTGTAATGGTTGTATGCTTCCTCAAGCTCCAGAACGGCGTTCATCAGTGTTTCCGGGATGTACTGTCCGCCATGGATGCCGAATCTTCCTTTTGACATGTTATATTTCCTCCTTTATGTTCCTTACTGCGTATACTGCTTCTAATATTTTATCCGGGTCTTTGTGACCGTCGGTTTCTACACTGCTGCTTAAATCTACTGCCCAGGGGTGAAGCAGATGTATGGCCGATTCCAGATTTTCACAGCCCAGACCTCCTGCCAGAAACCAGGGACGTTTGATCGCCGGTACCAGACTCCAGTCGAAAGTTTCTCCTGTTCCTCCTGCGCCCTGATCCAGCAGAATATAGTCTGCTTCCGAACGGATCGCTTTCTTTATATCTGCTTCTGTTTTTATGGAAAAAGCCTTTATCAGAAGCTGGTCTGTCATGGTCTTAAGCTGTCTGATATAATTCTCGTCCTCCTGGCCATGAAGCTGTGCCAGTGCGATGGTTCCTTCGTTTAAAAGCTGTGCAGGAAGCTCCACCGGTGCATTGACAAATACGCCTACCGGCAAAATGCTATCATCCAGTTCTTCCCTGAGAGCCTTCAATTGCTCCACGGTGACGTTTCTTCTGCTTTTTGGGAATTCTACAATAAATCCTGCAAAGTCCGGTTTAGCCTGGTTCACTGCCTGGATATCTTCCGGGCGGGTCAGGCCGCAGATCTTGATCCTGGTTCTGCTCCCATGTTTCAACGGTTGTTCTCTCATATTCAGCCAATCCTGCCCTTTCTGTCTGACCCTGCCCCTTCCTGTTTCGTTACTATTTGCTGCTGGTCAGCTCTGTTACTTATTTGCTCTATTCTTTCGTTTGGCCTTTATACAAGCGCTCCACCATTCAGATTTTCCAATGCAGCTTTCTTATCCGGGCTTCGCATCAGGGTCTCACCGATCAGGACTGCACCTACCCGGTTTCTTTCCAGGATAGCGATATCACCTGCGTTTTTGATTCCGCTCTCAGACACAAATACCACATTGTCCGGTGCCAGGTTTCGAAGACGGATGCTGTTATTCATATCAACCTTAAAGGTTTTCAAGTCACGGTTATTTACACCGACGATCTTTGCACCTGTCTTTAATGCTCTTGCCACTTCATTCTCGTCATGAGCTTCCACCAGTGCATCCATTCCCAGAGTTTCTGCAAGCTCTCGGTATTCCAGGAGTTCCTGGTCATTTAAGATAGCACAGATCAGAAGCACTGCCGATGCACCAAATGCTTTTGTCTGATAGATCATGTACTTATCCACCGTGAAGTCCTTCCGAAGGACCGGAATATCCACTGTTTCTGTGATCTCACGGAGATAAGTATCACTTCCCATGAAATAAAATGGCTCTGTGAGGCAGGAGATCGCAGATGCACCTGCTGCCTCGTATTCTTTCGCAATTTCCAGATACGGAAATTCCGGTGCGATCAGCCCCTTGGAGGGGGAAGCTTTTTTTACTTCACAGATGTAGGACATACCCGGCTTTTTCAACGCTTCCAGAAAGGACGGCTGCTGTGGTGCTTTTTCTGCCAGGGTTTTCAGCTGATCCAGAGGAAACTGACGTTTTTCCTTCCGGATACGTTCTCTTGTTTTTTCTGCGATTTCCTCCAGAATGTTTTTTTCGCTCATTCTTTGTTTGTCTCCTTGATATTTCAGTTCAACTCTCATTCGGCAATTTCAAGAAGTCTGACAGATTAATGTTTCCGTTCGTATCTCTTCCGATAGGAATTGCCGATTTCTCTTCTGCCGCTATTATTTTCAAATCTCGTTACTTAATTTGATAAATTCCGCAAGCTTGGCAGCAGCTGCACCACTGTCGATCAGATCTTCAGACATTCTTACGCCGACTTCCAGGCTCTCTGCCTTTCCTGCGATATAAAGTGCTGCACCAGCGTTCATGCAGACCGCCTGACGCTTCGGGCCTTTTTCGGTTCCGTTTACAATGGCTTTTGTGATCTCTGCGTTCTCTGCCGATGTGCCGCCTGCCAGATCTTCTTTGCTGCAGCGTGTATAGCCGAACTGCTCCGGTGTGATCTCATAGGACTGGAACCATCCGTCCTTGATCTCGCACACAGAAGTCGGTGCGCTCATGGAGATCTCATCCAGCTTATCCTGCCCGAAAACTACCATTCCACGGTTCACGCCAAGCTTCATCATAACCTGTGCCAGCGGCTCTACCAGAGACTGGTCAAAGACTCCCATCAGCTCCATGTTTGCGCCTGCCGGGTTGCTTAATGGTCCGAGAATATTAAATACCGTGCGGATTCCCAGCTCTTTACGGATCGGTGCCACATATTTCATGGCAATATGATAATTCTGGGCGAACAGGAAACAGATGTTGATCTTTTTCAGGATCTCTGCACTTTTTTCCGGCGGAATGGTGATCTTTACGCCAAGTGCTTCCAGAACATCTGCTGCACCGCTCTTGGAAGATGCTGCACGGTTTCCGTGTTTTGCTACCGGAACGCCACCTGCTGCGATCACAAGAGAAGATGTCGTAGAAATGTTAAAGGAGTTTGCTCCGTCACCACCGGTTCCTACGATTTCCAGAACATTCATATCGTGGAGAAGCTTGATGCAGTGTGCACGCATTCCGGCTGCTGATGCAGTGATCTCATCAATAGTCTCTCCTTTCAGGGAAAGTGCAGTAAGGTAGGATGCCATCTGTACCGGTGTTGCCGCTCCGTCCATGATCTCATTCATTACGGCTTCTGCTTCGTCATATGTAAGATCTTCTTTTTTTGAAAGCTTGATGATTGCTTCTTTGATCATTGTTGTTTCCTCCTGTTCTGTAACGATTCTATCTTTTATGGATTGCTGTTCTCTGTCTTATCTGTCTCTGATAACCTTCATAAAGTTCTCGATCATTGTTTTTCCATCCGGTGTCATAACAGATTCCGGATGGAACTGTAATCCGAATATCGGATATTCTTTATGCTCCAGTGCCATCACCTCTCCGTCCTCAGACTCAGCGGTAACAACCAGTTTCTCCGGTAAGGTATCCCGGATAGCTGCCAGTGAGTGATATCTGGCTGCCGGAAAAGTTTCCGGAAGTCCTTCAAACATCCGGCTCTTTCCAACTTTATGTATCTCTTTCTGCTTTCCGTGCATCAGCTCTTTTGCGTAGGATACTGTCCCTCCGAAGGCTTCACAGATGGACTGATGTCCAAGGCAGATACCCAGGATCGGCAGCTTGTCTTTGAAATATTTTATGGATTCAATACAGATTCCCGCATCCTCCGGTTTTCCCGGACCAGGGGAAAGGATCAATGCCTCCGGCTTCATGGCCTCCAGCTCTTTGATGGTCACTTCATCATTTCTTACCACCTTGATATCCGGCTCCACAGAACCGATTAGCTGGTAAACATTGTAGGAAAAGCTATCATAATTATCGATCAGTACTATCATTCCAGTCCCTCCTGTGCAGTTTCGATTGCCTGTACAACGGCTCTTGCCTTGTTGCAGCACTCCTGAAATTCACTTTCCGGAATACTGTCTGCTACGATCCCTGCTCCTGACCGGATACAGATCTCACCGTTTTTCTTATAAACCAGGCGAATGGCAATACAGGTATCCAGGTTTCCGGCAAAATCCAGATATCCGATAGCACCGCCGTAAATGCCTCGCTTGCTCTGTTCCAGTTCCTGGATGATCTGGCAGGCACGGAATTTCGGTGCTCCGGAAAGTGTTCCTGCCGGAAGGATGGCATCCACTGCATCCACCGCATCCCTGTCATCCCGAATCTGGCCGGTCACTGTGGAACCGATATGCATCACATGAGAAAAACGCTCGATGCACATATATTTTTCTACGTTCACGGTACCGATCTTACTGATCTTTCCGATATCATTTCGCCCAAGATCCACCAGCATGTTATGCTCGGCACGTTCCTTCTCATCAGCCAGGAGTCCTTTTTCCAGCGCCAGGTCTTCTTCTTTTGTCTTGCCTCTTGGTCTTGTTCCTGCAAGCGGGAAGGTACTTAATTCTGTTCCTGCAAGCCTGGCAAGTGTTTCCGGGGAGGCTCCTGCAATCTCAATATCATCACTGGAAAAATAAAACATATAGGGGGACGGGTTTGTGGCCCTTAAAACACGATAGGTATCAAAAAGGCTTCCCTCTGCTCTGGCTCTCATGGGATTGGAAAGCACCACCTGGAAGATGTCTCCCTCACGAATATAATGTCTGGCGGTTTCTACCATCTCACAGTATTTTTCTTTCGGGAACTGCGGCTCAATGGAGGATTGCAACTTCAGGGATGGAAATTCCTTCTGCTCTCCCTTTCTGATCAGATCTGCCATCTCCTGCAGTTTCTTTTCTGCCTTTCCAAAAGAGTTCTCCAGATCATCTGTCATCACCCCTGTGATCAGAAGCACCTTCTGTCTGTAATGATCAAAGGCAATGACCTGGTCAAAGAGCATTAGATCCATATCTCTGAAATCTTCTACCGTCTTATCGGTAAGCTCCAGCTTCGGTTCACTGTATTTAATATAATCGTAGGAAAAATAGCCTACCAGGCCGCCGGTAAAGGTTGGCATTTTTTCCAGTACCGGGCTTTTGTATTCCTTTAGGATCTTTCGAATAGCATCTCCTGGATGTTTTACCTGCTGCTTTGTTATTTCTTCGGTACCGTCCTCATGGATCTTTCGGATCTGAAGATTTCCATCGGTACAGGTGATCTCCATGGATGGTTCATATCCCAGGAAGGAATAGCGTCCCCATACCTCTGTCTGGCTGGCACTTTCCAGCAGATAGCAGTGTCTGCTGGCTGTGCGAAGAGTCCGCATCACTTCTACAGGTGTATAGCGGTCGGAATACAGTTCTCTGCATACGGGAATACGCCGGTATTCCCCTGACTTTGCGATTTCTCTTAATCCTTCTAATGCTGGATACATATTCAGTCCCTCCTGATCTACATTTATGTAACAAAAAAAGCCCGTCTCCGGCAGAATCCAGTTCTGCCAGGGACGAGCGTTCAAAATCCAATACACCCGCGGTGCCACCCTGCTTCACAGTATGACCTGTGCACTTGTCGGAATACCTGCATATTCCCGGCAACTGACGTATGCCTTCACGTCACAGAATACTCGGTATCCGGGATACCTTTCCCTGTGCCCTCAGCGGTCCATTTAGTAAACTGCTTCTCGACCCGGCTCTCACCCTCCCGGATTCTCTGTGCGCGCATGAAAACTTTTATCTCCGCTTCAACGGTTTAGTGGTTTACTTGATTAAACTTTTCATATAAAATAGCACAGGATTTTTAATCTGTCAATACAAAAGTTGAAAAAAATGTCATTTTATTCTATAATTATCTTATCACATTGCCGAAAAATAACAGGAACAGATCAGAATCTGTCTTTACTGTTTTCAGCAGATTTCACATACGAAAGGAGTTTCTCTCAAAAAATACCATGGCAAAAGAAAATACCAATAACTGGCTGGATACACCGGATCCCCGGGTTTTTATCAAAAATTCCGCAAAATTTAACGACCTGATGATGATGTACCGCTGTACTGTCCGGGAGGTCCGTACCAAGCTGGAAGTCCTCAACGATGAATTTTCCGTGGAATATAAACGTAATCCCATTTCTTTTATCAAAACCAGGATCAAAAAACCGGAAAGCATTTACAAGAAGCTTAAGAAGCTTGGCTATGAATTTACAGCCGAGAATATCCAGAATCAGCTGAATGATGTAGCCGGCATCCGGGTTGTGTGCGCTTTTATCGATGATATCTACACCATTGCGGATCTGATCTCCAAGCAGGACGATATCACTGTTATCCAGGTAAAAGATTACATCAAAAATCCAAAGCCCAACGGCTACCGCAGCTATCACATGATCGTAGAAATCCCCGTATTTTTCTCCAAAGGAAAAACACCGATGAGAGCCGAGATCCAGATCCGTACCAACGGCATGGATTTCTGGGCCACACTGGAGCATCAGCTTCGTTATAAGCAGAATATCGAAGAAATGGATGGATATGAAGAAGTCAGTGATGAACTTCTCAACTGCGCCAGAGCTGTCATCGACATGGATAATGAGATGCAGCGGATCAAGGATAAGATCGGACAGTTCCACGACATTTAAAAAGCAGGTGGGGTTAAAGCCTCACCTGCTCTTTTTCGCTGTTCTTTACCCGGAATGCTCTGGGTGTCATATGATAATGTTCTTTAAATACCCGGTGAAAATAACTGTTATTCTCATATCCCACCGCGGCAATGATATCACTGATGGGAAGATCTGTGTCACACATCAGTTCCACCGCCTTGTTCAGACGTTTTCGCTGAAGAAGTTCCTTAAAGTTAAATCCTGTCGTTTTTTTGATCATCTTGCTTAATACATGCATGGGCAGATGAAGACGGCTGCACAGCTCTGTCAGGGTAGCTGTCCGGTATTTCTGCTCAATGTAGTCCAGTGTGGTCATGGAGATCATGTTTTCGTACTGGTTGGGAAGACGCATCTCCACGTACTGTACGGATTCCACCAGATACATAAAGATCAGGCCCATTGTGGTCTGATTAATCCGTTCCCGGTTCTCTTCTCCATTTACCAGGGAATAGATGATGTTTTCCAGAAGATTCTGGATCTGTAGCACCTCTGCCACCTTAAAATGCAGATATTCTCCCCGTTCCTCATCCTGTCTGAGCACATTCACAAGAAAATCTGCCAGCATATTATCATTGCCGGTCATGGAATAAGCCACATCAAAAAACTCCGGCAGCACCATAAAGTTAATGGCAATATCGTTCTGTCCAGCCTTCAGGATCTCATGTTTCGTAAACTGGTTGAGAAAAAGCAGCTCACCCTTATTAACGATGACTTTTTTGCCATCAATGATGTTAGTCAGAGAGCCTTCGCAGACATAGAGCACTTCCACGAAATTATGCCGGTGTGCCGGAAAATGCACAAAACGGGTATGGGTACGGACCGCGATCAGCCGGCCTTCCTCCAGCATTTTTCCGCTGTCCACGGTAAAGTCCCTGCCGGAGGTATAAAGGTCTCTGTCCACCTCTGCCTCTCCATCCAGGATCTTTCGTTCTTCTTCTGTGATCTTTCTCAGCTGATCCAGTAGCGCCTGCTGCATGCCTTCCTCTCCTTTATCCGTTTCTTCTTTCTTTGTTCCTCTTTATCCTCATTTTAGCACTGCTGTCACATCCACACAACTAAAATCCTCATATAAAAGATCTGCGCAAAAGAACCTCCAACGTCTCTGCACACAGAAACAGGCGGAGTCCAAAGACCCCGCCTGCTCTGAAAGGATTTATCATATGAATATTACAGTCAATATGAGGATTGATTAGTACAGCTTAGCCATCTCCTCGATGTTGCTTGTATCGAATTTCAGAGGTGCACCAAGAACAACCTCTGTACCGCCGTCATCTGCCTCTGTTACTGTGTAGTCACCAAGGTCACCAGCTGTGAATTTGTCATCTTTAGCACCTGTGATGTCTTCGTTGATCAGAGCGATTGTTGTGTAAGCGCTGAGTTTTCCAAGGCCCTGCATATCCCACAGATAGAAGTATGGGCAGGAATGAGAATCATCATCACCGGTGTACTCCTGCATCTCAGATGGAAGTCCAAGTCCTGTCAGCTTGCAGGAAGATCCGTTATCCTGAAGATATTTAGCTGCTGCTGCGATACCAACTGTTGTAGGTGCGCAGATAACCTTCAGATCCTTGTAGTTCTGAAGAAGAGCTGCTGTCTGGTCTGTGGATTTCTGCGGCTCATCATCACCGTATACAACGTCTACAAGCTCAAGCTTGCTGTATTTGTCATCGCCTTCCATGATGGTCTTCATTGCGTCGATCCATGCGTTCTGGTTAGCGGACTGAGATGTAGCGGAAAGGATAGCGAACTGTCCTTCACCACCGGAAATATCAAGAACTGCATCCATAAGTGCCTGAGCAACTTCTTTTGTACCAGCCTGGTTTACGAAAATCTCACGGCTGTCTTTGTTCGGTGCGGAGTCGAAGGAAGATACCTTGATTCCCTCATCCATAGCTTCCTCAAGCTTAGCCTGAAGAGCGTTAACATCGTTAGCGGAGATACAGATTGCATCGAAGTCCTGGGAAATCAGGTTGTCAAGAACCTTGATCTGTGCATCAGCTGTAGCTGTCTCAGGATAAACGACCTGAACCTCGCCGCCTTCAGCCTCTACTGTCTCCTGGAAAGATTTCGCTGCGATCTCGAAGAATGCGTTACCGGCTGCTTTACCAACCAGAGCGATCTTTTTGCCTTTTGCGGAATCGCCAGCTGCTGCTTCTGTCTTAGTATCTTCGGATTTGTCATCTGCTGCAAGAACCGGGCAAACTGTACCAAGAACCATTGCTCCACAAAGGATTGCGCTAATTACCTTTTTTTTCATTGTTGTTCCTCCCTATAAGAATATAATTTTTTTATATGCTGCTGCCTCCGCTACACCAATGGAGGCAGCTAACAATCATATGGGTTTCAAAAGTGATATTTAGTTTTTCTTCATTGCGACTGCTTTTTTCACATCGCCGATGATATTCGGAAGAGCTACTGCTGCTACCAGAAGTACACCGATGATGAGAAGGATCACCTGAGCATTTACGTTCTTCTGTCCAAGGCCAACTCGTAAGCATACGATGATGAATGCAGAAATGATACCGCCGGCCAGGTTACCTTTACCACCTGTGGAGGAGATACCTCCGAATACTGCCATTGCAATGGCATCCATCTCAAATCCGTTACCGGTTGTTGTATTTGCACCGTAGGAAGAGGATACCAGGAATACTGCGCAAAGTCCGGACATAAGTCCCATAACTGTGTAGATGATGAAACGGATCTTCTCTACGTGAACACCTGCGTAATAAGCTGCCACACGGTTTGTTCCGATCGCATATGTACGACGTCCGAATGTGCTCTTTCCAAGGAAGATTGCAAAAAGCACTCCAAGGATCAGTACCAGGAAAAGAATATATGGAACATCTCCTACTTTTCCACCGATGGCACGGAAACCATCTGTGTTTGTAATTGCGATACTTCCTCCGGCTCCAAGTGTTACCTCAGCGATACCACGGAAGATAATCTGTGTTGCCAGTGTTACGATCATTGGCGGGAGCTCCTTGAAACGGGTAAGGATAAATCCGTTAACCGCACCACAGAGGGCACCAACAACCAGTGCTGTAAGTACTACTACAATGAACGGAGCGTTTGTGTTGCAGACCATACAGCTTAATGTAGCGGAGAGACACACGATCGCACCTACGGAAATATCGATCTCGCCTAATACCAGGATGTACGCCATCGGAAACATCATGAATACCTCTGCAAGGTAAACCGGCATCTGACGAAGAACACTCTTCATATTATAAAACTCAGAAAATGATGCGCAGAAAATATTTACCAGGATAAAGAGAATGACCAGGATGCCTTCCCAACTGAATATGATGTGTTTCATCGGATTTTCCGGCACATTGTTAATACTTCTTCCAGATTTTCCAGCCATGATTTACATCTCCCTTCCCTTTAATGCGTTTTTATCTGCGATTCTCTGCAGAACAACGTTGATCACAACTACTACCAGGATGATAACACCCTTGATCATGTTCTGCCACAGTGAACTGATACCTACAAGCGGAAGAGCTTTTGCGATCGTTGCAAGGATAATGGAACCGAGGAATGCACCTACTACGGTTCCACGTCCACCGCTCATGCTTACACCACCGATAACGCAGGCTGCGATAACATCCATCTCACCACCGTACTGCATATCAGGCATTGCAGAAGCATAAACAGATACCTGAAGTGCTCCGCCAAGACCTGCGAGGAATCCCATGATCACATATACAAGAAGGTTGATATTCTTTGCATTGATACCGGAAACCTGTGCTGCACTTGCGTTACTTCCTACTGCGTAGATCCTACGACCGGTTCTTGTCCATTTCATAAAGAAGAAGAATACTACGTAGCATACGATGATCACCCAGATTACCTTGTTGATTCCAAGGAAATTTGTGGTGGCAAAATTCTTAAAATCACCGAGAGCTGCGGCACTTGCCCACTCACCACCGTGAGAAACAAGATATCCCATTGCTCTGTAGATGTACATAAAGCCCATGGTTGCAATGATCGGCGGAACGTTTGCTCTTGAAATTACAAGACCTACAACCAGTCCGCAGGCAATACCGATTGCCATTGCAATGATGAAAGCAAGTAATGTACTTGTGATATGTCCGTATTTCAGGAGCATACCGATGGACATACCGGAAAGTGCCAGAGTTGACATGATGGAAATATCGATTCCGCCTACCAGCATGACACACAGCATACCAAGTGACATTACCATTGTTACTGCATTATTTTTCAGCATCTCCATGAGTGACTTCGGCGTAAGGAATGACGGGCTGATCACTGTGACAACGGCAAACAGCACGACCACGATAATTGCCAGCAGAGCCTCTCGGGAGCCTGTAATCTTCTTGATAACAGATTTCTTTTCCATTATTTAGTCCCCTTTCCAGTGCTCTTTTCCATGGACAGCTCAAGGATTCCTTCCTGTGTTGCCTCTCCCCTGTTCAGTTCACCTGTCTTACGGCCGTTGCACATAACGATGATACGGTCAGACATTCCAAGGATCTCAGGCATCTCGGAAGAGATCAGGATGATGGCATAGCCCTTCTTCGCAAGATCTCCCATGATCGCATAGATCTCGGCTTTTGCACCAACATCGACACCCTTTGTCGGCTCATCCATGATAACGACCTTCATTTCCTGAGCAAGTGCCTTGGCAACAACAACCTTCTGCTGGTTACCACCGGACAGTGAGCTTGCAGGCTGGAAAATATCAACAGCCTTGGTATCTACTTCTTCAAGAAGCTTCTTGGAAAGCTCTCTTTCTGCTTTCTCATCATTGAATCCGGATTTTGCATATTTGCTGATGATCGGAAGGGTTACGTTTCTTCCAAGGCCCCAGCTCATGACAAGGCCCTGCTTCTGTCTGTCCTCAGGAAGAAGGATGATACCTTTTTCCATTGCTTCGGAAGGAGTCTTGATATAAACCTCTTTTCCCTCAAGGAAAACCTTTCCTTCGTCCGGATGGGTGATTCCGCTGACAGCTTCCATAACCTCTGTACGTCCTGCACCGACCAGACCGGTAAGACCTACGATCTCGCCTGCACGTACATTGAAGGAAACATCCTTGAAAAATCCTGTTCTGGAAAGATGTTCGATACGAAGCATCTCATCTCCCAGCTTAACCTCCGGCTTCGGGAACAGATCATTGATCTCACGTCCAACCATTGCCTTGATCAGATCTGCGTTTGTGATCCCGTTTACATCATAGGTTCCGATATACTGAGAATCACGGAATACGGTAACTCTGGAAGCCAGACGGTACATATCCTCGAAACGGTGGGAAATAAAGATAATGGAAACGCCATTCTCTTTCAGCTTATCAACCAGTGTGTAAAGCTTCTCCGACTCGTTTCTGGTAAGTGCTGCTGTAGGCTCATCCAGAATGATGATCTTTGCATTTGTGGAAAGCGCTTTGGCGATCTCAACCATCTGCTGCTGCGCAACAGAAAGAGTTCCCATCTCAGCGGTTGCATCGAAATCTGCATCCAGCTCTTTCAGATACTTGTTTGCCTCCTGGTTCATTTCTTTCCACTGGATCATATGATGTTTGATGATCTCATGACCCATAAAAATATTTTCAGCTACTGTAAGGTGCGGGTATGATGTCGGATGCTGATATACGGCTGCGATACCTGCTTCCTGAGCATCCTTCGGACCTTTGAAGTCAACCTTCTGTCCGTTTAAGAACATCTCACCTTCTTCTGCTTTATGTACTCCGGTAATAACCTTGATAAACGTAGATTTACCAGCACCATTCTCACCCATCAGTGCGTGAACCTCACCAGGCTTGAGCTGGAACTGTACATTATTCAGAGCTTTGACACCGGGGAATATCTTCGTAATACCTTTTAATTCAAGAACATATTCTGACACGGCTCTTTCTCCTCCCTTTCCTTTAATCTGATTATATTCTATCATCCGGCCCACAGGTTTATAATGGGAATATTTTTGGATAAGGGTAAAATATTCTTCTTTTCCCTGTAAAATATTACTCATAAACCATTGTCCCATTCTCGTATTTCTATATACTTTATGCTATAATGATAACGCTGACGTTACAGTTTTCTGGGAATATAAACAGAACTGTAAACGTCCGATTTTCGAAGCTATAAAGCTATGCTTGATTGGAGAATTGTATATGAAATTACTGATCGTCGATGACGAAGAACTTACGCGTACCGGACTGATCTCATCTATCGACTGGGATTCTCTGGGGATCACCAAGATCCTTCAGGCAGATGATGGTGTGAACGGACTGGAAATGGCCAGACTGTATAAACCTGAGATCATTCTCTGCGATGTACGGATGCCGCGTATGACAGGCATTGCCATGCTGGAGCGTCTGGAGAAATTCCTGCCGGACAGTATCCCTATCTTTATGAGCGGATATTCTGACAAAGAGTATCTGAAAGCTGCCATCAAACTAAAAGCCATCAATTACATCGAAAAGCCTCTGCATCCCGAGGAAGTACAGGCGGCAGTTCTGGAAGCGCAGACTCTTTACAAACAAAAGCTCCGCTCCCATCGTGGCGAAGCGATCCATTCTCAGGAAATCGCTACCCGGCTGGCACAACAGCTGACTCTTCCACCTTCCGATAACAACAAAATTGCAGATCTCTGTCTGGAGCTGGGACAGCCGGAGCTTCTTGAGAACGGCATGAATTTTACCTCTGTGATCGTAAAGCTTAATGAATCTGTGGAGGCTTCCGGTATTTTCCTGGAAGATCTCCAGAACGACATTTCCTGTTTTCTGGAGCATTACCATCTGAAATGTCTTTTTGTGGAAAAAAGGGTTCAGTATCTGGTCCACCATATATATGGAAGGAATGCCCTTTCCCCGACTACCCTTTCCGCAGTGGGAAGCTATATTTCCAGACAATATGACACCTGCGGAAAGCATCTGATCGCAGCCGGAAATACCGTAACGGATATTTTCAGGGTTTATCAGTCCTACGCTTCTGCCGTGATCCTTCTGCAGAACTGTTTTTTCTTTCCGGAAAAAACATTTCTAACGGAAAATGCCATCCGCCTGCTTTCACCGAAGGGACCGGTTCCGGATTCCCTGCATTCACCGGAAAATACTTTTTCCAAATATCTCCTGGCCGGAGAAGAAGAACCCTGTTTTCAGTTTCTTGATGAGCTTTTCCGGTATTATAGCTGCAATCACACATTTATGCCTAACCAGATCCGTGATCTTTATTACCAGCTATTTAATACACTTTCGGCTTCCCGTAAAAAAAATCAGCTGGAAACCGAACTTCATGAAAAGCAGGATCTGATCGTAGATACGTTAAACAACGCCTTCACCTACGAAGAGCTTCACAAAGCTCTGAAAGAAAAAACCGCCCAGTATTTTGAAGATGCGAAAAATTCCCAGCCGGAAAATTCCACGATCTTTATGATCAAGGATTATATCAGCCGGAACTATATGAACGATACACTTTCCGTAAAAGATATCAGCGGCCATGTATACCTTTCCGCATCTTATGTATGCACTTTTTTCAAAAGTGAGACCGGACAGACTCTCAATCAATATCTGACAGAATACCGAATGGAAAAGGCCAAGCAGCTGCTTTCCGATCCCAAATACAAGATTTCCGAGATTTCTTCCAAGGTAGGCTATACGGATGGCAATTACTTCGGAAAAAGCTTCAAAAAATACTCCGGCTTTTCCCCGTCTGAATACCGGGAGAAAATGTCATGAGGGCCCTCTGGCGCCGTTTCAAAAACGGCTACCTGAATTTAAACCTGCAGACAAAATTCACCATTGCCCTGATCAGCATTGTGGTAATTCCTGCCTGTCTTACCGCCTTTCTTTTTTATGGACGACTTTATAGCATGGTGGTTTCCAATACCATCCGGCAGGAACAGGACGCCTCCGCAAAAACTGCACCTCTGATCGAACGGACTATGGATACGATCCTCGCTACTACCCGGAATATTACAGGACAGAATTTTTTTCAGGAACTTTTTTATATGCCGGTCAGCGATTCAGCAGAACAGCTTGCAACATCTAACCATGCCACTGATTTTAAAAATGCCGTTCAGCGTCTGACCACAGATTCCATTGTTACCGATGTACAGATCTATGTGGATTTTCCTGATGATCTGAAGACACTGGATACTTATCCCAACACTAAGAATATCCTTGCTCCCTTAAGTCAGGCGAAAGGTACCTACTGGTACGGTATCTTTCAGGGAAACCGGAACACCCAGGAAATGTTCTGTCCTTCCTTCTATCTTGGTCCCAGGGAAAAAAAGAATTATGGTGATATGGCATATATCTGCCCTTTAAGCCTTTATTATCACTCCACTGCTTATAAGGCTTATCTGGCAGTGTATTATTCCGATGACAAGCTTACTTCCATTCTTTCCGACAATCTATCTCTGGAAGGAAGTGTTTCATATATTGTAAACGAACGTGATGCCATTGTTGCTACCTCAGATCTGTCATTATCCGGAATCTACCAACTGGATTACGACACCATCAAGGCTTCCTTTATGTCTTCCAATAACTTCATTGAGCGGAACATTCTGGACACAAAGGTTTATGCCGGTTTTTACAGTATTTCCAATACGGACTGGTTTATGGTGACGGTCCTTCCTTCCCCGCCGCTGATCCATGCGAGCAACCGACTGATGGTCCAGATCGTACTGATCTATGCAGTTTTTCTGGTTCTGGCTCTGATTTTTGCCAATGTACTGGCTCATTCCATTACCGGAAGACTTTCTTCTGTGATCCGGCAGATGCAGACCGTCCGCCACGGCCCGCCTACTCCTATGGAAAGTCCACAGGCACATGATGAGATCGGTAATCTTATCGATACCTACAACTATATGACTCGAAAAATGGAGGAACTGATGGAGAAGCAGGCTAAGGCTGCAGAAGATCTCCGGATCGCAGAATTCAATTCCCTCCAGGCACAGATCAATCCGCATTTTCTTTATAATACCATGGATATGATCAACTGGATGGCACTGCAGGGACAGACCGATGAGATCAGTCACGCAGTGCAAAGTCTTTCCCGTTTTTATAAACTGACTCTGAGCCGCAAAAAAGGAATCTCTACCATTGCAAGGGAGCTGGAACATGTAACCATCTACGTGCAGCTTCAGAATATGCGCTACCACGACAGCATTGAGCTGATCACGGATATCCCGGATGAGCTTTCAGAATACCAGATCCCGAAGCTGACGCTTCAGCCTGTTGTGGAAAATTCCATTCTTCACGGGATCCTGGAAAAAGAATCAAAATCCGGAACTATTGTTATTACCGGATGGATGGAAAATGAGGATATTGTTCTTCTAATTTCCGATGACGGTGTTGGGATTTCACCGGAAATCCTGTCAACTATCCTTTCCGGAAAGGGAAAAAGCCAGTCCGGCGGCACCAATATCGCAGTTTATAATACCCACCGGAGACTCCAAATTCTCTATGGAAATAATTACGGACTCACTTATTCCAGCAAGCCTGGAGAGGGGACGGATGTTGAGATCCGGTTCCCTGCACATCGTGAAAAGTAACTTACGTTCCAAAAAAATCTTTATTCAGAAATGAGGTATGACACTATATGAATACACAGCCAGAAGCTCTTTTATATAATTTTAACGACCCGGAACGGCTTCGCCAGATCCGCCGCTATCTGAACCGTCAGAAGGTTAAGACACGGATCGTCACTGCGCCGGAATTTCTTCATCCGCTGGGATATCTTTTTGAGATTCCTGGATTTCATCCCTCCTCACAGTTTAATCTGGGAAGCAATTTCAGTGATGAGATGATCGTGCTGAAGGATTTTTCCAGTGCACAGATGGATGATTTTCTTGCTTTTTTCCGTGAAAACCAGATCCCGCCCGTTGCACTGAAGGCCATGCTCACACCGGTAACTCAACACTGGTCTTCCATCCAGCTGCACGATGAGCTTTCCAGGGAGCACACACTTATGCATAAAAAATAACTGCAAAACCAAAATCTGCCGAATCTGCCTGCTGCATTTCCGGCAGATCTTTTTTATCTTATTTTTCCCACGGAAAAAGGAGACCGCTCCGCGCAGTCTCCTTTTTTGAATATGTTTTAGGTTGAATACATAAGAAAGAATTTATCTTGTCACGATATCTACCGGTACGTTAAAGATTTTTGCAACCTTCAGGATCGTATCGATGTGTCTTCCTGTAGCAGCTGCCATATGATGTGTCGGGCCAGCCTCGCTCCAGCGGTTAACGAACTCTCTTGCTCCGCATGTGAAGCGTGTTCTCATGTTTGTATCACCGAAGGAAAGGATCGGTCCCTCCTCGTTTACGCCCTCAGCTACAACGAATTTGAAGTTTCCGTCTTTATCCTGAGTGATCGCAAGGTAGGTCACCGGACCTGTGTACGGATAGAACTGTGTCAGATATCCGCCGCCTGTTTTGCCATGGAATACTTTTACGATCTTCATGGTTGGCTTCTTGTCAGAGATGTCCGCGTCACCGCTTCCGGAATGTCCGATGATGCAGATGTCATCATTGAAGTCGATGGAGTACATCTCAGAAAGCTGACCTGTACCGGAAATTGTCTTTAAGATACTCATTGCCATGGCAACCTTCATGTCACCCTCTACCGCACATGCAGTACCCTGTTTGATCAGCATGGAGAATGCCGGGATCAGCATACTGTCAAGGACACCTGCTTTACCCTGTGCAAATCCGTCGTAATGAGAAGCGATCATTCCAAGATGCTCGTCTTTTACCCATTTCTCAAAAGCAACAACGTATTTGGCCATATCCCATACTTTCTCAATGGTGCCGCCGCCCTCAATATCGAATGTATCAAGGATATCCTGTGCTTTTGCCCGGATTGCCTCCTCATCTGTAATATCATCAGCGATCGCCCACATCTTCTCCCAGTCGAACTGTTTTGTGTAGAGGAACATTCTGTTATAGAGGTTTGTCTCATCAATATACAGATCCATCATACCCGGATATGGTCTTCCGATCTGCGCAATGTTAGTCTCACGGAATCTTCTTCTTACCTGAGCAGCCTTGCACCAGTCTTCGATCTCAGCCTGAACTGCAGGATCTCCGCCTTCTACAACGCCTGTGATAACCGCATGTCTCTTGCCTGCTCTCTCAAGGTCAGCAACTGCCTCGCCTACAGCACCACATGCATAGCCTTCACCCAGCCAGGAGGCAATGTCAGTGTGCTCATAATCCAGCGCTTTGATCTTCTGAACGTTTACAAGAACAACCGGAACATCCAGATCACGGATCGCCGGAAGCATGTTGTAGGATGTTGCGTATGTCAGCATCTGAAGAAATACAAGGTCAACATCTGCTGCACGGAACTTATCTCCTGCCACCATTGCCTGCTCTTTTGTTGTCACCATCCCGCCGTCAACGATCTCTACTGTATCCGGGATCGTTTTCTTGAATGCGTCGTACTGTGCCTCAAACTCCGGCACCAGTGACGGAAACTGCGGAAGATATGCGCCTAAAGCAATTGAAAATACACCAACTTTTGCCTTTGTGTTAACTAACATAATAAGACCTCCAATTATTTATGCTTTGTATACTTTAATACCGAAGGACTCATGGATGGTTGTACGAGCCTCCTCGATCGTTTTAAACTCCTCGGCCTTCAGCATCTGTGCTGTGATATTACCGATTGCAGTAGCCTCACCAGGGCCTGCATGGATTTCTTTCTTTGTAGCTTTTGCAGTCAGCTCATTTAAGTATCCTGCATTGGAACCACCGCCTACGATATGGATACGGCTGTAGGTTCTTCCTGTCATCTCCTCGATTTCTTTTGCGATCTTAGCGTAGCAATCTGCAAGGCTTGTATAGATAACGGTTGCAATCTCGCCAAGAGTTTCCGGAACCTGCTGTCCTGTTCTGCGGCAGTAGTCCTGAACCTCTTTTGTCATGTTCTCAGGAGAAAGGAAGCACTCATCGTTTGCGTTTACTCTTGACGGGAAGTCTTTTGCCTCCTCAGCCATCTCGCAGATCTGTGCAAAGCTGTACGCATCATCAAACTCATGACGTACAGACTGGATCATCCAGAGACCCATGATGTTCTTCAGATAACGGAAACGTCCTGCATATCCACCCTCGTTTGTGAAGTTCATCTCACAGCTCTTCTCAGAGCAGTCTGCTTCTTTTCTCTCGATTCCCATCAGAGACCATGTTCCGGAACTGATATAAATGAAATCGTCATCATTTGCAGGCACAGCCAGAACTGCAGACCCTGTATCATGTGTAGCCGGTGCTACAACCTCAAGATCAAAGCCAACTGCTTCCTTCACTGCGTCTGTTAAATGTCCGATGCTTGTGCTAGGCATGATCAGCTTCTGGAATATCTTTCTTGGATATCCCAGCATATCGATCAGCTCATAATCCCAGTCCTTGGTTGTCGGGCATACAAGCTGTCCTGTGGTTGCCTCTGTGTACTCGCAAGTTTTTTCGCCTGTAAGAAGAAAATGGAAGTAGTCCGGTACATGAAGAAGTGTCTCAGCCTGCTCCAGATACTCAGGATGTTTCTTCTTCACTGCCATCAGCTGATATACTGTATTGTAGATTGCTTTCTGGATACCGGTTCTTGCATACAGATCCTTCAGGGAAATTGTCTTATAAACTTCCTCGTCCATTCCCTCTGTACGATGATCACGGTAGCCTACCGTGTTGCCAAGAACCTTGTCATCCTTGTCTAGAAGCACAAAGTCAACACCCCAGGTATCAACACCCATGCTTACCGGGATCTTGCCGATCTCTTTACATTTCTTAAGACCATTTACGATCTCGTTGAAAAGGCGGTCAAACTCCCAGCAGAGCTCTCCATCCTTCTTAACCATGCCGTTCTCAAAACGATAGATTTCTTCCAGGATCATTTTTCCGTTTTCCATATGTCCCAGAATGTGACGTCCACTGGATGCTCCGATATCTACTGCTAAATAATATGTTGCCATTTTTAAATCCTCCTCAATATGTAAGCTTCTGATCACTTTCATATCTGATGTTGTATTTATCATACATCAGGATCCTTCCGGTGATAAGAACCTCTTTTGTCAAAAAAAGTGTCTTTATTTGCCAATAATACAGCGATTATTTATGAACTACTACATTATTTGTTCAAAAAATCCGCTGACTGAATCAGCCAGCGGATCTCTTATTTCATACGTCCGTGAACGCAATCCGCGTTCATTATAACTTCACGATCTTATCAATTATATGATTAGTCATAAAGGTTAGGTGCGATATTCTCGTCTTCCATATTTGTTGCATCATACCAGTAACCCTCTGTAGGAACATCCTCAAGCTTCTGGCCGTTTGCTGCTGCTGTCAGAGCGTAGATTGCATAGTATCCCATCATAAGAGGAGACTGTGTAACAGCACCAACGAGTGTGCCATCTTTAACAGCTGCTTTGATGATAGAACCAGCATCGAAACCAACACCAACTACATCACCGTTTGCCGGGTCAGAACCAAGAACGTTAAGGTTAGCATTTGCTGCAAGAACACCCTCTGCGGAAACCTGGTTGGAACCGAAGATTGCAATACAGTTCTCCTGGGAAAGGATTGCCTGTGCCTCTGTGGAGCAGAGCTCTACAGTTGTCTGTGCCGGAACAGCTACCTGGATAACAACGTCAGCGTCTTTAGCGTCTGCGTCAGCACCCTCTGCTGCGTTTACATAGAACTCGTTGCCGCTTACTGCAACTGTCTTTCCATCAGCCTGAAGAAGCTCGATCATCTTGTTGATGAATCCTGTACCACGCTGCTGGATATTCTGAGCTGTTGCATCCTGGTTAACCTCACCGATTACAACCTGTCCGTCAGCATCTTTAACAACGTCTTTAATGCTGTTGTACATATTCTCAGCTGCTACTGCACCAGCCTGTGCGTTGTCTGTACAAACCTCGCATACTACAGATCCCTCTGGAGCATCAGCGATACCTGTATCGAATGTTACAACCGGGATTCCTTTTTCTGCACATGTCTTAAGTGCATCTGTAACGGAAGATGTATCACAAGCTGCAAGTCCTAATCCAACAGGATTGGAAGCGATAGCTGTGTTGATCATGTTAACCTGGTCAGCGATATCGGACTCACTGTTCGGTCCCTGTGGTTTATAATCAACGCCCAGCTCCTTAGATGCTTTCTTCATACCTTCCTGAGCTGCATCCCAGTATGTGGACTGGAAAGATTTAACCATCATCGGGAACACATAAGCTTCGTTTGCTTTCAGTCCGTCGAACTGTGCAGTAGGATCCTCAGCTGCTGTGGAATCTGCAGATTTCTCTGTTGCTGCATCTTCTTTCTCCTCAGCTGCAAAAGCTGCAGTTGCGCTCATGCTTGTTACCATTGCTGCACAGAGCATTAATGCCATAACCTTTTTTGCTTTCATATAATATTTCCTCCTTAAATATATTATATAGTTTTTTTATGTTCATACGCCATTGCTACCCCTTGGCGTTTCACATCTTTGATAATGGGTACTGTCACATTTCTCTGTGAACAGCACCCTTTTTCACATTATATCTCACTGCTTATCAGTGTGCTGCTTTTTTCTCTTTCAGGATATCGATCAGAACGGCTACGATCAGAACGATACCGGTGATGATCTGCTGCCAGTTTGCCTGCAGGCCGATATATGGAAGACCTGTTTTCAGAAGCATGATGACGAAGATACCAACGAATGTACCGATCACGGAACCATATCCACCGGTAGCTGCTACACCACCAACGAATACACCACCGATAGCATCCATCTCAAGTCCGGCACCAGTACCAGGCTGTACAGTAGGTGTTACTGCTGCGTATGCGATCGCTGCAAGACCTGTAAACAGACCGCAGACAACGTATACCATTACGTGATAGAACTTTGTATTGATTCCGGAAAGGGCTGCTGCCTCTTTGTTGGAACCGATTGCAATTGTATAACGACCGAATTTGGTGTGGTTCAGGATGTACTCCATAAGAAGAACCAGAATGACCATCCACAGGAATCCAAGCGGATAACGGGAAGCACTTCTTCCTGTACCAACAGTTACTTTAAAGATTGTGTGGAACCATCCACCATCCTGTGTAAGTCCCGGCCAAGGTGTCGCACTGCAGAGAGATCCGGCACCACGGGTGATCATACAGGTACAAAGTGTTGCCAAAAATGGCGGCAGGTTCATAACACCGATCAGTACACCGTTCAGTGCACCGACTGCGATACCAAGAACAACACAGATCAGCATTGCCAGAGCTACCGGGCAATTGTTGTTTCTGATCAATGTTCCGGCGATCAGTGCGTATGCTACCATACCAGTTCCGATTGACAGGTCAACACCACCAGTGATAAGCGGGAATGTAACTCCGATCGCCATAAGAAGATCGTAATATGAGAAATCCAGCATACTCAGGATCGTGGTGTACTGTCTGAATTCTTTACTCAAGCCTGAGAATATTGCACACAGGACAATGATAACGAGCAAAACAATAAATCTCTGATCACTTAAAATACTTTTTTTCTTCTTAGTCATGACTTTCCTCCTTAATCGATATTCCGTGTGGCCTTGTCCATGATGTTTTCCTGGGTTGCCTCGGAGATATCAATACATCCGGTAACTTTACCCTCACACATGATGATGATACGGTCACTCATTCGGAGAACTTCCGTCATCTCAGAAGAAATCATGATAATGGATTTTCCTTCTGCTGCCAGTCTGTTCATTAATTTGTAGATTTCGTTCTTAGCACCAACATCGATACCTCTGGTAGGCTCATCGAAAATAAGGATGTCACTGTCTCGTGTCAGCCATTTTGCGATAACTACCTTCTGCTGGTTACCACCGGAAAGGTTAACTACCAGCTGGTCTGTAGTAGGTGTCTTAGTTGCAAGTTCGTTTACATATTTCTCAGCAACTTTTTTCTCTTTTGCTTTGTTGATAAAGATACCATTGGTAAACTCTTCCATTGTTGCCAGTGTTGTATTCTCTGTTACAGATTTCTGTACAACACAGCCGTATCTTCTTCTGTCCTCTGACAGATAACCGATACCGTATTTAACAGCATCCTGTGGGCTGTTGATGGTCACCTCATGAAGCTGACCGTCTTTACCCATAACGGAGATCTTACCGCTCTGCTTCGGATCTGCTCCGAACAGTGCTCTGGCTGTCTCAGTACGTCCTGCACCCATCAGTCCTGAGAAACCAAGGATCTCGCCTTTTCTCAGCTCAAAGCTTACATCCTGAACCATCTTGCCTGCGTTCAGATGTTCAACCTTAAGAACTACCGGTGCATCTGCCGGAACTGCACTCTCCTGCTTCGGATCCTCATAAATAACACGACCAACCATCATGTTGATGATATCTTCTTTTGTACTGTCTTTTGTGATCAGAGTTCCTACATATCCACCATCTCGCATAACGGTTACACGGTCTGTGATGGTTTTAATCTCATCCATACGGTGTGAGATATACACGATACCAAGATTTTTCTTACGAAGGTCACGGATGATCTCAAACAGATCCGCGATCTCTTTCTCGGTAAGTGCTGCGGAAGGCTCATCGAAGATGATAACCTCAGCTTTATGAGAGATTGCTTTTGCGATCTCACACATCTGCTGTTTTCCGACTGTCAGGTTTTTCATCTTTTCCTTCGGATTGATCTCAATGTTCAGATCCTGGAAAAGCTTCTTTGAATCCTCGATCATCTTTTTGTCATCAATGCGGAAACCTTTTTTCGGTTCACGTCCGATGAAGATGTTCTGAGCAACGGTAAGATCACCTACCATGTTCAGCTCCTGATGTACGATTACAACGCCGGCATCCTGTGCCTCACGTGTATTGTGGAATTCTGTTTCCTGTCCTTTGTAAACGATGGAACCTGAATCCTTCTGATAAATACCGGTAAGAACCTTCATCAGTGTTGATTTACCGGCACCGTTTTCTCCCATAAGTGCATGTACTTCGCCGCGTTTTACTTCGAAATTAACGTGATCCAGAGCATGAACTCCAGGAAAGGACTTATCAATGTCCTTCATAGTTAAAATAACTTCACCCATTGTCGCATCCTCCCTCTAAGATCAGTTCTTTCTGCGTCTTGCAGAAACGTCGATATAAACTGCAACGATAACGATGATACCTGTGATGATCATCTGCTGTCCTTTACCAAGACCAAATGCCATGATGCCCTGCTGAAGAAGAGAGATGATGAATACGCCGATTACAGTACCGCCGATGGAAGCAAGTCCACCAACCATGGATGTACCACCCATAACGCAGCCTGCAATAGCCTCGTTGTTGTACTGATCGCCATAGCCAGGCTGAACAGTTGTGTATGTAGCTACAAAGAAGAGTGCTCCAATACCTACCAGGAATCCGCAGATCACATAAGCAAGCATTTCCCATTTCTTTGTGTTAACACCGGAAAGGCGGACAGCCTCTTTGTTGGAACCAAGGCAGAGGATGTAACGTCCCGGTTTTGTGTTGTAAAGAACGATACCGCAGATAACTGCCATTCCCAGGAAGATAATGATTCCTACAGGGAAGCCGTTTACAGAAACGATATTACGGAACCAGCCGTTTGCATCGCTGGCTGCCGGCCAGCTTACAGACTGTGTTTTTGTGAATACAGAAGCAATACCTTTTGCAATGTTCATGGATGCCATGGAAATAATGAATGGTGGCACTGACATGTAAGAAACCATCCAGCCATTGAAAATACCAAAGCAGAGACCGATCAGAATGCAAAGGATCATGGCAACTGCACAGGGAACCTTGTAAGATGTCATGCAGTAACCGGATACCAGTGCACAGCAGAACATTACAGGTCCGATGGAGAAATCAATTCCTCCTGTAGCGATTACGAATGTAACGCCAAGTGACAAGAAGCCCAGGAAGTACACATAGTTCAAAGTAGACTTGATACTATCAACAGCCGGAAACTTGTTTCCAAGAACTACTTTAAAAACCAGGAACATAAGAATCAGAACACAGACAAGAAGTATTCTGTTCAATCCGAGCTTCTTAACGATTGGATTTTGTTTTAAGTTTTCCAATTTTTACCCTCCTCACGTTTTGCACGTATCTTGTGTTTTCTTGGTTATTATAATACCGTCAAAAATCAATAATTGTAATAGAATATCTTTCAAAAAAAGGTTAAATATTTACTGTATGGTAAATATTTAACCCTTTTCTTTGTGCATTTATGACTATTTACGGTGTAAGATCACCATATGTTTTTAACGTATTAAACGGGAAAAGCAGTTTTTCGATCTCACTGGTATACATATTGTCAGGAGTCACCAGCTGGCACCCGGAATTAATATTCTTCTTATAGTCTTCTCCACGCAGCATCTTAACAGTTTCCCGAACACCCACATACCCCATTTTAAATGCCTTCTGTACAACGATTCCCTGGAAGATTCCGTGTTCCATCAGCTGGACGGCCTCCTGTGAGCTGTCTACTCCCACCACCCTGATCCGATTCTCTGCTTTTGCTGCCTTTACTGCTCTTGCAGCACCTACAGAGGAATATTCATTCATTCCCGCGATCATCTTGAGATCCGGATATTTTTTCATCAGCTCTTTTGTAAGCTCATAGGACTTGTCATACTGAGAATCACAGTATACCACATCTACGATATTATCCTTCAGACTGCCAAGTCCTGTCCGGAAACCTTTTTCTCTTTCAACTGCCGTAGATACACCCTTTACATGTGAAACGATCGCAATCTGATCATCCGTTCCCACAAGATCCTTCGCAAACCTGCCAAGGATCTGTCCCGCTTCCAGATTATCGGTCGCAACGGTAAGATCCTGGACCTCTTCCTGTGTGTAGGAATCAATAAATGCGATATGTATTCCCTGTTCCTTTGCCTTCTTCAAAAGCTGGTCGGATTCAGTGAAGCTGGACGGCGAGATCAGGATCGCGTCCGGTTTTTCTTCTATTGCCCTTTCGATCAGCTTGTTCTGCCCAGCCACATCATTCTCTTCCTCAGGTGCCCATACGCGGATATCTGCATTATATTCCTTTGCAGCCATCTCCGCCCCCTGGATCAGTGATGTCCAGAAATCGTTGGTACCGTCCACAACCTTCGGAATATAGATCAGCGATAGTTTTCTCTCTTCTTCTACCTGTTTATAATAGACTATTCCGGCTACAAGCCCCGCCACAAGGCAGATGACCACTCCTAAAGTCAGGAGTTTTCTATGTTTTTTCATATTGATTCCTCCTGTATTCCCGGAATGGTGATCGTGGCAGTGGTTCCGACACCTTTTTCACTTTCATAGGTGATCCCGTAATTTTCTCCATAATAAAGCTTCAGACGTTTCTGTACATTGTAAACACCCACACCATTGGAATGATAATTCACCTTATGCTTATCATAAATATGTGACAATGTTTCCTCATCCATACCTACACCGTTGTCGATCACCTGAAGAACTGCATTTCCGTCCTTCATAAAGCCTTTTACCTGCAAAAGTCCCTTACTCTCTTTATATTTCAGTCCATGATAGATGGCATTTTCAATGATCGGCTGGAGAACCAGCTTGATCAGAGGGATATTTAATATAGAAGGTTCTACATCGATCTCGAATTCCAGCTTGTCCTTGTAACGCATCTTCTGGATCGTAAGATAACCCTTGGCATACTCCACTTCCCTTGCAAGAGGAACCACTTCATCTTCATTACTGATGCTCTGACGAAGAAGACGCGCCAGGGATGCTGTCATCAGAACAACCTCTTCGTACTTTCTGCCCTCTGCCATCCAGATGATCGAATCCAGGGTATTGTAGAGAAAATGAGGATTGATCTGGGACTGAAGGGCCTTAAGCTCACTTTTTCTCTTTGCTTCCTGTTCCTTCACGTTCTGCTCCATAAGATCCTGTATCCTATGTGTCATCACATTGAAAGATTTCGTCAGGCTTCCGATCTCATTCTCTGAATCGATCTCCACATCTGCTCCGTCAAAATGCCCTTCCTGCACTCTGGACATGGAATCTCTGAGACGCTGAAGAGGATATGTAAGACTCTTTGCCAGAAATCTGGAAAAAAGCAGTGCCACGATCATCAGAAGTGCGGAAATAAGCACATAAATACTCTGTGCCTGATTGCTTTTGCGCAGAAGCTCGCTGACGCTCATACAGCCCACAACGGTCCATCCGGTTTTATTTGATCTGGAAATGGAATACAGCTTTCCTCTATTTCCCTTTTCGGTACGCACCGTATCTTCTTTTGATTTCACGATCAGGTCGATATTCTCAGTCTGCAATTCATTATAAAGCTGCTGCTGTTGGGGATGGTATACAATATTTCCGCTTTCATCCAGAATGAATGCGTATCCCTTTTTCCCGATCGTATTCTGATCACAAAGTTCACTGATGGCACTGTAATTCAGATCAATAAAAAAGACTCCCTCTTTCTCACCACTGTTGGAAAAATTACGGATCCCCCTGCTTAAAGTGATCACCCACGGACGCTCTCCGCTGATGATGTGCTGTACATGAGAAGATGTAAGAAGCGGGCCTTCCGGCTTCTGTAAAGCTTCCAGATACCACTCCTGGGTGGAAAGCTTCAGATCCGGATTCACAGACTGTTTGCCGTCGTTGATCAGCTTCCGTCCATTACTTCCAATGATCCCAAGATTTCGGATATCACTTCGTCCATCCAGAATAGTCTTGAACTGATTGATCAGACGCTCTCTTGTTCCATTGTCCACATTTTCACCAAAAAGATATTGCTGTACATCCTCGTTACTGGAGATCATATAGGCTATATTTTCCATGTAATCAATATAGGAATCAATATTCTGATTCATCTGCTGCACGATATTCTGGGTGTAGACAGCAGAATTTTCAAAAATAGAATTGCGGGTATATCTCATGGAAACACCTGTTATGACCAGCACCGCACTTAAAAGCAGCACCGTCACTACCGCAAAGATCGCACTCTGGATACTCTTAAATTTTCCTATGATCTTTGCCGCAAACCGGATATCTCTCATTTACGTTTCTCCCTTGCATATTCTGTTGGTGTGCAGCCGGTCATTTTTTTGAAGGAGATCCCAAAATAATGGGGATCTGCAAATCCGACTTTCTCGGCAATTTCATAATTCTTCATAGTTGTATTCTCCAGAAGTTCCTTCGCCTTCTCCATACGGGTACGGATCAGAACCTCTGTAAAAGTCTCTCCCGTAAGATCCTTAAAGATCGTACTGAAATAGCTTGTACTGATATTCAGATAGGAACAGATACTGTTCAGGCTTAAATCCGGATCCATATAATTCTTCTGGATATAATCCAGGGCAAGTCTGGCCTGACGCTGTCCGCTGGAGCTGTTTGCATCGGAAAGTGTCTGGAAAATCTCTCCGATATGATTCCTGACCAGTTCAACAGCACTGTCAAAAGAATTCTGCTCCGTAACCTGCTGCAGAAGTGCTTCTCTTTTGGAAAAAAGCCTGTTGTCCGGAACCATATCCTCACAGGTTTCATCTGCTGCACGGATGATCTGCTGAAGATACACGCAGGCACGACTCTTATCCACCCGCGCTTCCTTGATCTCAGAAGAGATCTGTTCCAGAATATGCTCTGCGTTTTCCTTTTTACCCGCTTTCAGAGCAGCTGGCAGCTTCTCTACATAAGCTTTAATGGAAAGATTTTTTTCCTCCGGCTGTTCTTCCATATCAATAAGAAGGCTTCCGCCAAGAAGATAACGATATTCAATAGCTTTCTCTGCAAGTTCATGGGATACACGAAGCTCCTGCTGAGTTCTGGCCCAGCTTCCCACACCGATAGAAATATCCAGCGACATCAGTTCCTTCAGCTTATCCTGGATCGTCCTGCAGATCTCCATGATCTTGTGTTCAAACTCTCTGGTACGGTTTCCCATGAAAAGAGCACCGACCTTGTTATTTCCGGCCTGATATGCCACTCCTGCTTTTTCTTTGCTGATGATCTCATCGCTGATATTAAAAAGGACAAAAGACATCAGTGCACTCTCCTGGCGTTTCTCCGCAGTAAGCTGACTGCCGTCCGAATACAGATCCAGCTCAAAGACAGCCACACGATAGCATGCTGCCTCAAGATCGATTCCCAGTGCTGCAAGCTCTTCCAGACTTTCCTGCCGTGTCTTGATATTATCCACAAAGCCCTGCAGCGCTCTGGAACGGATCACAATGGCGTTTTTCTGATAATTCTCGGAAGTCTGTGTCAGACGTTCCAGCTTCTCTTTTTCTTTTCTTTGCTGGTCCACCTTCTCCTTCATTTTTCCGATAACATTTCTGAGTTCCATGGCTGTCACCGGCTTCAGCATATATTCACTGACACCATACTGGATTGCCTTCTTGGCATACTCGAATTCTCCAAATCCGCTGAAGATCACGATCACGATGTCCGGATAATTATCATGGAGAAAACGGCTCAGTTCCATACCATCCATATATGGCATAAGGATATCTGTAAGCACGATATCCACCGGATGGTTCTGTACAAATTCCGCTGCTGCTTTCCCGTTATCACAGTCTCCTACCAGCTCACAGTCCATTGCTTTCCAGTCAATATTCTCCCGGATCGCATCTCGAACAAGTATCTCATCATCTACCAGTAAAATACGATACATAATTTCTGTTGTCCCCCTCTGATCAGTTTCTGTTGTTTTTATTGCACATCCCCCTGACAGATCCTTCCCCCGTCTCTGTCATTTTCATTGGTAAGATTACTGTCCTTTCTGTGGACAATAACTATTAATTCTTTTTATATGTTAACATGTTTGGTTAAAATTTACAACGGAGTTTCTTAGTCCAAATTAAATACAAAGAAATCCCGCATCCAACATATGGGATACGGGATTTTCCTGCATATTTTTATTATTTTACGATAACGCCATCCTCATCCCAGAGGTCATGCCAGTCCCTGGCACCATGCCACAGAAATACCTGTCCTTTTACAAGACGGTTGCCTTTTTCCAGAGTTGCGATGGTTGCCATTTCTTTCTCTGTAAGGGGATCCTCTGTGACACATTTCAGGTTGCTTGCATAGTTGTGCACAGAGAACGGAATGGAGATCTCTCCTCTCTGATGTGCCCACTTCAGAGCGATCAGAGCCGGATGAACACCATGTGCCTTTGCGATCGCCTGCATCTCCGGAACCTCCAGATCCGCAACATCCTCCGGGCAGATATCTCTCTCCGGTCTGCGTGGAGAACCGATCGGCATATAGCCTACCGGCTGGATGTTATGCTCTACCAGATAATCATAAAGCTCCTGCTGCTGGAAGCATACATGAAGCTCAAGCTCACAGGTTGCAGGTTTGATCTTCATAAGCGGAAGAACTGCCTCAAGCTTCGGAATGGTCATATTGGAAATACCGATGTAACGGATCTTTCCTTTTTCTACCAACGCCTCACACTGGCGGTATGTATCCATAAACTCCTCCACACTGAAGGGTTTGGAATCCGGATTTCTGGAATCCACATCACATCCCGGTGCATGATAGTTCGGGAATGGCCAGTGGATGAAATACATATCCACATAATCGCACTGAAGATCCTTAATGCTCTTGTCACAGGCTTCCTCTACTCTTCTGTGCATGTCATTCCATACCTTTGTCATGATAAAAAGATCCTTACGCTCTACAACACCTTCGTCAAAAGCGTCCTTAAATACCTGGCCGATCTCATGCTCGTTTCCGTAGCATGCGGCACAGTCAAACATACGATAGCCACTGCGGATCGCGCCTGCAACAGCTGCAGATACATCCTCTGCGGATACACGGTCGGAACCGAATGTTCCCATTCCGACACACGGAACCTGCTCGCCGGAAGGAAGTGTCACTTTCGGCACAATTGCCGGATTGATAACTTCTGCCATCTTTACATCTCCTTTTTTATAAAAATTTTTTTATTATAAGCTTATCTTATAAACGCCTGATCTCGATCTTCGGAAGAAGAGCCTCCATATCCTCCATCACAAAGAATCCCGTTTCCTCACGCATGGCTGCCGCCGCTGAGATCGCACTGGCTCTTTGCAGAGTCTCTTCCAGGGAAAGTCCCTCACTTAATCCAAGGGCAAAGCCTGCGATCATGGAATCTCCGCAGCCTACGGTATTTACCGCATCGATCTTCGGAACCACCGCACGGAAAATCCCTTCCTCTCCGACTGCCAGGGAACCATCTGCACCAAGCGAGACCGCCACGATCTCCACACCACCGGCATGGATGGCTTTCGCTGCTTCAATGATATCGTTGATATCGTCACAATGCTTGCCTGTCAGCATACGGATCTCATCAATATTAGGCTTGATCAGTGTCGGTGCTGCCTTGATTCCCTCTTCCAGAAGCTTGCCGCTGGTATCCAGGATCACCGGTTTTCCGGCGTCTTTCACAATCTTCACGAGGCGCTGGTAGGCACTTCCGTCAAGTCCCTTCGGCACGCTGCCGGACATTGCCACAACAGAAGCGTCTTTTACAAGCTGGCGGAATTTTTTCTCAAAGCCCTCAAAATCTGCCTCTGTCAGTGTAAATCCCGGCTCCAGGAATTCGGTCTGTACATGATTCACCTCATCCCAGATGTTGATACAGGAGCGGCTCTCCGCCTCTACATGGTAAAAAGCACTCTTAATGCCAAAGGGTTTCAGGGCAGCTTCTATATAATTGCCTGCGTGGCCGCCTACAAAGCCGGTGGCAACCACTTCAGCACCGTAAATGGACGCCGGCTTGGAAACATTCAGTCCCTTTCCGCCGGGAACGTAGGTACATTCACGCACACGGTTCACTTCGCCCACTTTAAAATCATCCACTACATAACGCTTGTCAATGGCAGCGTTTAAGGTTACTGTCAGGATCATATCAGTCTTCCTCATTGGAAAAAAGGATCTTTCCTTTTACAAGGCCCGGCGTCTTGAACAGCTGAAAGGCCTCCTGTGCCTGGCTCATCGGGATTTTCTTATAGATGAAGCCCGGGTCAAACTTCAACTGGCCGGTTGCAAAATAATGCGCCGTCAGCTCCCACTCACGTCCCGGATATGGTGCACTGTAGGACATCCAGGAACCGGTAAGCTTGAACTCCTTACGGTTCATGTTCTCCCACTCCTTCGGTGTAAAGGTAAGGTTTTCATGAGGAGTACCAATGAAGCATACATGTGCCTTGTTTGCTGCAAGCTCAAATGCCATATGCATGGTAGGAACCTGTCCTGCTGTCTCAAATACGAAGCCGTAGCCCTTTTCACCTGTAATGGCCATGGCTTTTCCCATATATCCCTCTTCCTTTGTGTTGATCACTTCATCTGCGCCGAGACGCTTTGCAAGAGCAAGTCTCTCATCGCTGATATCAAAGACCACTACCTTCTTGGAGCCGAAGATCTTTGTCCACTGCATGGTGAACATACCAACTGTACCGCCGCCAAGGATCGCCACATACTCACCGCCGTGGTAATCGTTCTGGAATACACCGTGGATAGCTACGGTTGCAGGCTCAAACATGGCTCCCTGCTCATATGGAACATTGTCTGCGAATGGTACTGCATTCTGCTCAGGAACCACTACATAATCTGCGTTTGCTCCCTGCTCTCTGGAACCGATGAAGCTGTAATGCTTGCAGAGAGAGAAATTACCCTTCTGACAGTCGTCACATTTCATACAGGGAAGAAGTGGTGCACCGGATACACGGTCGCCGACCTTCACCTTGGTAACGCCTTCTCCCACTTCCACCACATCGCCGGAAAATTCATGTCCAAGCACGATGGGATAAAAATGTACGCCGTGATTTAATACACGCGGGATATCAGATCCGCAGATCCCGGAATATCTTACCTTGATCTTCACATGGCCAGGTGTTACCTGGGGTTCTTCCACATCCTGATATTGAACATCCTCATTTGCTACTACTACTGCTGCTTTCATGATCACTTTTCCTCCTCATTTCTCATCATAGGTTCAAGAGATTTATAGAGATTTAAATAGGTTTTATAGGTTTTCTCATAAACGTCCCGGTTTTCCGGGTTCGGTTCATGTCTTCTTGTTTCCTTTACCGTAAGACGGATGGCCTCATCATAATCCTGATACATTCCAACGCCAACACCTGCCAGAATCGCTGCACCAAGTGTTGTTGCCGTATCAGAGGACGGCACTACGATGGGTTTTCCTGTGATATCGGATTTGATCTGGGTCCAGAGAAGAGAATTTGCAGAGCCTCCCATTGCACGGAGAACTTCCACATCTGCTCCTGCTTCCTTTGCCACCTCAAGGTTGTGTTTCAGAGAAAGTGCTACGCCTTCCATACAGGCACGTACCATATGTCCCTTAGTCTTGGCAAAATCCAGTCCGTAGAATACGCCCTTCGCATTGGGATTCCAGATCGGGGAACGCTCACCGGACATATATGGAAGAAATACCACTCCGTCACTGCCTGGTGCGACCCTTTCCGCGATCTCATTGAGCTGATTCAGAGAAGAGCCTTTTTCCCCTGCTACAGAGCGCTCATAATCTGCAAACTCACGTTCAAACCAGCGCATGACACCACCACCTCCGGTGGTTCCTCCCTGAAGGAGCCACTGTCCCGGAACCACGTGATAGCCAAGGATCAGTCTGGGATCTGCCTTGTACTCATCCATGCAGATGCTCATTCCGCCGGCCTGTCCTCCCTGCTCCTGTGTCTCACCCGGATGGATCACTCCGGCCCCCAGTGTTCCGCATGCCGCATCCAGACCACCGGCAACAACCGGTGTTTCCACAGCAAGGCCGGATTCCTCCGCCGCCTTCTCTGTAACTGTTCCCACAACATGATCACAGGCACAGATCTCAGGAAGAAATTCCATGGGAATCCCAAGCTTTCTGCACATATCCTCATCCCAGGCTGCCTTTCTCATGTCAAAGCAATGCAGGCCATAGCCCTGGGAAACATCCTGGCTCATCACACCCGTCAGCTTATATGCAATGTAGCTGTTAGACTGCAGGATCTTGTGGATCCTTTGGTACACCTCCGGGAGATTTTCTTTATACCAGAGAATCTTTGCAGTTGTGTAGGACGGCTGAAGGGAATTACCGGATACTTCAAAAATCTGCTCTGCCCCGATTTCTTTATTCAGTCTGTCACAGATAGACTGTGCTCTGGTATCCATCCAGATCGGAGTGTTTGTCAGTACATTTCCGTCCTTATCCATGGCAATGGCTGACCAGCTCTGGCCGTCAATACCGATGCCTGCGATCTCCTCAGGTGCTATCCCCGCTTTTTGGATGGCCTTCTTTACCGCCTGACAGACAGCACTCCACCATTCTTCCGGATCCTGTTCTGCCCACCCCTCCTTCGGATAGTAAACCGGATAATCGCCGTTGGCCGCAGCCACAACCGTTCCCGATTTTTCAAAAACCGCAACCTTACAGGCACTGGTGCCGATATCAATACCTAATAAATATGGTTTCATTATAGCTTCTCCTTCTCGTCCAGCACACGGACGGATTTTCCCATGATGATCTCTGCGCCAAGCTTCTCCGTGATCGGTTCTGTTTCTTCACTTGCAGCCCCTTCCAGCCGTTTCAGCATGATTCCCGCCACTTCTCCGGCAATCCCCTGTGTAGGCTGTGCCACAATGGTAAGCTTGGGATTGCATGCTCTGGCAAACTGCAGATTGTCAAAACCGATCATAGACAGCTGTTCCGGGATCTTAAGACCCAGCTCATTCATCCCGATCACCGCCCCCATGGTCATCTCATAGTTGGTAACAAACACAGCCGTCATATCCGGATTGCCCGCAACAAGCTTCTCAATTCCCTGCACACCGCCCTGAATGGTATAATCGCCGTGATAGATCAGAGATTCCCGTACCGGTATATTTTCTTTTTCGTATGCATTGCGGTACCCCTGGAGACGTTCCTGAGCGGTGGAAATTTCCTCCGGTCCGCCAATGATCCCGATCTTACGATGTCCTGCCTGAAAAAAAACTCTCATTGCGTCCTCAGCCGCCTTCTCGTTGTCTACAAGAACACTGTCACAGGAAAGCTCCCTGATCCTGCGGTCAATGAGTACGATGGGCTTTCCGGTTTTCTGGAATTTTTTCAGATGATTGCCTTCCGCATCCACCGGCATGCTGATGATCCCGTCCACACGCTTCCGGCTTAAAAACTCCACTGCATCCCGCTCCAGTCTCTTATCGGTACGGCAGTCACAGACAATAGTCGCATATCCGTGACTCCTTAAGACATCCTCCATTCCTGTGATGATCTCCGCGCAAAAGGTATTGTTAAGCTCCGGGATCACCACGCCGATGGTCTTGGTAGCATTAGTCTTAAGCCCTCTGGCCACCTCATTGACCTCATAATGCAGCTCCTGAATGGCCTCCTCGATCTTTATTCTGTTTTTTTCTCTTACGTTTCCGCCGTTAAAATAAGAAGAAATCGTTGCGAGCCCAAGTCCGGTCCGCCTGGCAATATCTTTCATGGTTGCTGCCATACTGATCACTCCGTTTCTGTTTTTTACAGAAGATCATTCTGCCTTTCCATCACAGCCGCAAACCTTCATACGCGCCTCAACCAGCTCCTTCACTGCCTGGATCGCTTTCTTTCCGTAGGCCTTCGGATCGATGGTGTTCTCATTCTCTGCAAAGGTCTCCTTCACTGCCCTGGAATATGCGGCACGAAGCTCTGTTGCAAAGTTAACCTTGCAGATACCACGTTTTACACAGTCGCTGACATCCTCATCACTGAGTCCGGATGCCCCGTGAAGAACAAGGGGGATATCTACGACTTCGCGGATCTCGCTTAAGCGTTCCTTGTCAAGAACCGGTGTTCCCACATAGAAACCATGTGCGGTTCCGATGGCAACTGCCAGGGAAGTAACACCTGTACGCTCCACGAATTCCTTCGCCTCCTGCGGGTCGGTGTTAGTGTCTGCCTCAGCCTCAAGATCATCCTCTTTACCACCGACCTTACCGAGCTCAGCCTCACATGGGATATCCAGGGCTGCTGCCACATCCGCAACTCTCCTGGTCTCTCTGATATTATCCTCAAAATCCAGCTTGGAACCATCGATCATCACAGAGGTATAGCCTGCATGCATTGCCTGCATCGCAAGTTCAAAGCTGCTGCCGTGGTCAAGATGAAGGCATACCGGAACGGAAGCCTTGGCTGCCTCTGCTGCTACGATCGCAGCGTAAGTCTCAACCGTACCATATTTAACAGTAGAAGGTGTTGTCTGGATCATAACCGGTGCTTTCAGCTCCTCAGCTGCCTGGATGATCGCCTTCACCATCTCCATATTCTCTGCGTTGAATGCTCCTACTGCATATCCGCCCTTCTGTGCCTTTAACAGCATTTCCTTCGATGTAACCAGTGGCATAATCTTCTCCTCCTTGGAATCATAATCATTGTGTTTGTTTTGTATTATTTTCTCATTTGGTCCAGAAACCGAAACGTTTCCGTTTGAGTTCATCATAGCGCTCCATACGTTTTCTGTCAACCATAAAATTTTCATCATTTACAGGAAAATATTCCCTTGAAAAGGAGACCAAATACCGTTAGATTAATTAATAAGAGTTCTAAAGCCTGTGGCCGGGCAGGTCTGTCTGATACTACCGGCGTCATAACAGTTTCGGAAATCCATGTATCCTGTTCTGATCATCTGAGCCTGATGCTATAATTTCCGAAATGCTGTAAGTACACAATGATCTTAGGAGGATATAAACTATGTTAAAAGGAATTCCAGAAATTTTATCACCAGAATTACTGAAGGTTTTATGTGAGATGGGACACAGTGACCGTCTTGTTATCGCTGACGGAAACTTCCCTGTAGAATCCATGGGAAAAAATGCCATCACCATCCGTTGTGACGGACATGGCGTTCCGGAAATCCTGGATGCCATCCTGAAGCTCTTCCCGCTGGATACTTATGTAGAGCATCCGGTAAACCTGATGGAAGTAATGCCTGGCGATAATGTGGAGACACCGATCTGGGATACATATAAAGAAATCGTTTCCAAGCATGACGAGCGTGGCGAAAAAGCCGTCGGAAACATCGAGCGTTTCGCATTCTATGACGAAGCAAAAACTGCATACTGCATCATCTCCACAAGTGAGAAAGCACTTTATGCCAACATCATGCTTCAGAAAGGCGTTGTGATCAACAACGACTGATCTTTCTTTTGAACTGCCTGATATAATCATATATAATACACATATTCAACCAAAACATAAAACGCCCGGATCTGGAATGTTTCAAGCCAGATCCGGGCGTTTTATATTTTAACACTTTTATCTCTTTGCTGCTTTTGCGGCATATCCTCCGCAGAGTACTTTTCCACCGGAGGTTTTTATCCCTGCACGCACCGCATAGTAATACGTTGTTCCCTTTTTTGCGGTCTTATCCTCAAAGGAGGAGCTGCTGCCTCCGGAAACTGTACTGATCTTTTTCCATGAACCCTTTCCGGTCTTACGGTAGATCTGATAGCAATCTGCTTTCTTCTGCGCTTTCCAGCAGATCTTCAGCCCCCTGGAGGTCTTCCTGACACTGGATATCTTCTGAAGTTCCGGATAGGACAGGATATAGCTGCTTGCCTGATATCCTCCTAAAACTTTTTTCCCGTCTACATTCTTATAAGGCCTTACAGCATAAGCGTAGGAGGTGATTCCTTCAATCTCCGTATCCTGCCAGGATAATACTTTGTTGTTCACGGTTCCGATCCGAACCCAGCTTTTCCCCTGGAGCTTCCGGTAGATATGATAGCCACTGGCTCCGGAAACCTTTTTCCAGGATACCCTGTTACATGGTCCGCTGACAGCTTCAGCCACTGCACGGGCCTTCCCCAGCTCCGCTTTTGCCGATAACGGCGAAGATGCGGCTCCATAAACAGTCTTCTTTCCGGAACATATATAAGAAGCCCGTATCCGATACGTATAAGTGCTTCCTGTTTTCACTGCAGTATCCTGCCAGGTCACTACATCTGCTGCCACGGTTGCCATTTTTTTTGAATTTCCGCTTTCATCCCAGCGATAGATATCATAACGATTACAGCCGGGAACTGCTTTCCAGGAAATCCGAATCCTGTTAAATGCGCCGGAAACCAATTTTACACCTGTCGTCTGACGAAGCTTCACCGTAACCTTACAGGCAGCCCGGATCCCCCTGGCATTTTTTCCGTAGCAGGTTATGGTTGCTGTTCCCGGATTTTTTGCAGTAACAACGCCGCCTCCATTTACAGCAGCCACACTGGTGTCTGAGCTTTCCCAGACAATGCCGGAAGCATCCATCTCGGATCTGGTAGCTGAAGCATTCAGTGTTTTCTGATCTCCGGAATACAGACTTATCTCAGAGGAAGAAAGCTGCATCCTCGCCGCACTGCTCAGAGTCCTGGTATGCGCCTTGATCCTCGGCGTTACCGATGGATTAAATTCAACCGCATCCATCCAGGTATCCTCCGCGTTATATCGCAGAAAGCTCTGACCGGATACGATAGACGGAGAAAAGCTGCACCAGCCATAACTAACCTCTGCCTCCACACAGTATTTTATATATGTGCTTCCTGCATTTGTCACCACAATAGAATACAGACTGTTCTGGCTGATCAGAACCTCCGGGATCTGAAAGGTCATAACCCCAGCCATCGGCTGACTGCAGAAAACCGGTGTGGAATACGCCGGTGTTCCACTGGTAGGGTCACTGGCATCCTTCAGATTAGTGTATACCTGCACAGTATAGGAATTATTGGCAGACATGGAACTAAGAGTCACCTCGCCAAGTGATTCCGCTTTTCCGTTTCCTGCACTGGCACGAAAAACCGTAGACAGCTGTTCCCCTGCATACATGCGAATAGAACCAAGACCCGACGTTCCGTCATAAAAATAATTGTTTCTATATTTCGGTGTATTTACAGCCGTAGCCGCAACCAGCTCACTGACAGACTTATCCTCATAGGACATGTAAAAATATCCGGATTTTCCCCAGCCTGTACCCCAGCTGTTCTTAACGATCCAGGCTCCGTCTCCCTTTACCTTGGAAGATGCCCGGAAATTCTTTGCAGAATAATTGTCATCCCACCCCACCACTGTAACTACATGATTCACGTTCTTGGTGCTGGCAGGATAGGAATAGGCCGCTGTACTTGCATTGTAATAGGCATTCTGTGCATTATACATCACAGTGACTGAATTATTTGCAACCAGAAGCTTCTTCATGGCATTTACGGAATAATCGGAAAAATAGGCATTTTTCAGATAAGCAGCTGCATTGTACGCCTTGGATGCGGCAGGCGTCACACCGGTTTTCTGTGTATGCGTGGAATCTGTTGCCAGCGGCACATCCCCTTCTGTTGTCATTCCGGACCAGGTGCTCAGAAACATGGAAGCCAGAAGATCATTTCCGCCCTCATGATAATCTGCGTTTCCTTTATCATCTGTCCCCATATGCTTATTGACATCCCCGTAGGTATTTCCAAGCGGGTCATTCTTTCTGTTTGCAAAAAAATACGCCAGATGCTCTTCCGACAGATCATAAGCCCCAAGGCCCTGGGTCAGAAACGAGGTTTCCAGAAGAGAGGCCATTCCAAATGCCCAGCACATACCGTAGGGCTCCTGATTCTTTACGGAAGTGACATATCCCTGATCCGCTGCATTATAATAGGACGGATAGGCCGCAGCTCTTCCCATCGGTACCTCATCCACATCATTTCCGATCTCCACGGCGGTGGAATAAGAGGTCAGATTATCAAAGGGTGCCAGCTGTTCCTGCTCCTCTTCCTCCGTAAGCGGACGGCCCTTGATATATTCGATGCCGGACTCACCACTGTCTGAGGCATCCCCGAAGCTCTCCTCACCGTCGCCAAAGGTAGCCTCCTCCTGGGAATCTGAAGACGATCCTTCTGATATTTCGGGAGTTTCTGTATCCTCCTCGGAGCTCTGCAAGGCTATATCCTCGGTATCCCCGTCGGCTGCCTCTGCAATATCCTCGGTCTGTTCATCAGGGATACCGGTGTTCTCTGTGGTATTCCCTTCTACGGTCTCCGTCGTATCCTCTGCTTCCGCCGACTGCGTCTGTGTATCTTCAGACCATTCTTCATTGAAGCCTTCCGCAGAATCACTGAAGCCTTCCACATCGGCTGCCATGACCGGAACCTGGTTGCCCGCAACTGCCACACACAGAAGAAGCGGCAGTAATTTCTTCCTGACAAGCTGTAGTCTCTTCACAAAATTCTCCACTTTTCTTATATTGATCTGGTTTATCTGTTAACGTTTCTTCAAATGATAACCCAGAATTCCGATTACTGCAAGTACTGTTGCGATCCCGATCCAGATAAACGGACTTTTATACCAGGAATTTTCTTCTTTAAAGGATGTCGCAGCTGTGCCATTGACCGGCTTAGTGACAGCTTCATCCGCAGATTTCCCACCTTCTGTTGTTCCATCCGCTGCAGGCGGTCCCTGGACCTCGCCGCTCTGAGCCTGAGAACTACCTGTGCTGGCCGTCCCTGCAGGTGGCCCCTGAACCTCACCTCTCTGAGCCTGAGATTCATCTGTGCTGGCCGTCCCTGCAGACGCTCCCTGTCCTTCGCCATTCTGAGCCTGAGAGCTGCCTGTATTGTCCGTCCCTGCAGACGTTCCCTGTCCTTCGCCGGCTGCGGAATCCTGCGTATCGGATGCGTCTCCCTGATTCACTGCAGAAGTCTCTTTCTCCGTGCTCCCTGCGATTCCGGCCTTCGCCAGCTCCGCATCCTTTGAGGGCCGCAGCTCCTCCAGCGGCACATAACCGTATCTGCCATTATACTCTGTATATCCCCAGGTCTCACCATTCTTCTCTGTCTCCCCTTCGATATGCAGGACAGTACCATCCCTTACCGTCTTATCATTGAGCTTTTCACCTTTTCCGTCGGTGGACGGATAGATATCCACACCAACTCCACCAGAATCCACAGTCATATAATAATCTGTGGTATCCGCCGGAGCCTCCACCTTCACCACAACCGACTTGTCCGCATACACCGGAACACTCATACTCAGCACCAGCATTCCTGCCAGAAGCACACCTTTGCACCTTCTCATTGCTCTTTCCTCCCTCCAAAAATCTCACTGCCATTCTATGCATAAAATCCCCTTATATTTCTCTTTTGCCTTGGCTCCGAAATATAAGAGGATCTTATCATTTGTCATATCCAGTATCTTTTTTATGCAAGCTCCCGCTCACACATATCCAGCGCAGAAGCGATCACCGCATCCATGTCATAATATTTATATTCGCCAAGACGGCCGCCGAAGATCACCTTCGGTTCCTTCTCTGCAAGCTCCTTATACTGTCCGTAAAGCGCTCCGTTCTTCTCATCATTGACCGGATAATACGGCTCATCTCCAGGCTTCCACTCGGAACTGTATTCCCGGCTGATCACCGTTTTCGGAAGATCATTCCCCTCCTCATCCTTTCCGAACTCAAACCATTTATGCTCGATGATACGGGTCCATGGAGTCTCCACATCCGTATAATTCACTGCTGCATTTCCCTGGAAATTAGGTTTATCCAGTGTTTCATTCTCAAAACGCACGGAACGATACTCCAGAGTTCCCAGCTTATAGTCAAAATACGCGTCGATGGCACCTGTGTAGATTACCTTCTCCGCCATTGCATCGTACTGCTCTTTTTTCTCCAGATAATCCTCATTCAGCCGTACCTCGATACCGTCCAGCAGATTGGCAACCATCTTCGTATAACCACCCACCGGGATTCCCTGGTACAACGCATTGAAATAGTTATTGTCAAAGGTCAGACGCACCGGAAGCCTCTTGATGATAAAAGCAGGAAGCTCCGTACATGGACGTCCCCACTGCTTCTCCGTATAGCCCTTGATCAGCTTCTCATAAATATCCGTACCTACAAGGCTGATAGCCTGTTCCTCCAAATTCGAAGGTTCCGTGATCTCTGCTGCCTGCCGCTGCTCCTCGATCTTTGCCGCAGCCTCCTCCGGAGTCACCACGCCCCACATCCTGTTAAAGGTATACATATTAAACGGAAGACTGTACAGCTCCCCGTGATAATTGGCAACCGGACTGTTGGTAAAACGATTGAAGGTGGCAAACCGGGTGATATAATCCCAGACCTTCTTATTATTGGTATGGAAAATATGTGCACCGTATTTATGCACATTGATCCCTTCCACCTTCTCTGTATATACATTTCCCGCAATATGCGGGCGCTTGTCGATCACAAGCACTGACTTCCCGGCACGCTTCGCCTCCTGTGCAAAAACCGCACCGTAAAGACCGGCACCTACGATAAGATAATCGTACATTGATTTCATTCTCCCTGTTCTTTCATTGATGCTGTTATTTTAACACCGGAAAAGGGTAGCTGGCAAGAAGCCACTGTAAAATCCCGGTAAATCTTATGTAAGAATGTTGTCAAACAGATTACCTCAAGCTGCAGAAATGATAAAAGGCACCAAGCATACCCGCATCATTCCGATGTCGGGCAAATGCGATCCTTGTATGCTCCGCCATACCGGGAACAAGATATTTTTTCAGGGCATTTTCTATTTTTTCCTTCAGAAAATCCTCCTGTGCCATGATCCCGCCGCCAAGCACAACGACCTCAGGATCGATCACATAACAAATATTTGCGATCCCCCTTCCCAGAACATCCGTCATCTCATCAATTGCTCGAATACAGAGCCTATCTCCTCTTCCGGCCTCCTCAAAAACATGGCGGCCATCCCATTTTTCCTGCGGCTCATCCTTCCACTGTGCGACCTTTTTGGTCAGCGTACTTGCCGCTCCCAGGGTCTGGAAATCACTGTCTCCCATATGCATATAGCCAACCTCACATGCACTGTTCCCAAACCCGCGAAAAACTTTTCCGTCGATCACAATGCAGCCGCCGATCCCTGTTCCCACCGTAAGGATCAGGGCAATGCTGCTTCCCTTTGCCGCGCCGGAGCTGTATTCCGCAAGACCCGCACAGTTTACATCATTTTCTACCTCACACGGAATGTGAAACCTTTCTTCCAGAATTTTTTTGTACTGGATCCCTGCATAGTTTGGTATCAACGGAGACGCAAAAAAAATAGATCCCTCTTTTGTATCCACCATACCGGCTGTTGAAATACAGATGCCGAAAACTTTATCCTGTGTCCGTGTGAGCAGATCTTCCACTATTCCAATAACCTTTTTAAGGATTTCCGGGCCACCCTTTTCTGCTTCCGTTTTTGTCGATCCCTTAAAAATAATCTCAGCGCTGTCACTAATCAGGCCATACTTGATGGCTGTACCGCCAATATCAAGACTGATATACGTTTTCATCCTGTAATCCTCATTTACACTCTCATCCGTCATTTTCGTTCCATTACTTCAACAAATGATCTCGTGATCAGCTGTGGCCTTGTGATGATCGAGCCCACCACAACGCTGTAAGCTCCCAGCTCGATCACATGCTTCGCTTTTTCCGGTGTATTGATATTCCCCTCTGCGATCACCTTATGTTTTGCTTTCGCCACGATTTCTCTTAAAATTGCAAAATCATCCGCTTCGATCTTAGCGCCCTTGCTCTGCTCCGTATAACCAACCATCGTCGTTCCTATAAAATCAAATCCCAGCTCATCTGCATAAAGTGCCTCTTCTACTGTAGAACAGTCCGCCATCCACAGCTGATCCGGATATCTTTCTTTTACCTCATGGAAAAACTCCTCCAGGGTTTTATTTCCGGGTCTTTTTGAGATCGTTGCATCCATCGCTATGATCTCCGGCTTTACCTCCATCAGTTCCTCGATCTCTTTCATAGTTGGCGTAATGTAAACCTCACTGTCCGCATAATCCCTCTTCACGATTCCGATGACCGGAAGATCCACCTGCGACTGTATCTCCCTGATATCCGCTTTGGTATTTGCTCGTATCCCGCATGCTCCGCCGATTTTTGCTGCCAAAGCCATTCTTCCCATAATAAATGAAGAATGCAGCGGCTCCTCCGGCAGTGCCTGACAGGATACGATCAGCTTCCCCTCCAGATTTGCTATCTTCTGATTCATTTTTGTCATTACCCCACTTTTCTGTTGATGAAACAATGATATCATGAAACCGTTTTTCCGTAAAGTTTACAGCCACATAATGCTACCGTCCTTCCCAACTGAGATTCACATCCTCAGTTACGGCACATCTTACCGTAGACTTTTGCACATAGCAACCTATTTTTTGCGGTTTTTCGGATGACCCATCTTCTCCTTCGCATCATCCGGCACATCGATCAGCCCGAACCGATAGAACATCCCATAAATGTAAGTCACGCCCCGGATATCGCCCAGAGCTTTGGGCCGGTCTACCACTTCTCCCACCTTTTTAATATTCTTCAGTGCCAACAGCACTGAACTCCACGCCAAACTTTTACTCTTCTCCCAGCGGTCGATCCACAGCTCTTTTGTGTACTCACCGTTCCTACCTTTCCGTACCTCATAAGAAAATGACAGCCCAGAGTAAGTTTTAAATTTCACACCGGCATAGCCCACAACCACTCCCCAGAAGTTTTCTTCTGTCGGATCAGACCTCCATCGCTTCATCGCTCTGTATCTCCGCTGCCGTTCTGCTCCAACACTGATTTTTTCTTTTTCTGCTGTACTTGGAAAGTACACACCTTTTTTATATGGCAGGTACGAGGTGACTGAGGCTTTGGAGAGCTGGAGTGCATTTGCGGTTGAGAGAATTGCTTCTTTATAGTTCTGTGTTTCTCGATACTCCTCAAAGGTATCCCGCACCTTCTCCGCCACTTCCGATTCATACACGTCGGCTGTGATGAGCAGCTTCCGTACCTTTATTGGATTTAATCCCAGTTCCTCACCGATGGCCTGCAAGGACATCTCAGAATTATAAAGGGCCACAGCAGCATCCATCTGCTCTTTCAGATTCTTCCCGGCATCGTACTCCGGCTTCAGCTTCTTCCGGCCGCCGCCGGGCTTCCGGGGGTTATATGCTCTTTTCTCTCCCATAATTACTCATGTAGCTCCAGCGGCAGTCCATCCGGGTCATGAAAGAAAGTCATCTTCTTGCCGGTGTAATCATCCACACGGATTGGCTCACATTCAATGCCAACTTCCGCCAATTCTTTGACCGTCTGCTCCACACTGTCTACGCAGAACGCAAGGTGACGCAATCCACAGGCTTCCGGGCGGTTCACACGTTTCGGCGGGTTTTCCTCAGCGAAAATCTCCAGCTCTGTATGCTCGTTAACACGCAGATCCAACTTCCAGTCCTTACGCTCTGGGCGGTAGTTTTCCCTGATGACAGAGAATGCCAGCTTGTTCACATAGAAATCCTTTACGGCTTCGTAGTCAGATACGATGATTGCAATATGATGTATTTTTGATAAGTTCATTTTGTATCACGCTCCTTTTATTTTCGTTATAAGCTATATATCCACCTTCAAAAAATGCCGTGTGAACTCCAGGAGTTCACACGGCATTTTTTTCTCATGGACGAAGTCCCTTGACGATAGCCTGAAACTCCTGCTCTGTATCCACAAAGTGGTAAGGTGCGTACTCGCCATACGCAGTTGGCCTGCTGATTGTTACAAGCTGTATTCTCTTATACCCAACGACCTTATTCAATTCCCTCTTTAATTCTACCAGATGCTTTCCATGAGTTGTTTTCAGAGCAAAACAGCCATGTGCATCACGATCTTTCGCTACTAGATAACACATTATTCAGCACCTCCTTAAATTCATGTTCATTCCGAATCAAGCCACTCTCATACTTTTCGCGCATGATTCTTCCTGTCTCTATCGGATAATTTTTCTTATACAGGTAATCGTGAAGCCAGTTATTGAGCTGTCTGTCAAACAGTGTATTAAACTGGATTTCTATAGGATAATGTTTTCCACTCTTTTGATAGTACATATGAACGCCTCTGTATCCGTCGTCCACTGCTTTTCCGCTTGACATATCAGCGATTCGAAACTGAGAAGATTCTTCTTCCAATATCTGATCATAGCTATCGCAAAAAGCCCGGAACCCCAAAATGTCATTAAACACTTTGCGTGTTTGATGATCCGGATAGTAACGGTCATACTTCAAAAGTATGGAATCCAAACTCTTGACTCTGTAATCTAACGCAATATCTGAAAGAATTTCCTGTTCATCCAGCCACTCGGTCATTGTCACCAGTTCAGCAATTAACAAATCCTTATCAAAATAATGCAAATTCTTCTTCAATGGAATTCCCAGATGTGATTCAAACGACAACTCATCCAGAATTTCCACCGATAAGCCATTCATTTTCAGCAACTGCTCATTCATAAGCATACCTCTTGCTTATCAAGATTCTTTGCTTATGATACCATAGAAGTGCCGAATTATCAAGGCATCAATCGTTTTCGTCACAAACTATATAGTGTTCCTCAAAATATACCGTATGCTCTCACACACGGCATTATTTTTTCTTTGGTTATTTCAGCTTCTCGATTATCTCGTCCACGCTCATCCCGGAATCTATCAACTTCTTAACCACACTCTCAGCTTCGGCTTTCTTCGCTTCTTCAGCAGCCTTCTGATCGGCGGCGGTTTTCTTGGCTTCCAGTTTACTTAATTCCTTTTCTGCCTTTTTCAGAGCTGCTCTCTTATCCTTTAATGTCGCTTTATTTTCTTCAATTTGTTTCTGGATGGAAGTGATCTCGGTGGTTAAGGTTGTGATTTCGGATTGCTTTTCAGTTATTTGGGATGCGTAGTCAGTCTTGGAGACTGAGTTGGTAGTTGTTTTGGGACGATTTTTGCTGCCTTTCGTTCTGGGCATGGTGATAACTTTCTTTCGTTTTTTAGTGATTTAAGTATAGCACTTGGGATGGTAATTTGATTACCGTCTTGTCGCCAATCCAGCCATAAACGCTAAAGAACTACGCGAGTAAACTCGCATAATTACATAGGTGATTTCCACTTCCGGACATCTGATTCCCAAATTTCCGGAAGTGCGATTTCATCGCACAAGAATATTCACTATACATTGGACAATAACAAAACAAGCAATTAAGTCCCTTATTTTTTATATCGTATCGTGCACACGGAAAGTATTCGCATGCACGATTTTCAAAGAACTTATAACTGTACTCATCTTCCCTTATTGTTTAAACCCTCGTCAAAACTTTATACTTTGACTTTAATATATACTCTGCATCCGCATTATGCGCAATACATTTATTTATTCTGGTTTCCAATGGAACTAGTAGCTCATGATCAACTAAGTGTGTTCCTCCATTTTGCATCTTTGTTTCCCAGCACTTTGCATGAATAAATTCATCCGAGTCTGACCATAGTTCTGGTACTGGTAACCACCCTGCCACAAATGCAATATACAGCCCCTCTGGAGAATAAAGATCAGGAATCGTCTCCTCCATTGCCGCAAGAATCTTTCTGGCTGATGTCTCTAAAATTTCTGTTCTCTCAGCAATATCGTCAGTTTTAACATCCGGAGTTAATCCCAACTTCTTTAATCTTCTATATTCCTTCAAAGCGGTTCTCGTAATCTTGATGCTGTCATTTATAATATCCGGAGTGGCTAAATATAAAGCCTCACAATAACTTACTACGTGGATAATGTCTGGACTATGATCATTATCAGGATCAATATCATCCATCATTGCCGTAACGGAGGCAAGCTGAATTTTTGCAGCCTCCAAATCAGGCTTAAAGTAGTCAAGTCCTGCTCTCGACTGAAGAATAATACGGAAATTATCATCTTCCAATTCTTTAGCGATATGTAACATTGCTCTTGACTTTGCCAGATCCTGAACGCCCCATGTACTTCTTGGCGTGTTCAACATGTTCTGTAAAACAAAATTCTTTACACCACATTTCTTAGCCATACGAGCAGCTAAGATCCCGGTTACAATATAGGTAACATCATCACAGCCTCTAAATGCAAAATGATGTGGAACATTCGTTTCTACTGGTTTGCCCATAGCTGCGACTAGACGCATTGTTTCAATATGTTCTTTTAAGTTATCGTATAACGTATTAGGTCCGCGTCCATCTAATTCATCAAACCACCACAGAGATAATGCATGCCATGCAATATTGATAGTCCGCTCATAAACATCAGCCATTGCAGCAACATTCTTGGTTCCTGAATATGTCCTTACAAGCATGGGATTCGCAGCTTCCCAAATGTTACGATATTCTTGTTCTCTGTTAACAGGCACACCGCCACCATTAGGTTTGCCATCCCAGTTTTCACCAAAGTTAGACTGAGACAACTGAGAAGATCCAATTGAAAGCACATCAAGATATCCGGCACTTGCTAAATCTTTACACCACTCATAATATTCGTTTAAACACTGCTGTCTTGTCAGCTCTCCAGAAAAAGGACCTGAATGAGCTCGAATCAAAGGCTGGAAACCGCCAACAAAATTATTATCAAGACGATATTCAAGGCGATCTTTTAATGTTCCAAACTCTGGATACATAACCTTTTCTAATGGTTTAAAATCTGCATACTCGCCCTTAGCGATAATAGACTCTCCAAATTTAAGCAGCTCATTATCATATTTGCATCCATTGGTAATATAACTAGGAATCTCACTTTCTGGCACTCCCATGATTAATAAAGTCTCTTCGGCAGACTCACCGCCTCTAAATGTACGAATCTTGCCATTATACTCTTTATCGATCATTTCGCATGCTGGACGAAGTCCTGCAAAGTGAATATGCCTTATCTGTGCGCCTTCTGAAGCGTATAAGCGTTCTTTTTTTAATAAAGTCACCAAACGGCCTAAAATATCCACCGCATTCAACGGATCTAATCGATAGGAAACCCCAAGGCAGGTAATATGATTCGCTTTAATCCAATCTACAATAATTTTTTGATAACTCTCAACAGTAATTTTATCTAACGCATCTTCTACTGCTTTAGACGAAATAACAACCTTATAGCCGCAATCTCTAAGAAGCGCCGATGCTGCTCTTACTCCCATAGTATGTGCGTCTAGCAAAGTTTTCATCATTCCAAATGTCTCATTTTTTGAAATGCTCATACTACCACCTCAATTCTATAAATATTTCTTTACAAGCTCATAACAATATGAACGGCCTGTTTTTCTAAAATCTGTCTCCATAACAGCATTTGCTAAGTCGATCACCAATGAAATGTTTGGTGTAGTCACTCCTAACTCTCTCCCCATTTTCTCAACAGGAACAAGCCCATTAGGAACATCTTCAAAAATATACCTACAGTTAATCGTTGGTGGTGCATCAATTTCTCTGTAGCTAGCATTATTTTGTATGGTTTCAAATAAATTATTGCCACTTGTACTATAAGTTCTCTCTAGCCAGTGTTTTACCGATTCTATATCCTCTCCCAACGCTTTTGCAACGGCAATTCTTTCTGAATCAATCTTTTCAAGGAAGGTTGCGACGCTTTTAGAAATGCCGTCGTAATAATATTTAAACTCTGTCTTCTCCGATTCAATCCAGCCAATATTCATAAGCACCGGAGCACAATGTAGCACCATTCCAACATTTGTCATCGAAGTTTCAACAACAGAATTACTCTTTATAAAATACCATCTGATACATTCTGGAATCGCTGCCAAAATGTAATTCAAGTCATCCTTAGCAATTGATGCTATTTTTACGCCTTCCTTTAATGCAAAGATAGTCACACTGTTTTTGTCACTTCTTCTACACGTATATACAATTGTCTGTGTTTCAGCTATATGCGGCAACTCTACAACACCACAGTTCTTCAACGTTTCCGCGAATTCTATTGCGCCAAATGTTCTACCCGGATTAAGTACAATAACGGTATCTTTTGTTACAAACGGAGCTAATACTCGGGCAATATCCTTGTGCGCGGAACTCGGAGTTGTAACCATAATCACGTCCGAAATAACTTCATCAATTTTACATGATGCCTTTTTTATGTGTGCTTCTCCACTTACCACACCTGAACAAACAATTTTATTTGATTTTAAGATTTCTGCAATATGTTTTTCTGTACGATTCCAGAGTGAAACTTCATTGCCACACAGTGCAAGATGTGCAGCCATGGACAGTCCCTGATGACCGCCTCCACATATCAAAACATTATGCCCCATTAATATTACCTACGATTCTTTATTATTCTGTGAATAATGGGTAAGATATTTCATGATTCAATATATCTAACCCTTCCACACTAATAGCCTTAACCATTTTCAGTGCCATAGCGTGACGCTTCTTTAGGCGTTCTAAGTCGTTATCTACAATTGTGAAACTCGCAATTCTATCGCCGCTACTATTCGCACCATCCATCGGTGTTCCTGGATCCTTAAATTCAAAATAATTATCGATGATGCCATCTTTCTCTAATTCAGGAAATCCTTCAAGGTGGTCATAAATACCATCATTACAATAGAGGTATTCATTAACAATGAGTTGATCCGATTCCTCAATATTAAGATCAACATGCTGACCAAGTGAAATGTCTATTGTCGCATCGATAATATCGACACCAGTTACTTGCTCAATGAGCTGGTATTTAAGACCTCCACCCGTCCTTGCGCTAAATTCAACAATTGAAATGTTATCACCATCGCAAATAAGCTGAATCAGTAAAGGACAATTAACTAATCCAAAAGCATCTACTATCTGCTGAGATGCCCTTTCGATCTTTTCCATTACTGCATCACTAACTCTTGCTGGATTCATTGAACGGAAGATTATAAATGAATTGTTGCTCTTAATCTTGTCCAGTTCAGAGATACATAATACTTGTGACTTGCCACCTTGCACAAATGCATCGATAGTTAGTTCTCTTCCTGAGACAAAATCTTCTACAATTGCATTATCTGTTCGACTATACCGGATTGCTGTATTTACAGCTTCCTGAAGTTCCAAATTTGAATTAACCTTGACAACGCCTTTTGAGCTATTGCAATCTACAGGTTTCACAATAACAGGAAAGCTCATGCCATCAGGCAAACTTTTAACAACTTCCTCAGTGATGAAATGATGCGCAGTCGGTACTCTATTCTCTTCCATCACCTTTTTCATGTACTTCTTGTTGGTGACATTTTTTCCAGTTTTTGCATCTATATAACAAGGCAGGTTAAGTCTCTCTGATACTTCTGCAACAGTATTCAGAGCTTGATCTGTACAAACTGTGATAATCAAATCAACCTGCTCATCTCTTGCAACATTCTCTACCGCATCTACATCTAATGTGCTAATATTAAAGAATTTATCCGCATAGTCAGATGCAATTGGATGTTTAAGATAGTCGACCAAAAGAATTTCAACTCCATCATATTTTTTTCTCAGCCTTTTCATTAATTCGAGCTGTGGAATTCCCCCAGCTAATACTAATACTTTCACTTTTTTCTTCCTCTTTTCGACTTAATAATATCAATAAGCAAGATAAAACTTTCCAACTTAAAGATATAGGATCCAGCAACATATACACATACACCTATAATTACCTGAAGTAACAAAGTTACCAAGTTGCCAAAGCCCAACAACCTAGCAGGCAATGTACAAATCCCCATCACAATAGCTAAAAGTATTCCGGGAAGAATATCCTTCATCTGCTCCCAATAGCTATAGTTCATTAACTTTTTATTAGGCGCTGCATTTAAGAATGCATTAAAGAAAGTTGAAACCGTCATGCTACATGCCATGACAAATGGTCCGTAAAATAAAGCAACAATAATGGTAATTATACCTACTAATTTTTTCTCAATCTCTAGCTTTAGAAACAGATCACTTCTTCCCATTGCCTTAATTGCATTTAAATTTGCAGTATGAATCGGGTAAAACATATACGATATACAAAACACTTGCAGGTACGGCACGCACCCAAGCCATTTATCAGTTAGCAGTAGACTGACTAATGGTTTTGCTGTAAAAGCTAACCCCATCATAATCGGAGCCATGATATATGTACTAGTTTTTATGGAACGCCTTGTCATTGATTTCATACGAATCTTATCATCCTGCGCTGAAGACATTACAGGTAAAAGCACACTATCAATAGCATTATTTATGTTATTTACAATAGTTTTAGGAAATTTATCTCCCTGATTATAATTACCTAAATCAGCAGATGAATAAATCTTACCTACGATTAACTGTCTTACATTTGTATAAATAGTATCCAACAATGCTGAAACTAACAATTTCCATCCAAATGAATAAAGGCCTTTGAATCTCTCAAATGAAAATTTAAAATGTGGTTTCCAATCTACAGTAATATATAGAATGGTCGTGTCAATTGCAGCGTTAATAACCTGCTGTGAAACAATCGCCCAAGCTCCAAATCCCTTGTATGCCATCCATATACCAACTATGGCCGCTACAATCGTTCCTCCAAGCGTTGAATAAAAAAACTTTTTAAATAATAGTTTTCTCGATACATATGCTTGTTGAATGTTCTTTATCCCTGCAATCACAAGTGTCAACCCAAGAACTCTCATCATAGAGGTTAAACTTGAATCGTTATAGAATGCAGAAATTGCAGGTGCCATAAAAAAAAGGCCAGCATATAGTATCAAGCACACGAACATATTAAAAACAAAAACAGTTGAAAAATCCAAATCATCCGCGTTCTTTTTTTGGATTAAGGAATTTCCCAAACCACTGTCCACAAATACATTTAGAATGGTTGTGAACACCATTAATAATGCTACTGTACCGTATGCATCTGGAGCCAGGAATCTCGCTAAAACAATAGAAACAACAAAAGCAACGCCTTGTGCGCCTGTTCGTTCTGCCAGTCTCCAGATCATATTTGAGATAGCCTTGCCTTTCAGTTGCTCATTATCTGCCATTATTGTTTACACTCCAAAATAACATCGCAAATTCTATCAACATCATCTAAAGCAAGATCTGCGTAAAGTGGAAGAGTTAGCACTCTTTTACTCATGTGTAGAGCAACTGGTGTACTGTTTACATCATACATTCCATGGAAACAATCAAAAGTATTGGTAAGAGGATAGAAATACTTTCTTGCTCCGATCCTCTGTGCTGCGAGTGCATCGAACACCTCATTGCGACTAGCACCAAATTCCTTCTCTTCGAAAATTACTGGAAAATAAGAATAGCTATATTTAACATCTGGATTAATTGGGTTTAATTTAAGTCCATCAACATTCTTAAGGTGCTCTCTATATCTTTCAATAACTTTTCTTCGTTTTTCAATTTCTTCATCAACATGACGAAGATTACAAAGTCCCATAGCTGCGCAGAACTCGTTCATCTTAGCATTCGCCCCAACTGCTTCAACACGTTCCGGACCATGAATACCAAAGTTTTTAAGATTATATACTGCTTCTCCAAACTCCTTATCTTTAAAGCAGACTGCGCCACCTTCGATAGTGTTAAATACTTTTGTAGCATGGAAACTGAAGCACGAAACGTCACCGAAAGATCCAACGCCTCTGCCCTTATACTCTTCGCCAAAAGTATGAGCAGCATCATAAATAACCTTCAGACCATATTTGTTTGCGATACGCTCAATTTCCTCTACGTCACAAATATTACCATATACATGGACAGGTACAATTGCAGATGTTTTATCAGTGATTAAAGATTCTATTTTTGAAACATCAATTGTATAATCATCTGGGTTAATATCACAGAATACTGGCATGCACCCATTTCGAACAATTGCATGCGTAGTTGAAGCAAATGTAAAAGGAGTAGTAATCACTTCTCCTGTTAAACCAAGTGCTTGCATGGAAAGTTCAAGTGCCATATGACCATTCGTCAGTAGGTCAATATTATCCACTTTTAAATATTCTTTTAATTCTGCCTGAAGAGCTTTATGTTTAACTCCCATATTGGTAAGCCAATGGCTATCCCATAAGCCGCTTATTTCGTCTATATACTCTTCCTTTGAAGGCATTGAAGACCTTGTAACTAAAATATTGTTGTTCATTATTTAACCTCGCTTCAATTTATACGCTTTATATAATCCAGGAAATGTTCCTTTCAAAAAATATTTAATTTTATCTTCGAATGTGTAATTTTTTTGTGGATGCGCTATAAAATCGAAATACTCATGACTTTGCTCCGATTTGTAAATAAACTCCATATGTTCTTGATATACCTTATTAACATCAATTTTGGGCATTTCATATATTTGCTTCATTTTCTCAAGTTTTTTATCTACCAGAATGTCCTCAAGCCACTCACAATATGTTCTATCAGATTCCGGATTGAAAATAGAGGAACTTACCGTGTAGCCCAAAATCCCGGCTGCATTTGTCGTACCGGCATCAGCAACTATGGTTGGGACATGTTCTCTACAACAAAGAGTGGCACTTCCAGCGCCAGCTATCGCAACGTCAAGTTTTCTAAAAAAACTTTTTGGAATTGGAAACTTAAATCCTAATTTTGTACAAATTACATTCTTCTTATCTTCTAAGATTCTCAAATCTAGGATTTCACCAAGTATAATTACATTGATTGTTTTGTCAGGATATCTATCTGCAAATATTGCGATATTTTTCGTAATATTATCTACATATTGCTTTGACCTACCCACGTAACCAATATTCCAATCACATCTCTGGATTTTTTCAATAGCATCCCAATAATATTCTTCTGCCTGACTACTGTGACTTGCACTTAATTTATGATTATTTTCCTTTATCAGAGGCGCATATCCAGCAAATAAACGTTCCACAGATGAATCGGTTATGCCTGCAACTTCATTTCTACGATATTTAAAATAAAGGAACTCTTTGGCTCCATATAATTCCAACTGCTCATCTAACAAATAACAGATATTCTTTGCATTTAATTTTTCTGCAAGCAATTCTCCCCACTCAGCAAAGTAATCCGTATGTGATTCAATAATTATTTCACTATATTCACCGCTGCATTTGCTCTGCAACTGTTCTAAAACAGCTTTCATTTTCTTTTTGCTCCAAAATTCCGGAGATTTATTCAGGCCCTCTACTTTATTTGCAGCAAACTTTGCTAAATTAGTCCATGGTACAATAGAATCACTTCTCTCGGTCAAAGGAGAAAATACAATAACATCCCATCCCGCTGCTTCCAACCAGGGCACTTTAGAATTTACATATATCTGTCCGCCTCCTACATCTTCTATATAGCAAAACATAATATATAATTTTTGCATTATCTAACTCCTTCATCAAATCTTACTTACTAACGTATATTTTTGATTTTTTCAATACTGTCGGGTCTAACGCGCTTATATGCTAAAAATATTATTAATAATCCTAAAGCATTAGACATATTTGAAAATACAATATACTGAAATGAATAAAATAATCCAACCATTAATAGCGAGTATGCAGCCATTAGTCTTGTTGTTTGTTCTTTAATAACTCTTTCATATAAAGCCGACATTATGTACCCTAATAAAGCCATGCCTATGATTACCCCAAACAATCTTCCATCCAAATATAAGTACCAAAATACGGAGACGTATGAATTCGCTGTCAATCCCCCTACAGTAATAGTCTGCCAATCTGTTCCAACAGCTTCTATCATGTCATATAAACTCCTCCAATATGACGGATATCCAACTTGAAAAAAATTAGATATAAGATAAAAGAATGGAAATAAGAATCCATTAAATGATGCCATTCCGTAACCAACCAAATTAGCACTATTAACTCTAGAAATCCATTTTTCAAGCATAATAGGTTGCATTGCAAAATAGTAGTATGAGAAACTTATCATTCGACCTGCTCCATTTCGAGCTAATGTCATTTTCCAAAAAAGGTATCCTAACCCAGCGGCTATAAATAATGCCATAAATTTCTTTCTAGTTATTCGTAATTTTCCATTAAAACGATTGCTGATATTAAATCTGGCTTTTCCACTTTTCCTATGATATGTATACCCAATGGCTAAACTCATTGCGAAATAGAAAAATGCGGACCTACCCCCATCACTAAATGTTCTAAGTGCTGTAATAATAATGGCAAAGCCAAGTACTCTTTTGTCTCTCTTTTCATTTAAGATTTCCATTGCTGCGATTGGCATAATTGCCATTGAAAACGGGCTGACAATTATAATTCGTATCGCATTCATAATTCGATTTGAAAATTGTGCTCCACTCTGTGCCATTTGTCTTATCTCTGCAAATGACATTCCTCGTAACAACGAAACATATGAATTCATTCCGTCAATAACCAAGAAAATAATCGTAAAAATGGACAGTGTATAAATAATTCTTTTATTAATATTGTTAGAATATGCTCTATGAGTTTTGTTTTTTATCCTTATTGTTGTCGGGAAAATCAGCTTTAATAATGATCCAACTAAAAAAGCTACGCACCCAACAAACATAATCATATATGTTTCATTATCTGTTTTAGATAACGAGAATAGTCCTAGACTATTTAGAAAAATCATTATCATCCATTCTCCAAAAAAGAGCGTTATTGGATTGATTTTTCTATTCTCAATTACATAGCTTATTACAAAAACAACAGTACAAAAAATCAGTAAATAATTCTGCATCATTTATTTCCCTTCATCATTTTCCATAATTGGGTCAGACTATCTACACTCCACTTATAAAAAAATTGTCTTTGTTTTTTACCTTTTCCCCAAAAAGCTTTTGTTGAAGCCCCCTCTTTATGCTTTACAGTTAAATCAGGAAGATAAATCATTTTCATTTTCTCTTTGGTAACTATGTGTTTAAGAATAAACTCCTCGCCATACATAAATGTTCCATCATAAAGACCGTCATGTTCTTGAATATATCTATTTGCAAAAAACATACAAGCACCATGCAACTGGTAATCTCCAGCAGCCTCATATTCAGGAATCTCATTTGCGGCAAAACTTTTAATTTTCGAATCTAAATCCCATTTACTAAGAAATCCAAGTATTCTAAACTTTCTAATTCGTTTTTTCACTTCCTTAGCAGAGTGATATACTAGACCAACTGGATTTTGATTTTTCCCGTCAATCAATGACATAATTTTGGGGCCTGCCACATCGAATTGAGTTCTTTTATACTCATATAATAATTTGTCGATAAATTCCTTCTGGTCGTAAACTATATCATTATTTGATAAAACAATAATCTCGGGCGAATACTGCCTCTTCGCATATAAAAAACCTAGATTATTGCCTTTTGAAAAGCCAAGATTTTCATCGGATCGCATAATCTCAATCTGATCAATATCAGAATATTTGTCAGCTATTTGTTCTATAAGACGAATTTTAGAACCGTTATCTACTACTATAATTCGAACTTTATCTTCGTCTATGTATTGAATTAAGGAATCCAAACACTCAATTGTATCTTTGGTTGATTCATAATGTAAAACCACAATGGCAACTTTGCAACTCATAATATCACTCTCTCATTTTTATTATCTTTGCGGGTACTCCTCCAACAACAGAATTTGGCGGGAATTTCTTAGTAATTACAGCATTTGCTGCTACAACGCACCCATCGCAAAGCTCTGCGCCATCAATAAAAACAGCTCCTGCACCGATCCAACAATTACTTCCTACACGAATCCCTTTGTGGCTTACCCCTTGGTCTTTTATTAAAACATCCAAATCATCATAATTATGGTTTTCGGAATGGAAACGAATATATTGACCTGCGACAACATTACTGCCTACTTCAATTCCACCCGCTGCGCCAAAATAGCAGTCACTTCCAAATGATGTATCGTTTCCTATTTTTATTCCAATTCCAACATGCTGTAAACTTCCAGTACATTCAATTCGAGTATTTCTTCCAAGAACAACATGATCACCTAATATAACTCCACTCTTTGAAAGAGCATCTATATATACGCCATCAGAAAAGCGGCAATTTGCACCAGCTGTCAATTTCTTTCCTTCTATTATTTTTACGTGTCTCCCTTTAAGAAATCTCTTACCGATTCTGTTGTTACCTCTGGTGAAAAAAAATCCTCTAATTAACATCCATCCATATTGCCAACACTGATGAAAAATATATCCATTACTTATCTCAGGATCTAATTTAAAGTTTTCTTTTCCGGCAAGCTTTAGCAGTTTATCTATCCAAGCCATTTTATCGCTCCATATATAAGTTCATTAAACTCTCTACCATATTTTTCACGTCAAAAGCTATCTTTGCTTTAGTAATATTTTCATTCCAGCTTAGTAATTCACTCGTCTTCAGGGATTTGATAATGTTTTTCAGATCCTCCTTGTCTGTGAAAATTTTTCCACAATCATCGGGTATTATATCTTTTGCTCCAACAGTATCACTAACAAGAACTGGAACACCAAAACTTAATGCTTCCAATACTGTATAGCCGAATGTCTCATACCAGACACTTGGACATATCAACAAGTCAGTTTCATCCATAATTGCTTCTAGTTCATCATAAGAGTATCTCCCATGAATATTCATATAAGGCGACAACTCTGTGGGAGTAAAGTATACATTTAGACTAAACTTATATCCTTCATTCCAAAGCTCATCGAGAGCCGCCTTGAGCAAAAAAAACCCTTTGCCCTCCCCTGAGGTCCTAGGTAAGAAAAACGTAGGGGTTCCTGAAAACTTTTTATTTTTCTATTATCTTTAGTATTTCCATGTGTAATTGGTATGATATAAGATTTCAAGGGATGGAACTCACGCTCAAACACTTCTTTTGTTACCGAGCTATTATAGTGAACGACCGAAATCAGATCTATCATCTCTTTGTAATAATTACGAAGTTTATGATAATCATCCGGTGTATTAGTACTCTGTTCTGTTACAGCTGCTTCTGCATCACCACTCAAATACTGATCACGATGTCTTTTACGGAGTTTCTTAACAATACTACTATCCTTTAATTTCCTATATAAGGGTGTTTGTAGTGCAAATATTTTCTTTTCTGAAAGAGCTGTCATATTGCACTCTGGACATTCTTTACAGCTATCAACACAGTTACATATCTGTCCTTTTCTGAACATCGTGACCTTGGGACAGATAGAAAAGAAATCATGAACTGAGAATACTGTTCTGATTTCAAGTTTCTTTGCTTCCTCTAGAAACTCTTTATGTAGTCCCATAAAGGTATGTATATGAACAACATCCGGCTTTAATGTTTCCAAGAACTTTCTATAGACTGCACCATCACAAGAAGCTGTAAACGCTAGGATGTTTTCAATTCCTTCATCATATGAAATCGGCAGTGAGTTAATGAGTTCAAAGCTTTTGATATTTTCAAAATCAGAACTATTTCTTACACCAACTGCTTTATTGAATAATTTCATTTCTCCAGGCCATAGAAGAGCAACTTCATTGCCTTCATTTAGCTGTTCTCTCATTAAATCCAGAGCAAATTTGGTTAACCCACCACTTCGATATGGTGGAAAACCAAGTGAATAATGCAAAACCTTCATCCATTCTCTCCCAACCAAACTTTCTCATACTTCTCACAGATATAAGACCAGCTATAAGCTTCCTCAATACGCAACGTACTCTTCGCACCTAATTTCTGAAGCTCTTCAGCACCCATCTGATCTGCCTTTTCAATTAGCCTTGCCAAGTCTCCATCCTTCTTCGACCAGTACAGCGCACTATCTTCTGCGACCTCACGGTTAAAGCCAACGTCTAATAATAAATTCAAATCCGTACTACCAAGAGCCTCTAACAGACTCGGATTCGTACCTCCAACTTCATGACCATGGAAATATCCATAAGCGTTCTCTCTAATCTTCATGAGGCGCTCTTTGTTATAAACGGTACCTACAAATTTAATTCTCTTATCACTCTTAAAATGCAATCTCTCCTCAAGCTCTGCTAAAAATTTATCATTCACATTTGTAATGATGGCAAAGTCCTTCTTGGTTTTGCTTTTCATGAACTCACGGATCATGGTCTCATAATTGTTCTCCGGCACAAAGCGACCAACTACAAGGTAATACTCCTTCGGCTTTAAGCCTTTCTTCTCATACCACTCAACCAACTTTGCATCATCGTCAGCCAAAACAGACTTCCTTGTCTCTGCTCCATAAGCAATAAATGTGGTCTTTGGATCTCTGCCCTTTATTCCCTTGCCGTCATATTGTTCGTGAATATACTTCTCAATTTCCAAACTGTCACAGATATCCAAGTCAGAATACTTAACCATCATCTGCTCTGACATCTTCCAGTACTTTCTGATTGGCTCACTCCACTTTGCTCTCATCCATTCATGTCCGTCTGGATTCAGGTACACAGTACCGCCCAGCTTATGGATTTCTTTATAGAAGTGGCCAGCAAAAGGTCCGATACGGCAGGCCATGATGTAAACGATCGGATGCTTAATTCGATGTTCCTTTATGTACTTACAGCAAGCCTTCAATGCCGCAACATCATAATAAATTGCCTGTGCAGGTCCAATCTGAGGAATATCTATCTTGAAACAATGTGCATTGTGGAATTCAAACTCCTGATCATTGATTCTGGTCACACCATCCACTTTTGTTTCGTCCATGCAGCCGTCACCGTTAGCTTTACACGCCACATGATATTTAATATTTTTCTTGTTCTGGTGATACTCTGTAAGCTTATAAACAAAAGTCTCATATCCGCCATAAGCACCTAAGCTCTTAGCTCCTACCAGAAATACGTGTTGTACTTCGTTTTCACGTTGCATTCTTCCTACCTCTCCGTTAAATAATCTTTCTATCTACACATCCATTTGGATGGTATTTCTTTTTCCTCTTACCGCTCACACGGCTAAGTGTTTTCTTTTGCTGTCGTATCCAATTACCCCAGCAACCAAGTCTTTTCTCGATATTTCGTCTATTTTCCTACATCTCATCATCCAGACAGGTTCACTCAACAAAATCAGTCAAGCTTTCTCCCTCATTTTCCCAGCGCATATTTATGCAAAAGCATCTCTATTTGCATGTATATTCAAACTCATCAGACCGCAACTGATTTTGCCCCGTAGATATTTGTAGGAGCCGCAATGACAACAGAATCAGCATCGGCGTATGCAATCTTAGCATCCAGCGTTGCAGGCAAATTCAGTTCCTTCTCTGCAAGATGCTTTTCAATATAATCGTCCTGAATCGGAGACTTACGGTTGTTAATCATCTCGACCTTCTCCGGAATGATATCCACAGCGGTCACATGATGATGCTGGGAAAGCAATGTGGCAATTGACAAGCCACATAACCAGTGCCCGCAACGGCGATTTTGTAATTCTTCATGTTATTTACTCCTCCGGTCCTCATCAGGCATATCCTCTATTGCACCTATGTACACATCCTGTATTTCAGGATGGTATTTCATTTTCATGATTTCCTGTGTCATATCTCACAGTTCTATTAAAATAACTTCGAATACACTCCCCAACTCAAAAGCCGGCACATTCTTCGCCGTGCCCGCACCTTCTTCAGGTACACACACGACAGGCGGTATTCAACCCGACGGTGTTTATCACTGATATACACCGTGTTTTGCTTTCGCTTTCTTTTTGTCAGCACGGCAAAGCCGATGCACTGACCTTATGACATCTGTTTTCTGACATGCCATAAGGTCAATCCACCTGCTCGCTTTTCATACTGATGTTCTGTTCTGTTTCCTTTGTTCTTCCCTTCATGCTCTGCTTCCAAATTGTGTCAGGCACTTTTTCCCGAGATTTCTCACAGCATTCAGATACCGGTTCGTCTGGTGTCCGTTGGCACAGCAGCATAGTTCGGTTCTGGTATCGGTCCGAATGATTTCTGCACCGCACTTTGCACAGATTTTGCTGATGCCGGTGGCGTGGACTTCGATAACGATGATTCCGTTTTTCCAGGCTTTGTATTCCAGGTACTGGCGGATCCTGGTGCTTAAGTGGAGCGGGCCCCAGTTTCCTGAGCCTTTCATGACGTTTCTGGAATATTCCTGGTTATAACGTGGAAGTACGATCACAGAAACGTCCTGCTCTACGGCAAAACGTAAGATCTGGCTTGTGACCTGGTGTCCATAGTGTTCAGAAAGATGTTTCAGATGCATCCAGTATTTCTGATCAACTCTGCCTGTCTGTCTGCCTCCGGTTGCTTCCTGGGACTTCTGGATCTTTTCCAGAAGCTTTCTGCAATGGTGGCTGTATTCATTTCCGCCTTTCCAGAACTTCACTGCAATCTCCTGACCGGTTCCGTCCAGAACAACGCCTGCTGCAAAGGCATCACTGTTTGTAAACTGAATACAGAGTATCCTGCATCCTGCCTGCATCCTCTGACGTACGGTTGCTGTATTTTCATTGTTCTGACGTACTGGAACATGCAGCATGTCATATTTGTATTCAAAAACTACGGATGGTGACATGAGTCTGGCGTTTTCCGGAAAGGCTCTGCCTGACAGCCGGCAATGCATCCAGGTCCATGTGTCTCCTGTCCAGACACGCAACGTGATCTCTTTAGCGGAAAAATCCTGATACATTCCTTTGTAATAGGTAACTGCTGCATTTAGTTTCTCGGCTCTGCCGATCTTCTCATCCTGGGCAAAACGGCTGAGATAGCTTTTGGCTGAAGCAATTCCTTCATTGGCTGCTGCTCTTCGAAAATACAGTGGAACCTTTTGCCAGGGGAGGGGATCTGATGGTATGCGTCCGCCTCGTCCCGGAATGCTCATGATCTCCAGCTCGCGTAAAGTCTGCTGGCTTCCCATTTCCCAGAGATCCGTATGATCCAGAAGCAGGTTGTAATAAAATTCAGCGATCCGGTTATAAAATTCCTGTGTGGTCCGCAGCCATTCCGGATGTCTGCACCAGAGATGCAGTCGCCAGGTTGTGATGCTGTAGCCGCTTTTTCCGGTGTTTTCTTTTTTGCCGGTTTCCGGTTCTTTCATTTTGGTTCTCCGTTTTTTGCAAAGAAAAATCATTATAATATAACTTATCTAAATTATTATTTTTGTCACTTATCATTTCCATAAGCGACAGATGATTTTCTCTCAAATTGCATAGTTTTTGAATCTTAATCAATGATAGCATTGCACCCTGTCACTGTCAAGATACGAAAAATGCACCACTTTCGACCAAAAATGCAGTTTTTTTCGGTTAAATTTTTTTATATACGACAAATTTTTCTTTTTTTCGCTTATTAGTGGTCACAAAAATGGTCAGACTTTTGCTATAATAGTGCGAAAAGGAGACTACGATTATGCCTAGAAAAGGGGAAAATATCAGAAAAAGGAAAGACGGAAGATGGGAGGCGCGCTATGAAAAATGTCGTGACCAGAATGGACGGATCCAGTACGGATATCTGTATGGTCGTACATACGAGGCTGTAAAAAAGAAAAAGCTGGCTATTTTATGTCAGAATAATCTTCAAAACTCTCCGGGAAAGTGTTATGTATTTCGAAACCTCAGTGAAGAATGGATGTTATCCATGCGTTACGCTGTAAAGCTCAGCACCTATGCCTGCTATGAAACACTTCTTGATACACATATCCTTCCGGAATTTGGTGATATGCCGTTGAAATACATCTCTTCTGCTTCTGTATATTCCTTCTCTGAAAAGCTGAAACAGCAGGGGCTTTCGCCACGTACCATCAAAAATCTTCTGATCCTGTTCCACAGTATTTTACGCTATGGTGAAAAACAGGGGTATCTGAATCTTTCACAGCTGGAATTTCGGTATCCCAAAATAAATACCAGTCCGTTTCAGCTTATTTCTCATGAACATCTCATAAAGCTGATCACAGTTCTCTCTGCTGAGGACTCAGAATTTTCCATCGGTATCCTGCTATGTATTTATACAGGGATCCGCGTTGGCGAGCTCAGCGGTATCCGGTGGGAAGATATTGATTTTGATAAAAAGCTGCTACATATAAGGCGAACGATCTCACGGATAAAAAATCTTGATTATTCTGGTGAATCTGATGAAGAACCCAAAACCGTTTTAATGATAGGTCCTCCTAAATCAGTCTCATCCATCAGGGATATTCCAATCCCTGATTTTTTATTGAAAAAAATGAAGCGGATTGCTGCTGAACCTGATTCATACCTGCTGACGGGTACGAATCGTAAATGTATGGAGCCCAGAAATATACAGCGTAAATTCCAGAAGCTCCTTCAGCAATGTGAAATCCCCAGTATCAACATTCATTCTCTCCGGCATGCTTTTGCCACCCGTTGTACGGAAATGGGATTTGACAGCAAGACACTTTCTGAAATTCTGGGACATTCGTCCGTCAAGATCACCATGGATATTTATGTGCACAGCAGCATAAAACAAAAGCAGAAGTGCATGGAAAAGCTGAACTATTAGCAGTCAGAATTATGGTCAAAGCAGGCCGGAAGTCCTCATTTATACGGGTTTCCGGCTTGTTTGTCGCTTATGGAAATGATAAGCGACTTTTTTACCCTCAAAAAAACAACACGGCAGACATCCCTTCGGGGCTGTCTGCCGTGTTTTATATCGCTTTTATGTTTTTATGTAATTAAGCTTTCTATTCCTTAAGCCTCATATCCATTAGGGTTCTGGCTCTGCCATCTCCAGGAGTCTGCACACATCTCGCGGATTCCGTTCTCTGCCTTCCAGCCAAGCTCTTTCTCAGCTTTGGTTGCATCGGAGTAGCAGGTTGCGATGTCGCCTGGGCGGCGTGGTTTGATCACATATGGGATCTTAACGCCGGTAGCTGCCTCAAAGTTCTTAACAATATCAAGAACACTGTAGCCTTTTCCGGTTCCAAGGTTGTAGATGCTTAATCCGGAATTGTCTTCCAGCTTCTTAAGGGCTTTTACATGGCCCTTGGCAAGGTCTACTACGTGGATGTAGTCACGGACACCTGTTCCATCCGGTGTATCGTAATCGTTTCCGAATACGCCAAGCTCTTTCAGCTTGCCTACTGCTACCTGTGTGATATATGGCATCAGGTTGTTCGGGATACCATTTGGATTCTCACCGATGGTTCCGCTCTTATGAGCACCGATCGGGTTGAAGTAACGAAGAAGAACTACGTTCCACTCCGGGTCTGCCTTCTGGATGTCTGTAAGGATCTGCTCCAGCATGGATTTGGTCCAGCCATATGGGTTGGTACACTGTCCCTTCGGGCACTCCTCGGTGATCGGGATCATTGCCGGATCTCCGTATACGGTTGCTGAGGAAGAGAAAATAATATTTTTAACATTATGTTTTCTCATCACGTCTACAAGAGTAAGGGTTCCTGCGATATTGTTCTCATAATACTCCCACGGCTTGGCAACAGATTCACCAACTGCTTTCAGTCCTGCAAAATGAATACAGGAGTCGATCTCTTCTTTGTCAAAAACTTCATTTAATGCTTCGCGGTCCAGGATATCTGCTTTATAGAATTTCACCGGTTTGCCTGTGATCTTGGATACTCTGTCCAGAGCCTTCTCACTGGAATTGCATAAATTGTCAACTACTACAACATCATATCCTGCGCTCTGCAGCTCTACAACGGTATGACTTCCAATGTATCCTGCTCCACCTGTTACTAAAATTGCCATAGTTTTTCTCCTCCTCTATTGGATCTAACTGTTCCTGTTTATTTTAGCACTGTTCCTTTGTTTCCACAATAGCAGAAAACCAGGTTTACTACCTAATCCCAGAGTCCCTGCGGATAAAGTCCCTGATCCTTCAGATTCTGGATCGCAGCTACCACTACCGGTTTGTCCTCTTTATAGGTCACTCCGTACCATTTATCCTGTGTGGTAAGGACCCTGACTGCTGCCTTTTTTTCCTGGAGGAGCTCGTCAACTACAAACGGAAGGAAATATTCGCATTTCAGAGGATTTTTCGGAATGCTCTTTTCAAGGAATACCGGGAAACGTTTTACCAGCTCTTTCATAAATCCGCCGGTGAATCCCCACATGTTCATGGACACCGGAGTCTCTCCCGGGAGACTTGTCCAGGTTTTTCCATCGTCCTCTGTGTAGGCGGCTCCGCCGTCACGTTTCTCAATGTGTGTTCGCTCATTGATATCTGCAAGATATCCATTTTCATCTGTCTCACAGACACCTCTGGAAACGTAGCCGTTGTCTGTCAGGGTATTCTCAAGACGGTAGCCTACCATCATATACTGGGCAGGTACGGTGTCCTCCTGGGCCTGGATCAGGAAATCATACGCCATCTTAAAGGCATGGGTTCCATAATAATCATCTGCATTGATCACTACAAACGGTCCGTCGATCTCTCCGGCACAGCTTAATACCGCATGTCCGGTTCCCCATGGCTTCACACGGCCTTCCGGAACCTGGAAGCCTTCCGGGATGTTGTTGAGATCCTGATGCACATAAACGATCTCCACCTTGTCACTTAAGCGGTCGCCGATGGCATCGCGGAAATCCTGTTCATTCTCTTTTTTTATGATGAATATCACTTTCTTAAAGCCTGCACGTACGGCATCATAAATGGAAAAATCCATGATGATATGACCTTCCTGATCTACAGGATCGATCTGTTTCAGTCCGCCGTAGCGGCTTCCCATTCCTGCTGCCATTACTACCAGAACCGGCTCTTTCATAATTTTGTTCCTCCTGATTTTTAGAAATACAGGGATTTTTTCCCATACATAGTTTAAGCCGGTCAGATTCTCATCCGACCGGCCTTTGAACCTTTTTTTATTATACTACACTTCACCGTGAAATCCTACTGATTATTTTCAGTTTATTTTCGGTCAGAAGTATTCTCCGGGAAAACGATCTCCATCCTGGTTCCAACTCCCTGTTCACTTTCCACATTGATCTGTGCATGATGAAGCGTTGCTCCATGCTTCACAATGGAAAGCCCCAGACCTGTTCCGCCGGTCTGTCTGGAATGGCTTTTGTCTACCCGGTAAAAGCGCTCAAAGATCCTTCCCTGTTCACTTTTCGGGATTCCGATCCCGTCATCTGCCACACAGTAGAACGGATGCCCTTTCCGGTTGCCTACCATGATCCGTACATGACCATTCTGTTCTGTATAGCGAACTGCATTGTCTGCAATATTAAAAAGCATCTCATAGAGTACATGGCGGACGCCCTGGATCTTCTCTGCACTTCCGGCAAGCTCAAGGGAAATATTTTTCTTTCCGGCAGGATGTCTGAGATTATTTCTTACGTCTTCCGCAAGCTCATAAAGATCCACCTCTTCAAAAGGAACCTCACTGTTGCTTTCATCCAGTCTGGAAAGCTGGATGATATCCGCTACCAGATTGGAAAGTCTTATTGATTCATGGTAGATCCTTCCGGAAAATTCCCGTATATGATCTGCCGGAACCATGCCGTTCATCATAAGCTCCGCATAACCAGAAATGGACATCAGCGGGGTCTTCAGCTCATGGGAAACATTTGCAGAAAATTCCTTTCGGATCTCCTCTGCCTCCTTCAGTTCTTTTACCTGCTGCCGAATCTGCCGGTTCTGTTCATCCACCCGCACAAGAAGGGGACGCAGTTCCTCATAGCACACATTGTTCAGCGGATGCTCCAGATCCAGATCGTTGACCGGACGGATCAGCTCTCTGGTCTGTCTCTGCGCAAAAACAAACTCCAGGATCAGTACCAGGAGCATCAGAAATCCCAGCACAGCAAGACTTGAGATCCATGTGGAATATATAGAGTCTACGGTTTTTCCTACACGGAGCACGTTTCCGTCATCCAGCTTCACCGCATAATAAAAGGTCTTTTTTGCAAAGGTTTCTGAATAACGGATGCTTTCGCTTTTTCCATTTTTTTCTGCCTGTATAAATTCCGGACGATCACTGTGATTTGCCAGTTTTTTCGGAGAGGCCTCAGAATCGTAGAGAACGGTTCCGTCTTTACGGATGAGAGTCACACGACTTGATGATACTGTCCGAAGCTTTTTTGTGAGAAAGGAATCTCCATACTCATCCATAGCAAGGCAGATATACTGCGCTTCCTCACGGACTCCCCGCTGCATGTATGTGTTTAATTTACTGTAGGTGACCACACTTGCTGCCAGAAACGTGACAAGAACAGCAAAAATGATCATAATGCTTGTATGATGCAGAATTTTCTTTTTCATACATGATCTCCGATCCGGTATCCCACGCCACGCACTGTCTCGATCAGATTTCCGGCTTCCCCCAGCTTTTGTCGGAGAGTCCGTACATGAACATCTACAGTCCTTGTTTCTCCGTCAAAATCATAGCCCCACACATGGCACAGGATCTGGTTTCTGGACATGACCAGTCCTTTGTTCTCCATAAGATATTCCAGAAGCTCGAATTCCTTTCTGGTCAGCTCCTTCACCTCACCCTGATAGCTGACTTCGTGACGGGACACATTGACACGAAGACCCTTGCAGTGCAGCTCCCTCTCTTCGCTCTGCCTTGCGCAGCGCCGAAGGACCGCTTTGACCCTGGCTACAAATTCCATCATCCCGAAGGGCTTGGTGATATAATCATCTGCGCCGCCCTCCAGACCTTTCACCTTGTCAAACTCCGCTTCTTTGGCTGTAACCATGATCACCGGGATATCCCGGGTCCTGGTATCACTTTTCAGTCGTTTCAAAATATTATACCCATCTTCACCCGGGAGCATGATATCCAGCAGGATCAGTTCCGGCAGATTTTTTTTCATGGCTGTGTCAAGTTCTGCCCCGGTTTCAAAACCTTCTGCTTCAAAGCCTGTTGTCTCCAGGGTATAGACAAGAAGCTCTCTGATATTTCTCTCATCTTCCACACAGTAGATCATTCTATATCCTCTCTGTTCGTTTTTTTGCCGTTGGCACTTCATAATCGTCTGGTCTTTTTTGTTCCATGCCTTCAGTATAACTGCTTTCTTTTTACTGCACAAGCCCTGGCCGTCTGCTGATACAGATAACCAGGGCATAGCATTATTTCGATATCTTTTTATTGGCTGCCTGCAGCTGCCATCTGGGCTGCCGCCGGCTCATCCTTTATTTCCGGAAGCTGATACTGACTCCGGATCACCTCCAGTTCACGGTAGAAGGTTTCGTCCGGTCCATGTTTGATCTGCTTCAGGTGCTGATGTGTATCAAAGGAATCTTCATGAACCTGTGTCACACAGACACCGATATTGGAACAGTGATCCGCCACACGCTCCAGGCTGGTAGTCACATCGGACAGGATGAATCCCATCTCGATCGTACATTCCCCAGCGCGAAGTCTCTGGATATGACGGTATTTCAGTTCCTTGCTGAGTTCATCGATCACTTCCTCCAGCGGCTCGATCTCTCTCGCAAGCTGCACATCCTGATTTTCGTAAACCTTGTAAGCAATATCTACAATGTCTTCCACCGCATGCTCCATGACCCGGAGCTCTTCTAACGCTTTCTCTGAAAACTTCAGACCTTTTTCATAAAGCTCCTGTGCGGATTCCATGATATTCACACCGTGATCGGAAATCCTCTCGAAATCACCGATACAGTGGAGCATGATGGAAACGCTGTGGCTGTCATGAACGGAAAGATCCTTCTGGTTCAGTTTTACAAGATAGGTTCCAAGTTCATCCTCATAACGGTCTACCTTTTTCTCTGCTTCTTCCACCAGAGCCTTTCCTTCTGCGCTGAAATTCTTCAGAAGGTCCAGGGCTGTAAACAGAGTTCTGTGAGAATCCTCTGCCATTTTTTTCGCTGCATTCCTGCTCTGCTCAACTGCAAATGCAGGTTTCTCCAGAAAACGGCTTTCCAGGATCATGAAATCCGGATCTGCTGCCACCTTCTCCTCCTCTTCCTTCCTGTCGCGGATAGTAAGACAGGCAAGCTTCTCCAGAGCCTTTCCAAACGGAAGAAGAACAAGAGTTGCCGTGATATTGAAGGCACTGTGCAGGATCGCGATCCCGGCCGGAGTCGCTGCCTGTGCCATAAATGAAAAATGTACTGCTGCATTTATCGCATAAAATACTGCCATGAACAGCATGGTTCCGATCAGATTGAAATACAGATGGACCATAGCCGCACGTTTTGCGTTTTTGCTGGCTCCGATGGCTGAAAGGATCGCAGTGATACAGGTACCGATATTCTGTCCCATGATAATAGGAAGTGCTGCACTGAACGGTACCATTCCGGTAAGGCACAGTGCCTGGAGGATACCAACCGATGCAGAGGACGACTGGATGATCGCTGTCAGCACTGCTCCGGCCACAACTCCAAGGATCGGATTGGAGAATTTCACCAGCATTCCGGTAAACTCCGGTACCTCTGCAAGAGGTTCCACAGCTCCGCTCATGGCATTCATTCCATACATCAGGATCGCAAAGCCTACAAAGATCGCTCCCACGTCCTTTTTCTTCTGGCTTTTTGTAAACATGATCAGAACCACGCCGATCAGTGCCAGGATCGGTGAAAATGACGTCGGCTTAAAAAGCCGGATAATAAAGTTATCACTCTGGATACCTGTAAGACTTAAGATCCATGAGGTTACGGTAGTACCGATATTGGCACCCATGATGATTCCCACAACCTGGGACAGCTTCATGATTCCCGAGTTTACAAAACCAACGACCATAACGGTAGTTGCCGAGGATGACTGGATCACTGCAGTCACACCCATTCCAAGAAGAACGGCTCTGATGGGATTGGAGGTAAGTGTCTCCAGGATCCGCTCAAGCTTTCCGCCTGCAACCTTCGCAAGCCCGTCTCCCATTAAGTTCATTCCATAAAGGAAAATAGCAAGGCCGCCAAGCAATGCCAGTACGCTGAAAAAGTCCATAATACTCTCCTTCACTTTCTCTTTTTGATATGTTTGATTTCCTTTTTTCTCATTTCAACGATTTTCATAATAGCGGCCTATTGTAAAATTTTCCCCACTGGAATGTAAAATCTGTGTAAAAAAATAAAACAGAGGATCCTGTTACGGGAAACCGATTTCCCGTCAGGATCTCTCTGTCCTATATATCGTACAGTGGTTTTTATCCTTATGATGTGTTTTGTGCTGCGGATATTCTCATTCCGCTGAGCTGCATGCTCATGAGCAAAGCTGCCCTGCGATCTGTGATCAGAATCCGCGGATCTCCTCATCCTCAGATCCGGTCTTGTCGATGGATTTTATTACAAGGTAATAGCTGTAATCATCATTGACCTTTACTTCCACCCGGTCTCCTACACGATGACCGCGCAGTGCCTTGCCGATAGGCGATTCAATACTGATACGGTTTTCCATGGAATTTCCGCGGATGGAAGTAACCAGCTTGTACTTCTCCACCTCATTATCTTCTTCAAAAAGAACTTCCACGATATCGTCCATTCCCACTTCGTCAGATCTGGAAGCATCGGATACAATGGATGCCGTCTTCAGCATCCTCTCCAGATAACGGATGCGGCTCTCGTTCTGATTCTTATGCTTCTTGGCTGCATAATACTCAAAGTTCTCACTTAAGTCTCCCTGGGCACGTGCCTCCTTGACCGCCTCAATGGCTTCCTTACGTACTACCAGTTTACGGTGTTCGATCTCCTGCTCTATTTTTTCAACATCCTTGCGGGTAAGCTGTTCTCTCATTTCTCTGGCATCTCCTTTTCTTTATAACATTCAGACTGATCCTGGATCTGTTCTCCACTTCCTGTGAAGCTTCTGTCACAGATACAGGATTTCTGGAAGGTTACCGGAAATACCATAGCAGATACGCTCTGCTTTGTCAAACAGCGCATACCTGTTCTTCGGCTTCCTCCTGCTGGTGTACTCGCTGTTCAATATAATCTGCCATATGTTCTTTGGGGATATCCAGTAACATGGAAAATTCAGAATAGAGATGATCCTCTGCAAGCTTCAGATACCGCTCGTCTGTAGCGGTTGTTTTTTTGCCATGAGATAATCTGGCCTGTTTTCTGACGTAGATCGTCTTGATGATCCGAAGAAGATCTCTGCATTCACAGGTACGGATGCATTTCTTGTAGCTATCCTCCCGGAATTTCTCATTCTCAATACTCAGTGTCTCAATGGATGGGATCTCATCGATAAGCCTCTCCGCTTCTTCCCTCGTAATGATTCCGCGAAGCACCTGCTTTCCACCTTCCACCGGTGTAAATATCTTCCCATCTGTTTCTCCTCCGGGCCTCAGTACATAATAAAGCTTCTCGCCGGAGGAACCATCCACCCTCATTGTGGTAACTCCTGTTACCTGGCAGATGCCGGTACGACCATACACAACATATTCGCCTGTTTCAAACATTTTTCCACTTCCTTTCATTTTTTTACTTTTCTTTTGTTATCCTGGCGCTTATTGTGCTCTAATGAAAGCTCCCTGCCAGGTTATATATCCAGACAAGGAGCTTCTCACTGAGGATTCTATCCTTATTTTACTACTTTTCCCATTTATTTGCAAAAGAATTCAAAAAGTTTTTTTATTTTTGTGAAATACGCCCACAATGAGGGCATATATTTTTTGTTATAATTCTTCTTTTTTCTTTCTTCCCAGACGGATGTCTTCCATATGAGATTTCAGTTCCGGTGTCATACTGTCAAAGAGATAGGTTTTGCTGTTGTCTCTGCGCTCCTGCCATTCTTCTCTCATCTGCTGTTTTGCGGAAGCGATCTCATCTTTGAATCCGCGCGCTGAGATCCTGGCGGCTCCCTGTCCCATAATGATGATCTGCTCCAGTCCGTCTGATGTGGCAACTGTCACGTTATGCTTCCGTCCGATTTTATGGACAGTGCGTTCAATATACTGGTCTGCAGTTTCCGCTTCTTTTGTATAGACAACATGAATGTTATGATACTGGAAGGTTTCCTCCGGATGGCCCTCCACACGGTAGGCATCAAATACCAGGATCAGGATGCAGCCCTTGATCCCCTGATAATCGCTTAATATGTCCATTAACCTGGACTGTGCCGCATGAAAGTCTGCCTGTGCCAGATCTCTTAAATCCTCCCAGGCAAATATGATATTGCAGCCGTCCACCAGCAGATAGTCCTCTCTGTGGATGGCCGGACTGCTGTTTCTCCAGGCGCCGTGACCGGATTTTGCCGGAAGTCCGGAATCTGCTGCACCTTTGCCTCCCTTCCCGGAAAAGCTGCTTCCGCTTTCCGGATTTCCGAAGCTTCGGCTGTTACTGCTGTATTTCTTTGAGCTCACCGGACCAAAGGTTTTCTCAAAGATTGCCTTCAGTTCTTTTTCCTCTTCGTAGCTTCCATACATGGAGGTATATTTTCCACGGCCGGCATTGGCTGTTCTGTGATCCGGACTGTTTTTGGCTGTTCCCTGAACTGAACGCACTCCTGCAGAGCTGTTGTCGGAATCCTCATAGGCATCATTACTGTCCGGAAGCTGAGTTCCTTCCAGATGCATATATTCTTCTACCTCATACCAGGGAACCACGAAGCCTGCTCCATGGGCACAGAATACAGAGCCTGTAGGATTCTCAAGATCTCTCTCGGAATCATATCCGATCTCCTCTGCGATCTGCTCCTGATCCTGACAGGGTTCATAGCCATTCAGAGTACAGGTCATATGACCTCTGCCTCTTGTGTAGGAAACTACCTGGCTCTGATAATCCCTCATTTTTGCCACCGGCGCACTTCCTGTGAGCACCGACAGCTCTCCCTGGGTTTCCGGCCCCTGAAAGGTTCCCTGCATCCTCTGGATATCCGTCATGGCACGTCCTACATTTTCTGCCGGAACCTCAAGTCGGAAGCTGTAATAGGGTTCCAGAAGAACTGTCTCCGCTTTCTTGAGGCCCTGGCGCACAGCACGGTAGGTCGCCTGCCGGAAATCTCCACCTTCCGTATGCTTCTGATGTGCCCGCCCGGTGAGAAGTGTGATCTGCATATCGGTGATGGGTGATCCGGTAAGGACTCCCAGATGCTCTTTTTCCTCCAGATGTGTCAGGATCAGCCGCTGCCAGTTCCGATCCAGCTGATCTTCATTTGCCGCAGTAAAAAACTGCAGTCCGCTTCCTCTCTCTCCCGGTTCCAGAAGAAGATGCACCTCTGCATAATGACGAAGCGGTTCAAAATGTCCCACGCCTTCCACCGGTGCGACAATGGTTTCTTTGTATACGATATTACCGGTCCCAAATTCTACTGCCACATGAAAGCGCTCCCAGATCAGATGCTTCAGGATCTCGATCTGTACCTCGCCCATCAGCATGGCGTGGATCTCTCCCAGCTGCTCATCCCACATGATATGAAGCTGCGGTTCTTCCTCCTCCAGCTCCTTCAGGCTTTTCAGCATCCTGTGGGCGTCACAGCCCTCCGGAAGGATGATCTGATAATTCAGTACCGGTTCCAGCACCGGCATGGCAGAATCCGCCTCAATGCCAAGTCCCTCTCCCGGATATGTTTCGGTAAGACCTGTAACTGCACAGACGGTTCCTGCCTCTGCCTCTTTGAGCATTTCAAATTTTGCACCGGAATAGATACGGATCTGATCTGCCTTTTCCTCCCAGATCTCCTCTGCCGGAATACCATTTCTTCCTGCATTGGTCAGCGTCTCCTTAACCTTCAGGCTGCCGCCGGTGATCTTCATATAAGTGAGACGGTTTCCCTGCTCATCTCTGGCGATCTTAAAGATCCTGGCTCCGAATTCTGCGGGATAGGACGGTACTGCCATGTAGGTCTCCATTCCATGGATAAAAGCATCTACGCCTTCCATCTTCAGGGCAGATCCAAAAAAGCATGGAAAAAGCTTTCGCTCCAGGATCAGCTCTGCCACGTCCTTTTTTGCGATCGTTCCTGTTTCCAGGAAGCTTTCCAGAAGGTTCTCCTCACACATGGCGATATTTTCCAGAAAATCATCAGTTCCATTTATTTTATCAGAAGCGCCCTGCGTTCCGGATATATTCTCTTTTTCTGCTTCACTGGCGTTATCTTTCAGCTGCATTCCTTCAGCTGACGGAGATTTCCCGGAGTTATCCACAGGATTCTCCTTTTTCCCTGCTGCTTCTGCACCGGAGCATTCCAGTTCTCCACTAAAATCCACACAGCATCCGCTTAATTTCTTCTTCAGCTCCTCAAGAAGTCTTTCCCTGTCTGTTCCTTCCTGATCCATTTTATTTACAAAAAGAAATGTTGGGATCTTATACTGTGTCAGCAGTCTCCACAATGTCTGTGTATGCCCTTGCACACCATCTGCTCCGTTGATCACCAGGATTGCATAATCCAGCACCTGCAGGGTACGCTCCATCTCAGCAGAAAAATCCACATGCCCCGGCGTATCCAGAAGTGTCACTTCCATATCCCCCATGGAAAAAACTGCCTGCTTTGAAAAAATGGTGATTCCTCTCTCCCTCTCAAGCTCATAGGTATCCAGATACGCATCCTTGTGATCGACTCTTCCGATTTTCCGGATCCTTCCGCATTTAAAAAGCAGGCCTTCCGATAATGTCGTCTTTCCTGCATCCACATGGGCAAGCACGCCCAGGCTTATATGTCTGTGTTTTATATTCTGAGGTTTTTCTCCCATTGAAAATACCCCTTTCTGTTGTAATGATATCCAATATCATAACATAGAAAGGGGTATAAGTCGAATTTTGTTTCAGTCTGTGATTCAGGAATCCAGGTAGGCTTTCAGCTTCTCCAGATCCTTTTTCATATCTGCTCTTCCTGTCTGGTAGATCCGCTCCAGATTGCTCTCATCACGCTCGATCATCGCCGCCTGGATGGGACTGCTCGGACGGATGATATGAATGCGCCCCTCTTTTTCCAGAGAAGCCAGTTCCTCCAGTGTTTCATTATAATGGATATGCCGTTCCTCCAGATCCTTCAGAAAAGCCGGATATTTATGTAATACTGCTTTCAGAAAAAGCTGCATCTTCGGGTTTGCTTTTTTTCGGTACTTCACATCTCTGGTAAGCACCACTACGTTTTTTTCGTATCCCCGGGAAAGCATCCACTTAACAGGGATCGGATCAGACACACCACCATCCAGAAGTCTCTTTCCCCCAAGCTTCACCGGTCGGGAAGCTACCGGGATCGATGCCGACGCACGCATCCATTCAATATCCTCCACATCTCCGTTGGGACATTCATGATACACCGGTTTTCCTGTATCCAGGTCCGTACACACCACTGTAAATTTCATGGGATTTTCTGCGTAGGTCTGACGGTCAAAAATATCCAGCTTCCAGGGCAGTTCATAATATCCGAATTCCCGGCTGTATACATCTCCTGTGGTGATCCAGTTCCGGATGCTTGCAAGTCTTTTATCCTTGCAGTACTTTTTGTTATAGCGAAGAACTCTTCCGATCTGCCTGGACTTATAATTGCATCCAAAAACAGCTCCAGCCGATACGCCCACCGCACTGTCCGCATAAATCTCATTTTCCATCAGAACATCGATCACGCCGGCTGTATACAAACCTCGCATACCGCCGCCCTCCATAACGATACTGAATTTTTTCAATTGTGTTTCTTCCATTTATTTGTCCTCTGTATTCTGTCTGGCAGACTCTGCTGCCCTTATGCTGTCATCTTTATGTCCCATTTATTGTACTTTTTGAATTATATCGGTCTTTTCTGCCATATATCTATATCCATTATCAGAATATCTTGGTTGTCCACTTGCTCATATCCCAGACTTCATTTACCACATCCTGGTAAAATTCCGGTTCATGGCAGATGAGAAGAATACTTCCGCGGTATTCCCGGAGAGCTTTTTTCAGCTCGTCTTTTGCATCTACATCCAGATGATTGGTAGGCTCGTCCAGAAGAAGAATATTGGTGTCACGGTTCACCAGCTTGCAAAGACGCACTTTTGCCTGCTCACCACCGCTTAAAACTCGTACCTGGCTCTCAATATGCTTGGTCGTCAGGCCGCATTTTGCCAGTGCGGAACGCACTTCATACTGGGAAAATGACGGAAATTCCTGCCAGAGCTCTTCGATACAGGTAGTTCGATTCTCACCTTTAACTTCCTGCTCAAAATATCCGATTTCAAGGTTCTCGCCCTGCTCCACGCTTCCGGAAAGAGGCTTGATCAGTCCAAGAAGGCTTCGAAGAAGTGTTGTTTTTCCTATTCCATTGGTTCCCACCAGTGCGATCTTCTGTCCTCGCTCCATAGTAAAATTCAGTGGCTTGGAAAGCGGCTCATCATAACCGATCACAAGGTCATGTGTCTCAAAAAGCATCTTTCCTGGTGTTCGGCCATAACGGAATTTGAACTCCGGCTTCGGCTTCTCTGCTGCCAGCTCGATCACATCCATCTTGTCCAGCTTTTTCTGGCGGGACATAGCCATGTTTCTTGTGGAAACACGTGCCTTATTCCTTGCTACGAAATCCTTCAGCTCACTGATCTCCTGCTGCTGTTTGCGGTAAGCAGCCTCCAGCTGTGCCTTCTTGACCGCATAGACCTCCTGAAAATGATCGTAATCTCCTACATAACGGTTCAGTTCCTGATTTTCCATATGATAGATAATGTTAACTACAGAATTCAGGAACGGAATATCGTGGGAAATAAGGATAAATGCATTCTCATAATCCAGAAGATATCTTTTCAGCCATGCAATATGCTCCTCATCCAGATAGTTGGTAGGCTCATCCAGAAGCAGGATATCTGGCTTCTCAAGAAGAAGCTTCGCAAGAAGTACCTTAGTTCTCTGTCCGCCGCTTAGATCCGTAACATCACGGTCAAGCCCCAGATCCAGAAGGCCCAGAGCTCTGGCAACCTCCTCCACTTTGGCATCGATCGCATAAAAATCGTGAAGTGTCAGTTCGTCCTGGATCGTTCCAAGCTCTTCCATCAGACCATCCATCTCGTCAGGATCTGCAGTTCCCAGCTTGTCGCAGATCTCGTTCATCCGTTCTTCTTTTTTGAGAAGAGGATCAAAAGCGGATTTCAGCACCTGGCCGATGGTCATCCCCTTTTCCAGAACTGCATGCTGATCCAGATAGCCTGCGTGGACATTTTTTGCCCACTCTACCTTGCCCTCATCCGGCATCAGTTTTCCGGTCACGATACTCATAAATGTGGACTTTCCTTCGCCATTAGCGCCTACAAGTCCGATGTGTTCTCCCTTAAGAAGCCGGAAAGATACATCTTCGAAAATCGCTCTGTCTCCAAACCCGTGGGTCAGGTGTTCTACATTTAAAATACTCATTTGTTATATTCCTTTATCATTGTGGTTTTTCTGTTTTCCCGGAAGGGATTTTTAATAATGCTATAGTATTATACTTGATATTTTTCTCTGCTGTAAAGTCAAATCTCTGTATACACTACGATCGGCTGACTGGCAGCTTTTTGTATTACCGGTTAAGCTGCTGAATACTATTGAATAATTTTCCATCTTCCTACCTCATTATCTTCTGTAAAAATCCTGTTCTTATTTATTATGCCATCGGATCTCACCGTTTAATATGATCGGATAACGGATCAGCTTGTCTGAATCAAGGTTTTCCGCATACATATCTACTGCGGTTATCTGGTGATTATCATATGTGGTATAATAATAGATTCCCTTTGTCGTGTTGCAGCATGAAGTATAGATCGTGATCTCATATGCGCCCTCTGATACCTCACAGCATCCCCGCTGCTGATCAACAGAGCCTAAAATATGGAAAAACTGGCTGACACTTTCGTTTTCCCCATCTCCGGATATTGCGTTTAATTTTGTGAATGCAACCTTTACAAATCTTGACTGGCTTGAAAGATCTCCCGGAATTCCCATTCCGCCCATTCCTCTGCTGTATGGATCCAACTCCAGCACTCCTGCAAATGTACTTTCCGGCTGCTTTCTGGATACACCCGCATAATTGTTAAGTGCAAACATCTGACCGGGGAATGGAGGATTATTTGTAAGTACGCCAACAGGATCGTCATAGATGTGCATTCCGTCTTTCATGGATTCTACAACGATGCATTCCTCCTTGTCTGCGATCATCCAGTGAAGCTGTGCCGTTGGAAGCTGTCCACTGAAGGGTGTTCCCATAAGCTTCATATTGGAAAGCATCCTCCTTGCTTCAGCCACCGAAGCACACTGGGTAAGGATCCATGGAATAAATTCATATTGCGCCACCTGGACAAGATCCTTATCTGCCTCTGTCGCTTCCTCTGCATATGCCGCATTCCCCACAAAGTTAAGTCCTGCCATACCTAGTCCCTTTTCATTAGCCGCATCATAATAAAGCGGATAATCTCCTGCTATAAACGCCATTCCTATGAAAGCATAATGTGTTTTTGCTTTTCCTGCATATCGGAAATCGAACTCATAATTTCTTGGGGTTATGGTCACCTCTTCCCCATAGGAAAACTCATAGTCAAGAGTTCTTCCCATATAAAAATCCTTTGTCTGATACGTTGCTGCTGTACACATAGATCTACACCTCTTCCTTACAATAATCCTGCAAACAATCTCATGAAAAGCTGTCCCAGACGAAGATATGCACTGCGTCCTGTACGGTATTGTTCTGTTACTTCCCGACATTCCTTCATTGTTTCTTCCAGGTCATTTCTTATAGATAACACAGCCGGACTGTCTGCCATAAAGCATCCGTTTTCAAAATGATGATAAAGACTTCTGTAATCCAGATTTATGGTTCCGCAGGTTGCCATACAGTCATCTGCCACGCTCATCTTGGCGTGACAGAAGCCAGGTGTCCACTCATAGATCCGCACTCCATTTTTAACCAGTCCATGATAAAAGGAACGTGTAACACTGTAAATCATTTTTTTATCCGGGATTCCCGGTGTAATGATCCTGACATCAATCCCCCGCTTTGCAGCAAGACACAGCGCATGTGTCATTTCATCCGTAATGATCAGATATGGCGTTATAAACCAGCAGTATTTTTCAGCTTTGTTGACCATGCTGATATAAACTTCCTCTCCTACCTGTTCATCATCCATTGGACTATCTGCATAAGGCTGTACAAATCCGTTCTGAGCTGCCTTATATTCTGATCTTATAAAATATTTGCTGAAATCCTCATTATTATTCCTGTCATTGGCTGCATTCCACATTTCAAGGAATGTTGCTGTCAGCGACTGAACTGCATCGCCTTCAAGACGGATCCCGGTATCCTTCCATTGTCCGTAGGGATGGGTATAATTGAAATATTCATTTGCCAGATTATAGCCGCCTGTGAAAGCTACTTTTCCATCGATCACGGTTATTTTTCGATGATCACGGTTGTTCAGAAATACATTCAGACCCGGCATAAAAAGATTAAATACCCGGCAGTGGATTCCGATCTGCTCCATCTTTTTTACGAAATCCGTATTAATAAAGCCAATAGAGCCCATATCATCATAAAATACTCGCACCTCCACGCCTGCCTGCACACGCTCCTCCAGCACTTTCTGGATCTTTTTCCAGGCCTCTGCATCTTCTATCGCATGGTATTCCATAAAAATAAACTTTTCAGCCTTTGACAGTGCTGATAACTGTGCTTCTAATCCCTTTACCGCCTCATCATAATAAACAATATCCGTATTCTGGTATACGGGATAACCTGCATTTTTCCAAATATACTCACTGATATTTCCTGCTTTTGGGATTTTGTTTTTGATATTTTCCAGTTTTTCCCGATTATCCGGCAGAAGCGGCAGAAGCTTTCTGTCGATATCCGCATATCGTTCTCGCATTTTACGGGTTCCGCCATTTAATCCGATCAGCAGATACAGTGCTACACCCATAATCGGAAACACAAGTATCAGAATGATCCACGGCATTTTCATGGAAGAGGTCTGATCGGATGCATATAGTGCCAGAACCAGAATTCCTGCAAAGACTCTAGTCAGCAGATTAACGATCTCCGCATATTCATTCAGCCTTGTGATCACGATAATGATAAAAGCTGCTTCCAATAAAATGCAAAGCACCGAAAAGCATAATCGAATGACACCGTTTTTCGTTTTTGCTCTGCCCTCCAGTGTATCCTGCTTCATAAAACCGCCCCTTTCTGCATTGAATGAGAATTTTCTGTTGTGCGTAAGCCTAACTGAATATTCCTGTTGCGTAATAAAATCAACAATTATCGTCTATACTACAAACAGCGGAGCTCTGACCTGATGATTCCTTGTCCACTGTAATAAAAAATGAAATAAGAAGAAAGCCCTGGAAGCTGCAACTTCGAGGGCTTTTGATTTTTTTGTTATAAACACTTTAATTCTTTTTTGCCTGCGAGCATTATAGCATATGCGATTTTTCTTCGCAATATACTCTGTATACTTTTTAAGATGTTTCTGTTTTTACTGAACTCTTTGCTTCTATCATTGCAATAACTTTCTCCGCTGGTTTCCCAACTAGACATGTGATTGTTGGTATTCTTTAACCTGTTTTCACTTACCGCTTGTACCGCAACATACCATTTTTCAATTCAATAAATTTTCCGTTAAAGATTTCCTGCAACACCTGTCTGCATGGTATCCGTTGCAATCTTCTAACCTCAGACGCTTCCATTACTCGGAAAGTAGTTTGGTGATGATCTTGATAAAATGCAATGAGCGATTCAATATACGGCTCAGCATCTTCAAACGTCCAGTTTGCTTCCTCCTTCAAACGCGAGAATACCGATACCAGACTAATACATCGAACATCTTCAAAATTTGTAGCGCCATTCCGAGCATTTCGGTCATCGGAGCAGAACACATAAATCTGCTCCCCAAGCATCACCGACAAGACCTGCAACAGCACAAAAGACTTGATTTCTCCAAGATTATTTTTCTTGCCCACTTCGATATCGAGTCGTTCAAGCTCTTTCAAATAATCCTCTCTCGATATCGCCGTGTAATCAGCATCTTCCAATGCTCGATAATGTTCCGAAAAGTAATCTTTAGAAAAAACATCACAGGCCAATTTTAACATCTGTGTATAAGTCGCACACGCCAGCGGCCCTCGTACATGTGACAGGCTTTCAAGAATTTCTTGATCTGTGTAGCTTTTTATCTTTTGCGCGCCAATCTTTTCGCTCAACCAGATTGGCGCATCAGCATTATACCGATTAAGTTCTGTTACGATTTGCGCATGACAAAAGAACACATATTCCGGCAATTCCATGACCCGGTCAATCAAATGATTATCGCCGCCATCTTGAACAGAGTGCGTTTTGGAAATGAAATCGGTATCTAGCAGTGCATATTTTTTCACTTCGCTTTGACACCCCTCAATCCAAACCGTACTCTTTTTTCAGTTGAGTAATGTAAGCCACATCGTCATTTTCTCTGGATTCTGTCAGATACTCATGCTGTCTGTTATACTCAACTTTCTCAAGGAGTGTGCCAAAAGATTCTGTTCCCCTGCCATCAAGCTGCCAGCGCTTTGCCTTACCTATCAGTGATGCCCTTTTCATTACATTCGCAGAACTTATCTCCAGCAGCTTTTCAGCCTGCTGGTGGGATATGTTTCCACTTTCAAACAAGCGCAGTACAACTGCCTTGTAGGGCATAGCAAACATATCCATAAGTATCAAAACGGAATCTACCGAAACCAAATCTTTATCAATTCCATACAGTAGAATTTGCTCATGGAGAAGTTGATCCGGCATCAAAAGCAGACCTGCGAAGGCATTAGCTTCCAAGTCCTCCTGTGTTCTTCCTGTTTCATCACCTGTTGCCGAATCCAGCATAGAACCATTTTTTATATAGCTCTGGTCTGCATTTTCTACATAACAGTAGATATGATACAATTCATGCGACGCAGCGAAAAACTGCTTACATAGTGGAAGTGCCGTATTTACGCACACAAAAATCGTATCCTGCTTCAAAAAAGTCAATGCCCATAATTCATCATCATGAATTGGAAAACGAAGCAGTTCCAGTGCAATTTCTTTCTTTCTTGCATAGTTCTGTATAACAGCAAAAATATTATCTTTGATAATAGAATTACCGACATACTCTGCCGAAAACTGCCTGACAACAGATTGAATTTCATCAAATTTCCTGTTTTGGCTTACAAAAAGGCTATCTTTCAGAACATTGTTCATCACTTATCCTCCCAGAGCTGCTCCATCTTTTTGCCATTCTCGCATGCCCTAGTGTGGAACAGAATCATGTCGGACAGTTCATCCGCAAGCCGGATTCCCTTTCTTGCTTCTTCTGTTTTAACACGCCCCATAAACGCATGAATCACATTCGTATCCATCGGCTTTTCTGGCATCTTCATCAGAGAATCCATCGACACATGCAGATATTCAGAAATCTTATGAAGTTCAATCGCATTGATTGCTCTTGCACCATTCATAATTTTGCTCATTGTCTGTTTGGAGACTCCAATTCCTTCTGCCAGATCAACCTGCTTTTTGTTTTCTTTTTTCAGTTCAGCCTGAATGTTGTTTGCAATTATCATATTTACATCCAGCATATAATCGCCTCCTGTTCTTGTACTTATATTATACGCTCTTTCACATAGAATATCAATTATTTAGAGACTGATCTTAGTTTTTAATTTATTTTGTCGCTATTTTAGTTACAAGTCATCGCTAACCTTCAGAAGAATGGTTTACACTAACGCTATAAACCTGTATTTTCCTCATTCAAAAGACCTTCTACAACCTCAACAGAGAGATTTCTATGATAGAACAGCTCATTGCCGAAGCAACAAAATTTGATTTCAAGGTTGCTCTCAAAACGAATCCACCAAAAAACCGGTTAAAAAACACCCCATTGCTTTTCCAACGAGGCTTGTAATTGTTGCAGGTCGACAAAATGCTTGTTTCTACACCCCTTGACCTTTCTTTCTTGTTTATAATGAGAAAGAAAGAAAGAAAAAGAAAGGAAATGCAACCTTTTCAAATCTGGATCGAACTGACAGAAGAGATTATCCAGAGGATGCAATCAGAGAATCTTTACTGAACAGCATTCCGGATCATTTGTGCAAACCAGTGCTTCTTGGAAAGCGTCTTTCATTAAAACAATAAGCTGATCAATATTTCCCAATTCTATAAGTCCACCAAGTGAGCCTTCTTTATCGGCACTTCCGGTATAGAGCAACACACCAGACATATCATCCCCAAAATAAATACGCTCACGAATAGCAGATGAAGAATACCCCGAGGACATTGACATCTGCTTAATCAACAAATGTGCAAATGTATGCATCAAAACATACCTTGCATCTCGTAATGTGGTAACAATCCATTCTTTAGATTCACAGAATTCCTTATAACACTGCGCATATTTCTGAGAAAGTGCTCCCAGTTCTGGATCTCTCAACCACGCATCAATACTATCCCTATTAAACTCAATAAAGACACCTTCACCGTGCACTTCTGCAGCAGGAAGCCATTTTTCAGTCTTACCCTTATTTAGATAAACGATATTTGTCTGCTCATCGGCATCCGGATCCGGAGCATCTACACGGGTGAACGCTGTCTGCGGCATCGGGCTACTGCGTCTCCGTTCCACTCCGGTCCGCGCAAAGCAGACGTCCACCGGACGTCTTGTGCCGTTTCGGATGCTTTAACGGCATTCCTGCCAAAGAAAACGCCGGAGTGAATCATCACCCCGGCTTCAAAAAGTATTTACTTGTGCTTGCGGCCTTCACGCTTTTTGTAGTCCTCGTCTATACGCTTTTTCCAGTCTGCGCTCAGCGGGGCACTGCACCGGACAGAGCTGATTGCATCGCACCGCCGATGGCATCTAAGAGTGCTGTGCATCCGCGAACCATGTAGTCACGGTCAGTCATCGGTCGGATATCCTTTACATTTACACGGTCGTGCAGGACTTCGCTCACATTGTCAAACAGAACCGTTGAGATCAGTGCTTCGCCCTCTGCTTTTTTCTGCTGCTCAATCATGGAATTGAATCCGCCGATGGTATCCCGTTCCAATCCGCTCATGGAACCGCTGCGGTCTAAGATAAAAACGATCTCTGTTAAATTTTTTCTCATATGCTTGTCCTCCCAAAAGATTATGGCTACTCGGTTTCGTACCTTACAGCCATAATATAGCGATTTTCTTTTGTGAAGTGGTCGCATAGAAAACGACATTTCTTTGTCCTTATGCCCCGATCAGGCTCTGGTCAAAAGCAAACAATGCCTCGTTAATTTCATACACATTGTAGTTTCCCCGTTCGACAAAATATTCTACAATGATATCGAATTTGCTCGAATGGGAAAGGGTAAACCCTGCCTTACCGAGCATCTCCTGCATCTGGGCAAGCGGCAGTTCCAAAGCAAGAGCAAATGCCAGCACTGTTGGTTTGGATGGCCTATAGAATTTATCAGAGCGAATTTTGGAAAAGAGCTTCCGGTCAATGTTTGCCTTCTTGTAACACTGGACATCCGTCATGCCGCTTTCGTCAATCTTCCGCAGCAGCATTTCTGAAAAACTCTCATCAATCTGCCCCAGTGCCTCCTCCAGAGATTGACTGCTGCAAGATTTACAGATTGCTTCGGACGGCAGCGGGGCAGATGCAACTTCAAAGCAGGATTCCTCTGACAACGCTTCAAGCCGCCGTCTCTGTTCTACTCGACTGTCGGTATGTTCCTCCACATATCGGTCATCTATGTACGCCGCGATATCAACAAACAGTTTTCCGCTAATCTGATATGCCTTCTTATCAAAGATAACGATGTAGACCATCATCTCATTTTCCAGCAAGAATGCACTGATGGTATCGACTGCAACCTTCAGAGCCTGGTCTTTTGGATAGCCGTAGATGCCGGAGGAAATCAGCGGAAAGGCCACCGACTGACAGCCATTTTCTTTTGCCAGGTTCAAAGATGTCCGATAACAGGATTCCAGAAGCTGTTGTTCCTGATGCTTGCCATCTCGCCAGCGCGGGCCGACTGCATGAATCACATATTTGCAGGGCAGGCGATATCCCTTTGTGATTTTTGCGCTGCCAGTCTCGCAGCCATGCAGCGTACTGCATTCTGCAAGCAGTTCCGGTCCGGCGGCACGATGAATGCAGCCGTCCACACCACCGCCGCCCAAAAGAGAAGTGTTGGCAGCATTGACGATTGCGTCAACGCGCATTTTTGTAATATCGTTTCTGATAATCTGTAACGGCATGAAGCATACCTCCCATTCGTCCGATCAGAGTCCTTGTCTGATCAAATATCTATTAAAGTGTCTCATACATTGCTTTCAATTTTTTCGGCGCTACACCGTTCCTGCAAATACACTGCCATAAAGGGCAAATATATTTGCTTCCCGTCCGTATTGTTCTATGCTATAATACTATTGTTGTCCAACCGAAACCCGGCAACGGGAGGAGGTGAACCTCATGGAATTTATTATTTCTTTCTTTGTCTCCTGCATGGCTGGTGTAGCCTGCCACTACATCATCAAATGGTTAGACGGCGACAAGTAAGGACAGCACTGACCTAGTGGTTTCTTGTCCACTATAAAAAATAAGAAGAAGCCCTCAGTATTCGCGGTACTGGGGGCTTCATTCTTTTTGTCCTCATGGACTTATTATTTCTTTTGCCTACTGGCATTATATCATACGCAATTTTTCTTTGCAATATACTCAATATATTTTTTAAGGTGTTTTGTGCGCTACGTGTGCTACACTTCAAAAACGACCCCTTTTTTAGAAAATTTTAGAAATTTCAGATATAAAAAACCCCGGAAAATCAAGGCTTTCCGAGGTTTTAATAGTTTTCTGTATTCGATTGGAATTATCGCTTGCTGAACTGCGGAGCGCGACGAGCTGCTTTGAGACCGTATTTCTTACGCTCTTTCATACGTGGATCACGTGTAAGGAATCCAGCAGCTTTAAGAGCTGGTCTGTAGTCTTTGTCTGCCTCAAGGAGTGCTCTGGAAAGACCATGACGGATTGCTCCAGCCTGTCCTGTGTATCCACCGCCGTGAACATTAACGATCACGTCGAATTTACCCTCTGTCTCTGTTAAAGCCAGTGGCTGACGAACGATAACCTTCAGAGTCTCAAGTCCGAAGTACTCATCGATGTCTCTTTTATTGATAGTGATTTTACCTGTTCCAGGTACCAGGTAAACTCTTGCGATTGATTTCTTTCTTCTTCCTGTTCCGTAGAATTTTGCGCTAGCCAATGTTTTCTACCTCCTATTAAAATGTTAAAACTTCAGGCTTCTGAGCCTCATGTTTGTGCTCTGGTCCTGCGTATACGAAAAGTTTCTTGTTCATAGCTCTTCCAAGAGGTCCTTTCGGAAGCATTCCCTTAACTGCGAGCTCGATAACCTTCTCAGGTTTCTTTGCTAACATTTCTTTTAATGTGGTTTCTTTCATTCCACCAACATAGTCGGAGTGGTTATAATAAATCTTCTGCTCAAGCTTCTTGCCTGTAACTTTGATCTTATCAGCGTTTACAACGATTACATAATCTCCTGTGTCAACGTGCGGTGTAAACTGAGGTTTGTTCTTTCCTCTTAAAACACTTGCAACACCGGATGCCAGACGTCCCAGAGTGCAACCCTCTGCGTCAACTACATACCATTTTCTTTCGATTTTATCCGGATTAGCCATATAAGTCTGCATGGTCCTACCTCCTGTTATTTATCAACGATAATGTTTCTCAAACCGCGGTACTTCCGCGAAAAAAAGTAAATGGAAACGCGGGTGCAAAATAAATCGCGGAAATGTCCGAAACCGCTGATAAAATGCCGTCGCCGGGGCTATTGGCTCAAGCATCTTCGCACTACGTCACATTGAGTTATTATATTATAAGGCACCTTGCCTGTCAACTGTTTTTTCTTGTAATTTTCAACAAAATTCCTGTTTTCAGAAAAACTCGATTCCCATCAGCGTCAACCCCTGAGCCGGAGCTGTGGGGCCTGCTGCCCTGCGGTCACAGGCTTTCAGGATCTTATCCATGCGTTCCGGCGGATACTGCCCGTTTCCGATCTCGATCAGGGTTCCGGAAATGATACGCACCATATTGTAGAGGAAGCCTGTTCCTGAAATGCGAATGGTCACCATGTCACCATCTCTCCACACGTCCATGGAGGTCACGGTACGGATGGTGGTCTTCACCTGTGCGCCGGAGCCGCAGAAGCTAGCAAAATCATGGCGTCCGATCAGATAAGATGTTGCTTCCTTCATCTTATCCACATCCAGTTTATAATGGTAAAAATAAGAGTACAAACGCTCCGTTGGCACCGGAAAACGCCGGTTCAGGATACGATATTCATATGTTTTTTCACTGTCACAGTAACGGGGATGAAAATCCGGCTCCACCTCCTCAGAAAGCTGGATACGGATATCCTCCGGAAGTCTCTGGTTCAGTGCATAGGAAAATTTTTCCCCGGGGATCCTGGATTCGGTATCAAACACCGCCACATTTCCAAGAGCGTGCACTCCTGCATCTGTACGGCTGGCACCGATGGTCTCGATCTTTTCCCCAAGCAGCTCACTTAAGGTATCGTTTAAAACGCCCTGAATGGTGATTCCATTTGGCTGTGTCTGCCAGCCTGAGTACTTGGTTCCATCATAAGCTACAACAAGTCCTACTCGTTTCATAAAATATATTCCCTCCTGATACAGACATCCCTGCAGTACTTTCTATCCCAAAACAGACATACCGTCCTGCAAAATGCCTGCCTGATCCGGTTACAGTTCCGCTGTGCAAAATGCAACGCTTCGGACCGTTCCATGTCTGAGTACCGACAGGATTTGGCTACAGTCCCGCCACACGGAATGCAACACCCACCGCAAGATATGCCACAAGGATCCCATAGGCCGCATAATCTCTTTTTTCATAATGCAGCGGCTTCATTTGAGTTCTGTGCTCTCCACCATGGTAACACCTTGCTTCCATGGCCATTGCCAGATCATTGGCGCGGCGGAACGCCGAAATAAACAGCGGCACAAGAAGGGGTACCATATTTTTCGCCTTCTGGATCAGGTTTCCGTTTTCGAAATCTGCACCTCTGGCGATCTGTGCTTTCATGATCTTATCCGTCTCCTCCAGAAGGATCGGGATAAAGCGAAGGGCAATGGACATCATCATGGCGATCTCATGTACCGGCACCCGGATCTTGTTCAGCGGACGGAGCAGTCTCTCCAGACCATCTGTCAGCTGATTCGGCGTGGTAGTCAATGTCATGATGGAAGATCCGATCACAAGGTAAACAAGACGGATCGCCATTCTTCCTGCAAGAACAAGGCCTTCCCTTGTGACCTTGATGATCCCGAAACGCCACAGCACTTCGCCAGGCGTCAGGATGATATTGAACACAACCGTGATCAGAAGGATCATAACGATAGCCTTCAGACCCTTGAACATGAATTTCACCGGAACCTTGGATATTGCGATCATAGCTACCAGAAATGCTGTTGCCACCGCATATCCGAGAAATGTATGAAACAGGAACACAGAGATCAGAAATCCCAGAGTTCCCAGAAATTTGGTCCGTGGGTCCAGTCTGTGAAGAACGGATTTGGCCGGATAATACTGGCCAATGGTAATATCTCTGATCATTTTTCCGCCCCTCCTTTGTTCAGTAATGGAGAGTTCGCCTGCGCAAGTGCGGCAAGGATACTGTCTCTGGCTTCCTCCACCGTTGTGGCATCTGCATCCACATGCAGCCCATGTTCCTTCAGCGCATGCATGATATAAGTGATCTGCGGTGCGGCAAGTCCCATGGTTTCCAGTTCCTTATAATGGGAAAAAACCTTCTTCGGCTCATCATCAAATACAGCTTCTCCGTGATTCATAACAATGAGGCGCTCCACGTATTTCGCAATATCCTCCATGCTGTGGGAAACCAGAACAATGGTTATCCCTCGCACCTTATGAAGCTCTGCGATCTGATCCAGGATATCATCCCTGCCCTTCGGGTCAAGCCCTGCTGTGGGCTCGTCCAGGATCAGGATCTTCGGGTTCATGGCAAGAACCCCTGCAATAGCTACCCTTTTTTTCTGGCCTCCGGAAAGCTCAAAGGGTGATTTCTTGAAATTGGACTCTTTTACTCCAACCTGAGTCAGAGCCTGCTTCGCTTCTTTCTCTGCTTCTTCCCTGGAAAGTCCCTGATTCATAGGTCCGAAGCATACATCCGAGATCACATCATTTTCAAACAGCTGATGCTCCGGGTACTGGAACACCAGACCAACCTCGCTGCGGAGCTGTTTCCGGTCATATTGCTCAGCCCACACATCTTCTCCGTTATACAGAACCTGGCCGGATGTTGGCTGTACCAGCGCATTCAGATGCTGGATCAGCGTGGATTTTCCGCTTCCTGTGTGTCCGATGATCCCGATAAACTGGCCGTCCGGGATCACAAGGCTGACATCCTTCAGCGCATGGCTCTCATAGGCTGTCCCGGGGCTGTAGGTATAGGTTACATTTTTTAATTCGATTGACATAATGCGCTCACCAGCTCCTCCGTAGTCAGTATTCCATCCGGAACATCCACGCCGGATTTCTTCAGTTCATATGCAAGAAGTGTTACCTGTGGTACATCCAGTCCATACGCCTTAAGGGTATCCACCTGGGAAAAAATCTCTTTGGGATTTCCCTGCATCACAACATTTCCGCTGTCCATGACATAAACACGGTCAGCATGGATCACTTCCTCCATGTAATGGGTGATCAGAATGACTGTTACCTTTTCCTTACGGTTCAGCTCCCGCACTGCCTCCAGGACTTCCTTTCTTCCGTTAGGATCCAGCATGGCGGTAGGCTCATCCAGAATGATGCACCGCGGGCGCATGGCCATCACGCCTGCAATAGCCACTCTCTGCTTCTGCCCTCCGGAAAGTTTGTTTGGGGACTGATAACGATAGGCTGTCATACCGACTTTTTCCAGGCTGTCATTCACCCGTTTCCAGATATCATCTGTAGGAACTCCCATATTTTCCGGACCAAAGCCTACATCCTCTTCCACAACGGTTCCTATGATCTGGTTATCCGGATTCTGAAATACCATTCCTGCCTTCTGGCGTACCTTCCAGAGTTTGGTCTCTCTGGCGGTATCGATCCCGTCCACCAGCATCGTTCCCTCTGTTGGGATCAGAAGCGCATTCATATGCTTCGCCAGTGTGGATTTTCCGGATCCGTTATGTCCCAGAACTGCCACAAATTCTCCTGCTTTAATGTCCAGGTCCACATCATTGACTGCACGCTGCATGTCTACCACATTGCCGTCATCATCGTATCTCTGATAGTCAAATCCCAGCTTGAGCGCCTTGATAATTCCCATCTTTTCTGCTCTCCTTAATCCTCTGTAGCTGCCGGTTCACCAAGGCCGGTCAACTCATCGATCAGTGCCCATATCTCGTCTCTTCCCTGCTTCGTCTCCGCAGAAAACGGAAGGATCTTTCCCTCTTTCGGAAGGCCCAGTCCGATGCGGATCTCCTTCAGGCTTTTTGCCACCTGGCTGCGTTTCAGCTTGTCAAGCTTGGTCGCGATGATCACCGGCTCATATCCGTTGTGACAGATCCAGTCATACATCTGCTTGTCATTGGCGGAAGGCTTGTGGCGGATATCCACCAGGAGAAAAACCGCACGGAGCTCTTTGGAATTATGAAGATAGCCCTCGATCATTTTTCCCCATTTTTCCTTCTCTGCCGCAGAAACCTTGGCGTAGCCGTAGCCCGGCAGGTCTACGAGATACATTGCTTCATTAATATTATAAAAATTGATCGTCTGTGTTTTTCCCGGCTGTGCGCTGGTTCTTGCCAGGGCCTTGCGGTTCATCAGACCATTGATCAGGGAGGATTTCCCTACATTTGATTTTCCCGCAAAAGCTACCTCCGGCCTTCCTGTGTCCGGGATCTTGCTTGTGATGCCGCAGACGATATCCAGCGATACGTTTTTGATTACCATTCGTTATTCCTCCCTTTTCTTTTAAAAGCCCTGTCCTGAAGGTCAGGGCAGGGTTTTTCTGTTTTTTGTTTATGCAAGAGCTTCACCGAGAACTTCTTTCATGTTATCCACAAACCGGATATTCAGTCCCTGGATGATCTCTCTGTCCATCTCCTCGATATCCGGACGATTTTTCTCCGGAACAAGGACTTCTTTGATCCTGGCATATTTAGCTGCAAGCAGCTTCTCTTTCAGTCCGCCGATCGGAAGCACACGGCCTCTTAAGGTGATCTCACCGGTCATGGCAAGATCCGCACGTACCGGTTTTTCGATAATTGCAGACAGCATGGCAGTTGCCATTGTAATACCGGCAGACGGGCCATCCTTCGGAACGGCACCCTCCGGAATATGTACATGCATATCATGCTTCTGGAAAAATTCCGGATCGATCTCATATTGGTCAGAAACCGAACGGATATAACTGATACCTGCCTGTGCAGATTCCTTCATCACATCTCCAAGCTGTCCGGTAAGAAGCAGCTCGCCTTTTCCGGGCATGATATTGACTTCGATCTGCAGGGTATCACCGCCTACCTGTGTCCATGCAAGACCGCGGGCGATCCCGATCTCATCCTTCTCATTGGCCATCAGATAGTTATATCGTTCTTTGCCAAGGAATCTGGAAATATTTCTGGATGTGACAACTACCTTATCCTTCCCCTCTTCCATGATAGCACGTGCAGTTTTTCTGCAGATACGTCCGATGCTTCTCTCCAGAGAACGGACTCCTGCTTCCTTGGTATAGTTGTTGATCAGCTTGCCAAGAGCTGCCGGCTGGATCACCAGCTTGCCTTCCGGAATACCGTTGATCTCCATCTGCTTCGGGATCAGATGTTCCCTTGCGATATGTTCCTTCTCATTTTCCGTATATCCCGGGATTTCCATCAGCTCCATACGGTCAAGAAGAGGTCTCGGGATTCCCTGAACATCATTTGCAGTGGCAATAAACAGTACCTCGGAAAGATCCTGGGGAATCTCCACATAGTGATCATTGAACTTACTGTTCTGCTCCGGATCCAGAACCTCCAGAAGTGCTGCGGAGGTATCTCCTTTATAATCGCTGCTGGTCTTGTCGATCTCATCAAGAAGCATCAGCGGGTTACTGACTCCGGCTTCCTTCAGTGCAACTGTGATCCTTCCTGGCATGGCACCGACGTAAGTCTTTCTGTGGCCACGGATCTCAGCCTCATCACGGACACCTCCAAGACAGATGCGGACGTATTTCTTGTTCATGGCCTCTGCCACAGAACGTGCAATGGAAGTTTTTCCGGTTCCCGGAGGTCCCACCAGACAGAGGATCGGACTCTTTCCCTTGTGGGTCAGCTTACGTACAGCAAGGAATTCCATGATACGTTCTTTGACCTCTTTCAGTCCGTAATGACCCTCTTCCAAAACCTTCCATGCGTTCTCAAGATCCTCGGAATCCTCGGATTTCTTATTCCACGGAAGTGCAAGAACGGTTTCCAGATAGCCTCTCTGCACCGTTGCCTCTGCAGCACTGGCTGCCATTCCTTTAAAACGGCTGATCTCCTTGGAAATCTTCTCTTTTACTTCATCAGATGCATCCAGCTCCTTCAGCTGTTTTTTAAATTCATCGATATCATCAGCAGTATTCTCCTCGCCCAGCTCCTCACGGATGGTTTTCAGCTGTTCCCGGAGGATATACTCTCTCTGATTCTTGTCGATATGGGATTTCACCTTGCGCTGAAGATCTTTAGTGATATGGATCACCTCGATCTCGCTGCCAAGAAGCGCTCCAAGGATCTCATAACGGTCATTCAAAGACACTGCTTCCAGAAGCTTCTGCTTGTTCTGATACGCCATCGGAAGATTTACTGCGATCTGGTCGATGGTTTCCTGCACATCTTCGATGTTCATGATCTGGGTTACCAGATCCTTGCTTACTTTTCCGCTTTCTCTGCAATATCTCTGAAAAAGCTCCCGGATGCTGCGAAGCATGGCGTCCTTTACCGGTTCCGGGTAATCCTCTTCCTGTGCCGTAACGATCTCGCATTCCGCCTTCAGATATGGTTCCTCCTGCTCCAGGCCCAGAACCTCTGCCCTGTCCAGTCCCTCTACCAGAACCCGGTAAAGATCCTGCGGAAGCTTCACCACCTGCTTGATATAAGCGACGGTTCCTACCTGATACAGATCCGTAAGTTCCGGTATTTCCACCTCAGGATCCTTCTGTGTCAGCAGAAAGATCTTCTGGTCATGGAGCATGGCTGCTTCCACGGCACGGATGGATTTCTCCCTGCTCACATCAAAGTGTACGATCATATCCGGAAGGACTGTAGTCCCACGGAGAGCGATCATTGGCAATATATTGACCTGATTTGTCATTTATGTCATTCCCTTCATCAAGCTGTTTCCGGCTTGCCTTTCTTTCTCGAACGGGATGTTTTGCGTCCTGCTTTTTTTGCAGGAGCCTTGGCCTCCCCGTGGATGATCTCCGGCTCTCCGGTTCCCTCCACTGCCTCTTTTGTGACGATACACTTACGGATGGTGTCGTCCGATGGTGTCTTGTACATCAGATCCATCAGGGTATGCTCCATGATGGCACGAAGTCCTCTGGCACCTGTTTTTCTCTCAAGAGATTTCCGGGCAACTGTCTCAAGTGCTTCATCCTGGAACTCAAGCTGCACGCCATCCAGCTCAAAAAGCTTGTCGTACTGTTTTGTGAGGGAATTCTTAGGCTCCTTCAGAATACGGATCAGTGCTTCTTCATCCAGAGAATCCAAGGTTACCACGACCGGAACTCGTCCGATAAACTCCGGGATCAGACCGAATTTAATAAAGTCCTCCGGCATAACCTCCTTCAGAACTTCGCCCACATTGCGGTCTTCCTTCTCGGAAACCTCTGCTCCGAAACCAATGGATTTGGTATCCTGTCTTGCCTCGATGATCTTCTCCAGTCCGTCAAAAGCACCACCGCAAATGAACAGGATGTTTGTAGTATCGATCTGGATAAATTCCTGATGAGGATGCTTTCTTCCTCCCTGAGGAGGTACGCTTGCAACGGTTCCTTCCAGAATTTTCAGAAGTGCCTGCTGTACGCCCTCACCGGACACATCTCTGGTGATGGAGGTATTCTCGGATTTTCTTGTGATCTTATCGATCTCATCGATATAGATGATTCCGTACTGGGCACGCTCAATATCATAATCGGCTGCCTGAATGATCTTCAGAAGAATGTTCTCAACATCCTCGCCAACATAACCTGCCTCTGTGAGAGTAGTGGCATCTGCGATGGCAAAAGGAACATTCAGCAGTCTTGCCAGTGTCTGTGCAAGAAGTGTCTTACCGGAACCGGTCGGACCAAGCATCAGGATATTACTCTTCTGCAGCTCCACGTCCAGGTTTCTTGAAGCAAGAATCCTCTTGTAATGATTGTAAACAGCTACGGAAAGTGCCTTCTTGGCATCATCCTGTCCGATCACATACTCATCCAGGATACTGTGGATCTCTTCCGGTTTCAGAAGGTTGATCCCTGTTTCATAATCTGCCTCATGATCATACATACTGAATTCTTCTTCCATGATCTCGGAGCAGATCCCGATACATTCATCACAAATATATGCTCCATCCGGACCTGCGATCAGCTTGCGTACCTGATCTTCAGTCTTATGGCAAAAGGAGCATCTTACCTTTCCTTCTTTTACTTTATCTGCCATATCTTTTTGTTTCCTTTCTAAGCGTAAATGTCCGTCTCTCGCAGACATTTAAAATTCCTTTTTAAAGCAAGATAAGACTCCTGTGTCTTTACAGGAGTCTTTTCTTACGCATTATTTGTGGATCACAACACCGTCGATCAGGCCGTATGCCTTAGCTTCTTCCGCTGTCATATAGTTGTCACGGTCAGTATCTTTTTCCACAATCTCAAGAGGCTGTCCGGTATTCGCAGAAAGAATCTCGTTCAGCTTCTTTTTGGTTTTTGCGATCTGGTCAGCTACGATCTGGATCTCTGTAGCCTGCCCCTGTGCACCGCCTGATGGCTGATGGATCATGATCGTCGAATTCGGCAGTGCATATCTCTTGCCTTTGGCACCGGAGGACAGGAGGAAAGCTCCCATGCTGGCTGCCATTCCAAGGCAGATCGTAGATACATCGCACTTGATATACTGCATTGTATCATAAATTGCCATTCCGGCAGTTACAGAACCACCCGGGCTGTTGATATAAAGCTGGATATCCTTGGAAGGATCTTCTGCTTCCAGGAAGAGAAGCTGCGCAACGATCAGGTTCGCACTGACATCGTTTACCTCTTCTCCAAGGAAAATGATTCGGTCCTTAAGAAGTCTTGAATAGATATCATAACTTCTTTCTCCTCTGCTGGTCTGCTCAATGACGTAAGGTACTAAACTCATTTTGCCCTCCATTTCCGAGGTTTATTACGCCTCTACAGCTGCATCGGCAACTAATGTAACAGCTTTCTGAACAGCCATATCTTTCTTCATCTGCTCCATCTCGTTCTCACCGATGAGATCTTTTAATTTGTCTGCTTCCATCTTGTACATCTCTGCCATCTTGGAGATCTCTTCGTTAACCTCTTCCTCTGTTGGCTGGATGTTCTCTACCTCAGCGATCTTCTCAAGAACAAGTCTTGTCTGGATTCTCTTAAGAGCCTGTGGCTTCATGTCTTCCATCATCTTGTCAACGCTCTGGCCTGTGAACTGGAAGTACTGCTCCATGGAAAGACCCTGGGACTGCATTCTTCTTGCGAAATCGTCAAGCATCTGACGTGTCTGTGTCTCGATCATTGCCTCCGGAATATCCATCTGTGCATTCTCGATCACTTTATCTACTGCTGCGTCTTCTTTTGCACGACGTGCATCTTCTGCTTTCTTCTCTGTCAGGTTCTTCTTAACGTCTTCCTTGTACTCAGCAAGTGTATCAAACTCAGATACATCCTTAGCAAAGTCATCGTCAAGCTCCGGAAGCTCTTTTGCTTCGATCTTCTTAACATCGCACTGGAATACAGCTTCTTTTCCAGCCAGCTCTTTTGCCTGATACTCCTCCGGGAATGTAACCTTAACTTCTACGTGATCACCTGTGTTAGCACCAACAAGCTGCTCCTCGAATCCCGGGATGAAAGTGTTGGAACCAAGTGTCAGCGGATAGTCTGTTCCTTTACCGCCCTCGAATGCCTCACCATCTACGAAGCCCTCGAAATCGATAGTTGCTGTATCGCCGTTCTGTGCTGCACGATCCTCAACTGTGATGGTTCTGGAGTTTTTCTCCTGCTCTTTCTTAAGCTCAGCCTCAACTTCCTCGTCTGTTACCTCTGTCTCAGACTTCGGAACCTCAAGTCCTTTATAGTCACCAAGAGTTACCTCTGGTTTAGTAGCTACTTCTGCTGTAAAGATAAATGGTTTGCCAGGCTCAACCTGTGTTACATCGATCTTAGGCTGGGAAACGATCTCAAGATCACACTCAGCAAGTGCTTTGCTGTAATGCTCAGGGATCAGAGCGTTTGCAGCGTCCTCAAGGAATACTCCCTTTCCGTACATCTGCTCGATCATTTTTCTTGGAGCTTTTCCTTTACGGAATCCCGGAATAGAAATTCTGCCTTTTGCTTTCTGATATGCATTCTGCATTGCTTTGTCAAGATCCTCGGCGGAAACCTCGATTGTAAGTTTCGCCATGTTTTTCTCCATTTTCTCCACCTGTAAACTCATGTTTCTTGTTCCTCCTTAATCATATCGAGTAAATACCTTATATAAAATAGTTAACACTCGCATTATATATTTACAGTCATTTCTGTAGTATAGCATAACCACTGTAAAAACGCCAGTATTTTTTTCAGTTTTCCATATGCCCCCACAGGGCATTTCTCAGCTGCCCACGTCCTCAATGTTAAAGTAATTTTCTGTCTTTCTTATGTTGTTAAGACAAAATGTAAAAATCCTTTTATAAGTTTTAGGCGTATAATGAACACCATCGTCTGTACCGTCTCCCGTATTGGATACAGTACCATATCCGGTCCGCATCAGATAACTGTAAACATCAATATAGTGGTACTGACTTCCAAGCTCACCGGCAAGACCGCTGTTAAAAGTCCGGACATCCTCACATTTACGATTCTTGGTACTTCCCTTTTCCCCTCCATTGATCGGATTCACAGACATATAATACAGACTGCAGTTTTTCATGGAAAGCTTTGTTCCCAGCTTTTTCATATAAGACACGTACTGTGAGAGTCTATCATTCAGATCCTGTTTTCCGTTAATATCTCTGAGATCATTGATACCATGATTAAACACCACTGCGATCTTTGCGTATTTTTCATTTTTACGATATTTTTCTATTTCTTTCAAAAGAGCCTGTGCGCCCGTTGACTTCAGCCAGCCCAGTTCCGTATTAGAACGGCATACAAAGCTGACATGGCTGTCCACATACTCCTTTCCAAACTGTTCGTACAATACCTTCTGAAGACCATATGTCCTGGAATCTCCCACGAAGATGATCCTTTCGTAATTCTCAGGATAATGAAAGCTGTTCCTGACCAGATTCGGTTCCTGATACCGCCAGAATCTCACCGCATAGAGATGCATGGTCCCACTGACTGTGATCACCTGTCCGGCTTCATACCTTGGTGCGGTCTTCTGACCTGCCCTGGTAGACCATCCAAGGAATGTATAATTCTCTTCATTGGCCATCACCGGTAGTTTCAGTTTTCCGCTTGGAGCCTGGATGATCTTGTAGATATCTCCGTCATTCCTGTGCAGGATCAGTTTGGGATTGTTCTTCTTTTTTATCACTGCATAAAACGTTACATTTCTTTTTACAAAATATTTTTTTCCCGGCTTATATCCTGCCTCCGCTCCTCCTTTTTTCAGAGACCATCCTTCTGCCTGATATCCTGCTGGGACCTGCGGCACTTTGGGAATCGTGATCATGGAACCATATTTCTGTTTCTTTTCCAATTTTTTATATATAGCAGAGGAGGCTCCTCCGCCTGACCTGAAAGATACGGAATACACTTTTTTGCAAGCATTCCCGAATGTATCATCCGACCAGTCAAAGCCGGCAGCTGACACCAAATTTCCTGTGGCTGTCATCAGTATAACAAAAAGCGCCACTACCCACAGGACCTGTTTCATCTCTTTTTTCATGCTCTTACATACACCACCGATTCAGCGATCTCTTCTGCCTTTGCGCTTCCCTCCAGCTGTCCGATCAGGGAAAGGCTGAAATCGATGGCTGTTCCAAGGCCTCTGCTGGTAGTTACATTTCCATCTACCACTACAGGCTCCAGAGATGTTCTGGCACTTTTAAGCTGTTCCATAACAGATGGGTACGATGTAGCATTTCTGCCTTTCAGGAATCCAAGTCTCTCGAATATACCTGGTGCCGCACAGATAGCTGCTACCTTGCCACCATTCTGATAGAAATCTGTCAGAAGCTCAGTCAGCGGTTTATATTCCTCCAGATATTTTGTTCCCGGCATTCCTCCCGGAATTACAAGCATATCCGCATCGGAAAAATCACATTCTCCAAAGGTACGGTCTGTAAGAAGATCGATCCCATGAGAGGTTCTGATCTCTTTTGTCTCTTTGATAGATACTGTCTGGATGTCAATCCCGGCTCTTCTCATCAGATCTACCACGGTCAGTCCTTCAATATCTTCAAAACCATCTGCGAAAAAAATATATACTTTACTCATGATCCTGTTCATCCTTTCTTTTATAAAATCCATAAATATTTTCTGTATTCCCCATTCCCTTCCATAATGCTTTTTCCATCTGAAAATGTCAAGAAATTTCAACAGATATGCCATTGCAAATCCTGTTTTTTTCCTGTAGACTGAACATAATATCTTTTCATTTCACAAATCCGGAGGTTTTTTATATGGAGATCGAACGTAAATTTCTGATCCGGAAGGATGACCTTCCGCAGGATCTGGCTTCTTATCCCTGCCACAGGATCGAGCAGGGGTATCTTTGCACTTCCCCTGTCGTCCGCATCCGCCGGCAGGATGATGACTATTTTCTTACTTACAAATCCAAGGGTCTCATGAGCCGTGAAGAATATAATCTTCCGCTCACCGCTGAAGCCTATGAGCATCTGAAGCCTAAAGCAGACGGTATCCTCATTACCAAGGACCGCTATGTGATCCCGGAAAAAGACGGACTTTTTATTGAACTGGATGTGTTCCACGGAGAATACGAGGGAGTTCTTCTGGCTGAGGTGGAATTTCCTACAGAGGAAGCCGCCAATGCCTACACTGCGCCGGACTGGTTCGGAGAAGATGTAACTTATTCCACCAGATATCATAACAGTACCATGAGCCAGGGCTGGCAGAGCGATTACTGTTCACTCCGTTCTCAGTAACATGCTTCGCGATGCACAGAATTTATGCTAATCGCACTTGTATTTCTTATTTCAGGTGCTATAATTAGTAATGCAGGCAGATATAGTTCATCGGTAGAACATCAGCTTCCCAAGCTGAGGAGGCGGGTTCGATTCCCGTTATCTGCTTTCATTGCCAAAGAGGGCACGCAGTCAGGCGTGTCCTTTTTTATAAATTTCAAGGAGGATTTTTGTTTATGAAGATTGGATTTATCGGATGTGGAAATATGGCCTCTGCCATGATCGGCGGTATTCTCCGTCAGGGGATCTTTTCAAAGGACGAGATCATTGTTTCCAACCTTACAGACGAAGGCAGAGCGCGCAGTGAAAAAACTCTTGGTGTTGTCACCACTCTGGATAACAATGAAATAGTCAGATCTGCAAAAACTGTCGTTCTTGCAGTAAAGCCGCAGTTTTATGAGAAAGTTCTCACAGAGGTCCACGACAGTCTCACGACAGAGCACACCATCATCGGAATCGCTCCCGGCAAGACTCTTGCATGGCTGGAAGAAAAAGCCGGTCTTCCTCTGAAAGTTGTCCGTTTTATGCCTAATACTCCTGCACAGGTTGGGGCCGGAATGACTGCTGTATGTACCAATGACCGGGTTTCGGAAGACGAACTGGCAGAAATCCTTAAGATCACAGACAGCTTTGGCTGTACCGAAGTGATACCGGAGCGTCTGATGGACGCCGCAGGCGCTGTAGGCGGCTGTTCACCGGCTTATGTGTTTATGTTTATCGAAGCCATGGCAGATGCCGCTGTCAGCCAGGGAATGCCTCGTAAGCAGGCTTATAAATTTGTTTCCCAGACTGTTCTCGGCAGCGCAAAAATGGTTCTGGAAACCGGCAGACACCCGGGAGACCTGAAAGACATGGTCTGCTCACCGGCAGGAACTACCATTGAAGGTGTCCGCACCCTGGAAAAGAGCGGCTTTCGCAGTGCCGTATTCGAAGCGCTTACCGCAGCTGCTGAGAAGGGTAAGAAGTTATAATTTTCGAAAACAAAAACTCCGTGAGGTCTGCATTCACCCGGACCTCACGGAGTTTTTCCATCTCATCTCTTTTATCGTCTGCCGACAGCCCTACAGCAACTCGATCAGCGCGTCAATATCTTCCATTTTTGTTCCCCAGCTTGTAGCAAAACGGATCACTGTATGATCTTCATCATATTTTTCCCAGAAATCAAACTGAACTTCTTTGCCCAGTTCTTCTTTCTTTTTATTTTCCAAAACTACAAACTGCTGGTTCGTGGGAGAATCCAGGAAAAGCTGATATCCTTTTTCCTGAAGGGCTCTTTTCAGCTTCATAGCTGTTTCAATAGCATTTTTGCTGATTCTTGTATACAGATCATCGGTAAACAGTGTGTCAAACTGGATTCCCAGAAGACGGCCTTTTGCCAGAAGGGCTCCCTGCTGCTTCACCATAGTCATAAAGTGCTTCGGAGCTTTTTTCGTAAAGACCACTGCCTCACCGCAGAGTGCACCGACCTTGGTTCCGCCGATGTAGAACACATCTGTACATCTGGCGATATCCTCAAGTGTCACATCTGCTTCCGGACTTACCAGACCGTAGCCAAGTCTTGCTCCGTCCAGAAACAGCGGAAGCTCGTATTTATGGCATACCTCGGAAATTTCCTCCAGCTCTTTCTTCGTATAAAGTGTTCCGTACTCTGTCGGATGAGAAATATAAACCATTCCCGGAAATACCATATGGTCGTGACTTTCATCCCCATAAAAAGTTTCCACATAATCTGTGATACTTTCTGCTTTGATCTTTCCGTTTTCTGCCGGAAGTGTCAGTACCTTATGTCCTGTATACTCGATCGCTCCGGCCTCATGACAGCTTACGTGTCCGGTCTGCGCCGCAAGAACACCTTCATAACGGTTCAGGACAGAACCTATGACCGTGGCATTGGTCTGGGTTCCTCCCACCAGGAAAAACACCTCTGCATCCGGGCAGCCACAGGCTTTACGGATCTTCTCCTTTGCAAAATCACAGTATTTGTCTGTGCCATAGCCGGAAAGCTTCTCCATATTGGTTTCCAGAAGCTTCTGGAGGATCGCCGGATGGGCTCCCTCGCAGTAATCGTTTACAAAAAATAACATTTTATTTTCTCCTCATCTGTATTTTCATTTTATTTGACCGTCTTCCCCGGAATGATCTTACAGGTAGAAAACGATTTGAATTTACAGGAAATCGCCCCCTTCAATAGGAAGCCCGTTTCTGAAAGAAATTCACAAATCCCCGGTCGAGATCCCGCAAAGACTGCTGTAATGCAATGGAATCT
>PPYF01129182.1_pt1 | contig 135468 bp, 104 predicted proteins | sample 1559871 | NCBI WGS metagenome assembly PPYF01 (sample SAMN08240021, study PRJNA423297) | Human gut metagenome, whole genome shotgun sequencing project.
GAATGGCATATGAAGTGGTCATGTCCTATCATCTTCATATGCCATCTTATTTTTTAGGGACATTTACTGAATATCCCTGCCTAAAAAAAGCACACAGTGAGCATTCTCTATTTGGGCATATTCTCTTTACTTGTATATGCTGTTATTTCTTCAACAGGAACTCATCGATAGCCTTTTTGTAGGTTGCCTTATCGGCAGCTCCGCGGAATAACTGGGGTTCGCCCTGCATCGGAATAAAGACAAACAGAGGAATACTGGTGGCGTTGAACAAGGCTGCCAGTTCTTTCTCCTTATCCACATTGACTTTGTATATTACGATTTTCCCGGCATATTCTTTCGCCAGTTCCTTCATAATAGGCGCTGTCATCCGGCAAGGTCCGCACCAGTCGGCATATAAGTCGATGATGGCGGGTTTGTCGCCTTTATATTTCCACTCTTTGGACTTCTCGTAATCGAATATATCCTTGATGAACATGGCTTTGTTCATTACGATTACGCTACCCTCCTGGGCAGTCTTTTGCGTTTCAGCTTGTTTCTGTTCGGCTCCACCGGTGCAAGCATAAGTCAGCATGCTTGAGAAGATGAGAACCGCCATGGTTATGATTTTCTTCATGTTTCTTAATTATGAGTTTTGTTCGATAATGGCTTTAAGTTCCTTACCGCTGATTACCCCCGAATGACGCCACAAAGCTTCACCCTTTCTGAACAGGATAAAGGTAGGAACCATCTGTATACGATAGCTTGCAGCCAATTCTTCATGCTGGTCTACATCGATTTTTGCAATACGCGCTCTGTCGCCGATTTCGCCTTTCAATGCTTCCAGCACGGGGTGCATGGCTTTACAAGGTCCGCACCAGGTAGCAAAAAAGTCTACTAAAACAGGTTTTTCCGATTGTATTAATTCTTCAAATTTCTCCATAATCTTTGTCTTATATATAGTTTATGAATATATAACGGATAAACGAAGAAATTGTTCGCCGTCAATTGTAAATTAGTAATAACTAATTACTTTTTGTCATGTCCGGTTCCGCTTCGCTAATCGTCAGCTCCTTGATGATGTGCGAAGCACCGGCATACTTGTCTATGATAAACAACGTATAGCGGATATCCACACAGGCGGCACGTTGCGAAGATGGACGGAAAGCGATGTCACCCGTCAGACCCTCGTAGTTGCGGTCGAAAGCCGTACCTATCAGTTCGCCTTTGGCATTGAACACCGGGCTGCCGGAGTTTCCGCCCGTATTGTCCGTGTTCACGATGAAGCATACGGGCATCTCGCCGTCGGGCATGGCATATCGTCCGAAATCTTTTGTCTGGTACAATTGCTTCAGTTTGGCAGGCACCACAAACTCCCAATTGTCGGGGTCTTCCTTTTCCATTGCCCCCTTTAGGGTGGTGTAATATCCGTATTCCACACCGTCGGCAGGTTTATACGGCAATACGCGTCCATAGGTCAGGCGCAGGGTGGAGTTGGCATCGGGATATATAGGTGTGCCGGCTTCCCGCTTCATGTCCATCATGCCTTTTACCCATACCTTGTGAGCGGCATTATAGTTGCGGTTGGCATCCATCATGGCAATGGTAGTTTGCAACAGACCGTCGGTGATGGAGTATTTGAGCAGTGTCATCCAGTCGTTGCCAATCTTATACAAGCTGGGTTTGCGGATGAACTTGGCGAAATTCTCCTTGCTGCCGAAGATGGAATATTCGAAGCAGGCATCGATAAAGGCATCGCTGTCTCCCTTGAAACGCTTGTCGATAACTTTGAAAATACCGATGCGCTGTTCGGCAGGAATGTATTTCATGTAGGTTTGCAGCATCTTCTTTCCTACAATTCGCTCCACTTCGGGGAAGGGGACGGACGCAAAATACTTGTCGGCGGCAACTTGCAGACTGTCGGCGGCGGTTTTTATCCGGGTTTTATCCTTGCTTTTCAGGGCAGAAACCAGGGCGGCGGTACTCGGAATCCGCATGAAGTCGAGTCCCGTAACCAATGCTTCCTGAATGGCCTGCTGATGATAGAGAGCATTGCGGCGATGCTTCACGATGCCGCGTATTTGGTCGAAAGCCTTTTGATAAGAACTGTCGTTCAGGGCACGGCCGCGTGCAAGGAGCTGTTCCTGCTGTGCGCGTTTCGTATCTAGTATTTTCAGGCGGACAAGCCCTTCGTTCATGCCGATGGCATTCTTCCAGTAATTAGCGGATGAGGCGTATTTACTTGCATAGTGGATGCGCACGGCATCGTCTTTCAGCATTTGCTCCATGAGGGCTTTCTGGCGGACGTCACGCACGTGGTGGCGCATGAAGTTGGTGGTTTGCATACGTTCTTCCACTTCGTCGGAAATCATGTAGCGCCAGTTGCGTCCGGGAAATCCCATGACAAACGTGAAGTCGCCTTCACGATAGCCGGCGAGGCTGATGGTGAGGTGCTTCTTTACCTGCAAGGGCACATTGTCGGGGTTGTAAGCGGAGGGTTGGCCGTCCTTGCCGGCGTAGATGCGGAATAAGGAGAAGTCGCCCGTGTGGCGCGGCCACATCCAGTTGTCCGTATCGGCTCCGAACTTGCCGATGGAAGAGGGAGGAGCACCTACCATGCGGATATCGCTGTAGGTTGTCTTTAGGAACAAGTAATATTTGTTTCCGCCGTAGAATGCTTTCAGTTCTGCTTTATGGCCGGATGTCAGCGTGATGCCTTGCGCGGACAGGAAACGGTCGGCTATCATGGCAAGGTATTTGGGCGAGAGGTAATTTGTGCCGTTCGGGTCAGAGTCTATCTGTAACTGGTCGTTTACGTAGTCCGTCACGTCCATTATCTCGTCGATGTAGGTCACAGTAAGTCCCTTGCAGGGCAGCTCCTCGCTGCGGGACATTGCCCAAAAACCATCGGTCAGGTAATCGTGCTCCACGCTGCTGTGTTGCTGGATGGCTCCATAGCCGCAGTGATGATTGGTCAGTACCAGCCCTTCTGCCGAGATAACCTCACCCGTGCAACCGCCGCCGAAATGCACTACCGCATCTTTCAGGGCTATGCTGTTGGGGTTGTATATCTGTTCGGCAGGGATAAGCAGGCCGAGCTCTGTCATGGCAACCTCGTTCTGCTGTTTGAGGTCGGTAAGCATCCACATTCCTTCGTCGGCGTGTGCCGAAAGGATGCCGGATGTAAGGAATAATGATAATATGATTCGTCTCATGTAACTATGCGTTAGAAGGTGTTCTGAGAGAGGGGAAATTCAATATACGACTAAATAGGATTCAGTATACGAGTGAATGGCATTCAGTATACGACCGAATGCCATTCACTTTCATACCCTTTTGGGGATGGGTTCCCATTACTCAATGATGTTCATTTCTTTTATCAGATGTCCGCAGTCTCCTAGTTTTTCCAGAATGAAGAGTACATAGCGGATGTCCAGTGCGATGCAACGTTGCAGGTTGTTGTCGAAGTTGATGTCACCACTCAAGGATTCCCAGTTGCCGTCGAATGCACAGCCGATAAGCTGTCCTTCACCGTTGATGACGGGACTGCCGGAGTTACCGCCGGTGATGTCGTTGGTAGTCAGGAAGCAAACGGGCATTGTGCCGTCGGCCATGGCATAGCGTCCGAAGTCTTTATTGAGGATAAGCTCCTTCAGTTTGGCGGGCACTACGAATTCGCGGTCTTCGGGGTTTTCTTTTTCAAGAATGCCGTCCGTGGTGGTGTAGTAATTGTAGTGTATGGCATCGCGCGGGCTGTATGCTTTCACATTGCCGTAGGTCAGACGGAGCGTGAAGTTGGCGTCCGGATAAGAGGGTACGGGCAGTTTCATCTCGCCCAGTCCGCGGATGTATGCTTTATGCAGCAACTCAAGACCGTTGCTCAGTGCCTTTTCTTCTATGGAAACGGCTTTCAGCTTTTCTATCTTCGAGCGGGAGTAAGCTGTGGCAGGGTCTTTTTCGATAGCCTTTACCGTAGGTTTCTTCATGAACTTGTCGAAGTTGGTGCGGTTGGCAAGGATGGAGTTGTCGTACATATCATCTACGAAAGCATTGTAGTCGCCTTTGTACTTGCTTTGGATAGTCTGGTAGAAAACGGGCAACTGTTCAGGTTGCAGTTTTTGGGCGAGAGCGGGCAGGATGGCTTTGGCTACGGCACGGTCTACTTCGTGGTCGTAGTCTTTGTTGTGGATGTCGTTGAACACCTCTTCCAACTGTGCTTTGGAAGCAGCAAGCAAAGAGTCGTTTTTCTCTTTCAGCGCCGTCTTTATCTTATGCATAATCATGTACGGGCTTCCGAATTCGATAGCGCCGCTCAAGGCTTCGTACAAGTAGTTGAACTGACGGGTAACCGGCATTCTCTTGGCAATGATTTCGTCGATTCTCTCTACTACACCCTCGTATTCGGTTTTACCTTTGGCAAATTCGGCAAAGTTCTTTTCCTGTTTCGCTTTTGTGCCCAGCACATCGTTGTCGATAATTGCCTTGTTCATGCCGATGGAGTTTTTCCAGTAGTTGCTGCTTCCGGCAAATTTGCTGGCATACTGGATGCGGGTTTTGTCGCTGGCATCCATGTACTTGCGCAGTACATCGAGGCGGACACCGCGCATGTCAATCATGGCCTGGTTGTCTGCTTCCATGCGTTCTTTCACTTCCGACCGGGTGAGGTAACGGCTGGTGCTGCCGGGGAATCCCATAATCATGGCATAGTCGTTTTCTTTCAGTCCTTTGATGGAAATGGACAGGAATTTCGGAGTCTTCAAAGGTACGTTGCTTGCATTGTATTCGGCCGGTTCTCCGTTGGCATCGGCATAGATGCGGAACATGGAGAAGTCGCCCGTGTGGCGCGGCCACATCCAGTTGTCGGTTTCACCGCCGAACTTACCTACCGAGGAAGGGGGAGCGGCTACCATGCGTACGTCACTGTACACTTTGTAATAGAACAGGTAGAATTTATTTCCCGCATAGAAAGGAAGTGCTCTTACCTCGATGCCCGGTTTGCCTTTCAAATCACTCTTTTCCAGTTCTTCTTTGGCAAGTTTGCCGAGGAACGGGGCGGTCAATGCATCGACTTCCGTCACTTCTCCGGCTTTGACTTTCGCGTTTACGAGGTCGGTGATGTCTACAATGCGGTGTACGAAACGGAATTTCAATCCCGGAGTAGGCAACTCTTCATTGCGGCTTTTTGCCCAGAAACCGTCTGTCAGGTAATCGTGTTCCACTGAGCTGTGCTGTTGGATAGCACCGTAGCCGCAGTGGTGATTGGTGAGAATCAGTCCTTCGGGTGAGATGATTTCGCCCGTACAACCACCGCCAAAGATGCCGACGGCATCCTTCAGCGATACTCCGTTCGGGTTGTATAAATCATCGGCTGCAAGTTTCAGTCCTTGTTTCTTCATCATGTCGATAGAGTTCTGCTGCTTCATCAGTTGCAGTAACCACATTCCTTCGTCTGCACGTGCCGAGCAGACTGTCAGTACGGCGACCGCCGCAATCAAATACTTCGTTACTTTCATCTTTTTTGTTGTTAATTTACTATATGATTTTTAATTGAATCTTCCTTCCCGGATAGCATCCATGATGTTGGCAGGCGGACGCTGGTTCATCAGCTCTTGCTTCATGAAATCCATGTAAGGAGCCACATGCTTGAAGAATTTCCGGTAGCCGGCGCACAGGTAGTTCAGTCCGGGTTCGCCGTCGGCAGTATGTGCAAAGCGGTTTTTAGGACATTCACCGTTGCAGGCAAACAGCCATTCGCACTCCCTGCACTGGGTGGGGAGAGACTTTTGCTTCATCTGTCCGAAGGCTTGCTGACGTTCGCTGTACATCATTTCCACTAGTGTTTTCTGATAGATGTTTCCTAGCTTGTATTCCGGAAATACAAAGTGGTCGCAGGCATATACATCACCGTTGAATTCCATTACACCGGCATGTCCGCAGGTCTTTGCCATGGAACATACGCCCGGCTGTTCGCCCACCCAGTTGGCAAGGGTGGAGTCGAAGAGCTGGATATAGTAAGTACCTACATCCTGTTTCACCCATTCATCGAACAGGGTACAGAGGAAGTTTCCCCATTGTTCCGGGCTAACGGAGAAGTCCGCCAGTTCCGTAGCTTTTTCCTTATCGGTCAGTGAGGCCAGATGGCGTCCGTCTTGGTGCGGCATGATGCGTTCTACGATAGGAGCGAACTGGATATAATGAGAACCGATTTCTTTGAAGAATTTATAGAATTCAAGGGGATAGTCGGCATTGAAGTCATTTACTACCGCCATCGCGTTCCATTCTACTCCGTGCTTTTTCAACAGGTTGATGCCTTGCATCACTTTGACAAAGGATGGTCTTCCAAGCCTGTTTTTACGGTATTCGTCATGAAACTCCTGCGGCCCGTCGATAGATACGCCCACCAGCCAATTGTTCTCTTTGAAGAACTCGCACCATTCGTCGGTGAGCAGTGTGCCGTTGGTTTGTATGCAGTTGTCAATCGTCCGTCCGTTGGCGTATTTCTTTTGCAGTTCCATCGCTTTTTTGTAGAAGGCCAGCGGGCGCATCAGGGTTTCTCCGCCGTGCCAGGTGAACAATACTTGAGGCATTGTTTGCGAATTGATATATTCTTCAATGAACTTCTCCAGCAGTTCATCGCTCATCACGTGTTTTGGATTGTTTACATACAGTTTGGACTTCTCCAGATAATAACAATAATCGCATGCCAGGTTGCATACAGCCCCTACGGGCTTGAGCATTACATAAAGAGGTTTGGCAAAAGGAGCATAGGTTGACATGTATATTTCTCCGTTTTTTATATTTATGATTGTGCAAAAATACGTAAACCAAATGAAAATTCCTTTCTTTCTATCCCGTTTATAAGGAATATTAATACCTTTGCCACGTATAATTCATAAATCGTTTCCTGCATGATTAGAATGAGTGTAAATCGTATTTTGCCTCTTTTGCTTTTACTCGTGTTTTTCACTTCTTGTGCCCGAAAATACAAGGTGGAAGGCAGTTCTTCAGTGACAAGCCTTGATGGAAAAATGTTGTTTCTTAAAACTCTTCAGAACGGGCAGTGGGTAGCTGTCGATTCTGCGGAAGTTATTCATGGGCTTTTCTCAATGAAAGGTCCTGTAGATTCTGTGATGATGGTAACTCTCTATATGGACGATGAAGGGATTATGCCGCTTGTACTGGAAGACGGTAAGATAGAAGTCTCTATTTCAAATACGCAATTGGCAGCTAAAGGGACATTGCTCAATGATCGGCTGTATGAGTTTATAGAAAAACGGAATGCACTGGAACTGCAGATAGAGGAGCTCGACCGCAAAGAGGCGCGTATGGTGCTGGACGGAGCCAATTTGGAAGATGTCCATAAGGAGCTGGCGAAAGAAGGGGAAACTCTTGTTGAAGAAATGAATAATTATGTGAAGCAGTTCATCATTGACAACAATGAAAATGTTTTGGGTCCAAGCGTGTTTATGATGATGTGCAGCACATTACCGTATCCTGTCATGACTCCGCAGATAGAGGATATTATGCGAACCGCTCCATTGGCATTCAAGCAGAATCAGTTGATAAAGGAATTCCTTTCAAAGGCGAAGGAAAACATGCAGTTGATTGAGGAACACCAGCGCGTCAGGCAAAATGCTTCAACTGATACTTCCGCCAATAAACCGTAGGCAGTGCGGATGAAAGACTTCAACGGTCTTGATCTTCGTTTTTAACCATTCCTTTAAACTTCTCCGGAAGGCTGCTTTCTACTGCTGTATAGGCTTCCGCCATAGTTGCCTTGATGTTCTCCACTCCTTGTCCCTTAGGGGCAATCGGTTCATGAATCGTCAGTATCATGCGGTGGCGGTGTATCCACTTGCCCGTGCGGGGAAGTATCTCAAACGAACCGTCGATGGTAACGGGCACTACCGCCAGCTGCAGTTCATCTGCCAATTGGAAGGCTCCTCTCTTGAAGTATCCCATGTGACCGGTGAATGTGCGTGCTCCTTCGGGGAATACTACCAATGATACTCCATCCTTTAAGGAAGCCTCTGCCTGGCGCATGGTGGCCAGTACTTTTTTAGGACTGGAACGGTCTACGAAGATATGTCCCGCGCTTTCGCATGCTTTGCCTACGAACGGAATCTTTCGCAGGCTTTTCTTCATCATCCATTTGAAGTTTCTGCCCAAGAAGCCGTAAATCAGGAAAATATCGAAAGAACCCTGATGGTTTGGGACAAACACATAGGAAGTACGTTTGTGAAGTTTCTCGCGTCCGTTTATCTTTACCGGAATGAGCAGCAGGTAGCAAATCAGTTGTGACCATATTTTACCCGGATAATATCCCCAGAAATGAGCGCCCCCCAGTAACGAACCGATAATTGTGACCAATGCGGTAAGGACAGTCAGGACCAATAAAACAGGCAGTGCAAAGCAAATCTGGTAAATATTGTAGAGTATCTTCATGGGTTGTGGATTTTATTGCCACAAAGATAGGTCTTTTTTATATTCTGTCACTCTTTCTCGCTAACTAATTTTATGACGGTGACTTCGGGCCATGCACCGAAGCGGAAAGGCAGACCTACGTATCCTATACCGACATTTACATACAGGGCGCGTTTGCCTTCGTAGTACATACCGCTCCATTCAGGGTAGATGAGAGAAGATAACGAGTGTCCGAATATTTCCATCTGCATGGCGTGCGTATGTCCGGAAAGGGTTAACTCTATATCCGAATCAGGCAAAACTTCGCGTCGCCAGTGCGTAGGGTTATGGCTGAGCAGTATACGGAACATGCCTTCCGTGCCTTGCATGGCTTTGGATAAATCGGCGAATTGTGAGAAAGGCGGTTCGCCGTCGTTCTCAACACCTATCAGCGCTATGCTGTCGCCCTGATGATATAGGATGCAATGCTCGTTATTCAGCATTTTCCAACCCATATCTTTTTGCTGTCCTATTAGATACTCCAAGTTGGCTGCTTCCTCTTTTCTGTTATGCCAGCGGTAATATGTCCCGTAATCGTGATTGCCGAGGATAGAATATACTCCATCGGGAGCATGAAGCAGGGAAAGTGTCTCTTTGAAACCGTCCAGTTCGTGGCTTTGCTGATTGACTAAATCACCGGTAAAGACAATGAGGTCCGCTTGCTGTTCGTTCACCAGCGTAACCAGACGCCGGATAGCTTCCGGATTTCCTAACCAACTGCCTATATGTATATCCGATAGCTGAAGAATGCGGTAACCGTCAAAACCTTTGGGAATGTTGGGCGAGCGATATTCGACATTCTTTACCTCAAAGCGCGTGATACCGGCAATGGCTCCGTAAAGGATATTGGCAAAACCGATTATCCCCAATATCAATCCGAGAAGTGTGTAAGGAAGCCGGTGGGCAACGAAAGGAAAACGGGGATTCCTGAACGGCGTATGGAAAATGATGAATGACAAAAGGCGGCTGATTCCCCGCATCAATATGCCAAACAGCGAACAAAGCATGAATACCGTCTTCGGGACGGCAAACAGCATTACGGTCACTGCCAGCCTGCCGATGCCTTGCGGATGGCGTGAAAGCGCATTGTCACCTGTCATATAGATGTAATACATATATATAGCTACCAGTACAACTGTAGGAAGCCAATACACACTGCGCCAAAGTATGTTACGTGTTCTCTTTACGATGTACACCAAGTAGATGTACATGTCCGGTAAAAGCAGGCATAAGATAAGTATGAGAGTTATTCGGTGCATATGTCTTTCAATTCTTCTATGTTCTTTTTAATGCTGTCGAGGTGTTTGTAAACGACTTTTTTATATATGAAATAAATAAGAAGTGCATCCAGGATGATGTAGCAACCGAGCAAGACGGCTTGTATCATGAGAGGCAGTGTATAGTAATCCATTATCCAGAAGAACAGTATGGTGAAGATAACGGTCCAGGTAGCTACTGCCCATATTTCGTAACGGGTCCAGTTACGGAATCTGGTCATGCGTCGGCTCACTTCGGCTACGGACATTTCGTCTATGTGGGTGTTCTTGTTCCAAAGGTAGGTTTTCCAGTCCCACCACATACCGCTGAGAATAGTTACGGTAATGAAAATCAGAAACAGAATTATCTTGTTCTGCAAATGCTCGTTGAAACCGAAGGTAGGCAGTAAGAACCACACCAGCAGGATGACAGCCAATCCTACCGCACCTGTTCCAAGCGAGAAGCGTTGCAGGATAACGAGTCGTCCCAAACTGTGCCGGGTATTTGTTTTATAATTTGCAATCAGTTCTTTTATCTGTTTCTCATCGGCAATAGGTTCCTTTTGCAACTGTGCATCCAGGGCATTCCATGATTTTTTCAGTTCGTCCAGTTCCATATATTAATCCTCCTTATTCATCTTTTTTAGTTTGTCTTTAATACGGTTGAGTTTGGTGGCCACGTTGGTTACGGTCAGTCCGGTAATCTCGGAAATATCTTCATAGCTTTTTTCTTCCAGATAAAGCAGGATGATAGACTTCTCCAACTGTCCCAGCCGGTTTATCATCCGGTAGAGTTGCTGTAACATGGCTTGCGTTTCGTCGTCCTCTTCGCTGCAGTCGGCTTCCTGGGTGAGGGTGACAATCTCCGGAATGTTCTTTTCTTTCCGTATGAAGCTGATACAGGTATTCAAGGCGATACGGTAAATCCACGTCGAGATTTTACATTCCCTTCTGAATTTAGGAAACGCTTTCCATATATTGAGCACTACTTCCTGATACAGGTCATTAAGAGTCGCGTTCGGAGTGGTGTACAGGTAACACACCTTATAGATGACGCGCTCATATTCCCGTATGACGGACAGAAACTCTTGTTCTACATTTTCCATTGTGTATGCTTGCTCGAATCGCTTTTATTCTGTTTGTCGTAAGAGAAACCGGAAAATCACACTTGCAACATTTAACTCTTTAAATTTGCTGCCAGGAACTTTCGCATTTCCTCAATCGGTTTACCGCGCCGGCAGGCATAATCTTCCAACTGGTCTTCACCAATCTTGCCTACGGCGAAATAGCGTGACTGGGGATGTGAAAACATAAGACCACAGACAGAAGCATGCGGATACATGGCTCCGTTTTCGGTGAGCGTAATGCCTATCTGTTTCATATCCAGCAATTCGTCCAATATAAAGTTTACGGATTGGTCGGGTAGGGAAGGATAGCCTACTGCCGGACGGATGCCCTGATATTTCTCAACCAGCAAATCCGGAATGGAAAGCGATTCATCGGGAGCATATCCCCAGACTGTCTTGCGCACATATTCGTGCATCTTTTCTGTTGCGGCTTCGGCAAGCCGGTCTGTCAGGGTCTGTACGAGAAGATGCTTATAAGGATCGTCTTTATAATATCCTTCGCTCTCCGCACTGACGGAAGATGCAAAAAGCCCTATCGTATCCGGCACTCCGGATGAAAGAGGCCGTATGAAATCGCTCAGGCAGAGAAACGGACTTCCGTCCGGATGAGGTGTCTGCTGGCGGAGCAGAGGGAACACCGTATCTTCGATGATGAGATTGTCTCCCTCTGCATTGGCACTGCATAGCCTGTAAATACATTGCACCGAAATTTTCTCATCCAACCGGTTGAGTACTCTGCCGGCTTCCTTAAACAATTGCATAGCCTCGGCGGCTTTGGAGCGTTCTTCTTGCGGAAAAGCCGCAAGCCACATGGCGCGGCAGGAATCGCAACCGTGAATGTTGGCGATTGCTGCAAACTTGGGTTGAAAGCCCCAGGCATGGAAAAAATAAATCCAATTGATATAGGGGCTTACTTCATGGATTTTATAATTGATAGTTGGCAATTGATAATCTCTATATAAGGTTATGCTCTGAATAGATAATACTATATTATGCTCCTGCTGACGGATAATCAAACCGCAGCTCTTCACCGCGGTAAGAATCGTTCACAGTATTGCCGTTGTAAATAAGATGTCCGTTGGCAAACGTTTTTTCTACTTTCCAGTTGAACGTATGCCCTTCCAAAGGACTCCAGCCGCATTTGCTCAGAATCTTGTCGGTAGTGACTTCCCAGGGAGAGTTAGGGCGTACCAGCACTAAATCCGCCTGATAGCCTTCACGGATATATCCACGCTGGCAAATACCGTATATCCGGGCAGGTGCATGACACATTTTCTGAACAACCGTTTCCAGTGAGAACACTCCTTCGTCTACCAGTTCTAACATACTGACAAGGGAGAATTGTATCATAGGCATACCGGACATTGCTTTCAAAGCCCCGCCCTCTTTCTCGCTCAACAAGTGAGGGGCGTGGTCGGTGGCGATAACGTCAATCAGTCCTGAGTTGACAGCGGTCCGCAGTGCTTCCCGGTCTGTTTTTCGTTTAACGGCAGGATTACACTTTATGCGTGCGCCCAAACTGTTGTAGTGCGTCAGCGTAAAAAGTAAATGCGCTACACATGCTTCAGCGGTGATGTTCTTGTTTGCCAAAGGTTCGTCACTGAACAGTTGCAGTTCTTTGGCTGTGGAAACATGCAGGATGTGCAGGCGCGCTCCGGCAATCTTTGCCAAACGGACAGCCAGTTCGGAAGAGGCATAACATGCCGGAACGGAACGGATACTGGGGTGGGCACTGACGGGAATGTCATCCGCTCCTTTATATTTTTGCTTGTATTTCTCGATATTGTTTTTTATTGTTTCCTGATCTTCGCAATGGGCGGCAATCAGCATATCCGTACCGTTGAATATATTCAGCAGGCTGTTCATTTTATCCACCAGCATATTACCGGTACTGGAGCCCATGAACAGCTTGATGCCGCAAACGCGGTGTTTGTCCAGCTTGTCAAATTCCGTATAGTTGTTGTTGGTTGCTCCGAAGTAGCAGGAATGGTTGACGATACACTTCTCATTCAACAAGTCGAGTTTGGCATTCAAGGCATCCAACGTTACGGTCAGCGGATTGGTATTGGGCATGTCCATAATGGAAGTCACCCCGCCGGCAGCCGCTGCACGGCTTTCCGTCAGAATATCTGCCTTATGGGTAAGACCCGGATCACGAAAATGCACATGGTCGTCGATAATGCCGGGCAGCAGGTAGCAGCCTGTTGCATCAATTACTTCTTCACAAGGGGCGGAAAGAGGCTTCCAGTTGGTAAGTACTTCGGCGATGCGCCCGTTTTCTATCACTACCGAGCCTTGTACGCTTTGTCCTTCGTTGACAATCGTAGCGTTGTGTATCAGTGTTCTTTTCATATCTTTAGTTTTTTAAGTCTGGATATTTATGGAACAGGCTGTTCCATTTCAGCCGGATAACTCCGAACACGGCTTCTCCGAAAATACTGCTGTTCATCTTGGATGTTCCCAGTTCGCGGTTGATGAAGATAACCGGCACCTCCTTTACATTCGCTCCGCATTTGTAAGCGGTGAATTTCATTTCTATCTGGAAAGCATACCCTTTGAAGCGGATGCCGTCCAGATTGATGGTTTGCAATACCTTGCGGCGGTAGCATACAAAGCCGGCGGTAGTGTCATGTATGGGCAATCCCGTGATAAACCGTACATATTTGGAAGCGAAATAAGACATCAGCACACGTCCCATAGGCCAGTTTACCACATTCACGCCGCTGACGTAGCGCGAGCCGATGGCCACATCCGCTCCCTCTTCGGTACAAGCCCGGTAGAGGCGGGGTAGGTCTTTGGGGTTATGGCTGAAATCGGCATCCATTTCGAATATATATTGGTAGTCGCGTTGCAAAGCCCATTTGAATCCGGCTATGTAGGCCGTACCCAGTCCCAGTTTTCCCTTACGCTCCACCATAAACAGGCGGTGGGGAAATTCGCGTTGCAAGTCTTTTACGATGGCGGCTGTGCCGTCGGGAGAACCGTCTTCAATGACAAGTATGTGGAATCCGTGTTCCAGGGCAAAAACGGCACGGATGATATTCTCGATGTTTTCCCGTTCATTGTAGGTGGGGATGATGACAATACTGTCTGATGTCTGCATATTCATTGAAAATAGATGGAGCTTGTTATTGGGAACAAAAGTAGTGCTTTTCTATTACTTACAGATAAAACTAAGGATTATTTATGTATTTTTGCAACGGAAATTCGTTATGGAACATTTATGAGTTTACACAGATTATCGGTTTCTCTTAATCTGTGTGACTTTGTGTAATCTACGGTGAACTAAAAAAGACAGCAATGATTATTACCGAACTACAACAATTATACGCCACCCACCCCAATGTAGAAGGCATGTGCAAGTTGCTAAAGGACAATTCCGTCCGTCATCTCTATTGCAGTGGTTTGTGCGCCTCTGCCGCCTCACTGTTTTCATCCGTGCTGGTGCAGCGGGCGGAATGTCCGTTTGTCTTTATCCTCGGCGATTTGGAAGAGGCGGGATATTTCTACCACGACCTGACACAGATTTTGGGAACCGGACAGGTGTTGTTTTTTCCTTCTTCTTTCCGCCGTGCCATAAAGTACGGCCAGAAAGATGCGGCTAACGAGATTCTCCGTACGGAAGTGCTGAGCCGTTTGCAAAAGGGAGAAGAGGGGTTTTGTGTAGTTACCTATCCGGATGCGTTGGCGGAAAAAGTTGTATCCCGTAAGGAACTGGGAGATAAAACCTTGAAGCTTCATGCCGGCGAAAAGGTGGATATGGACTTTGTTACGGAAGTGCTGCGCAGCTATGGGTTCGAGTATGTGGATTATGTGTACGAGCCGGGGCAGTATGCTGTGCGCGGCAGTATTATCGACGTCTTTTCCTTTTCGTCCGAGTTTCCTTTCCGTATCGACTTTTTTGGAGATGAGGTGGAGAGTATCCGTACTTTTGAAGTGGAGAGCCAGCTTTCCAAAGAGAAGAAAGAGGAGATTGTCATTGTCCCCGATTTAAGCCGTAGCTTGGAGCAAGGGGGGAATGGTGGCATGGTTTCTTTCTTGGATTTTCTGCGGCCGGATACCTTGCTGGCGATGCGTGATTTCCTTTGGTTGCGGGAGCGTATTCAGGTCGTCCACGATGAATCGCTTACCGCACAGGCTATTGCAGCCTGCGAAGCCGAAGAAAACGGTGCAATCTCTCTGGAAGGTAAGTTGATTGATGGAGGAGAGTTTACTTTGCGTGCCCTTGATTTCCGCCGCATGGAATTCGGTACGAAGCCCACCGGAACGCCGGATGCGACAGTTGCATTCAGCACCGTTGCACAGCCTATCTTCCATAAGAATTTCGACTTGGTGGCAGAAAGTTTCCGCGACTATCTTTCCCGCAACTATACCCTCTATATATGCAGCGACAGTCTGAAGCAGACCGACCGTATCCGCGCTATCTTTGAAGACCGGGGAGATAATATCTCCTTCACACCCGTTGAACGTACCCTGCATGAGGGTTTTGCCGACGATACGTTGCGTCTCTGCATCTTTACCGACCACCAGCTTTTCGACCGTTTCCATAAATACAACCTGAAAAGCGATAAAGCCCGCAGTGGCAAGGTGGCCCTGAGCCTGAAGGAGCTGAACCAGTTTACCCCTGGAGATTACGTGGTACATACCGACCACGGCGTGGGGCGTTTTACGGGATTGGTACGTGTTCCCAACGGAGACACTACGCAGGAAGTAATGCGCCTGGTCTATCAAAATGACGATGTGGTCTTTGTCTCCATCCACTCTTTGCACAAGGTTTCCAAGTACAAAGGCAAAGAAGGTGAAGCTCCCCGTCTCAACAAATTGGGAACCGGTGCGTGGGAGAAACTGAAGGACCGTACCAAGACCAAGATTAAGGATATAGCCCGCGACCTGATAAAACTCTATTCGCAACGGCGCGAAGAGAAAGGCTTCCAATACAGTCCCGACAGTTTCCTGCAACGGGAGCTGGAAGCGTCTTTTATTTACGAGGATACCCCCGACCAGAGCAAGGCGACTGCCGACGTAAAGGCGGATATGGAAAGTGCCCGTCCCATGGACCGGCTGGTATGCGGCGATGTAGGATTCGGCAAGACCGAGGTTGCCATACGTGCCGCTTTCAAGGCGGTGGCGGACAACAAGCAGGTTGCCGTTCTCGTTCCCACCACTGTCCTTGCCTACCAGCATTTCCAGACTTTCAAGGAGCGTCTGAAAGGTTTGCCTTGCCGTGTGGAATATTTGAGTCGTGCCCGGACGGCGGCACAGACTAAATCCGTTGTCAAAGGTCTTGCGGGGGGGGAGGTGAATATCCTTATCGGTACGCACCGCATCTTGGGCAAGGATGTTAAGTTTAAAGACCTCGGCCTGCTGATTATCGATGAGGAACAGAAGTTCGGCGTTTCCGTCAAGGAGAAACTCCGCCAGTTGAAAGTAAACGTGGATACCCTGACCCTGACCGCCACTCCCATTCCCCGCACTTTGCAGTTCTCCCTGATGGGTGCGCGCGATTTAAGCGTTATTCAGACGCCGCCTCCCAACCGTTACCCCATTCAGACGGAGGTGCATACTTTCGGTGATGAGATTATCACTGATGCCATTAACTTCGAAATGAGCCGCAACGGACAGGTGTTCTTTGTAAACAACCGTATCTCCAATCTTTCGGAACTGAAAGCGATGATAGAGCGCAACATTCCCGATTGCCGTGTCTGTATCGGTCACGGACAGATGGAACCTGCCGAACTGGAGAAGATTATTCTCGATTTTGTCAACTATGATTATGACGTTTTGCTCGCCACCACCATTATCGAGAGCGGTATCGACATACCGAACGCCAATACCATCATCATCAACCAGGCACAGAATTTCGGTTTGAGCGACCTGCACCAGATGCGCGGCCGTGTGGGGCGCAGCAACAAAAAGGCTTTCTGCTACTTGCTTGCTCCCCCCTTGTCCTCGCTTACTCCAGAAGCCAAACGCCGCCTGCAGGCCATCGAGAACTTCTCCGATTTAGGTAGCGGTATCCACATTGCCATGCAGGACCTCGACATCCGCGGTGCGGGTAATATGCTCGGCGCGGAGCAAAGCGGTTTTATTGCCGATCTGGGCTACGAAACTTATCAGAAGATATTGTCCGAAGCCGTACGTGAGCTTAAGACAGACGAATTTGCCGACCTCTATGCTGATGAATTGAAAGGCGACGGTACTATCAGCGGCGAGCAGTTTGTTGACGAATGCCAGGTGGAAAGCGATCTCGAACTGTTGCTGCCCGCCGCTTACGTCACCGGTAGCAGTGAACGTATGCTGCTCTATCGCGAATTGGACGGATTGACGCTGGACAGAGACGTAGATGCTTTCCGTGCCCGTCTCGAAGACCGTTTCGGACCTGTTCCGCCCGAAACGGAGGAACTGCTCCGCATCGTTCCCCTACGCCGTCTTGCAGCGCGTCTGGGAACGGAAAAGGTGTTCCTTAAAGGCGGTCGCATGACGCTGTTCTTTGTTTCCAATCCGGACAGCCCTTACTATCAGAGCCTGGCTTTCGGCAAAGTCATCGCCTACATGATGAAATATACCCGCCGTTGCGACCTGCGTGAGCAGAACGGCAAGCGGAGCATGGTGGTGAAGGACGTCACTACCGTGGAAGAGGCTGTGTCGGTGTTACAGGAGATTGTGGCGATGCAGGTGGAAGAATGATTCTATTGGCTTACGACTTTATTCTAAATTCCGGAACATGAGTTGACATCGGCCATGCGGGCAAAGGAGCAATATGCTCGTGGAGAATATATCTTTGTTTATTATTGATATAATGAGAGAAGTCTTCAAAAACGGATTCGATATGCTCCGTTCTTGAGGACTTCTCTGTATATAAGCGGTAACCGGATATCCTCAACTATTTGAGTGCATCCGTAAAATGGTCTCCGTACTGAGCGGTATTGTAAATGATTGCCCACAATGAAGCCCATAGTATTCCGCGGCCGTAGTATTTGTTGTCGGTGGTACTTGCCAGCGCACTATAAGTCGGTGTCCAGGTATTGGTATGCTGGCTGTCGCCGATAACTATAATTCGCCTTTGCAGGTCGACAGACAAGGAACATCCGTAACCGGGCACTTCCAGTACATGGGTTACTCCGGTAGGCGTGTCAAAGCTTCCGCTTATCCCGTCTCTATAAAACAAGGCGGTGAAGTCAATGGATTGCGACGGATTGTAATTGCTGAACGGTCCGTTTTTGACAATATAATCCCATACAGGATCGTTGGAATGAGTTCCGACCCAAATTGCAGATACGCTACTGTTGCTCTTGTAGGTATATCCCAATGAGGCGATCTTGGTGAACAAGGCCTGATTATCCGCGACACTGTTGTCAAGAGTGATTACGGCAATTCTGTTCTTGCCGGGACTGCTCTTGAGCCAAGTAAGCAGGTTGTCATAATAATTTGCAATTCTGCTTGTGTATGTTCCCGAGAAGAGAATGTTCACATTGTCCGGAATGTCTGCGCCTACTCCCGCATTGTTATTGTCGCTGTTCGGCAAAGTCGGTACTGCCGGAGTATAGACTATTCCTTGAGGACCGAAGAATGTGCCGTAATTGCCGTATTCGCGGAATGTGCTGAAAATGCCGTTGCCGAGTGAACCGTAGCCACCGGAAAGATTGGCGGTGTTAATTGCTATGGGCTGAAGCACCGTTCTTACGATAGCCAGACGGATTGTTACTGCCGTTCCGGCCAAAGTGAGTTTTACATTATAGGTGATGTTCCGGTTGGCGTCCTTGTACAGTGTTTTGGGAAAATTGACCTTGAATTTGGTACTCATGGTGTATTCGCTTCCCCAAGACATCTCCGTACCGTTTTCGCCGGTCATTTTTATATTGTACGCATGAGCCGTTGCCGGTTCGGGTTGTTCCAGTTCGGCAATCCATCGCATCCCGCTACCGCCTTGCAGAGTTATAAGTTGGGTCTCGTCCGCATTTTCGGATATGTAAAGCGTGTTGCCCGGAACTCCTGTACCGAATGACATTGGTTGCTGGCTGATGTCGATTACATGAGACTTCACTCCGGGAGAGGCTTTCAAAGCCAGATAGAGCCGGGCTTTCAGGATACTGTTGCCTTCATTATGACTTTTGGCCTTTACGGTGATACGGTTGAGCTTGGGATCGGACGCATCGTGCGTGTCCTTTACTTCAAAGGCTGCCGCATCGTTGCCTTCAAGCACGTATTCCCATTCGTTGACGGTTGAGCCGTCTGCCGTCAATCCGGGGTTGACAAGGAACGAATTGGTATTGTTGCCGGTGATTGTCAGTTCACCGTCGTATTCAAAGTCGATGGAAGCAATATCCGGTGTCAGCGTAAATCCGGGCACACCGTCCTGAATCAGTAACATGGTGCCTTGTACCGAAGGGTCTTCTTTCAAGCTGACCACCATAAAACCATAACGCGGACTGATACTTGTGTTGCCGGTATGGGTATAGATGGGAATAATGTTGTTTACAGCTTTACTACTGTCGTAATCGGTTACGGCGGCGGAACCCGTTTGGGCAAAAGAGAAGAATGCACCGGCTCCCGGGGGATAGATGCTTGCGCTCCACTCTCCCGAACTCTTTACTGCAATGGGAGATACAGCCACACCGGCGGTATTGCCAAAATGGGAAATGGTTTTCGGGTTCAGTTCCAGATAGAGGTCTCCGCCTTCCAACTGTACCACGTCTATGGTCGCTTTCAGATTGCCGAAAGAGAGTTCTACGATTCCGCTGCACCGGTCTTTTACATTGTCCAGTGCAGTGGCCGATACGGTCAGTGTTTTGCCGTTCAGAGTGGCGGACAGACCGTTGTCCAGCACCTTTTTGCTGATGGATAACGTCCCTTCGCCAAAAGTGAATATGCCCAAATCATAACTGCCGCCATTGGGGGTGAACAGAACTTTTTTGGAAGGTATGGCCAGAATGTTGTCACCATCGAATTGCACCGTGCCGTGGCTGTCCATATCCCAGTAGTTGATGGAGTAACTTAAAGAAGTCAGTGCGCCTTTATAGGCTTCCAGTTCGGTGGCATATCCTTCTTTCTTTACGGAATTGACGGTGAGTTTGTACACATTATTGCGTTTGAGCGACTGTCCCGATTCCAGCGGGTGTACATTGACGCGGTGATACGATGCCGTACCGCTCTGCTTGTTTCTTACTTTGATGATGAGGCAGGTAGTCACCTGGTCGTTCTGTTTGGGGGCGGGTACATAGTTTTCGTATGCGTATAGTTTTCCTACAATGTCGGCACCGGCTTCGCTCTCCACTCCGTAGAGTCTTGCAATTCGTTTCGCCGCTTTGTCGAAAGCAGTAGGCTCTCCGTTCCACACAAAGAGGGAAGGGTATCCGTTCCATACGGAAACGGATTCAAGCGTATATCCTGCCGCCGAGTTATACACGTCGAAACGGGCAACGGAACGTTGCAATACTATGCTGATTTTAGTATCTTCCGATTCTTTTCTAAGCGAAGCGCTCATAAGCAATGCTTCGCTCACTATCGGTTTTGTAATATATTCGGGGATATCTGCGGATGTACCTGCCATAAAAGCCTGTACTTCCGCCCGGGCTGTTTTGAAGTTGCTGTTCTTAATGGCGTTTTTCCAGTCGTCCATACTTTGCGAACCGTCTGTGGGCAGATAGTTGCTTCCCATATTGGCTACAGCTAAAATATCATAAGCATCTGTCGTTTTTAGTCCTATATCCGAAAAGTCGAATACAATATCGGTATTCATCTCCAAGGGAGAGCCGGATGCAGAGGTCAGTTCTTTCCAGCCTTTGAATGTGCCGGTACCGTTACCGTTTGATTCGAAGAAAATCAAATCGAGCGTTTTTATATTCTCTTCCCCGGCTTCCGGTGCGATGGCCGCACGTGTAGCCAATCCGCTGGCGGGGTCTTGTACACTGAAGCTGATAGTCAGTTTTCTGTTTTCTTGTGGAATGAGCCCGCTATCGTCTTCCAAATTGCAAGACGTGAAAACGGCCGGTATCAGAAGAAAAGCATACCATAATATTTTTCTCATTATGTTGATTGTTTTTATTGTAATGATGTTATATAATTATTCTCCTAAATCGGTGCTGATGTCGCCATCCAGTTCCCAGTCGTTCTGCCCTTGATTATACAGGTGTATTTGTATTTCCAGTCTGATTCGTCCGGAAAGCAGTACGATTGTATCGGAGTTGGTACCGGCGGAGTTTTTATCGTAGTCTCCCAAAGCCGTTATTTTCAGTCCGGCAGGATAGCCGTCGGCATCGTTCACAAACAGGGCTTCGAAGCGGTTGTTGCGGATGCCGTTTGCGATGTTTGTGGCAGGCCCGTTTAGGTCCGTTTTAAAAGCCATGGTAATAGCTTCTGACAGGATGTTGCTTTTCATGCCGATAGTAACAGCAGAGTTTGCCTTGCGGTATAATACCGCTTCACGCTTTTCCGTCCACAAGTAGTAATTGCCGCTTGTTCCCATCTGTCCTTCCGTCATGTCCCATTCTATGATGTTGACATTGATATGGACGGAAGGCTGGCTGGCGGCTGTTTCCTTATCCGTATATCCCGGACCGTCGGCAGAATTGATATTGAATACATACTTCTTGTTCCGTATGATTTTGATGAGCTTGTCTGCATCGGTATCTTCAAAATCAACGGGGTAATAGCCTTTCGTTCCTTTGTATTCGGCTCCGATGACGAGGCGGGTATGCTTCTTGTCTGCAGTTTCGTTCTCCGTATCGTTGTCGTACAGATAAAGCTTGTTGGCAATGGAACGGTTGGTGCTGTTGTAGCTGTCCGATTCCAAAGTCAGGCCGGTCTGCATATCTGCGGGTGAAGAGGCTTCCAGAGCCTGCCCATCTGTAACATTAGCAGGGACATTGCCTAAGAAGCCCTTGTCGGGCACATGAAACAGGGTGATGTCTTTTAATATAAAATAGTCGATGCCATTGGCTACATACACATCTACTGATGCGACCGAACGGGTCAGGCTCAGTAGCGGCCAATAATTGATTACACGGTCGTTTACATCCTGCTTCTTCAGCATTCCCCACATGGGCAGGCTGGTAAAAGCTGTATTTTCCTGGAGCAGCCTTTGAGGGTTTGCATCAACCAAGGTTTTTCGAAAGACTTCCCAATCCGCCTGCTGCCTGTATTGTTCTTCCGTGGCTTTATCGGGAAGCATTTCCCCGATGAAGCTACGGCAATTGGCCAAGAAATAGGCATCGTAGTCTTTGCCTACGGGAAGAGTCGTCCGCAACTTTCCGTTTATCTTGAAAGTCGCCCGCCAACATATAAACTTTCCGTTGGAATCGAAAAGCAATATATCCAGATTATCGATGATGTTTTCGTCCGGAGTGGCTGACGGGACATTGCGGGGCGTTCTGTCCGCTGCAACAGTAATTTCCACTTCGGATTCGTCCGAAGCGTACGTAATGGGAGTTTCGTCTTCAATCCTTGACTGACACGACCAAAGTCCTGCCAATGCGCATATTGTTAATAGTATAAATGATTTTCTCATATTTTTACCCTTTTTTTATTAAAGTACAGTCACCGCCTTACGAATCTGCCATGAGCCGACTGTAATAATTGCTTCCATTTTCGTCGGTCTGATTACAACATTGATTTGTGCGCCTCGTTGCGCTTGAGTCTCCGTATCTACGCTCAGGCAGGCTGCTCCGTCTTCAAGAATCGTGACAACAATGTTGTCTCTCTGCCCGGTTGCCGAATCGACGGAAGCAGGCATGACCTTGTTCTCCGCAACGTATTCATTGCTGCTCTCTATATAGGCGAAGCTGTCTTCTATCACAATCCTGCTGCCGTTTTGTTTGTCTTCAGCAATATTGTATGAATGGGATGAACCGTAAATGGCTATGCTGAGTGTTCCGGGGTATCGGGTTGCGAAGCTGCTTCCTTCTTCTATGGTGACGGAAATGCTGCATAACTGTTTTTGGACATCGACACTGAGAATACGGTTTTCCTGTCGGTTGTGGGTAAACGCCATACTTCTCAGGAAGAGTTCCTGCATGGAACCGTTATAGGCAGATGACAGCCTCGTGGCATGTTCGCCCATACTGAACCTGGCGGTGGAATAGCTTTCATCGTCATGCAATGCGGGGGAAGTCTTTTTGATATCCTCGTTGCCTGTCAATGTCCATGCCACAAGATAGGCATTTCCCGAATAGGACAACTCAAGAGGGTAAGGCTTACCCCCTTTGATGTTTTCATAGGGGATATGCCTTTCATCCATCTTTTTTCCCTGGCCGTCATACAGATATAATTCTATGTCTTCGGCTATGGTTTGGTCAAAGCTGGCCGTGTTGCCGTCATACGTGAAGAGCAGATTCAATGAGCCCTCGTCACAACCTGTGTGAGGACCTTCATGGGTACATCCGGTGAGGGATAATGCCATTGATATTATTAGAATTACTTTCTTCACGATATTTGTACGTTTATAGGTCTACATCTTGGGTTCTGACATCCCACTTGGCTACTTCAATGTCTATTGTAATGCTGCTTTCGGAAGGGTCGATAACAGGTCCTTCTTCTTCGGCTTCTTTCGGAGTACCCCACCCTACGGTAGTGATGTCCTGCATCGTGATGCGGTAAATGCTGTTACGGAATATTTTCCAAGCGTCGTCTTTCAGAAGATTGACTCTCCAGTAGCGGGGCACATCTGAAACTCCTGTGCCAGAGAATGTTCCCTTGATGATGAAAGCCACAACTTCATCTTTGTCGAATACCGTTGCCGCCTGTCCGTTGCTGCCTTGCAGCATGGTAGGAATGTTTTCGTATACATAGACCGGTTTGTCGTAGCCAGCCGGCAGGAAGCCGTTTGATGTTTCGCTGTTATCATCGCTTTTTACGGAATATACGGTCTCTACAGTTGCACCGTCGGGGCTGAATGTAGTTTTGAAGTTGGATGCAGTGGCAAAACGTTCCCAGTTTGTCAGGTTCTCGTATTCAAAAGCCAGTGATTGGTTGAAGCCGTTGATTACCATGTAACCCTTGAATGTCCATTTCAAATCGTTTGGAACGATTTCGGAAGTGCCGAGTCCCAATATTTTAAGCAACTCGGCATCGGGTATTTTTATTTCGTTGGTAGGGGCTACCTTGGGGCTTTCAACCTTACTCAGCAAACGGCGTATGGAAAGGCTTAATTTGTTTGTCTCGCCTTCCACTACATTGGCCGTCCCTTCTGCCGCCATGGCAAACCCGAGGGAAGTACTGATGTCCGAACGGGAGTTTGTGCCATCCAAAGAAAGCTCTTTGTATGAGCTGCTCTTTTTGAAATCGGCCAAAGAGGCAGGGGCGGGTGAGGGTTCACCTAAGTTTTGGTTGGCGGCAGTAAGGATGGTCAGACTGCCGGCGTTGACAAGGAATGTGTATTGATTGTCGGATGCCACGCTTGCCGGTTTATAATACTTCTGGAAAGAACCGTCGCTGTTGAAAACAAAGAACTCCAATGAGTTGATGTCGTTTTCGTTGGTTGCGCCCGTTTCTTCTCCTGTCAGTGCACGGGTGTCGGCATTTCCTTTTATATTGACGGTAATGGGGGTTAACTCACCTTTGCCGGGAGTCGGATGATTGTCTGAATCATTGCATGACAGCAATGTGAATGCAGTTGCGGAAACTGCCAAAAGATTTCTTAATTTCATAATTAAAGTTTTGTTAAGTTATTAGAAAAGTGAATTGTATACTCCCTGTCGGGAGTCTTTTTATTTTATATTCTTATTTTTTTCGTAAAATACCTTGATACAGGTGCTTGAACGGAGTGCCGGAAAGAAGTTCTTCAGCATATAACGGTAAGGGACTCCGGCTTTCAGGTACATAAGTTCGTTCTTTCTGCCACGTTTGCCCGAGCTTCCCTCGACGGGAGTGACACTGAGAATATTGAGTACCGTTTCCTTATCCAGCATATCGGATTTACCGACCATCTGGGACAAACCGTACCAGTCTATCTTGCCGTTAATTACTTCGAATGTACCGGAGTCGAGCCGGGTGTGCCGCATCAGATACTTTTTCAATGCAGCGGCGCGAAGCGTTGCAAAGTCGGAGTTTATGCGGATATCGCCATCGGGAGACGCATAACCTGCAATCAGGATATGACTGATGCGACTGTCGGGAGACTGGTTAATCTTCAGGATGATATCGACCAGTAAATCCAGATTCCGACTGTTGTTCCGGTATTCGGGAAGCAGGGTTGCCGAACCAGTTTTAAATAAAATGGAAACAGCATTGCTCCGGTTTTCTTCATCAAATTCGCTTCTCGTGGACTCGTCAGCCAGAAAATCGTAGTCTTGAGCCAGCTTTTCGGCAGTAGTAAGAACAGGTATGACAGTTTCGGCGGTATCGGTAAATTGTACGATTTCCACATCCGGGTCCTGAAGTATTCTGTTGTTGACAACGGCTGTTGTCAGTATGGCTTGTTTGGCGCATAATTTAATGTTGCTTTCAAAGGCAAGTATGCTTCCTCGCATCCAGTCTTCGTATTTCATGGTTGCATTGTACTGTAATGCAGGGGACATCCTCTTCCTTTTGCCGATTATTGCAAAAGAGGGGAACCGTGCTTGATGAACGCCATCGGAAATTACCGGAGTAACCGTAATGCGTTCCGGCTTTCGGGTATTGAACCAGGCGGAAGCACAACTGAAGCTGAGCTCTATACTGTCACCTGTATTCCGCACTTGAATTTGAGTGATGGACAGGTGTCTTCCCTGAGACCCGCTTTCTGTTGATGCCCGGGCATAGGCAGGTATCAGTAGTGAAATGAATGAAATGATGATAATAATAGGATTCATTAGGTTTATATTTCTCCGGATTATTTAATGTTGTAGATTAATGAAATGCCTATTTGGGTGGGCCCGAAATAGGTCTTTTCAGCATGTTCGGACTTGTTACAGCACCAGTCCCTGTTATCTGTCTTGTCGAATGTGAATTGCACGATTCCTATTCCAAGGTAAGCCTCTATGCCCCATCTTTTGGAGAATGCCCAACTGTATCCGTAATTGATTCCGATTCCTGCTCCCCAACCTTCGTAGCGATAGTTCTTATCGAGCATGCTGAATAGGCTATACCCGGCGATATTGTATTTTGTGGCAATGCCATGAATGCCGATAAAATGTCCGTTTGATGCTTCACAAAGCCAATACCTCACTTCGGGTTGCACTAACCAATGTACCAGCTTGTCATTATCGCCTTTTTTCCCTTCACGGTTCCATGGATTATAGCTGCCGACTATGTTGAGGCTTATCTGCGGGGTTATTCCTATTTCCAAACCCAGATTGGGAGTTAAGGTAGCAGCGTACAGGAGATTTGTTTTGAGAGCCAGATTTGTCTTTTCCTTTTTTATTTTTTCCCATGAGGCGGTTGTGTCGATGTCGATCATCACTTCATTGGTCGGCGGACTGTTTTGCGCTTGTGTCCAAGAGTGTGCCGATAATACCCCTATGAGCATAAGCAGAAGTTTATATTTTGAGTATCGGATTCTGTTTTTAATTGTACGCTGTATCATTGCTACTGACTTTTTGTTACCAACCGATTGCTTTTAAGAGAGTGTTGGAGTCCGGAAAGCCGGATACGATGTCCGGTTTTCGTACTTTTATTATTACTAAGTTCAAGAGAAATTTAATTGGTCAGATGGTATTATTGCAAACGGAACAATTAGCTTCTAATGATATGCCTGTATACTAATTTTTACAAATAGCTATCAGGCAATGTCATCTATCAACATCGATAACTATTCATTTGTTTTATGAAAGTAAGTTTATTTTAATAGAAAAGAATGTTTTAACTTATTGAAAGTTGCCTGTCACAGGATATGGATGGTCCGGTTGTCGGTGCTGTTATTTCCCGTACAGCTTGTCAATCAAATCTTTTCGTCCTATCCGTCGCAGTTCATTGATAATATTTCTCCGTTCTTCGGGTTTGTACCAGAAGAAGAACTGACGTTGTGCCAATTTCTCGCGCTGGGTCTTGGCACTGAATACGGGTTCCAGTGTATAGGGGTGGAAACCAGTGTACCATGCTTCGGTAGCAACGGTCATGGGGGTAGGAGTAAAGTCCTGTACCTGTTCCAGATGAAAGTCCAGACGCTTGGTGATGACGGCAAGTTCCGCCATGTCTTCTTCCTTGCAGCCGGGGTGGCTGGAGATAAAGTAGGGGATGAGCTGTTGTCGCAGACCTTCTTCGCGGTTGATACGGTCGAATATCTTTTTGAACTCTCCGAACTGGCTGAATGGTGGTTTGCGCATGATGCTGAGCACCCGTTCCGAGGTATGCTCCGGCGCAACTTTAAGGCGGCCGCTGACATGGCGGACTATGAGTTCGCGGGTGTATTCCTGCGTGCTTTTGTTGGTTTTGGGGTCTTTGCTTTGGTGCAGCAGCAGGTCATAGCGTACACCGCTGCCGATAAATGATTTTTTGATGCCGGGCAGACTGTCTACCGCATGATAAATATCGAGTAGCGGACTATGGTCTGTATTTAGATTAGGACATACTTTGGGGTGGATGCACGACGGGCGTTTGCACTTCTTACACATGGCTTCATCGCGTCCCCGCATCTTGTACATATTGGCAGAAGGACCGCCCAAGTCGCTAAGATACCCTTTGAAATCCGGCAATTCCATTACTGCCTTTACTTCTTTCAATATGCTTTCCTTGCTGCGGCTGACGATAAACTTGCCCTGATGTGCCGAAATGGTACAGAAAGCACAACCACCGAAACATCCGCGATGAATGTTGACGGAGAACTTAATCATATCGTATGCGGGTATGCGTTTGCCCTTATATTTGGGATGCGGGAGACGCGTGTAAGGCAGGTCGAAAGAACGGTCGAGTTCCGCTTCCGTCAAGGGCGCACAAGGCGGGTTGACAACGACAGTTTGCCTGCCTACGGCCTGCAAGATACGCGAAGCAGCATATTTATTACTCTCTTCTTCGATATGGCGGAAGTTGGAAGCCTGTTTCTTCTTGTCTTTCAGACATTCTTCATGTGTGAATAGGGTGATATCTCCTTCTTGCGGCAGCACTTCTTTCGTAAGATAAGCCAATTGGGGGATGTCAAGAATCGGTTGTTGCTGTTTCAGTTTTCGTACAAGTTCCATAATGGGTTTTTCACCCATGCCGTATATCAGTGCATCGGCACCGCTGTCCACGAGGATGCTTGGGCGCACACGGTCTTGCCAGTAGTCGTAATGTGTCAACCGGCGCATGCTTGCTTCGATGCCGCCCAGTATGACAGGTACATCGGGATATAGCTTTTTCAGTATTTGGGTATAGACAATCGAAGGATATTCGGGACGCATGTCCGGACGTGCGTCGGGAGTATAGGCATCATCGCTGCGCAGACGTTTGTTGGCAGTGTATTTGTTGACCATGCTGTCCATACAGCCTGCACTGACACCGAAGAAGAGACGGGGACGTCCCAGTTTCTTGAAATCCCGTAAGTCATCTCGCCAGTTGGGTTGGGGTATAATCGCCACACGCAAACCTTCCGCTTCGAGGATGCGCCCGATGACGGCTGCCCCGAATGACGGATGATCCACATACGCATCACCGCTGAACAAAATAACGTCCAGCTCATCCCACCCGCGAAGTTCCACTTCTTTCCTGGTTGTAGGCAACCAATCAGTCAGTCTGTACTCTTTCATGGGTGCAAAGATACGGAAAGTTTTAATTACTTACAGAATTGTACCAGCATTTCCTCTCCGTCATAAATCTCCCGGAAGCCGATTCCCTGTTCGGCAAGATACTCTTTGAGGTCATTAAAGGCGGTTGCATCGTCCATAATGATTTCCAGTTTCTCGCCTTTTCCGGCTTCGCACATGGCCTTTATGGCCGGAATAAGAGGACTGTACAGGTTCTGTCCGCGTGTGTCGATGGTTCTCATTTATTTTCTTCCTCTTCTATGATTGTTTGTTGGGAAAGCCATTGCAGGTAGAGCTTGATAAGCTGCTGTAATCCGAAGGCTTTCATATTGTTGTGGTAGATAACATCGATGCAGAGGTCGAGCAGGTCTTTGCTGTCCTCTTCCTGGGCGGCGATGAGGGAACGGATATTCAGTTTGAGTTTGTCGAGTACGGTTTCGTCCACGATGCCGTTACTGTCGATGAGATGACGGAAGAGACCGTATTTTTCGATAGTGGCAAGGTTTTCTTCCGATATTTCCAAGTTGCGGGTTCCGCTGGGATTGGCTTGTATAGTGTACATGGCGTTAATGTTTTAATGGTTAATATTCAGTGATTCATATTTTCTGTAAAAGCAAAGATAAGTTTTTCACCACAGATTATACCTATTTCACCGGATTATTTATCAAGATTGCCATTATTCTCTGTGCACCCCTGCATTACCGGTGGAAAAGAAATGCAGAATGGATGCCATAACCGCTGTTCTGCCGGCTTCTTCCCGGATACTTTCAAAGGGAAATGACATGATGAATGTGCGGTAGTCGTTACCTTTATAAGCTACGGCAGCAGGAAGATTTCTCCCGGTATAGGTCATTACGGGAAAGGCGGTTGCCATAGGGCGGATACAATCGGGGGTCGTCACGGGATAAGCCCGTTCATTGGGCAGGCGGGGAATGCTGAGGATGCGCCCCAAACCTTGTATGCCGATATGTTCGCCGGATACCTGTAAGCTGCTGTCGAAACGGTATTTCAGGATGTTTTGGGTGAATTCCCGATTGCCTTGCGAGTCGTTCATGTCGCTGCCTATGTATGCACCGCTGACCAGTAGATTGCCGCCCGACCGGCAGTAAGCTGTCAAGGCACGCTGCATGGACGAAGAGAAAGTTTTGTAATAGGTTGCCCGTGACAGATTGCCGTCCGTCTTTTCCAGTCCCAGAATATAGTCTGCTATTGGATATTCTTCCAATGCTACACTACCGTTTTCTACGGCTTCATCACTGCATGAAGTAAAGCTGTATCCGCCGACGGTCTGTATGGCTTTACCGTGTATAAAGGGATAGTCGAATGTGTTTCCGGCTATTTTTATCCTTTCGTATTCATTGCCGCTTTCTCCCAAACGTTTTCCGGCTTCTTTGCGGTCGAAATTCAGCTGGCTGCCGCAGAGTGATATATCATATAGATAAGGTACTCCGGGGTCTTTCGTCAAGTCAAAGCCGGCTTCGTCGGGTGTGTTTATCACAGCAGGGCTACTGATACGGTCGAAACCGTTGATGATGAGAACGCGTGCTTTTTCGTGCTTGGACTTGTATGCGGCAAGGATTTCGGATGGGAAGCTTTCACCACCCCGGTTCACAGCCGTTACTTTGAAGGAATAGACGATGCCCGGTTCTATCTTCAGAGTGTGGAAAGGATTGCTTACGCGTACACCATTGTCAAATCCGCCTCGCCCGATGCGTGTATAGACAATGTATTCGCGGGGTGTGGCAGTCGGTTCCAACGGGTCATCCACTCCTTGCCAGGAAAGTTCCAGGGTATTTTTCTTCTTACCGAAGCGGACGGAGAAATTGTGGACAGGTAAGGGCTGTACGACGTATTCTTTATTATGCTGGGTACAGATATATTGCAGGATGGATTTGTATAGGGCACGACTTGCCGTGAACTTGAATTTGGGGTCGTGTCCCAAGCGCATGTCGGCAAAATTCTGGTGCGACAGAAGTTCTACAATTGTGGAAGGAACAGCAGGCAGGCGGGTCTCGCTGTAGTTACGGTTCCACATGCTGCGGCGCGTCCAGTCTGCATTGAAAGTGGAACGGATGTCCTGTTGCAGACGGGTGAGGAACAGGTCGGCAAGGTCGCGCGAAGCGTAGCGGTTTGTTCCTGCCGCTAACTTGCCATCGTTGAAATGGGTAGTGTAGATGCCGAGTGTACCTACAATCCGGTCGTCTGTCCTGAAACCCGCATCGCTGTGCAATGCCATACTCATCTCAAGAGGAACTCCCAATCCCGGTTCTTTGGGGTTGAATACGGAACCGCCCGACAGGTAGTTGATTGTACGCGAACGTACATTGATATCATCCGAAAGGTCGTTCTGTCCTTTGTATCCGGCATATACGGGGTAGGGCATACCGGCCCATTGGGCGGAATAACGCGCGCCTTCCAGATAACGGGGCAGACCGCTGACTTGGCCGCCGCGCGCAATGTTGCCCATACCACCGCCGAAGCGCACGGCATCGGCGCATACCACTCCTTTTTCCCGGCTTTCATTGCTCAATACTACCATGCCGTAGTCGTTGCTTCCTTTGTCGAAAGTAAAAGTGCCGAGATATACCCATGTGCCGCCGCCTATACGTTGGTTTACTTTAAACTCAGCGACACCGCCGTTATGGAATACAAGGTATTTGGCATCGCTCACGCTGTTGGGCAGGCTTTGATAGGAAACGTATACAGCATATTCTCCGGTTTCCGGGATGTCGGGAACCCACTCGGCAAAGGCTTTGTTTTTCTTCTTTTCAGTTTGTGCAAAGCGGGCTGTACCGTCATGAAAAGGATTTTCTCCTTCCGTGTAGATACGCTTCTGTTGTGCAAATCCAGGCAGAGCGGTTTTTTCCCACTGTGCTTTTCTGCTCTTTACTTCAAGATAGAGGGAGTTTGTGGTGTTTCGGTTGTCGTCGTTGTCTACAATGATTTCCTGTTTTTGCGTGTCCCGTTCGCGAGGGGTGAATACGTTGGCTCCCGCATTTTCCAGCATCGGGATGAGGTAAGGCAGGATGAACGATTGTGTGAATTGGTCTTCGGAGGTACAGAACAGGCGCGGACGCTGCCAACCCCATTTGTCTTTGTTATTGATGTAGTATTTTCCGTGACTTTGCCACAGAGCGATATGGCGTCCCTCCAGTCCGCGGGTTATTTCAAAAGGACGGGATGTACGGGTCACCCAGGGAGCGTCTTTATAGTGTATATCGGTAAACAGGCGGCTCTTGTCTTTTTTTCCGTTTCTGTATGTGTTGGGAATAAGTTCGTTGATGGAATGTCCGTCTGTAAAGACAGTAATGTCGAAGTAAGTTACGGGACCCGGAAGAATTTCTTTGATGTCCCGGTAAATTCTGTTCACCGTTTCCGGCCGGAAGGGCTGGTAGGAGAATGTATTATCGGCATAGATGCGGATTGTTTTTCGGTGGAAATCGATAAGTACACTGTCGAGCCGGCATGTACCGATATTGACATTGACAGGGATATACGTTTGGAAAAAGGCCTGCAGCCGTTCCCGAACGGCCTGTTCTACGTCTTGTGAAAAGACGGAACCAACTCCTGCGAGCAGGAACAATATGGATAAATATAGTTTTTTCATGTCCGATGGTTAAGTACCGTACAAAAATACATAAAAAAAGAGTGAGAAGTTCATCACTTCCCACTCTCTTGTTTCTATTTAGCAAACATTTACAGCGGAATGTATTCTACGAATGCTTCCATAGCTTCGTAGGATGCCAGACCCAGGCTGTCGTACAATGCAGCTGTACCGCGGTTGCGGTCTTCGCTTCGTTGCCAGAACAGACGTTCGTCGTTGCCCAGGAATGGTGCGCTCTCCATCTGGCTTTGGTGCTTCAGGATAGAGTTACGTTTCGCACGTAATTCTTCGGGACTGATGGGCACTGCCATTTCAATGTTCTCGATTTCCCATTCAGCCCATGCACCGCGATACATCCAGATGCGGCAATCTTTCAGCCATTTGGCTCCTTCTTCCTTTTCAAGGTCGATAGCTGCGAATACGGCATCCGTACAAACACGGTGTGTGCCGTGTGGGTCGGCAAGGTCGCCGGCAACGAAGATTTGGTGGGGTTTCACTTCACGCAACAGGTTGCGTACGATTTCCACATCGGCTTCGCTGATGGGGTTCTTCTGAATCTTACCAGTTTCATAGAACGGCAGGTCGAGGAAATGGCAGTGATCCAACGGGATATTATTATAGGTACATGCCGTACGCGCTTCACCGCGGCGAATCAGTCCTTTGATAGTCAGGATGTCGCGGGTGTCCATATCACCGTCTTTCTTATCTTTCAGATAGTTGCGGATTTCGGTGTACTTTTCGTTGATAACTTGGTCCTCACTGTTGTTAAAGAGTTGGTTGAAACCGTTGATGAAGTGCAGGAAACGGATTACCTCTTCATCGCCTACGGCAATGTTGCCGGAAGTCTCATAGGCCACATGTACGTCATGTTTCTGTTCTACTAGTCGGCGGATAGTACCTCCCATGGATATGACATCATCATCCGGATGCGGAGAGAATACAATGACACGTTTTGGATACGGTTTCGCACGTTCGGGGCGATAAGTGTCGTCTGCATTCGGCTTGCCGCCCGGCCAACCGGTGATGGTGTGTTGCAGATCGTTGAAAATCTTGATGTTTACATTATAGGCAGAACCGTAGAGGGCAAGCAACTCACTCAGACCGTTTTCGTTATAATCTTTGTTAGTCAGTTTCAGAATCGGCTTTCCGGTCAGTTGGCACAGCCAGACGATGGCGCTGCGAATCAGTTTGTCGTTCCATTCGCAGGAAGTCACCAGCCAGGGACGTTGGATACGTGTCAGGTTGGCGGCTGCCGAAAGGTCGATGGCGATATGGGCATTGTTATGGGTTTGAAGATAAGAGGCAGGAATTGTATCCGTTACGTTACCTTCCACACATTCTTTTACCATTTTGGCTTTTTCCTCACCCCATGCCAGCAGATATACTTTCTTGGCGGAGAGAATAGTGGCTACACCCATTGTTATGGAACTTACCGGTGTGCTTTCAATGCTTCCGAACATTTTGGATGCTTCGTTGCGTGAGTCACTGTCCAGCAAAATCAATCGGGTGGTGGAGTTCAGGCGTGAACCCGGTTCGTTGAAACCGATATTACCGACACGTCCGATACCTAATACAGCTATATCAATGCCGCCGAAACTTTCGATACGTTGCTCGTACAAACGGCAATATTCGAAAATAGTATCTTTGGCGATAGTACCGCTGGGGCTGAATACGTTCTGCATGTCAATGTCTACGTGGTCGAGCAGCATTTCCTTTAAAGAATTGAGGTTGCTGTTCACAGCGTCTGAAGCCAACGGATAATATTCGTAAAGGTTGAATACCACTACATTGCGGAAACTCAGTCCTTCTTCTTTATGCATGCGCACAAGGGCCGAATAGACATTGCGCGGTGAGTTGCCGCCAGCCAGTGCCAATACACAGAAGCGTCCGGCCTTTTGCTTGTCACGAATCATCTGTGCGATGTCCAATGCAATTTGGTTGGCTCCTTCTTCGGGAGACTCGTAAATGTCTGTCGGAATTTTCTCGAGACGTGTCAGTACCGATCGCTCGAAAGCGTTCTCCGGTCTGTAGTACCTGGGGGATACTCTATTCAGAGTAATTTGAGAACTAAGATTGGTTTTCATACAATATTTGGTTATTAATAAATGATTAAAGCTGTTCGCTTGTTCAAAACTTAACAAAAATACGAAAAACAAAGTTCATCCGCATGATGTTGGGATAAATTTTATGATAAAGTATCGGTTTCAGGCACTAATTTACCCATTGCCCATACTGCTCTAATCTTCAAATCTTCGTCCATTACGATAATATCGGCATCTTTCCCTTTTTGGAGCGAGCCTTTACGGTCGTATACACCCATGATGCGTGCCGGTGTTTCGGATACCATTCGTGCGGCGTCTGCCAGAGGTATATCGGCTTTCTGCACCATTGTACGTATCAGCCGGTCCATAGTAGCCACACTGCCGGCAAGGGCGGAGTGGTCCGCAAGCTTACAGACTCCGTCTTCAATGATGACACGCGGGTCGAAAGCTTCTTTGCTGTCGCTGGCCGCACATGCCAGGGCATCGGTGATGGCGCACATCCGTTCCACACCTTTTATCTTGTAGACCAGGCGCAGGATTGTGGGCGGTACATGGATACCGTCGGCTACAACTTCCACAGTCATGTCGTCCATGAGGTAAATGCTCTCCACAGTGCCTTCGTATTTGTATTCACGGCGTTTGTGGAATCCGGGCATTGCATTATAGAAATGTGTAGCATGTGTGTATCCGGCTTCATAGGCTGTACGTATGTCCTCAAATTCGGCTTGTGTATGGGCTACCGAAGCCAAAATGCCTTTTCCGGTGATATATTTTCCGAACTGCATGGCTCCGGGTAATTCGGGAGCAGCATCCCAACGCTTGATGCAGTGCCAGTTTTCCACGATAGGAATGTATTCGTTAGGGTCGGGATTCTTGATATTCTCGGGCATCTGTCCGCCTGCCATCGCCATGTTCAGATAATGGCCTTCGAGGTGCAGACCCAGTATAGGACTGTCTTTTTCCGCCATCATCTTCGTACAAGTCTCTGCCGCCTGTTCAATCATCGGTACGGTAGAAGAGGACAGAGTAGGGAATATGCTGGTAGTTCCGTATTTCATGTGGGTTTGGACCGCACCGCGGAAAGCGTCTTCGGTACATTCCATAAAATCGCGTCCGCCACCGCCATGTGCATGGATCTCTACACCGCCGGGCAGTACATACATTCCTTTTACATCAATCAGTTGTGCACCGATAACGGCGAGGTCGCAATTGGTTACTTCTAAAATTTTTCCGTCTCTGATGAGTACGGAACCGTCCTTGAGCCAACCTTGAGGGGTCAGAATACGTGCGTTGATAAGTTGAGTCAACATAGGATTTAGGGGTTAGTGTTAATAAATTAATTGTTTCAGTCGTCAGACATTATTTCAAAGGACAAAAATAACTACTTTTTAGGTAAGATGCACTCCATACATTTAGGTATTTCTATTAAATACTCTAAAATTTAATACGTAATGTTTAAAGAAATACCTGTTTAATATCTTTTAATCAGGATGATGGTAAGCGGGAACTTTATTTTCGTTATTTTGTTTTACTTATGATAAACTTAATAAAACGATGGATTATGAAAACATGGAAAGTAGAAGCGGCTATTATTGCCGTTGGTATGGTACTGCTGGGAGTGATAATTAAATGGGGTATAAATGATTTTATAGATAAAGAACGTATTGTCAGTGTAAAAGGGTTGGCTGAGATGGAAGTTCCTGCTGATAAGGTGATATGGCCCTTGATGTATAAAGATATAGGGAATGATCCGTCGCTGCTTTATGCCAATATGGAACAGAAAAACAAGGCAATTGTGAAATTTTTGGAAAGCAACGGCATTGCTAAGGAAGAAATCAGTATTGCCCCTCCGGAAGTGATAGATATGCAGGCCGAACGCTATGGAAATCGTGATATTGCTTATCGGTATAATGCTACATCAGTCATTACGGTTACTTCAAAAAATGTAGATAAGGTACGGAAACTGATGTCGGAACAGGCTGAACTGTTGAAACAGGGTATTGCCATCAGTGGAGGTGATTATCGCTATAATGTGGTGTATGAATTTACAGGCTTGAATGATGTGAAACCGCAAATGATAGAAGAAGCTACGAAAAATGCCCGTGCCGCTGCCGAAAAGTTTGCAAAAGACTCAGACAGTAGCCTGGGGAAGATACGGAATGCTTCGCAGGGACAATTCTCCATATCGGACAGAGATGCCAATACGCCTTATATTAAAAGTATACGGGTAGTGACTACCGTGAATTACTATCTGAGACGATAGTGAATGAATCCGCATCTTTCCATGCCGGAAATTTGTTTCTGAATTCTTGTAGTGCGGAAAGTTCAAGAGTAGCCGTAGCTGTTCCTTCTTCATGGTCGGGCACTTGAATCTGCATTTCACCTTTGTATGAGTAGATTGCGCTGCCGCCGTTATAGGAGAAGCTATTACCGTCTTTACCGATACGGTTTACACCGCAAACGTAACTGATATTTTCCAATGCCCGTGCCTGTAAAAGTATGTCCCAGACTTTACGTCGGGGTACAGGCCAGTTGGCAACGTAAATCAGGAGGTCGTATTCATTGCCTGTATTCCGGCTCCATACCGGAAAACGCAGGTCGTAGCAGACGAGTAGCAGTATATTCCAACCTCGATACGGAATTATGATACGACGGCTGCCTGCCGTGAAATTATCTGTCTCGTTGCCCATGCGGAACAGATGTCGTTTATCGTAAAAATAAGCTTCCCCTTCGGGAGTGAGGAAAAAGGCGCGGTTGTAATAGGTAGAGTTTTTGTAGGATAATGGATTGCTTTCAGATGAAACAAAATTCTCTTCACAAGCTATGTAGCTTCCGGCAATAGCTATCTGATATTCTGAAGCCCATTGGCGTAGTGTTGTAATTGTATTACCTGTTACCGGCTCTGCCAATGTGTCGGTGTTCATGCTGAAACCGGTAGAAAAGGTTTCCGGTAAAACAATAATCTCCGTCGCTCCGCGAAGAGCTTCCAGCTTTTCGCGAAGACGGCGAAGATTGTCTTGTTTATTCTCCCAAGCAATATCCATTTGTAGGATACTGACACGCAGTCGGTTCATTTTAGTAAACAGTTGCTATCGGTTGTCTTTTAATTTATTCCAACGGAGAAATTCTCAGGAATCTTTCCGCGAAAATCTTTAAAATAGAGCTTTATTTCATGCATGTCCTTCTCAAAGTCTCCCGTTGGCATTATTGCCTTGGTGGAAGTTATAGTCTTGGTAGGATAATCTATACCGATAAGCATGATAGGAACTTGTGCTTTCAACGCAATGAAGTAAAAACCTTTTTTCCAGTTTGGGTTGGATTTGCGCGTACCTTCCGGAGTAATGGCTAAATGAAACAGTTTGCTTCCGGCAAATCTGTTTGCCATCTGGTCTACCAAAGATGTGTTCCGGCTTCGGTCTACCGGTATGCCGCCGATGGCTCTGAATATCAATCCTAAAGGAAAAAAAAACCACTCTTTCTTCATCATAAAGCTGGTTTTTCGTCCGATGGCACCATAAAACAGTTTGCCGATAAACAAATCCCAGTTGGATGTATGTGGCGCTGCACAAATGACACATTTGTCATAGTTGGGCACTGTTACATTTGTTTTCCAACCTAACAGGCGATAATAGATAAAACTATATAGTCTTTTCTTCATTCTTATTATTTAAGTTTGCCGATAGCTTCAATGATTGAGTCTACTTTTGCATTAAAATCAGAACGGAATTTCTTGTAGTAACCTTTTACATTTCCCGGTTCGGTATGGCTGATACGGCTGATGAATTCATCTTGCATTTTCAGAATTTCACCCATTAGTTCATCGGCTTTCTTCTTGTCTGTTCCGGGTACATACAGACTGTTCATAAGGCATTCGGCGAATAATTCACCGGCAATATAATTGACGTTCTTTTTCAATGCTTTTCTACTTGCCATAATCTTTACTTTTTATGTGAATGAATAGTGTTATTTTCGGTAAAGATAGTGTTTTTCTTCATGAGTTGAGTGGAAAAATGAAAATTTATGTGTTTTTAATGAGAAATAGTTCGTGGAATAATTCTACATTTGTGGAGATTTTCTACAATGTGAGTGTGGAAAGCAGGTGGAATATTACTACTTATATCTATGTTCATGTCTGATAACTAAACTATTATATAATAAAGAATACCCTTTGTCCTGCTTTGGCATTGCGTTTGCTTTGAAATGGGAAATAGGGTTAAATTAAATAAACAAACAAGCATGAGACTATTTTTTACAAAAAAAGAATTAAAGCTGAGAAAGAAACGGGTGATAATGATGATAGCCTGCATGACAGTGCTGCTTGCCGGTTATCTGATATTGACTTGGCCCAAGAAAATTCAGCCGGAATTACCTACTGTTATTGTAGAACCTGCCGAAGTGGGTGATGTGGAAATTTTTGGTGAGTATGTAGGGCGTATACGTGCACAACAGTTTGTGGAAGTCCGTGCACGTGTGGAAGGCTATTTGGAGAGTATGCTTTTTGCCGAAGGGACGTATATAACTAAAAACCAGGTTTTATTTGTTATCAATCAAGACCAATATCGTGCAAAGGCTGACAAGGCCCGTGCACAGTTAAAGAAAGATGAAGCGCAGGCGTTGAAAGCCAAACGGGATTTGGAACGTATTCGTCCTTTGTATGCACAGAATGCTGCCAGTCAGCTGGATTTGGATAATGCGCAGGCTGCTTATGAAACAGCCGAGGCTTCTGTTGCTATGAGCCAGGCCGATCTGGACCAGGCGGAATTGGAACTGGGGTATACCATTGTGCGTTCTCCGCTATCAGGGCATATCAGTGAAAGAAATGTGGACTTGGGAACATTGGTAGGTCCCGGGGCTAAATCATTGCTTGCTACCATAGTAAAAAGTGATACGGTATTGGTAGATTTCAGCATGACCGCATTGGACTATCTTAAAAGCAAAGAGCGCAATATAGAGATAGGCCGTCAGGATTCTACCCGCTCTTGGCAGCCTAATATCACGATTACTTTGGCTGATAATACTGTTTATCCTTACAAAGGTTATGTCGATTTTGCAGAACCGCAGGTTGACCCGCAAACCGGTACGTTCTCCGTTCGTGCCGAAATGCCTAATCCGAACAGAGTATTGCTGCCCGGACAGTTTACGAAAGTAAAACTGTTGTTGGACGTACGCGAAGGTGCTGTGGCAGTTCCTCAAAAGGCCGTTACCATTGAGAAAGGCGGTGCTTATATATATGTAATGCGCCGCGATTCGACAGTTGAAAAGCGCTTCATTGAATTAGGACCTGAGTTTGGTAACAATATGGTTGTTGAACGCGGACTGGCGGCAGGCGAGCAGGTAGTGACGGAAGGTTTCCATAAACTTACTCCGGGAATGAAAGTGCGTGCACAAGCAGCTGCTCCCAAAAAGGAAGATGAGCAGCCGGCAGATTCTCTGAATAAGAAAGCCGCTTCTGAGAATAAAGAAAAGGATAAGAATCTCTCAAAGTAAAATAACAGTATGAAAGTAAGTTTCTTTATAGACCGCCCTGTATTCTCGGCGGTGATATCGATTGTGATTGTAATTGTCGGTATCATCGGTCTGACTATGCTTCCGGTGGATCAATACCCACAGATAACACCGCCCGTTGTGAAAATCAGTGCATCCTATCCGGGGGCAAGTGCGCTGACTGTGTCACAAGCAGTGGCGACTCCTATCGAACAGGAAATAAACGGTACTCCGGGTATGTTGTACATGGAGTCCAACAGTTCCAATTCCGGTGGCTTTTCGGCAACCGTGACCTTTGATGTATCTGCCGATCCGGATTTAGCTGCCGTGGAAATTCAAAACCGTATAAAGCTGGCGGAAAGCCGTTTGCCTGCGGAAGTCATTCAGAATGGTATTTCGGTAGAAAAGCAGGCTCCCAGCCAGCTGATGACAATCTGTTTGACTTCCAATGATCCGAAATTCGACGAAATCTATCTGAGCAACTTTGCTACTATTAACGTACTCGACCTTTTACGCCGTATTCCCGGTGTGGGACGTGTGTCTAATATCGGTAGCCGTTACTATGCCATGCAAATCTGGGCTATGCCAGACAAACTGGCAAATTTCGGATTGACTGTTCAGGATTTGCAGAATGCTTTGAAAGACCAGAACCGCGAATCGGCTGCCGGTGTTTTGGGACAGCAACCGGTGCAAGGTTTGGACATTACAATTCCTATTACAACGCAAGGTCGTTTGAGCTCGGCAAAGCAGTTTGAGGATATTGTGGTCCGTGCCAATGCCAATGGGTCTATTATTCGTCTTCGCGATGTGGCCAGAGTGTCACTTGAAGCTTCCTCATATAGTACGGAAAGTGGTATTAACGGTGAAAATGCGGCAGTTCTCGGCATTTATATGCTTCCGGGTGCCAATGCTATGGAAGTGGCGGACAACGTGAAGAAGGCAATGGAAGAAATCAGTGCGAACTTTCCTGAAGGAATGAGTTACGAGATACCTTTTGACATGACTACCTATATTTCGGAGTCTATCCACGAGGTGTATAAGACATTGTTCGAAGCATTGGTTCTTGTGGTATTGGTAGTGTTCCTTTCACTGCAAAGCTGGCGTGCTACTTTGATACCTGTTGTTGCAGTGCCTATTTCTTTGATCGGTACTTTCGGTTTCATGCTTATTTTCGGTTTCTCGCTGAATATATTGACATTGTTGGGATTGATTCTTGCTATTGGTATTGTCGTGGATGATGCTATTGTGGTAGTGGAGAATGTGGAACATCTGATGGAAACGGAAAAACTCTCTCCTTATGAAGCAACGAAAAAAGCAATGAACGGTTTGGCAAGTGCTTTGATTGCAACCTCATTGGTGCTCTGTGCCGTATTTGTTCCGGTAAGCTTCCTGAGCGGTATCACCGGACAATTATATCGCCAGTTTACTATTACCATTGCTGTATCGGTATTGCTTTCTACAGTTGTGGCACTGACGCTTAGCCCCGTGATGTGTTCGCTTATCCTGAAGCCCGACAGCGGAAAGAAAAAGAATATCGTGTTCCGTAAGATTAACGAATGGTTGAATATCAGTAATCATAAGTATATTGGTGTTATCAGCCGCGTTATCAAGCATCCCAGACGTTTGATGAGTGCATTCGGTATGGTATTGATAGCTATTTTCATCATTCACCGTCTGATTCCTACCAGTTTCTTGCCGGTGGAAGACCAGGGATATTTTAAAGTGGAGTTGGAACTGCCGGAAGGTTCTACTTTGGAACGTACCCGTATCGTGACCGATCGTGCCGTGCAGTATCTGGAGCAGAATCCGTATGTGGCTTATGTGCAGAATGTAACGGGTAGCAGTCCGCGTGTAGGAAGCAATCAGGCGCGCAGTGAGTTAACTGTTATATTGAAGCCCTGGGAGGAACGCAAAAATACCACTATCAATAAGATTATGGAGAAAGTGGAAAAGGATTTGAGGGAATACCCCGAATGTAGAGTCTATCTTTCTACTCCTCCTGTAATCCCGGGATTGGGAACATCCGGTGGCTTTGAAATGCAGCTTGAGGCACGTGGGGAAGCTACTTTTGAAAATCTGGTACAGGCAGCGGATACTTTGATGTATTATGCTCAGAAACGCAAGGAATTGACAGGGCTTTCTTCTTCTTTGCAGTCTGAGATTCCGCAACTCTATTTTGATGTAGACCGTGACAAGGTGAAGATGCTGGGAGTGCCGTTGGCAGATGTGTTCTCTACGATGAAAGCTTATACGGGTTCCGTATATGTGAATGACTTTAATATGTTCAATCGTATATATAAGGTATATATTCAGGCTGAAGCTCCGTATCGTGAGCACAAAGAGAACATTAATCTGTTCTTTGTAAAAGCAGCTAATGGTGCGATGGTTCCGTTAACCTCGTTGGGTAATGCATCCTATACAACCGGTCCGGGTAGTATTAAACGTTTCAATATGTTTACTACTGCAGTTATTCTCGGTTCGGCGGCACAGGGGTACAGTTCCGGCCAGGCTATGGAGATTATGGAACAGATAGCGCGCGAACATTTACCGGATAATATAGGTGTTGAGTGGAGCGGACTTTCTTATCAGGAGAAGAAAGCCGGTGGGCAGACCGGACTGGTGCTGACGTTGGTATTCCTCTTCGTATTCCTGTTCCTGGCAGCACAATACGAAAGCTGGACTGTGCCTATTGCTGTATTGCTTTCGTTGCCGGTAGCTGCATTGGGAGCTTATTTGGGCGTTGCTGTATGTGGCTTGGAAAATGATATTTATTTCCAGATTGGTTTGGTAATGTTGGTGGGACTTGCAGCAAAAAATGCTATCCTTATCGTTGAGTTTGCCAAAGTACAGGTGGATAATGGAGGAGATTTGGTGCAGTCGGCCATTCATGCCGCCCAACTCCGTTTCCGTCCTATATTGATGACTTCACTTGCCTTTGTATTGGGTATGCTTCCTATGGTTCTTGCAAGCGGACCGGGATCTGCAAGCCGTCAGGCAATAGGTACGGGAGTTTTCTTTGGAATGATTTTTGCCATTGTATTCGGCATTGTGCTTGTGCCTTTCTTCTTTGTTTTGATTTATAAGGCAAAGGAAAAAGTGCAACACAAAATCAAAAAAGATTGATGATAACATTGTAAATGAATTCTGATTACACGCTTATGAAAAAAAAGAATATATATATACTTCTGTTGCTCGCCCCGGTTCTTTTTGCATCGTGCAAGGTAGGCAAAAGCTATGTCCGTCCCGAAATGGCATTGCCCGACAGTTTGATGCAACAGCAGGACAGCATCAGCATTGCCGATGAGCAGTGGCAGGCTGTTTATACAGACAATACTTTGCGTAATCTGATAGCACGCGCATTGGAGTATAATAAAGATATGCTCGTTGCGGCCGCTCGCGTGAAAGAAATGGCGGCCCAGAAACGTATCAGCGTAGCTAATCTACTTCCCCAGTTGAATGGGAAAATAGAGGCAGAGCGTGAAGTTGAAAACTATGGCGGACATAGCCGCGATGTGGGTAACAGCTATGAAGCAAAGGCTCTTTTGTCGTGGGAACTTGACCTTTGGGGAAATCTGCGTTGGAAAAAAGTAGCTGCCGTAGCCGATTATCTGCAAAGTGTAGAATCACAGCGTGCCTTGCGTATGACAATTGTTGCGGAAGTGGCGCAGGCATATTACGAGCTGGTAGCACTCGATACAGAATTGGAAATTGTCCGTCAGACACAAAAGGCTCGTGAAGAAGGTGTGCGTCTTGCAAGAATCCGTTTTGAAGGCGGACTTACTTCGGAGACATCTTATCAGCAGGCGCAAGTAGAGTTGGCGCGTACAGCTACGCTTGTTCCGGATCTGGAACGTAAGATTTCCATCAAGGAGAATGACATAGCTTTTCTTGCCGGTGAATTTCCTACACGTATAGAGCGCAGCCGCTTTTTGGAGGAGTTGGATGTGCCGGAATCTTTACCTGTAGGATTGCCGTCCGGCTTATTGGAACGTCGTCCTGACATTCGTGCTGCGGAGCAGCAGCTTATAGCTGAACATGCTCGTGTGAAAGTGGCCTATACCAATATGTTCCCTCGGTTGTCGCTGACCGGTCAGTTTGGATTGGAGAGTGATGTCTTGTCAAACTTCCTTCAGTCGCCTTATTCATTGTTGAACGGAGCAGTATTGACTCCGCTTTTCAATTGGGGTAAGAACCGGGCTGCTCTAAAGGCACAGAAAGCTTCGTTTGAGGCGGAAGTTCATAGCTATGAGAAAACGGTGCTGAATGCTTTTAAAGAGGCTAAGAACGCAATTGTGGACTTCAACAAAATAAAGGAAGTGTATCAGTTACGTCTCAAATTGGAACGTTCAGCCAAAACGTACGTGGATTTAGCGCAGTTGCAATATATTAATGGTGTTATTAATTATATGGACGTGCTTGATGCCCAGCGTGGATATTTCGATGCCCAGATTGGTGTCAGCAATGCAATCCGTGACGAACTGATAGCAGTGGTAAATGTTTATAAGGCTTTGGGTGGAGGCTGGCAGATAGAAGAATAAGTTTGCATTATTTCTTCATTCAGTTTGCATTTCTTGCGGAAAAGAGCGAAATTTGCGACGCTTTTAAACGAAACTTTATTAACACCTTTAAATATTTAAGAGAAATGACTAAAAGTGCATTGCAAATTGCAAGGGCTGCTTATCAGCCCAAACTTCCGAAAGGGCTGACAGGTACTGTAAAAGCAGTGGCCGGCGCAGCTACCCAGTCGGTTGCCGATCAGGAAGAAATCAAGAAATTGTTTCCCAATACTTATGGGATGCCTTTGATTAAGTTTGAAAATACCGATGAAACCGTTGATTTCCCTGCTATGAATGTGGGTGTAATTCTTTCCGGTGGTCAGGCTCCCGGTGGTCACAATGTGATATCCGGTATTTTTGACGGTATTAAAAAGTTGAACAAAGATAGCAAACTGTACGGTTTCATTCTTGGTCCCGGTGGTTTGGTAGACCATAACTATATGGAACTGACGGCCGATATCATCGATGAATATCGTAATACCGGTGGTTTCGATATCATAGGTTCAGGCCGTACCAAATTGGAGAAAGAGGAACAGTTTGAAAAAGGACTGGAAATCTTGAAAGAATTGAATATCAAAGCACTGGTTATTATCGGTGGTGACGATTCTAATACAAATGCCTGCGTATTGGCTGAGTATTATGCTGCGAAGAATTGCGGTGTACAGGTTATCGGGTGTCCGAAAACTATTGATGGTGACTTGAAGAACGAAATGATTGAAACTTCTTTCGGATTCGATACAGCTTGCAAAACGTATGCCGAAGTAATCGGTAATATCCAGCGCGACTGTAACTCGGCACGTAAGTACTGGCATTTCATAAAACTGATGGGACGTTCCGCTTCACATATCGCTTTGGAATGTGCATTGCAGGTACAGCCTAATATCTGTATTATCTCCGAAGAAGTTGAAGCTAAGGATATGTCTTTGGATGATATCGTAACAGGTATCGCTCAGGTGGTGGCTAATCGTGCCGCACAGGGCAATAACTTCGGTACGGTTCTTATCCCCGAGGGCTTGGTTGAGTTCATCCCCGCTATGAAACGTCTTATCGCTGAGTTGAATGATTTCCTGGCTGCCAATGCAGAGGAATTCTCTCAGATTAAGAAATCACACCAACGCGACTATATCATCCGCAAACTTTCTCCGGAAAATGCCGCTATCTATGCCAGTCTTCCCGAAGGTGTAGCGCGTCAGTTGTCATTGGATCGCGACCCGCACGGAAACGTACAGGTATCTCTCATTGAAACGGAGAAACTGTTGTCCGAAATGGTAGCTGCCAAATTGGCTCAGTGGAAAGAAGAAGGCAAATATGTAGGTAAGTTCGCTGCACAGCATCACTTCTTCGGTTATGAAGGACGTTGCGCTGCTCCGTCTAATTTCGATGCCGACTACTGCTACTCTTTGGGTTATGCGGCATCTGCGCTGATTGCTAACGGTAAGACCGGTTACATGTCTTCCGTACGTAATACTACAGCTCCTGCCGAAGAGTGGATTGCAGGTGGTGTGCCTATTACAATGATGATGAATATGGAACGTCGTCACGGCGAAATGAAACCGGTTATCCAGAAAGCTTTGGTAAGACTGGACGGTGCTCCTTTCAAAGCATTTGCCGCTCAGCGTGAGCGTTGGGCTGTGGAAACAGACTATGTTTATCCGGGTCCTATCCAATACTTCGGTCCTGCCGAAGTTTGCGACCAGCCTACCAAGACTTTGCAACTGGAACAAGGTAGATAAAATCTTATAGCTAATTGCTGCATTTGCAGTAATTGGCTATGTAGAACACAAATTACACAAGAGTTGCGCAAATCCGAATTTGTGTAATCTGTGTAGTTTGTGTTTTATTTTTGATAGATATTTGTTACTTCAATATACTTGAATGCCTTCTAAAAACAGTACAGTTTCCCGGCGTAAACCTGTATCCCGTCGTACTTCTTCTCGAAAAAAGAATCAGACGGTGTCTCGTCCCATGCCTGTATGGTTGCGTAATTTATTGGCATTTTGTATAATAGCGGTATTTTCAGCAGGATTCTATTGGTTCTTTATCCGTCCTTATGCTTATCGTTGGAAACCTTGTTACGGTTTAAAGGGCTACGGCGTATGCATGCCTTGCAACTATGAGGTGCATGGCATTGATATTTCCCACTATCAGGGTATTATAGATTGGGATAAGCTCCTTCATAATAAAGAAGCGAAATTTCCCATACATTTTATCTTTATGAAAGCTACCGAAGGGGGCGATTATGGCGATGAAACTTTTGTAGAAAATTTCAGTCAGGCACGGAAATACGGTTTTATCCGAGGAGCTTATCATTATTTCCTACCCAAGACAGATGCGCATAAGCAGGCTGACTTTTTTATTAGTACAGTACACTTGTCAAAAGGAGACCTTCCCCCCGTTCTTGATGTGGAAACTACGGGTAAGAGATCTCCTCTGGAACTGAAATCTGCCGTTAAAACCTGGCTCGACAGAGTAGAGGCGCATTACGGCGTAAAACCGATTCTTTACACTTCCTATAAATTTAAGAAACGTTATCTCAACGACTCCATATTCAACGCTTATCCTTACTGGATAGCCCATTATTACGTTGATTCCGTGAAGTACGAGGGCAAATGGCATTTTTGGCAACATACCGATGTAGGTAATGTCCCCGGCATTGAAGAAGAAGTCGATCTGAATGTTTTTAACGGCACGTTGGAAGAATTGGTTGGTATGACCCTGCAATAGCTTGCTTTCCGTTTTCTTCCTTTTATCGTTGTGTCATAATACAAACTTTACTGCGGCCCAACGGTTTTTTTCCTTATGATGTACGAAGCGCAGTCCGTTATGCTCCGCTTCGGCCTGTATTACAGGAATATCATCTACATAAAAACCGCTCATATATAGTTCCGACCCCGGATGCATGCAACTTACATATCGTTTCATGTCGTTCAGCAGGATGTTACGGTTGATGTTGGCTATGATTACATCAAAAGGTTCTTGGTCTTTCAATAGAGAAGCGTCTCCTTGAAAAACGGATATACGGTCTACTCCATTTAGCTCAATGTTTTCAAGAGAGTTGCGTACGCACCATTCATCTATATCGACGGCTGTACAGGGCGCAGCACCGCGCATACGTGCCAATATGGCGAGAATGGATGTTCCGCATCCCATATCAAGCAAAGATTTGCCTTGGAGATCGTTATCCAGCAATTCACCGATAATGAGACTGGTCGTTTCGTGGTGTCCTGTACCGAATGCCATTTGAGGGTTGATGACTATATCGTATTCAGCTTGAGGGATGTCGCGATGGAATGTGCTGTGGATGACACAGCGGTCGCCAATGATAATGGGCTGGAAGAAATTCTTTTCCCATTCTTCATTCCAGTCTTTGTCTTCCGCTTCTTGGTAAGCATATTCTACCTGTGTATCAGGTAAGGGAAAATCGGCAAGAGCTTCTTTGAGGACAGTTTCATTGTATAAATCTTTTTGAATGTAGGCGGCAATCCCGTCTGTTTGCTCTACAAAACTCTCAAAACCAGCTTCACCCAGCACTGCCGATAAGACATCGTTGACGATTTCCGTGCAGGGAGTGGTATGGAATGTAAATTCTAAATATTTCATTGGAATATAATTGTTTGTTAAATGCAAAAGGCAGGTATAGGAGAAAATCCTATTTCTGCGTATATTTGTTTTGGATACAAAGATAGGTGCATTTAGGGAAATCCCTATAAATCTTTGGGGAAAATCTTCTGTATAGAGTAAATCCCTGCGTTATCTTTGTGGTGTGAAAAAGTATGGAATTGTAAACCCATAAACCAAATAAATATGAAAAAGATTGTTTTTTTATCGCTTTTTGCATTGTGTCTTCCGTGGGCACTTTCAGCTCAAAGTGTAGATGACGACCTTTACTACGTTCCTTCCAAGAAAAAAGAGGAAAAGACGGAGAAGAAAAAAACTCCGGCTGCCGATGCGGTTGTAGTAAAGACAAATGCTCCGACTACGGTTTATGCGTCGCCGGGCAATACGACCATTGTAGTGAAAGACCGTAAAGGGAATATTCGTGATGTAGACGAGTATAATCGTCGGTATGACTCTAAAGACTATGACTTTTCACAAGAGAATGATACGCTTTATATAGACGAAAAAGAAGACGATGGCCTGGATGGAGAATGGGTGAACGGTTTTGACGGTTCGGAAGATGATTATGAATATGCCACGCGCATTATCCGTTTCCGCAATCCACGCTATGCCATCAGTATCAGCAGCCCGCTTTACTGGGATGTAGTTTATGGTCTGAATCCATGGGACTGGAATGTATATACGGACGGATTGTACGCATATGCATTTCCTACCTTCACCAACCGTTTGTGGTGGGATTGGCGCTATAACTCTTTCGGTTGGGGCGGCTATCCCTATTATGGCTGGGGTTGGAACAGTTGGTATGGTCCGGGCTGGGGCTTTGGCTGGAGCGTAAGCTGGGGCGGCTGGTATGGAGGTGGCTGGTGGGGACATCACCACTATCATCATCACTGTTATCCCGGTGGCGGTTATTGGCCGCGTAATACATATACCTATCGCCGTTCTTCGGGAGCAAGCAGTTATAGAAATTCTTCTTCTACGGTTCGCAGGACCGGTTCGGCTGTCCGTTCAGGTGTGTCATCCTATAGAAGAGACGGACAAAGCGGTACGACCACCAGACGCGTGGTAGGTACACGTCCGTCGGGTACACGCAGTGGGGTAACTACCCGTACAGATGCCGCCTCTACCCGGCGCAGGGTATATACCCGTCCAAGCAGTACGCGGGTAGGTTCTTCAGCTTCAGGAGTGCAGGGAAGTAGTAGCCGTGTACATGCTACAGGTGTAAGACGTTCCGCAGCCGGAAGTCCTTCTACTTACAACAGGGGCAGTTCTGCATCGTCAACACGCAATTATTCAACCGGTAACAGTAGTAGCCGTCGCTCTTATACGCCTGTGCAAAACAACTCTTCCACCCGTAGTTATTCTTCGGGAGGCGGTAGCAGTTCACGCAGTTATTCCGGCGGTGCTACCCGTTCGTCAGGTGGTGGTTCTTCAAGAAGAAGATAGGTATAGTATTCAATAGAAAAAGATGAGTAGGATATGAAAAAAATTATAACTTTAGCTGTTTTGGGGATGTTGGGTGCAGTTCCGGTAAGTGCACAGACCGTGTACGATGCAGCCAACATCGCAAACAAGGATTTAAATGGTACAGCACGCTTTGTAAGTATGGGCGGGGCTATGGGTGCGTTGGGCGGAGATATTTCCACTATTGCTACAAACCCTGCCGGTATAGGTATTTATCGCAGTAATGATGCAATGCTGTCATTCAGTCTTTCTTCTTATGGTACTGAAAGTAATTATATGGGAAGTAAGATGAATGCAGACAAGATGAAAACCTCATTTGATAATGCCGGTTTTGTTATTTCTTCAAAGATAGGCAATGCTACGGCTTTACGTTATGTGAATTTCGGCTTTAATTATCATAAGGCGAAGTCTTTTTATAAGAATATGTCGATGGGAGGTAATTTAGGCGATTATACGCAAACGGATTATATGGCGGCACAAGCCGGAGGAATAAAGGACTGGTCGGGCAATATTTATACAGATCCGGAAGTAGGATGGCTATCCGCATTGGGATATGACAGTTATCTGATAACCGACTTTATTGCCCACAACGGACAGGGAGATGTCCCTTCCGGTTACGTTCCCTATATGAAAAACGGGACTCAGGTAAAGAATCTGAACGGTGATTTAATGTATATCACTCCGGGTGAATATGGAGGAATGTTTTTAGGAGGAAATGGCAATTTCCGGTCGGAAGAGCGTGGCGGAATTGAACAATATGATTTCAATATTTCATTCAATATTAATGACCGGGTATATTTAGGCGTAACTGTGGGGGCTTATGCCATAGATTACAATAAATATACTTTTTATAGTGAAGATTATTTGGATAATGCCGGAAATAGCATCGGACAGAATTATAACCTGCAGAGCTGGAACAAGATACACGGTTCGGGTTTTGATGTGAAATTCGGAGCCATCGTGCGTCCTTTCGAATATTCCCCTTTGAGGATTGGATTAGCCATTCATACACCGACCTATTATAATTTGGATTATAAGACAAATGCCCGTCTGGAGTCGAATGTCTTGAATGATTTGGATATAGCTAACGAGTCGGGTATAGGAAGCGGTGTGATCGGTCAATATACTGTGGATACTTATGATATAATGAATGGAGACATGGTGCGTCAATTCCACTTGCAGACACCATGGACGTATAATGTAAGTTTGGGATATACTGTAGGTTCCAGTTTGGCTTTAGGGGCAGAGTATGAATATCAGGACTATTCGTCCATGAAATTCAAGGACCAGGAAGGCTATTCCGATACATTTGGGTACGAAAACAGTACTACTTCTATGCTGAAAGGGGTGAGCACCATTCGTTTGGGAGCCGAATATAAAGTGATTCCTCAGTTTGCTTTGCGTGCAGGATACAATTATACCTCTGCCATTTTCAATAGTGATGCATATAAGGATTTGCCTTATAACTCAATTCAGACGGATACGGATTTTGCAAATACCAAAGCTTTGAGTAACTATACAGTGGGTCTCGGTTACAGAGGGGCTATGTTTTATGCTGATTTGGCATATAAGTTCTCTTCATACAAGGAAGATTTCTATCCGTTCATTAATGCCTATGAAGATGGAGGCCAGTTAGTGATAGGCTCTCCTGAAGCGACGAAAGTAAAAAATACCCGAAGCCAGGTGCTGCTGACCTTAGGTTTACGTTTTTAAGGGGAAGTGATTCCCCGTTACCGATAAAAAAAGACTTGCAGAAATTTCTTCTGCAAGTCTTTTTTATATTCTACCGTATTGTTTCGGATTATTTCTTGAAATAGCGGTTGTACAGACCTTCGAAACCTTTACCGTGACGAGCTTCGTCTTTAGCCATTTCATGAACTGTGTCATGGATAGCATCCAGATTCAATGCTTTGGCACGTGTAGCGATACGCTTCTTGTCTTCGCAAGCGCCTGATTCTGCATTCATTCTCTTTTCAAGGTTAGTCTTGGTATCCCATACGCAGTCACCCAGCAATTCAGCAAATTTTGCAGCGTGTTCTGCTTCTTCCCATGCGTAACGCTTGAAAGCTTCAGCTACTTCAGGATAGCCTTCGCGGTCTGCCTGGCGGCTCATTGCAAGGTACATACCTACTTCCGTGCATTCGCCCATGAAGTGGTTGTTCAAATCCTTAATCATTTCGTCATCGCAACCTTTGGCTACGCCAATAACATGTTCGTCAGCAAAAACCAACGGACCGCCTGCCTGTGCTTCTTCTACTTCAACGAATTTGCTTGCAGGAGCTTTACACAAAGGACATTTCTCAGGAGCTGCGTCTCCTTCATATACGTAACCGCAGACAGTACATCTAAACTTTTTCATTTTACTTCAGATTTTAATTAGTTGAATTAGTTATTCGTTATTTTGGTTAAATATTCATTTCCCAGACAACTTTTGCAGATACCTTTATAGTAATAATGGACTTCTTGCACTTCGTGTCCGTTCATATCCATTTCTTCCACCTGTTTAATGTTGGCATTGCATTCCAAATCATATATTTTTCCGCAATGTTTGCATAAGAAATGGGCATGAGGAGTGGTATCTGCATCATAGCAGGTATTCCGTTCGTCAATTGTCAATGTCTGTGCAGCACCTTGTTCACTAAGTAATTTTAAAGTGTTGTAAACAGTTGTTTTAGACAATGTGGGAATGGAAGGGGCAAGTGCCGTATAAATTTCATCCACCGTGGGATGTGTACGATGCTCCATCAGATAAGTCATAATGGCTATGCGCTGTACCGAGGGCTTAATGTTATGATTTTGCAATCGTTTTACTACATCCATATCATCTGCAATTCAAACTTGTAATAATTACATTTTTAATTCTCTTGCAAAGATAGGCACTTCTTTTGTTTATCCAAAAGATTTTAGATATTTTTTATCAGAAAGTGCGGCTATGCAAAGTGAAAAGGCTGATTCTTTTGTGTTTATTGATAAATTGCCGTATTTTTGCACCCTAATATTAATAGGATTCATATATGAATTACGGATATGTTAAAGTGGCGGCATCTGTACCCCGTGTTAGAGTGGCGGACTGTAAGTTCAATGCCGGACAGATTGAAAAAGAGATAATCATTGCCGATGGGAAAGGAGTGCAGATAATTGCCTTTCCGGAGTTGTGCATTACCGGATATACCTGTGGTGACCTTTTTGCCCAGCAACTTCTGCTTGAAGAGGCTGAAATGGGGCTGATGCAGATTTTGAACAATACCCGTCAGATGGATATTATATCCATTCTCGGTATGCCCGTGCCTTTGAACGGTGTACTGCTGAATACTGCGGTGGTTATACAGAAAGGTAAGATATTGGGAGTTGTTCCTAAAACTTATCTTCCGAATTATAAAGAGTTTTACGAAAAGCGCTGGTTTACTTCTGCGTGTGAAGTTTCGGAAACGACAGCCCGTTTGTGCGGGCAAATAGTCCCCATGGGGCGGAATCTGCTTTTCGAGACGGCGGATACAACCTTCGGAATTGAAATCTGTGAGGACTTATGGGCTCCGATTCCGCCGAGTTCTTCTTTGGCATTGCAAGGAGCGGAAATTCTTTTCAACCTTTCGGCAGACAATGAAGGGATAGGCAAGCATGCTTACTTGCGTTCGCTTATCAGCCAGCAGTCGGCACGTTGTATCGCAGGGTATGTATTCAGTTCATGCGGTTTTGGCGAGTCTACTACAGACGTGGTGTTTGCAGGTAACGGATTAATTTACGAGAACGGTACGTTGCTGGCAGGCAGCGAGCGTTTCTCGTTCGAGGAACAGGTCGTTATCAGTGAGATTGACGTGGAGCATATACGTACGGAACGCCGGGTGAACACTACATTTGCAGCCTGTCGCGCCAATTGTGCACCGGAAGTGCCGGTGCGTGTCTCTACGGAATATGTCAATTCCAAAGATTTGAATCTGACCCGTGTTTTCGATCCGCATCCGTTTGTTCCTCAAGGAGCAGCGTTGGACGAGCGTTGTGAGGAGATATTCTCCATACAGGTGTCGGGATTGGCGCAACGTTTGCTGCATACCAATGCCAAGAGTGCGGTGGTAGGCATATCCGGTGGTCTGGATTCCACACTGGCATTGCTGGTTTGTGTGAAAACATTCGATAAACTGGGTTGGAACCGTAAAGGAATTATCGGCGTGACTATGCCGGGATTCGGTACTACCGACCGCACCCATACCAATGCGGTGGACTTAATGGCATCATTAGGCGTAACCATGCGCGAGGTCAGCATAAAGGATGTCTGCATCCAGCACTTCAAAGATATAGACCATGATATCAACGTACACGATGTGGTGTATGAAAATTCACAGGCGCGTGAGCGTACGCAGATATTGATGGATATTGCCAACCAGACCTGGGGGATGGTGGTTGGCACCGGCGACCTCTCGGAACTTGCCTTAGGCTGGGCTACGTACAACGGCGACCATATGTCTATGTACGGTGTTAACGGAAGTATCCCCAAAACATTGGTGAAACATTTGGTGAAGTGGGTGGCGGAGAATGACATTGATGAGACGTCGCGGGCCACATTATTGGATATTGTGGACACCCCTATCAGTCCGGAACTCATACCGGCGGATGAAAACGGAAATATCAGGCAGATTACGGAAGACCTTGTAGGGCCGTACGAACTGCATGATTTTTTCTTATATTATTTTCTTCGTTGCGGTTTCCGTCCTTCCAAGATTTTCTTCCTTGCTGCACGTACGTTTAAAGATGTTTATGATGAAGAGACTATAAAGAAGTGGTTGCAGACTTTTTGCCGTCGCTTCTTTAACCAGCAGTTCAAGCGTTCCTGTTTGCCCGATGGCCCTAAGGTAGGAAGTATTTCTATCAGTCCGCGCGGTGACTGGCGGATGCCGAGCGATGCTTCTTCAGAAATGTGGCTGAAGGAAGTTGAAAAGATTTGAGAATTAAGCATTGAAAGCTAAAAGGTCGTGTCAAAAAGAAATTATCAGGTTCTTTTTGACACGACCTTTTAGCTTTCAGCGTTTAACTTTTTAGTAGTATCTCTTATATATTTTCTGGTACTCTTTTCCTTTTTTGAATCTTTCCAGCCAGGCATTCAGGCTGTCCAAGAGTACGGGAGACTGCTTGCTCACTCCCCATGAGTAGAATTGGGTGAAGCTGATAGCCGTATTTATGTCTATCTGCGGCAGACTGTCGGCTGCTGCGCGAGCGATGCTTTCTTCGCATACGGCATAATCGATATCGCCATGTGCGACAAGGGCGATAAGTTGTTCGGAACCATACTTTTCTACTTCCTTAATATATATGGTATCACCGATTTCGTTTCCTAAATTACGGATGCGCAGGATGGAAGGCGACCCTTCTACCACATTCAGCGTCTTTCCCGCTAAGTCCAATTGGCTTTTGATAAACAGGGAATCGTCGGGAGAGTCTGTTTTCCGTTGTACCAATACTTGCCTGTTCAGAACAATCGGAGAGGTCAGAAGCAAGGAGTCCTTTAATTCGCTGGTTGCTAAAATTCCATAGGCTATGACATCGAACCTGCCGTTTGCCAGACCTTCCAGACGTTCGTTAAAACTCATTTCGGGAGTAATGGCTACCTGCAGACCGTGATCACGGGCAAAAGCCTCTATTAATTCGTAATGAAATCCGGACAGGGTGTCTCCGTCCACATAAAAGCTGATGGAGTTATATTCCGTAGCGGCATGGAGCGTACCGTCTGCTGCTATTTCGGCATAATCGCGCGGATGTCCTTTACGGATTTCCTTTTTGGGCAATATAAATGTGGCAACGACTGCGGCTATTGCCCCCAGGATGATATATTTTGATAATTTACTCTTTTTCATAGTTGAAAGACGGCATTAGTCGTAGAAATTCCATGAAATGCCAATCTTGAACAGACGCGGGTTTATAGGGTAGTGCGGCACAAGGAAATAATTGCCTTTACCCATTCCTGCATTAACGTGATACATCATGGCAAAGATGCGTGTCCGCTTCAAATGCAGATTGGCGTATACGTTTACAATCGGATAGCCGCCAATCTCCACCTGGTCATCTGCTGCTTGAAGATGGAACTGCTGAATGGCAGGAGTATAGGCAGGTGCATTGTATTTGGTAAAATACCGCACATCCGCACCAAGTTGTACAGTCAGCACTTTCTTGGCTATTTTGGCAAGCAGATACAGATTGTGATATAGCGAGAGCTGCGGCAAGGGCAATACCGTTTCATTGCTTGATTTCTGCCAGGTTACTTCGTTGTCCAAATGCAGGATGCCTAAGCGGAAATCCTGTTTCAGTGTAGCGGAGAGCACCTGTATATTACCGCTTTCCTGAGCGGGCATGGCATTTTGGTTGAAATAGGTGTAGTTCTTTATGTTCTCTACGCCGGCACGCAGATTGGTTTTCCAGCGGCTGATGTTCAGCTCGCCTTCCACGCGTGTACGGAACTCCTTGTCCATGTTTTCATTGTCCCAGTAGTAATGGTTGGAGTGATAATGACGCATATAGAAAGAGGGCAGCGTGTTGCTTACATAACCTCGTGCATAGAAGTTCACGGTATCCTTCCAGAGGCGGAAGTTCAAGTCGAGGTCGGCATTGACGCGGAACTGTCCGAGTGCCTTGTCCATGATGCCCACTTCACCGTTTACGTTGTAATGCAGTGTTTTACCCTGCCGTTTGGCCAGTTCGCCGCCAACGAATATCTCCTGTTCGTCGAAATTGGTTCGCGACAATGTGTCCATCAGCTCATAGCGGCTGAATTTATGCGATATATAGGCTGTCAGTCCGGCTTTGGCATACTTGTTGAAACCTTCGAGCAAAGCGATGCCGAATACGTTCTTTACACTGAAAGCCGTAGTAGAGTCCCTGCTGGCTACTTCGTTGAAGTAAGCGTTGGGGTATTGCCCTTCCGTCTCCTTGGCGGAAGAGAATTTATGACGCGCCCGTTCCACTTTCATGGTATGTATGAAGCTGGTGACGGGAACGAACTCTTCGGTTATAATGGTATCTTTGGCTAAAGGTACGCTGTCGTTGGCAACTGCTCTTTTTGGGGATTTGGCATCTTCCACAGTTGTGGTTTCACGTGTGAAGCCGAGGCGGTAACGGTGCGTCAGGTATACATAGAAATCTTTGTTCTTGTTTGACGTCTGTTCCAACTTAACCGGAATGGTGGTGGATTCGTATTCTTTCTTGCCTTCCGCCATATCTTCCGGGCGCGTGATGTAACGGTCGTCCTGAATACCGCCGTTTTCGTTCATCTTCATAGTGAAGTTGTTGTATACCGCCTGCATCTGGTATTTATTACCTATATAGCTGGCGAATATTCCGGCATTGAAGTTCGATGTGGACTGGTTCTGGTAGTATCCCCGTCCGTACAGATAGTCAATGTTGAAGCCGAACGCCAACCGCTTGTTGACGTTTACCGAGAAATAGGACTTGAAGCGTTCTTCACCGTTGACCTTATTTCCTGCTTTATAGTAGGTAAGATTGGTGAAAGGTACATTACTGTTGGTAAATTTCACTTCATCGGGGCGGACGAAGAAGCTGGAGAAGGGCTCCATGAAGATGGTCGGCTCGTTGTCTCTGCGTTCAAAGAAGATACGTGACATACGGGGGGAACCCAGATTACCCAGATAATTATAGTGTCCGTACATGCCTTCTACCAGATTGGTATTCTGGAAGTTCAGGTTGGCAGTATCGGCGGGGATAATAGTGCGGTTGCCCAATGTTTCACTCAAACGCCACATATAGAGTTTGGGCGGAAGGCTTTGGATTTCCGTATCGGTGCTGTCTTCCAGATTATCGGGTAATGTGTTGGGGTCTACCTGGTTGCCGAACTGGTCACGGCCTGTTACAGGATCCATACGGTTGAAAGGGTTTTGTGCCCCGACGCCCAAAATGCCTATAATAGATAGAAATATGTATGTCAGTACGATTCGTCTCATAATTAGGCGCAAAGATACAATAAAAAATTATTCGCTTACGGAATTCAGCCTTTTTTGCTTCTTTTTTACATTCGGCGTTTACAGGCAATCTCTTTCTTTTTGACGATAAAAATGAGATGGAAAGAATGTTTTTTCTTGTAAATGGAGCATTGTATGTGCCGGGTTATTTATATTTGCGCAGATATTATGATGAATTGTTACCTTTGTGGTGAGTGGGTGTCAAAGACTGTTTATATATACTTAAAATCCATATCTTATAACATGAAAACATTGTTTGTCCTTTTGGGGATGTTTATAATTTATCCTTGTTTATACGCTCAAGATGCGGAGTTGCAGGCTTGCCGGGAAGAGCTGGCACGCGGCATGAGTCAGAAGAACCGCGACAGCATTGCAGCGGCTTATTGTCATTTGGGAGAATACTACGCCTATCGCCAGGCGGACAGTACCCGGTATTATTGCGAACAGGGATTGAAATATGCCGCAACGGATAAAGCCGAGCCTTACCTTTACCTGTTGAATAATCTGGCAGACGCTTATTTTTCTTCGGGGCAGTTGGACGAATCGTTAAAGCGTTTCCGTTTTGTGCTCGAAGAAGCCGGACGTTTGCATTGGGACGAGGTCGAGATAGCTTCCGTGCTTTCCTCTGTCGGCGTGATATACCGTAGAAAGGAGATGCCCGATTCGGCGCTGGTGTGCTATAACCGGGCATTGGCGTTGCTTGATAATCGCGAGGCTTATGATGAACGGACACAGTTGCTGACGAGTATAGCCATTCTTTATACGAACACCGCCCGGCTGAAAGAAGGCGAATATTACATCCGGAAAGCATTGGAGGCATCGGAGAAGAGTGATGACATGGACATGGTGATGTATGCTGCCGCTACGGCGGGAAGTATTTTCACGCTGAGGGAAAATTATGCGGAAGCTGCCCAACTGCTTTATCCCGTACTTGCCAAAGCACGGGAGCAGCAGAAGCCGAGATTCGTACTGAAAATCATAGCGTATCTGTTGAGTGCCTATTACAGGCTGGACAATCGCGACTCCATCAATCATTACATGGCGGAAGGCGATAAAGTGGCGGCAGGACTGCCCGCTACCAATGCCGAGGTGCAGGGGTATCATGAAAGTCTGTGTGACATACTGACTAAAATGGGACGCTATGGCGAGAGCCTGCATATCCAGAAACGGATGCTGGCTGCGAGGGACAGCAGTTCGCAGACTCCCGTAGACCGGCTTTTTGAGAGAATGGCACGCAACTATGCCAGAATGAAAAACTATCCGGAAGCTATGGAGTATTACGCAAAGGCCTATCATACGGCAGACAGCCTGCATAAGGCAGAGGTGGAGACGGAATTGTCGGAACTCTCCATTAAATACGAGAACCAGGAAAAGGAACTTGAGATAGCGCGGCTCACTCAGCAGCATTTGGAACAGAAAGCTAAGACGATGCAATGGAGTGTGGCGGCAGTGGCGGCTTCTTCTGCTTTCCTGCTGCTGGCTGCCTATTATGTCTTCCGGCGGAAGCGCATCAGGAAAGAGGAGGAATTGAAACTTGCCCAAAGCTATATAGACGGTTTGGAGCGCGAACGTACGCGTCTTGCCAAGGATTTGCACGACGGTGTGTGCAACGACCTGCTTGGTATCGGTATGAATATGCAGTACATGCAGCCTACGGACGAATCGAAACGGGAGATTCTGGCTCTGCTGGAGCAGGTGCGCAGCGATGTACGCTGTATTTCTCACGAACTGATGCCGCCTAAGTTCCAGGTTACTACCCTTGCCGAGACGGTGAAGGCCTATGTGGAAGGGCTTGCCCTTCCTGCGTCGGTGCAACTTGCGTTCAGTAAGGAAAATGAAGAGATTCAATGGAGCCAAGTGCCCGAAGAGGTGTCTTATGAAGTTTATCGTATCATGCAGGAGTTGCTGTCCAATATCCTGAAACATTCCGGAGCGACGGAGATAGATGTGACTCTTACATTGAAACGGAAGTTGCTGACTCTGCAAATTTCAAATAACGGTAAAAATTACTGTGGTGACGAGGTGCGGGGAAAGGGCATCGGGTTTACTACCATTCAAGAACGCGCCAAAGCCGTCGGTGGTTTGTTTACCACGGATATTCAGGACGGAAGCCAAAAGTTCAAGCTTGAAATATCGTTATCCATTTAATGGAAAACCGGTATGCCGGAGAGTAAAATCACTATTTTTGATGATGCCGCATATTGATAAATGCTATTTCTTTGCAACATAATTCAGAACACAAAGATAGGTTGATGAAAGAAAGAGATATACGCATTTTGTTGGTGGATGACCATGATTTGGTGCTTCAAGGTTTGAAGCGGATAGTAGAATGTTCGCTACCGGAAATAAAAAACGTATGTACTGCATCGTCGGGACAGGAGGCATTGCATCTTATCGCATCTCAACGTTTCAATCTTTTCGTGCTGGATATGGAACTGCCCGATATATCCGGGATGGACATCATTGTGCGGATACGGGAGAAAGACCCGCGGGCACGCATCATTGTCAACACCATGCACGAAGAAATCTGGTTTATCAAAGATTTGATTCAGAGTGCAGTAGACGGTATCTTGTTTAAATCCATCGATTCTACGAAAATAGCCGAAGCCATTCGCCGGGTGCTGGATGGCGGAACTTACTATTGCCCTTATGCCGAGCATGTGCGTGCACAGATGCGGCGTTCGGACGAAGGGCGGCGTGAGGAACTGACCTTGCGCGAACTTGATGTACTGAAACGGATATCCGAGGGCAAGAACACGCAGGAAATAGCTCAGGAACTTTGTGTCTCTACCAATACGGTTGATACGCACCGCCGTCATCTGATGGACAAGCTGGATGCACGTAATGTGGCCGACCTCATTATGACAGCTATCTCCAAAGGGATAATCCCTATCCGTAAATGCTGACAACATTACTCATTTAAATAATTCAATAGTATGAAAAAGTTTACGGTTATAACTTTATTCGCAATGTTCTGCGGACTGGTTGTGTTGTCGGCATGCGGCGGTGGAGCCGCTTCGGGTTCGGCTGCAAGTAGCGATGCGCCTTTGGGCCGTGTGCCCGCAATATTTGCAGAGGTGGCTGCCAAGAAAAAAGCATTGGACGAAAGCTTGCGTAAGGAGGATGATTTGGACCGGTATCAGAAGAAACTGAAAGAGTTTGATGAATATGCTGCCAAGAGTTATCAGAAGGCGGCGGAAGAAGGCGAGAAACTTGTCGGACGTGAAATTGTCTGTACGGGAGATGTCTACCCTGATTTTCAGATAACGGGTGCTAAAGTGGCGGAATATCATGCCGGCAGAGAGGCGGGCAGTATAATTGTGAGGGTTACGGTCACTCCCAAACGGGATATTGTAGTACGTGAAACCAAACGTCAATGTGCCGAAGGCGAATATCCGCTGAAAGATACCCGTCTGTATTTCGCCTTGATGAAGGCCAACGACCATTTGATTGAACTCGGTCAGTTGAACCCTTTCAATGGTAATTCTTATAACAGCTCTTTGAAAGCCGAATATGCTCCCGGACGGATGGTTCAAGCCGGCGTACCTTGCCATAGCGAAGGAGCTCCGGTGTACATCAACTGCCATACCTACGACTTTACGGAATTTGCCAAGATTGTATTTCTGGCAGAGAAAGATTATATGGCTATACGTAAGCAGGCTTACGGCTTCTGATAGAAACAAACTTCTTTAATCTTAAAGGCAAACAACTATGAACAGGCTTTTAATGGCGGCGGCACTTATTGTGCTGGCAGCCTGTGGTGGCGTATCCACACAAAACGGCAACGGTACGGACAAAGAAGGACTGAACGGTAAAGTGCATAAGGTGCAAACCTTGATTTACAACGCGAAGTCTCAGGGCAATGAAACAGTAAAGGACGGCAAACCGGATTCTTATCGTGAAACGGATTTCTTTCCGAAAGAAGATACCCGGATTTATAATGCTGCCGGGCAGCTCGATTCTGTGGTGAGTGTAGTGGACGCCGTCAAATACATTACGGTCTATGCCTATCGGGACGGGAATGTCAGTAATGAGAAACTCTTTCAGAACGGTGAACTGCTAACCGACCGCAGATATGTTTATCGGGACGGCAAGCTGGCAAGTACAATCGAAGACATGTATATCGGCGGCGACAAGACTACCAGTGAGTATCCGGTGGATGCTTCAAAGATAGAGTACGTGGATGGCAATTGCATAGAGCATGGTGATACGGAACGCGATTATGTTGTGAAAGATGCTTTGGGGCGTGTGCTGAAAGAGTCCGCTTACAGCGAGATGGACGATTATCTCACCGTAAAGGAGTATACCTATAACGAAAAAGGCTGGCTGGAAACCTGCGTATCTTCCGATGATAATAAGGTGTCTTATGATTATCCGGAAACGGACGACCGGGGCAACTGGACACGCATGGTGATAACCCTTAACGGACAGCCCTATGGCATTGCGGAACGTAGCATTACTTATTACGAATGATAATAGACAGGTATTATGGAAACTATAATCGTATTATTGGCTTTGCTTTCTCAAATATTGGGTCTGTTCGGCTTTGTTTTCTCATGTCTTTTGTTTTTGAGGTTCGGTAAAGTAAAAGGTTGGTTCAATAAGAAGGCAGGTACGGAGATTGTATCCTCATTCAGCTTCCGTTCTCTCCGCACATTGATTGTAACCGGGGTGCTGGGGTTTGTAATGATGATGGTGGGTCTGCTTTGCAGCGTGGGGCTTTTTATAGATAAGACGCCTACGGATACACAGATGTATTGGTTTGCAGGTACGTTTGTAGCGTTGACGCTGGTGTATCCGGTTTGGCGCGTGATACGCCGTATCGTGCGTTGCAGTCGTGCGAAAAACAGGAAAGCGGAAAGGTGGCGACTGTTCTACGACGTAGCGGTAAACCTGGCAGGTTTGTTCGGCGGTTTGCTGTTGCTTGTCATCTTGTCTTTTGTGGCGGTCATCTTGTCTTTTACGAAATGGAACGGTTTCGTCCCCAAGCATCTCCGTGAGATGTCCGGAGTGGACGTTGTGCCGGAGTCGAATAGTTATTATTGGATAGGTGCTGTGCTGGGTGTGGTTGCCGTACTGTCGCAGTTCTGGGGTTCGGACGGTGAGGCGGTAATCGGCTGGCTGGTGGGCATATCCGTGCTTGCCCTCATCGGTTATGCCTGGTATCAGATACGCAGTGCCGCACCCGAAGGCAGAAAACAGATTGCATGGCGTTGTGGATATATGGTATTGACTACCTATGCGGTGTTCACTATCACCTGGATTCTGATATTCGTGGCAGTTGCGCTGCTCATTCTTTATATAGTCCTTTTCGCTACCAGCAATTCGGGAGGGAAAGGCAAGTATAAAGTGACTTGTGAAAATCTGACCGATGATGTAATCAACGGAAGGGGGATATGCAAGATTACAAACTCCAGATGCAAGATGCGCGATACGGGAGTTTGTCCTTATAATTGATAATAATATTGGCAATAAAAAGGTACACTTGTATGAACGCGGAGACTACCCGACCGAGTTCGTTGCACTGCAAGAATATGTACGTTGCTTCGGAGATTGCACAAAACTGACGGACTATTCCGATATGCCTGACCATTGGTGATATGAGGGCAATGAAAAACGGATGATGTATCGCTTTGAAATACATCATCCGTTTATACTGAACGCATCGTCCGTTCGGGGCTGACAGACCATCTGTTTACCTCAAACGGACGGTCTGTTTTTTCAGACCTCTTTAATCAGCTCCATACCGCGTTTGATAGCCTCTTCATTCATGGGTATCAAGTGGTGGTGACGTTCGGGGAGTGTCTTTTTCAATCCCTTGATAACGTTCTCCAGCGTTACGATGGGAGCAATCTTCAGCAGTCCGCCAAGCACAATCATATTGAAAGCCTTTGCGTTGTTCATTTCATTGGCTGCATCCATGGCGTCGATGCGGTAAATGTGTATATCCTTACGGGTAGGCGGGTTGATGATGCCGTAGCCGTCGTAGATAAGTATGCCGCCCGGCTTTACTTTGCTCTCGAACTTCTCCAGTGAAGGCTGGTTCAGGATGATAGCCGCATCATACTTGCTCAGGATGGGCGAGGAGATTTTCTCGTCGCTCACGATTACGGTAACGTTTGCCGTACCGCCACGCTGTTCCGGTCCGTAGGCCGGCATCCAGGTAACTTCCTTGCCTTCCATCAGTCCGGAATATGCCAGAATCTTTCCCATGGACAATACGCCTTGTCCGCCGAAGCCTGCTATAATGATTTCTTCTTTCATTGTTCTTCTGTTTTTAGCATCATTGTTTATCTTTCAAGTCACCCAATGGATAGAAGGGGAACATGTGCTCCTGCATCCATTTGTTTGATTTCTCCGGAGACATCTTCCAGCCGGAGTTGCAGGTGGAAACGATTTCCACGAGGTTGGAACCCTTGCCTGCCATGGAGTTCTCGAACGCCTTGCGGATGGCTTTCTTTGCCTTGCGGATAGCGGGAACCGTATCTACGCTCTGGCGGGTTACGTATGCCGTACCTTCCAGTTGGGCGGCTATATCGGCCATTTTCAGCGGATAACCGTGCAGGTGTACGTCACGTCCGTAAGGACTGGTAGAGGTTTTCATGCCCACAAGGGTAGTGGGGGCCATCTGTCCGCCGGTCATACCGTAGATGGCGTTGTTGATGAAGATGATGGTGATGTTCTCACCGCGGTTCAGCGCATGGATGGTTTCGGCCGTACCGATACATGCCAGGTCGCCGTCGCCCTGATAGGTGAATACCAGACGGTCCGGCCACAGGCGCTTAATGGCGGTGGCAAGGGCGGGAGCGCGTCCGTGGGCGGCTTCCTGCCAGTCGATGTCTATATAGTTGTAGATAAACACGGCACATCCCACGGGGGAGATTCCGATGGCCTTATCTTCCAGTCCCATTTCTTCGATTACTTCGGCAATCAGTTTGTGAACCACGCCGTGGCTGCATCCCGGGCAGTAGTGCATGGGATTATCGTTCATCAGAGTCGGTTTCTTGGCAACCAGGTTTTCGGGTTTGATAATATCTTCTTTTGTCATAATCACTTCTCCTTATCTGTTGGTGAACCGTATGAAAAACTCCATAAGCTTTACAAATATAGCTGCGCCGCAAACGTATATAAACAGTTTGAAATCGTCCCTTGCTACAATGTACACGATGATAGATGCCAGGGCAAGTATCAGAAAGAGAATATTCAGTACGTTTCTTATTTTGTCAGGATTCATTTCTTAATTTGAGAGTTGAGGATTAAAAATAAAAAATAAAAATAGAGTTGGCTGAGACTTCTTGATTCTCAACCCTCGATTTTTAATTTGGCAAGCGCCTCTACAATCTCGTCCGGGTCGGGAACGATGCCGCCGAGACGTCCGAAGTGCTCTACTTTCACCTTACCGTTTACGGCGAGGCGGACATCCTCAATCATCTGTCCGGCATTCAGCTCGGTAACCAGTATGCCTTTTACCTTGTCGGCATATGCGGCAATGGCTTTGGTTGGGAACGGCCACAGAGTGATGGGGCGAAGCATTCCGACCTTGAGGCCTTCTTCACGCGCCATTTCCATGGCTTTCTGGCCGATACGCGCCATGGAGCCGAAAGCTACAATCAGGTATTCGGCATCCTCGCAGTGAATCTCTTCAAAGCGTACCTCGTTCTCTTCGATTTCTTTGTATTTGGCCTGGAAGCGGATGTTGTTCTTCTCCATCTCTTCCGGTTTCAGTTCCAGAGAAGTGATGACGTTGGGCTTGCGGCCGTTGGTTCTGCCAGTAGTGGCCCACGGACATTGCTCGATAACTTCGGCATCCGTGCGGCGCGGCTTCTGTGCGGGAAGAACTACCTTCTCCATCATCTGTCCGATTACGCCGTCGGCAAGAATGATAGCCGGATTGCGGTACTTGAAGGCAAGCTCGAAGCCCAGGCTTACGAAGTCCGCCATTTCCTGTACGGAAGCGGGGGCAAGGGCGATAAGGCGATAGTCGCCATGGCCGCCGCCTTTCACGGTCTGGAAATAGTCGGCCTGGCTTGGCTGGATGGTTCCCAGTCCGGGACCGCCGCGCATTACATTTACAATCAGACACGGCAATTCGGCTCCTGCAATGTAGGAGATACCTTCCTGCTTGAGGCTGACACCGGGGCTGGATGAAGAGGTCATTACCATTTTTCCGCTTCCGGCGCCACCGTATACCATATTGATAGCTGCCACTTCACTCTCTGCCTGAAGCACTACCATACCGGTGGTTTCCCACGGTTTCAGTTCGGCGAGTGTTTCCAATACCTCTGATTGGGGGGTAATAGGGTAACCGAAGTATCCGTCGGCGCCGCAGCGGATGGCTGCATGGGCGATGGCTTCGTTTCCTTTCATTAATACAACTTCTTCTGCCATATTCTTCTTATTTATTCTACTTTTACTTTATAAACCGAGATACATCCGTCCGGACATACAGTTGCGCATGAACTGCATCCGTTACAGGTATCTTCCAATATCTGGTGGGCATAGTTATACCCTTTCACGTTCACCTCTTTGGTGAGGGCTATTACATTGAGCGGACAAGCCACAACACACAGGTTGCAGCCTTTGCAACGCTCGGTGTCTACTACGATTGCTCCTTTGATTTTTGCCATAATTTACGTTTTTTATTGATTGTACATATCCTTGTGATAGAAGTTCAGAATATCCATTACCATGTTATAGGCTTGCCGGGCGGGGCTGTCCGGATTGAGGTCGATGGCATAGCGGTAGTTGTTCAGCGCTTGCTGCCAGTTGCTCTGTTTGCGGTATGCGTTCCCCCGGAGATAATAGGCTTCGTCTTTTTGCGGGAAATCGGTCTGAAGCAGTTCGTCAAGCAACAGAATGGCCTGCTCTACGTTTCCCTGACTGATAAGCTCTTTTATGGTGTTTAATTGCTCCATATCGTTCTGAGTTCCGGATTATTTAAATACAAAGATAGTTTTTATTTGAAGATGAGAGGCATCTTTACTGTGAAAAATAAGAAAATAAGGAGACGGTTGTATCTTGTCTTTTCTTATTCCGGGCATTTGCTTCCGAAACTCCCGGCATTTGCTTCCCATATTCCGGGTGTTTTCTATTGGAATGCCCGGTCTTTCAGGAGTAAACTCCGGGCGTTTCGGGAGCAAATGCCGGGGGATTTGGAGATATGACAATCCCTTTGTTCCGGCTTTGATTCATTACGATGCAAAGCAGGACAAAGGGATGTTCTCCTGATGAATGTGCAGATGGAATATACTTCTTCGGTCTTTTATTTTAGCAGGGATTGTCGGGGGAGACCGGTTATTTCACAAGTTCCCCGTTTATGTACAGATTCTTGAACGTGACATCTTTTGCTCCGCTAATCCGGTTTTTACCTTCCTTGACGTTATTGAAGCGGCTGTCTTCCACGCTTACATTATAAACGTGCTTGTCATCATCAAGTCCGATGATGAGTACACCGAGTTTGCTCTTCTCGCAAGTCACGTTTTTGAGGTGTACGTTGCGCACGGTAGGGGCATAGCCGCGATTGCACTTTTCCCGGTTTTCGTATTGCAGGTTGATGCGCAGTACGGCTTCGCGGCATTGGCCGACGGTGACGTTGCGTACAAATACATTCTCTATCAGTCCGCCGCGGCAGGTACTGGTCTTGATGCGGATTACGCGGTCCAGGTCGGGGCTGTCCATGCGGCAGTTCTCAACGAACAGGTTACGGTAGCCGCCGGATATTTCACTGCCGATAACGACGCCGCCATGACCGTTTTTCATGAAGCAGCCGCGCACGATGATATTTTCGCTGGGAATGTTCCACTTGCGTCCGTCCTGGTTACGGCCGGATTTGATGGCTATGCAGTCGTCGCCCGTATCGAAGGTACAGTTCTCTATCAGTACGTTTTTGCAGGATTCCGGGTCGCAGCCGTCTCCGTTGGGACCACGGTTGAATACGTGTACGCCACGTACGATGAGGCTTTCGCAAAACAACGGGTGTATAACCCAGAACGGAGAGTTCAGCAGGGTTACATCCTCTATCAGCACCGTGTTGCAGGAATAGAGGTTGATGAGCTGCGGGCGCATGCCGTCTTCGGGTTTCATGATACGCTTGTATACCGGCGTGGATGTTTCCCCGTACATCAGCAGGCGTTCGCGTCCGCCGTTGCGTTGGGCCACCATGCCTTCTTTCCAGCCGTAGCGCGGAGCGCCACACATCGGCCACCAGGTTTCGTTGGAACCCTGACCGTCGATTGTCCCTTTTCCGGTGATGGCGATGTTGGTTTCGCCGTATGCATATATCAGCGGGCGGGCATTGTAGCAGTCCAGACCTTCCCAACGGGTGATGACGGCAGGGAAGTAAAGGCTCTGGTCGGTGGAGAATTTCAGTACGGCTCCTTCTTCCACATGAAAATTTACGTTGCTCTTTAGGGTGATGGGGCCGGTATGGAAAGTCCCTTTAGGTACTACGACCGTTCCGCCGCCGTTCAGGCTGCATGTCAGGATGGCCCGGTTGATAGCCTCATGGCAAGGCTCATCCGGCGTATCGGGTTGTGCACCGAAGTCTGTGATGAGGTAGGTACGTTTGGGGAAAGAGGTCCGCTTGATTTGTTTTTCAATTTTGGCGCTTTCCTTGAAGGCTTTGTCAAAGTCTATCGGATTGGCGGTGGCCAGGGTTACCGATAGAAGCAGGGAGATGATTCCGATTACTTTCTTCATGCGTTTTTCTTTTATGTTCTTAAATGGTAAATAGATTGCGCAGGCAAAAGTAGGAAAACTCTTCCGGTGGCAGAGGTTAGTTTTTGATTGAAAGGGTGTAATAATTGACTGAGATGAAGAAAAATCCGTTCCGTAAGACGAAAAAAATTATCCCGTGAGATGAAATAAATCGTCTCGCGGGATGATTTTCTTTATCTCGCAGGGCGAATAATTCCGTCTCACGGGATGAAAACAACCGGTTAAGGTCTTCCTTGAATCCGAGGGTTATCCCTGTACCGGTATCTTGTCTATTCTCCGCTGGTGGCGTCCGCCCTCAAACGAAGTGTTGAAGAATTCGGTCATAATCATATCCGCTTCTTCCGTGCCGATAAAGCGTCCCGGCATGACAAGGACATTAGCATCGTTGTGCTGGCGTGCCAGATGAGCAATTTCGGCAGTCCAGCAAAGAGCCGCACGAATGCCCTGATGCTTGTTGAGCGTCATGTTGATACCGTTTCCGCTGCCGCAGATAGCAATTCCCGGGTAACATTCGCCTGCCTCGACAGCTTGCGCCAGTTGATGGGCAAAGTCGGGATAGTCGCAGCTTTCGGTGGAGTAGGTTCCGTAATCTTTGTAAGGCCAGCCTTTGGCTTCCAGCCAACCGCGGACATACTCTTTCAGTTCAAAGCCGGCGTGGTCGGAACAAAGTCCAATAGTTTTCATATAAATAAAATGATAGAGTGATAATGTGAAAAAGCGATAGAGCAATGAGGTGACGATGTAGTGCAGCATGTGCAGGCTTTTCTACCTTATCGCCTCATTACTCTATCATTATTTTACTGTTGTTTTATTAAATCATTGCCTTTACTTGCTTGTACACGTTTTCTGCCGTGAAGCCCAGCTTTTCGTCCAGCACTTTGTAAGGAGCGGAGAAACCGAACGATTCCAATCCCCAAACCTTACCGTGGGCGCCTACCAAACCTTCCAGCGTAACGGGCAGTCCGGCGGTCAGACCGAATACTTTTGCATTTGCCGGAATCACGCTCTCCTGATAGCCCGGAGCCTGACTGCGGAACAGTCCCTCTGACGGAACAGATACGATGCGCAGCTTGACACCGTCCTTGCGCAGCAGTTCTGCACCGGCCACCAGCGTGGCTACTTCGGAACCGGAAGCTACAAGGATAACGTCCGGATTCTCGTCCGAACCGGCTACGATATAAGCGCCTTTGGCTGCCTGGCTGTAATCATTGCCTGCAGGCAGGTTGGTGATGTTCTGACGGGAGAATATTAAAGCGGTCGGGGTAGACATGTTCTCCATGGCAAGTTTCCATGCCACGGTTGTTTCTTCCGCATCGGCAGGACGGAGTACCAGCATGGAGTTATGCCCCTTGTGGTTTTTCAGCTTTTCCATTAAGCGGATTTGAGCTTCCTGTTCCACCGGTTCGTGCGTAGGACCGTCTTCGCCTACGCGGAATGCGTCGTGTGTCCAGATGAATTTTACGGGAGTTTCCATGAGGGCAGCCATACGTACGGCTGGTTTCATGTAGTCGGAGAATACGAAGAATGTTCCGCAAGCGGGGATAACGCCGCCATGCAGCGCCATACCGATGCAGCAGCATGCCATTGTCAGTTCCGATACGCCTGCCTGGAAGAATGCACCGCTGAAATCGCCTTTCTTGAAGGAGTGGGTCTTTTTCAGGAAGCCGTCGGTCTTGTCGGAGTTGGACAAGTCGGCGGAAGCCACAATCATGTTTTCCACCTGAGTGGCGAGAGCGCCGAGTACGGTAGCCGATGCGGCACGTGTAGCGACATTGGCTTTCTGTTCGATTGCAGTCCAGTCCACTTCGGGAGCCTTGCCGGAGAAGAACAGTTCCAGTTTGGCTGCCTTTTCGGGATTGGCTTTTGCCCATGCGGCTTTGGCGGCATATTTTTCTGCCATGATGCCCTTCAATTCGGCAGCGCGTCTGGCGTAAAGCTCGGCTACTTCCGGAAAGACAGTGAACGGATTTTCCGGGTTACCGCCCAGGTTCTTGATTGTATTTACATAAGCGTCGCCGCCCAAAGGAGCACCGTGTGTAGCGCAGTTGGCTTCGTAGCTGCTGCCGTCTGCCTTGCGTGCACCTTTACCCATTACGGTGTGACCGATAATCAGCGTAGGACGCTCAGCTTCGGTTTTAGCCTCGTTGAGTGCGCCGCGGATGGCATCTGCATCGTTACCGTCGATTGTGATGACTTTCCAGCCCCATGCCTCGTATTTCTTTGCTGTATCTTCGATGGTTACATCTTTCGTTTCGGTGGAAAGCTGGATGTCGTTTGCATCATAGAACATGATGAGGTTGTCCAGTCCCAGCGCACCGGCAATACGGCCTGCACCCTGTGAGATTTCTTCCTGAATGCCACCGTCGGAGATATAGGCGTAAATCGTCTGGTTCATTACTTCTTCAAAACGGGCTTTCATGAACTTGGCGGCGATGGCTGCTCCAACGGCAAAGGTATGTCCTTGTCCCAACGGACCGGAAGTGTTTTCGATGCCGCGCATGATGTCGCGTTCGGGGTGTCCCGGAGTGGGGCTGCCCCATTGGCGGAATTCTTTCAGCTCATCCAATGTGAATTTGCCTACCAACGCCAATGTGGAATAGAGCATCGGCGACATGTGTCCCGGGTCGAGGAAGAAACGGTCGCGACCTTCCCACGCGGGGTTCTCGGGGTCGTACACTAAGAACTCGGAGAAGAGTACATTCACAAAGTCGGCACCACCCATAGCGCCACCGGGGTGTCCGGAATTGGCTTTTTCGACCATAGAAGCAGCAAGGATACGGATGTTGTCCGCTGCAAGGTTCATAAGTTTCTTGTCGTTCATATTATAAAATATAGTTATGATTTAAATATTTTATTAGTAAGTTGATTTTCTTTCCTATTGATTTTGATAGGGACAAAGATAGCTTTTTATGTGTAAATCTACAACATAGTACCTGTCTCTTTTTTTTGTTCCTATCACCCGCTTCTTGTTTTGACTACAATAAGTCTTTATTGATGGTTTACTGTAACTCAACAGTAACAATTGATTTGGCGGGGAGTTTTATTTTCAGGATTCCTTTATTGATTTTTACCTCTTTGAAAGGTACTAATTTTACTTTGTCGGGATTTTCAAAGGAATTATAATCCGTTACCTGTGCAGAGGTGAGCATTTCTCCTGCCGCTTTTGTAGCCTGTATTCCCGGAAGATTTACAATAACTTCCTGCTCATTATCTACATCAACATTGGACAAGGAAATATGAATTTTCCCATCTTTGTTTTTGGATGCCGTAGCGCTGATGAGGGGCAATGTACGTTTGTCGCGTACGCTTACTTGCTGACAGCTTATTTCAAAGGGAAGATAGGTAGCGTCCTGATGTACCTTGTACATCTTGAAAACGTAGTAGGTAGGAGTCAGTACCATCTCTTTTCCTTTAGTCAGGATCATAGATTGCAGAACGTTGACAACCTGGGCTATGTTTGCCATTTTCAAACGGTCGGTGTATTTGTGGAAGATGTCGAGAGACAGGGAAGCCACAAAGGCGTCACGCATGGTATTCTGTTGGTAGAGGTGCCCTCTGACTGTACCGGGCTCTTCGTCCCACCATGTTCCCCATTCATCCAGCATCAGTGCTACGTTCTTGTCTTTGTCATATTCGTCCATAATGGCGCAGTGTTTGCGGATTACATCTTCTATTTCACGGCATTTACCCATGGTCCAGTAATAGTCATCCTTGTCGAACTGGGTTGCAGAGCCTTTACTGCCGGTCCATCCGCTAACGGTGTAGTAGTGGAGTGAAACTCCGTTCATGCGGCTGCCCACGCGCTCCATGAGGACTTTTGTCCACTCGTAGTCATAATCGCTGGCACCGCTGGCTATCTTGAACAGGCGGTTGTTGTCATAATTGCGGCAATAGGTTGAGTAACGGCGGTAAAGGTCGGCATAGTATTCGGGACGCATGCTGCCGCCGCAACCCCAGCTTTCGTTACCTACACCGAGGTATTTGACTTTCCATGCCTTGTCACGACCGTTTTTCCGGCGCAGATTCGCCATTGGGGAGTCACCGTCAGAGGTCATGTATTCCACCCATTTGGCAAGTTCCTCAACGGTTCCGCTTCCCACGTTGCCGCTGATGTAAGGTTCGCAACCCAACATTTCGCAAAGGTTGAGGAACTCGTGTGTGCCGAAACTGTTGTCTTCGATAGTGCCGCCCCAGTTGTTATTCACCATTTTAGGACGATTCTCTTTGGGACCGATACCATCCATCCAGTGATATTCATCGGCAAAACAGCCGCCCGGCCAGCGAAGAACGGGAACTTGGAGGTCTTTCAGGGCATTGAATACGTCGGTACGGTAACCTTTGATATTGGGTATATCGGAGTTCTCGCCTACCCAAAGGCCTCCGTAGATACAAGTACCTAGATGTTCGGCAAACTGTCCGTAAATTTCTTTGGGAATAATTTGCTTGCCTTGATCGGCGTGAAGCGTGATTGTAGCACTTTGTTGTGCAGACAAGGATACAGATGCAGCTAATAGGATACTGCTGAATAATAACTTGTTTCTCATAATGTTTATTGGTAATAGATGTTTGTAATATGATGTAATTTCAATTCTGCAGGCACTTTACCGGACCATACGGCTATTCAAGTAGGCGGATTTCATAGATAGCCGGGGTCCATTCGGTACCGTCCGGACTGAACCGTATCGGATAATTGCCGGCGCCTAACTTCTGTGGCAAAAGATAACAGAGTGTTACGAAACCTTCTTGATCCGCTTCGCTGATTGTGGGGGCGGCAGTCAGTTTTTCATTGTTGAGAAGGATTACAACCTTCATCGGATCGTTCTTTCGTGTAGTGATCATAAGCCGGCTTGCTTCCTTGTTTGTTTTCAGAGTGTAGCCGAACCAGCCTTTGGCGCGTCGAAAATGACGGTCTCTGTTGGTTCCGGTTTCCGCCTGTTCGTACCGGATGCCATGATCGGATTCCGGCTGTTGTTCTCCGGGGAAAATAATGTCTGCTGTCTGGTTGGCAAGTTCCATGGCCTTGCGCTCTTTCTGTTCCATTTCTTGACGGATGCTTTCTACTTCGGCTTCGCTCACCTGATGGAAGTAAATGGCATAACGGAAATCGTGCAGGCGGAAGAACGGTATCAGTCGCAACGAGTCTTTCTGCATGGGGTAGACACTTCCGGTATAGTTGAATGATAACTGTTCATCATCCGTTTTCCGAAGTTCTTGAGGCAGTGATGCGGAAGATCCTATCAACATCGGTGTCTTTTCCAAAGAGACCAGCTTGCCATGGGCAATGTGTCCGCCACGACTATCATCGGCATAGAGCCCGTTCATGTTTTCCGTACCGGTGGGGCTGGAAAGTACGATGGGACCGTACATGAAAGCATAGAAATGTTCTTGGTCGGGTATTTGCTCCAAAGTGACCTGCATTGGCAGGTTTAGCGTAATTTCGTCTCCGGCTTTCCATTTGCGGCGAATCGTCAGGTATTCGCCTGGTTGGTTATTTATATCCTGCACTTTGCCATTGACGGAAACACTTGCTCCTTTTGCCCATGAGGGGTAACGGAGTTTGAGACAGAGTGCTTTTTTATTGCTTTTTTCTATCCGGAATCTGATTTGCTCTTCATCGGGAAAACGGCTTTCTTGTATCAGTGTCAATTTCTTCTCTTTCCAGGTCAGGCGCGAGGGTATGAATAAGTTTACATACAAGGTGTCCTCTGCATGGGCATAAATGAACTCTCCGTATTTGGTGTGGTTCTCCAGCCCTGAACCTACGCAGCACCACATGGATGTTTCCGGTTGTGAATAAACACGATAGTGTCCTGAACGCATAGGAGTGAAGTAGACAAAACCGCCCTTTACCGGTTGTTGTGAGGCAAGAATATGGTTGTATAGGGCACGTTCGTAATAATCGGCAAAGCGGATGTCGGGGGAAGTCTGGAAAAGCATCTTCGTCAGGCGGAGCATATTGTAAGTGTTACAGGTTTCCGGACCTTGTATATCATTGAGCATGGATGTGAAATTGTCCGCAGGATGAAAATGCTCACGTACGCTGTTGCCGCCGATACAGACGGAACGGTGATTGACAACTGTATTCCAGAAAAAACGTGCAGCCTGATCCCAAGCATCGTTTTGAGTGAGATCGGCAATACGTTTGTAACCGATGACTTTCGGTATTTGTGTATTGGCGTGCATACCTGTCAGATGGTCTTCACCGGAGATAAGGGGTTCAAGAAGTGTCTTATGGGAGAATCTGCGTGCCAGTTCCAGATATTTTTTGTTGCCTGTGATGCTGGCTACATCGGCAAATATTTCGTTCAGTCCTCCATGTTCGCTACGTAGCATATCCTGCATTTGCTGTTCAGTGAGTCCTGACGTGATGCTTGCCATCCAATCGGTGAGGGCAATCAGCATTTGACGTGCAAGGTCACTTACTGCATAAAGGTAAGCATCGCGAAGTCCGGCATAAGTCTTGTGTATGTTGTATAAGGGAACCCATTTGCCGTTAAGGCTGAAACTTTCGGAACGGATATTCCCTTCTTTTATTTCTTTCCAAAGTTGCAGGCTCCCGGGTGTTCCTCCGATAAATCCGTTACCTACCGCCTGTTGTGCCCGGTGTAATTCGTTCAGCATATAATTCAGTCGGTTGTATACGGTCGTGTCGCCGGTGGCGGCATACATCATGGAAAGTGCGGAAATGTAATGTCCGCCGATGTGTCCGTCCAATCCTGTGTTTTCCCAGTTGGTATAACTTGGGGCTTTGGGGGCAAGTCCGGCTTCGCGTAAGAAAGGGGCAAGCAACCGGTCAGGGTTCATGGCCATGATATAATGCAAGTCGGTCTGCTGTGCCTGTAAAAAAGGACTTTCCAATAACTTGATGTCTTGAAGGGGGAAATAGGATACTGCTTGTCTTGTTTGGGCTTTTCCGGTTAAGAAAAAGCAGAAAAGTAGTAGGCAGGTAAGTGATGATTTCATTTGTGTCAGGTGTTTATAGTATGAAGAATAACTTTATGTATGTAAATGTAGCGGGAGTAATTTCGATACCGGCGCATCTGTGCGGCAGCTTTAAGCTCTTTCCGCTACAATCACATGTATTATTGTTCTTAAGCCTTTGCTTTTTATTTAGAATGAACTTTTTTAAGGCAACCGACTTAATCTTATAGGGATTATCTTTTAGATTTAACGGCTGCTTCTTCAACAGGCAGATTCGCCTTGTAATTTTCGATGTATGCGTTGAAGCCTTCTACATCTTCAGCCGTCGGTGATACCTCAATGCCAGCATTTCCTGCAAATACTTTTTCATCCAGAAAATCGGCAAGGTTTTGTTGTTTGTCGTTGTTCACAAGATACGAGCCGAGTAGGGCAATACCCCATGCGCCACCTTCACCAGCTGTTTCCATAACGGAAATAGGCGAGTTTATGGCTGCAGCAAGAATTCTCTGGCCCACACCTTTGGTTCTGAATAATCCTCCATGCCCTGTGATTCTGTCAACTTTGATTTTTTCTTCCTTGAACAAAATGTCATTACCGATTTTGAGAACTCCGACCGAAGCGTGCAGATGAGCCCTCATAAAGTTGGCAAGGTTGAACTTGTCATTAGCCGAACGTACAAATAGTGGACGTCCTTCTGCAAGCCCTGTTACGGGTTCGCCGGAAATATAGTTGTATGAAATAAGGCCACCGCAATCTGTATTGCCGGTGAGTGCATGGTTATAGAGCTTACCATATATCTCATCCATATCCACAGGAATACCCAGTAATTCCTGATATTCTTTGAATAGGTTGACCCATGCGTTGAGGTCGGAAGTGCAGTTGTTGCAATGTACCATTGCTACGAGGCTTCCGTCAGGAGTAGTCACCATATCAATCATTTCGTATGGCTTTGACAGCTCTTTTTCCAAAACAATCATGGAGAATGAGGATGTACCAGCCGATACGTTTCCAGTGCGTTGCTTTACGGCATTGGTTGCAACCATACCTGTACCTGCATCTCCTTCGGGCGGACATACCGGTATTCCTGCTTTCAGGTGGCCTGATACGTCAAGTCTTTTGGCTCCTTCCGGCGTGAGGAAGCCTGCATTCTTACCTGCCGGCAATACTTTGGGAAGAATATCCAGAAGTTTCCAGCCATAGCCTTTTGGGGCAACGAGCTCATCGAATTTGGCTACCATTTCAGCCGAGTAATTCTTGGTGGTAGGATCTATGGGAAGCATACCTGATGCATCGCCTATACCCAACACTTTTTGGTCTGTTATCTGCCAATGTACAAATCCGGCAAGGGTTGTCAGGTAGTCAATGTCTTTAACATGTTTCTCGTTGTCCAGAATAGCTTGGTATAAGTGGGAAATACTCCATCTCAACGGAATGTTGTAGACAAACAGGTCGGATAAAGCCGCTGCTGCCTGAGCGGTATTGGTGTTTCTCCAAGTACGGAACGGAACGAGGATTTCTTCTTTTTTATTGAATGCCATATAGCCATGCATCATGGCACTGACACCTATTGCAGCCAGAGACTCTATTTCTGTATCGTATAAGTTTTTTACGTTCGTACGGAGGTCTGCATAGCAATCCTGCAGCCCGTACCAGACAGCGTCGACACTATAGGTCCAAAGCCCGTTGACCAGTTGGTTTTCCCAAGTGTGGCTTCCCTGAGCAATGGGTTTATTTTCAGGATCAATCAAAACAGCTTTAATTCGTGTCGAACCGAATTCTATACCAAGAATGGCTTCCCCGGCTTCAATTGTTGATTTTGGATCTGATTTCATGTGATTTAAGTAATTATAAAGGTAAAAAAGTGGTTAGCTATAAATCACGAATTACTAATTACACATACCATAAAAGTAATCCGTAATTAGTAATTCGCAGTTATTCTTAGCAAAGCGCTTTATTCAGCATATAGTATACCTCATTCATGCGCAGTTCCTTTTTGAACTCTCTGATGGTGGTATTTTCATCGATAACAATCATTTCGATACCGGCCATTTCCGCAAAGTCTCCCCAGTCTTCTACTGTAAGGTCGTAGGAGAAGCTGGTGTGGTGTGTACCACCTGCCAAAATCCATGCAGCTGCACCTACTTCGAGGTTAGGCATCGGAATCCATAATGCACTTGCAACTGGAAGTTTCGGAAGCGGTTTGCTCTTGATGCATTCCACTTTGTTTACAATGAGGCGGAAGCGGTTGCCCAAGTCTACGATAGTTGCGGCTACACCTTTGCCTTGTTTGCTGGTGAATACGAGGCGTGCTGTTTCACTGTCGATACCAATGCTCAAACGGTGTACTTCCAGTTTGGGCTTCTGTTCAGCTATCAACGGACAGACTTCCAGCATGTGAGCTTGCAGAATGGCGCTCTTTTCACCGTCGAAGTTCAGTGTGTAATCTTCAAGGAAAGAACATCCGTTGGGCATGCCCTGACTCATGAACCAAGTGGTGCGGTAGAGGGCGGCAGTCTTCCAGTCGCCTTCTGCTCCAAAGCCATAGCCTTCTGCCATCAGTCGCTGAGATGCCAGACCGGGGATTTGGTCGAAGTCGCCCAAGTCGTTGAAATTGGTAGTGAAGCCTTTAGCACCGGTGTCTTTTAGCACGCGACGGATAGCAATTTCTGCTTTTGCAGAGTTCCATACTTTGGTATAAGCTTCCGTTCCTTCTTTTTCGAGTGCGGCATCATGGTCGTAAAGTCTGAAGTATTCGGCTATGAGAACTTTTACATCAGCATCGTCAACAGCGTTATAGTAAGTCATAACATCGTTAATGGGGTAGTAGTCCACATGGTAGCCCAATACTTGTTCGGCGCTGACCTTGTCACCATCTGTTACGGCTACGTTGTTCATTTGGTCGCCGAAACGGATGATGAGCATATCTTGTGCGTCGGCCCATGCGGCAGCTACACGCATCCATGAAGCAATCTGCTTTTGTGCTTTTTCATCTTGCCAGTGTCCTACAACTACTTTGCGGTTTTTGCGCATGCGGGTAACGATGTGTCCGAACTCGCGATCGCCATGAGCAGACTGGTTCAGGTTCATGAAGTCCATGTCCATTGTTTCCCAGGGAATCTCTTTGTTGAATTGTGTGTGGAAATGCAGCAACGGCTTTTTCAGCTCTTGCAGACCATGAATCCACATTTTGGCAGGAGAGAAAGTGTGCATCCAAGTGATGACACCGATACATTTTTCATCGTTGTTGGCAGCTTTGAAAGCGGCAGTTACTTCTTTGGAAGAGTTTACTGTGCCTTTATATACAACTTTTACAGGCAGACGACCGGAGTCATTCAGCCCCTTTACCATTTCGTTGCTGTGTGCGTCTACTGCGACAACTGCATCACCTCCGTACAGAAGCTGTGCTCCTGTTACGAACCATACTTCATATTGATCAAATGCGTTCATACTGTTCTTTATTTTGATTGTTTATATTTTATAATCTTATACTTTATGCTTGATTTCACTTCTGCCCATAATAAGCGTTCGGACCATGTTTACGGCTGAAGTGCTTTTCTATAAGCAGCGGGTTCATCGTCAGTTGCGGATTAACCGCATAGGCTATTGAAGCCATTTTGGCTACCTGCTCCATTACTACGGCATTGTGCACTGCATCGTGTGCATCTTTTCCCCAAGAGAAAGGACCATGATTCTTAACCAATACTCCGGGCGTATGAACCGGGTTCAATCCTTCGAAACGCTTCACGATGACATTGCCTGTCTCCAGCTCATACGCTCCCTTTACCTCTTCTTCTGTCATATCTGTAGTGCAGGGAATGGCATCATGGAAATAGTCGGCATGGGTAGTTCCTATATTGGGGATGTCACAACCGGCTTGCGCCCATGCAGTGGCATACGTAGAGTGTGTATGAACCACACCGCCGATTTCCGGAAACGCTTTGTAAAGCACTAAGTGGGTCGGAGTGTCGGAAGAGGGCTTCAGGCTGCCTTCTACAACATTGCCGTCAAGGTCGACCACAACCATGTCTTCCGCTTTCATATCATCATAGCTAACTCCACTGGGCTTGATAACAACCAATCCCGTTGTCCGGTCAATGGCCGATACATTTCCCCATGTGAAGATGACGAGTCCATGCTTCACCAAATCAAGGTTGGCACGGAATACCTTTTTTCTCAGTTCTTCTAACATAATGTTTAATGGATTAATGTGCTAATATGGGCACATTAGCATGTTATTAAATTTTAAATTTAGGTGCTTTGCGATACGCCTTTTCATTGAATTTGTAGAGGGCGGCACCGCGTTTGGAACTTGTTTTATCGATTTTATCCGTTTTTTCTATGTAATCCATTTCGGCTATCCTTTTGCGGAAGTTCCGTTTATCGATGTTTTCACCGTAAATGGCCTCGTATAGGCTCTGCAGTTGTGAAAGCGTAAATAGTTGAGGTAACAGGTTAAAACCGATAGGCTCAGTAGTAGTTTTTTGCTGCATCAATGCACGTGCTTTCTCTACCATTGCAGAATGATCGAAGATAAGCGGGGGCAACTCATTAATATTTACCCAAAAAGCATTGTGTTGCTGTACCAGAGCCTTGTCGTATTCATTGATGTTGACTAGTGCATAGTAGGCAATGGAGATAACCCGTTCACCCGGATCTCGGTCGATAGCTCCGAAAGAACCGACTTGTTCCATATACACGTTGTCCAGTCCGGTCAGTTCTGCAAGAACCCGTTTGGCTGCATCGTCTACGCTTTCGCTTTCTTGAACAAATCCGCCCATCAGTGACCAGTTGCCCATTGCAGGTTCGAAGTTTCTTTTCAGCAACAACAGATTTAATTCACCCTCGTTAAAACCGAAAATGATGCAGTCGATACCTACATAGAATTTAGGATTGGAACTGTAGTAACTACCCATGTTTTTTGTTTTTATAATTAGAATATCTTAGTTTGATGTACATAAAAACTATTTTTCATGCGTATAAAGATTATTTTTCATGTACATCAAAAAAAGTTTTTTTTCACTATATCTGTTTTTACCAGAAATACCAGTAGAAAGCCGCGGTAATAGCCAGAATGATTACCGTATGGATAATATCCCAGTGATTCCAGCTGGCACGTGTGGCAGCTTTTTGCTCAGGCGTAGATGTGCCGAATACCAAACCTTGTATTTTTTCAGCACTTGGGGCTTCGGTCATCAGACTGACTGCTATTACCACTATAATACAGAATAGGAACATCCAGCCGCAGAAGAATAACCAGTTCAGATCATAAAACAGATATTTAAACATTGAGCTGTCTGTAATTGCTGTATTGCTATAGTATACTTTTGCGCCCAAGCGGGTGAGACCGATAATCATACCGGCAATTAATCCCCACATACCACCTTTGGCAGAAGTGCGTTTCCAACAGATTCCCAACAGAAATGCAGCTGCGATACCGGGAGCCAATACGGATTGAACATCTTGCAGATAAGTATAAAGAACATCACCTACACTACGCATAATAGGAATCCACAGTATACCCAGAATAACAATAACCACTGTTGCAATCTGTCCGATGCCTACCAGTTTCTTTTCTGGGGTTTCCGGTTTGAAACGTTTGTAGAAGTCGATTGTAAAAAGCATGGCTGAAGAGTTGAACAGGGAAGCCAGTGAACTCATCAATGCAGCAAGAATGCCGCAAACAACAAGGCCTTTTACTCCAGCAGGAAGAAGCTTGGCTACCAGTGTAGGGAAAGCGGCATCTGCGTTTGCAGTACCATTGGCAAGCAGAGGAAGGAAACCTTCGCCACCGGCTCCGATATATTTCTGATGCAGGGCAAAAGCAATCATACCCGGAATCAAGAACAGGAATACAGGCAATAGTTTCAGGTATGCACCGAAAATAGTACCACGACGGGCTTCTTTTTCGTTTTTACCGGAAAGTACGCGTTGTACAATAAATTGGTCAGTACACCAATACCAGAAGCCAATAATGGCCGAACCAACCAATGCACCCAGCCATGGGAAATTGGGATCATTGTTATCGCGGATAAGTTGGGTCATGGTATCTCCATACTCGTTGACTGTAACTGCACTGCATATGCTCATCATTTCATCCCAACCGCCCAATTCTTTAAAACCGAGAACGAGGATGATAAGTGAACCCAAAAGAAGGATAGGAGTTTGCAGTACCGAGGTATAAAGTACGGATTTCATTCCGCCAAATATTGTGTAAAGTGCTGTCAATACAACTAAGCCGATTGCTGCAATCCAAAAGAAATCTATTCCCCACAGTTCTTTGATACCGAATACCTGCTGAAATACAAGTCCACCGGCGTATACAGTTACAGCTACTTTGGTCAGCACGTAGCTAATTAATGAAATGACAGAAAGAATAGTACGCGACTGCGGATTGTAACGGCGTTCCAGAAATTCGGGCATTGTGTATACCATGCTTCGTGAATAGAATGGTACGAATACCCATCCGAGAATCAAGATCATCCAACCTTGTATTTCCCAGTGCGCCATTGCCATACCACTGGATGCTCCGGCACCGGCCAATCCGATTAAGTGTTCCGAACCGATGTTGGATGCAAATATGGATGCACCTATGGCGAGCCATGTGGCATCACGTCCACCTAAAAAATAGTCAGCCGAATCATTCTGCTTTTGTTTGACTACCCAAACAATAATACCTATCAGAGCCAGGAAGAATATTCCAATGACTACCCAATCTAATGTTCCCACGATAATAATGATTTAAAAGTTATTATTTATTTTTCTACTGAGAATTTGAAAATACATTTGCTGTTGTAAGTCTGTCCCGGTTCCAGAATAACAGAAGGCCATTGTGGCTTATTGGGGCTATCTGGATAATGTTGAGTTTCCAGACATACGGAAGCGCGTTGGTTGTAGACGATCCCTTTTTTCCCTTTTGCAGTTCCGTCCAGAAAATTCCCTGTATATACCTGTATACCAGGCTCATTAGTGTATACTTCTAAGCTGATGCCGCTTTCGGGAGAAGTGAGTTTGGCGGCAAGTTTTTTAATATCGCCATTGGTGTTCAATACCCAATTATGGTCGTATCCGTTACCATATTTCAATTGTATGAAATCAAAATTGGTAATATCCTGGCCTACGGCTTTGGGAGTAGTAAAATCCATGGGAGTATCTTTTACCGGTACAATTTCTCCGGTAGTCATATAAGTTTGGTCTACAGGAGTGTAATTATCAGCATTGATATATAGTATGTGGTCTGTGGCTGCTTTAGACGGATTGCCGGATAGATTGAAGTAGGAATGGTTGGTCATGTTGATAACTGTTTTTTTATCAGTAGTTGCGCTATATTTGATATCTATGGCGTTATCGTCTGTCAGCTTGAAAAGAACTTTGGCAGTTAAGTTGCCCGGAAAATTTGCGTCTCCGTCTGGAGAGAAGCGGGTCAGCTCCAAAGTGGTTTCATCAATGGGGTTGGCTTCATATACCTGATATTGCCATCCTTTAGGACCACCGTGCAGGCAATGTCCGAAATTGTTCTTTGGTAATTGGATCGTGTCACTATCCAATACCATTTTGCCCTGGTTGATTCTGTTGGCGTAACGTCCGATAGACGCACCGAAATCGCTTGGGACGTTTATGTAGTCGGCTATACTGTCGAAGCCAAGGACAACATCTTTCATTTCCCCGTTTTTGTCAGGTACCATAATAGATACGATACGTCCGCCGAAGTTAGTGATGCATACTTCCATGCCCGCTTTATTCTTTAATGTATAAAGATCTGTCTGGGCATCGTTCACTACAGTTTGAAATTTTGTCGGGTTAAGGCCGGAAAGAGTAAGTTCCGTTTGATTTTTCTGAGCGCAGGAAGCTAACATTAATGTAGCTATTCCGGCAATAAGAATGTGATTCTTCATGGTGTTATTTAATTTGAAAATTAGATTATTATCTTATTTCGGGTGTAAAAGTAACACTTTTGTTTGGTGTAATATATACACTTTTGTATGTTATGTAACATAAAAGAAAAAAAACAGCTTTGAAATTTGTATATCCCAAAGCTGTTTCAATGTCTGAAAGAATACTTATTTTACTTTTTTACCCCAATATGTCTTATGGTTACTTCCGTAAGCGGCATAGACGATGGTCGGTGTTCTGGGACTGGCTTCCCAGTCAACTTCCCGTTGCAGGTAAAGATCTGTTCCATTTGCTGTCAGAATTTGCTGTTCTGCATCATAGCTCCATCTGCCGCCTTTCCATGTTCCTTCAGTAATGGTGTGGTCGGCGGCCAGCGTCATGATTGCAGATTCTTTTTGAACCCCATAAGCGTAGGACAAGTCAATATGTTCCCAATTTCCGATGAGTTCTTCTTCGGTAATGGCTACTTGGGGTACGGCTCCGTAGCGTTCGGGCATAACCAAGGGCCAACCGTCTTTAGTCCAACGGATGTTGCGTACATGTCCTAACATAATAGCGTTGTCCACGCTTTTGGGGAGACGTGCTTGCGAAGAGTAATACCAATTACCATTGCCATCGTTGAAGATGGTGCAATGTGAGAAGCCTACCCAGCCATTGCTCTTGCTGAATTTGTACGGGTGTGTCACTACCGGCAACATTTCTGCTCCTTCGGTAACATTGGCGCCATCGATGCCGAGATAAGGACCGGTGATACTTTTAGAACGGCATACGCGTGTATTGTAAGGTATGTCCAATGCATCGTATGCCACGAATAGATAGTAGTAGCCTGTCTCTGTGTTGTAAATGATTTCAGGACCTTCACTGGCTTGCCAACGGTTGTTGATATTACGGGTGGCTATCAACTGCCCGTATTCTGCCGGAGCATTTCCTTCTGCCCAGGGGATACCTAAGTCTTGTTTCGGCATTCCGGTTTCGGCATTCAATTCCATAGCAACAATGCCGCTATGCCATGAACCGTATATCAGCCAGTGGGTATTTTCAGGAGTAATGATGTAAGAAGGGTCGATAGCATTCCATTTGTAATAGCAATTGGCATATTGGGTGCTGGGGATGTTGAAGTTCAGTCCCTTGTCCGATGCATTGGTCACTACATATCCTTTGTCCACCCAATCGCTGTTGTTGGCAGGATTGCTATTCTCCATCAGGCCGATAAAAGCACGTTCACTCCAGGCGGTCGCTCCGGTTCCGCCGTCCAGATAGCCGGGTACTACGATGGAGTAGTACATGCGATACAGTCCGTTTCTAACTTTCTGCACACTTGGGGCCCAGTAACCGAAGTCGCTTTCTGCGGCAGTGCTTGCTGTCAATCCCATCGCTTTGCGTATCTCATTCAGCTTCGGCATCACCCAGTCGGGAAGCTTCGGCATAGTCCCGCCTAGATATTCCCAATTCACGAGGTCTTTGGAACGTCTGGCGTGGAAGTGTCCGTGTCCTGTATGTGCATTGCCGTAGGAGGCATCTGTCTGATACATATAGTAGTATCCGTCTTCGGCAAGCACAACGCTGGGATCGTGCACGTTTGCCAAGTTCCATTGAGTACGATTGGACCAGCTTGCAATGCCCGCATAATTATCTTCGTATTCCGGAGCCACATAATTCTTTAATTGTTCATTAAGGTCTGTGATTTCTATGGTCGACGTGAATGTTTCCGAGTAAGTGTACCGGCTGTTACCATAAACGTATGCACGTATATAGTAAGGAGTATTGATTTTCAATCCAGAGAGGGTGGCACTGAAATTTTCATCTGCTTCTATCACCTTGTCTTTGATAGTAGGATTTGAGACATTTACACTATAGCAAAATCCTCTCTTGACTACGCTGCTTAGATTGCCGGTGATTGATGATTTAACGTTCAGTGAGGTACCCGTTGCGGTTGCTTCGGGAGTGGTTAAAACTACATCACTGTTTCTGTTGTATTCGATGTTGTCAAGCCCGTCAGAACAAGCAGTGAAAACGAATACAGTCAGTAGGGATAGTAAGAAAAATGTTGTTTTTTTCATTTGGGTAAGTTTTTAAGATCCATATTGTTCCGTTGATAGACAGGAACAATATGGATGATAAAGAATTTAATAGTTATTCTTATTCATTGAAGACGAGGTGGCAACCGTCAACAGACAGTGCAAAGTTTAAGTCGTTTGCATCTATGGTGTTGATGCCCCAATAGTATTGGGTGGAGATTGTACTTGTAGTACCTATCATTACTGCCTGAATGTCGGCGGTACCATTACCGCAATTAGTCACGTAGACTGTAACTTTGGATCCATTCATTCCGGCAAGCCAAGTGCTCCAGTCACCTTGTGTTCCGTTATGAACGCAGGCATCATATCCATCGCCCCAGCCAAAGTTATCGGCACGGACCACTGCGTAGTGGGTACCATTATTCTTACGGAGAACTACAAGGAAATTGTTCCAATTCCCTGCCAGATTGCTGTAATTAGTAAACGAAATACACTTTGTCTGACCTGAAGGTATATTGAAATTATCTGAGTAGGTCTCGGGGTTAAACCACAGAGTTGAGTTGTCTGTATTTCCTAGCTGTCCGCTTGTATTCTTCACTACAGTAGCTTCGGAGACGGTGACATTTACCGTTGCGGTGATGTTTTCTCCGGCGGTAACGATAACCGGCTGCGAACCAGCCTTTGCAGGAATGGCGGAGAAGCTGAGTTTTGCGTTGTCAATGACTGCCAAACTCCCGTCAGAGTAGGTTCCCATAACTACCATGCCTGTTGGGTCGAAAGGCATCATGCAACTCTTGGCTTCTTCCGAGGTGTAGTAATAGGGCTTTGTACGCGAGGGTGCAGTGGTTATTGAAATTGATTGAAGTACTCCCACAACCTTAAAAGATGCGTTAGCCACAATCGGTTTATCACAGTTTTTGCCCTTGAAGGTTTTGTTGTAGACAGCTACAAGAGTCTTATCTCCCGTTTGATTTATATCAGGAATGGCTGAGAATGAGAGTTCGGAGGCTGTTACGGTTTTAGTCACTCCCTCTTCAAAGGTTACAATGGCTGAGATGTTAGTTATGGCCTCTTCAAGTGAAGTACCCAAAGAAATTTGTGTGGGTACATCCTGCAATATCATTGATATCGGATTCTTGTCTGCGGCAGATGTGAGTCCACCGACAGGAACGATGTTGGTTTGCAGAAAGTCTATGTAAGAGCCTTCGGGGACTAAGAAGCAGCGAATGTTGGTGTTGCTTGCATCTGCGTTCAGGTTGGGTTCTTTATTCGGTTGTGCATAGGTCTTAGTAGCCACTCCGTTGGTCATCTTGACAGTGAAAGCATTTTTGCTGGTACGGTCTACGGTGAGCGTTACTTTGCCACCTAACTTTTGTACGTTCTCGTCTTTGTTATCAACGGGATCAAGAAGCAAGGTGCCCGATATGTACTGGAAGTCAATATAATCGCCCCACTGAGAGTTATAAGTTTCAGGGCTATTTGTAACATCAAAGCGGATAGCTCCGTATTCGGTATATTCTTCACTGTCACGATCCACATCATTGGTGATGATAAGGGCAAAGTTCTTGTAATATGTATTATCGACAGGGTTGATGTTAAGATTGAATACTGCATTCCATTTCTCACCGTCAGGTACCACATAATACTTGGAAAAAGCAGTCCAGAAACCGGAGGTGAAATCCGTATTCCCGATGGTGTATACATCTTCCTGCATACCTTCAAGTATTTCATCTTCCGGTTCTTTCTTGGAGTCTTCTATTTCCTGTATTTTATCAGAAATCCATTCGGGAGCATTTACGTCATAGAGTTCGCCTCCTTCGCAGCTTGCCAGGACCAACATCCACAAGGTTGCTGCACAACAGAAGAATGTTATTTTATAGAAATGTTTCATTTTCTTTATTTTTTAATAGGTAATGGTTTGAAACGTTCCCCGCCTGTTCCGGTTGAACCCGTAGGGCTGAGGGAAGTGTGTTTCTAAGTTTATTTACTTGCTTAACTCTACGACTGGACGTACTTTCCATTTGTTTTCCCGGAAGTAAATGGAATTATCTGTACTGTAATTGGCTGAGTTTCCTGTCAGGTTCGGATTGTTGTTCATCAACTGCTGTACGATAGGCAGAAACTCATGTCCAGGTCTGTAAGTATCGAAAGTGCTCTTCAGTTCGGAGTCGCTTGCTATATCGCTGTACTTCACAGGATCCTTTACTCCATTTATGGAGCGGCGCACTGTGCCATGTTCTTTTAGTTGTTGCAGGCGTCCGTTGTCATAGAAGAATCCCCAGCGGATGAGGTCGAAGCCTCGTCCGAATTCGCATCCGAATTCTTTAGGACGTTCCACGTTGGCTATCTGTTCAAAGAGCTTGTCGGCAGAATTGAAGTCTTCGAGCTTCAGATCTACCAGATTGGCGCGGTTACGCACTTCATTAATCCAGTCGATAGCTTGCTGTGTAGGACCGTTGACTTCGTTCTCGCACTCGGCAGCGCGTAGCAGTACATCGGAGTAGCGCATCAGCCGCAGGTTGATGCCATCGTGCAAGCCCGTAACTACAGTGCTATATAATCCGGTGCGGAGATTCGTGAATTTGGCAATCGGCAGACCTCCGAAAGTGTTGTTGGTCACGATATTATCAGTGGCTTTAAGTATACTTGTATAAGCCACGTTGCCATATTCGAAGTTTTCCCAATCGGTTTCATAAGTCCCAATGGTCCAATAGAGTCTGGGGTCGAGTTTCCCACTGGTGGTACGCTCTTCTTTAAAAAGCTGGTAAAGCCAGGGCGAAGCCGAGATGTCGGCCCATCCGCCGTAGGCACCTGGAGCGAAGTTGCTCTCAACGGCCGAGCCTTGTGTGGCATTGGGGCTTGTGTTTACTGGTGTCCATTCATCGTCGGTGCCTTGCGCTCCATAGTCGAGGAATTGTACTTCGAAGAGGCTCTCTGCGTTGTTCTCGTATGCCGAACCTTCACGGAAGTTATCTCCGTAGTTGTCCATCAGTTTATAAGTGCCATACTTTTTGGCGATGATATCTTTCAATACCGGAAGTGCTTCGCTGTATTTTTGACGCATCATGAGGGCGCGGGCATAATAGCCAGCCGCAGCACCGCAGGTGGCACGTCCACCACTCCATTCACTGCCTTCATCACGGGAGGGAAGCAATTCCATTGCTTCCAGAAAGTCTTTTTCCACTTGGTCGAGCACTGCATCATAGGTGCTGTTGGCGCCATAAAGTCCGTTTAACGAAGAGTAGGTAGCATAATCCGTAATGAGAGGTGGATTCTGATAATAGCCCACTAAGTTGTAGTAGGATAGAGCGCGAAGGAAAAGCGCCTGTCCTTTGATACGTTTCATTTTTTCGGTAAGTTGGCTGTTATCTTCACCGCAGCGTGAAATGGTGAAATTGCACACATTGATAGTATAGTACCACTCACGCCAGGGCCACCATGTAACGTCTGAAGTGACTTCAGCATTAAGATCATCAAAAGGCAGATACCACACTTGTGAAGAGTTCCAGGCTTCATCGCCACGACATACATCGATGGTGTAGCCTACACGAGCATAAGAACCTTCCATGCGGATGTGGTTGTAGGCGGCAATCACACATTCCTCCAAGTCATCAGGATTAAAGCCGAATGTACTTGAGGTTTGCTGGTTGGGATTCAACAGTTCTAATCTGTCGTTGCAGGAAGTCAACATGCCAAATCCCAAAATGAGAGCAAGTGAATATTTATTTAGTTTCATAAGATCTGTTTTTAATTTAGGTACTAGAAAGGTAAAGATTAGAATGTAAAATGAACACCACACATGAAAGTACGTGCAGTAGGATAAGAACAGAAATTGTATCCCGGAGTGAAAGTTCCTCCTGCATAATCCACATTGTAACCATGATAGCCGGTAAATGTGTGGAGATTCTGTGCCGATATGTAGAAACGTACATCGGATACATATTTGTCGAACCACTTATCCGGGAAGTTGTAGCCCAATTCTACATTGGCTATTTTCCAATAGGCTGCATTCTGAATCTTGCGTGAACAGAAGAGGTCGTTCCAACCCAAGCTGGCACTGTTGGTAACATAGGTGCGTGGCACGTTGGAAAGGTAAGTGCTGCCGTCTTCGCTAAAGCGGTTGGCATCGAGCATACCCACTTCTTTGTTTCCCCAGCCATAGCAAGAGTTGAGTGAGTTGTAGATGTCGTCGCTAACGTGATAGTTCAGTGCGCCGAACGTTGCGATGCTCAGGTCAAAGCGCTTGTATTCAAAACGGGCATTAAGGCCGAAATTGATTTTTGGCATGCCGCTGCCCAATACCACTTGATCTTCGGAGTCTACTTTACCGTCATTGTTTACGTCTTTATAGAGGCAGTCGCCAATTTGGGCGCCTTCTTGTGTGGCGTGGTTGTCAAGAACTTCTTGCGTGCGGGCGATACCTTCATAAACCCAACCGTAGAACTGACCGATTTCTTCGCCTACTTTAGTGATGTAAGAACCTGAGATATAAGAATCGGTACCGAAACCTAATGAGGTTACGCGGTTGCGTAATGTGCTAAGGTTGGCCGATACTTCATATTTGAAGTCATGGTCGCGGTTACGGTAGGTAGCGGAGAACTCAAAACCGGAGTTGTTCATCGAAGCGGCATTCATCGTTACGGTGGTATTGGACACTCCGGCTTGTTCCGGAACAGGAACAGCATACAGAAGGTCTTCGCTGGTATTCTTGTACCACTCAGCTGTAAACTCCAAACGATTGCGGAACAAAGCAAGATCAATACCCACATTGTAGGTCTTCTTTTTCTCCCATGCAAGGTTATTGTCCACGAAAGTGGAAACGGCAGAACCGGTCACTACGTTACCGTTGAAATTGTAAGTCATATTATTGCGTGACATGACGGCCTGATACATGTACTCACCGATGTTCTCATTACCAAGCTCGCCATAGCTTGCACGAACTTTGAACATGTTCACGACGTCCGGATTGAAAGGGAAGAAGCTTTCTTTGTCGAAGCGCCAGCCCACAGAGACGGAAGGGAAAGTTCCCCAACGGATACTTCTGGTCAGGCGTGAGCTGCCATCCCGGCGTACTGTTGCCGATAATAAATACCTGTCATCGTAGTTGTAATTGATACGACCGATGTAGGACAAGATAGCATGCTTGTATTCGTAACTTTCGGAATACGTGTTGGCGGCATTCTGAAGTTGTAGGAAATAAGGTTCGGTGAAGTTGATTCCCCATCCGGTCAGCAGGTCGGTGTTTTCTTCTTCGTAAGTCTGACCTGCCACTACGTTGATGTGGTGTTTGCCTATCGTACCATCGTAAGTAAGCACATTCTCTATCAAGGCGTCCGAATAAATACGGGAACCCTTGGTCAACCGTTCATTACTCTTGGACAGATAGACGCGGTTACTCTGCACCCATGCCGGAATCCAAGTGAAGTCCTTGCAGAAGGTTTTGCTGTAAGAGAGGTTTATTTTATAGTTGAGTTTGTGGTTTTTGCTGTTGAAGCCGAACATATTGAAGATGTCTACGTCTGCCGAGCCTGTTCCCACGAAACGGTCCACACGTGTGTTGCGTTGCAGCAGGTTGTTTACCAGTAATGGATTGGAAGCGGAGATATCACCATGTATGGTATCGTAGTATACGCCATAGCCGTAAGCATCATAATTGAAGTTGTTGGCAATTCCCACCAAATTGTCGAGCACCCATGTTGAAGAATCGTATGCCTTGATGGTGGGCTGCATCAGTAAGGTTCCGCGCAGAATGTTGGTTACGTCGCCATACAGACCTTGAACGTATTCGGAAGCATTGGACAGGCCCATGTTATCTTGGTCGGAGTGGGAGTAAACAAGGCTGGTCTGGAACTTTATGAACTTGGTGTCCATACTGTTGTTGACACGTGCGGTGTAACGTTCGTAGTTAGGACCGGCACCTTCGAGTGTTCCTTTTTGGTTGAAATAGTCTAATGCTATATTATAGGTGTTGTGAGCACCACCTCCGGAAAGGTTTACATTATGGTTTTGACGGATACCTACTTTGAATACTTCGTCGAACCAATTGGTATTGGTGTCATCTTGGAAATGGTATTTCCCGGTTTCGCTGTTGAGCTTGTATCCCGATGGCAGTGGAGTGTTGGAGTTTACACAAGCCTGACCGATGTATTGGCTGTATTGGTCGGCATCCATTACATCATAGACTCCCTTAGGAATATAATCCATACCGAAATATCCATTGTAGTCCACTTTCAGCGGTTGATCTTTTTGTCCGCGTTTGGTGGTGATGATAATCACACCGTTGGCAGCACGTGAACCGTAGATGGCGGCAGCCGAAGCATCCTTCAATACCTGGATGGTTTCAATATCGTTGGAAGAGAAATCGCGGATGGAAGTTCCCATGGGAACGCCGTCAATGACATAGAGGGGAGAAGTACTGCCGAAAGATCCTACACCGCGAATACGTACGGTAGGATCGGCACCTGGTTGTCCGTCGGAGGTAACTTGTACGCCGGAAACCTTGCCTTCAAGCATGGTGGAGATGTTGGAGTTTGATGTCTGTTTCAAAGCTTCTGCATCTACTACGGCAACAGAACCGGTTAAGTCGGATTTCTTTTGTGTACCATAACCTACAACAACCACTTGTTCCAGCATTTGGTCATCAGCTTGTAATTGTATGGTATCAATAATAGCGCGGTTGCGAACTGCTACTTCGCGTTCCTTGAAACCCACATAGCTTATCAAAAGGATAGCGTTTCCGGGAACTTCCAACTGGAAGTTCCCATCCAGATCGGTAATGGTTCCGCCTTGTCCGCCTTTAACTCTGACGGTAGTTCCTGGCATAGGTTCACCTTGTTCGTCAACAATCTGACCACGAACCTTGATAGTCGGAGATTGTGTCACAGTAGCCATGGCAGATGTAGGATACACCGTCATGCTACTAAAGGCACACAGACCAAGCATTACGGAAAGAAATAAATGTTTCCTCATTTTTAAAAGAATTAAGATTATTAAATTAATAGATTAGATCACCGTTAACTATATTATAATATTATATTAGTCAATATACGATCCTATATTGACCGCCGGGAGAGTCAGGTAACAGACTTCACAAAACTGGGGGAGGTTGAATTTAGCCAATGCCATCTATGATAGACAGCTGTTCTCTTGTCGTTCTTCATATTATTAATATTAAAATTAGATTTCCAATCATTGCTTTTCCTTGAGAGATTTCCTGAAGAAATAAGCAATGATTGTATGGCAAAAGTAGGGCTTATGGTGTAAATGGGGGTGGACAAATGGGTTTTAGAGGTGGATAAACGAATTTTAAGTGTAGAGAATCCAGCTTATTATGTAGGTTTATTGTTTATTGCTGTAAGTAAGGCTCTTCTCTTTCATTAAGCAGTGAACTCGGTGTCGTATTGAAGTATTTGGTGAAGCATCTCGTGAAGTATTTAGGGTCATTAAATCCTACTTCATAAGCAATTTCTGCAATGCTCATACTTTTATTCTCCCGGTTTTTCAGTACTAGTTCGCGGGCAATGTTCAGGCGGTAGTTGCGTATGAATTGTCCGGCGGACTGCCCAACAAGACTTTGTAGCTTTTTGTTCAACAGGCTTTTGCTCACACCTGCCGTTTCGCAGAAATCGCTCACCTCGAAATAGGAGTTTTTGTAGTTCTCCTTAATGACATTCATGATGCGGTTGAGGAACTTCTTATCGCCCGATTCCTCTTCCATATTCAAGGCATCCACATCCATGGCTATGGCAAACTTCTTTTGATAACGTTTACGGTTCTCAAGGATATTCTCGATGCGGGTAAGCAGTAATGTCTCGTCAAAAGGTTTCAGTAAATATTCGTCAACTCCTATGCGGTAGCTTTCCAGGCGTGATTCCTGCGATGTCTTGGCTGTCAGCATAAGGAAAGGGATATGGGAGATAGCGAAATTCTCTTTTACCCGGCGGGACAGTTCAATGCCGTCCATTACGGGCATCATCAGGTCGCTGATGATAAAGTCTACCGAATGTGAGTTTAATATATTCAAGGCCTCTGCTCCATGGGCAGCTTCGAACACATTGTATTTATCCCGTAGGATGGAACGGATATATCCACGCATATCCGCGTTGTCCTCGACCACCAGGATTGATAAACCTTTTCCGAAAGTATTGGATGGGGGTAGCGCATCGGAAGTCATAAGTTGCGGGGCACTTTCGACCAGTGTTTCCACCGTATTGCTTTCCGGTGTTGTTGGCAGGAGGATGCGTAGCGAGCAGCCTATCGTATGGTTGTTTTGCGCATGGATTTCACCCCCATGCATCTGTACGATGCGTTTACACAAGTAAAGTCCGATGCCGCTTCCAGCCTGTCCGTACATAGGATATTTGGTTTGTCCTTGCGACTGGTAGAAACGGTTGAATATTTTGATTGTGTCATCATCAGGAATACCGCTACCTGTGTCGCTGACACAGATGTAAAGCATGGATTTGCGGTTATCGGCAGGAGGTAGCAGGGCTATGAACAAAGACACACTTCCGCCGTTTGGCGTAAATTTAATGGCATTGCTCAGCAGGTTCGTCAGCACTTTGTGCATCGCTTCTTCATCGTAAGAGATTTCCGGTGAAGGCATCCGGAAATAACGTTTCACTGTGATGTCTCTTTCTTTGGCAAAGACTTCAAAAGGTATGATCAGTTCATTGGCAAATTTCAGAAAATTATTCCGGGATTTTACGATTTCCAATTTGCCCGACTCCACCTTACGGAAATCCATAAGCTGGTTGACAAGCGATAACAGGTATTTAGAATTGCGTTCCACGAAATGTAGCTGTTCGATGACTTGAGGGTTGTAGCTTAACTTTAATGCACGCTCTATCGGTCCTATGATCAGTGTGATTGGGGTGCGGAATTCGTGTGTGATATTGGTGAAGAATGCTATCTTATCCAAGGTCAGCTCTTGTATCTTACGTGTCATTTTAGTAAGCTGCGCTTTCTGCCGGGTAATTTTTTCGTTTTGTTGCTTCAACATCCGGTTCTGACGGGACAACTCTTCGGTCTGTTCTTCCAGTAGTTGTTTCTGCTTTTTCAGTTCATGGGTGCGTTGTTCCACCTTTTGGTGTAATCTTGCTTTTTGCTCTTTCAGGCTTCGTATGCGCCATTGGTAGAATTGCCATGTAGCGAATGTGGCAAGGATTATTACAAGCAGTATAAACCAGGTTGTCTTGTAAAAATAGGGCTGGATTGTTATTTGCAGTTCCGTTATATTATCCTCTTCGGTTGGGGTGTAGGGCGTGTACTTCACTTGCAGCGTATAGTTTCCCGGAGACAGATTGGTGTAAGTAGCAAAACGCCGGCTGGCAGGCACGTGTATCCAACGGTTGTCAAAACCCAGTAGGCGATAACTGTAAGTGGCGGTATTGTCGGACTCGTAGTTGAGTGCGGTAAATTCCAGTGAAAAAGATTTTTCACGTTCGTGGATGCGGATAGCCTTACTGACGGCAATATCAAGCGGCAAGTATTCGTTGCCGGGGAATATTTCCTCGTTTCCTACTTTCAAATGGGTGAACCGTACTTTGGAAGACTGGGTTGTAAGGGCAGGCAGGTTGCAATCTATGGCAACCAGCCCGGATACGGTGCCGAGATAAAGCTTGCTGTATTGTGAACGGTGAGCAGCATTCCAGTAAAACTGGGTATCGGCAAGACCGTCTTGCCGGTTGTAGTTGATAAAGTGGTTTTCTGTGGGTTGAAAGCGCGACAGCCCATTGTTGGTTGCTATCCAGATACATCCTTTATCATCTTCCAGGATACTGCGGATACTGTTGTCTGGCAGGCCATGAAGGGAGTTGTAACAGACAAACTGTTCTTTTCCATCTTCGTTCTGCATACGTTTATAAATGCCATAACCGTTGCTGCCCAACCACAGTGTGCCGTCCTGAGTTTCGTAAAAGCAACATATCTTTTCTATCAGTCCGGAAGACGGATCATCCAGTTTGTACTTCAGATGACGGTAACGGAATGTTCCCTCAGGCAATGAGACGGAAGCGGGGGAGTGCAGGTCGATGATATAAACGCCGTCCAGACATCCCATCCATAATTGCCCGTCTTTGTCTATGATAGAGCCGATGCAACCTCGTATGTCTTCGGCGGCACGCTTGGCAAATGGTGAACAAAGCTGTTTATGCGCTAGGTCATAGAAGAATAATCCCTGGTTTGCTCCGATCCACATACCGTTGTTTATGGAGTCGTAGGCCAAAGCTCCGATAAAGTCTATGGGGTAGTTGTCTTTATTCCGGGCTGTGATTGCTTCTATTCTATGCTGTGGGTTTTGTGGGTTGATAAGGTTGATGCCGCCGCCCCATGTACCAATCCACAATCTTCCTTGCCCGTCGGCGGTGATGGCGCTAACAGAGTTGTGGGTAAGAGTGCCGCTTTCGTATGTATAATGGATGAAGCTGTCGCTTCCTACTGCCTTTTTATTCAGCCCCCCTTCTACGGTGCCTACCCATAAGTTTCCGCTATTATCTTCGTAAACGGCGTTCACCGGATTGTGAGAGATTGTTTGGAGATTCTTGTTATCATGCTGATAATTTTGTATGGACAGACGCTTGGCGGTCATTTTATTGATACCACCACTTTCGGTTCCTACCCAGATATGCTGCCCTTCTACGATGATGCAGTTGATAAAATTGCTGTTCAGTAGCTTGCTGCCTGTGTTGGATGCCTGGTCACTTATGCGTTCAAAATTGTCCTTTATGGGATTGTATATGTTGATGCCTTTCAGGCTGGCAACCAGTAATTGTTTGTCGTTGGTTATGGCGAGACAGGTCAGGAAATTTTGTGAGAGGGAATGAGGATTGTCAGGGGTATGCATATATTGTTTCACTATACCTTCGTTTTTATTATATCGGTACAAACCTTTGTCGGTGGCGATCCATACTTCATTTTCTTTGGCTATGAAGTCTGTAAAATATAGATCCGGTGCAAAACTCAGGCAATCGTCGATTAAGGTTGCCTCTAGTTTGCTTTGTGCAGTGATACCTATTTTGTATAGTGCGCCATTGATACCTATCCATACTTTTCCCTCATTTTCCACGTCCTTAAAGATGATATCGTATCGGTAAGGATTAGGAATCTCTAGTGAATGAATACTCTCTATATCTCCATTAGTGCGGAAAGCAATACGGTGCAGGCTATTGCTGCAATACAGCCAAATACATCCATTGGCATCTTGTGTAACCATGAATGCCGGTTGCTTAATGAGTGTCTCTAGTTTCTTTCGGGGATCATGAGGCAATACGGACTGCATGGTTGTTAGGTCGATAATATCAGTGCCCCCTTCTGATACAACCCAAAGCCGCTGAAAGTTGTCTTCGTAGACTTTGCGTATGAAGTTGCTCTTGAGCCGGCAATGTGGGGTAGCCGGAGTGAAGTTGACGAATTCATAGCCGTCGTATCGGGATAGTCCACCTCCCGACATGGAAATCCAAAGGAAGCCTTGCCGGTCTTTGTAGATATCATCAACAAAATTATTGGGAAGCCCCTCATTCATGGTTATGTAGATTGTGTTATACCGGTTGGTAAAAGACTCCTGAGCCCACAAAATAGCGGGGCTTGCCAAAGCGATATATAATATAATAATACGAAAAAACTTATGCATTGTTTCATCATTTGGTATTAGCACAAGCAAAGTTAATGTATTACTTGTGATGATATAAAAAGTCTGCGGTCTTTTTTGTGAAGTTGGAAGATTGTCCACCTTAAAAGGTCATATATCCACCTCTACTGTTTTGGGTATGGCGTACATTTGCATTGTATTTTTAATTTGCTGATATTATGAGAAAAATGTTATGTGTGGTCGTCACGTCTATGGGAATTCTGTTTGCTAATTGTAATTCTCCGGTTTTTACTCCCATAGCTTCGCCTAATCCCTGGCAGGATGACTACTCTTTTTTGTCCTCTATGGACAACTACCGCTTGTGGGGAACTTACAATGTGCATGATCCGTCTTGTCGTAAATTGGGTGATTATTATTATATGTACTCTACCGATGCCATTTTAGGTGAGAACCGTCAAGAAGCCGAAGAAAAAAATGTTCCGTTGGGATACATACAAGTGCGCCGTTCCAAGGACCTTGTCAAATGGGAGTTTGTTGGCTGGGCTTTTCCGGAAATACCGCAGGAAGCTGTGGAGTGGGTACGTTCGCATGCCGGAGGTGAGGGAGCAACGAACATCTGGGCTCCTTATATAATCCCTTTTGGTGATAAATACAGACTCTACTATTGCGTATCGGCTTTTGGCCGCAAGACATCGTATATAGGTATGGCAGAGGCTGCATCACCCGAAGGCCCTTGGACACAACGAGGTTGTGTTGTCAAGACCAATGAGGCTTCGGTAATGAATGCAATTGATCCGAGCGTCATGGCCGATCCTGTCACCGGAAAGTGGTGGATGCATTATGGATCATTCTTTGGAGGATTGTACTGCGTAGAGTTGGATCCGGAAACCGGACTTCCCGCCGAGGAGGGAGATCAGGGGCATCTCACCGCACGCCGCGCCAATTATCAGAAAGATAATCTGGAAGCTCCCGAGATTATTTACAATCCTGATCTGAAACAGTATTATTTGTTTGTTTCATACGATCCGCTGATGACCACCTATAACGTACGGGTAGGGCGTTCGGACAAAGCGGAAGGCCCGTTTGTTGATTTCTCCGGCGTGGAACTGAAAGACACTACTAATAATTTTCCTATTCTGACAGCTCCATACCGTTTTCATAATCATCCGGGTTGGGCAGGGACTGCACACTGCAGTGTATTCACCTCGGATGAAGGGCAATACTTTATGGCACATCAGGGACGCCTGTCACCCCATAACCAAATGATGGATCTTCATCTGAGACAGGTCTTTTTTACGCCCGACGGATGGCCGGTGGTGTCGCCCGAACGTTATACAGGCTGTGTTTCCCGTAAATTCTCGGCAGAAGATATGGCAGGAGAGTGGGAAGTTATACGCATACAGGAACCTGCGTATGAACGCCGTTTGCAGGCAGGCCAGATCCTATGGGGGGAGGGACAGCTCAAAGAAGAGGAGTGGAACGTGTCTCATTTGCTGTCCTTGGAGAAGAACGGAAATTTAGGTGAGAATAAAGGTACCTGGGAACTTTTGGAAGCAAAGCAATTATTGTCCCTGACCCTGGAAGGTGAAATTATAAATAATCTGATTATATTTGCCGGACACGATTGGGAAAACGAAAAGGAAACTGTTCTTTTCACAGGACTGGACAGTTGTGGCAGGTCTATATGGGGAAAGCGAATTAAGTAATCATATATACATTTTATACCATGAAAAAATACAAAGGTTTATTGGCGGTGCTGGCTCTTGCGGCAGGTTCGGCACTGCAAGCACAAACAAATGAATTGGTGATACAAGCCGGGAAACCGGGAGCGGAAATTCAGCCTACTATGTATGGTCTGTTTTTCGAAGATATCAATTATGCTGCCGACGGCGGTCTGTATGCCGAACTTGTGAAGAACCGTTCATTTGAATTTCCGCAACATTTTATGGGGTGGAAGACATTCGGTAAGGTATCTTTGAAAGATGACGGTCCTTTTGAAAGAAACCCGCATTATGTGCGTTTGGCGTATGCCGGACATCCGCATAAACAGACCGGATTAGACAATGAAGGCTTTTTCGGTATTGGAATAAAAAAAGGCGCAGAGTATCGTTTCTCTGTATGGGCACGTGTGGCAGAAGGGGAAACACCCGCTAAAATCCGTGTGGAGCTGGCCGATACGAAATCTATGAACGAACAGCAGGCTTTTGTAGCTGCCGATGTAACGGTCGATTCAAAGGAATGGAAAAAATATCAGGTGATACTAAAGCCGGAAGTGACCAATCCGAAAGCTATTCTTCGTATTTTCCTTGCTTCCCGGCAAACGGTGGATTTGGAACATATTTCCCTTTTCCCGGTAGATACCTGGCAAGGACATGAAAACGGGCTTCGTAAAGATTTGGTGCAGGCACTGGCAGATATAAAGCCGGGTGTATTCCGTTTTCCCGGCGGATGTATTGTAGAAGGTACTGATATCGCATCACGCTACGACTGGAAAAAGTCGGTAGGTATGGTAGAGAACCGTCCGCTGAATGAAAATCGTTGGCAATATACTTTCCCGCATCGGTTCTTTCCCGATTATTACCAAAGTTATGGTTTGGGATTTTATGAGTTCTTCCAGCTTTCCGAAGAAATCGGTGCGGAACCGTTGCCGGTATTGAGTTGCGGTTTGGCTTGTCAGTTTCAAAACCCAAATATGGATGCGCATGTGCCTCTTTGTGACCTGGAGAGTTATATTCAGGATGCGCTCGATCTGATAGAATTTGCAAATGGTGCAGTTGATACTCCCTGGGGAAAGATACGTGCCGATATGGGACATCCTGCACCATTCAATTTGAAACTTATAGGTATAGGTAACGAGCAGTGGGGAAAGGAATATCCAGAACATCTGGTACCCTTTGTCAAAGCCATTCGCAAGAAATACCCCGACATAAAGATTGTGGGTAGTTCCGGTCCTGATTCGGAAGGTGAGCAGTTTGATTATCTCTGGCCGGAAATGAAAAGTCTGAAAGCCGATTTGGTGGACGAACATTTCTATCGTCCCGAAGCATGGTTCCTAAGCCAGGGAGCGCGTTATGACAATTACGACCGTAAAGGCCCGAAAGTTTTTGCCGGAGAATATGCCTGTCATGGCAAAGGAAAGAAGTGGAACCATTTCCATGCTTCACTACTCGAGGCAGCCTTTATGACCGGACTGGAGCGGAATGCGGATATTGTGCATATGGCTACCTATGCACCGTTATTTGCTCATGTAGAAGGTTGGCAGTGGCGTCCGGACATGATATGGTTTGATAACTTGAATTCAGTGTGTACAGTGAGCTATTATGTGCAGCAGCTTTTCGCAACGCATAAGGGAACGAACGTTCTTTCTCTGACTATGAATAAAAAGCCTGTAACGGGTGCCGAGGGGCAGAACGGGTTATTTGCGAGTGCTGTATGTGACAAAAATAAGAATGAGATCATTGTGAAAGTGGTCAATACCTCAGGCAAAAAGCAGTCTTTGTCTTTGATTTTTAACGGATTGAAAAAGAAAGAAGTTCTGTCGGGAGCACGTTGTATCAAACTCTCTTCCACTGGCATGGATAAGGATAATACTATTGAAAATCCATTGGCAATTATTCCGCAAGAAACATCTTTGGATGTGAATGGGCATACCTTGAACGTAGATTTGGAGCCTGTTACTTTCGCAGTATATATTTTAAAGTATTGATGTCTTGAACTCAAAGGGAATATCATGATGAAAAATATATTTATTTTGGGGGTTAGTTCTTTGATGCTGGCAGTTCCGCAAGGGCTGCTGGCACAAAGTGACACTACTTTTGTTGCTGTGGGAAATCCGATAGTAAAGCATAAGTTTATTGCAGATCCGGCAGCGATGGTACATGATGGAAAAATGTATATTTATGGTGGTCATGATGAGTGTCCTCCACCGAAAGAGCATTATGACTTAAAAGAATGGTGTGTCTTTTCCTCTTCCGATTTGAAAATGTGGACAGAACATGCCGTCCCTCTAAAGGCTAAGGACTTTTCTTGGGCAAAAGGCGAGGCTTGGGCAAGTCAGGTAATAGAACATGAAGGCAAATTCTATTGGTACGTAACGGTGGAGCATGAGACGATTCCCGGTAAGTCCATCGGTGTAGCCGTATCCGATTCACCGACAGGTCCATTTGTAGATGCCCGTGGTTCCGCCCTCATTACCAACGATATGACAGCAGACCGCAGCAAAAGTTATTGGGATGATATAGATCCCACTGTTTTTATTGACGATGATGGGCAGGCATATCTTTATTGGGGCAACAGTCAATGCTATTTCGCCAAACTGAAGAAGAATATGATAGAATTGGACGGGCCGATTATTCCGGTTGATTTGCCTTGCTTCACAGAAGCTCCCTGGATTCATAAAAGAGGCGATTGGTATTACCTTTCTTATGCTTCCGAATTTCCGGAGAAGATATGTTATGCCATGAGTCGCAGTATAACGGGTCCTTGGGAATACAAAGGGATTTTAAATGAATTGGCTGGAAATAGCAATACGAATCATCAGGCTATTATAGAGTTTAAGGGTAATTGGTATTTTATCTATCATAATGGTGGCATTAATCCTACAGGAGGAAGTTTTCGCCGTTCGGTCTGTATAGAGCGTTTGTATTATAATGAAGATGGAACGATGAAGCGTATACAAATGACGACAGAAGGTATTTATTAGGAAAAAAGTGATAGGCCGATTAAAAGTAACAAACAATAGGGTGATATTGTGAAGAACCACTTTATCACCCTATTGTTTTTATCATGTGTTTACTTATTCTAGTCTTCGTGCACCATCGCTGATTACGACATCGTAAATTTTTGGACTTCTGTTGAATTTCTTCTTAAATTCCTCTTTGGCTTTTTCTATGAATGTGTTATATAATTCCTCTTTTACGAGGTTGATTGTACAACCGCCGAATCCGCCACCCATTACGCGAGAGCCAGTTACACCGCAGTCAAAAGCAAGGTCGTTCAGGAAGTCGAGTTCTTCGCAGCTTACTTCATACAGTTTGCTCATGCCCTGGTGTGTTTCGTACATCTTTTGGCCTACCGTTTCGTAATCGCCTTTCTCCAAAGCATCGCAAACATCGAGTACGCGTTGGATTTCTTCAATCACATATTCTGCACGCATAAAGTCTTCTGCACTGATTTCGGCTTTGGCTTCTTCAAGCATTTCCATGTTGCAGTCGCGCAGGAATTCTACATGCGGATGTTTCTTCTGGATAGCGGCAACAGCAGCCTCGCAACTTTGGCGACGTTTATTGTATGCCGACGAAGCAAGTTCGTGTTTTACCACAGAATCTACCAGTACCAGACGGTAGCCTTTCGGCTCGAACGGGAAGTACTGGTATTCCAATGAACGGCAATCCAAACGGATGAGACTACCTTTCTTGCCAAATACGGAAGCAAATTGGTCCATGATACCGCAGTTGACGCCACAATAGTTGTGTTCCGTAGCCTGGCCAACTTTGGCCAATTCGAATTTGTCGATTTTATTGTCACCAAACAAATCGTTCAACGCATAAGCATAAGTGCTTTCCAAGGCTGCGGAAGAGGACATTCCTGCACCCAGAGGCACATCGCCTGCAAAAGCCGTATTGAATCCTTTTACTTCTACACCGCGTTTAATCATTTCGCGGCATACGCCGAAAATATATCTTGCCCAGCTGGCGCGGGGAGCGTCTTCTTCATTAAGACCGAATTCTACATAATCTTTCAAATCAATGGAATAAGCTTTGACTGTGTTTGTTCCATTCGGTTTTACTTCTGCAATCATGCCTTTATCGATTGCTCCGGGGAATACAAAACCACCGTTGTAGTCAGTATGTTCGCCGATAAGGTTGATTCGTCCCGGGGAAGCATAAACAGCTCCTGTTGTTCCGTCAAAATGCTTGATGAAACGGCTTCTTACGTATTCTATATCCATGATATTATTTTTTTAAGGTGAATAAATCTATTACCTATATTGTTAGTTCTGTCTGTCAATCGACTTTAATGTCTTTATTTACGTTTTTGCAACCAATCAGTCCATAGAACAACAGATATGCAAGAGCTGCAATGATCACCCAATAGCTTGCCATGAAACCTGCCATGTCTGCAACAACTCCTTGAATAACGGGAAGAATACCACCGCCACATACTAAAACCATGAACAAACCGGAAGCGGCTGCCAAATATTTACCCAAACCTTCTACTGCCAGATTGAAGATACCACCCCACATAATAGAGGTACACAGACCAACTAATACGAGATACATAGCATTGATGGGTACTTCTGCAAGTCCGAAAGATAAGCCGCCAGTGGCACTCTGCTGAAGCACAGGCAGATTTACGAAAGAATTGGTAGAGGAGAAAATAGCGAGGAATACCAGCAACAGACCCAAAGCTGAAGTGAATGTAAGCATTGTCTTGCTGGATACTTTAGCACCTAATGATGCACCTGCCAGACGACCTATCAGCATGAGGAACCAATAAGTACCTACTACAAATCCAGAAATGGTGGATGCAATACCGGCACCGCCTTTTTCCACAGGGTCAGTCAGGAATAGGTTTAGTGTACCCGGTACGCCAACCTCAATACCTACATATACAAAGATTGCAATAGCTCCCAAGATGAAATGGCGGAATTTTAAAGCGCCGGACATCAGTTTGCCGATCGGTTCCGTTGCTGTAGCAGCATTAGGTTCCGGTATAGGAACGAACAACAGTACGAGGAATGCAAGTGCAAATACGGCCATCGCTGTGTACATTACAGGGAATATCTGAGAGATGGTAGCCTTTTCAATAGAGCCTGCAATGAGGATACCTACGAACATCGGAGTAATAGTTGCCATTACGGAGTTGAAAGAACCGCCGATCTGGATTAACTGGTTACCTTTGTTCCCTTCACCGCCCAACTTGTTCAGCATCGGGTTTACGACCGTATTCAGCAAGCACATAGAGAATCCTGCGATAAATGCACCGAACAGATATACGGCAAATGCTATTTCAGGGTTGGAATGTCCGGATAAGAACTGGATACCTACTCCTATAAAGCCGATAGCTACTGCGATAAGCGCTGTTTTTTTATATCCTACTTTCTGCAATAGAATACCACTTGGTATTCCCATTACTGCATAAGCAATGAAGTTGCCGAAATTGCCCAACATTCCTAAGGCATTGGATACGGAAAACTGATTTTTGAGTACAATTCCCATAGGAGCAGCCAGGTTGGTAACAAATGAGATCATACCAAAAAGGAAAATCATCGTTATGATTGCGATGAGTTTACCATTCTGTTTTTGTTGTGTCATGGTTAATAATTGTTTATTAAGTTTATAATCAGGTTAGTTATTTCTTTTATTCTTGTACACCGAACTTATAGATGGTTATCTGCTGATATTCATCTCCGGGGAGCAATACTGCCGATGGGAAATGTGCCTTATTGGGAGTATCGGGGAAGCATTGTGCTTCAAAACATACAGCGCTTCTTGCAGGGAATGTTGCCCCGTGAGCACCGGTGAATCCTCCCAGCCAGTTTCCCGTATAAAGTTGCAGGCCGTTTTCTGTAGTATATACTTCCATTGTGCGCCCGCTTACGGGTTCTGTACAAGTAGCGGCAAGGCTCAGTTCACCGCTTTCCGCTTTATTCAACACATAGCAATGGTCATATCCGGCTCCGTTTACCAGTTGCTGGAATTTATCGTCAATACGCTCGCCGATGGCATGGGGAGTACGGAAATCCATAGGTGTATTTTCTACTTTCAGGATTTCTCCCGTAGGAATAGATACCTCATCAATAGGTACATAGAAATCGGCGTTGATGGTAAGGATATTATTCAGAACGGTAGGTGAGGGGTTGGAAATACCAGCGAGATTAAAGAAACCGTGATTGGTTAAATTTACAACTGTAGCTTTATCGGTTGTGGCCCGGTATTCTATAACCAAGGCATTTGCTTCATCTTCCAGACGATATGTCATTTCTACTTCTAAAGTACCGGGGAAGCCCTCTTCACCGTCGGCAGACGTATAATTGAAAATGACGGTCGATTCATTGGGCTGAACCGCATCCCATACGCGGGCATGGAAACCGGTTGGTCCGCCGTGCAGTGAATTGGGACCGTTGTTGACAGTCAATTGGTGTTCCTCGCCATATAAAGTGAATTTCCCATTGGCAATTCGGTTTCCATAACGGCCTATCGTGGTGCTCAAGAAAGGTTCGGGACTGTTTATTACGTGTTCTATGCTGTCATGTCCTAAAATGACATTGGCAAATTTTCCGTTTTTGTCGGGCACCATAATCGAAAGAATTGCACAACCGTAGTTGGTTACCGCCACTTCCATGCCCTGAGCATTTTTGAGGATATATAAATCTGTTTTCCTGCTGTTTATATTCTTTTGAAAGTCTTTTCTGTCCAAACCGGACAAGTTACTTTCTGTCGGAGTAGTGTCTGTCATATTCATGGTATTATTTAAATTTTCTTGCAAATAAAGAGAAATTCTTTTGTTCCCCCAAGTAATTGAGAGGAAATATGGGGAACATTTTATGAAAGTTTAGCGTTTGACAATTAGAATACAAATTGATATTTTTTGTATGTTTGTCGCGTTAATCTAAAAAGTATTGTAACAGTATTGAATTGTACTAATTAAAAACAACAAATGTATCCTCTAAAATTTGAGCCCATCCTGAAACAGACACTTTGGGGTGGCGACAAGATTATCCCATTCAAACACTTGAATGAAACTCTGCCGAATGTAGGTGAGAGTTGGGAAGTTTCAGCAGTAGAAGGTAGTGAATCTGTAGTTGCCAATGGTGCGGACAAAGGGTATACTTTACCCGAAATGGTTCGTAAATATAAAGAAGAGTTGGTGGGCGAAGCGAACTATGCACGGTTTGGAAATAAATTCCCGCTATTGATAAAGTTTATTGATGCAAAGCTGGATTTGTCCATTCAGGTGCATCCGGGTGACGAACTTGCAAAGAAACGCCATAACAGTTTCGGTAAAAATGAGATGTGGTATGTCATTGCTGCCGATAAAGGTGCAAAATTGATTTCCGGCTTTGCCGAGGAAATAACTCCGAAGGAATATAAAGACCGGGTGCACAATGGAACATTTGCCGAAGTGCTTCAAACTTGCGCCATAGAGCCGGGAGATGTGTTTTATGTCCCTGCCGGTCGTGTACATGGCATTGGCGCTGGAGCATTCGTTGCGGAAATTCAACAGACTTCCGACATAACTTATCGTATTTTCGACTACAATCGTAAGGATAAGGACGGTAAATCCCGCGAATTGCATACCAGTCAGGCAATGGATGCCATTAACTTTTCCGATGTGCAAGACGATTTCCGTACCGAATACGAACGTGTACAGAATGAACCCGTTGAGATGGTAGCGAGTCCTTATTTCACTACTTCTGTATATGACATGACGGAAGAGATTACTTGTGATTATTCGGAACTGGATTCTTTTGTTATTTTTATCTGTGTGGAAGGTTCTTGCCGTCTGACGGATGACAATCAGAATGAGATTACCTTGCGTGCCGGCGAAACGGTTCTTTTGCCTGCTGCTGTTCAGGAAGTAACAATCGTACCGGAAGGCCAGCGGGTGAAACTGCTTGAGACTTACGTGTAAGAGTTGATATTATTACTGTAATGAAGTTAACATCATGTAGCCAATGGTGTTAACTTCTTTTTTTTGATATGTTCTTTTAATTTCCAGATATTAAACTTCTGTCTTTTTCTTCTCTTTGACAAGTGCCGTGATAGGATGTTTCCCTTTGGCTCCGATTTCACTACAGTATGTGGTGTGTATTCTTTAACCATGTGCAACTATTTAATCTTTATATAGCCAGGTAACCGCGAAATAGCATTGATTTCTTTGGAATTTATAATTCTCATTTGCAGTAAGGTGAATATAGGTTTGCCATAATTGTGCGTTTGTTTATTGTTGGCATGTCTCGGGCGGGTAGCGGAAACATCTTTTCGAAACTTCTTTCTTCCGTTATGATTTTTTTCATCATTTTCTTAGTTTTATGCTTTATAATGATTAATGATGAAAAAACAATTAATTCTGAAAATCATTTTTATCGGTGATATACACCAACAAATCACGCTATGTATTTCCTTTGGTAGAGGTGTATGAAGAGGTAATGTGATAGTCGTTAATATACTATACCAAAAAAGGGAAAATGTTTTTTTAACGTTCGTTTATTGTGCGCAAAGATACAACCTATTTTTTTAACGGGCAAAATGTTTAATAAGAATATTTCCACGCAGAAACTATTTTTTAGACAAATTACTTTAAATCAATTTATTATCTACGCTTCAAAAGACCTCATTATTACTTTATTATTTATATAAATACGTCTATTGAACTTCTCATGAAAAAGAGTGTCTTTTAAACGAACGTCTAAAAGATACTTTCTCTTTTTAGATTATTAGTTCTCAGCTTTTTATAAGCTAAAAACTAACATAACTGTTTTTCTACTTCTTTTTCCGTGATGGTAGGAAGTTCTAAAACAATATGAATGCTAACTAAACTATTGGAAATAACTGCATTACATGACTTGATCGGTAAGTATTACGCTACTCCGGTGTCCCTAAAGAACACCCTTTTCACAAGGCTTCATGTTATTCCAAATCTTGCATTATCACAGATTAATGTCCCGTTTATCAGTAAATAAATCATCCGAGTTACAATGTAAACCCGATATGCAATTACCGGCTGAAAATGAAGGAGGTAATTGTTGGTTTGCGATTCGTGTTTCTTATAGCCGTGAATTAGCGTTAAAAGCAATTCTGGATGCCGAGAATATTGAGAATTTCATCCCGATGCGTTATGAGTATATCATGAAATCGGGGAAGCGCGTCCGTAAACTGCTTCCGGCTATTCACAATCTTGTTTTTGTTTACTCTACCCGTAAACGTATAGATACTTTGAAAGACAGACTTGAATCGTCCATGCCTATACGTTTTATTATGAATCGTGAGCATTGTCGTCCGGTTGTAATTCCCGAATCGCAAATGCGTAGCTTTATTTTGGTGGCAGGCAATTGTGACGAAGCGGTTCTTTATGTAGAGCCGGCCGAATTGCATTTGGTTAAGGGACAGAAAGTACGTATTACCGGTGGTGTTTTTGAGGGAGTAATCGGTGAGTTTGTCCGAATCCGCCACGACCGTCGTGTGGTGGTTAATATAGAGGGTGTCATGGCTGTAGCTACTACCTTTATTCCGCCTTCTTTGGTAGAACCCATAAAAGAGTAACCTTTTTTTAAAGCATTATAATTCACAAATCATAATTCACAAATTAATGGATTCATTATTTTCCTTAGCCCATCGTCTTCTCACTTACGGGCTTGACGGGAGTCCTATCTATGTAGACGAATTTACGCGTTTGAATCGTGAAGTTTACGAGCAGGCATTGGAACTTTATGGTACTCGCGGCAAGACCGTAGAGTCTGAAGCAGAGCTTTGTCTTGGTCTTTTAGCTGCTTTTGCTGCCACCATTTACGATAATGGTCATAAACAGAAATATATTCAACAGGTATTAGACCGTAGTTGGGAAGTCCTTCCTAAGTTGTCGGAATCTTTACTCAAAGTTCAACTTCTTGTCTATTGCTATAGCGAAGTGTATGATGAAGAACTGGCAAGGCAGGCTCACGACATTATTGACACTTGGAATAAGGCAGAATTGACTTTGGAACAAGTGGATATAATAGAAGAATTAAAGAGCTTTGAAGAAAACCAATATCCTTATGAAGTGATAGAATAACTTCATTAATCAACCTAAACTATTCAACTATCTAAACTAAGACTTTTTATTTTATGGAACCGATTGAAAAAGATGATCATTTCATTCCTGATGGAATGAATGCTTTCGAGCGCAACGTGAAGCGTATCGGTGATTGTTTGCTTGCCCTTGGTGCGCTTATTGTTTTTTCTCCTTTATTTTTGATTTGTTATATTGCCGTAAAACGTGAAGACGGTGGCCCTGCCATTTTTAAACAGGAGCGTATTGGTAGGTTTGGCCGCCCTTTCTATATCTATAAGTTCCGTAGCATGAAGCTGGACGCAGAGAAATATGGTCCTGCTCTCTATGCCGGTGCAAAAGACCCCCGTATGACGAAAGTCGGCAGGTTTCTTCGTGACCACCATTTGGACGAGCTGCCCCAGCTTTGGAATGTATTCTGCGGTGATATGGCCTTTATAGGCCCCCGCCCCGAGCGTAAGTTCTTTATCGACCAAATCATGGAGGTAGACCCCCGTTATCGTTATTTATTCCAGATTCGCCCGGGAGTCACTTCGTATGCTACGCTCTACAATGGCTATACTGATACTTTGGAGAAGATGCTCCGTCGTTTACGTTATGATTTGTTTTATTTAGAGCATCGCTCTTGGGGTTTTGATACCAAGATACTTTTTATGACGTTTATGAATATTGCGTTCGGAAAAAAGTTCTGATAAGTGAAATTGGATGTTTTATGGATGGAATCTCTCGTAGTACTACGGTCAAGAAGAATATCATTGTCTCGTTTCTTTTAAAAGGTATTAGTATATTAATATCGTTACAGGTTGTCCCTTTGACGATTAATTATATAAATCCTACCCAATATGGTATTTGGCTGACGCTAAGTTCTATTATCGCTTGGCTAGCTTATTTCGATTTTGGGTTTGCCAATGGTTTTCGCAATCGGTTTTCCGAGGCGCGAAGCCGTGGAGAAACTTTATTGGCAAGAGAATATGTCAGTACTACTTATGCTGTACTTCTTATTCTTTTTTTCGGTATATTTCTAATTACGGTAGTCACTAGCTTCTTTCTTGATTGGAGTAGTATTTTGAATGTGGACACCGTTTATAACTCTGAATTACGTACCGTCTTCGTAATATTGTCCCTTTTTTTTTGTCTGAATATTGTGGGTAGTGTATTTACTACTATGTTGGCTGCCGACCAAAAACCAGCTTTGGCTTCTTTGATACAGACAGGTGGACAGGTATTGGCTTTCATTGTTATTTATGTTTTCACTAAAACAGTTCCGGGTAGTCTCACAGTTTTAGCTTTCGCCTTTATGGGTATACCTTGTATATTGTTGATTATAGTATCTGTTTTCATGTTCAGATGTGGGGAGTATAAAATTGTATCTCCTACCATTTGTTTGGTACGCTTACCATTAATAAAAAATATTTTGGGACTTGGAGGACAATTTTTCATTATTATGCTTTCCCTATTGTTTATCTTTCAGTTTACCAATATTATTATTTCCCGTATTGAAGGTCCACAAGCAGTGACGCAATATAATATAGCATATCGGTATTTTAATGTTCTCAATATGCTTGTAGTCATTATATTAACTCCTTTCTGGTCTGCATTTACAGATGCATATATAAAGAAAGATTTCAGTTGGATGAAAAAAATGGTTAAAAAGTTGGAGCATATGTGGCTGTTGTGTATCCCTATTCTGGTTGTAATGATTTTGTGTTCAGATTTTTTTTATAAATATTGGATTGGAGATTCTGTATCTATTCCATTATCTTTATCAATATCAATGGCTTTATATGTTCTGTTTCAAACGATGGGAAATGTCTATATGTATCTTATCAATGGAACAAGCAGGGTGCGTTTACAGTTGATTGTATATCTGTTGATTGCTATTATTGCAGTACCGCTTATGACATTATTCTGCCGTTTATATGGTGTGGAAGGGATTCTGATTGTTCCTGCAATAACACTCGCTCTACAAGCTTTGGTAGGCAAAATACAGATAACGAAAATTTTAAAAAATACAGCTAAAGGTATTTGGCTAAAATAAATATTCAATGAAACAAATAGCACTTATTACCGGCATCACCGGTCAAGACGGCTCTTTCCTTGCCGAGTTTCTTCTTGAAAAAGGATATGAAGTACATGGTACTATCCGTCGTTCGTCAGTAGATTATCGCGATCGTATCGCTCACTTGGAGGGTACGCCCCATTTTCACTTACATTATGCCGACTTGGGTGATTCTATGAGCATTATGCAGATTGTACAGAAAATCCGTCCGACAGAAATTTATAATTTGGCAGCACAAAGCCATGTACAAGTAAGTTTTGATGCACCGGAATTTACGGCAGATGTGGATGCTACGGGGGTGCTGCGTGTACTGGAGGCAGTACGGCAATGTGGACTTACAGGAAGTTGTAAGATATATCAGGCTTCTACCTCCGAACTTTACGGAAAAGTAGAGGAAGTACCGCAAAGTGAAACAACCCCCTTTCATCCTTATAGCCCTTATGCCGTGGCAAAACTCTATGCTCATTGGATTGTGAAAGAGTATCGAGAAGCTTATGGTATGTTCTGTTGTTCGGGTATCCTCTTTAATCATGAGAGCGAGCGTCGAGGGGAAACATTTGTTACTCGGAAGATAACTTTGGCTGCCGCCCGTATTGCGCAAGGTAAACAAGAGAAACTTTATTTGGGAAATCTATCATCTTTACGCGACTGGGGATATGCTCGTGACTATGTAGAGTGTATGTGGCTTATCTTACAAAATAAGCAGCCGGAGGATTTTGTGATAGCCACTGGTGAACAACATTCTGTTCGCGATTTTTGTTATTTAGCTTTCAAGTATGCAGGTATCGAACTGGATTTTCAAGGCGTGGGAATGGATGAAAAAGGGGTTGATAAGGCTACTGGACGTGTTCTAATTGAAGTTTCTGAGGATTTCTACCGCCCTACAGATGTCGTAAATCTATGGGGAAATCCTGCCAAAGCCCATAAAGAGTTGGGATGGAATCCACAGAAGACTTCTTTTGAAGAATTGGTACGTATCATGGTGACACACGATATGGAAAAAGTTGCTTTAGAATGTGTTGCTGGTCATATCAAGACTAATCTTGTCGAGTATTTGGAGAAAGGTATTGTGAAATAACTTTTATAGGTCGTGTATATATCTGAAATAATATAGGGGGTGCCCCTCTTGTATTCTCTTATTGCATCAAAACAAAGGGACGATTTCATCGGATTCAAGTTATGATATCTTACAATCAACATTTTGGAAAAATTGTTTCAACGTCTTTAATAGTGTTACTTGTGACACTTTTTGCAGTAACGTGTGTGTCTGAGGTAGTAAGCCCGCCTGCGTAGCAGATGTCTATGGAGTGCCGATTTACACTTTGATTTTCTTTGTCAGTCGTCTAAGTAAATTTCTCCGTAACTCGTCACATAGAAGCGATAGTCTATGTTATTCTAGCCACGGTGGTTAATGATGATAAAATCTGTGATGCCAATGGAGTAATTATACTTTAGGTGAACTTATACAGAAGTTTCCAAGGAAATTTGTGGATAAGGCTCTCTTATTACCTTATTTTATTAATAAAAAAGTTAAATCCCAACATTCGTTATTTTTAGCATTTCTGTAATATTTCAAAAAATGAGATAGTTATAGTGATATGTAAAAAAAATAGATGGTTACTTTTAAACAATATAAAAATGGAAGAGGTTAAAATATCAGTTATCACCGTCTGCTATAATGCAGTAGACACGCTTGAGAAGACCATACAATCAGTGCTTGAACAAACTTATCATAACATAGAGTATATCATTATTGATGGAGGGAGCACTGATGGTACGGTGGAAATCATCCATCGCTATGTTGACTACCTTGCTTACTGGGTGAGCGAACCAGATAGAGGGATTTATGATGCGATGAATAAGGGGATTGAAAGGGCTACGGGGGAGTGGGTGAACTTTATGAATGCGGGAGACTACTTCTATAATTATGATGTAATTTCTAATGTTTTTAAAGTACTACAGAAAGCAGATGTAATGACCGGCATTTCCTTTATGGATTATCCTAAAAAGAAACGTTTATGGTTTCCACCTCAAGAATTGTCTTTCCTGAACTTATACAACGGGACTTTAAGCCATCAAGCTTCTTTTATACGGAGTTCTCTTTTAAAGAAGATTGGTTATGATGAAAAATATAAGATTGTTTCTGATTGGAAATTCTATTTACAAGTATTGATATTATCAGATGCGAGTTATATTCCGCTGAATTTGATAGTGAGCAGGCATGATAATGCGGGTGTCAGTAGTAATATAGAAGAGAGAGAGAAAGAAAGAGAGAATATCCTGAATAACTTGTTTCCAGCACGGATTTTAAACGATTATAAATCTTTTAGCAAACAGGGTTTAATAAAAAAGACGATAATTTATCTGTTCAATCACTGCAACTGGCTAAAAAGGTGTGCGATGGTTGTATTGTTTGCTCAAGATAAGCGAAAGCTTTCAAGATTAGCCAAATAGAGTATGAATATTCTTTTTTATGTAACATGTACTCCTTCTCCGGAAAATGGAGGGGTAGAAAGAGTGACCTATACGCTTTCTAAAGAATTGAAAAAGAGAGGGTATGGTTGTTCTTGTGCATATTTGTATGAGGTTAGTAACAGGAGTGGAGTTGAACTTTATGACAGTGTTTTTCAATTCGACTATACTCAGGAACGTGCAGAGGAAAAAATGATAGACTATTTATTAGACAATCATATTGATATTATAGTCAATCAATTTGCTACCATAGATACTTTATCTGATTTCTTTTATGGAATAAGACAGAAAATGAATATTCGTCTGATAACGTGCTATCATTTCGATCCTATGGCGGGATATTGCAAGGACACTTTTTTCGTAAGAACACCTTTCTTTTCGAAGCAACATTTAGTATTTTTATTTAAGAGATATCTTTATTTCATATACAAATATCTTTTTTGTTACATACGTAAAAAACGTTTTCTTCGTGCTATTAAAGGTAATGACAAATTAGTTTTTCTATCACAAAGCCACATTGATTCAATAGTCAAGTATTATCATGTAAAAGAGGTGGATACAATAGACTATATTCCCAATCCTCTTTCGTTTAACCTGAACCTTGATATTGATTTAAAAGAGAAAAAAAAGAGCGTTTTGATTGTTTCAAGACTAAAGGAGGAGCAGAAAAAAGTAGGGACATCATTGGAAATCTGGAAGAAGTTAGAAGAATATGGATATGAAGGATGGAGCTTGGATATAGTGGGCTACGGTGATGACTTGGATTTCTATTTGGACATGGTACGTAGAGAAGATATCAAAAATGTGCATTTTTACGGCCATCAAAATCCTGTTGATTTTTATAGGAATTCTTCTATTTTGATAATGACTTCCCCTTCCGAAGGTCTTAGTATGACCTTGATAGAGGCAAAGCAAATGGGATGTGTACCTATGGCTATGTCATCCATAGCATTTACTTCCGTACAAGATATAATTAATGATGGAAAGGATGGTTATATTATTGCATCCAATGATATAAATCAATATGTGAAGAAGCTACGGCAACTGATAGGTGATAACTCGCTTAGGTTGGCGATGGCTCAAAGAGGAATAGAGGATAGTCAACGCTTTTTGCCCGAAGCTATTATTAAAAAGTGGACAAAAGTTTTTGAGAAATGAAGTCGTTTTCTTTTGATATATTTGATACTTGCCTGGTAAGGTCTTGTGGGCAACCGGCTATCGTATTTGACTTGTTGGCATATCGTGTTTTGGGAAATAATGATACCGTTAGTCATTACATAGAGTTTGCCAGAATAAGGAGAGAAGCAGAGACAAAGGCAAGGATGAGTTCAGCGAGAGAAGAAGTCACATTGGACGAGATTTATTCTTTTTGTGACTTCAACGGATTGACTTTAACGGAAAATGAGGCTATTGCCGTTGAAGAAATGAAATTGGAAAAGGAACTGCTTTATCCTGTGAAGAAAATGCTGGATAAGATTACCGGCTTACACAATCAGGGTATCTCCGTAGCCTTTATTTCTGATATGTATCTTCCGGAGAGCTTTATCTTGGAACTGTTATGTTTGCATGGTTTCTGGAAGGAGGGAGATACTTTGTACTTATCATCCTCATGGGGAAAGACCAAACATAGTGGGACTTTGTATAATTGTGTAGTCCATCCTGCAAAAAGAACAAGGCAATGGCATCATTATGGAGATAATATTTATAGTGATTTTGGAGTTGCGTTGAGAAAGGGGATAATTCCTCATAGGGTGAGATATTCGTTTATAAAGTCAGAAGTTTCCTTGATAAAAACAGAGTTTAGCCCTTTCTTCTGTGTGAACCAGATTATGGCCGGCATGTCAAGGGCTATACGTTTAGGAGAAGGGTACAATAATGCTCAAACTGAGTTTGCAATTGAGTATATAGCTCCTCTTTATACGTCATTTGTCTGGAAAATATTGGAAGATGCACAGAAGAGGAATATCACCCAACTGTTCTTTCTTGCAAGAGACGGCTATCTATTATATAAAATAGCAGAAAAATATATAGACCATTTCCCAGATATAAAAATTGAATATATCTATGTCTCAAGAAAAGTTTTGTACTTCCCCGGATTAGGAAAGCTTGATTGTGATTCGTTCCTTGCCTTCTTACAGTTGCGGGGGGAGGAATCCTTAAGGGAGATTTTTGAAAAGGCCGGTATTGAGATAGAACAAATTCCTGATATAGATATTCTTAAGGAAATTAACCCTGAGCGTTCGTTATCACTGGTAGAATCTGAGCGCATATTGCGAAAGGCTTTTGAATGTATAGACTTTGTAAAGTATATGCAGAATATAAAAGAAGAACAACGCAGGAGGTTGATTGCATATTGGCAACAAGTCGGGTTAGCTACGTGTACATCTACATCGGGCATTGTAGATTTGAGAGGAACAAGAAAATCGCATGTAATCATAAACCGTATATTGAGTGATTCACATCACAACTCTGTTTTTGGCTATTATCTGGAAGTCATGAAGAACAGAGTTGACTGGAAGCCTGCGGATGATTATTTTGCCTTATTATTTGAAGAACGTTATTCTATCAATATCCATTTAGGCTCTATTGCTGAAATTAGTGGAATATTAGAGCAGTATTTTTCTATCACTACACAAGGGAGGACGGAGGCTTATCAATGGGATGCAAATAAAAAAGTCATACCGATTTTTGGAATGAAAGAGAATGAACGATTGGCTAAAGGAATTTCATATTTGCATGAACATCTTGTAGGTTTATATACCGATATGTATATAAAGAACAGACTTTATTTATATAATGACAAGGTAATAGATGTTGCAATAAAGAAGCTGGCTGCTTTCGCCCATTCTCCCCGATATTCCTATTTGAAATTTCTTAGGACGATATATTTTAGTAATGGAAATTACACCTATCGACCGATTGTTACTCGTTTGACATTCAAAGATATGTTCTACCTTATCTTTAATCGGAAGAAACTTATACAAAGATTTGAATGGATTAGAGGGACACTGATATTGTCTTTCCCTTTCCTGCGTAGACCTATTATCGCTATGCTTGATATGAACTTGGTCAAGAAACTGATAAATCGTCTGAAGGCATAACGACTCTGTACATGCTCATTATTCTACTTTTTCTCGTCAGCGTTTTTTATTCAATAAAGCATAAGTCCATTGGATATTTATCGGCTTTTCATTTTGTCTGCTTCCTTGCGATAGCCCTGTTTATATGTAACGGCATTGATGTGCAGTATAAAGCAAATATATCGCTTCCTTCGGATACGGATTTATACTATTCGGCTTTTAAGGCTACCGATGATATTAGGAATTATACTTTCTATCAATATCCTCTTGCTCTGCGCATTATATCTTTTCCTGTTTATAATTCTTTATTTGCGGTATGGGGGCAATGTGTGATTATTTTTTTTCTGCTAGATATCATTGTGAAGAAAAAAGAGAATCTTATTTTCTTCGTACTGTTTCACGCTTTAATATATACTACTACCAACTTATTCAAGGATAACTTAATACTAATATTCAGTTTGGTGGGCTATATACTACTGGATAAGAGCAGGAGGGCATGGATACAGTGTATCATTATATTTGTAGCAATAAGCACCATCGCTTGGGTGCGTCCATTTATCGGTATGGCACTTCCCATAACATTTATTCCATTCTGGTTTAAACTTAAATCTGCCACCTTGAAACAAGTCTTATTGTATGGAAGTATCGTTGCGGCTGCCTTGGTATTATATGAGAAAAGGGAGTTTATACAAGGGGTAATGGATGCTTTTGCCGATGATTCATCCGTGCAAGAGGGACGGGCAAGTGCACCGGTAGCTATTGTTAAGGTCTTAGCGGGTCCTACCCCTATGCATTATTTCTTTGCCGATAGATTCTTTGCCCAGCCATTCTTGAAAGAGCAAGGAGTGTTTTATGCTATTTTACATTGCTGCTATTATGCGGCTTTTGCTTACTGGATGTCTTATTTACTTTTGAACTTTAAGGAATGTATCCGGTCTCTTAAAAAGTCTGTGGCAAAGTGTTTTCTGTTATTGTTGGCTTGCAGCCAATTATTATGCTATGTAATAATATATGGCTCTGCCGACATCCGGCAACGAGCGATTATCATCACCTCTCTATTCTTAAGCACACTCATAGGGAAAGAACTATTCATCAGAAAGATGAATAGGAAGCAATTCCGGATATGGCTGTTTACAATATCGCTGCTGTTTATCTTAACTATTATAAGCTCATGAAACAAGCTATTCATCTTCTTGAAACTTTAAAACATGGAGGGGCCGAGAACGTGGCCTACAATTATGCGAAAGTCCTCAGCAATTTGGGGGTCAGCTCTACTTTTGTTGCTATGGATTCCTCGGCGGAATATAAGCGGATGTTACAGGAACAAGGTATTTGTATTGAGAAACAAATAACAGGAAGTCTATTGGACTCTACTGACTATGTATTTATCCATAGTAGTAAAAATTTGTTTCGCTTATTACCGTACATTAGGAAGTTGAAACGCCGGAAAACAAGGGTAGTCTATATACAACATTTGTTTTATTCTGAAGTAAAGTTCCGTATTCTTTCAATCCTGATAAACTGGTTATGTACGGATTTTATACGAATTACACCGATAACAGAAAAAATAGTTGGTAAATACATTAAGATACCGGTTTCTTTTATTGTCAATTTCTACATGGCTAAATATAGTCGCGATGCATATGCCGATATACGTAAGCAGGTACGCGATGAACTTAATCTGCCGCAGCAACAGACTGTGGTTATGTTTTCTGCCGTATTTAGAAAAGGAAAGGGTTTGGAAGATTGTCTGGAACTTGCAGGTATGTTGAGTGATAATAATAATATAATTTTCCTTGTTGTAGGTGATGGACCTGAATCCTACCTTTTGGATGAATACAAAGGTTCAAATATTATTAGGATCGGGTTTATAAATGATGTTGAACGGTACTTAATTGCGTCTGATATCTATTTCTTTCCTTCAAAGTATAAGAAAGAAATGTTGCCGATGGCATTGGTGGAAGCAGTGGATACGGATACGGCTATACTTGCCGTAAAGAATACGATAACCGATTTCGTATTGGACGGACTTACGTATTCCGAATTGGAAGATGCATACAAAAGTTTGGTAGAGAAATGCTGTCCGTCAGGTTTCACTCATTACGATGAAGCGTATGCAAAGAGCATGTTGGAGAAACTGCTATAATTTATTTTGAAGAGATACTTGTCTATATTTAATACTGTAAACTTGTGAAGAAAAAGATATTGCATATACTGGTCTTGCCAAAACTGGCAGGATCACAGATGGTAGCGTTGGAAATATTAAAATCTTTGCCCGATGAATGTTATGAAAAATGGGTACTATTCAGTAATGTAAAAGATTGTGGGGATAAGACCGAATGTGTACGCAGGTTTGAACAGGTCGGAGTAAAGGTTGTTTTCTCTGATAAATTGAAACGTAATATTGGCCTGAAAGATTTCTCGGCTACCGTTGAATTATACCGATTATGCAAGAAAGAAAAGTTCGATATCGTTCACACTCATTCTACCAAACCTGGGATTATAGGGCGGATTGCAGCGACTTTGGCTAGTGTTCCATTGGTTGTTCATACCGTGCACGGTTTGGCCTTCCATAATTATGTAAAGTTTCCACGATGGCAATTCTACTGGGTTTGCGAAATGTTCGCTTCTTTGTTTTGTGACAAGATTGTACTTGTGAATCAGTATTATAAGAAATATTTTAGCTGGTTTGGAAGGAAAGTGATTACTATCTATAATGGGATAGACTTCTCTGCTTTACCTGCTTTGAAAGACAAAAGAGAGAAAGAAAATATCAGTATTCTTTTTGTTGGTAGATTGGACATACCAAAAGATCCTTTGACTTTACTGCGAGCTGCTAAAATAGTTATAGGGAAATATCCCAAGACCCATTTTACATTAGTAGGTGATGGGGAAAAATATGATGAGTGTGAGGAGTTTATCAAACAAGTGAATCTTAGGAATAATGTAACATTGGCAGGGTGGCAAAATAATGTATCTGATTTTTATCAAACTCATGACATTTTTGCCCTTTCTTCTATTTATGAGTCTTTTGGACTCATTTTTCTGGAAGCTGGGTATTATAATCTACCTTCAGTTACTACAAATGTAGAAGGAATCCCCGAGGTTATTGTTGATAACATGACTGGATTATTATGTAATCCGAGAGATCCAGAGACTTTTGCTGCAAATTTGATTTATCTAATAGAACATCCAGAATGGAGAACAGAATTAGGGAAAAATGCACATAAGCGGGTCGTGTCACTATATTCATCAGAAAAAATGGTACAAGCTTATCGCAAATTATATCAGAAAGAATATGAATTGAATTATAAAATTATTGATAATTAAAAATAGTAGATTATCTCATCTCTTTAATGGATACTATTTCAGTGGATGATATCATTCAGAACTCCAACGCTGACAAATTACATATATACCTTGCCTTGTTCGAACTGAAGCAGAGTGGTTTTCTTAAGGTGGTAGAGTGTGAAGAACTGGGAGCTCCATTGATAGTTCGTAAAAAGAAAGTTGAATAAATGATAGGTAACAGTGGTTACTTAGTTTTAGACACAGCTGGAATTACTTTTTCTAAGTGATTTCGGCTGTTTTTACTGATTATATCAGAACTTGTAAATGAAAACTGTATATTTACGTAGGGATATTTATCGAATATTCCTTTATAGCTTGGTTGATTTTCAGCGTCTGAATATTTTTCTGACTTTTTTCATCAGTTTTATTCCAAGCATGGCTCCGTCGAATACAGCCATACCGGTATTAAATGCACGCATGATAGCCGTTCCTTTATTTGCAGCAGGGGCTATCGGGGCAAATAAGTTCCGGGCGGTATCATTCATGACCTGCTTTTGGGCACGTAATTCTTCTAATGCTTCGGCCTTTTGTCGTTGGAGGTCTTCCAGTGTAAGAATCTCTGTCTGGACGGTATCATTCATATCCATGATATTTTAGTTTTTATTGTTATCTATGAATAATCCGGCAATGAATTTGGTCATTGGATTAATAATGATTTTTTTGCGGAACGCAACAATTAACGCAATCAATAAAATATGGAAGCAGCTTATCATGGCAAAACTTACCATTAATCCGCCTACTATGGGGTCTAGTATGTAGGCCAGGGTAAAGGAGAGATAAAACAAAGCCACCATGCCGAGGATGACGACCAACAATACAAGTATAAGCGTTGAGAGCAATATGGTTAATTTCTCCGCTACTTCCAGTTGGGTATATTTCTTTTGTAGCTCCAGATATTTCTTGAAATCGAAAAATAGCTGCTGGATATTCTCAATACTGTTGTCATCTGCAAACATAGTGGCTTTGTTTTGAAATGTGGTTTGATTTATTCGTTTGCTTCGCCTTTCAGTTCTGCTGCAATTTCATCAACGAGGTTTTCCATTTCATTACGGTTCAACCGGATACCTTTCTTGCGAAGGATTTCCGCAATCTTGTGACGCGTATCTTCTCCTTTTTCCGGGGCAAACAAAATACCGATGGCAGCACCTACCGCTGCACCACCCAAAAAAGCTGCTAAAACATTTAATCCTTTCATAATAATACTCCTTTCTTTTTATTAGGTCTAATATGACAAAGCTAACAATTTATTTTGAATGATTGTTCATTAATTCGTGTTTTTTGAAAATATATGCCTCAAAAAGAGATAAAACATGTATTTTAATTATATTTAACGGCATAGGAGAGGCTAAGATAAGCGGTTCGGAGTACTTTTGCTTTCTAAACAAAAAAGAGATATATGAAAAGATTGCTGAACGGGACAATACTATTGCTTTTGATGTGTGTAGCGCTGGGACTGGCGTCTTGTATGAATGACGGCGGTTCCGACTGGGTAGGAAAATGGCAGTTGCGCGAATATCAGTATCCCGATGGTAAAGTGCAGAAAGTAGACAGTATCTTCTATGGTTTTCAAAAAGGCAGTTTTCTGGCACATTGTATGAATGAAAGTGGAAGCTATGAATCTTTTTATGGTTATTATAAGTTGAAAGATGATGAAATTTCTATAACTTTGTGGCCGGATAATAGTTCAGGAAATGAGTCTGTTCATGAAGAACTTGTAAATTCGGATAGCTATAAGAAGTTCTTTGGTTGGGGAGATAGCGGCGAGAGAACGTTCAAGGTTGAAGAATTGACAAACAAGAAGATGCGGTTGGACTATGAAGGAACGAAATATGTTTTCCGTAAATATTGAGTGTTATTTGAGAATAGATATAGTTATTAACAAAAAATAAAAAGAAAAGATGAAAAAATTGGCAGTGTTAGGAATGGGAGTATGTATTGTACTGGCATTCTCTTCTTGTAAATCGAGTGAAAGCGCTTACAAGAAAGCATACGAAAAGGCTAAACAGCAGGAACTGGCAGAACCGCAGACTACTGCACCGGTAGAGGAAGTTGCTCCTGTGGTTAGCGCTCCGGTAGAAGCTAAGGTTGTAGAAAGTGCACCGGTAGGTACGATCCGTGAAGAGAAAGTGACGGTGGTATCAGGTGCTGACGGACTGAAAGATTATAGTGTTGTATGCGGTAGCTTCGGTGTGAAAGCCAATGCGGAGAACCTGAAAAACTTCTTGGATAAGGAAGGTTATAATGCTGTCATTGCATTTAATGCAGACGCCGCTATGTATCGTGTAATCGTAAGTACATATGCAGACAGAAACTCTGCTGCCAGCGCTCGCGATGCTTTCAAGGCTAAATACCCTAACCGTCAGGATTTCCAGGGTGCTTGGCTGCTGTATCGCATTAATTAATTTGAATTCTTTTTGGTAATTCATAAGAAAGGGGTATTTCCCTCCTTTCAAGATAGGGCGGTAACTGGGAAGTTACTGCCTTTTTCATAATCTGTTGAAAATGATTATGAAAACTCTGTTTTGGGTGATTGTGAAAAGTACTTATAAATATCTCTTTTTCGTTTAAAAGAAGTTATAAAACAAAATTAAAAACTTTTGGCGGTAAAAAAGTTTTTAATTTTGCACCTTATATATTTTGAGAATACAATATGGAACGACAATATATACTTGATGCGATTGATGCAGCACTTTGTGCCGGCAAAGATATCCTCTCTATTTACAACGATCCGACCTCAGATTTTCAAATAGAAAAGAAAGCGGATAATTCTCCTTTGACGATTGCTGATAAGAAAGCGCATGCGGCTATTGCCGGCTATCTGCAAAAAAAGCCTTATCCATTATTGAGCGAGGAGGGAAAGCATTTGCCCTATACAGAGCGATGTGCATGGACTACTTTATGGATTGTAGACCCTCTGGATGGTACCAAAGAGTTTATCAAACGGAATGGCGAGTTTACCGTTAATATCGCTTTGGTTCGTAATTCCGTTCCGGTAATGGGGGTTATATACCTTCCGGTAAAGCGGGAGCTTTATTTTGCAGAAGAAACATTAGGTGCTTACAAACTTTCGGATTTTACAGCTCGCAGCGGAGCGTCGTTGGAAGAGTTGATAGCGAAAGCCGTTCATTTGCCGATTAAGGATGATCACGATAAATTTGTAATTGTAGCATCCCGCTCACATCTGTCTCCCGAAACTGAAGATTACATTGAAAAGATGAAGCATTGCCACTCGGATGTAGAATTGATTTCCAGTGGAAGTTCCATTAAAATATGTCTGGTGGCGGAAGGTAAGGCGGATGTATATCCCCGTTTTGCTCCCACCATGGAATGGGATACGGCAGCAGGGCATGCCATTGCACGTGCTGCCGGTATGGAAGTATATCAGGCCGGAAAAGAAGAACCGCTACAGTACAATAAGGAAGATTTGTTGAATCCTTGGTTTATAGTAGAGCCCAGGCGTAATTAAATAACGACTCGTATATATGACGTTTGAAATCATATTTGTGCTTTTATCGTTGCTGGGCATGGTGATAGCCCTGGTTCTGGATAAAATGCGTCCGGGGATGGTGCTCTTTTCGGTGGTGGTACTGTTTCTCTGTGCTGGAATCCTGACACCTAAAGAAATGCTGGAAGGATTTAGCAATAAGGGTATGATTACGGTTGCCATGCTGTTTCTGGTCAGTGAGGGGATTCGCCAGTCCGGTGCGTTGGGGCAGCTTATCAAGAAACTCCTGCCACAAGGTAAAACCACCGTTTTCAAAGCGCAACTCCGAATGCTGCCTACGATTTCCTTTATTTCGGCTTTCTTGAATAATACTCCTGTCGTTGTAATTTTTGCTCCGATTATAAAACGTTGGGCTGAGTCGGTAAAGCTTCCGGCTACTAAATTTCTGATTCCTTTGTCCTATGTGACGATTCTGGGAGGTATCTGTACTTTAATCGGCACTTCCACCAATCTGGTGGTACACGGTATGATACTGGATGCTGGTTATGAGGGATTTACTATGTTTGAACTTGGGAAAGTCGGTATTTTTATTGCAATAACCGGTATTATCTATCTGTTCCTGTTTTCTTCCAGACTATTGCCCGATGTCCGTAAAGATGCGGTGAAACCGGATGATGAACCGGAAGAACATAGTGATCTGCATAGGGTAGAGGCTGTCTTGGGTCCTCGTTTTCCGGGTATCAACAAGAAACTGAAGGATTTTAACTTTAAACGTCATTATGGCGCTGAAGTGAAAGAGATAAAGCGTAACGGCCAGAGTTATGTGCAGGATTTGGAGAATGAGTATTTCCGGGAAGGTGATACTTTAGTGGTAATGGCTGATGATTCTTTTGTGCAGACGTGGGGTGAATCTTCTGTCTTCGTGATGCTTGCCAACGGTAAGGATACGGAGCCTGTTGCAAGTAAAGGCAAACGTTGGTTTGCCCTTGCCCTGCTGATTCTGATGATAACCGGAGCTACGGTTGGCGAACTGCCTGCAGTGAAAGAGGCTTTTCCGGATATCAAACTGGATATGTTCTTTTTCGTGTCCGTTACGACCATTCTAATGGCATGGACAAAAATCTTTCCGGCCCGTAAATATACCAAATATATATCGTGGGATATCCTGATAACGATTGCCTGTGCTTTTGCCATCAGCAAGGCAATGGTAAACTCCGGAGTGGCGGATGCTGTGGCTAAATATATCATTGGACTGACGGATCATTACGGGCCTGCGGTGTTGCTGGCTGTTATGTTTGTCATTACCAACCTGTTTACCGAACTGATAACGAATAATGCCGCCGCTGCACTTGCTTTTCCGTTGGCGCTTTCCATTTCATCGCAACTGGGCGTAAGTCCGACACCTTTCTTTGTGGTTATCTGTATGGCTGCATCGGCAAGTTTTTCGACGCCTATCGGTTATCAGACCAACCTGATAGTACAAGGTATCGGCAATTATAAATTTACGGATTTCGTCCGCATCGGACTTCCGTTGAATATTATCACTTTTCTTATATCCATATTCCTTATTCCCTTAATATGGCCATTTTGATTGAATTATGACAGAAAATAATATATATCCTATTTTTGACAGAATGTTGTCGAGGCAAGACAAAGAAGAGCTTCTGAAACAACATAGCGTGATGATTTGGTTTACCGGGCTGAGCGGGTCGGGTAAGAGTACGATAGCTATCGCTTTGGAACGTGAGTTGCATAAACGCGGATTGCTTTGCCGTATTTTGGACGGAGACAATATCCGCAGCGGCATCAATAACAATTTGGGCTTTACGGAAGCCGACCGCATAGAGAACATCCGCCGTATAGCCGAGGTTTCCAAATTGTTTGTAGATACGGGCATTATAACGATTGCAGCCTTTATCAGTCCCAGCAACGACATCCGCGAAATGGCGGCGAATATTATCGGGAAGGATGATTTTCTGGAAGTGTACGTCAGTACACCCATTGAGGAATGCGAACGCAGGGATGTAAAAGGCTTGTATGCAAAGGCACGCCGCGGAGAAATTAAAAACTTCACGGGTATTTCCGCGCCATTCGAGGCTCCTGCACATCCGGCATTGACACTGGATACATCTGCGTTGAGCCTGAAAGAATCCGTCAATAAATTATTGGAATTAATTTTACCGAGAATTCAGAAGAAATAATATAGCATGAAAGAAGAATATAAACTGAGCCATTTGAAAGAACTCGAAGCAGAGTCTATTCATATTATCCGCGAAGTGGCTGCGGAATTCGAGAATCCGGTGATGCTGTATAGTATCGGCAAGGACTCATCGGTTATGGTACGTCTGGCCGAAAAGGCTTTTGCTCCGGGTAAGGTTCCTTTCCCGTTGATGCATATCGACTCTAAGTGGAAGTTCAAGGAGATGATTCAATTCCGTGACGAGTATGCCAGGAAGTATGGCTGGAACCTGATTGTAGAGAGCAATATGGAAGCTTTTGAAGCAGGTGTAGGACCTTTTACGCATGGTAGTAAAGTGCATACGGACTTGATGAAGACACAGGCACTGCTGCACGCATTGGATAAATATAAATTCGATGCGGCTTTCGGTGGCGCCCGTCGGGATGAAGAGAAGTCGCGCGCAAAGGAACGTATCTTCTCTTTCCGTGATAAGTTCCATCAGTGGGATCCGAAGAACCAGCGTCCGGAATTGTGGGACATATACAATGCGCGTGTCCATAAGGGAGAAAGTATCCGTGTGTTCCCGTTGAGCAATTGGACGGAACTGGATATCTGGCAATATATCCGTCTGGAGAATATTCCTATCGTACCTTTGTATTTTGCCAAGGAACGTCCTTGCGTGGAGATTGACGGCAATCTGATTATGGCTGATGACGACCGCTTGCCGGAACAGTATCGCGAGAAGATTGAAATGCGTATGGTGCGTTTCCGTACGTTGGGTTGCTGGCCGCTGACCGGGGCTGTAGAAAGCAGTGCCGATACAATCGAGAAGATTGTGGAAGAGATGATGACTACCACCAAGAGCGAACGTACCACCCGCGTTATCGATTTCGACCAGGAAGCAAGTATGGAGCAGAAGAAACGTGAGGGATACTTCTAATGAAATTAAGAATTAAAAATTGAGAATTAAGAAATGGATGATTCAAGACTTGATATAAAGGCTTTCCTTGATAAAGACGAACAGAAAGATTTGCTTCGTTTTCTTACTGCCGGTTCGGTGGATGATGGGAAGTCTACGCTTATCGGACGTCTGTTGTTCGATAGTAAGAAATTGTATGAAGACCAGTTGGATGCGTTGGAGCGCGACAGCAAACGTATGGGTAATGCCGGTGACCACATCGACTATGCCTTGCTGTTGGACGGTTTGAAGGCGGAGCGTGAGCAGGGCATTACTATCGACGTGGCCTATCGCTACTTCTCCACGAATAATCGTAAGTTCATCATTGCCGACACTCCGGGACACGAACAGTATACGCGTAACATGATTACCGGCGGCTCTACCGCTAATCTGGCGATTATTCTGGTAGATGCCCGCACGGGGGTCATCACGCAGACGCGCCGCCATACTTTCCTTGTATCTTTGCTGGGTATCAAGCATGTGGTGCTTGCCGTCAATAAGATGGACTTGGTGGACTTTTCCGAAGAGCGTTTCAATGAAATTGTAGGCGAGTACAAGAAGTTTATCGCTCCGTTGGGCATCCCCGATGTGACTTGCATCCCGCTTTCTGCGCTTGACGGTGACAATGTGGTGGAGAAGTCGGAGCGTACCCCGTGGTACAACGGTATTTCTTTGCTCGACTTCCTCGAAACCGTACCTATTGATAACGACCACAACCTGAAGGATTTCCGCTTCCCGGTACAGTATGTGTTGCGTCCCAACCTCGACTTCCGTGGTTTCTGCGGCAAGGTGGCTTCAGGTATTATCCGCAAGGGAGATGAAGTGATGGCATTGCCGTCCGGAAAGAAGTCCCGCGTCAAGAGCATCGTGACCTATGACGGGGAATTGGATTATGCTTTCCCGCCGCAGTCCGTTACCTTGACGCTCGAAGACGAGATTGACGTATCACGCGGAGAGATGCTGGTACATCCCGACAATCTTCCGATGATGGAGCGTAACTTCGAAGCCATGGTAGTGTGGATGGACGAGGAACCGATGGATGTAAACAAATCGTTCTTCATCAAGCAAACTACCAATTTGAGCCGTACGCGTATTGACAATATCAAGTATAAGGTAGATGTCAATACAATGGAGAAACTCTCCCTTGACAACGGCCGGTTGACGAAAGAGACCCTGCCGATGCAGTTGAACCAGATTGCCCGCGTAGTGTTGACTACTGCCAAGGAACTCTTCTTTGACCCTTATCAGACCAACAAAGCCACCGGTTCTTTCATCCTGATAGACCCGATAACCAACAATACCAGCGCCGTTGGTATGATTATCGACCGCGTGGAAGATAAGGATATGCATGTATCCGAAGAACTCCCTGTTCTTGACTTGCCGAAGCTGGGCATCGCTCCCGAGCATTACGAAGCTGTAGAGAAAGCCGTCAAAGAACTGGAACGTCAGGGAGTGGCAGTGATTATTAAGAAATGAAAATTAAACATTAACAAATAAGAGTCGGATGAGAATTGCGGACTGGCCCGAAAGGCTGTTCCGCAATCCTCAACTTACAATTCTCAATTAAACAAGAATGGGTTTATTAGAATTCAACAAACTGCCGATTAACACACTGGTCGGTGCAGACTGGAAAACGTTCAACGCCATTACAAAGGGACGTGAAATAGATGCCGCGTACAAAGGTAAATTCCGGTTGACAAAAGCCGTTTGCCGCATGCTTTCCATATTGGCTCCCTTGCAGGATAAACGCTATGAGAAGCTGTTGGCGGACAAACCGCTGGAGCACGACCCTGTATTTATCCTCGGTCACTGGCGTAGCGGAACAACTTTCGTGCATAATGTGTTCTCTTGCGACAAGCATTTCGGCTATAACACAACGTATCAGACCGTATTTCCGCATCTGATGATGTGGGGACAGCCTTTCTTCAAGAAAAACATGAGCTGGCTGATGCCCGACAAGCGTCCCACGGACAATATGGAGCTGGCGGTAGACCTGCCGCAGGAGGAAGAGTTTGCGTTGGCGAACATGATGCCTTATACCTATTATAACTTCTGGTTCTTGCCCAAGCATCAGCAGGAGTATGCCGACAAGTATCTGTTGTTCGACGATATAAGCGAGGCGGAGTTGAAGGTGTTTGAGGAAACATTTACCAAACTCATCAAGATTTCCTTGTGGAATACGCACGGTACGCAGTTTCTCAGCAAGAACCCGCCGCATACCGGACGTGTGAAGGAACTGGTAAAGATGTTCCCCAATGCCAAGTTCATCTACCTGATGCGTAATCCTTATACGGTGTTCGAGAGCACGCGCAGTTTCTTCACGAATACTATCCAGCCGTTGAAGCTTCAGGATATTACTCCTGCGGAACTGGAGCAGAACATCCTGTCTGTCTATGCCAAACTTTATCATAAGTACGAGGCGGACAAGGCAAGCATTCCGGCGGGTAATCTGATTGAAGTGAAGTTCGAGGACTTCGAAGCCGATGCTATGGGAATGACGGAGCACATCTACGATGCGCTGTCCATACCCGGTTTTGCGGATGCCCGCACTGCCATCGAGCAGTATGTAGGCGGTAAGAAAGGTTATAAGAAGAATAAATATAAATATGACGACCGCACGGTGCAACTGGTTCAGGACAACTGGGGCTTTGCGCTGAAGCAGTGGAATTATGAACTTTAACTGATTGTAGGAGAATAGAGAAATGATTCGTAAAAGACTTCGAATGTTGAGTTTGCTGTCCGCAATGCTTTGCTGCGTAGCAGTATCGGCACAGCATAAGGTTGAGATGATTCCTTTCGGAAATATGGATCAATGGATTGACCGCCAGATTAAAGAATCGGGAATTATCGGCGGTGCTACCAAAAATGTGTATGCTATCGGTCCTACGGCAACTATCCGTGAAAACAAGCCGTATAAGAATATGGGCGGTTCCCCGTGGGCTACTTCCAACGTGATGGCGCGTGTGGCAGGCATCACCAAAACCAATACTTCGGTATTTCCGGAGAAGCGGGGCGACGGCTTCTGTGCCCGTATGGACACCCGTATGGAAAGCGTAAAGGTGTTCGGCATTGTGGACATTACGGTGCTGGCTGCCGGTTCCATATTTTTGGGCGATGTACACGAACCCATCAAGGGGACGAAGAATCCGCAGAAGATACTGAACTCGGGCATCCCGTTCACCAAGAAACCTATTGCCATTCAGTTTGACTATAAGGTGAAGATGTCCGACCGTGAAAAACGTGTTCATGCCACCGGTTTCAGCAAGATAACCGATGTGGAAGGAAAGGATTTCCCCGAAATGAACCTCTTTTTGCAGAAACGCTGGGAGGACAAAGACGGAAATATCTATGCCAAACGCGTGGGTACGGTAGTGGTGCGTTATTACACTACAACGGACGACTGGCGCAACAATGCCACTTATTCCATTATGTATGGCGATATAACGGGCAACCCCGAATACAAGGCGCACATGATGCGCCTGCAAGTGCAGGAACGCTATGCGGTGAACAGTAAGGGCGAAAGCGTGCCTATCAAGGAAGTGGCATGGGGAACGGAAGATGATATCCCCACACATATCCAGTTGCAGTTTACATCCAGCCATGGCGGGGCATATATCGGTTCTCCGGGCAATTCGTTCTATGTAGATAATGTGAAGTTGGTATATTGATTTCGTTCCTATACCGGCATGTGTAATTTTGCCTATGGCGAAAAACTTGTTTGATATATCAGACGGGATTTTCACCATAGGCAAAATCTTTTTTGATGCGTATGAAAAAGAGTTCAAATATAAATCGTAATTTTGTAGCCCATTATGAGTAGAATAATAGCTATTGATTACGGTAAAAAACGTACGGGCATAGCCGTCAGCGACACGTTGCAGATGATTGCCAACGGGCTTACCACTGTGCCTACCCACGAACTGCTCGCCTTTATCACGGACTATGTGGCGAAAGAACCGGTAGAGCGGATACTTGTCGGACTGCCGAAGCAGATGAATAACGAAGCTTCCGAGAACATGAAACGGATAGAGCCGTTTGTGCGTTCCTTGCAAAAGCGGTTGCCCGATATGCCGGTAGAGTATGTGGACGAGCGGTTTACTTCGGTCTTGGCGCACCGCACCATGCTGGAAGCCGGACTGAAAAAGAAAGACAGGCAGAACAAGGCGTTGGTGGACGAAATCAGCGCGACTATTATCCTGCAGACTTATCTGGAGAACAGGCGCTTCTCCTCTTTATAAATGTTTGGAAAATAATTCATAATTCATAAATTAAAGAAATGATTTTACCTGTTTATGTATACGGACAACCCGTATTGAGAAAAGTAGCGGAGGACATTACTCCTGATTATCCGAACCTGAAAGAACTGATTCAGAATATGTTCGAAACCATGGACCATGCCGATGGCGTGGGACTTGCAGCGCCGCAAATCGGTTTGCCTATCCGTGTGGTGGTTGTAGACCTGGATGTATTGTCGGAAGATTATCCCGAATATAAAGGTTTCCGTAAGGCATATATCAATGCGCATATCCTCGAAGTATCGGGCGAAGAGGTATCTATGGAAGAAGGCTGCCTGAGCCTGCCGGGCATTCACGAATCTGTGAAAAGAGGCAATAAGATACGCGTGAAGTACCTGGACGAGGACCTGGTGGAGCATGACGAGATTGTGGAAGGCTATCTGGCCCGTGTGATGCAGCATGAGTTCGACCATTTGGACGGTAAGATGTTCATCGACCATCTGTCGCCCTTGCGCAGACAGATGATAAAGGGAAAACTGAACGCCATGCTGAAAGGTAAGGCACACTGTACCTATAAGGTGAAAACCGTAAAGTAAGCAAACCATATAATAAGGTATAAAAGGCTCAAAAAATATAAAAAGTCTTCGGTATATCCTGATATGTAAATGAATAAACGCTACTTTTGTTTTGTTTACAAGCATTTATAAGACAAGATGATAAAAAAGATATTGCTGGCAATTCTGTTATTGCCCACGTTGTTATATGCGCAAATCAATACGGAACGGGTGATGACCATTGCCCGCAACGCATTGTATTTCGAGGACTACGTGCTGTCTATCCAATATTTCAATCAGGTAATCAACGCGAAGCCTTATTTATACGAGCCTTATTTCTTCCGTGCGTTGGCAAAAATCAACCTGGACGATTTTCAGGGAGCGGAAGCGGATTGCGATCTGGCTATTCAGCGCAATCCTTTTGTTGTAGGCGCTTATCAGATAAGAGGTTTGGCACGTATCCGTCAGGATAAGTTCGACGGTGCGGTAGAGGACTACAAAACGGCTTTGAAGTACGACCCGGAGAATGTTGTACTTTGGCATAACCTCTCTCTTTGTCATATGCAGAAAGAGGATTTCAATGCTGCCAAAGAGGATTTGGGCAAGTTGCTCGCCATAGCTCCCCGCTATACGCGTGCGTACCTGATGCGCGGTGAGGTCAATCTCAAGCAGAACGATACGATACAGGCCTTGAAGGATTTTGATAAGGCCATTGATATGGACCGTTACGACCCCGACGGCTGGGCCGCCCGTGCCATTGTCCGTCTTCAGCAATCCGACTACAAGGAAGCTGAAAAGGATTTGGACCAGGCGATACACCTGAGCGCACGTAATTCGGGCAACTACATAAACCGGGCTTTGGCGCGTTTCCATCAGAATAACCTGAGAGGTGCGATGAGCGACTATGACCTGGCGCTGGATATTGACCCCAATAACTTCCTCGGTCACTATAACCGGGGACTGCTGCGTGCACAGGTAGGTGACGATAACCGTGCGATAGAAGATTTCGACTTTGTGCTGAAGATGGAGCCGGACAATATGATGGCAACTTTCAACCGTGGTTTGCTGCGTGCACAAACGGGCGATTACCGCGGCGCTATCAGCGACTACTCCAAAGTGATAGAAGAGTATCCCAACTTCACGGCGGGTTACTACCATCGTGCCGAGGCCCGCAAGAAGATTGGTGACCGCAAGGGAGCCGAGCAGGATGAGTTCAAGCTTATGAAGATGCAGCTCGACAAGCGCAACGGCGTGACAACCGGCGGCAATGACAAGGATGTGGCGGATAATGCGGACGGCAACTCCGGAAAGGATAACGGCAAAACCCGTAAGAAGTCCGACAAGAATATGGATAACTACCGCAAGATTGTGATTGCGGATGATTCGGAAGTGGAACAGCGTTATAAGAGCGACTATCGCGGCCGTGTGCAAGACCGTAACGTGACTATCAAGCTCGAACCTATGTATGCGCTGACCTATTATGAGAAGCTGAGCGACGTAAAACGTACCGTGCATTATCACAAGTATATAGACGAGTTGAATCACTCCAAACTGTTCCCCAAACCGTTGCGCATCACCAATATGGAGTCGCCTCTGACAGAAGAGCAGGTACGTTTCCACTTCGCATTGATAGACGCCCATACATCGGATATTGTGGCAGACGAAAAAAATGCCGGAAAGCGGTTTATGCGCGGTTTGGATTTCTATCTGGTGCAGGACTTTGCAAGTTCCATAGACGATTTTACACAGAGTATCCTGCTGGATGATACTTTCTTCCCGGCATATTTCATGCGTGCTTTGGTGCGCTACAAGCAGTTGGAGTACAAGAAAGCGGAAGCCGGCATGAACGAGGGTGCCGTTTCCGGTGCGCAAGAAGTAAAGAAGGCGGAAGTAACGGCGATGGATTACGATATTGTGAAAAATGATTTGGATCATGTCATCCAATTGGCGCCCGATTTTGTTTACGGTTATTATAACCGCGGCAATGTATTGTCGCTGCTGAAAGATTACCGTGCGGCATTGGCGGATTACGACAAGGCAATCGGACTGAATCCCGACTTTGCCGAAGCCTATTTCAACCGTGGCCTGACGCATATCTTCCTGGGCAATAACAGGCAGGGAATTTCTGATTTGAGCAAGGCAGGCGAATTGGGTATCGTTTCCGCTTACAATATTATCAAGCGTTTTACGAATACGCAGCAGTAACATTTTTTTGCTAAAAAATAGAATATCAATAAAGAATTAGCTATTTTTGCGTTCTAAAATTTGAATTATACATAGCATTATGATAAAGATAACATTTCCAGACGGCTCCGTTCGCGAATACAACGAAGGAGTGACAGGACTGCAAATAGCAGAAAGCATTAGTTCACGTTTGGCACAGGATGTATTGGCTTGTGGCGTGAACGGAGAAATTTATGATTTGGGGCGTCCTATCAGTGAAGACGCTGAAGTGGTTCTCTATAAATGGGAAGACGAACAAGGCAAGCATGCCTTCTGGCACACCAGCGCCCATTTGCTGGCGGAAGCTTTGCAGGAGTTGTATCCGGGTATACAGTTCGGTATCGGTCCGGCCATCGAGAACGGTTTCTATTATGATGTGGATCCGGGAGAGACTGCTATCAAGGAAGCTGACCTGCCCGCTATCGAAAAGAAAATGGCGGAACTGGCAGCCAAGAAAGAAGCGGTTGTCAGAGAGAGTATTTCAAAGACGGATGCCTTGAAGATGTTCGGCGATCGCGGCGAAACTTATAAATGTGAGCTGATTTCCGAACTGGAAGACGGTCACATCACTACTTATACGCAGGGTGCGTTTACCGACTTGTGCCGTGGTCCTCACCTGATGACTACCGCGCCTATCAAGGCTATCAAGCTGACTTCCGTTGCCGGTGCTTACTGGCGGGGACAGGAAGACCGCAAGATGATGACACGTATCTACGGTATCACTTTCCCGAAGAAGAAAATGCTGGATGAGTATCTCGTATTGCTGGAAGAGGCCAAGAAGCGCGACCACCGTAAAATCGGCAAGGAGATGGACTTGTTCATGTTCTCCGATACGGTAGGCAAGGGACTTCCGATGTGGTTGCCGAAAGGTGCTGCATTGCGTATCCGCCTGCAGGAGTTCTTGCGCCGCATTCAGGCCCGTTACGACTATCAGGAAGTAATGTGTCCGCCTATCGGCAACAAGCTGCTGTACATCACTTCCGGACACTATGCCAAGTATGGTAAGGACTCGTTCCAGCCTATTCATACGCCGGAAGAAGGTGAAGAGTACTTCCTCAAACCGATGAACTGTCCTCATCACTGTATGATTTACAAGAACTCACCCCGTTCTTATAAAGACCTACCTTTGCGTCTGGCGGAGTTCGGTACGGTTTGCCGCTACGAGCAGAGCGGTGAGCTTCACGGCTTGACCCGTGTACGCAGCTTTACGCAAGACGACGCGCACATCTTCTGCCGTCCTGATCAGGTGAAAGATGAGTTCCTGCGCGTAATGGACATTATCTCAATCGTATTCCAGTCTATGCACTTCGAGAACTTTGAAGCACAGATTTCTCTGCGCGACAAGGTGAACCGTGAGAAGTATATCGGTAGCGATGAAAACTGGGAGAAGGCAGAACAGGCTATTATCGAGGCTTGTGAAGAAAAGGGACTGAAAGCCAGAGTGGAATATGGTGAAGCTGCTTTCTACGGTCCTAAACTGGACTTTATGGTTAAGGATGCTATCGGCCGCCGTTGGCAGTTGGGTACCATTCAGGTAGATTACAACCTGCCCGAACGTTTCCAACTGGAATATACGGGAGCCGACAACCAAAAGCACCGTCCGGTAATGATTCACCGTGCTCCGTTCGGTTCTATGGAGCGTTTCGTAGCCGTGCTTATCGAACATACCGCCGGCAAGTTCCCGTTGTGGCTGACTCCGGACCAGGTGGCTATTCTGCCTATCAGCGAGAAGTTCAATGATTATGCTCAGGAAGTGAAAGACTACCTGAAGAGATACGATGTCCGTGCCATTGTGGATGAGCGTAACGAAAAAATCGGACGTAAGATTCGTGACAACGAAATGAAGCGTATTCCGTACATGCTGATTGTCGGCGAGAAAGAGGCTGAAAACAGAGAAGTTTCCGTCCGCAAGCAAGGCGAAGGCGACCAGGGAACCATGAAATTTGAAGATTTTGCTAAAAAAGTGAACGAAGAAGTTCAAAATATGATAAATAAATGGTAACTTTGCGCCCAATTGTAAAAGCATAGCATACATACGATGTTCTAAAGACCGCTTTTACTTAACAAAAAAATAATTTGGTAGTAATAAACAAGAAACAAACTGGAAGTAAACGTTATTTAATGAAGAATGACAGCTTAAAAGGGCAACATCGGATTAATGAGCAAATCCGTGCCAAAGAAGTCCGCATTGTGGGCGATGAGGTGGAACCTAAAGTATATCCGATAGCTCAGGCCTTGAAAATGGCCGAGGAAATGGAAGCAGATCTCGTGGAGATTTCTCCGAATGCACAACCCCCTGTTTGTCGTATTATTGATTACTCTAAATTTCTTTATCAGTTAAAGAAGCGTCAGAAAGAGCAGAAGGCGAAGCAGGTTAAGGTAAATGTGAAGGAAATACGTTTCGGTCCTCAGACAGACGACCACGACTATAACTTCAAACTGAAACACGCCAAAGGCTTTTTGGAAGATGGCGACAAGGTGAAGGCATACGTGTTCTTCAAGGGTCGTTCAATTCTGTTCAAGGAGCAGGGCGAAGTACTGCTGCTGCGTTTTGCCAATGATTTGGAAGACTATGCGAAAGTAGACCAGATGCCGGTTCTGGAAGGAAAGAGAATGACCATTCAGCTTTCTCCGAAGAAAGGTGCAGCTCCGAAAAAGCCTGCCGCACCGAAGCCGGCAGAAGCTCCGAAAGCAGCTCCGGCCGAAGACAAAAGCGAAGACTAAAGAAATGAGTAACGCCGCAGGTATAGTGCGTTGCCATATAATTAAATAATTTAAAAATAAGTAAGATGCCAAAGATGAAGACTAACTCCGGTTCTAAAAA
>PPYF01469125.1_pt1 | contig 134937 bp, 169 predicted proteins | sample 1559871 | NCBI WGS metagenome assembly PPYF01 (sample SAMN08240021, study PRJNA423297) | Human gut metagenome, whole genome shotgun sequencing project.
ATATAAAATGGATGAAATCAGTGAAGAGGAAGCGGCATCCGTTTGATATAGCAATTATTTAATATTCGTTATACTAGTACGGCTAGCAATAGTCGGATACCATTAGCAATAGTGGTAGGCGTATGCTCTTGTAGTGCGTGGTGGCATTAGGGGTAGTTGTGCAGAGGTGGAATCCCTCCACACGCTTAAATTCTGTCTGTTAAAAGTTCGGGCTATAACTTTCGGAATATAGTCCCATAACTAAGGTTGGGCGGTTGGGTATTATGAACAGACAGATAAAAAAGTAGTCCTAAAAGTTCTACACTTGTACTTCTCATACAAGTGTGCTAGGTGCAACTCTTAGCAAGGACTATCGAGTTATGCTTCTCACAAAAAAAGCAGGCTAGGTGTTTGCCGAGAAAACACCATAGAAAATATTTAAGCCCCACAACAAGTGGGCGGAAAGAGGTAGTTGTTATGGCTAAAAAAATCAACTTGTTCAACGCAGAGAAAAGAATGTCCGAACGTGTAGAAAATTTCATGTATTGCAACGTATGGAAGACTGTAATAAACACACGTTACAAGGTTGAGTCTGATAAAATTCAGGCAAAACTGTTATTCCAGTTTGACGCTTTCGCAAAAGCAACAAACAATGAACGTGATTCAATTCAGGAAAAAATTAACGTTCTCCAGAAAGAGCTTACTACTCTTGCTGACAAAAAGAAAGAGCAATTAGAACGTGAAACCACGTTCGAGTATACTCAGAATGACAACAATTTTTACATCATGTATAAAGCCGCAGAAAATACACTTGAGGTTCGCAAAGCTATTAGACAATGGTTTGCGGCTTATGCATTGGTGGAAATTGATGGAACCACTCTGGAAAATGATATTCTTGAAGCCATTAAAGGTGAAAAGGCGGCTAATGGACGTACTATCATTAAATCTGGTGCAACCCAGTTTACCCAGAAAAGAAGTAAAAGTGACGTGCTAAAAGTATTCTATGGTAAATTATCAGAACACATGCTCGCCGCTGGCACTCTTAAAGCACAGGAAATTCCAGAGGATGTCAGAATGGCTCATGCTAAAAAGAGCAAAAAGTCCAAAAAAGTAGTTGCTGAAAAATAATCTTCAGCATCTAAACTCATCAATATTAATCACAGGGCAGACACTACAAGTCTGCCTGCTTTTCTACCCACTGAGGTTTAATCCGGGTTCGACTCCCGGAGTGGGTTTACATAAAAATAAAATTTAATCCATAAGGAGGAATTTATCATGATAGTAAAAAAAGAAGAGATTAAATTAGGTCTGTGCAAGGGCAGACACGATATTCCACAGGCAGAGGATGGGTTCGTTTTTGAGTCTATCTCTGACCCAACTGACACTAAAGCCTTAGAAAAAAGGGCTTTTATGTCACTCTGGAACGTATGCTATCGTTCCAATAAAGGTCTTATGATAGACCCTGAGTGGGATGGGTGTGATATGACACCATTAATTTTTAATGGCATGTTACACCTCAACCTGTATGTCACAGGTCTGACTGTGGCTCTCATTGCGGTACTGAACGTATGCCGCCGTGAGGGTATTACTGTAACTCTGTGGCATTACAATTCTGCGGATGGATCATACTATCCGCAGCAAGTAGACTGAGAGGAGAGTTATCATGGCTAAAAATAAAACCATGGCTTTAAAACATAGGAAAGCCAGAATGATGGCGGTTGAAGAAGTGCGTGAATCAGATAAGATTGCAGTCTGTACCTCTTTCTATACACGTCCAAGTTATCCCGGTATGAACGACTATATGTTCAGATATCGGAATTATAAAAAGCTTGTGCAGAAAGCACAGGCTTGTAATGGATAAAATAATCAAACCATTAAAATATGCTATTCACATATAGTATAAAATGGTATAATATTATAAACAGGGAGAGGAGTGTTGTCATGCCAACCAATGAGAAGATTTTTTTAGAAATCATGTGTGGTTCAAAAGACAAAAATATAAAGTTTTCTGACCTGCAAAAGATTCTTGATTTTTTCGGATTTCAGTGTAGGATTAAAGGAGATCACTTTATATATTATAAACATGGGGTAGAGGAAATTATAAATATCCAGCCCAATGGAAACAAGGCAAAACCATACCAAGTAAAACAGATTAGAAATCTGATTTCAAAGTATAAAATGGAGGTATAGTTATGGCAAAATATGAGAGAATTATTTTTTGGTCAGAAGAGGACGGTTGTTGGTTAGTAGATGTACCAGAACTTCCAGGATGTATGGCAGATGGTGTTACACCTGCCGAGGCATTAGAAAATGCAGAAAAAATGATTTCTGAATGGTTGGAAACCGCCAAGGAAATCGGTCGTGATATCCCAGAACCAAAAGGGAGATTATTATATGCGTGATTATTAAAGCAGAGGCATAATCGTCTCTGCTTTTTTTATTATAAAATGTAAATTATTTGCAAATAGTGTAAAAGCCCATTGTGAGAACAATGGGCTTTTATAGTGTCTGCAAATAATAATAAATTGTGTAGACACAGAAGGGAGAATAAAATGAAGAAAAAAATTATAGCAGCAATTATGGCAACAATAATGGTAACAGGTGTTTTCTGCAATACCATTGACACAGGAGCGGCTAACCATATTTCTAATTCCACATTCCATGATGATGACACCATTATCACACCGACAGAACGTGGTATTTATGCGAAATCTATGATGGTGTGTGATATTGATTTGCATAATAGTATCATCACTGTTGTAGATGTACAGGGGTATGAGTTTGAGTTTTCCGATGACTGTCCAGAAGATTATATGATCAATGATCTTGTAGCGTGCACTATGGACAACATGGGGACTACAACTATACTGGATGATGCGTTAATCAATGCGTATTATTCAGGAAATATCACAGATTTTCAGGAGGTGACAAGATGAAACTCAAAACAATTTTAGGAATAGTCTGTTTTGTATCACTGTTTGGCTTTGCAAGCAAAATGGATTACGAAGCAGAGGTAGGCGTTCATAAAGTAACCGGGGTTGTATGTAGCGATACAATCCTTACTGATAACGGAGAAGATTACTCTGTAAATGGATTCAGAGATGGATCCAAAGTAACTGTTGAACTTGACGGACAGGGAAATATTCTGTCTGTAAAAGCCAAATAAACTAAATAATATTAATTAATCAAAGGAGAAAACGAAATGGGAAATGCAAAAGTAGCGAGATTCATAGACACAGACACAAATGCAACAATGGTGATACCTGTGGAAACAAAACTTAGAAGTGCATTTGATCAAATAATAGAATGGGAATATTCTGAGGAAAATAAACCTTATATGCAGATGATCGATCATGAAACAGGAGAAGTTTACGCTCTGGAGCCTGGTAAATTCAACAAAGAGTACGCAAAAGGCAGACGGTTAGACCCAGGCGAAATAGCAACTTTTCAGGATGTACCTGTTATTGGTGTTTCTGAAACAAGAGAAATAAATAATCTTGATATTTGGGGCAACGCAAATTATCTCAAATTCATCCGGAAGAAAGCCGCTATCTTCAATGGAAGAATAGATTATCTTAAAGATGAACTTGCAGAACTGGAAGATGCAAAAAGAGACTTTGCACATCATGTATTTGAGTCTGTAAAAGAACAGTGCGGCAACGCAGATGCTATGTTTAAACATAATCTCATTGCTATGGTAGGGAATCCGGGGTTTCATTTACTTGAAGAGGCTGGATATATTGAACTGGCTGCCAACGTAAATGGAGATGATTTATATATAATCCTTGAAGAACTGGAAATTGAGTAAAAGAAAGAAGGTGATATTATGGCAAGAAAAATGGGATGGAAAGCTGAAATTGCTCATGTTATGAGAGATTTCTGTGTACCAAAAGAAACAATCAATAGTATCATTACATCTACTAGAATGGAATCCCACAAGGGAGATACTGCTGAAATTAAGTATGAGAGAGCATGGAGAAAATTCAAGGCTGTACTCGCCACAATGTAAACTAAATAAGACAACTGAATATTGAAACCAAAATAAATCAAATAAAAGAAAGAGGTAGATTCAAATGAAAACAATCAAAGAACTCACAAAAATCTTCACAGGAAAAGCAACAACAGAAAGCACAACAGAAAATAATATCATTTCACCTGAGATTTTTGGACGGAAACAGGCTTATGATGTTATTATGAATTCAGGCTATCAGGTAGGAAATAAAAAGTATTGTTATATTCCACTTGAACTTTTGGAAATTGATGACAGTTATCAGAGAGTGGATACTATTGATATGTCCAAGGTATATGATTTAGTACGCCATTACAACGAAAATAAATGTGATCCGATTCAGGTATCTCCTCATCCGGAAACTGGTACTTTTGCGGTAGTCAATGGAGCGCATAGAATGATGGTGGCAGAAATCCGAAATGAAAAGGGAATTGAAGCATACTTAATGACAGGACTTTCTGAGGACCCGGAAGAAAGAAGATTACAGGAAGCGGAGATCTTCGTAACACAGGATGAGGGAATTGATAATTTAAAAATATCCCAGAAACACAAGGCAAATGTGATGAGAGGAATTCCAAAGTATGTTATTTTGGATGAGTGTTTAAAGGGAAGAAAGATCCTGATTAACTCCAGATTGAGAAGTAATTTACCTGAACCGGAACAGGATAAATATAAAGATCACAGAGTGTTATCAGGATATAGTGCGGCGTTATCTGCGGCAGGATTGGTCAACGGAAAAGAAACATTAACAAACATTTTTGATATCATTGAAAAAACAGGATGGCATTATGCAGCTTCGGGATATTCTGCCAAGGTAATTATTGTACTGAAAAGTATTCTTAATTTGCACGACAATGATTCAGAGATTGTCAACGCTATTCAGTCTTTCCTAATCAATATAGAACCACAGGAATTCTTTGCTAAGGCATGTGCAAAATATCCGAACCGTAAAGAAAAAGAACGACTGTGCTTATATCTTGAACAGGAAATCTCAAAACTTCTTGGAAGGGAACCGTTATACACAGGTGGAGATATGAGATTAATTACCGCTGGTAAAAACAGTAGGCAGTATTATCATTCTCATTCAGCTACAGCATAAAACTAATCAATATTAAAATTAAATAAATATATTGCAATCAAAATAAAAGTGTGATATATTAAATGTAACAAGAGAAAATATGTTCGGGTATAGATGTTTTGTTAATGCAAGGCATCTATACCTCATTCAATAATATAATTCAATATCATATAATTGGCGGTGTGAAAATCAGAACCGCCATTCTCCCTTTATAATAAGGGAATTCAATATGATGTTGAATTATGCTATTGAACTACATAATATTAATCAATAGCAAGAAGGGAGAATAAAATGGAATCAAAAAATACAATTCCAACAGAAAGATTGTTTATCACAAAATCCCAGACGGTAGTATCAGAATGGGATATTAAAAAGGCAGCAAATATTATCTTTGGAATGGAAATTGCAGAGAAAGATCTTGATGTGTTTATTAGTAATTGCCAGGGAATTGATTGCGAAATTGACGCAGATATGCCAGATGATAACAAGATTATCCTGTTACTGAAGTATGGTGAAACTGTAAAAGCAATTAGGATTTTCTATAAAACTCATGATTGTTCTTTGAAAGAAGCTAGGGATGCAATCAACAGTTTACATGAATCACTGAAAAAGGCAGGTGAATTACGGTGAGAAAATACGCAATGGAAGTTATTATTGCACATAATGGTGCGGAAGTTATTTCTGTTAAAAATACAAGCTATGCTTATACTGAATGTGATAAAGTAATGGCTGCATGGAGAGAACAGGAGTACAAAAGAAAGAGAGTTGGTAAAGCGAAAAGAATCTTCAGATTAGGAATTAAAAAATCTGCATAACTAATCAATATTAATTACAATATGAAGCGAGGAAAACAAATGAAAACAAATATTAACGAATTGCCAAGTTTTTTGGGATGGGAGATTAAAACTCCAGGCGTATATGTAGATTATCAGGAAAAATTTGATGTCCTGTATAATGATGACGGAGTATTAATCCTGTTGTCCAAGGAAAATTATAGATATCCTGAAGATGATATGATACCGGAATTTGAATATAAGTATATTGTGAGATGTAGGGATCTTTATCATTTTACACAGGATATCAGGGAAATCAAAGTTGAAACATACATGGTCCCTATTCCGGAATGCGTTAATTTTGAAAATCTCAACCATGGAATAGAAAAAGATTATTATTATCAAGATATTTTGGATTATGAATTTTGTCCGTATTTTGGAAGCGAAACAATTCCGTATACAGAAGAAGAGTTAAAAGATGAATGGTATAACTTCTTCTATGATGTAACGGAAAATGATAATCTTGTTAAAATGCTCAATGTAGCAGCTTCAACATTAATGGCTATTGATTCATTTGCAGGATTCAAAATGGATCAGACAGTCAATGGTCTTGGTACAACGAACTGGGATTTATTGGAACATATATTGTTAGGAAAAAATTGGGTATCTGAAAGTCTAAACAGACTGAAACAGGTATCTGGTTTATAAATATTACAAAAAAGGAGATAGCAACATGAACAAAACAGAGACAAACACAACAACAGAACCAATGAGAGAGTATCTGGTAGTCAGAAGTAGAAAGATCGCATGGCTTTTAAGAAAAGATGGCTACCAGATTGACAAGGTAGAACCAAACAAATTCAAGCCGGAGTTTGATGTATATAAATTCCGTATGGTTCCAGGCATCAAAGATGATTTTGTAAGGCATATGAAAGAGGAACACGAAAGAAAGATGCACAAAGCGTCATAATACTAATCAATATTATTTAGGGACGGAATGTATTCGTCCCTAAAACCACATAAAAAAATTATAAGCGAGGTAGAACAGAATGAAACCAAATATGAAATTAGCAAGTCCTGTAGGAATGAAAACAAAGGCAGTAAAAAGTAGAAGAATTGCATGGCTTCTGAGAAAGGCAGGATATCCTATTTTATCTGTAGAACCAAACAGAATGCAGCCGGAATATAATGTGTATATTTTTGAGGTGACACCTGATTTTCAAAAGGCTCTCGATAAAATTATAGAAGATGCTATAAATTACCAGGCAAATAAAAAATAATGAAAGGAAGCAATATAAAAGCTATGGAGAATAAGGAAGATTATGTACTTATTGATAAAAACACTATCAGGGATTTATGCGAGAATGGCATAAAAAATGGATGGGAATTAATACTGTACTGTAAGATATATTCTATGTCAGCATACAACGGATTTTGTAATGCTACAAATAAATATTTTGCGGATTTTTTGTGTACAACAGAGCGAAGCATACAGAGATATATAAGATCATTAAAAGATAATGGGTATATAAAAATTTATGAATTAAGAAATGGTTCACATACGGAATCACGGAAAATTTATCCACAAAAAGGATATATAAATAAAATAGAAAATAATACCAATATACCCACGACAGAAAGTGACATACCCACGACAACCCTGTCGTCAACCCACGACAGAAATGAACCTAACCCACGACAGAAAGTGACCAGACCCACGACAGAAAGTGACCTAACCCACGACAACCCTGTCACCCAAGTAATAGATAGTAATAGAATAGTAATAGATAGTAGTAAGGACGCTGCGGCTGTAGCCTTGCAGGATGTCGCTGACGCTCCAAAACGCTGCGCTACGCTTGCTCATCAAAAATCAGAATGGAAATTTGATGGAGCTTTCTTAGATAAGGATATGCTTGGCATTATCAGAAGAGAATGTGAAAAGCTTTATCCGGAGTATCGGTCTGGTTCAAGTGATTTCTCAGATATTCATGAGTTAAGGGAATATCTTTTAGAGAAATATAGTGACACTCAAGGATATTATCGGTGTAAGAATATTGATGAACTTGAGAGTTGTATTAATTATTTAACAGAAGGGAGATAAAAAAATGAGTGAAAAGTTTTATTTTACATTTGGGAGTTCTACAAATTTCCCATATCTGAATACATATCTGATAGTTGTTGCAAGAAATGAATTAAATGCACGAGAAGGATTTAGGATGAAGTATCCAGATAAAGATCCCAATGCGACATGTTTAAACTATTCTGGTATTTATGATGAAGAGACTTGGGGTAAATATGTAAGCAAATATTATCCTAATCAGGAACCTGTCGATATTGTCTTTGCTCCGAATTGTTATGGAGAAGCTAAAGATAATTATGATGATATTTATATATATGTCCCTGAATCCAACGATAAAGGATATATAATTTATATTTCTGAAGGAACCGGAGACAATCTTCTGGACGAAGATATTGAAGAAGGATATGTTGATTATATTAACTATCAAATTTATATGTTTGACAATGGGATTGAGGAAGATGATGGTGGAATGATCATGTTAAAAGAATTATTCCGAGATAAATATTCTTGTACAGCAGACTGTATTCCAGATGTCCTTGAATTTATTCACGACACAAAACTTATTGATTGTCGGATATTAAATTAATTATTAGGAGGAAAATAATATGGGACTTGATATGTATTTAGATAAAGTGAAAAGAATTAATGCGGATGTAACTCCAGCAGAATTAGATAAAATACAGAGTTTTCTTAGTTGGAAAGATAAAAACGCAAGATGTTCTTTCAATGAATGGTGTGGTATTGATGAATCAGAGATTAATTATGATTTAGCAAAAGCATATGAATCTGAATTTGTTACCAGATACGATACACGGGATGAACAAAAGAAATATGGAAGAAAATCAATATTTACAGAAGTTGCTTATTGGAGAAAGGCTAACCAAATTCACAATTGGTTTGTCGGTAATATTCAGGATGGAATAGATGATTGCGGAAGTTACGAGGTAACAAAGGCAGACATTATTATTTTATTAGCGTTATGTAAAACCGTAAAAAATAATTCTGAATTAGTTTCAAGGAATATTGTAAATGGCTATACATACGATAATAAAGGTAATAGGATTCCGATTATTCAAGCAGGCAAAACAATAAAAGATCCTGGTATTGCAAAAAAACTACTTCCGACAACAACAGGATTTTTCTTTGGGAGTGATGAGTACAATGAATACTATATGGAAGATATTAATTATACTATTGAAACTTTAGAAAAAATATTGATTGAGACTGATTTTGAAAAAGAAATGCTGATATATAGTAGTAGTTGGTAAAATTTAAAATAAAAGAAATCAGGTGTTTTATATGAGATTAAAAGAATTTTTAGATATGTTCAAAAATGATATTTCACTGAGTATTACAATTGATATTCAGACTGTAAAGTTTACACATCACACATTTAAATCCTCGCTTGAAGAACATGAAGATAAACGATGGATGTTACTTATGCATGTTATAAATGCAAGAATCATAAATGATGGAACTTTATGTGTACTGGTTGATTTCAATGATACCGAAGAGAATAGCCATGGAGAACCATGGTATACCGAAAATTGGTATGATGAAGATTTAGAAAATGCGCTTATCAATAACGATATGGAGGCAACAAGAGAAAATATAGAAAAACTTAAATTGCAATGTCTTCATTTGTTTGATGATAAGACTGTTAGAAATGAAATGCTTGAAGAAGCTGCAAGATTAATGAAGGAGAATATGAAATGAAAGTAACATGTGTATTTTGTGGTAACAATGTAGAAGTTCCAATTACGGAGGAACAGTATGAGAGAATTGTCAATAGAGATGACTTAATTCAAAATATTGTTCCAGAATTATCTCCAGAATATAGAGAGATGTTTTATATCTGGGATGTGTCCAGATTGTTGGAATGAAATGTTTTCATAAAATAAACTAAATGATATTAATATGATACAAGATAAATTAAGGAGGAAGTTATTATGTCAGCAAATGTAGAAAGTATGTTTAGTGTAAGGGAAACACCGTGGCATGGATTAGGAACAATTATTCAGGATGCACCAGATTCGAAAGAAGCTATTAGATTGGCAGGATTAGACTGGAGAGTAGAACAGTCGGATGTAATTTGTGCAGCAGATGGTTCAATCATTCCTGGATTTAAGGCAAACATTAGAGATATTGATGGAAAAGTTCTTGGTATGGTTACAGATAGATATAAAATTGTGCAGAATGAAGAAGCATTTGCTTTCACTGACGCATTACTTGGAGAAGGTGTGCGTTATGAAACTGCCGGATCTCTGTCGTCTGGGAAAAGAGTTTGGATGCTGGCAAGAATGGAAGGACGAATGATGACAGATGAAAAAGTTGATCCGTACTTGGTATTCACAAATAGCCATGATGGAACCGGAGCTATTCGTGTTGCTATTACTCCTGTCAGGGTTGTGTGTCAGAATACTCTCAATCTTGCATTAAGCACAGCTCAGAGACAGTGGAGTTGTATTCATGTTGGTAGAGTGGAAGATAAAATGGAAGAAGCGAAACATACTTTGTTAAACGCAAATACATATATGGAAGCCCTTGAAGAGGAGTTTGGAGAATTAAAACTTAAGAAAATGGATATCGACAAGGTAAGAGACTATGTAAATATGCTGCTTCCAATTGATGAACAGGATTCTGATCGAAAGAAAAAGAATATTGAAGATTTAAGAACAGAACTTATGAACAGATACCTCTTTACTCCGGATCTTATGCTTGTAGAGCACTCAGCATATAGATTTGTAAATGCAGTCAGTGACTTTGCAACTCATAAGGAGCCGAAGCGTCTGACGGCAAATTATAAAGAAAATATGTTTATGAAGACGATTGATGGAAATGCATTGATTGATCAGGCGTATAAAATGTGTGTTGCTGCAGTTTAGGCTGTGGCAATGCAATAGAGGTGATTACATTGAAGATATACGATAAATATGGATTTAGAGTAATTCCTAAAATAACAAATGATGGAAAGTATTATGTTTACTTTCCAAAGACAAATGAATATTCCCCGGCGTTTGAAACATACAAAGGATTAAAAAGATTTTTAGAAACCAAAAAATGTATTATCGAGGAGGATTAACATTTTGGAATTAACAAAGCAACAAGCTATTGAAGGACACAGAAAAATGTGGAATTGGATTGCTGATAAAATTGAAAGGGAAAAAACAATATGTAATATTCCTGATTTAAAAAAAATATATTGCAGAGAAAACAATTTATTTTTACGTCGGCATTGTTTTTGTTGTGAGTATAAAGATGATACTGATTGGCGTTGTGATACATGTCCTGTTGATTGGATCAAAACTAAACATTGTTGCGACAATGAAAAATCATTATATAGTCTAGTTATAGATGCTTTCATATGGCAAGAACAAGCTGAGTTAGCTAGGCAGATTGCGAATTTGCCTGAAAAAATTGATGTTGAAGAGGAGGATTAACTATGTGGAAACCAAGAATAACAATAGATGATTTTAAAATGGGATCTGTGTTATTTACAGAAGAAGGATATTGGGTAAATGCAAATCAATATTATAATGGAATTTCCGAAGAAGGCAAGTTTGATATTAATTATTCCAGCATTTTATCATTTTTAATTCAAAGAGCAGGAGGAATTTGCAAACACTACTCTTCGGATTTGTTCATTACTTGGTGTTATATTTATGATAAATTAAAAGATTTGCATTATAAGGGTGACAAGATTTTGTTTGGATTTAGAGAAATGGGAGTCGATAGTAATGGTTTTATTTTAAGCAGATGCAATAATTATGGGATTAAAAATATGAACGATGAAATTAAAGAATTGTATGCACTTGATATTAAAGTCGATGAAGATTTTTATATGACAATGGAACTCAGAAAGGCAATATTAAAATAAAAATGGAGAGATAGTATGGAAGATATATTGCTCAAAAAGTTTTTTGAAAAAGAACGTTGGGAAAATGCTATCAAAACTGGAGTAGATAAAAAGATTGATAAGGGCGAGCTGCGGAGATTATGTGATCCGCAGCTCAGACAGATTATGCTTAATTATATTATTTCTAATAAGTATAATATTGCACCACCTCATCAAGCTAAAATTCCAAAAGATAATGGTGACTATAGAATCGTATATGTAAATGAAAATATTGATAGAATATTTCTGTCGATTACAAACGATATGTTATTTGAATCTTTTCCAGATATGATTCATCCATCATGTAAAAGTTATCAAAAAGGAATTGGCTGTGGAAAAGTAGTACAAGCTGTGTCAAAAGAGATTGATAGGTTGGGTATGGACGGGATAGACATACTTGGATTTAAAGCGGATTTATCAAAATATTTTGATTCTGTGCCTTTGGAATATATCATGCAAGTGTTTGACCGTATAGAGGGTAGGGTTGGTTATTCATCCATAATCTCTGTTTTACGACGTTATTATATGTCGAACTTATGTTTTGATACGGAGGGTAATTTGATCGAACAATATCAATCATTAAAACAGGGATGTGCTGTGGCAAGTTTCTTGGCAGATACCATATTGTATCATATTGATTCACAAATAAATAAACTTCCTGGATTTTATGTAAGGTACTCTGATGATATTTTGTATGTTGGACCAGAACCTGATAAGGCAATGCATATTCTAAAAACGGAATTAAATAAAATGCAAATGAAATTAAATCCTAAAAAGGTTGAAACATTACATAAAGATAGGTGGTTTAAATTTTTAGGATTTACGCTTAAGTCAAATTTAATATCATTATCCAAGTCACGAATTAAAAGTTTCCAAAAAGAAATTGAAAAGAGAACAATTAAAAAGAAGAGCATAAGAATGTCTGATGCAGTTCGTAGTGTAAATAGATATTTATATTACGGGAACGGAGAATATTCTTGGGCTACACAGGTGCTACCAATTATTAATGTCGATCAAGATATTAATACATTGAATACGTTTGTGATGGATTGTCTTAGAGCATGTCAAACAGGGAAAAAGAAAGTAGGTGGATTAGGATGTGTTACGGATAGAGGAGATTATACTATTCTTCGTGGTAAGGGTAAAAATGTAAAGGCAAATAGAAATAAAACAGATGAAAATATTGAAGGCTATTACACATTAAAATGTATGCAGAATTCAATGTTAATATGTCGGCCTGTGTATGAAACTATCGTTAGAGAATTAGTATGAGAGGAAGTGTTATTAATGAGAAAAATTATAAATCCATGTAAATGTGACGTAGGATATAAACATGAAAAATTAGTAAATGCTTTTTGCAAGATTGAATACATAAATGAAAAATTAAGCATTTGCGGAGTTGTTGGACCAATAAAAAGCGGTGATTGCATGGGTTCAGCCGGACAGTGTGTTGATGAAATTAGAAGTGGAAAGCCAACTGAAGATTGGACAAACGAAATGCTTCAGAAATTCTGTAATATTTGGGATGAATGGCATCTTAACGATATGCACCCTTATTGCAAGCACATGAAAGAGCTTGGGTGGGTAGAGCAGTTGAAGGAAAAAGTAAAGGTTACAAAATGGGATATGACGCAAGAAACATGGGGCAAGATTAAAGCTGCTGAGAAAAGAGCGATTGAATGTTTGAAAAGCGGAAAAACTTTTGTCCCAACGCCAGAAGAAACAATGTGTGCAAATGTTGGTTATGGTGTAACAACATACAACGATGAATTGCCAGAACATCCAGAATTTTATGAGTTTAGAGAGAAGGATTGTCTTGGGCGTTCAAATGTAGAATATAAAACAAGGGGCTGGATTTCTTATAGTGAGCATCCGCTTGGATTTCTCGGAAAACCTTGCCCGATTTACGGATATAAATATGGAACATCTTGGATTAAAGAAGAAGTTCCAGAGGAGATTGTAGAGTGGTTGTTTTCTCTTCCGGAAACAAAAATAACCCCAGCGTGGGTATAAGGAGGTGAAGAGAAATGAAAGTTGCAGTTACTTGGCAAATGTGCGGTTATGTGGAAATTGATGAACCTACAATGAAAGAATGTATGGATTATTTTAATGAAAATAGTATTCATATCGAACTTCCAATGGATAATGCAGAATATGTAGAAAGTAGTTTTGAATTAAGTAGTGATGATGAGGATGTAATGGAAATGATGTCAAGACAAGGAGGTGAATTAAATGGGATGGACTTCGTATAGGGCTACTTATTACAAAAAGGATGGTAGTGTGGATCGAAAAAAAGAGATGGATGAACGTTGGACGCAAAAAGAGAATGACAGATATCCTGAATTGAATGTATTAAAATCCAGAATGGTCGGGAGTGTGTATTATGCAGCTATCGAAGTAAAAAGAAATGGAGTCAGGGAAGAGGTTTTTGGTACTGTTGCATTAACATCAACGGATTGGTCAGATGGAATGAATTTTGGCTATAAAGATATGGATGAAAGTATGGGACCATATTGTTATGACTGTCCAAAATCTATTCTTGATCTGTTAACAGAAACAGATAATGAACATGCATTAGAATGGAGGAGAAAATGCAGAGAACGTATTGAAAAAAAGAAAAAGAATGAAACAAAAGGCACTTTGCCAGTAGGAAGTGTGATTGAATTTAAAAGATTTGATGATGTAATAATTCGATTGCGGAAAATGAATCCAGCATATCAGTTTAAAAGAACATGGTGGTACAGAGAGGAAAATAATACATATTTTCCTACAAGAAGAATTCCAGATAATTTTACCATAATAAGCAAAGGAGATGTTTGAATATGAGTATGAATAATAATGAAAGATTGGATATTACAAGAGTGTTGAATCTTTCAACGGCACACATTACTGGAAGTACAGCATATATACTTGGTAGGTGTGCATTAAACAATGATTACATTCCTTTATGTTCAGTATATGAAAAAGGGGAATATGGATGGTATGTATACATTGATGACTCAGGGAAACCAGATCAGATACCTGATGAATTAAGTGACATTAGAGACTGTATCATATTCGCATTGAAACATGATGTAAATTGTATTTGTTTTGATAGAGATGCAGATACGGTTGTTGGATTACCTGTGTATAATTGGAATGATTCTAAATTAAAAGAATATTATGTTTCATTTAGTGGAACCTATCGAACATATGCTTCTGACGAAGATGAAGCAAGTGAAAAACTAAATGATATTAATATTAATGATGATATCGAAATTGACGAAGTTCGTGTTTATCCAGTTATAGATGGAGAAATTAAATGGTCATGAAGGATAGAAGGAACAGTATGTATAAATATGCGGTTGTGATGTATAAAAAAGATGGCATGTTTAATTACTCAGAATACGGAAATAACCTATATAATGTCATAAAAAAAACAAGGAGAGGTAGATAACATGGCAAAATATATTGTTACATACAGCGAAAGCTATTCAAGGGATTATGAAGTAGAAGCTAATTCTAAAGAAGAAGCAGAGGAAATTATAAAAGAAGACATTTCTGAAGGACGCAGACCAGCACCGGATAATTGTTATGATTCGGAATGCGTGACAACAGAAATTAGAGAGAGAAATTTATGATTGCATACAAATTGGTTAGAAAATTAAAAGATGGGAAGTTGTATCCTTTATTTATCAACAAAAAATGTGCAATAGAATTTGGAGTATGGATTCAGGCAGAATGTTACCCAACAAAAGGATTCGCAATACGGCAGGGATGGCATTGCTGCTTTCAGCCATATGCTCCTCACTTAAAAACAGAACTTGCTTCTGGCGAACATAGGGTTTGGGTTGAGTGTGAAGTTGAAGATTTTGAAGCATATGATCGCCCAGAAAGCCAAGGTGGACAATGGATATTAAGCCAGAAGATCAAGTTTATGAGAGAGATGTCTATGACGGAAGTCAATAAAAGCCTAAGAAATGCGGCGTAGGAGAAAAATATGAAAGCAGTCAATATTAAATGGGACACAGATGGAGATTTAGAGTGGCTATATATACTTCCAAAAGAATTAGAGATTCCAGATGGAATGGTTGATGAAGATGAAATATCAGAATGGTTATCTGATCAGGAAGGATTTTGCCATAACGGATTTGAAATTGTAAAAGAGTTATCACAAAATTACATAGATATTTTAAAAGAAAATGATTGGAGTATTTGCTCATACACAGGAGATGGAGGGGTAGAATTAGAAAAATATTCACCATTAGGAGAAGATTTCCTCATGTATGTGGAGGTTGTTAATTTTCCTGATTCGGTCAGAGAATATGCAAACGATTTTGATCCTGATGAACATGCTTCGATGTGGATTAACGCAAGAGGAACAGTGAATGGAATTCCTGAAAGTGTAAAAGATCTGATAGAAGATGCTTATGCGATTAAGCAAATGATTTATGAACTCGCAGACGCATTAGAAGGAAAAGAAAAGCCAGATACTCCGGAATACTATAACACTTCTAAATTGTCACAAAAAATATTTGATGCACTGTCAGACGAATATAACGATGAGGAAGGAAGAGAACAGTCCGAAACAGATCTGTATAATGAATTATCACAGATTCCAGGTAACAGTGCTATTAGAGCTGCATTATACAGGTTGTGTGAAAGAATCGAAGAGTTGGAGGAGTGAATATATGAAGTCAGGATTAATAGATGGAGTAACCGTATGCTGCGGATATGATTTCGGAACTGATGCAAACATGGCAAGGTATTGTCCAATATGCGGAAAAGAATTGGTTAAAAAAAGAAAAATGAGAGTATGGCATATACCACAGGTTCCTGGAAAACCATTTTATGTTCCAGTAGAGAACAAAAAGGAAGCAAAAAAATTCCTTGATGCATTAGCAGGATATGATATTTTCCAGTTTAATAATAATATCAAACCAGATTTTAGTAACGCAAGTGGCGTTGAAGTCTTCGACGAGGAAACTAATGAGTGGTGTGATTGGTATGTCGAAACACTGTATGATTATTTTGAAAATGTAGACGAATTTCTTGAAAACGATGAAGATATTCAGAAATTTATGGAAGAAATATTTTCACAGGTGTAAATAAAAACGGAATTCAATAGGAGAATAATATGTATGTAATAGGAGTAAATGATTTTAGTTTTTTAAATATAAAATTAAGAACGTTAATAAGTCGTTGTAAACTTTGGAACGAAGTAGAAAAAGTAGTATATGATTGTGACTTAGACAAGGCAACGTTTTATAAAAATCATGAAGATGCTATCAAAGTTATAGAGGAAATCAAAAACAAAAAATACGAGATTTTATTTGAAAATAACAATATTTTAGGAGAAATTTTAGATAAAGGAAATTTTTTTGATGTTGATAAATTGAAAGTTTATCAGCTAACGCCTATTGAATGTAAATATACGGAAGGATAAAACTTGTATTTAATCGAAGGAGTTAAGCCTGTTAGATCTTACACATTTATTTAAAACATGTCAGAAAATAAGATGGATATTTTTATAGCATAATAAGAATTAATATTAAGGATGTTTTTCCAAAATATAATTTTGTAGAACAGGAGAAAATTTATGGACACAAGATTTGAAGAATTAAAAAAAGAACTTTTTATGCAGGGATTGGATAGTGTTGAGGAGTTTCTTGGTTTTGAGATTAGTAATGATTGGGACAGTTGTACTATTGAGAATGCAATGAACGATGTTTATGAGAAGATGCCAGAAGAGGATTTGGAAGAGTTTTATAAGAGATTTTGTATTTAAAATAGGAGGAAATGATTATGGGAAGTTTTTCATTTACAAGGGCAGATAAAACAACTAAAAGAAAGAATTTAGTATATGGAGATCACTATAAAATTCTGATTCCTGAAGAGTTTGGAGGCGGCTATATCAAAGATACATATTATGATTATGGATATGTGTTTTACGAGGACGAGGAAAAGGAAAATGCTGATTTATATGGAATCCTTGCATATTGGAATAAATGTGAAGGAATGATTTTTGATGGTGACGAGTATCCGGCCACTATGAAAGATATCCTGGAAAGAGGAAGAACGTGTGACCAAAACAATCGCCGTAAAGGAATTAGCATTGGCTGCTATAAAGAGGAGATTGACAAGTTAAAATATCCATTAAAACTTGTATCAGCATCTTATAAGGGAACCTATGAAGAATGTGATATGAGAAGCTATGGTGATCCAGAACAGGGATTTATAAAAACGTATTGGGAAAGCGAGGAAAATAGAAAATGCGAAGCATTTGTTGTGCATTAATTGCTTATGTATTATTTTACATGGCTATTAATATAAAAAAAGAATGGAATACGGTTCGGGGATTTCTTGCACTTTTGTCATTTATTATGATTACAGTGTCAATTATTCTTATGATAGTTGGAATATGAAAATCGGAGGAAAGTATAATGACAGAAAAAAATGAATGTTTGAATAATAAATTCGATGTAGTGTTAATTGAAAAACCATTTTTTGATGGGTTATCATTTGCAGATGTATTAAGATTATTTAGCCTATTATCTATTGATGAAAATGGTGAAGTATATCCGATTGAAATTCAGTCCGATTGTCAATCATCTGCAATGGGATTTATAACATCTGAAGCGGCAGATAAAATTGATTATGAATATGAGCCAGATACTTATTTCGCAGATTTTATAATAAATATTCTTAATGATATGGATAAAGAATACGAAGATTGTATGTATGAATATCGAGGATTAAAGATTTGGTTAGGAAGACGAGGAATGAGGTGAAGATCTATGGTTGATACATATGGAAGATGGTATGAGGAACTAGACTACTCTACATATCCTAAAGAAAAATGGTGTGATTATGATTATATGGCAGTGTGGATTAGAGAATGCAAATACGAACCGAAAACATCTATGGATAATCTGATTACAATGATTTTTATTTATTATGAAGAAGAAATAGGAAATCATGTAAGTGATTATGATACAGCATCAGGAAATTTTGATGGTACTTACATTGATGCTTGCAAGGCTTATGTGATGGATAGTGGCGGTATTGAAGAGTTTGATTATATTCCGTAAGAAAGGGCAGTAAATATGAATGAACAAAATGAATTATTTTCGTGGAATAACATTTATGAAAAAGCAATGGATGCATCTTTTGGAGATCCAGAGTTAAAAGCAAAAGATACGGCACGATGGCAAGTTAGATATTTGGCATTAGAAATAGGAGAAGAAGATCCTGAACTTAATGAAATTCCTGAAGAATCCATAGAATATTATTGTGAAAAATATAATGTCCTATTCGATAAGTATGGAAATATAAGAAAATATGAGGTTAATGAATGAAAATAAAAGAATACAATAAACTAAATAATATTATTTTAAATGATGGGAAATTACATACATATATTATAGGTTTCAATGGTAATGATGAAACCGAACTTGATGTTGTATCAGAAGAAGAGTTGATTCAATTATGGGAATCATTGTGTGAAGAATTTAATACGGATATATCGTCTATTGATTACATTGAAAGAGTTGATTGAATGAAAAGGAGACAAAAGAAATTTAACAACAAGAGAGGATGGATATTGTACCTGGTTGGAATGATTATTTGTCTTCTGTCATTACTGTATGCATATTCTATGGGGTTTAAAACAGGTATGTGTGCAATAATGGCAGCATTTGGAGCAATAGCAATTCTTGTGGGCGAACATATTAAGGAGTAAGAAAGGAGTAATTATGAACAACAATAAAGTAACATGTACTATTTATCAGACAGGGAGTGCATCTTATTTATTTCGTGGGTGGGAATATGCAAAAGAAAAGTTTTCTATTAATGATTATGATAACGAGTATGAAATAGAATTAGATGATGAGTTAGATGTTATAATATTAGAAAAATTATTTGAACTATTCAATATTAATCATCCGAAAGATTATCAGTGCAGGTCGATGTCTGTTAGTGATATTGTGAGAATAGAAAGAAATGGGCATTTTATTTGGTATTATTGTGATCGGATGGGGTGGAAAGACATCACAGATAGAATAAATAATACCCAAGTTTAAGTGTAGATTGAGAAGATACTCATAGTATATAAGATTATTCAATTCAATTCCGCAGCAATGGCAGGCGGTAACCTGGATCAGTCCTGGTTACCATCCAGGACTGATCCAGGTTACACCTGCCACTGCTGCTAATATGGCTCGATTAAAGAAATATCTCATGAATAATAGAGTATACTAAAATAATAAGAGAGTGCTTAAAACATACGAGATTATTCAATTCAATACAGATACAGTGATCTCATGCTGGAATTACTGGAGATCATGTCAGATCATTATATGATCCTATTGATCTCCAGTAATTCCAGCATGTTTCAACTGTATCCATATATGAAAAGATTAAAGATACACTCCATGAATAATAGAATATGTTTCATATGAAAGAGGTGTTGATAATGAGTAATACAATTTTTGAGATGTTTATGAACGATGTGAACAATGGATATGATTTTGTAATTGATTTTAAGAGAAAAATATTAAAAAGCAAACGATGTTCATATATCGAAAATGGTAAATGGAATACAATGCAAAATTTAATACATTTTGATAACAACACTGAAATGTCAGATATAGATTTTGTATTGTCTTTTATTGAATCCATTTATGAAGTATATAAAACATCATATCCTACTGAAAAAAGTGAACGACATAAAAAGAAATATTTTAAGGCAATAAAAGCAGAAGAGATGTCTGACGAAGAGCTTGTTTCTGGGATTGATCGATTTTATATGCAGGCGATGCTTGAAGCTTTTGTTTTGTGTACTTCATTAAATGGCGATCTATATTGGGATGCGGAAAGAGGTGATATGCATGGATGGTTCTGGCAAAGTAATAAAGATAAGAATTTGGTAATATTAAAAGAATGGATAAATGATTAAAGGAGAAAATATTATGACTATGAGAGAATCAATTGAATTTTTAAAAAGAGATCGCAGAGTTAATAGTACATTTATGGACAAGTTAAAAAGTGTTGGGATTGATATAGAATACGGACAATACAGTTATTGGGACCATCAACCATATATCCAGGTAGGGAGAAGTATTGTATGGCTTATTGAAGAGAAATGTGAAGGAAATTCCACATCATCAATAAGCCGAATGCAAAATGATGTTGTAAAAGAACTTAAAATCAAGATAGAAAAAGAAGTGATTGCTGCAAAAACTGCAGATAAAGAAGTAGAAAACTACTTTAATTCATTTAGCTAAACAATATTAAATTTAGTAAGTATATTATAAACATAACAAAGGAGAATATAATTATGAATAAACAGATTGAAAACAGAAAAGACGCATTAAAAGCAGCAAATATTAACATGAATCAGTTTTTTAGTATTACATTTAATGAAGGATTAAAACCCGGGACAAAGCTCACTGTATCATTAACGGATCCTGATAGTGGTGAAGTTATTGAGCAGGATCTTTCTTCTGATTTAAACAAACTTTATAATGATGTTTCAGATAAAATCACCAATAATGGATATGTAAATAATTCCAAACTATTTAGACGGTGGGTTATGGCGCAGATGTTCCGTATGATGGAATATCATAATTATAGGACTGGAAAGAGTGGGTTTACTGCTTGTTTAAACGAACAATTTCCGTATGATTATCAGTTTACTATGATGTATGATGAGTTAAAAGTATTAGATAAATTGTACAGAACTGATAAACAGGAATTTGAAAAGAGATCTGTATTTTTTAATAAATATGTAGTTATTGACACATGTAATGATTATATTGATAAGCTTCAAAAATACATTGATAATACAGAAGTTCGATATTGTCAGCGAAAACCGTATAAAAGATTGTTTTGTCAGAATATATATATCGAAGATATCAAAAAGAAATTAGTATCTCCTGTGATATCTTTTGTAAAAAGACTTAAGTATGGTGATTATAAAAAATCATTTCCAGTATTTTTTAATGATTATAAATGTTTCATGCAGTATCATAAAAAACTTCCTAAAGATACACCTAAATGCGCTGCATGGAAAGACGCTTACAAAGGAGCCGGAAGTTATTACACATTACTTAATTTAGTAAGATTTCATGGGTGTGGTATTTATCATGATGAATATAAATTCACATTAAGAGGAGAAAGTGCGTGTAAATACATTGAAGAAAAGAGAATGGAGTATCAGGATGAATATTGGAGAATGTTTGCATTATTAAAGAAAGTTATTAATGATAATGAATTTGATTTCCATAATAGAATGAAGGAAATTTACAAAAAGTAATTACATTGTTGTACTTCTAGAGATATGTGCTCTTATTATATTAAGTACAAAAAATTAATATAGCAAGGCACTTGAGCTATAAATAGCTCTCTTGCCTTCAATATATGAATCTCTTATAGGCACACATATATTTGTATATAATATAATAATTTGTTAATAAAGTACAATAAAACGGGATGTATATGGTAATTATTGGAAATAAAGTAAAAAATTGTTGCATTCTCTAAATTTATATGTTATAACATATAATATCAAATAACAGAACGGTTGTTCGGTATTTAAAAGGAGAGGGCTATGCAGACAAGACAGAGGAAAAGACATGTAATGGTATTAGTAAAAAACGGCAATAGAAACTGTAAAGTACTATTTTTTAAAGAAAGGGATGATGCAAAAGCTTATATTATTGAAACGTATAGAAACGAGATAAAAAAAGCACCGTTCTACGATTATAATAATTCTTACATTACAAACGATCAAACGTATGCTCAGGTTAGCGCAGGTATATATAGTGTGAAAATTATGTTATACAAAAATAGAAAGAAGTATAAAAAATAAAATATTAAAAAGATCAATGATTAATTTCATTGATCTTTTTAATTATATAAAAAAGGAGATTGATTAAATTGGGAAATGTAATAACAACATTAAATAACGCAGAGAAGATTTCAGGGGTGCATTATACGATTAAACATACCGGAAAAATGGAAGGGATGGCAAGCTTGTCTACGAGCTGCACATGTAATTTGTACTGTAAACAGAAATCAAATAATAAATTATTAATTTGCAGTCATTGTTATGCAGAACGTCAAATGAAAATATATCAGAATCTTGAAAGATGTTTAGTAAAGAATACAGAGATATTAACTAGCAGAATATTAGATAAATCAGAATTACCAATAATTAATTTTCTCTATTTTAGATTTGAATCATTTGGTGATCTAATCAATATTAATCAGGTCGTGAATTATTTTAATATTTGCAAGAAAAATCCAAAAGTACATTTTGCTTTATGGACTAAGAATCCATTTATTATTGATGACGCAATAAATAAAGGGGTTGCAAAACCTAGAAATTTACAGATTGTGTATAGCAGTCCTATGATTAATATAGTAAATGATCCGGGATATGATTTTATTGATAAAATCTTTACAGTATATGATAAAAAGTACATTAAGGAAAATAATATTAATATTAACTGTGGAGCAGAAAAATGTTTATCATGTGGGAAATGCTATAACAAGTCCAAGATAAGATATATTAACGAAATACTCAAGTAACTAATCGATATTATTTTAATAAGATATTGAAAAATAATTATGCTTGTGATATATTATATAAAAGGAGATGAACGTATGTGCAACAAGAGAAAAGTTCATATTACATCATATTTTGTGTGTCAGGAGTGCAATAATGAAATGTATCTCCCCAGAGTTCCTGGTGAAATGAGAAAAAGAGGACATATTAAAGATATCTATTGTCCGTATTGTAAAAAAACAACTAAATTTAAAGAAATGGGTACTGATGGTTTCATCAAAAATTTGGATGGAGAAATAATTTAAAATCTATAATTATTTCTATAAGGAGAAAATAGGATGATAATACAGGATAAAAACGTTAAAAGATGGTTGAAAATTGCAAATTGTACGGAGCTTACTGAAAGTATGGAAACTTTTCCAGAGAATGAAAGGGACGGAAAATCAGATTTGCAGATTTTAACCGATGAGGTTAGTTATAGATTAAGCTTGTACACTGAGGAAGGAACTTGTACCGGGGAGGAATATAAGGAGGCTGTACAGTTTCTTAAAGAAGTTAGAGGAGGAAAAATTCCTTGTTGGAATACAATACCTCCTATACCAAAATATACTCCTATTCAGTTAGAGAATAAGACCAAGGAGGCAAAAGCTGTAGTTAATGAGTATAAAAGGCTGGTATCTTTAATGAATCGTTTAAATGAGCGTGGGTATTATGCGAGGTGACTGTAATGAAATTAAAAGATTTGAGTTTTGAGAAAATTGAAAATTATGATCCGTATAACAGTAGAGCAAAGAGAAACGGGATGGTTACAGAATGGGTAGCCCGTAACAGTTGGGGAAATGCCGTAGCTTTTGGAGATACAAAAGCTGAATGTATGGAAGATGCCAGAAGATATTGTAAAACTTTTATTGATTAAAGAGGAGGACGAAAAAATGAATCAAGTGGAAAAACAAAATGAATTAGAGGCATACAAAGAATTATATTACGATGAATTTTTAAAAAGTATTAAACCTCAATCATACGATTGGTATTTATATCATTCAAGGAAAAATGAAGATAATCTTTTTTATACGGTATGTGCAACTCCGTTATTTTATTTTTTTGCAGGAGGAGGATTTGCTAATAGTATTGCCTGGACAATAGGATTGTGGATTTTTTATGCAATATTATGTTTTATTAATAACACAAAACTTGAAAATGATGAAGTGATTCTTCGAAGAAGAGATCTTTCTTTTAAAATGTGGCTGCAACGTAGATATGGAATTATTATTTAATATATTGGAGGTGGATATGAATAAAGACAGATTGAAACAGATTAGTGAAATCATAAAGAATATAGATAGTATTAGTGATGAAATTGAAAGTGTTTTAGACGAAGAACAGTTTTCATTTGATAACATGCCGGAAAATTTACAGTCTTCATCAAATGGAGAGCGTTCTGAAGAAGCGATAGAGAACTTAGAGGAAGCCCATGAAAAAATACAAGAAGTAAAAGAAAGTTTAGAATGTATATATTAATTTTAGTAAGAATTCCCGGCATTTTGCCGGGAATTCGTGTTATAAATTTAGACTGTTCAGGAGGGAACATATATGATGAATGGATTAGAGGAATATAATAATATATATCAAAACAAGATAGAGAATCTTATAAGTAATAATAAAATATTAGAAACATTTTATTATTATATATCTGGATCAACAACGTTGTCTACATGTTATAGTTATCTATCATATGTATCAAAATTTTTGAATTATACAAACAAACCCGTAGAACAATTAGACATTGAAGATTTTTTGGTTTATATGGCTCAATTCAACAATACAATGTTGAACAAAAAACAGTATTCAGCTTCTTATAGAATTGATATATACCAGTCTTTGAAAAAGTTTGGAAAATTTTTAGTTGCGACAAAACGCTTAAAAGATAATCCTATGGATTACATTGATAGACCAAAATATAAAGAAAGCCAAAATACAATTACCAAAAGAGAGAATGGATATTTAACTGAAGAAGAAGTAAGAATTTATCTTGAGAATGTATCATTGGTTGCAGATAAAAAATGGAAATGGAGAGATATGTCTATTATAATGATATTGCTTAATACAGGAATTAGAGCATCAGCTTTGTATAAATTGGATGTGTCAAATATCAATTTTGACGACAATTCAATAATTGTTACTGATAAAGAACAGAAAGTGAAACGAAAAACCTTATCTGTTCAGACAATTTCTTGTATTCAACGCTGGCTTGATAATAGAGAAGAAATTTTAGCCGGAAAAGATATCTCTGCTTTATTTATATCAAATCGTATGACAAGAATAAGTCAGCATGCGTTAGCTAATATCGTAAAAAAATATGCTTTCGATATTAATGGTAAAAATATTACGCCGCATAAACTACGGGCTACTTATGGCACATATATGTATAATAAAACTCATGACATATATTTTGTACAAAAATGTCTTGATCATTCGAGTCCACAAACATCTGAATTATATGTGAGAGGGCAGAATGATCAATCAGAAAAAAAATCAGAAGAATTAATAACGCAGCTTTTAGAAAATAACTAAGCAATATTATTTATTAAATAAATAATGGACATTTTCCTGATGAGAGTGTATAATATTATAAAGGAGATTCTAATATGAATAAAATAGTTAAAATAATTATGGATCGAGACGGATATGATTATGAAGAAGCCATATCCATTCTTCTTGATACAAAAAATATGATGGATGATTGTGATGATCCAGAGGAAGCTGTTGAAATTTTTGAAGAAGAATTAGGATTGGAACCTGATTATATACCATACTTAATGAGTTTATAGAAATAATATAATTATAGTAAGCATATATAATTGGAGGGTTTTATATTATGAGAGAATCAAGACCAATAGAAATAGAAGTAAAAGAAGATTCTTCTGGGATGAGAAGAGAGACATATAGACATCCTGCATTTGGAATGGTAAGTTTTAGCCGCGTTATGGGTGGAGACAATGTATTATTTGGCAGCAGTATCAAGCACAATGATCGTATTCGGTTGATGATTAAGCATGGCGAACAAGATAGAACACTACATGAAGATAGATATTATGGAAGGAAAAGAATTGTCGAAGTCGAAATGAGTTATTCTCAGTTTGCAGAATGTATTGGTGCAATGAATGTGGGAGATGGCGTTCCATGTACTATCCAATATACAGAAAAGGACGGACGTATTCCGGCACTCGAAGAAAATAATTCTAAACGAGAACAATTTAGAAATGAATTTAGTGATACTATTGCACAAGCAATGGAACAGGTACAGAAGCAAATTAATCAGATTCAGGAGTCTATTGATACAAAGAAAAGTCTTGGTGTCAAAGATCGAAAAGAAATTATATCACAGCTTCAACAGGTGAAATATAATATTGGATGTAATCTTGATTTCTGTGTAGAACAATTTGATGAACAGATGGACAAGAGTACGATGGAAGCAAAAGGTGAGATTGAAGCGTTCTGTCAGAACAAGATTAACAGCATTGCCCAGGCTGCATTAGTTGAGAAAAAAGATGAATTGATTGGACTGGAGAATCCTGTGGAGTTATGATAATGACAGAAGAATACAACGGAGATATAATTCTTATTGATAAATTAATAGAGTTTCTTCCTACAGAACATTGGGAATGGGATGAAACAGGAAAAATTGATCTGGATGACATATCTATTGCTATACATGAAGGAGTTTTGGAAATACCTGATCCTTATGGAGATACATGGAATCATCCAGTTCTTGAACATAAAACAAGAGATTGGCATATTGGAAGGATATTATATTTTATCAAGCATCCAAATGAAATTTGTAATATAGAAATTGATAATGAATGTGATAATGGATATATTCTACCACAACCAGTCATTGTAGATGGATGGCATAGGTATGCTGCTGCAAGATGGTTGTTCGACCAGGGAAAATTAGACAAAATACATTGTAGGTATGGTGGAAGATCAGATGTGTTGGAATATCTTAAAGGCAATACAGATAAATATCCGAGCGAGATATTGTGAGGTAATTTAAGATGCATAGTTTTCATGGAAAATCTGTAAATATTCATTATGATGCAGATGTAAAAACTGGAGAATGTATTATAACAAATAAAGAAAATGGACAAGAAATTCGTGTGCTTGGAAGTGATCTTCTGGATTTTGTTGCAGGATATGTAAGAGAACAGAAGATTGCCAAAATAGAAAGCACAGGCATTACTGACATACTTGGAATATAAAATGAAAGATTGATTTTATTTACAGAGTAGAGGTGATAGTGTGGTAAAGAAGTGTTTACTTAAAAGATTTGGTATTTTAGAAATAAATAAATATGTGCCGTACAGAATACATCCTAATCCAGATTTATTGTATGTTTACTTTTATAATGATTGGCATACAGTCCCAAAAGAAGATACTCAAATTATTAGTATGTAAACAGAAATAAAATATAGATTTTATTACGAGGTAATAAAATGTCAAAGTTAATAGGAAAGAAATGATTATGAAAAATATATTGCATCGACATAAATATAAAATAATTGGAACATGCCATAATAGAGATATCTCTGATGGTAAAATAAATGGGATACATGTTGATATAATGTGTAAATGTGGGAAACATGGCACAGTTTTAGTTCCTGAACAATTCAGAGAAAAGGCATTTGAACAGGCTTCTGAAGGAAAATATTTTAATGCTCCAATTGTATGTGTAGAAGAAGTTGTAAATGAAATCTAAGTTTCATGGAATGGAGTTTTTATGAATAAACAAATTCAAATTATGCGACTGCGAGAAACTGCTAATTGTGTTGTAGAACAATACAATGATGGAATTTTAGAATGCACAAAAAACAGATATGGAAACAGAACAATAAAAGCGTGTAAAGATTATGATTTTATAAAAATCAAGCTGTCAAATTTGGAAGAATCTTTTTCAGATATAAACCAAAGATATTATGGAAAAAATGTCTGGTTGTTTTTAGATGAATAGTGTTATTGGAGAAATTATATGATTATTGAAGTTCTGGAATGGGCTGAAATTGGAAAACTAATTTAGTTTAAAATGTATGATAAAAATCATAGAAAACCAAAATAGTTCAGAGAAAAAATAATCTCATATGGAAATGATGGTGTTTTCATTAAAACCATAACTGTCCAGTTTATTATAATAAATTTTCAGATTTAGGTAAAACAGTAAGATTGTGTGAACAGAAATATGATTATGACGCAGCGTGTGGACTTGATGAATAAATTATTTAAAATTTATCGATCATGTACAGAAATATACTCAGAAAGACAAAGATAGAGTAAAAAATAAATTCATAGTTGTATTAAAATATGATTTTTTGTGATATTTGATTGCGAAAAGGAATGATATTATGAATTAAAGTATTTCAATTTTTATAATAAAATCATCTAAAATCTAAATAAATAAGAATAGCGAGGAAAACCAATGAAAGAAAAAACAATAGTTAAAGAGGTGTTATTAAATAAGTTTAGAAAAATAATTCTTAATAAATCAGATGAACTTAAAATGTATAAATATGCTTATGATAAATATAATTTACAAATGGGTGTATTTGCGGATTATGTATCTGAAAGAAAATCATTAGATGAAGTTAGTAATATTATGTTTTTTATGATGCTTGATAGTCATGAGGCAATAGTAAATCCAAACAAGAATAATATTTCCAAATATTTTACAGAAAAAGAAATTGAAGACTTTAGTAAAATCAAAATTGAAAATGAAGAAATTCAATTTCCTTTAATTTTTAATGTGGTTGCAATATCAGATGATCAGTGGATAGGATCGATAGATACAGATTTTCTTATTTCACTTAATGAAAACCAGCTCATTAATTATAATCCAGAAACTCAAAGAACAATGCAGCATGTTATCAGAAATGGCAATGATTATTATTGCATCAAGGTAAATAGTAATGCTGTAAACAGTATATCAAAAGAAATGTCTAGCAGCACATATATTCCAAGTCCAATCACTCTGAATATTCCTGAAGGAGAAGAAGACTTCGTATATATTCCTGACAAACATCAGTTGATTATTAATTCTATTAAGGCATTTGATATCATTGATGGTTATCATAGATTTTTAGGCATAAATAAATGTAAGACCATTGATGAAGAATTTAACTACCATATGGAATTACGAATCACTCATTTTAATGTAGAAAAGGCTCAGAGATTTATTTATCAGGAAGATCAGAAAACAAAGATGACAAAAGTGGATTCTGATTCTTATAATATGTCATCACCGGGAGTTATTGTATCAAATAAAATTAACGAAAATAGTCTGTGTAATATTAAAGGTTATATTGGGCGCAATAACAGCAAAATTAATATTGCAAAAATGGCTGAGTTAATTACTTTCTTATGGTTTCCTGGCTCTAAAAAAGAAGACAGGAAGAGAATCATTGAAGTATCAAAAGAATTAGTAGATGATTTCAATATAATCACAGAGGCAAATCCAGAATTTTTAGATATGGAATATAATAATAAAGTATTAACATGTGTGATGGTTACATTTTATTATTACAAAGATAAAACTGATAAAACAAATATGGCGAAAGTAATAATAGAAACAATAAAAGAAAGTGACAGTATTAATAAGAGACGATTTTATCAGACCAGAAAAATAACTCAAAGCTTATATAATGATATTATTGATATAATTAAGGAGGCTGACGCTAATGTATAATGAATCGGTCAAAAAGGCATATATTAAATATAAGATCAACGAAGTCATTATTAACGAGTCATTATTATCAAGTAGCTTTGAGAAAACGTCTTTATTTGAAGATATCTTACAAAAAGACCTATCAGAATTTACACTTCAAGAAATTATGAATATGTATAAAACACTTAATTTTGATTCGCTTGATGCATTGATTGTATTTAATTCTAATATGAATTTGTATACACAGTATTGCTTAGATAGAGGATTGGTTTCTAATAATCAAAATATATACAAAGAAATCGATCCGTCCATGTTAAATTCATGCTTAAATCAGTCAATGATAGCTAGACAAATAATTACAAGATCAGAATTATTATTGTTGTTTAACAAATTGCTTAATGCACGAGATATATTTATAATTTTGGCAGTATTTGAATTCGGAAAAGGTAAAAAGAATTTTGAAGATATAGTTAACGCTTATCTGTCTGATATAGACCGAAAGACGAACACTATGAAATTGCACTCAGGAAGAATAGTACATGTATCTGATAAATTAATTGACATTGCAGAAGAAAGTAGTCAGGCTAAAGAATACTGTAGTTTGAATGGACGTAGTAAAGGATTAATAGATGACGGAACAATTATTAAGAGAAATATAAATTCTAAATCTTCTCAAGAATATGCGCTGGGACGAAATGTATATCAGTCACTTGTTAGATCATTCGATGTGTTAGGTATAGGTCAATATATGACAGCCAACAAACTTATTATTTCTGGCCAGATCCAAATGATTAAAGATGAATCTAATAAGTTGAATATTACACCAAAGGATTATTTGTATACACATAAAAAAGAAATAGAGAATCAGTATGGTACAAATATCGTAGCGCATAATTTCTTATTAAAATATAGTGATTATTTTTAATCACTATATTTAACACCTAAACTAGATAATATTAAATCAAGGAGAGATAAAATGAATAAAATTGAAAAAATTAAAAAGTTAGTTGAACAATTAAATTACCATTGTGATTTATATTACAATAAGCAGTCTCCAGAAATTTCAGACTATGAATACGACTGTATGTTTGATGAACTATCCAAATTGGAAAAAGAGACAGGAATCATCATGAGCAATTCACCAACTCAGACAGTAGGTCATGAAGTGTGCTCAAAACTTGAAAAAGTAACACATAGTCACCCGATGTTATCATTAGATAAAACTAAAAATATCAATGATTTAAAAAGATTTATTGGCGATAAAATGTGTTGCTTAATGTGTAAAATGGATGGTTTGACTGTACTTCTTACATATGAAGATGGTAATTTAGTTCAAGCAGAAACAAGAGGCAATGGAGAAGTAGGAGAAATCGTAACACATAATGCAGCGGTATTCGAGAATATTCCATTGCATATTGATTATCCTGGACATCTTGAAATTGAAGGTGAAGCCATCATTGCATATAATGATTTTAAAAAAATTAATGACAAGATATTAGATGAGGATAAAAAATATACGAATCCTAGAAATCTTGTGTCTGGATCTGTAAGGCAGCTTGATAATGAAATCGCATCACAACGTCACATTAAATTTATTACATGGAAAATTCCGAAAGGAATGGACGATAAACCTACAATGTATGAAAGATTTTGCGAAGCATACAATTTAGGATTTAGTATTATTCCATGTATTGCTGTTAGTGAAAACAATGATATTAGTGGAAGTATTGACCAGTTAAAAAAACATGCAGAAGAATTAGGTTATCCCATTGATGGAATGGTTGTTACATATGATGATATCAAATATGGAGAATCTCTTGGTATGACAGGACATCATCCTAAGCATTCTCTTGCTTTCAAATTTTACGATGAAGAAGTTGAAACTGTTCTTAGAGATATTGAATGGGGGATGGGTAAAACTGGACAGCTTACACCTGTAGCAGTGTTTGATCCGGTGGAGATTGATGGAACCATAGTTGAAAGAGCATCATTGCATAATATAAGCATTATGAAGGAATTAGAGCTTTCATACGGAGATACAATAACAGTATATAAGGCAAACATGATTATTCCTCAAGTTAAGGATAACTTAGACAGGTCTTTATCTAATATTTGTACGCCACCATGGAAATGTCCTATTTGTGTTCACGATACAAAAATTGTAAAAGAAAATGATACAGAAGTACTAATATGCACAAACGATCATTGCAAAGGTAAATTACTTGGAATTATTTCACATGCAGTATCTAAAAATGCATTGAACATAGATGGACTGTCAGAAGCCACAATTAAAAAATTTATTGATCTTGGATGGATTGGTTCAATTAAAGATATTTATCATCTTAGTGAACATAAATATGATATGGTTCAATTGAATGGATTTGGTGGAACTTCAGTAAAAAAATTATTAGAATCTATTGAGAACAGTAGAAATACAACATTGGACAGATTTATTTATAGTTTATCCATTCCTCTTATTGGTAGATCTGCCAGTAAAACGATTAGTAAATATTTTGATGGTGACGTAAATAGATTTATGGAAGCTTGGAAGTGTGGATATGGATTTGCATGGAATCATTTAGATGATTTTGGAAATTCTATGTATAGTTCGATGGCGAAGTTTTACTTAAGTAATTACAATGATATAAATTCATTATTAGAAGAGTTTACATTCGATGAAAAACGTAACGAAAATAGTTCGAACAAGTTAGAAGGAATGGTGTTTGTAATTACGGGAAAATTAAATCAGTTTAGTAATAGAGATGCTGCAAAAGAATTTATTGAAGCAAATGGAGGAAAAGTATCCGGATCCATAAGCTCTAAAACAACATACCTGGTGAATAATGATATAAATTCAACGTCAAGTAAAAATAAGAAAGCAAAAGATCTAGGAATAAAAATTATAACAGAACAAGAATTGAAGAATCTTATCATATAATACTAATCAATATTAAATTATATATTGACAAAATGGTTTTTGTGTGCTATAGTGAATACTATCAAAGAAAGGAATAATAATGAATGATTTTATTATTAAAACAGATGAAGAAAGTTATCTGGCAAGAGATAAAAATAATCGGATTTATTTAACAGAAAATATAAATGAAGCATTAAAAGGATCGCCATTAACACTAAATAATATACGAAAGACAATTCCTAAAAATTTAAAAAAACATAAACCATATTATATCATACCATATTCTAATACCAATTCTAATTATAACTCCAATAATTTATCCAAAGACGATATCCTAAATAATCCACAAAATACTATAAGTTATCTTTTAGAAAATCTCCAATTTATAATTTGCTATGAAAGTGAATTACGTGATGAGTTATCTAATTTAGATTTACAAGTTAGTGACTTGTTACATTATATTGAGTTTCATAAGTTTTCAGCAGCAGAGGGATATAAATTAACAAAAAAACTTCAAATTGTATTAGACCAGAGAAGAGAGTTAAAAAATAAAATAGAATCAATATGTGTTATTAAAAAGTGTTCAGATATTTCAGACGGCACATTAATAAAAAAATTAAAAAATATTGATAAGAAAAAATATAAACCAAGAATATTGAATGATCTTTTTTCTGAAGGCAAACAAAGAGAAAAAGATCATGTTGATATTAATATATGAAAAGGAGTTATATAAAATGAGATTTGAAGAATTTGTAAAGAAGATGCAGGCACATTTTAACGAAATGTGTAAAAATGTAACACGACTTTATGTGACAGACACAGACCCAGACGAGATGTACAATTTATATCTTGATTCATATCCGTCAGGGACTAATGAAATATATCGTGTTAGAAGAGAGTATGACTGTGGATGCTGCAGACATTTCATTAAGAATATGGGAAATGTTGTAGCAATTAAGGATGGCAAAGTACATACTATTTGGGATATTCCAGGATTAAATGATGGCGTTTATTCTACAGTTGCACAGAAGATGAATGAATATGTTTTAGCTCATAAAATCGTAGATGTTAGAGTTAGGACAGAGAAGAGAATTGGAACTGATCATAGTATGGAGAGAATTGTTGCAACATCTCAGATCAACAGATATGATCACTTATTTATGGATATTCCGGAAAATTTAGTTTTTAGAGGCTATGATATCAATGGAGAAAAATCAAAATTAAGAGATACACGGAATGTATTTAAAAGATCGCTTGATGAAATCACGAAAGATTCTGTAGATACAGTTCTTGAATTAATTACTCAAAATTCTTTGTATCGTGGTGCTGAATGGAAAGCTGCGCTGGAAGAATTCAAAAGGTACAAGAAGGAATATTCTAAATTATCTACGGATGAAGAAAAAGAGTTATATGCATGGGAAAAAGCTGAACAGGCTGGGATGTCTGTTGGCAGAATTCGAAATCATAGTATGGGTACGCTTCTTGTAAATATTTCTGAAGGAATGGATCTTGATACTGCCGTTAAAAAATATGAACAGATTGTGGCTCCATCAAATTACAAAAGACCAAAAGCAATCTTTACAAAGAAGATGCTTGAAGATGCAAAAAATACCATTACAGAATTAGGATATATGGATTCACTGAATAGAAGATTTGCTACATTAGATGATATTACAGTAAATAATATTTTGTTCTCAAATAAAGATGCAGCAAGAAGGATCTCTGGAGGAAATAGTTTATTTGATGAAATGGAGTCAGATGTGGCAATTAATCCAAAGAAGTTTTCTAAGGTAGAAGAAGTTTCAATTAATGATTTTATCAATAATATTCTTCCAGGAACCACAGAAGTTGAAGCTTATATCGAAAATAAACATATACAGAATATGGTGTCATTAGTAGCACCTGAAAATATGGATGCAAAATCTATGTTCAAATGGAACAATCCTTTTTCATGGGCTTATACAGGAAATATTACAGATTCTGATATTAAAGAAAATGTTAAAGAAGCAGGTGGAGCTGTAGATGGTGTAGTAAGATTCAGCATCATGTGGAATGATAGAGATGGAAACGATAACAGTGATCTTGATGCACACTGTATTGAACCGGATTATCATGAAATTTACTTCGGAGATACAATATCACATACAACAGGCGGCAATCTTGATATTGATATTACTCGTCCTATGAGACAAAGACCAGGGAAACCTGCTGTAGAGAATATCACATATCCAAACAAGTCTCGAATGATCCCTGGAACATATAGATTTTATGTTAATCAATATAGAGCCGAAAGGAGCCAGGGCTTTAAAGCGGAAGTTGAAGTTAATGGTGATATTCATAGTTTTGAATATCCGCATCCGGTTGTAGGAAACGTTTATGTTGCAGATGTCGTTTTGGATGATAATGGTAATTTCAAAGTAGTTGAAAAATTAAAAGGTAATACTGCAATTTCTAGCAAAGATGTATGGGGCATTCATACCAATCAGTTCACTCCTGTATCTGTAATCTGTTATTCTCCTAATTATTGGGACGAACAGAAAGGAATTGGACATCAGCATGTATTCTTTATGCTTAAAGATTGTATCAATACAGAAGAGCCGAATGGATACTATAATGAATTTTTGAAGCCTGAACTGGAAAAACACAGAAGAGTATTTGAAGCTCTTGGAGCAAAAGCGCATGTTAAAGATGTAGAGGATCAGCTTTCCGGTGTAGGATTTAGTATGACAAAAAGAGCTGAACTTGTAGTAAAGGTTAAAGGATCAACTGAAAGAATTTTAAAAATTAAGTTTTAACTTAATAATATTAATACATATAAGGAGAATAGCAAAATGAGTGAAAAAAATATTTTTGAACAGGCAACAAGAAACAAATACAGATTCCCATTTAGAGGACTTTGCACTGTTGAAGATCTGTGGGATCTTTCAGTGACAAATCTTGATACCGTGTTCAAAGAATTAAACAGACAGAAAAAAAATAGTAGTGAAGAAAGTTTATTAGATACTAAGTCTGATAAAGATGTGGCACTGAATGACATGATTGATATTGTGAAATATATTGTTGCTGTCAAGCAGAAAGAGCAGGCAGATCGTATTCTATCTAGAGAACAAAAAGAACGTGAACAGCGCATTATGGATATTATCAAAAGAAAAGAAGATGAAGCACTTGAGAATATGTCTATTGCTGAACTTACAAATATGATCAAAAAATAAAAAGAAGAGGAGATATAGTAATAGTGAATGGATTAACAGAAAAACAGGCATTAGAAAGTAGAGATAGGCATGGGAGCAACAAGCTCCCAGAGCCGAAAATGAAAAAATGGTATGATTTTGCATTAGAAGCATTAAAAGAACCCATCACAATGATTTTAATTGCAATTGCTGTACTGCAGATTATTTTAGCTGCATTAGGAGTTATGGAATTTACGGAACCTGTGATGATTATTTTTGTACTTGCAATCGTAACAAGTATTGCAGTTAAAACAGGATTAGGAGTACAGAGATCCGCAAAAGAATTAAGAGATAAAACATCTGTAAGGTATTGTAATGTAATTAGAGATGGAAAAATCAAGAATATCAATAAAGATGATATTGTTGTAGGAGATATTGTTTGTGTAGAAACAGGGCGGGAAATTTTTGCAGATGGTTATATCATCGAAGGCAAAATTTCTGTGAATAATGCAGCAATCAACGGAGAGACAAAAGAATGTAAAAAAACTCCAATTAAAGATTATGTACATGTGAAGACTACTTCTACAGACGCTTATACAAATCAAAACTGTTTATTTGCAGGGACAATAGTAATGTCTGGTGAAGGGAAAATGCTTGTTACAGATGTAGGTACTAATACAGTTAATGGAGATACATTAGTGAAAATGCAAACACTTGAAGCTCCTAAGACAGCACTTGATATCGCACTTGATAATTTAAGTAAATTTATTTCAAAATGGGGAACCATTGCAGCAGCTATTACTTTTGTAATTTTGACTGTATCTGGAATTATGAAAGCAGGTAGTTTTGATACATATATTGGAAATGGTATTCTTCAGACAATTCAAAAATTAGCACAAAACTTCTCTATAGCACTTACTATTGTAGTAGCTGCGGTTCCAGAGGGATTACCTTTAATTGTAAAATTGGTAACAAAACAGAATGTTAAAACCATGGAAAGAAGTAATATTTTAGCAAAAAATCCAAATAAGATTCCAGAAACAGCATATTTGAATATTATCTGTACTGATAAGACCGGAACATTAACAACTGGAGTTATGACCCCGAAAAAAGTTATTGATGGAAACGGAAAAATCGTAGATGAGAATTCTACTTTATATAACAAAATCAAAATTAATTTAACACTAAATAACAGTGGTACATTTGATTCTAATGGAAATATTACTGGTGGCAACTCTATTGATAGAGCAATGCTTACCTTGGTTGGAATAGATGATTATAATAAGATTAAATCAAATATCGATGTAAAAAATAAACAGGTATTTAGCAGTAAAAACAAATATTCTGCAATTACTACAGGAACAGATGCATCATATTACAAAGGTGCTCCAGAGAAACTGATTGATAAATGTACAAAATATTTTGATGGTAATGATGCTATTGATTTAAATGAAGATGTTAGATCAACGCTCAGTAAAGCTATTAAGAATATGACTGAAAATGCTATGAGATGTATTGCTCTTACATTTTCTGAGGGAGAACTTGTTGAAGATTCACTTCCTGATGATATGATTTTGTTAGGAGTAATTGGCGTAGTTGATCCTGTTAGACAGGAAGTTCCTGATGCAGTTAAAACAGCACATAATGCAGGAATTCAGGTAATTGAGATTACAGGTGATTGCATCGAAACTGCTGTGGCCGTGGCGAAAGAGTGCGGAATTTACAAAGATGGTGATGTTGCCATTACAAATGATGAGTTTGAGAAGTTGACAGATGATGAAGTAAAAAGAATCATTCCATCGCTTAGAGTAATTTCAAGATGTTCACCAAATACAAAACTCCGTCTTGTAACACTGATTCAGGAACTTGGATTGTCTGTTGCAATGACTGGTGATGGTGTAAATGATTCCCCGGCACTTAAAAGAGCTGATGTTGGATTTGGAATGCAGACAGGATCTGATGTGGCAAAAGAAGCGTCAGATATTGTATTAACAGATGATAACTTTGCAAGTGTAGTAAAGGCCGTTGAACTTGGAAGGACATTTATGCATAATATCATGATGTTCTTAGAGTTTCAGCTTCCAATCAATATTTCACTTCTTATTTTAAGCATGTTGTATCCGGTAATTGCAGGAACTGCTCTGTTGGCTTCAGTACAGATTTTGATTGTCAATATTATTATGGACTCTCTTAATTCATTGTCATTCGGAGGAGAACCACCAAAGGATGAGTATATGAGTGAAAAGCCTATCAAAAAAGGATCAGGATTATTTATCAGAGGAGCAAAAGGTAGAATTGCATTAAGTTCTGCAGTATTCGTATTGTTGTATATGATTATTACTATTACACCAGTATCAAATTTCTTTTCTAATGAAGCCGAGGCAATGACGGCAAGATTTGCACTGTTATGCTTTATGGCGGTATTCAATGGATTTAATATTCGAACAGAACATATTAATCTTTTTAATGGAATTAAAAATAATAAGATGTTTGTATATATAGCACTTGGAATTTTTGCTATGACTGTATTCTTGTGTAACGTAGTAGGTAAATTTATTCAGACAACAGCGTTAGATTTAAACCATTGGCTGATCGTAGCAGCTCTTGCGTTTATGATTATTCCGGCTGATTTAGTCAGAAAATTACTTGTCAATATTAATGAAAAAGGAGATAAATAGAATGGGATTTTTGAAAGGATTGTTTGGTAAAAAAAGTGAAACAGAAAATTCTGGTGTGCTGCCTAATCAGGTAGCAACACCAACAAGTAGCAATTCAATGGTAATCGATATGTCAAAATCAAAAGAGAATTTAAATAAAGTTCTTATTGATATGTCTAAAAACGCAAAAATTGATATGACAAAGCATAAAGCCAGGGTTGCTCTTGCTATGGATTACTCTGGAAGCATGGATTCATTATTTAGAAATGGATCTGTGCAGAAAACAGTATCAAGACTTCTGCCTATTGCATTGAAATTTGACGATAATGGAGAACTTGAATCATGGCTATTTTCAAATGACTTCAAACGTCTTAAGGCTGTGAATGAAAGTAATTTTGGTAATTATGTAAAAAACGTTATGGAAAAATCAGGAATGTGGATGGGTGGAACTCAGTATGCTCCTGTATTAGAGGATATTGTACACTATTACAAAGATCTTGAACCAAGTACAACGCCATCATTTATTATTTTTATTACAGATGGGGAAAATATGGACCACGACAAAACAGATCGTATTGTAAGAGAATTGTCTAACTATAATATGTTCGTACAGTTTGTTGGTATTGGAAGTGAGAGATTTAATTATCTCCAGTCGCTTGATAATCTTTCTGGAAGAAAACATGACAATACCGGATTTATTGCAGTAAGAGATATGACAAAGATGGATGACGGACAGCTTTATACTGAAATTTTACGTCAGTATAAAGAATGGCTTAATAAAAGATAATTTTAAAATAAATATAAGAAAGATAAGAGGTAAATAAAATGGCAGTTATTAATATGAGTAAAAATCAGAAAATCAACATGACAAAAGAGGACGGAAGTGCAGTTAAAAACTTTTTTATCGGTGTAAATTGGGATCAGAATAGATATGCAGGAGAATCAGATATTGATTTTGACATTCATGGATTTCTTACAGGGGTAGATCGTAAAGTAGTCTATCCGGCAGATATTGTGAACTATAATACATATAGTCAGTCTGAGTATCCATGGATTGAATTTTCAGGAGATAATAGAACCGGAGATGATTCTACGGGAATCATGTTTAACGGAAAGCATTATGATGAATTTTTCATTATTCACGCAGATCAGTTCCCTGCCAATAGAACAGAATTTACTGTATGTTTAACAATCTTTAGAGCAGTACAGCGACTGCAGAATTTCGGAATGGTTAATAATGCAATTATGACTATTTGTGATTATGACAATCCATCTGGTGACAAATATGAATATGATCTTTCTGAGAATGAAAAGTTCGAAGATCTGAATGCTGTTGAAATGGGACGCTTATATAAATACGGAGATGGTTTTAAATTCCAGGCTCTTGGATCAGGATATGTTGGAGGTATGACGGAGCTGTTTAAAAACTTTGGATTGGATATTGATGAGGGAAGGGATTAATATGAATACAACATCATTAATAGCATTTTTAATTACAGCTTTAATATGTGTAGTAATGGGATTACTTTTTGCAACAAAATCAGGAAAGCGTGTCAGACTTAGAATGTCTGGCACTGCTGATGAAATGATTTCAAAAGATGCTTCTACACCGGAAGGCGCAAAAGCATATTATAATGTAGCAATTGAAAAGAAAAATAATGACGTTATTCAGGCGAGAACAGTATATTCTCAAATGCTTGGAAAAATTTCAAATTTCGATGACCAGCTTAGATCGTTAAAGAAAGATGCAATGCGAGTAAAACTCGATATTCAGTCATGCATTGATAAAAATGATGATGATGGAGCAAGAATATATCTTAAGAAGCAGCAGGATATTGAAGAAAAGATGGAAATTATAAAGAATGCATTAGAAGAGTTAAAAGAAAATGCTAGCCTGCAAAAAGAAACACTTGAGACATTAGAGACTGAGCTAGAAGATTTAAAAGCCGAAAAAGATAATGCTGTACTTACATTAGAGACAGCACAGGTAACTAAGTCACTGCAGGCAACAGTCGGTTCTTCTAATAAGGAAGAAGATAAAATGCTTGAAAAGGTACGTGACGGAATTAAGAAGCAAAAAGAAGAAGCTGACGGAACTAAAATTGTTTATGAAAACTCCACATCGGTACAACAGCAGCGGCTTGATAAAAAAATGAAGGATGATGAAATTGAAAAGAAATTAAGAGATCTCAAAGCAAAGAAAGGTAAATAAAATATGATTGTATTGAACGTTGGTGGATTTATATTATGTATTATTGTATCTTTTGTAGGAGGTTTTATTATTGGTATCAAAAGGAGTAAAAGAGTATGAAAAACTGGAAATTACCATTAATTATTACGGGAACAGTGTTAGTAGTGGTTTTTGGATGTATTTTTGGAATACAATCTTCTCAGAATAAGGCAATTAGTTTGGAAGAATCAGTTTATACTGCTGAATCTGATATTAAAGTACAGGAAAAGCGCAGAGTAGATTTGGTTTATAATTTGGCAGACTGTGTAAAACAGTATGATAAACATGAATCAGAAACATTGACTGGACTTGCAGATGGTATGAGCAAAGGGAATAGTATCGAAGATGTGAATACTGCGATTGCAGCAGTTACATATGCTTACCCAGAACTGAAAAGTAATGATAACTACAAGCAGCTTATGAATGAGTTGTCTATCACTGAAAATATGATTGCTCAGTATAGAGAGAATTATAATAAATCAGTTACACAGTATAACCGATATGTAAAAAAATTTCCTACAAAAATGTTTTTAAGTTGGACAGGGTATGATGTTTTAGAATTTAAAAGATTAGATTATCAGGCTCCTGTGGACGCACCTCAAAAACTTTTTGGAGAATAAGTAAATATGGAAATAACAAAGCGTGAAATTATAGTGAGCTTTGCGATTGTGTCTGTTATGTTAGTTGTCGGATTTTTTATATCCGGCAACATAACAGAATCTCAGAATGATAAAAATATGGAATACAATAAAGCTGTAAAAATAAATGATCCTCAATTGTTTAAATATGGAATGGATACAAATGTTGGAAATGCTTTTGTGTATGGGGATTTAAAAGCGGTTGATGTGGTATCTTTTGAAGAAATTGAAGGAGAATATATTTACGTTGAAAAAGTAAAGGAGAGGTACGAAAAACACGAAAGAGAAGTGACCAAAACCGATTCAGAAGGAAATAAGTACACAGAAATAGAAGTTTATTATGATTGGGATATAGAAAATATAGAGAGTAAACATTCTGAAAATATTATGTTTTGTGGGAATGAGTTTCCATATGATAAAATTTCTTATTCTTCAAGAAAATATATAGAGACTATTTATGCAGATAAAGAATATAGTTGGAAATCAGGAGAATATGTAAAAGTTAGATTTGTATATTACGGAACACCAATTAAGCATACAGGAACTGTTTATACTAAATTATCAGATGGAACTATTTCAGATAATTCTAAATTTTTAAAAGATTATACGATTGAACAAGCTTTAGAGAAGTATACATCTGAGTTTGGGAATGTTGTATTCTGGATTTTTTGGATAATGTTAATGGTTGGCGTTGTAATGTTTTTTTATTATTGTGAGAATAATTGGCTGGAGGACAAAAATGGGATATAGAAGATTATTTATTATTCGTAAAGATCTTGATCTTTCACCTGGAAAGCTATCAGCGATGTTGATGCATTGCGTAGAATTATATTACATAAACCAAATCAAAGATCATGGATGTTTTGTTGAAATGAACCCTAATTCTATAGGATTTAGTATTCGCCATGTTGATCAGGAAAAGTCTAATTATTATAGATATACTATGTATATTCCAAAGGATGAATATGAGCAATATATCAATGACATATACACTAAGACTGTTTGTGAAGCAAAAAATAAATCACATCTCTTAAAAGTAATCAATATTGCAGCAGAACTAGGATTAAAGGAAGGAAATGATTATGGTATAATCAAAGATCATTGTCTTACAGAAATTAAACCGGAGGAAGATGATGGTACAACTATAGTTGGAGTATGGTTTAGACCTATTCCTGATGAGGTTTCTCATTTATTAAGTAAAAAGTATCAATTATATCATTAAAAAAAATTATACTAATCAATATTAAAAACACTGTTGACAAATGAAACGAAATGTGGTATACTTAGTACAGTTGATAAGGAAATACAAAATCTAATACACAGGGAAGTAAATCTCTTCCCTGTGATCTAAAACAAAGAAAACTAAAAATTCAAATAAACCTAATATTTCAAAATTTAATTCCAAAGAATAAGAATAAGAATAAGAATGGTTGCATAAATAATATGTAGTCATTATAGCGGATTAGTGAACAGGTGGACACGCATGGCTTTGACCCATGAGAAAAAGGTTCGATACCTTTATCCGCTGTTATGCTGGTGTGTCGGAACGGAATACGAATTGGACTTAAAATCCAAGGCTCGAAAGAGATTGAGGGTTCAAATCCCTTCACCAGCATTTAACTAGATAATATTAATAAGAAGGAGTACAAAATATGATTTCAATTACATCAGATGGAGCTAATAAGCTTATAAAAAGTTTAGAAGAAGAAAAAAATATGTTATTGCAAGATATTTTATCATTATCAACTTTTGTTGCTGCTATCACAGAAAATCCGGAAAGTGTAAGACCGGAATTTGATCTTAAAAAGACAGTAGAAAAGATAAGTGTGATAGATAATAAGCTTATCAAAATTAAAAATGCAAGAAGCGTATTTAATACAAATATGAAATTAAAATCAGGATTATCTATTAGCGAAGCATTAATCAGAATGGCTATGTTGAACAGATATCTATTTGATTGTAAAACATTAGCTGGAAGATATCCGAAGACTAGATTAGCAGGAGCTAATAAAACAGAAATTGAATATCGATACATTAATTATGATTTGCAGTATGCAAAAGACTTATATAAGAATGTTAGCAAAGAAATTATGGAAATTCAAAAGGAACTAAATATTATTAATTCATCAGAGGTATTTGATGTAGATATTAACCTTTAATTTATTTGTTCCATATTATAATTTAGTTTTAATATATTTAATGCGTAAGTATTATAGAAAAAGATAAAAGATGATTGGCTAGGCATAGATATTGTTTTATTGTTATTAGTTGAAGTTAATAATATTTATTTCTAAATGATAAGGTTATATGGTTATTGTTTCTTATGATGAACAACTTAGATATTTTTAAACTCAAATTTAAATACTAAATTATAATAAAAAACTTAATGGCATGGAAGTTTGGTTATAAATGCCTTTTATATAAGCGGTATGTTGCTATCATGCTTTACATTTCCCTCCTACTAATATATATCACTATTTTTAAAGCAACTACCGCAAAATGCAGATATGGTGGAAATGGCAGACACGGAAGATTCAAAATCTTTTGAGTATATCTCGTATGGGTTCAAGTCCCATTATCTGCAGCAACCACGGCTAGTCTCAATCATTTATATATGATTTCTGTCAGAGACGGCAGAGGCCGTGGTGAGCACCAGGAAACTTAGCTCAGCTGGTTAGAGCATCCGGCTCATAACCGGGCGGTCATGGGTTCGAGTCCCATAGTTTCCATGAGGTTAATAGTTTAAATCAAAAATCCATAAAAACTGAGTAGATATAGTTTTTGGTTACGAAAGTGTTTACACTTTAGTATTTTTTACAAGGTACTATTCGTTATCCGAAGACGTAATGAGCCTTTGAATCTACTAAAAAAATATTGGGGGGCTATAGTGCAGGAAGCCGTCACCCGTGGGAACCACGAAGGGTTTGAGTTCGATTCTCATTAGCTCCATCAAGCTATAAAAATCCGAAGTACAAGGATCTTGATAGTTTGAAAGGTATACCTACTTGTGAGTGCAGCCATCCTGGGAGATGGAAAATATAACATGTAAAAATGGAAAGAAGCCACAGATAATTTAATTTCCTGTACCGAGGATGAGGGATAAAAAGGGAATGATCAAAGGTAGAACTAGAAGGAGTTCGTGTAGGTACAAGAAATACTATAACTATTAACTAAACAACATTTCAAACATTTAAACATTTATTTAGGTATCATTTTTAAGTTCATTCCGTATAGCAAAGACGAATCAACTTACTAGATAGTCTTGCGAAAAACTTATTGTATGGAGATGAGACAAATACGGTGAGGAGTAGTAGTCCGTATACATACAATGTTCTTGGAAGTCAGGCGAGCCTGCAATGCGACAGGACAAGCGGTTTATAAGAGAACAAATTTTATTATCACTCCAGATGGTATACGCATCGGCAACATTATTAGTTGTGCAAGGGTGATTGTTCAGGTGGCGTAAAAAAATGAGTTTAAGTTCGCTAATAAGTAAACGTGACGAGGTAAAAGGTTTTGCCTGAAGACAAACCTAATGAGATCCAGGTTATTGTATCGTATGACATTTTTGAGGATTTTAAGTTGATTAGTAGCTCAGCTGGTTAGAGCGCACGCCTGATAAGCGTGAGGTCGGTGGTTCGAGTCCACCCTAGTCAAATTATATTTATTATAATTATATTTAAGGAGGATTTTATGGGCAAGAGTTAAATGTTCAATATATGTATATGAAATTAAGAGGTAAAAATAATAAGTGAGACACGGATTTAGTTTCGTGCAAAGATGTCAGAGTGACAACTATCCTACCGGAAAAGAGGTGGGATAATGAAACAAAAGAAATTTATGGATATTCAGCGAATCAAAGAAGGATTTGTTGATGGGTTTCGAACCAATGATATGATTGTGGTTCAAGAAAAAGTTGATGGATCCAATGCTTCATGTAGATATGATCATGAAACAAATAAAATGATTGCATTTTCAAGAAAAAAGACATTAGATCAGTTTAATACGTTGAATGGATTTTATAATTATATTCAAGAGTTAGATGTAAATGAGTACAAAGATTATCCTAATTACGTGATATTTGGAGAATGGACAGGAGCAAGAAATGCAATCATATATAATCAAGAATGCACTAAAAAATGGTATGTATTTGATATTTATGATGTTGATAAAGAAGAATATTTGCCGCAAGAATATGTAAAAGAATTTGCACAGCAACACAATCTTATATATGTAAATACTTATTATGTTGGGCCATTTATTAATTGGGAACATATAATGAGTTTTATCGGGAACTCCGCTTATGGAGACACACAGGAAGGTATTGTTATAAAAAATCAGTCTCGATTAAATGATCCTAATAGCAGGCTCCCATTTGTTCTAAAGATAGTCGGTGAAAAATTTCAAGAAATTCAAAAATCTAATCATATCAAAAAAATACAAGATCCCCAAAAGCTACAAGAGAGAGAAAACGCAATACTTTTAACAGAAAGTATTGTCACACATCGAAGAGTGGAAAAAGAATTATATAAAATGCGTGATGAAGGCGTTATTCCGCAGGAGTGGAATGAAAAAGATATGGGTATGATTGCTAAATTATTACCTAGAAGAATATATGATGATTGTATGAAAGAAGAATCGGATGTGGTTTTACAAATTGGAGAAAACTTTGGAAAATTCTGTTCTTCGACATGTATGAAACATGCAAGGAATATTGTATTAGGAACTCCTGGTTGATTTTTAAGAAAGGAGGTTCTAAATGAGTGAAAGATAAAATTTTATGTAATGGATGCAATCAGTTAATCGAACAAAATAATAAGAATACTTTTTTTGATGATCATGGTTATGGTTATTCAACAAAATTAATACGATGTGAACACTGTGGGAAAATAAATATTGTTAAATATTTTATTGATAAAGATATAAAAAATTAAATGAAATAGGAGAATTAAAATGGCAAAAAAAGAAAAAAAGGTATTAGACAAGCAGGGATGGATTCAGAGTTTTTCTTTAGTTGGAAAACCAGTAATTAATGAATACACATTTACTCTTGACGCTCAATCTAAGTCTAGTGACTGGATTTATAACACAATGAATCTTGATGTAGATTGTGGAGAAGAATATGGGAAAATTCGATGTGAAATGAATGGTGGTTATGGTGCAGGTCGAGATAATAAGTGTTATGTTCATGGAAAGAAAGAAGATGGATCAGATGATTTTGAGAACTTCTATCAAATTGACTGGGAAGATAGAGAGGATCCTGATATTTTAAATGATGTAGGAGATCTTTGCTTTACAAAGATTGGTATTGAAAAAGACACAAACGATGAGGTTGTTGTGTATAGATTTTTAAGTCCGTATGATGCGGTTCGTTATCTGTCTGAAACATTGACTAAAGATATGATGATTAGAGTAAATGGTCGTCTTGAGTATACATGTTATCAGGACAATGTACAGATTAGAAAAAGAATCAATAGCATTTATCTTGCAAAAGAAAAAGATGAACCGATTGCTAAATTTACGCAGACAATGCTTATTGATAAGTATTCAGTTGGAAAGAAAGATAATGATAAAAATATTGTTCCTGTTTCTGCTTATATTTTGGAAAAATTTAAAGAATATAGAGGAATCGATTTAACAGATGATTTAAACAGAGGTGGGAAATTAGTTCCATTAAAACTGAATTTCGAATATGAATTAGATCCTGAAGATGTAGAACGCACTAATAAGAAAATCGAACTTCTTTTTAAGGTAAAAAAAGGATATACAATGGTTACTTATGAAGGTGTATTCGTAGAGGGTGGTGCTCTGATTACAACAACTTATGATGATTTAGATGATGATATTAAAGACTTCGTTGATACCGGAGTATTTTCATTGGAAGAAGCCCTTGATCGGTGCACGGAAAACAAAGGCAAGGTAAAGCGTATGATCATTAAAAAACCTATCATAAAAATGATTGGGGAGGAAGGATCTAAAGTTGCACAGCTCCAGAAATTTGAAAACAAATATTCTGATGAAGATCTTATTTTAGATTATCTGATTAAGAATGATGAAGAAAATGAAGAAGATGAGGAAGAATTACCATTTGCAGAAAACAAAGAAGATATCAATGATGATTCATGGCTTGATAAACTCGGTTGATAAATATGATAAAAAATATATAAATATATTGTAGTAGAAAGGATAATATAGAATGGGATACGGTAAAAAAAATGTAATTAAAATCAATCCACTTGAGTATAATATTGGGTTAATTGGAGAGAGCGGTATAGGAAAGACTACCATCATCAAAGAGGTGTGCGAAAAATTAGCCGGAGAAGATGGATATATGTTCCTCGAATGTGGAAAAGAAGATGGTGCAGATAGTATTGATGGAATTAATTATTTGAACTGCCCTGAATGGAGCATGGATTATGAGGAAGATACTAACTCTATTGGATTTGAGGATTTCATCGATGATGTTGTTGATAATAAAGTGAGTGAATATCCGTATTTAAAAACAGTAATCATTGATACATATGACCAGCTTCTTGAAATTGCAAAACCGGAAGTTATTAGAATGCATAATGCTGAAAATCCTGAAAAACCTGTAAAATCAATCAAAGCAGCATTTGGTGGGTATATGGCAGGAGAAGACAAAGCGAGCGAGATTGTACTTGATAAACTGTGGAGTCTTAAGCGTGTTGGTGTACATTTTATTATTATTGGACATGTTAAACAAAAAACGCAGGAAGATGTTGTAACAGGACAGACATATACTTCTCTTACTACAAATATGTCTATGCGTGATTTTAATGTAATTAAAACCAAACTTCATTTTCTCGGAGTAGCTTCTATTGATCGTGAAATTGTACAGGAGAAAACCGGAAAAAAAGATAACAAAAATAAAGATATTATGAAGGGTGTTATCACAAAAGAGAGCAGAAGGATTACGTTTAGAGATGATTCCTATTCTATTGATTCAAAATCAAGATTTGCTGATATCGTCCCAGAAATCGAATTTAATTCTGATGCTCTAATCGCAGCTTTAACAGATGCTATTAAAGCTGAAGCAGCAAAAGGAAAAAAGTCTTTCGATGACCTTAAAATCGAACAAGAAGAACAGCAAAAAATTAGAGAAAAGAAAATAGCAGAAGCGGAGGAGGCAAAGAAAAAAGAAAAAGAATTAAATGAGATTAATTCTAAAATTAAAGATTTTTGTCTTGTGAATAAATCAAAACCAGCATTGTTGAAACCGTTGGTTGAGTTAGCAAAAAAACATGGATATAAAAATCCTGCATTAGTAGATGATATTGATGTTGCCAAAGAAATCCTTGCGTTGACTGCCTAATAAATATTTAGTCCCAGGGCTTTATGCTCTGGGATTTCTATGTAAAAAGGAGTGATTTGTTGAAGAAAGATGATAGTGTTTTTGATAGGAAAGATGCAGAGTTTCGTGATATGTGTGCATGGATTGAAAAAGAGCTATTTGGTTATGATGAAAATCAGAAATTACAGACAATGGCATGTTTAAAGCTACAGGGGCTTAGAAAAGGTAAGGTAATCGGAAATAATAAAACCGAAGATTATGGTGATTATTCTGTTGAATGTGTTTTTAATACATTCAAATTTTACAAGAACACTATTTTAAATGCGCTTAAAGGAAAAACTTTTAGTTCAGAAACGGCGAAAATGGGGTATATATGTGCGATTGTACGTGACAAGATTAACAATATGTATGTCAGAATGAAAAATGCAAAAAACAATCAAGAAAAAAGAGAGAGGGCAGTATTAAATAAGGTCGATTATAGAACAGAAAATAATGTTCAATACAAAAGACAAACCGAAGATATTAACAATGATAAATTCGAGGATATGTGGTAATGGCTAAATCAATGAGCAGAAGTCAATCTGCAATTAATCGTGCCGAAAAAAAGACTGCTACCCCATTTGAAAAAGAATGCCTTGATACACTAAAAAAAATAAATGAGTATAAACTAATTGCAGAAGCTAATGCAGTGTCTTCTATTTATAAAGATCCCGATCTGATTAGAGACACATCTTTAAAATTAGATGATATTTATAATAATGCATGGAGAGTATATTTTAATATTGCCAATGACATTATAAATATTGAAAAGAAAAATACTCTTGATGAAATTACTATAAATATGTATCTTTCTAAACATTCTAAATTAAATTCCAAATACGAAGAATATGGTGGGTACGAAAAGATAGACAGTGCTGCATCATATATACAGACAGAAAATTTTGATTCATATGTAAGCGAAATAAAAAAATGGAATGCTGTGATGAAGCTTGCTAAAAAAGGATTTCCAGTAAAGGAAAGATTGAGTGAATATGTAGATGCAAAAGCAGATGATATTTACAATGAATTAGAAGCGTGGCTAAATCATACATTTATTAATGTTGATTCAGAGGTAAAAACATATAATGCATGTGATGGACTTCATGATTTGATTGATAGGCTAAATTCAGGATCACAAGTGGGAATGCCATTGTCACATGCAGATTTAATTAACAGAGAAATTGGCGGTATTAATTTCAATGGAAATATCTATGGGCTTGGAGCCAATTCTGGTGTGGGAAAATCTACAACAGCAATTAATTATTTGATGCCATCTGTTTTAAAATATGATGAAAAGATGCTCATGATGATCAACGAGGAAGACCAAGACAAAGTTCGAAAAGAATTGCTCGTTTGGGTAGCAAATAATGTATTTAACGGAGAATTACATAAATATGTATTAAGAGATGGACATTTCGATCAAAATACGATGGAAGTGTTGCGAAAGTCTGCGAATTACCTAGAAGAACTGAAAGAAAGAAAAAATATTACTATTGTACCTTTTGAAAAGTATACAGCCAAAGCTGCTATTAAGGTAATCAAAAAATATTCAAGCATGGGTGTTAGGCTGTTTGTGCTTGATACACTCAAAGAATCCTCAGATTCCAGAAACACAGAAACATGGAAATCCATGGAAAGAGATATGGTTGATTTATATGATGTGGTTAAACCTGCAGCAAAAAATGTTGCTCTTGTAGTTACATATCAGTTAGGAAAAGCATCTGTGAAATTAAGGTATTTGACTAATAATGAGATTGGCCAGGCTAAAAATATCCTTGATGTGTTTAGTGTTAATATGATGATGAGGCAGCCGTTTGATGATGAATATGAGGGTGGATCACATGAAATAAAAGCATATAAATTGACAGGGAAAAATAATAAAACAAAGATACCATTTACCCTAAGTAGAGATAAATATTACATGATTACTTTTATAACTAAGAATAGATTTGGAGTCACTGATCAATATCAGATTGTATCAGAGTATGATTTAAGTATGAACACACATAAAGATGTGGGAATATGTAATATTATGCAAGATTTTTAAAAAAATTATGTAGGAAGTAAATAATGACTGCATTAGAAATTAAAAAATATATTTATGAAAACAAAAAGATACCAGATGTATTAGAAAGTATTGGATGTAAGAATATTTTGTATCATGAGAAAAAAGAATATTTTAGCTGTTCTAATGCAGTTGGTGGAGATTGTAACAATAATACAGCTATCAATATAAAAAATAATCAATATCTAAATTATAGAAATTTTACTAGAAGTGTTTCTTATGATGATGGAGAAGATATCATTTCTTTGGTTGAATATAATTTGGATATTGATTTTAGAGAGGCAATGAAATACTTACATAAATTATTTGGATTAGCATATGTATACAAAATAAACAAACCTTCAAAAAGTAATGATGATTGGTTTATTTTTACGAAATACGCTAAAAAGAAAAAGTGTATAGTTAATGATTTTGATCCGATGGATGAAGATGTACTCTCTGATTTTGTTCCGCATGTTCATATAGATATATTTAAAGAAGGAATAATAAAAAGGACAATAAAGAAATTTGAGTTAGGTTACTCATATAAATGGAAGAGAACTATATTTCCAGTACGTTATTGGATGGATGGATCTTTAATGGGGTACAATGCCAGAAGTTCTATTCCAAACTGTGAAGAATTCGGTATATCTAAATATTTTATTACTCCAGGAATGAAGAAAGACATCAATTTGTATGGTTTATGGCAAAATTATAAAGACATTCAAAAGAATGGAATAATTACTGTTTTTGAAGCAGAAAAATCTGTTTTAAAAAGGGATAGCCTAAAAGACTCTTCATGTGTTGCATTGCAAGGGCATTTTATGTCAGATGAACATGTTAGAGTTATTTTGGGCTTAAATATAAAAGAAGTAGTAATCGCTATGGACAAAGATGTTCCTTTAGAAGAAGTATGGAGTATGTGCGAGAGATTTTATGGAATACGCAAAGTAAGTTATATATATGATCAATATAACGTGTTAGGACCAAAAGATTCTCCGGCGGACGCTCCAAATAAAGTATATGAAATATTATTTGAATACCGAAGAGTGTACGATTTAAAATGTCATAATAAATTTATAAAGATAAAAAATGAGAAAAACATTTGAAGAATTGCAGAAGATGTGCGAGGCACTTAAAGTTGATAGACTTAATTCATGGAGTCGTGTAAACTGCATACACAATAGCCTCTATGAATATTATTTAAAATATGTTTTACATAAAGAAGAAGATCGTGATGACTCGATATATAAGGTCACAGGAGGAATCAGTCACGACATTATAGAAAAATTTTATACGGGTGAAATTACTTATGAAAATATGCTAGAAGAATTTGAAGATGGTTGGATAACAGCGTTTGATGTTGCAGAACTGAAATTTGTTAGAGGTGATGGAGAACGAAATAAGAGTATTGCCACTAAATACTATTATGATCTGAAAGATTTTTTCTCTAAGCATGAAGTTATTACAGATAAAATTGATATTGAACAATTTGTTGCTATTAAGGTCGGAGATGAATATTATCAGGGTTATATTGACGCTCAGGTAACAGATAAAGATGGGAATATTACAATTTTAGATTGGAAAACATCTTCGATATATAAAGGAGAAAAGGCAAAAAACGAATGTGGTCAGCTTGTTATGTATGCAATGGGGTTACATCAGCAGGGGATTCCATATGAAAAGATTAAAATAGCCTGGAACTTTTTGAAGTATCAGTGTGTTACTGTTCAATCTAAGAAAGGTGTAAAAAAGGTTCGAGAGATTGAAAGATGTGAACTAGGAGACAAGCTGCATGCAAACGCTAAGATGTGGTTAAAAGATTTCGGATATACAGAAGATCAAGTATTTGAATACTTAGATAAATTATCCCAAACAAATGATATAGCCTGCTTACCTAAAGAGGTTCAAGAAAAATATGAATTACATGATTGCTATGTGTATGTAGAACTTACAGACGAATTAATCAATCATTGGGAATCTTTTATTGTTGACACCATGAAAATGATCCGTAAAAAAGAAAAAGAATATTATGAATTAAAAGAATCTGGACAGTATGAGGCTGCGGACAAGCTGTGGTGGGAAGATGAAGAAAGTTTGAAGAAGCAAAGTTATTATTTGAATAATCTTTGCGGATATTCTCCAAATCTTCATAAGCCGTTGAAGTCATATATTGAAAAAATGGAAAGACAAAAAAATGGGGATATACTTGATAAAACAAAAAAAGAAGAATATGACATAGATGATTTGAGCTGGTTAAATGATTTATAGAATGGAGTTATAAAAATGAAAAATAATTATACTGTCTATCATTTACATTCTGATTTGTCTAATGGTGTAACCAACATAGACAGCGTTACAAAATACTATGAATATATTGATTGTGCTAAAAGCTTAGGTATGACTGCGATGGGTTTTAGCGAACATGGATCGGTACTGGAATGGGTTCATAAAAAAAATAAAATCGAAGCTGCAGGTATGAAGTATATACATGCGGAAGAATTTTATATTACAGAAGAGTTATATAAATATCCCGAAGTACCAAATGAAATGTGTGAATCTATGTTAGGAATGGATGAGGCCGAGATACAAAGTAAAATTGAGGATTTTATGGAAGATAAAAAATATCAGATTCGAGACAATTATCATTGTGTTTTGATAGCCCAAAATTACAATGGAGTAGAGGAATTAAATGAGTTATCTTCTAAATCTTTTTTAAGAGATGGACATTTTTATTATAATCCAAGAATCACAATAGATGAATTGATAAATACATCTGATAATATCATTGTTACGACAGCATGTTTAGGTGGTATTTTGGCCAGTGAAAATAAACCGATGCAAGAAAAGATGTTAAAGTTTTGTATAGATAATAAACATAGATGTTATTTGGAAATTCAGCATCACAACGATGATAAACAAAAACAATACAATATATATCTTAATAAAATATCTCAAAAATATGGCATTCCATTAATTGCTGGAACGGATACACATTGTTTAAATAAGAAGCATTATCTTGGTAGAGAAATTATGCAGAAATCAAAGGATGTAAAATTTTCTGAAGAAGATAATTGGGATTTATTATTTAAAACATATGATGAATTGGTAGAAGCCTATAAAAAACAAGGTGTTTTAAGCGAAGAGGTGTATTTAGAGGCTATCGACAATACAAATAAAATGGCTGATCATGTTGAAGAATTTAAACTGGATTATTCAAAAAAATATCCTAAACTGTATGACGATTCTTTAAGTGTACTAAAAGAAAAGATTATGAATGGCATTAAGCAAAGAGGTGTATATAAGTATGAAAATTATAAAGAATATAAACAAAGAATACTGTATGAATTAAAAACGTATATTCATAATCAGGCTATAGATTTTGTATTACTTGAAGAAGATTATAAATCAGCCCTAAAAAAACAAGGCGTTGAATTTGGATATTCAAGAGGATCAGTATCAGGCAGTGAAATTGCATATTTGTTGGGTATTACAGAAGTTGATAGTATTAAATTTAATTTGAATTTTGAGAGATTTATGAATACTGAACGTGTAAGTCTGGCAGATGTTGATACTGATTGGTACAAAGAGGATAGATGGAAAGTAAGAGAATATCTGTTTCAGAAAAAGGGGCTTCATTGTTGCAATATCATAACATTTAATACAATTAAGATGAGAGGAGCGATTAAAGATGTAGGTCGTGCGCTTGGAATGACACCTGAACAAACACAGGAATTATCCAATATGGTCCAAGAGGATGACAAAAAGAGAGAATTTGTACCAGACAATATACGAGAGCAATATAAGCAGTTATTTGAATATGTTGATATTGTTGTTGGAACAATTACATCTTTAGGAAGGCATGCGGCAGGTTTAGTTGTAGCTCCTCACAATATAGATAAAAAGTTTGGGACATTATACATATCATCTGATGATAAGCCAATATCGCAGATTAATATGAAAGAAATTGATTCTTTAAATTATGTCAAATTGGACATTCTTGGACTTGATTGTGTTGGTCTAATTTACAAAACATGTAAATCAGTAGGTATACCATTTTTAACACCAGATAATATGGACTTTGATGATGTAGAAGTGTGGAAAGATATAGCAAAAGATACAACATTAATCTTTCAGTTCGAATCTGAATTTGCAGGGAATTATTTAAAAGATATATTAAGAGATAGTACAATTAAAAAGATTAAGGCAAAAAATCCTAATTTCTCATATATTGATTTGATGTCTATGGCAAATGGCGCAATCAGACCAGCAGGAGAATCATATAGAAATGAATTATCTCAAGGAATATACAAAGATAATGGACATGCTGCTTTAAATGATTTTCTTTCTCCGACATTAGGATATTTAGTTTATCAGGAACAAATCATTCAATTCCTACATCAGTTTTGTGGATTTACAATGGGAGAGGCCGATGTTGTAAGAAGACATTTTTCTAAAAAGACAGGTACAGAAAAAGATATTCCGGTAATAAAAAATGGTGGGTATTTATTGGATGAAAAAGGGGATAAGATAAGCGATCATCATATAGCCGGATTTGTTAATACTATGAAAAATAAATATAACGTAGACAATGAAGAGGCTGAAAATTTAATTGTGAATTTTCTTCAAGTGATCATTGACGCAAGCAATTATTTATTTTCTCAGAACCATGCAGACCCATATAGTTTTTTGGGTTTTGCATGTGGATATTTAAGGCATTATTATCCATTGGAAACATTAACAGAAGCATTAAATGTCTATGCCGAAGATGCAGATAAAACATATAAAATAAAAGAATATATAGCAGGCAAAAATATTCCAATTAAACAAATAAGATTTGGTCATTCCAATGCGGAATATACGTGTGATAAAAAGGCATATGAAATATATCAGGGTATAGGAAGTATTAAATTTTGTAATGAGCAAATTGCAGATGAATTAATGGAATTATCTAAAAATAAATATAATAATTTTATTGAATTATTAAAGGATATACACGAAAAAACATCAGTAAACTCCAAACAATTAGAGATTCTTATAGGATTAAATTTTTTCTCTGATTTTGGACACAATAAATACTTATCATCTATATCAAGTTTATATGATAAGTTTGGTACATGCAAACAGATTAAAAAAGACAAGCTTGAATCTCTTGGAATCCCAGAGTTTGTTGTTAAAAAATATGCTGGAAAAGAAACAGCAAAGATATATAAAGAAATTGACAATGTGGGCCTGGTTGCTCAGTTGTCTTTGAAGATTGAAAATAAACCTATGTCTGTGGTTGAACAAGTTAAATTCGAGAAAGAATATCTACAATATGTTATATACAAAAATCCAAAAGTAAACCAATCCTTTTATATTGTAACTGAGTATAAAACTTATAAAGAAGCTCGAAAGCCATATTTAATACTTCATAATATTAAATATGGGAATGATATTAAAGCAAGAATCACAAGTGTAAAAGTATATCAAGATAATCCTTTCGGAGAATATTCTATATTAAAGATAGATAAGTTTACAGAAAAGTATAAAAAGAAATGTATTGGTGGAGAATGGGTAGTAACAGATGAACTTGAAAATATTTTAAATGAATACGAGGTAATAAAAAAATAAAAGATGAACAATGATAAAAAATTTAATTGTATAATAGAAAAATGCACATATGATTCTCCGGATTATAAAGTGTATGCGGTCAATGTAGATCCTAAAAAGTATCCAGATATAAAAAGAAGCGAAAAATATTATAATGTAACTATATTTGGAAATATACATACATTATGTCTGGGGCAATCATATGAAGTGACAGCAAAAGAAGAACAGAATAAATATGGTTATGGATATAAGATTGTCAATATTCGTAAAGATACACCTAAGAACGAAGAAGATGTATATATGTTTCTGCAGGAAATTTTAACATTTAACCAGGCATCTGAATTATGGAAAAATTATCCAGATATAATTGATAGGGTTATATCTGGTAATACTCAAGATATTGATCTTAATAAATTGCATGGTATTGGAGAAATTACATTTGGTAAGATTAAGGATAAAATCATACAGAATTATGCTTTATACGATTTGGTAATTGAATTTGGCGGCAATCTCACCATTTCAATGCTTAAGAAGATTTATGACGAGTATCCATCAATCCAGATGTTGAAGAAAAAATTAAGAGAAGAACCTTATAAATGTTTAACGAGATTATCAGGAATAGGCTTTATTAAAGCTGATAGTATTTTATTGGAGCTTGAAAGGACTAATAAAATATCTTTCCCGTTTGATTTAAAGACGAGCCGACAAAGATGTGCTGCCTGTGTTGAATATCTTCTTTTGGAAAACCAGAATGATGGACATACAAAAATGGATTTAAGAGAACTTAGAAAACAGATCATAAAAATGGTTCCGGCCTGTTCTCAGCATTATGTTGAATGCCTTAAAAATGAAGATATATATTATAATAAAGAGAATTTTGATGTTGCATTAAAAAGAACATATGAGACAGAATTAATTATTGCAGAAAAAATTATCCATGCAAATAGCAATAAAAGAGTATGGGAAATAGATTGGAAAAAATATCAGAGCACAGGAGAATTTACATTATCAGACGAACAGCTTATGGCTTTGAAATGTTTGTGCGAGAATAATATAATGATTCTCAATGGATTCGCAGGCACGGGAAAATCAATGACGGCATCAGCAATTATTAAAATGCTTGAAAATAATAATAAATCATTCAAGCTTTTCGCTCCGACAGGAAGAGCAGCAAAAGTTCTTGGTGATTATACAGATAGGCCTGCCTCTACTATTCATAGAGGACTTGGTTATATGCCTCCGGTGTGGGGATACAACGAAGAAAATAAACTTCAATGTGATGTTTTAATCATTGATGAGTTTTCTATGACAGATATATTTTTAATGAAGCATGTAATAGACGCTTTGGATTTTGGCAAAACAAAGCTGTTAATGATTGGAGACTCAGCGCAGCTTCCTAGTGTTGGTCCGGGTAATTTGCTTCATGATTTTATGGGATCAGGCAAAATTCCGACTGTGACATTAAATAAAATTTTCCGCTATAACGAAGGTGGATTAATGAAGACTGCCACAGATGTAAGAGAAATGAAACCATATTTAAAAGATGTAACTGATAAATGTACATTATTTGGAAATAATGGCGATTACACATTTATCCAATCGACTAATGAGAAAATCATTAAAGATACTTGTATGCTATACGAAAAGCTACTTAAATCTTATAAACCTGAAGATATTTTGGTATTGTCTTCTTATAATAAAGGAGATTGCGGAACCGTTGCGATTAATAACCATCTTCAAAAATTGGCAAATGAAAACTACGGATCAAATAATTATATGGAAGTAAGAGAAATTAAATATTTCCAAAATGATATTATAATCCAAGTGTCTAATAATTATAAAGCAAGAATTTATACAGAAGATTTTTTCAGTCTTTCTGCAGACGATATAGAAGAGACTTTTATACCGAATGGTATGCTTGGTAAAATCGAACATATATCAACCAGTTGTGCTGTTATAAATTTTGATGGTGTTAGAGTATATTATGATAAAAATGATATGCAGGATATAATGTTAGGATATTCAATTAGTATCCATAAGAGCCAGGGTGGATCAGCTCCGATTGTATTTCTACTAACACCATCAAGTCATACTTATATGCTGAATTCCAATTTAATTTATGTGGGACTTACAAGAATGAAAACCAAACTGTTTCATTTAGGAAATAAAGATACGGTTAATAGAGCAGTAAAGAAAAAAGAGAATTATAATCGGAACACATTTATGTATGATATGTTAAATAGTAAAAATAACTAATCAATATTAAAAACACTATTGACATAACTACGTATATTGGGTATAATAGGTAACATAAACAACTAAATAATATTATTTAAAAAGGAGATAATATGAAAGTATACTTAACAGAGATGCATTCTATTAGAGATGCAATTAGAACCATGTATTTGAGTAAACGCACATGGGATCATGAGATTGAAGAAAAGATTGCTTATTTAACAGAAAATTGTACAAAACACAATGGACATCCAATTAATAACCAATTGACCCCAGAATTTGAAAAAGAAGTAAGGAAATTATTTAAGTGGGGACAGCATCATATCACAATGTTAAGATTTTTGGATATGTCAGTTGTGGTAGAAGGGCTTCATAGAGGAGCTACAGACGATTTAGATTCACATGCAAAACGAATGGATAACAGAATTATCCGATCAAGTACAAGATTAGCCGATTACACTTCCAATGAAATTTCAGAGTTCTATTCAGACAAAATAATTCCAACAGATGTTGCATTAGCATATTTAAATATTAATACTCCAGAAGAAATTACATATAACGGTGAACAGTATGTCAGAGCTGCAAATGGTTATATTAAAAAGGGTATGGAAAATAATAGAGATGTAAAGCGTGGACTGTATATGCTTTCACTTCCTATGAATTTTACCTTTAAGGTGAATATCACAGAATTTGCACATATTTATATGGAAAGAGGTTCACGAAAATATGGAGTTGCTCATGGATCTGCAGCACCGGAACTTCAGGATATGATTGAAGATTTAATGGATCAGCTCAATGAATGGTATCCAGATATTACAAGAGAATATCTTGCAGGAGTCGAAAATAATAATGTATGACAATATTTATTATTGTAAAAATGATGGAAATACATGCAGTTTAAGAAATAAATGTTTAAGATTTCTTAATGCAAAAGATCAGTGTGTGGCTACTTTATATAAAGCAGCCTGCACTGATAACAATAACCATATACTTTTTATCATAGAAAAGGAGTGTGATCATGAAGAAGAAACCAGTTAAATTTTTGTTTATTGGAAGAACATGTTCTGGCAAATCGTCTATTGCAAAAGGCGTAAGTAAAAAGTTGGGTTTGCGTGTTGTTAAAAGTTATACAACTAGGCCGCCTAGAGACAATGAGAAAAATGGAAAATCTGACCACTATTTCATCTCAGAAGATGAGTTTGACATGTTAGGTAGCGTGTATGAATTCGTTGCTGAGACAGAGATTAACAATGTGAAATATGCTACTACATATGATGAACTTGAGAGGTCTGATATTTACGTTATAGACCCAAATGGAGCAGAGAACTTAATGCGGATATGTAGTAGTGATTTTGAATTTGTGACAGTATATATCCGTGTTCCATATAAAGTAGCAGAAGAAAGGTATGTGCAGAGGGGTGGTACAAAAAAAGACTTTAAATCTAGATATGATTCAGAGAACGATCAGTTTAAAGAATATGAAAAGAGAAGAGAATTTGATTTTCATTTGTTAAATGATGGGAGTTTAGATAATTCTGTTGATAGTGTATGTGAATGGATTAAGAAAAGAATTGAACTAAGTAATATTAATTGAAAAACGGAGGAATTACATGAATGAAAAGATAATGACGGAAGTAGACTGGTTAGGAAAAGATAATCAGTTAGGTATTGATATTTGGAATAAAAAATATAGATACAATAATGAAAGTTTTGATGAATGGCTTGATAGAGTCAGTGGTAAAAATGAAGAAGTTAAGAATTTAATTAGACAGAAGAAATTTTTGTTTGGCGGTAGAATTCTTGCCAATAGAGGTCTTGAAAATAAAGGAAGAAAGATAAGTTTATCAAACTGTTATGTTATTGCTCCTCCTGAAGATAATCTTGAATCCATATTTGATTGTGCAAAAAAATTAGCTCGTACATTTTCATATGGTGGTGGTTGCGGAATTGATATTAGTTATCTTGCTCCCAAAGGTGCAAAAGTAAGGAATGCTGCAAAGTCAACAACAGGATCAACAAGTTTTATGGATTTATATTCTATGGTGACTGGATTAATTGGACAGGAAGGCCGTAGAGGAGCTTTGATGCTTAGTTTATCTTGCGAGCATCCTGATCTTAATGAATTTATCGGCATTAAATCTGACTTGAATCGAGTAACAAAAGCTAATATTTCAATTCGTATTACAGATAAATTTATGGTTGCTGTAAGAAATAAACAGTCATTTACTTTATCTTTTACAAGGGTTGAAACCGGAGAAACGATTACTAAAGAAGTAGATGCCTATGAATTATTTCGTAAAATGTGTGAAATGAATTGGGATTATGCTGAACCAGGAATGCTTTTTTGGGATCGAATTGAAAATTATAATTTGTTAAGTGAGGATAAAAATTTTAAATATGCTGGTGTAAATCCATGCGCCGAGGAACCGCTTCCAGCAGGAGGCAGCTGTTTGTTAGGCAGTATTAACTTGTCTGAATTCGTAACAAATAATAAACAATTCGATTTTGATGATTTTAAATATACAGTAAAAATTGCTGTGGAAGCTCTTAACAATGTATTGGATGAAGGATTACCGTTGCATCCGCTTGAAGAACAAAGAGAAAGCGTAAGGGATTGGAGACAGATCGGATTAGGTATTTTTGGTCTTTCTGACATGTTGATTAAAATGGGGATTGTTTACGGTAAAGAAGAATCAATTTATATCTGTGACATGATTGGTCATGTTATGGCTGATACTGCAATTAAAACATCAGCTTTGCTTGCATCCAAATATGGCACGTATCCCAAATACAATAAGGATGCGGTACTACAATCTCCATTCTTTACAAAAAATGCTCTTGGAAAAACAATTGGTTTAGTACATAAATATGGGTTATTAAATTCACAGTTGTTAACAATTGCGCCAACAGGAACTCTTTCCACAATGCTTGGAGTATCTGGTGGTATCGAACCAATTTTTGCTAATTATTATACGAGAAAAACAGAATCTCTGAAAGGTCACGATGAGTATTACAAAGTATATACGCCTATTGTAAAGAAGTATATGGATGAAAATAATATTACTGATGATAAATATCTTCCCGATTTTTTCATTACATCACAGAATATTCCTTATAAGAACCGAATCGATATGCAGTCTATTTGGCAGAAACATATTGACGCATCGATTTCTTCCACAGTTAATCTACCTAATAGTGCAACAGTAGAAGATGTTGAAAATCTATATATGCATGCATGGGAAAAAGGACTTAAAGGAATTACTATTTTCCGTGATGGATGTAAACGTACAGGAATTCTTACAACATCTGACAGTAATAAAAAGTCTAACAAAAATACAATCAATGAATTAAAACGTGGAATGATTATTAAGGCAGATGATAATTGTATTGGGAAAAAACGTACTCTGACTACTGGGTGTGGAACACTTCATTGCGAAGCATTCTTTGATCCAGACACAGGAAATCTTCTTGAGACGTATTTTAGTAAGGGAAGTTCTGGTGGCTGTAATCAATTTATGATTGGGTTATCTAGGATGACATCTTTATCTGCAAGAGGGGGAATAGATATTTATTCTATTGTAGATCAGTTAAAATCATCAGGAACATGTCCTTCATATGCTGTTAGGTCAGCAACAAAGCATGATACATCAAAAGGAAGTAGTTGTCCAGTAGCAATTGGGAATGCATTGATTGATATGTATGAAGAAATGCAGAATGATATATCTGACTATGATGATGTAAAAGAAAATATAAGCGACAATATACCAAAGAAAAATTCATCTAATAAACCCAGATGTCCCGAATGCGGTGATGAATTGGTTTTCGAAGGTGGATGTAACACATGTAAATCATGCGGTTATAGTAAATGTGACTAAATATGGAGCCAGTAATTAATTTAAAAGATAAAGTATACTTTGCTCGAATATTGCCTAAAGTTGGAATCTATGATTTATGTGAGCTTACAATCCGAACTGTAATGGATAATTATTTTGTGGGAATAGATAAGAGGGATAAGCAAGCGCATATATTTGGTTACGATAGAATAGGTGTGGATGTATTTAAAGAGCGAAGTAGAGCTTTAGAAAAAATACATATTGCAGAAAAAAATAAAAAAAGTGAATTGCAAGAAGCATTTTATGAAGAATATTAAATAATAAAGGAGAAAAAAATATGGCAATTACAATGAAATCAACAAAACAGGAAATTATGGATGCTTATATGGAGGCAAAAAAGAGACTTGATGATGCAGACACAATGAAGGATGATCCGGTGGCAGCGGCAAATGAAGCAAAAAAGGCTGCAGTATTTGAATCTGCAGAACAGTCCGCATCAGAGAATATTTTTAATCCTGAAATTATTGAAAAGTATGAAAATATTTTAAAAGCAACAGAAATGAAGAGAAAAGAACTTCAGGATCTGTATGGTATTGAAGCCAAAGCTAATTCTATGGTGGCAATGATTAATGCTTATAAAGATAAAGATGCTGAGATCAAAGAAAAACAGACAGAGGATAAAGCTGCTTATGAAAAAATGATGGAAGAAAAAAAGGAATTGCTGACTTCTGAAATTGATGCCTTATGCGAAAAACGCACACGAAAGCTTATGGAACTTGATGAAGCAGAAGAATCAAAGAAAAAAGAACTTGAACTTGCTAGAAAACGAGAGGAAGAGGAGTATCAGTACAACATTCAGAGAGCGCATAAAATTGCAGAAGATGAATGGAATGACAGAATGAATAAAGAAAAAGATGAATTGAAAGCTCGTATGGATGAAATTACTGTAGAAGAAGTAGTGTTAGAAGAAAAGAAAGAATATATTGCAGATCTTGAAGAAAAAGTAAATCGTATCCCTGGAATGCTTGATGAAGCAAGAGAAGAGGGAATTAAAAAGGGTAAGACAGACGCTGATAAATCAAACGCTTTTGAAGTGAGAGCTTTAAAGAAAGAAAACGAATATCAGGTACAGCTTCTTAGCAATAAATGCGAGAGACTTGAATCAGATCTTGTTGCAATTAAAGCTGAAAAAGCAGAGATTCAGGCGAAGCTTGATGATGCTTATAGTCAGATGAGAGATCTTGCAGCACGTACAGTAGAATCTACTGGTGGTGTAAAAATCCTTAATGGAGCAAACGGCAACAATACAACTAAATAATATTATTAACACGGATGATTTTGTGGAGGGTACATTCTCTCCACAAATATTCTCCAAATACAATGGAGAAAGTCGAAAATAAGGAGTGATACAAAAATGGTAGTAGATATTAATAAACAGATCGAAACACTGATAGATTGGATTAAAAAATCAAAGAACATTGTATTTTTTGGAGGAGCCGGAGTATCAACAGAAAGTGGTATTCCAGACTTTAGAAGCAAAGATGGTTTATATAATAAAAAAGATGTCAATTTTAAAGATTATGAGCCTGAATATTTGTTGAGTCATGGATGTCTGTTTAATCATCCTAAAGTGTTTTATGAATTTTATAGGCAAAAAATGGACACGAGAAATATAGAGCCTAATATTACTCATAAGGTATTAGCAAAATTGGAAGAGCTTGGAAAACTTAGTGGTATTGTAACACAGAATATTGATGGTTTACATCAAAAGGCCGGAAGTAAAAAAGTATATGAGATTCATGGATCTGCTTTAAGATCATATTGTACAAATTGTAAAAAGAAATATGATGAAAATTTTATTTTTGATAATGCTGAAAAAATTCCTACGTGTCCTCAATGTGGAGGATTGGTAAGACCTGATATTACGTTATATTCCGAAATATTACCATTTAAGGAAGTAACAAAGAGCATTCAAGCAATATCAAATGCAGACATGTTGATTATTGGTGGAACTTCCTTAAATGTATATCCAGCAGCTACCTATGTGTCTGAATTTAATGGAGGGCATATTGTTGTTATTAATAAAGAAGAGATTAGTAATATGAAAAGAATTTTAGGGTTTAACGATATGGAAATTGTTGCTACTCTTGGCGATGTATTCTATGAAATAGAAAATCATATGAATGAAATTGAATATAGTTGTTTGAAATAAAAAATAAAGGATGGTAAAGTATGGAATTTAAATGCAACAAGTGTGGCAGTAGTAACTATACGACAGAAAAACATGGTAATAATACAGGTTTGTATTGTTCGGGATGTGGAAAGTGGTATAAATGGCTAAACAAAGATGAAGTAAGAGTATATAGTCAAAAATATAAAGAAGAAAAGGAAGAACGTATATTTAATACAATAACTCATGATCATTTTTTTACTATACCAATTGAATGTACAATAGTTGAAAAAATTAATGAGAATGGAAATATTAGTAAACGTACAAGAACTATATCGCAATATAAATATAATGGTTTTGCAGCAGTACCTGAAGGAAGCAATGTAACACTCACCGCACATTTATATGATTATTATAAAGAAATATTTATAGATGATGCAGGGAATTGTGAATTTGGACGAATTGTTTGGAGTGATGGATCGATGAAAGAAGTACATACTGGCAAATCTTTTACGTTTATATCACAAAACGATCAATATTATACTGCAAGTTTAATAATAGATCCAGATTCGATAGAAAAAAAATAGAAAATTCTCGTCAGTCATATGATACTTTAATCAAAATAAACTTAAAGAATTCACAGACTATCTTGTAACAAAGTAATTGATCGTGAAATGATGAAAGAACCACTATCAGAAGAAGATAGTATTCGGAAATGTGCCTACTGTACTGCACTGGAACGTGATAAAAATGCATTGCTAAATATTATTGAAGGTAAAGATTGGAGAAGCACAGAATGATTTATGTAACAGGTGATACTCATGGTGATTGGAAATCACGGTTAAATGAATATGCGTTTCCTGAGCAGAAAGAAATGACAAAGGATGATTATGTAATTATTCTTGGTGATTTTGGAATTTGGGATAATTCTGATAGGGAAAGAAGGAATCTTGATTGGCTTAATAATAGAAACTTTACAATACTCTTTGTATCAGGAAACCACTCAAATTATGATATTTTAAATGCACTTCCGGTTAAACAATGGAATGGAGGAAATGTAAATTTCATTCGATCTAATATAATCCATCTTCGGAGAGGACAAATATTTGATATTAACGGAACAACATTTTTTACATTTGGTGGGGCTGCCAGCCATGATATTTCAGATGGAATACTTGAAATTGGCGATCCTAAAATAAAAGAGTGGAGTAAGAATCCAAATAAAATGTTTCGTATTAATCATAAGTCCTGGTGGAAAGAAGAGTTGCCGTCAGAAGAAGAGATGCAGGAAGGTATTTGTAGTCTTGATGATGCAGGTAATAAAGTTGACTTTATACTGACTCATTGTGCAGCCAGTAGTACAGCAGCATTGTTATCACATGGTTTATATAAACCTGATACTCTTACAGATTATTTTGAAGAAATTAAAAACAAGGTTGAATTTAAAAAATGGTTGTTTGGACATTATCATGACAACAAAGCAGTAAATGATAAAGAGATTTTATTATATGATCAGATTGTAAGAATTGCGTAAGAGGTAAAAATAAAATGATGATCTTGTATCCTGTATCCTATTTAAAGTCTATTCATAGATTCAATAAAAGAAAAAGAAAGAAAATTAAAGGTTTATGGAAAAGTTACTTGAAATAAGTTTTTGTATATTAGTTATAGTGGTAGCGATATGGTTTAGTCAGTCACATTAAATTTAAAAAAGTAAACAGGAGTATATTGATGGGATTTATAAAAAATCGAATAAAAAAATATGTTGATAATATTATCGGTGAAGTGATAGACGAAAAATATAATAATGGAGACTTCTGTCAACATGATTGGGAGTTGATTATGACAAATAAAATATTTAAAGAAAACTTCTATGGTATCACAAGCGATACACCAAATGATGTTGTAAAAGTTTACAGATGTAAAAAATGTGGTAAGGAGATGAGATATCATGCACGAGAACAAAATAGTTAATAATGAAATTGATATTCCTAAATACATAAAAAAGAAAAAATCTAATACATCAAAATCAAAAAGCAAATCTAAGCACAAACATGAGTATGTTGAATGTTTATTTATCGTGACAAATTTATTTGGAAAACTTAAACCTTGTCCTGGAACTTATTGTAAGTTGTGTGGAAAGATAGGTCATGTTAATGCTTTCTGTGCAGAGAAAATTGAAGGTGTATACCATTCACTTTCTGATGAAGAAATATATGAAAAATACAAACATTTAAATAAAGTATATATAGATGATATTTTTCAAAAGTACGCACCTTTATCACATGATGAGGAGAAATAAGTTTATGAGTAATTATTATATTTCAGATTTACACTTTGGTCATAAAAACTGTTTGGCTTACGATAATCGTAAATTTAAATATGCTCTTGAATTTTGTTAATAGAAGGGAGAAGTTATGATATTTAAAGGAAAAACAAATTGTGAAAAATGCATTCATGAAAAAGTTTGCAGTGCTAAAAACCAGCAGGATTTCTTAGACGCAAAACGAGGCATTGAAAAACTTGGAGAAACTATTAGCGATATTTTCGAAGCATCTGTTCGATGTAAAGAATTTAGAGAAGATGTTACTGTTAGAACACCGTTTGGAGGTAATAAATGATTGATATTTTGATAGCTTTGGGTTTATTTGGTTTCGTTATAGTCGGTATAGTCTTATTGGTTTATTTTGCGAATCGACCTATTAAAGATGAGAAAGAAGAACCAACTTTAAATCAAGGAATCGGGACTATTTATATTCCTAAAATCAAAAATGGTTCGAAACTGACTATAGGTAAAGATCATTTTATTACAGTTATTAATGTAGACCAGCACTTTAACTGGTTACAAAAGAAAATGTGGAAGTTTTTATTAGAAATTAAAGTTGAGGATTATAGCGAGAAGATAAATGACTTTTAAAGAACGTAATAAATTCGATTGTGAGTATGAAAAAAAATGCAGGACAAGGAACCAAAATCCAAATAAATGTAAAACGTGTAAAAACAATAGAATGAGAAATTATGAACCTGATTATTATGAAGCTGCAAACGATAATGAACCACCAGAAAAATGTCCGACATTGCATTATTCAGGACCATTTGAGCAAACATCAGGATATAAGTGTCCAGTGTGTGAGGAGTACACTCATCCAGCTCAAGTAATCAGTAAAAGATGTAAACATTGTGGTTATATTCTTAATATCGGTTAGGAGGCAACTAATATGACAACATTTATCAAAGTTAGAGATTATGACAAAATCAAAAAAGGAGAAAAAATAGAAATTATAGTAGAGGCTAAAAATAGATTGTCTATGTTAATTTACGTATATCAAGGAGTTCCAACCCCGACAGTGGACTCGGATTATGAAAATGCGATATTTAACGGAGAGCGTCATTAAAGAAAGAGGATAATAATATGTTTTTAATATTTGATCGTATAAAAAAGACGCCACCCCGTAAAACAGAAAATATTAAAACGGCTGCAGATATTGTATTAGAAATTACGGGCGAGAAGGAGTATTACAATCAAGCTTTATATATTATGCGTGGTATGAAATTCGGTGATTTATTTTCAAATACAAAAATATATATTTTCTGTTATGAAAATATAATTGTTGAAAGTAGTTGATTGAATGCTGATAAGATTGGAGGTAAAAAATTGGGTGAGATTGCAGATGATACAAGAGACAATGAATTTAATAATTGGTTTTCAATGTCGGAAGCAGATAAGGAAAAGTACAAAAATAAATCCAGACAGGAAATCTCATTATACAATTTCAAAATAGCTCAAAATTATGATAATACTGTATGGAGAGATAGAAATGGGAATGTAACAAGTTTCATTGATATGGATGGTTTTCATTTATGGAATGTCAAAACATTTATTTTGAGATCTCATAACAGGGGATTACAAAATAAGCTGATGTACATTGATTTAGCCTTAGCCAAACTTAACTATACAGTGGAAGATTACAGAAAAGATTGTGAGAAACTAAGAAAGAAAAATGGAGGATAAATGAAATGAGTGTATATAGTGTTCCAGTAACAATTGGAGTGGACGAAAAAAGAATTGCGGAAGAAATTGAAAACGATGTAGAGCATCAGGTGATAAATTCAATTACCAAAGAAGTAAAAAACAAAATGTTTTCAAAAAGCCATTATCAAGAAGATCCACTTGATACGATGATTAAAAATGAGGTTAAAAGAATAGTTGAGGATAATAAAGATTATATTGTTGAAAATACATCTAAACTATTATGTGAAAAACTATCACGTACCAAGGCGGTGAGAGAGGCTGTTCAGAATGTAATAGATCAAATTTAGACAATGAAGGTGAGTATATGAATATACGTGATATGGGGTATTTAAGAAGACAGCGTATAAAGAAGATAAAAGAGAGAACACAGAAAATAGAATATCAATCTTATAGAAAATTTAATTACATTCCTGTGGATGATAAGGACTTTATACCTGGACAATTAAATAAAGGGCATTATGGATATCTTGGCAGAGGAGGAACAAATACAAAAACTAATACAAGAAAGGGACATGCATCTTACAGGCATAAAGGTGCATATGGTAAAGCTGATAATTATAAAAGACATGATTATCAGCAGGTGGAACGTATGAATATTGAAGAAGATGAATATAAAAAAGGAGAATTAATATAATGAAAAAAGTATTAATTGTAGTAGACATGCAGAATGATTTTGTAACAGGCTCATTAGGAACAAAAGAAGCTCAAGAAATTGTTCCTAATATTAAACGTAAAATTGATGAATATCTTAAAAATGGTGATATAGTATTTTTTACATGCGATACTCATTATGAGGATTATTTTGATACATTAGAAGGTCAAAATTTACCAGTTAAACATTGCATTTATGAAACAGAAGGATGGGAAGTAGTTTCAGAATTACGAAAAATAGATTTTTTATATTGTAATAATGTTCGAAGCATAATAAAAAATACATTTGGTTACATCGACTGGCGCAAACATTTGCCTTATGCTGACGAAAGCCTTGAGATTGAATTATGTGGAGTATGCACAGATATATGTGTTGTTAGTAATGCTCTTATTTTAAGGGGAATTTACCCGAATGCGACAATTTTTGTTGATGCTTATCATTGTGCAGGATCTACGCCGGAAAAACATGAGGCTGCATTAGAAGTGATGAAAAGTTGTCAAATTGAAGTGATTGAATAAGGAGTATTAATATGATTTCAATTAATGGAAGAGAAGTTAAAATAGAACATTTTCCTGATGGAACACAGAGATTAAATATAAAAGAAATTATAGATGATGCATATTCGTTGAATTATAAATATCATATAGCGTGGCGATATGAAAAAGAAGAAGAAATGTCTACTTTGATTTATATCATTAGACATTTAAGAAATATACCACGGACTTCTTTTATGTCTTTACATATTCCGTATATTCCCAATGCTAGAATGGATCGTATTCATGATCAAGGAGAAGTATTTACATTAAAATCATTTGCAGATGTAATTAATTGGCTGCAATTTGACGAAGTGTTTATATTAGATCCACATAGCAATGTTAGCGAATCATTAATAGATCGATGCCAAAAAATAGATGTAAAACATATTATTCAAAATGTTATTAATCAGATTGAGAGAGATGATAGTGAATTGGTTTTATATTTTCCAGATGCAGGCGCAGCAAAAAGATATGCAGATATGTTTCCAAAATATAAATATTGTTATGGAGAAAAAGAAAGAGACTGGGATACTGGCAAAATTAAAAGACTTAATATAAGACTAAATAATATTAATTTATTAGAGGACAAAACGGTGCTGATGATTGACGATATTATTTCATATGGTGGATCATTATATTACAGTGCATTAGCATTAAATGATAAAAGGCCAAAACATATATACGCATACGCAACGCACACTGAGAACAGTGTACTGGATCCTAAAAATGGAACGTTAATTAAGTTACTCAATGATGGTACTGTTGAAACTTTATTTACTACAAATAGTATATATAATTCCAACCATGAAAAAATATTTGTTGCAAATTTTATAGATTAAAAGCGTTACAAAAATAGGGAAAGTAAGATACGAAAACCTCCAGAAATGCCTCGTTGGTTTTGGTTAGATAAATTGTTGGAGGTGTAAAAATAAGAATGGTTGTTCGGGGTGTAGTTATATTAAAAAGGAAAGAAAAAGAATTTTTGGGTATAAAAGAAAAGATGTCATGGATGATAGGTAGGAGAGAATTAGATGGACGAAAAGAAAGTTAGAGAAGCGATTAAAGAATTTGAAATTGAAGTACAAGTATTTGAAGATATGATTTCTTATTGCAAATACTTTGAGCCGAAAAATGATTGCGGAAGATATGAAGAGAAAATTGCAATGCGTAAAACAGCAATCGAAGCACTGGAAAAGCAGTTGCCGAAGAAGCCGATAGAAGTAAATGACGCTTACACTCCTAAGATTGGAGAATTTAGAGTGGGTACATGTCCGAATTGTTTAGTGAAAGTATCGGACAGATTTAATGTATGTTTAGATTGCGGACAGAAAATTGATTGGAGTGAGTGATATGAGAGAAATCCTTTTTAAAGCGAAGAGAAAAGATAATGCAGATTTGTTGGAGGTGGATTTATGACGGGAAGATTCTAGCCTGGCAGCCACTTCCAGAACCATACAGACCAGAGGAGGAATAACTATGTCAGATAAAAAAGGATTTATCGTTACAGATATACCAGAAACATGTCTGGATTGTCAATTTTGTTATGAAATACACGAAGGCATTGAAGCTTGTTGCAGTATTATGAATAACCCAAACGACACAAGTTTAATGAGAGAAATTGATGAGGACTATTGTCAGGATAAGCCAGACTGGTGTCCTATAAAGGAATTTCCAGACAAGAAACCTTTATATGCAGAAAATGGTGATCGTGCATTAGATTGGGAATTTAATGTTGGGTGGAATGCCTGCGTAACAAAAATAGAAGGAGATATGCAATGAGTTTGAGTCCTAAATATCCAAATTTGGAGTTGATAGAATATAAAGCAAAATTAGAACTGAACAAGGATACAGTCTTTATTCAGCGTATAAGAGACAAAAAGAAAAATTTAAAATTTATTTATTCTGAATTCGAAGTAGAAGTTTTTCCACAGATGTGGGGTTCTACATGTACAGGGATTGATATTGATAACTTTAATAATCCAGTCATGGCAGGATCTGCAATGACAAAAGAATATACGATTATTATACATGAAATTGTGACGGATATGTACGTAATATTTTTTGGAAATTGTCCTGGATATATAGTATATGATCCAAAAGAAGTATTTTATGAAGATTTAAAAAATAGAAATATGGCAAGTAAGAGTGAAGCAATTCAGAAATATTAATATAAGAAAATATAGGAGAAATAACTATGACAAAAGAAAATATCAGCATATTAAGTCCAGGTGAGTGTTTTGAGTTCAAGGGTTTTGAATGGATCGTTCTTGACAACAACGTGGATGGCGGTGTTTTGGCAATCATGAGTTCTACTTGGAATAACGAACGGTATAGCTTCGATGATGACGGCTGTAACAACTACGCAAAGTCAAGCCTGCGTAGAAAGCTGCTCAATGAACTGATCCCTGTGTTGGGTGAGGATAATCTTATTCCTCATGAGGTTGACATGGTAGCTGATAACGGAGATGACCGTTACGGCACAGTCACAGATAGAGTTTTCATCCTGAGTTGTGATGAATACAGAAAGTACCGTAAGCACGTTCCGCTACTCCCTGAATGGATGTGGACTTGCACACCTTGGTATATCTCAGACGCCGGGAACGGTTACGTCGTTCGTCTTGTGAATACAGGCGGTGGTCTGAACTACGACAATGCGTACTACAGCTATGGGGTTGCTCCGGCTTGTGTATTCAATCCGAAGAATCTTAAATTGCACCGTCAGGTGCAAATGGTGGAAGTCAAAGGAGAAGATTATTAACTATGAAATTATTCAGAAATAAAAACACTGAGGAGATGTATATTTCTTTTACAGATAGCAAAGATAATTTGATGGATTTCAATGGAAATGCAATAATTTGTTCAACAGAAGATTATGAAGAAGTAAATACTAATCCAAAGAAACAAGAGTTTCATAGGCTACATATTGTAGAAGAATCATTTGATTTAAGAGAATTTTGTTATAAAGAGTGGCATCTGAAGGATATTTTGTATGTTCCGGTTGAGAATGGATATGGAAAAGAAGATGTTGCATTTAGAGTTGAACATATTTCAGATGAGAAAATTTATTTTGTGGCAGTTGATGCAGTTGGGAAATCTACACTGAAAAATATTAACAGCTTTCTTGATGATTATTTAAATAAAATGCCGAAAGATCTTGTGACTATGATGTGTCAAAATGAACATTGTTTTGGTGATGATGTTGTCCGTAAAAGTAAATTAACACTATTGTCAGAAAAAAATGTATCTAGGGGCAAATATAATTGTAAATGTAATGGAACAGATGATATTGAATTTGATGGAATGAAAAGTGGAGCTGAAAGATGCAAGAATTTTGAAGGAGAAACAGAGTGGTATTGGCTGGATACACCAAAGGCATCTTTAAAGAACCAAAACTTTAGATATTTTTTGGCAATCCAGAACAATGGATGGTTAACAAATTGTTTTGCTGATTGTACATATGCGGTTGTTCCCTGCTTCTCAATCCAGAAAACAATTTCTTTATTAAAACATTTCCTTTTGTTTCATGGATAAGATACTAGATAGGGATAAATATATGAATAATTTAAGAAAAATTTTAAAAGATATTTTAAAAGATGTTGATAAAAATAAACTGAAATATAAACCTGACGACATTGCAATAGGAATTCGTGTTGTAGAAGAAATAGTAGAAGCTCATATGAATGATATTATTGAATGCGACAACTGCGGAATGCGTAGCAGACGGAAATGGTATCAAATTGGATATAATGATGGATTCGAAGCGCAGCCTGAAAAATGGGTTTCTGTTTCTTCTGGTAAATTACCTCCAGATGGAGAAGATGTATTTATAACTTATCAGGACAAAGATGATTCTGATAAGCGATATATTGCTATCACATCTTACAAAGAGAGATTTTTTGGTGGAATATCTATAGGAAAACAATGGATCCCACCATTTGAATATTTCTATTCAAACTACGAAGTTGTAGCATGGATGCCTATGTTTGATGAGTATAAAGGAGAATAAAATAAGATGATTGTCCAAAAACATAGAGAATATGAAAAAGATAGTAAGTATGGGTGCTTTTCGGTGGGACGAAGCGAACAAGAAATTTTTAATGATTTAAAGATTTATGCTAAAAGACATCCGAACAATTGTATTTATTATTACGTTCATCCAATCAGGCCTAGTAAAGAAACATACAGACCGGAATACATGATGGAAATCGAACTTTGTAACGAAGATGATGGGTATTTGATGATACTTTGGAGTCAATATCAATAAAGGGTAAGAGGTGTGATATATGAAAGATGATTTAATCAGTAGGGAAGAATTAATCAAAAAAATCACTGAACAATATGACATGCAGTATGTTAATTATCCGTTGTCAAATGTTATAGATTGTATTCAAAACCAATCTTCTGCTAATAAACAAGATGAAATTATTGAACAGTTAGAGAAATGTCGTGATATTATGCTTAGTCCTGTATCGCAAGATTGTTTCGGAGAAGAATGTAGGTACAATGCTGTGTATTTGCAAAAGCGATTGAAATTGTAAAAGGAGGTAATTTTTAAAATGGAAAGATTGACAAAACCAGGTGATAGTAAATATGTCAGTTGTAACATTGATGACGAATGCACAGGCATGTGCGGATCATGTCCAAGAAATACTGAAATAAGAAGAAGATTAAAATACTATGAAGATTTAGAAGAACAAGAAAAGTTGGTTATAGAAGGAGATAATAAATAGATGAAAGTATATATTTCTGGAGCAATTACTGGCGTAGATAATTATAGAGAAATATTTAGTGCTGCTGCTAATAAATTAAAAGATCGAGGATGTACCGTATATAACCCTGCCGATATTTTTGATGGTATGCCGGAAGAAACTACATATGAAGACTATATGAAATTATCATTTTGTTTATTAGATATAACAGATGCTATTTATATGTTGGATAATTGGAGAGAATCCAATGGAGCAATTCGAGAATTGAATTATGCTCTCAGTAAATGCAAAACTGTTATCAATGTTGATGATATTAAAATGAGTATCGATAAAGATAAAGGAGAAAACGATGAAGAAAATTAATCCTATGTTGCTTATTGATTTTTATAAGGCGGTACATTCAGACATGCTGCCAGAAGGTATTACAAAATCTATGTCTTATTACACACCACGGATGAGCAGGGTAGATCGTTGGGATAAGGTTGTAATGTTTGGATTACAGATGTTTTGTAAGACATGGCTGATTGATTACTTTAATGAATATTTCTTTAAAGAAGACGTTAAGAATGTTGTCAATGAGTACAAGCGAGTATTGGATCATACTCTTGCTCCTGGTATTTATGATATTGATAAAATTGAGAAATTACATAAATTAGGATATCTTCCAATTGAAATCATTGCTTTGCCGGAAGGAACAATGGTTCCAATGCATGTACCAATGTTCGGTATTACTAATACACATCCTGATTTTGCATGGCTGCCACAGGCGTTAGAGAGTTTGATTTCTGCAGAAATGTGGTATCCTCAGCTTACGGCAACTGTCGGAAAAACATACCGTGATATCGTAGATAAATACTATGCTCTTACATGCGATAATAATGTAAATAGATGGACAGCTTTAGGATCTTTTGATTTTAGAGGTGACACAGGTCTTGATGAGGCGTTAAAGGCTGCAGCAGGATGGTGTATGTCTTTTTATAACACAGCTACAGTTCCGGCAATTCCATATTTGGAAAAAATGTTTAATTGTGATTGCACAAAAGAGCCTGTAGCTTACGGTGCGGTAAGCACAGAACATTTTGTTATGTGCAGCAATTATTCAGTGGATGGCGATGAGGTTACATTCTTAAGAAGAATGCTTACAGAATTATATCCAAATACAAGTTTCTCATGTGTACTTGATAGCTATGATTACTGGAATGTGATAGATAATATTATTCCACAGCTTCATGATGAAATTATGGCTCATAATGGATGTATGCTCATGAGAGGTGATTCTGGAGATTGCGTTGAAGTTGTAACAAAAACTGTTTTTAAATTATGGGATCAGTTTGGAGGGATTATAAATAGTAAAGGATTCAAGGTTCTTGATCCTCATGTTAAAGCTATTTATGGTGATTCTATTACTGTTCAGAGATGCGAGGAGATTTACAAGATCCTTATGGAGAAAGGCTTTGCTTGCAGTAATGTAGCGTTGGGAGTAGGTTCATTCTCTATGCACTGTATTGAAGAAAACGGAGAACTTAAACCATTTACTAGGGATACTTTCAGTTCTTGTATCAAAGCTTGTTATGCCGAAGTAAATGGTAAAGAGTATCCAATCTTTAAAAATCCAAAAGAAGGTGGATTCAAAAAGAGTCAGAAAGGCTTATGTCATGTACATTATGATCAGAATGGAGAACTTACTTATTGTGATGAGTTCACAGTAAGTAATATCCCGGATGATAATCTTTTGCAGCCAGTGTTTAGAAATGGCAGGCTTCTTAGAGAATATACTCTATCGGAAATCAGGGAAAGGTTAAATGGTGAGTGCTAATGATTAAAATTATTGATGGTAATTTACTGGACGCAAAGACCGATATTATTGCTCATCAGGTGAACTGCCAGGGAGCATTTAATTCTGGAGTGGCGAAAGCTATTAGAGAATTTGATGAATGTATATATAATGATTATAAAACATATATAAAATATGCCAAAGAATTTAATATATCATTGCTTGGTAAAATTTCTTTTGTTTTATCTGAAAAAAACAATCAGTTATTTATTAACATGTTTGCACAAGACAAATACGGTTATGATGGAAAACAGTATACTAACATTAACGCATTCATTGAATGTATCCGTAATATAAGGAATTTAATGGAAGATGAGGATTTAACATCTATTGCATTTCCTTATAAAATTGGATGTGTCAGAGGTGGTGCTGATTGGGATGTTATTTACAATATAATCAAAACTGAACTTTCAGATAAAGGTTATAATGTTGAATTCTGGAGACTGAATTTAGGATAATATGCAAATGTAAAATAAGAAATAGGAGTGAAAATTATGGCAACATATAGTGGATATGTAGATGCACATACATTAAAGAATAATATTATTGAATGGATTAGAGATTGGTTTGATGAAAACGGAGAAGGATGTAATGCTATTATTGGAATTTCTGGTGGAATAGATTCTTCTGTAGTTGCAGCATTGTGTGTAGAAGCTCTTGGAAAAGAACGAGTATTTGGAGTAATAATGCCGAATACATATCAAAACGATATTGGTGATGCATATAAGTTATGCGGACATTTAGGCATTCATTATGCGGTAATCAATATTGGACGCGCAGTATCTTCAATTACCTCTGAGTTATTGGTTAATATTGGTGATCTTTCAAATCAAACAATGATTAATCTTCCGCCAAGAATTCGTATGAGCACATTATATGCAGTGTCACAGACTGTAAATGGCAGGGTTGCAAATACATGCAATCTATCAGAAGATTACATAGGGTATTCTACCCGGTATGGTGATTCAGTAGGTGATTTTAGTCCTCTTGCAATGCTGACCAAGACAGAAGTAAAAGTTATTGGTCGTATACTTGGAATCCCAGGAGAATTGATTGAAAAAGATCCTTCAGATGGGTTATGTGGCAAAACAGATGAAGATAATTTCGGATTTACTTACGAAGTTCTTGATCAGTATATCAGAACAGGTAAAATTGATAGTGAAGAAATCAAAAGTGTAATTGATTCTATGCATGAGAAAAACTTATTCAAATTACAGCCAATGCCACACTTTGAATTTTATGGACCGAATGTTGCAGAAAAAACGGTGGTAGAAGAATGGCAAATTATTTGATGAAATATAAAGGTAAGTATCGTGTAAAGGCCCATGTTGATGAATCTACAAACGATTTTCCAAGGAATGTAAATGATCAGATAGAGACGGATGATTTATATATTAAGTGTGCTTATGGGAATCAGATTTATCATTATGGAAGATCCGCTCTTGTAGCATATATCCCTTCCATTGGAAGAGGACATAATATTTTAAAAGCACTCGGGCAACGATTGTGCGGAATTAATAAAGACGAAATCAAAGACTATTCAGAATTATATCAAGCTCTTGAATCAGATGGTACAGTCAAAGAAATCAAAGAAAATGACGAAGAAATAGAGTTCAAATTTCATTCTAAGAATATCGAATTAATCGCAGAATATCTTAAACCTCAGACATGCGGTGCTGACATCAGCCCGTTCTCAACTCGAAACCTTCCCAAATCAAATTACACTATTCCAGTAGAAGATTTAGAAGAATATAAAGCAATCACAGCAGCAGTACCAAAAGACGATATCTTGCTTATCTCACATGCTACAAAGAATTTTATATCATCTGTGGTAGCTAAAAGTAAGCTGTATAGATCAAAAAATATTAAAGCTGAAATGCGTAAAAGTATGTTGAAAGGTAAGGATTTTATTCACTACAGTGGATTCTGGGATGAATATATTAAGTTTTTACATAAGGAGTTAAATAAATGAAGAGAGTAGCAAAATTTGAAAAGGTAAGCTATGAACAGTTTGAAAATGATATGAGAAAACTAAAGTATTATTTTGATGATACCATAATTTATATGTATGAGTCGATCATACTTCCAAAGAGAGCAACAAAATTCAGTGCAGGACACGATTTCTGTTCCCCGTTTGATTTCAGTTTGAATCCTGGACAGACTATGAAAATTCCAACAGGCATTCGCTGCGGTATGAATACAGATTGGGTTCTTATGATTTTCCCACGTAGCAGTCTTGGCTTCAAGTATCGCCTGCAGCTCGATAATACTGTGGGAGTTATTGATGCGGATTATTATTACTCCGATAACGAAGGCCATATTTTTATTAAGATTACAAATGGCGGAGATCAGGTATTGAGAATCCATAAAGGCGAAGCGTTTGCTCAAGGTATATTTTTTGAGTATGGCGTTACTGAAGATGATCATGTAGAAGAGCAACGAAATGGTGGAATGGGGAGTACAAATAAATGAAGATAAAAATTAAAGATATGAATGATGCTCAGGAAATTGTAAAAATTGCAGAGTCGTACAAGGATTTTGACATTGATTGCATATGTGGAAGGTATGTGATTGATTTAAAATCTATTATGGGAGTTTTATCCCTTGGGCTGCCGAAAGTAGTTGATGTTAAGATACGTACTGATAATGATATTTATTTTAATTCCGTGCAAGATTGTCTAAAAAAATGGAGGGTATAATATGAGAGATACCGATACACTAGATGATGAACTGGAAGAAATGTTGACTCCTGCAGATATAATGAATCATCTTAAATTAGGGCGTAATAAAACATATCAGATTATACGATTATCCAGTTTCCCAAAAATCAAAATAGGAAATACATACAGGATACCCAAGAATGCTTATACGAAATGGGTGAGAGAGAATATAAAGAAAAGAATATTCATATAGACTAAAAAAATGGAGTCTCGTATTTTGAGACTCCATTTTAATGTATTATTAATCAAGCAAGGTAATTACTTCTGATTTATGTGATTCTATAATATGCATATAAATATTATATGTTGTAGATACATCTTTATGTCCGAGTAATTCTGAAATCACTTTAATATCAACGGGCTTTCCTTCATTCCATCCTTTTTGTAAAAGTATTGATCCAAAACTATGACGTAAATCATGAAGTCCAAATCCTTTTGATGGTATTTCAGCCCTATTAAGTATATAATGTAAGCTTCTTGTTACAGTTGGTTGAGATGGTGGTATGTTATTTTTTGTAACAAATATATGATCAGATGGAGCAGAAGTATTTCCTGGCTCTATTCCTTTTAAATACAGAAACGATTCTTTGGCTCTTGATGAAAGTGGTATTACCCTGTTAGAACTTTTCCTTTTTACAGTATCTATATGCCATGTCCATTTATCATTAGTTTTGATTCTCTCCATGGTTTTATTAACTGTAATAATCCCTTTTTCAAAATCTATGTCCTGCCATGTTAAAGCATAAGCTTCTCCGATACGTAATCCTGTATATAATATAATGAGCAAAAATCTGGCATTGCGTCCATAAATATAATCTCCGGTTTTAACTCCGGCCATTGTTGAATCTGCTTTCATTAAACATGTTTTGTAAAATTTTTCTGCTTCATCTAATGATAAAAATGAATGTTCTTTTTTCTGAGTAGCATATTTTGTTTCATGCGGCATCTTAATACCTTTTGCCGGATTATCTGTAATCACATTTATACTTACCAGATAATCAAATACAGTATTAAATAATGTACGTGTTTTTTTTACCGTGCTTTCAGAATAGCTTTTTGATAGATTGTTATAATAATTCTGTATTAATATTTTATCAATGTTTCCCATTTGTATATCTTTAATCGCATTTGTCAAAAAGTAGCAACGATAAGTGCTCCTAAGTGTTGCATAATTATTTGCCTTCATTGTCTGTTCTAGTGTAGATAGAACGATGTCGGCGCATTCCCCTAGTGTCATTTTATTATAATCAAAATTTGTAACACGCATAGCCTTTTGTTCGTAAGCTTCAATTTTTTCTCTTACGGATGCTTTTGTCTTCCCGGTAAACTCTTTAACAATATTATCGTATTTTTTTCTGAATCTATAATATGTGTATCCGTTTTTGGTAATCTTGTCCCATGATCCAGTACCTTTTTCACGTCTGCTCATAATAAATCCTCCCAATATAAATTGTATGATTTGACTAGAAAAAAAAGAAAACCTTTACTTTTGAATCATAATGTGGTAATATAATTTCTGTTGAATCAATTATATCATATCAATGGTGACAAAACAATATGATTTCCCCATTATGAAATATTGATACCAATATTTCCCCATAATTTCCCCATTATGAATTAAACTTAATAGGGATTAGTAGGGGAAATATGTACAGCTTAACACATTAAAATGTTTCATAAAAATATAGGAATGATTACTAAAATGTCTTGTAAGTGCCTAAAACAAAGGGTTTCAAAGATATTTTGGAAATTAGAAATTGATTCAAATTTATTTGCACCTGTAGCTCAGTGGATAGAGCAGTGGTTTCCGGTACCATGTGCGGGGGTTCGATTCCCTTCAGGTGTATTTGCGCGGAACTGGGGATGTTCCGGCGCGTTGTAATTTAAGGAGGACAAGAACTTGGATAATTTCAGGGAATGGTTATCAGATAACCTCCGCTATTTTATGCTTGGCGGCGCTATTCTGGTAATCGTAGCTGTTTTGTTCTTTGGTGTACGTGCCTGTGTTGGAAGCGGGAAGGGTGCTTCTGATAAAGAACAGAAAACAGCTCAGGACAACAGCCAGGGAAATGATCCTTCTTCTCCGGAAGATGATGGGGAGACAAACGACGGAAATAAAGAAGAAGACATGAATCCCTTGGAAAAAGGCGATGCAGACATTACTGCATTTATGCAGAGCTACTACAAGGCTTTAGGGGAAAGAGATATTGCAACGTTAAAAACTCTGGTCAGTGATCTGACTTCAGCAGATGAGAGCAGGATCACGAATGCCAAGGATTATATTGAAGCTTATGAACCGGGCAGTGTCTATACGAAAAAGGGGTTGGACGATAATTCTTATGTAGTATATACCTGTTACAGTTATATCTGCAGTGGAATTGACACACCGGTACCTTCGCTGGGGTATGCCTATGTTGTAAAAAACAGTGACGGGAAGTATAAAATTCTGGGCGCGGCAGATCAGAATACAAAAGTTTCTTCTTATATGGAAGACCTTTTGAATAATGAGGATGTACAGAAGCTGAGAGCAGAGGTACAGGCAGAATATGATGCGGCACAGCAGAAAGACAGCAGTCTTGCAGAATTCCTGAACGGACTGGGAGAGGATGCGGCAGCTGCAGATTCACAGAGCGGCAGTACTATGACAGTTACAGAAGGCTGTAATGTCAGAGCGGAAGCCAGTGATGAATCAGAGATTATCGGTGGTCTGGACGAGGGAACTCAGGTTGAAAAAACAGGCCAGGAAGGCGACTGGATTCAGATTGATTATGAAGGCCAGACAGGATACGTGTTCAGTAGTCTATTAGAGTAAAAAGCAGGGTACGGAAATTTTCCGTACCCCTTTTTGCGGTTATGGAACCAATGCATTGCAAAATATCTGCTTCTGTGATAGGATTTTTGCAGAGATTTTGCCGCAAAATGGCAAAAACTGTAAAATCTTACATAAAGGAGCGGGTATAATGAAAAACTTAAAGAAAATTCTGGCTTCCGTCATACTGTCTGTGGGTCTGCTGACAGGAAACGCGGCAGGGAACCTGTGGATGCCGGAAACGGTTTATGGAGCGGTGGGTCTGGCTTCTGTTCCTTCTTATACAGGAAGCGCCTATACAGTACTCAATGACAATGTTCCGGAATTTACAGAAGAAGATCTTGCTCTTGAATCTTTTGAAAGCTACAGTGAACTGGATTCACTGGGAAGATGCGGAGCTGCTTTTGCAAATATAGGACAGGAGCTGATGCCCACAGAGGAACGGGGAAAGATCGGACAGGTTCGCCCGTCCGGCTGGCATACTCAGAAATACGATTGTGTAGATGGAAAATATTTGTATAACAGATGTCATTTGATCGGCTATCAGCTTACCGGGGAAAACGCCAATGAAGAAAATCTGATCACCGGGACCAGGTATATGAATGTAGAAGGGATGCTGCCTTTTGAGGATATGACTGCAGATTATATCCGCGAAACCGGGAACCATGTGCTTTACAGAGTGACTCCCTTATATAACGGCGATGATCTGGTGGCATCAGGCGTTCAGATGGAAGCACAGTCTGTAGAGGACGGCGGTCAGGGAGTTCTTTTTAATGTATATTGCTATAATGTCCAGCCGGGAGTGGGGATTGATTACAGTACCGGAGACAGCTGGGAGGAAACAGAGGACTTTTCTGCGCAGGAAAGTCCGGAACTCAGCGCGGGAACAGAAGAAACATTTTCATCTTCAGAACAGGAGACTTTCACAGATAAAAGCGCAGCTGAGGCTACTTATATCCTTAATGTGAATACAGGAAAATTTCACCGTCCGGACTGTCACAGTGTAAATCAGATGAAAGAAAAAAACAAAATGGAGATGACGGGAACAAGGGATGAGCTGGTACAACAGGGCTATTCTCCCTGTCAGAACTGTAATCCGTGATATTTTGAAGAACTGCCGGGAGGAAACAGAGCTGTTTCCCCGGCAGTTTTGGCGAATGTATATCAAAAGCTCTGGATATGCAAATAAAAAACAGTTTACAGATTTTATAAAAACTTTATTTGTAAAAGCTGAGATTTTCTGTTATAGTGAACAGTGGTTGCAGTAAACTGTTTTTTATGAAAGAGAGAATACGAAATTGAGGAAAAAATCACATATACTGCTGGCCAGATATCTGGCTGATCAGATGACGGTTTCTGAGAGTCTTCAGTCACACAGAAAGGCATTTTGCCTGGGAAACATTCTTCCGGATATCAGACCGTCTTTTGTAACAAAAAGACATGAGTTTTTTGGAACCTTTGATGAAATACAGGAAAAACTGAAGACCCTGGTAGAGGATGGCGTGGATCAGTACAGAGAAAGAGTGTTCTGGCGCAGGCTTGGGGAGATTTTTCACTACATTGCCGATTACTTTACTTTTCCTCATAATAAAACCTTTACCGGATCTCTTGTAGAGCATAACAGTTATGAAAAAGAACTGAAAAACCGGTTGAAGACCTGTATAAGAAATGGCGAAGCGGCACGGTATCAGGCGGCTGAGATCAGCTTTGGGAGCTTTGGACAGCTTACAGAGTATATTCGGGAAAAACATGCGGAATATCTGAAAAAAGAACGGAATATTTCAGATGATATCAGGTATATTCTTGATGTGTGCTGTCAGGTGTTCCGGGGAGTGTGCCGGCTGTGTCCGGGACTGGAGCCGGAAAAAGTTCCTGTATGTGTTTTCTGAAATATAAAAATATGAAAAAAATATGAATTTTGTACTAAAACCGCCGGGGCCTGTGCTCCGGCGGTTGATTTTGAAAAAAGTGTATGATAAAATAAAAACGGTCATATGTAAGCAAACGACATTGAGGAAGGCATACCTTTATATAGGGGAATAAAGATATGTTCTTGGAAGGGAGTAATATTAACCAGAATGAAGAACAAATATCTGACAAAATATTTATGTATTACATTGATTTCCGGTACAGTTCTGTCAAGTCCGGCGGCTGTAATGGCAGGCAGTGAAGGGACAGAGGCTGCAGCGGATTTCGGAGACGGTTCAGGACAGGGAGAAACAGCTCCTGCGCCTACGGAAGCACCTGCTACACCTGCGCCTACAGTAGCTCCGGTACCGACAGAGGCACCTGCAACGCCTGCGCCGACAGAGGCTCCGAAGCCTACAGAAGCACCGCAGCCAACCGTGACGCCGGAACCGGAACCAACGGTAACACCGGAACCAGATCCGACAGTGACACCGCAGCCTTCACCGACAGTAACACCGGGGCCGGAACCAACCGTAACGCCTCAGCCAACGGTAACACCGGAACCGGATGAACAGGCAGTAAAAGCTCTGATTGCTGAGATTGATAAACTTTCAAAGGAAAAGCTTACATTAAAGCATGAAAAAAAGCTGAAAGAGCTTCGTGAGATTTATGATGATTTTACAGAAGAAGAAAAGAAGCTTGTGACAAATTACGATATTCTTGTAAAAATGGAAAAGAGAATGGAAGTTCTTAAAAAACAGGAAGGCAAGGATGATGATAAGACGGAATTTTCAGATGGTTCTGAAACAGGAAAGACAGGTACTCCGGTATATTACACAAGTATGGTATCCAATCTTCATGCAGGAAGAGAGTTTTATCTGGACAGTCTGAAAAATAATTATCAGCTTACTTTTTCAGAGGATTTCGCTTCTGTGATGGATCAGATTGAAAGGGAATATAAAGAAAAGAATGGCCTGACAGATGCCAGTGATACCCGTGAAAACGGTCAGACGGCTTCTTCGGATTCCCTTCTGGTGAGAAACTGGCAGGATATTCTTGCTGTTTATGTTTATGAAGAGAGTCAGAGCGGCGTTAAGGAGTTTCAAATGGATTCCTCTTCAAAAAACAAACTGGCGGAAATTTTTGCAGAAATGAATCCGATCGTGAGAGATGAAGAGAATCCTTCTCATGTTTCCTATGGAAATTATCATATTAATACTTACATAAAGAAAAACAAGATTCCTCAGGATCAGAGAGATATCCTTAAAAAATATGTGGAAACAGACTGCAAGCTTCTCTGTGCAGTTGTAACGGACGCAAAAGGCTTTGTGCGCCAGAGTGTCGGTGACGATGTTTCAGAGGAACGTGTAAATGTGATCACAGCAGCATATTCTCTGGTTGGAGAGGTGGGATATTTCTGGGGCGGCAAATCCACAGCCATCGGTAAGGATGCGAACTGGGGAAATGCAGAAAAGGTAGATGCGGCAGGAAGTCCAAGTACAGGAAGTACAAGAGCCTACGGACTGGACTGCAGCGGATTTGTTACCTGGTCTGTGATCAATGGATATCTGAACCAGGGAATGCAGAGCAGCGTAGGAGACGGAACTTCTGAGCAATGGCTCAATGCCAATGTGGTCAGTGAAGAAGACGCTCAGCCTGGAGATCTGGTATTCCAGAGCGGACCGGAGGCGGGAAGCGACAACCATGTGGGTATTATCTGCGGTCAGACAGATGCAGGAGACTGGATCGCAGTACATTGTTCTTCCAGCAAAAACGGCGTTACAGTAGGAGAGGCTTACGGTGCAAGCTTCCGATATATCCGTCAGCCGGATTTTTATCCTACAGAGGAAGAACGGACTCAGATGCTCAGTGACGCAGCTTCTGCAGCAAACGTTTCAGCTCCTGAAAAACTGGAACAGAATGGAACAGCAGAAGATCTTACTTCAGGCAGCGCTTCTGATGCTGTGTTAAATAGCGGTAGCAGCGACGAAATCTTTGTCTCTGATGAAGATGTAGAAGTGATTTTTGAGGATATGGAAGAGGATGAGCAGACTGTAGTGTCCGAAGAAGATCGGGAAACAGGCAATGTTGAGGTGACAGATACGCTTCAGGGAATCCTTGACCAGAATATTTCAGTTACTCAGAGTACCTCAAAGGCAGAGGAATTTGAGGATATAGAGGTTATTTTTGAAGACTGACACGGAAGAGCTGACAGAGAAATCAGTCAGTTACTGTTTACACGCAGCGTAACATATGCCCATGCGGAAAAATGAAAGCCGCATGGGCATGATTTTTCAAAAGGAGAAACAAATGAAAAAAAGGCGTTTTCCCAAGCTCCTTTTTCTGCTATTTCTGCTTCTGATCGTTGCCGGCCTTATATTCGGGATATCGCAGAAAGAGAGAACCGTAGGTGATCAGAAGGAAAAAACAGGGCTGGAACAGATGGCAGATGCAGCCAGAGCCGTGTTTGATCAGGAACCGGAACAGGTAAAAAAACTTCGGGAGCAGGAGACTGCGCAGACAGAGGAAGGTCATCAGGAATACTATTTTCAGCTTCTGAGAGATCAGGAAAAAGTTATTTACAGACAGATGCTCCAGGGTATCCGGGAGAGAAAAGAAGAATTTTATCTGACTTCTTCGGAGGATGAGGTGATCGACAGAGCATACCATGCTGTTCTGAAGGATCATCCGGAGCTTTTTTGGATCCACAACAGGGAGGCTGTTTACCGGACCACGTATCCGGGAGAGGATTACAGCCTGTTTTCGCCCGGATATACTTATACGGACCAGGAAGTTCAGGAGATTCAGGCTGCCATGGAGCAGGGATATCAGGAAATGACTGCAATGATACCGGAAAATGCAGATGATTATGAAAAGGTCAAAACAGTTTATACATATCTGATCGATACGACGGAGTATGTCTCATCTGATCATGACCAGAATCTGGCAGGAGTTTTCTGGAAAAAGCAGGCAGTGTGCGCCGGGTATGCAAGATCAGTCCAGTATTTTCTGGAGAGACTGGGGATCCCCTGCATTTATGTGGAGGGAAGCACAAAGGGCAGCACGGAGGGACATGCATGGAATATTGTGCTGCTTGACGGACAGTATTATTATGTGGATGCCACAAATGGAGATCAGCCGGAATTTCTGGAAGGGGATGCGGTTCAGTTTGTGGAGCACAAAACAACTCTGTATGATTATCTCTGTCCGTTTCCTGATGAGTACCGGGAGATTTATACGGCATCAGAAGAATTTCCCGTACCGGAATGTACAGCAGTGGACAAAAATTTTTATGTGCTGAATCAGGGCTGTTTTGACACCTATGATACAGAAGCTCTTTACAGCTATTGTAAAATGCGTCTGGACAATGGCGCGGCTGTGGTGAGATTCAAATTCAGCACGCAGGAAGCGGATAATGAAGCTTACAGAGAATGGATACAGGAGAGTTATATTGATCGTGTGGCAGAGTATTATCTTCAGCTTTATGGGCTGGAGTCTGTGGAGTATCATTACGGACTTCTGGAAAATATGAAAACCATGTATTTTATGTTCTGACACATAACATAAAGGAGGAAAAAAGAGTATGAACAGCATTCTGGATATCCTGCTGAGGGGAATGGATATGATAGAACGGTTCCGGTCAGCTTCAGCAGTAACAGACATACAGCTGATAGGATTTGGAATCCTGCTGGTATTTGGTGTGATAAATTGTATTTTGGGGTACAGGCTTCTCCGTTTCTGGATGATGCTTTTTGCTTTTGTTATCGGAGCGGCACTTGGATATGGAGCCTCGTTTTTTATGGAGGTCAGTGATAATACAGTGCGGCTTGCGATCGGAGCCGGAGTAGGCGTTGTGCTGGCTGTTCTTGTATTTGTAAGTTATAAGGTGGGGATTTTTGTTCTGGGAGCAGGACTTGGCCTGGGAATTGCCGTTTATGTTCTTCACCCGACAACTTCTCTGATGTTTTTTATCTGTCTTCTTGCAGGAGCAGGACTGGGAACTCTTGCCATGAAGTGGGCAAAAGAAGTGATCATTGTAGGAACCAGCCTTCTTGGCGGCGCAATGGCAGGAATGTCTCTGGCAAAGATCGGGGGACTGGCAGATTTTCCTTATGGGATAGGGCTCAGCGCAGCCTTTGCTGTTCTGGGTATGCTGATCCAGTTTGCGACAAACCGCAGCAGATATAAAGAGGATGAAGAAGAATATGAAGCTTCTGCCAGCCGGGGCAAAAAGGAACACCGCCGGGAGGAAGAATATGATCTGTACCCGGACATTGAAGAAGAAATGTATTATGAGTCTCCGGCAAGAAGAAAAAGAGTTCAGGAAGATGTGTTTGAGAAACATACAAAGGGACAGCCGACAGTCTCTGAAAAAAGAAATGAAAGAAGAAATGTTTCGGAAAAAAGAGATTCTTCGGCAAGGAGAAATTATTCAGAAAACAGAAGTTCATCCAGAAGGCATACTCCGGTGGATATTCAGGTTGGGGAAAAAGACAGGAAACGCCGTATTGTGGATGAGTACGGACTGGATCCGGACAAAACTATTGTGTATCGTCCAAGACGGACAAAGGATCCGGAGATTGATCTGCCCCTTGATTCTTATGCGTACGATGATTCCTGCGGACGATCATCTTACAGTATGAATCCCGGAAGAAAAAAGACCTATACCATCCGGGTAGATCAGCCGGAACAGAAGAATCCGCAGGAATTTTCTGATGAATTGGACGGATATTCCAACAGTTGGCGGGAAAGAGAATTTTATGCGGATCTGAAAGAAAAAGACAGATATGATTATTATGACGACCCCATTGACGAGGATGAGCTTGATGAGGAAATCCTCAGAGAAATGATGGAAGAGGAAGACAGAGAAAGTATTCTTCCATGGAAGAAAATTACAGAAAGAAAGGCCGGAAAGGACGGACGAAATGGCAAAAGAGGCTAAGACAAACGCTATGAGGATGCTGGAAAGAAAAAAGATTTCCTATGAGGCATTTCCTTATGAGTGTGATGAATTTATAGACGGGATCCACAGCGCGGATCTTGTGGGCGCTCCTTATGAGCAGTCCTTTAAAACTTTGGTAATGGAAGGAAAAAGCGGAGGGTATTACGTGTTCGTGGTACCGATCCAGAAAGAGGTTGACAGAAAAGCTGCGGCAAAGGCAGTTGGAGAAAAAACAGTGGACATGATCCATGTAAAGGATATCCTGAAGATCACAGGCTATGTAAGAGGCGGCTGCAGCCCTCTGGGAATGAAAAAAGCATATCCCACAGTGTTTGATTCCTCAGCGGAAAGTTTTGAGGAAATTTATATAAGCGGCGGGCGTATCGGTCTGACTTTGAAGGTTCCGGTAAAAAGTCTTCTGGAAGTAACCCGGGGAAAAACGGCAGACATCACTTTGTAAGTGGTGCCTGCCGTTTTTGCAGTACAGATGAATGTTATAAAGTGTTTAGTTGTCGGAAGCGTCTTCCTCATTGATCTCAAATACATGACGTTTCTTTGCCATCTCGTCACTGGCAAGATACTCGTCGTAGGTTGTGATCTTGTCAATGAGTTTTCCGTCAGGGAGAATCTCCATGATACGGTTGGCTGTTGTCTGAACAAACTGATGGTCATGGGAGGTGAAAAGAATAACTCCCGGGAATTTGATCAGTCCGTTGTTCAGAGCAGTAATGGATTCCATATCCAGATGGTTGGTAGGCTCGTCCAGAACAAGGATATTTGCGCCGGAGATCATCATCTTGGAAAGCAGACAGCGCACCTTTTCACCACCGGAAAGAACCTTGACGCGTTTTACTCCGTCCTCGCCCGGGAAAAGCATACGTCCCAGGAAGCCTCTGACATAGGTGGCGTCTTTAATCTCAGAATACTGGGTCAGCCAGTCTGTGATAGTCAGATCATTGTCAAATTCCTGAGTGCTGTCTTTTGGGAAATAAGCCTGGGAGGTTGTTACGCCCCACTTGTAATTTCCTTCATCCGGTTCCAGCTCTCCCATAAGAATGCGGAAGAAAGTGGTGATAGCCTGCTCGTTAGCGCCTACAAAGGCTACCTTGTCATCGTGTCCGAGGGTAAAGGAGATGTTGTCCAGGACCTTTACACCGTCAATTGTTTTGGAAAGGTTTTCCACCATAAGGACTTCGTTTCCGATCTCACGGTTTGGACGGAAGTCGATATAAGGATACTTACGGCTTGAAGGACGCATATCGTCAAGCTGGATTTTTTCCAGAGCACGTTTACGTGAAGTGGCCTGCTTGGACTTGGAGGCGTTGGCGCTGAAACGGGAGATAAACTCCTGCAGCTCCTTGATCTTTTCTTCTTTCTTTTTATTTGCTTCTTTCATCTGTTTAATAAGAAGCTGGCTGGATTCAAACCAGAAATCATAGTTTCCTGCATAAAGCTGGATCTTGCCGTAGTCAATGTCGGCAGTGTGAGTGCAGACCTTATTAAGGAAATAACGGTCATGGGAAACTACGATGATCGTATTGTCAAAGTTGATCAGGAATTCTTCCAGCCACTCAATAGCAGGAAGATCCAGGTGGTTGGTAGGCTCATCCAGAAGAAGGATGTCCGGGTTGCCGAAAAGCGCCTGAGCCAGAAGAACCTTGACTTTCTGGCTTCCTGTAAGGTCAGACATCTGTGAATAATGGAATTCTGTTTCGATGCCCAGACCGTTCAGAAGGGTTGCGGCGTCAGATTCTGCTTCCCATCCGTTCATTTCCGCAAATTCACCTTCCAGCTCGCTGGCGCGGATGCCGTCTTCATCTGTAAAGTCTTCCTTTGCATATATGGCTTCTTTTTCCTTCATAATCTCATACAGTCTGGAGTTTCCCATAATAACTGTATCCAGAACAGGATAGGAGTCGTATTTAAAGTGATCCTGCTGCAGGAAAGAAAGACGCTGTCCCGGTGTGATCACAATGTCGCCGTTGGTGGGCTCAAGCTGTCCGGACAGGATCTTCAGAAAAGTAGATTTTCCTGCGCCGTTGGCGCCAATGAGACCGTAGCAGTTTCCTTCTGTAAATTTGATGTTGACATCTTCAAACAGGGCTTTTTTTCCAACCCTCAGAGTGATGTTATTTGCTGAAATCATAAAGTACCTCTTTTCTTCGTTACGGTTTCGGTTTTACATTTTATCAGGATGCTGTTTTTGCAGCTCATTCCCATTGTACCGTAAAGTCTGGATTTTGCAAGAGTTATTTTCTTGAAAAATCAACAGGACACTGCTATAATCAACTTTTAAAAGGAAATGAACAGAAAATATGGCTGTATTTCATAGAAGGGAGATAGTTGTTTATGACTGAAATCATAAATACGCTTACAGAGATGATGACACAAAATCTCTGGGCAGCGCCTGTGCTGAGTCTTGTGGCAGGGATCCTTACCTCTTTTACCCCCTGCTCTCTTGCCTCGGTACCCATGCTGCTGGCCTGTGTGGGGGCTGTGGAAGCAGACCGCAAAAAAGCAGTCTGCCTGTCGCTTTCCATGGCTTCGGGAATGGCAGTGACTTTTGGTATTTTTGGCTCAGTGGCATCCTTTATCGGACATCGGATGCATGAGGCAGGGCACTGGTGGACAATTCTTATGGGGATTCTTATGATACTGATGGCTCTTCAGGTATTTGGCGTCATCAGTCTGATTCCCCATATCCACATATCAGAGCACATGACGAAAAAAGGTTACATCGGCGCATTTTTTACAGGAGCTCTGGGCGGCGTGTTTGCTTCCCACTGTGCGATCCCGGTAATGGTTGCCCTGCTGGCGCTTGTTGCGGAGCTGGGGCAGAATGCCTGGTGGGGCGTTTTGCTTATGGTGCTTTATGCGGTGGGTCACAGTGTGCTTCTGGTAGGAACGGGGATCGGCTACAGTTATGTGGACCGGGCAATAAAAAATCCCAGATATGCCGCCGCGGGAGTATGGCTCAGAAGAATACTGGGCGTTGTGATCCTGGCTTTTGGTATTCTGTTGATCTTTGCAGAAAAATAGCAGATTATTATTGCATCTAATACAGGGTATTTTTAAAAATTGTTGAATTTTTACAAACAAATTGCTATAATTGGGAACATAGCATCCCGGTAGTAAGCTGCCAAGGAAATATTCAGAAAAACTGCAGGCTTTGATCAGTGACAGCAGCGACGGACATAAGAGACAGTAGAGAGGGAAAAGATATGTTGATTACAAGAGAATGTGATTATGCAGTACGAGTGATCCGCGCACTTTCAGGTGCGGAGCGGCTCAGTGTCGGAGAAATCTGTGAGCGTGAGGAGATTACAGCGCCTTTTGCTTACAAAATCCTGAAAAAACTTCAGAAAGCAAAGCTCGTCAGAGGCTACAGAGGAGTCCATGGAGGTTATTCCATGAACCGGACGCCGGGGGAGATCACGCTGTTTGATATTTATACAGCCATTGATCCGGAACTTATGATCATAGAATGTATGGATCCCCAGTATCACTGCGTCAGAGATAACAGGGATAAAACGCCCTGCCTTGTTCACAGAGAGCTTGTGGAGATCCAGAAAGAGCTGTGGAAGCTTTTTCAGCGTAAAACTCTTCAGGAACTTTTCGACAGTATGTGACTGTGCGGACAGAGTGAAATCAATTGAAGCTGCTGATGTAAGCAGTCAGGATAAATAAAAAGGGAGCGGTCTGCTTCAGGCGCGTATTATGGCACGGAAAGGGCAAAATGCTGTCACCGAAGGTGAACAGGAATGTATTTTGCCCAGGCTGCTGTGAAGGACGCGGACAGGAGCCGCTCCTTTGTTGTATGCAAAAAAATCCAGAATCCGGTTGGACAATATCACAGGAATATGATATAATCAGAAATGGAATTTTAGACTGGATAACAGTCTAGAAATAATTTTCATCATACCTTTAAGGAGGAAAAGAAAACTATGGCAAGAAAGATGAAAACCATGGATGGTAATCATGCAGCCGCTCATGCATCATACGCTTTTTCTGATGTAGCTGCTATTTACCCGATCACCCCTTCATCTGTTATGGCTGAAGCTACAGACGAGTGGGCAACCCAGGGAAGAAAGAACATCTTTGGACAGGAAGTACAGGTTACTGAAATGCAGTCCGAGGCTGGTGCTGCAGGTGCAGTTCACGGATCTCTGGCAGCCGGTGCCCTTACAACTACCTACACAGCATCTCAGGGTCTTCTTCTGATGATCCCGAACCTTTACAAGATCGCAGGAGAGCAGCTTCCGGGCGTTATCAACGTATCTGCCCGTGCACTTGCTTCTCACGCACTTTCCATTTTCGGAGATCATTCTGACGTTATGGCATGCCGTCAGACAGGTTGCGCAATGCTTTGCGAGTCTTCTGTACAGGAGGTTATGGACCTTACACCGGTAGCTCATCTTGCAGCTATCAAAGGAAAAGTTCCGTTCATCAACTTCTTTGACGGTTTCCGTACATCTCATGAGATCCAGAAGATCGAAACATGGGATTATGAAGATCTGAAAGATATGGCTGATATGGATGCGATCGCAGAGTTCCGTAAAAACGCTCTGAACCCGAATCATCCATGCCAGAGAGGTTCTGCTCAGAACCCGGATATCTTCTTCCAGGCAAGAGAAGCATGCAACCCGTACTACGATGCTCTTCCGGCAGTTGTACAGGAATACATGGACAAAGTAAACGAAAAGATCGGAACAGACTACAAACTGTTCAACTACTACGGAGCTGAGGATGCAGATCACGTGATCGTTGCTATGGGTTCCGTAAATGACACAATCGAGGAGACTATCGATTACCTTGCAGCAGCAGGCAAAAAAGTCGGCGTGATCAAAGTTCGTCTTTACAGACCATTCTGCGCACAGGCACTGATCGATGCAATCCCTGCATCTGTAAAACAGATCACAGTTCTTGACAGAACAAAAGAGCCGGGTGCTCTTGGCGAGCCTCTGTACCTTGATGTTGTAGCAGCTCTTAAAGATTCCAAGTTCAAAGATACTCCGGTATTCTCCGGACGTTACGGACTTGGTTCCAAAGATACAACACCGGCACAGATCGTTGCTGTATATGAGAACACTTCCAAAGAGAAATTCACAATCGGTATTGTGGATGATGTTACAAATCTGTCCCTGGAAACAGGCGCTCCGATCGTAACAACTCCGGAAGGAACCACAAACTGTAAATTCTGGGGTCTTGGCGCTGACGGTACTGTAGGTGCAAACAAGAACTCCATTAAGATCATCGGTGACAACACAGACATGTACGCTCAGGCTTACTTTGACTATGACTCCAAGAAGTCCGGCGGTGTTACAATGTCTCACCTTCGCTTCGGTAAAAAACCGATCAAATCTACTTACCTGATCAAGAAAGCTGACTTTGTTGCATGTCACAATCCTTCTTATGTGAATAAATACAACATGGTTCAGGAACTGGTAGACGGAGGAACCTTCCTTCTGAACTGTCCGTGGGATATGGAAGGACTTGAGAAACACCTTCCGGGACAGGTAAAAGCATTTATCGCTAACCATGACATTAAATTCTACACCATCGACGGTGTGAAGATCGGTATTGAGACCGGCATGGGACCGACACGTATCAACACAATCCTTCAGTCTGCATTCTTCAAACTTACAGGAATCATTCCTGAGGAGCAGGCGATCGACCTTATGAAAGCAGCTGCTAAAGCTACTTACGGACGTAAGGGTGATGATATTGTTCAGAAGAACTGGGCTGCAATTGATGCCGGCGCTAAGCAGGTTGTTGAGATCCAGGTACCGGAAAGCTGGAAAGACGCAGCTGACGAAGGTCTTCATATGACTCATGCTGAGAACGGAAGAGAAGATGTTGTTGATTTCGTAAACAACATTCAGTCCAAAGTAAATGCACAGGAAGGTAACTCCCTGCCTGTATCTGCATTCAAGGATTATGTAGACGGTACTACACCGTCCGGTTCCTCCGCATATGAGAAACGTGGTATCGCAGTGAACATTCCTGTATGGCAGCCGGAAAATTGTATCCAGTGTAACCGCTGTGCATATGTTTGTCCGCACGCTGTTATCCGTCCGGTAGCTCTTACAGAGGAAGAAGCTGCCAACGCACCGGAAGGCATGACTACTCTGCCGATGACCGGTATGAAAGATTACAAATTCGCCATTACTGTTTCCGCTTATGACTGTACAGGCTGCGGTTCCTGTGCAAATGTCTGCCCGGGCAAGAAGGGTGCAAAAGCTCTTGCCATGGAAAACATGGAAGCAAATGCAGGAGTTCAGAAATTCTTTGACTATGGCGTAGAGCTTCCGGTTAAGGAAGATGTTGTTGCCAAATTCAAAGAGACAACTGTTAAGGGAAGCCAGTTCAAACAGCCTCTGCTTGAGTTCTCCGGAGCATGTGCAGGCTGTGGTGAGACACCTTACGCAAAACTGATCACTCAGCTTTTTGGTGACAGAATGTATATTGCAAACGCTACAGGATGCTCCTCTATCTGGGGTAACTCCTCACCGTCCACACCTTACACTGTAAATGCAAAAGGACAGGGTCCGGCATGGTCCAACTCTCTGTTCGAGGACAATGCAGAGTTCGGTTATGGTATGCTTCTTGCTCAGAAAGCAATCCGTGACGGCCTGAAAGAAAAAGTTGAGGATCTTGTTGCAAACGCTGAAAATGAAGACGTTAAGGCAGCAGGACAGGAATGGCTTGACACCTTCTCCGTAGGCGCTACTAACGGAACAGCTACAGATAAACTGGTAGCAGCTCTGGAAGCATGCGGATGTGAAAAAGCTCAGGAAATCCTTGCACAGAAAGACTTCCTTTCCAAGAAATCCCAGTGGATTTTCGGTGGTGACGGATGGGCTTATGATATCGGATTCGGCGGTGTTGACCATGTTCTCGCAAGCGGACGTGACATCAACGTTATGGTATTCGATACAGAGGTTTACTCCAACACCGGCGGACAGTCTTCCAAATCCACACCGACAGGTGCGATCGCTCAGTTCGCTGCAGGCGGTAAAGAAGTGAAGAAGAAAGATATGGCTTCCATCGCTATGAGCTATGGCTATGTATATGTAGCACAGATCTCCATGGGCGCTGACTTCAACCAGACTGTAAAAGCAATCGCTGAGGCTGAGGCTTATCCGGGACCGTCTCTGATCATTGCATACGCTCCATGTATTAACCATGGTATCAAGAAGGGTATGTCCAAGGCTCAGACAGAGGAAGAGCTGGCAGTTAAGTGCGGATACTGGCACAACTTCCGCTTCAATCCGGCAGCAGAGAACAAATTTACTCTGGATTCCAAGGCTCCGAACATGGATGACTATCAGGCATTCCTTGACGGAGAGGTTCGTTACAATTCTCTGAAACGTCAGAATCCTGAGAAAGCTGAAAGACTGTTTGCTAAGAACGAGGCTGAGGCTAAGGAAAGATATGATTATCTGAACAAACTCATCACTCTCTACGGAGCAGATGCTGAATAAATTCAGACTTTTGGCCGCGGTACAAAGGTACCGCGGCTTTTTTAAAGGAAAGCTAATTTATGAATATGAAAAAAAGATTTTCAACAGAAAAGAAAACAGATTATTATCTGATCTATACTCTGGCTTTTGGGATTATCGGACTGATTCTTTATCTGCAGTTTTATCTGAACAGGAAATCACTGATCTGGAGCCATGACGGCGTGCCCCAGCATCTGAATTCCCTTGCTTATTATGGAGAATATCTGAGAAATATTCTTCATTCTGTTTTTGTGGAGCACAAATTTGAAATTCCCATGTGGGATATGCATATCGGTTACGGGTCTGATATACTGACAACGCTCCATTACTATGTGATCGGCGATCCCCTGACTCTTTTATCTGTGTTTGTATCGCCGGAAAAAACAGAATATCTGTATGCGTTTCTGATCTTTTTGAGAATTTATCTTGCGGGAATTGCATTCAGCAGATACTGTTTTTATCACAGAAATTCAAAGCAGGCAGTCCTTCTGGGCTCTCTGATCTATATATTTGCGGGATGGACGATCTATGCGGCTATGAAACATCCGTATTTTGCCAATCCAATGATCTATCTTCCTCTGATCCTTTTGGGAATTGACAAAATTTACCGGAAAGAAAAGCCCTATGTATTTATCTGGTCTGTGGCGCTGGCAGGAGTATCGAATTTCTACTTCTTTTATATGCTTGGAATTTTTATGGTGCTCTATGCTGCCTTTGACTACTTTGTTGTGTTTACAGATAAGTCGGAAAGAACCATCAGATGCATTGGAAAGTGGCTGGCAGTCTTCGCAGGTTATTCTGTGATTGCTGTTCTTCTGGCTGGAATCATTCTTTTGCCTGTGATCCTTCCTGTGTTTGGCACAGGACGTTTTCAGGCAGAAAATTATGTGCCGCTTTTCTATGACAGAATTTACTATGAAAAATATTTAAGCTGTCTCATCGGAGAAAATATGATCCAATGGGGAGTGGCTGGTTACACGGCGATCTCTATGACAGGAGTGTTTGTCCTGTTTGCAAAGAAAAAGTCAAATACAGCGCTGAAGGCGGGGTTCCTTCTTCTGAATGTATTTCTTCTGGTACCCTTTGCCGGGCATGTGCTCAATGGTTTTTCCTATGTGTCCAACCGGTGGATCTGGGTTTACGGAATGCTGATTGCCTATATTTTTGTAAAAATTTATCCTGAGCTTTTTCGACTGGATATCCGGGAAAAGCGCAAGGTGTTTGTCATGCTTCTTATTTACTGCGGAGTAGCTCTCTTTTCGGAGGCGGCCCGCACTCAGAGAAACATGTCCGCAATGCTTCTTCTGGTATGTTCCACTGCAGTGATTCTTTTGTACGGATCTATCTTTGTAAGAAAAAGAAATCTCTGTCTGATGATGAGCGGACTTCTTGCAGCGGGAATATTTTTTAATATTTATTATCAGTATTCCATGGAAAAGGATTATCTGTCAGAGTTTGCAGACAGAGGAGAGGCAATGGAAACCCTGGAATCAGGCACAGATCTGGCGGTTCTGGATACAGAGGATGATTCTGTGTACCGCTATGACCAGCTGGATGCCCTTTCCTGTGAAAATTCTGCCATGCATATGGGAACAAACAGTACTTCCTATTATTTCAGTGTTGCAAGCGGAAGTATCGGAGAATTTTTTGATGAAATGTATCTGAATACGCCCTGGGAGCAGCATTATGAAAATCTGGACGGAAGAACGATTCTGGACAGGCTGGCCTCTGTGAAATATTTTGTTGTAAAAAGCAACCGATACCAGTATATGCCCTATGGATATTACTGGCTGGAGGGAAGCGCGAAGAAAAACGGAAAAATATACGAGGCATTTGGAAGTGAAGAGGCTCTTCCTCTGGGGTATACCTATGATTCCTTTATACCAAGAGAGGAATATGAAAAAATGACAGTTACGGAAAAACAGCAGGCGCTTCTTCAGGGAATTGTTCTGGAAGACAGTTCTCTTCCTGAAATCACACCGGAATTTAACGATCAGGAAATTCCTTTTGAGATCAGAAAAGGCAAAGGCTGTACAGTGAAGGACGGAAAAATAAAGGTTACAAAAGAAGGGGCAAAGCTGGAGCTTCTCTTTAACGGTCTGGAAAACAGCGAGACGTATCTGATTGCGGAGGGACTGGATTATGACGGCCTTTCTCCGAAGGATAGGGTCAGTGAAAAGAAATGGAATAAAATGACCCGTTATGAGCAGAATCAGCTTCTTCATGAGGACAGCCACTGGAGATACTGGAAAGAAAGCCAGAAGGCATCAATAACAGTGGGCGGTCAGTTTCCTGAAAAGACTATCCGGATCTTTACAGACAAGTATAATGCTTACAGCGGAAAACATAATTTCCTTTGCAACACAGGATATGAAAAAGCTGCGAAACAATCCATTACCCTTACGTTTGAAAAGCCGGGCGTATATACGTTTGATAAGCTGAAAATCGTATGTCAGCCTATGGAGCGCATTACAAAGCAGACAGAAAAGCTGAACCAGGAGGTTCTGACAGATATCCGCATGGATACAAACAGGATCACCGGAAATATTTCTCTTTCAGAACCTAAGGGACTTCTGATCTCTGTACCGTACAGCAAGGGCTTCCGGGCTTATGTGGACGGAAAGGAAACAGAGCTTAAAAAGGCCAATACCATGTATATGGCTCTGGAGCTTCCGAAGGGAGAGCATGAACTCCGGCTTGAATACAGGACGCCGTTTCTGGTGCCCGGCATCTGCTTGACTTTGGCGGGAGGCCTGTGTTACATTTGTCTGGTATTTGTAAGAATGAAATTAAATAAAAAGAAGGTACCAAAGGTATGAGTGTTTTATCGGTTGTGCTTCCTGCATATAACGAAGAGCTTATGATTGCAAAAACCTGCTCCGTACTTGGAGAGGTGCTGACAGATGCAGGGATTTCCTATGAGCTGGTACTGGTCAATGACGGCTCGTCAGACCGTACCTGGGAAGAAATTGAAAAGGCAGGAAAGAAAGATCCCAATATTCTGGGAGTGAGCTTTTCCAGAAACTTCGGGAAAGAAGCTGCTTTATTTGCCGGACTTGCTCAGGCAAAGGGGGATGCAGTAGCGGTGATGGACTGCGATCTTCAGCATCCCCCGGAAACCCTGGTGGAAATGTACCGTTTGTGGGAACAGGGATATCAGGTGATCGAAGGAGTAAAGTCCAGCAGAGGAAAAGAAGGATTTCTCCATAAAAAATGCGCGGGATTCTTTTACGGGATCATGTCAAAGGCCACGGGAGTCGATATGCAGAATGCATCTGATTTCAAGCTCATGGACAGACGGGTGGCAGAGAGCATTCTTTCCATGCCGGAAAGAAATATGTTTTTCAGGGCAACCTCTTCATGGGTAGGATTTAAAACCATTTCTGTGAGCTTTGAGGTCCGGGAGCGGGAGGCCGGAGTCTCCAAATGGTCTGCCTGGTCCCTGGTCAAATATGCATTTACGAATATTGTGGCCTTTACAACAGTGCCCTTACAGTTTGTGACTGTAGGAGGTGGGATCTGCTTCCTGTTTTCGCTTGCACTGGCTGTATACTCTCTTGCCCAGTATTTTACCGGACATGCAGTGGAGGGCTATACGACAATTGTAATCGTTCTTCTTCTGATCGGAAGCGCTATTATGCTCAGTCTGGGAATCATCGGGTATTATATCGCAAAAATCTATGAGGAAGTAAAGCGGCGTCCCCGCTATATTATTTCCCGGATCGTCAGAGGCAGTGAAGACGTATCTGAAAATGCGCGGAATGATTCTGTGTAAGACAGTTTCCGGACAGAAAAACATACAGTAAAAAGCAGGAGTAAACAATGGAAAAGATCAGAAAAATGATTGCCCGGCTGTACGGGAATGACGTGGTAAGATATGTGTTTTTTGGAGGCTGCACCACCCTGGTAAACCTTGTAAGCTTTTATGTTCTGAGAAAATGCGGACTGCAGCTTACAGTGGCAAATATAATCTCTATCATTGCCGCAATTCTTTTTGCCTATATGGTGAATTCAAAGTTCGTTTTTCAGGACAAATGCGAGACTCTGCGTGATCACATTCAGCCTTTTATGAAATTTATCAGCGCCCGTCTGGTGACTATGGTCATAGAGGTGGGAGGCGTATGGCTTCTGGTGGAGATCCTGCGTATGAATGATATGATGGGAAAATTTATCACGCAGTTTATTGTACTGGCTCTTAATTACATATTCAGTAAATTTTTTGTTTTTACAACAGGAAAAAAAGGATAAAGAAGGGAAGGCGGAAAAATGACATTAGAAGAAGCAAAAAAGCAGATCAGACCTGTGGATCAGGAAGCGGTCTGCGCTGCACAGAAAAGATGGGACAGCATAGCAAAGCCCCTTCATTCACTTGGAAAAATGGAAAAGATCGTGATGCAGATCGCGGGTATTACAGGTTCCGCGGATGTGCGTCTGGATAAAAGAGCTCTGGTAGCCATGTGTGCAGATAACGGAGTGGTGGAGGAAGGTGTGACCCAGACCGGACAGGAGGTAACAGCCATTGTGGCAGAAAACTTCCTGAAAGGAGACACATCTGCCTGCGTGATGTGCAGACAGTGCGGGACAGATGTATTTCCTGTTGATGTGGGCATGGCTTCAGATACAAAGGTTCCTTCTGATCTGAAGGTCATGATGGGAACCCGGAATATGACAAAAGAGCCTGCCATGACTTATGAGGAAGCAGTACAGGGGATCGAGGCAGGCATTGAGATGGTGAGAAGACTGAAGGAGCAGGGCTATCGTCTGATCGCCACCGGAGAGATGGGAATTGGAAATACCACTACAAGCAGCGCAGTGGCTTCTGTACTTTTAAATCGTTCGGTGGAGGAAATGACCGGACGGGGAGCCGGACTTTCCGGAGAGGGACTGAAAAGGAAAATTGATGCGATCAAAAGAGCTGTAAAGCTTAATGAGCCGGATCCCTCTGATCCGGTAGATGTTCTGGCAAAGGTAGGCGGCCTGGACATTGCCGGAATGGCAGGCGTATTTATGGGAGGAGCCGTTTACCGGATCCCGGTTGTGATCGACGGTTTTATTTCCTGTGTGGCTGCTCTTGTGGCTCAGAGAATTTCTCCTCTTACAAAAGACTATATGATCGCCTCTCATGTATCCAGAGAGCCTGCGGCAGCCATGATTCTTGAGGCGCTTGAAAAAGAAGCGGTGCTTCACGGAGAAATGTGTCTGGGAGAAGGCAGCGGAGCAGTGGCTCTTTTTCCGTTTATCGATATGGGACTTGCAGTTTATGAATCCATGAGTACCTTTGAGGAGATCAAAGTAGAGCAGTATGAGGAGCTGGTATAAATGATGATTCTGGTAACAGGAGGAAGCGGAAGCGGCAAATCTGCCTTTGCCGAGGATTGCGTGATTGCCTGCGGAGAAATGCCCCGGATATATATTGCCACCATGTATCCCTTTGATGAGGAAAGCAGAAAACGGGTGAAAAGACATCGGGATATGCGCTTTGGAAAAGGCTTTGAAACGGTGGAATGTTATACGGGACTTTCCGGTGTGAAGGTTCCGGAAGGGTGTATAGTACTTCTGGAGTGTATGTCCAACCTTGTGGCAAATGAATTTTTCCGTGAGGACGGCACTCATGAGAATACAGAAGTAGAAATTCTGAAGGGAATCCGAAATCTGAAAACACAGGCAGAAAATCTTATTGTTGTAACAAATGAGATTTTTTCCGAGGCTGCTTCTTATGAAGGGGAGACAGAAGCTTATCAGAAAGTCCTTGGAAAGGTCAATCAGCGTCTGGGAATAATGGCAGATTCGGTTGTTGAGGTTGTCTATGGAATTCCTGTATATCATAAAAAAGGAGGGGATTTCCATGAAAAGTCTGTGGAACAGCTTTAAGATTGTCTTTGCCATGTTCTCCAAAATACCGGTGCCCCAGGCAGAATGGACAAAGGAAAACATGAAGTACATGTTCTGTTTTTTTCCTTTTATCGGCGCAGTGATCGGAGCCGTTTCTCTTGGGGCCGCATGGCTTGCCAATTATCTGGGATTTAACGTAACCTTTCTTTCTGTGGCTCTGACAGTGCTTCCTGTTCTGATTACAGGAGGGATCCATGTGGACGGACTTCTGGATACTGCAGACGCTTTAAGCTCCTGGCAGGAACGAAAAAGACGGCTGGAAATACTGAAGGATTCCAATGCGGGAGCCTTTGCAGTGATCACGGCAGGCGTTTATTTTCTCTGCTGGCTTGGCGCGTACAGCGAGATCTGCTTTGACAGACAGGCTATGATTATCGTTGCTTTTGGATTTATGGTATCCAGATGTTTTTCCGGACTGGGTGTGATCACTCTTCCAAAGGCCAGAGAGGATGGAACGGTTGCAGAATTTTCAAAAAAATCCGAGGACGTTCCGGTACGAAACACTCTGATCTGTTATCTGATCATTCTTGCAGCGCTTATGATCCGGACAGAGCCTGTTATGGGAACAGCGGCTTTTTTTGCGGCAGCAGGAGTTTTTGCATATTACAGATATATGGCAATGAAGTATTTCGGCGGAACTACAGGGGATCTTTCCGGTTGGTTTCTCTGTCTCTGTGAGCTGGCAATAGTGCTGGTGACAGCGGCGCTGTCAGTGATTCTTATATAGGTAAAGGAGAAGGATGAGTATGGAAATGGTAATTGGAGGCGCCTTTCAGGGAAAGGCAGCTTTTGCAGAAAAAATGTATCCGGGAATTTCCTGGGTAAAGGGAAACGAAATCTCCAGAGAAGAACTTTTTTCCGCCAGGGGCGTTGTGGGCTTTCATGAATTTATAAAAAAAGAAATGGAACAAGGAAGCTCCGTGGAAGCTCTGGCAGAAGAGCTGATCCGGAAAAACCCGGAGGTAATTCTGGTGTCAGATGAGGTTGGATACGGAGTGGTTCCTGTTGACGCTTTTCAGAGAGCTTACCGGGAGGCTGTGGGAAGAACATGTACGAAGCTTGCTTCCTTCAGCAGAAAAGTAACCAGAGTGGTCTGCGGTATCGGTACGGTGATCAAACATGACTGAGATATGGCTGATCCGTCACGGAATGACAGAAGGGAACCGTTATCAGAGGTATATTGGAAAAACAGACGAACTTCTGTGTGAAGAAGGCAAAGAGAAGCTGAAGGAATTTTTCTATCCGGAGCCGGAAGCTGTATTCGTAAGTCCTCTTGTGCGGTGCAGGGAAACAGCAGAGATCCTGTTTCCGGAAAAAAGGCTGAGGATCATAGACCAGCTTGCAGAGTGTGACTTTGGAGACTTTGAGAACAAAAACTATCTGGAATTATCCGGAAATCCGGATTATCAGGCCTGGGTAGACAGCGGTGGGATTCTGCCTTTTCCAAATGGAGAAAGCAGAGAAGAATTTCAGAAACGTACTCTGGAAGGGTTCCAGAGGGTTGTAAGTGCCTGTTTCCGCAGTCACATCAGCAGGACGGCAGTAGTGGTTCACGGGGGAACCATTATGAACATTATGGAGGCTTACGGATATCCAGGGCGAAGCTTTTATGACTGGCATGTAAAAAACGGATGCGGATATCAGGTGAAGGCAGATCCGGTTTTGTGGAACCGGAACAGAAAAGTCCTGGAATTAATAAATGAATTATAAAAACTGTTGCGGCAAAATATTCCATGAAAAATATGCGGAATATCTGCCGGAACAGTTTTTTTATTGCAGAGAAACTCCTGGAATATAATTCTGTATTGACCCGGAAAGCGGACAATACTTGATATACAAAAATTTTTAGAATAAAAAAATGTTTTTTAGATTTACTATTGAAATACAGGAAAAAGTGTGATACATTAATAGTATAAAATTCCTAAAATGACAGGATGAAATTTGTATACAGTTGGGAGATTTTTACAAGACAGGGAGGATTTAATATGAAGATTGTTGGAAATGGAAGAATGATTACACGAGATGCGTCCAATACCTTTTATGAAAACGGTGCAGTGGCAATGGACGGAAGCACCATCGTTATGGCAGGCGGAACAGAAGAAGTAAAAAAAGCTTATCCGGATGCAGAGTTTATTGATGCAAAGGGCGGAGTGATCATGCCTGCGTTTATCAATGCCCATGAACATATTTACAGCTCCTTTGCCAGAGGACTGAGTATTAAAGGATACAATCCTCAGGGATTTCTGGATATCCTGGACGGACAGTGGTGGACCATTGACCGTCATCTGACTCTGGAACAGACAAAGCTTTCCGCTTATGCTACTTATATTGATTCTATAAAAAACGGTGTGACAACTGTTTTTGATCATCATGCAAGCTTCGGACATATTACAGGTTCCTTAAATGCCATTGAGGAAGCGGCAAAAGATCTTGGAATCCGTACCTGTCTCTGCTATGAGATCTCAGACCGTGACGGAATGGAAAAATCCAGAGAATCTGTTATGGAAAACGTAAACTTTATCAAACATGCTCTTGCAGATGACAGCGATATGATCGCCGGAATGATGGGTATGCATGCATCCTTTACCATCTCTGATGAGACAATGGAGCTGTGCAATGAGCTTAAGCCGGAGGGCGTCGGCTATCACATCCATGTTGCAGAGGGAATCTATGATCTTCATCAGTGTTTAAAGGAGCATGGCAAGCGTATTGTTGACCGTCTTTATGACTGGAATATTCTGGGACCGAAAACTCTTCTGGGTCACTGCATTTATATTAATGAACATGAGATGGATCTCATTAAAGATACAGATACTATGGTAGTACATAATCCGGAATCTAACATGGGCAATGCCTGCGGATGCCCTCCTACCATGGCTCTGGTACACAAGGGAATCGTTACGGGACTTGGAACAGACGGATATACTCATGATATGATGGAGTCCTGGAAAGTGGCAAACGTTCTTCACAAACATCATCTCTGTGACCCTAACGCAGCATGGGGCGAGGTTCCGCAGATGCTTTTTGAGGGAAATGCAAAAATTGCCAACCGTTACTTTAAAAAAGAGCTTGGCGTTCTCAAGCCGGGAGCCGCAGCAGATGTGATCGTGATCGGATATGATCCTCTGACGCCAATGCGCGCAGACAACACCAACGGACATCTTCTGTTCGGCGTAAACGGAAGCATGGTTCAGACTACAGTATGTAACGGGGAGGTTCTGATGAAGGATCGTGAAGTTCTTGTGTGCGACGAGGCAAAGATCATGGCAGACTGCCGTCAGTCCGCAAAAGAGCTTGCAGATGATATCAATTTCGGAAAATAAGAAAAATGACCGGAGAAACCGGATGACAGGAGGATAATTATGAGTGAAAAAATGACCTGTATGTCTTTTGGACAGTTAATGGACTGGGTTTTAACAGAACATAAGGAAAAAGGAACTGTATTTGGCGTACACAGGGCTTATCAGGCAGATACGGCAAAGGATATGGAGATTTTCGGAAGAAATCTTGAGACTCCCATCGGCCCGGCAGCAGGCCCCAACACACAGCTGGCTCAGAATATTGTGGCTTCCTATTATGCAGGAGCAAGATTCTTTGAGCTGAAAACTGTTCAGAAAATGGACGGCGATGAGCTGGCAGCCTGCATTAACCGTCCTTGTATCCTGGCAGAGGACGAATGCTATAACTGCGAGTGGTCCACAGAGCTCTATGTGCCTCAGGCTATGGGAGAATATATTAAAGCATGGTTTATTCTTCATGTAATGGCAAAGGAGTTTGGTCTTGGAGGAACAGACGGCTTCCAGTTTAATATTTCCGTAGGCTATGATCTTGCAGGAATTAAAGAAGAAAAGATTGATACTTTTATCAACTGCATGAAGGAAGCCAGGGATACAGAAGTATTTAAGGAGTGCAGAACATGGCTTCTTGACCATGTGGATCAGTTTGAGCATGTGACAAAAGAGGATATTGAAGCAATTCCGTCAGAGATCTGTAATTCTGCAACAATTTCCACCCTGCACGGATGTCCTCCAAATGAGATTGAAAGTATTGCAAATCATCTTTACAAAGAAAAACATCTGAATACATTTATCAAATGTAATCCTACGCTTCTGGGCTATGAATTTGCCAGAAAGACCATGGATGAAATGGGCTATGACTATATGGCATTCGGCGATTTCCATTTCCTGGATGACCTGCAGTATAAAGACGCTGTCCCGATGTTTAAACGTCTCCAGGCGCTGGCAGACCAACTGGGCCTTGCCTTTGGCGTAAAGATCACAAACACCTTCCCGGTAGACGTAACCAGAAACGAGCTTCCAAGCGAAGAGATGTACATGTCCGGAAAGGCTCTGTTCCCACTGTCTATTTCTCTGGCTGCAAAGCTTTCCAGAGAATTTGACGGAAAACTCCGTATTGCATATTCCGGCGGAGCTGATTTTTATAATATTGACAGGATCGTTGGCTGCGGCGTATGGCCGGTAACAGTTGCAACAACCATTTTAAAAACAGGAGGATACCAGAGATTCTCCCAGATGGCAGAAAAGATCATGGCGGACGGAGTGAAGCCATGGGACGGCATTGACGTGGAGGCTCTTGAAAAGCTGGCTGAGGACGCAAAGAAAGATCCTCGCCATGTAAAAAATATCAAGCCTCTTCCAAACAGAAAAAACGAGGAGGAAGTTCCGCTTCTGAACTGTTATTTTGCTCCATGCCAGGGCGGATGTCCCATTCATCAGGATATTCCGGAATACATTGGGCTTGCAGGAGAGGAAAAATACGCGGACGCGCTTCGTGCGATCCTTGATAAAAATGCCCTTCCGTTTATTACAGGAACTCTCTGCGCACATAACTGTATGTATAAATGTACCAGAAACTTTTATGATGAGTCTGTAAATATCCGCGGAACAAAGCTTCTGGCAGCAGAGAACGGCTATGACGAGGTGATCGGCGAGATCCGTGCCGGAGAGAGTAACGGAAAGAAAGTAGCCATTGTAGGCGGCGGCCCGGCAGGTATCGCTGCAGCTTACTTCCTGGCAAGAGCAGGCGCTTCTGTGACGATTTTTGAAAAAGAAGCAAAACTCGGCGGTGTGATCCGTTATGTGATTCCGGGATTCCGTATTCCTGAGACAGCTATTGACAAAGACGTTTCCTTTATTGAAAAAATGGGTGTGGAAATCCGCACAAATACCGAGATCACTTCTGTGGCTGATGTAAAAGCGCAGGGCTATGACGCGGTGATCGTTGCCACCGGAGCGAATAAACCGGGAACACTGAAGCTGGAAAAAGGCGAGACAGTAAATGCCCTTAAATTTCTTGCCGACTTTAAGTCAAATGACGGAAAAGTGGATCTTGGAAAGAACGTTGTTGTAATCGGCGGCGGAAATACAGCCATGGATACAGCCAGAGCGGCAAAACGTACAGAAGGCGTAGAGCATGTATATCTGGTTTACAGAAGAACAAAACGCTACATGCCGGCAGCAGAGGAGGAGCTTCTGGAGGTTCTGGAAGAGGGCGTTGAGTTTAAAGAGCTTCTGTCTCCGGTAAGCCTTGAAAACGGAACTCTTATCTGCAGGAAAATGGAGCTTGGCACAATGGACGCTTCCGGAAGAGCAGGAGTTACAGAGACAGATGAGATGGTGGAAGTGCCTGCGGATACTGTGATCGTAGCTGTTGGAGAAAAAGTGCCTGCAGAGTTCTATGAGGCCAACGGCATCAATGTAAATGAAAGAGGAAAAGCAAAGCTTGATCAGGAAACTCTGGAAACAAGCGTAAAAGATGTATATCTGGCCGGCGACGGCGCCAGAGGCGCTGCAACTATCGTGGAAGGTATCCGCGACGCACAGCTTGTTGCAAAAGCAATCCTTGGCAGAGAAGTTGTTTCTGACAGAGCAGTTACAGGTACAGAAACAGAGTGTTATGAAAAGAAAGGCGTTCTGAAAGAAGAGAAGGACGCTGCAAAAGAAAGTGCAAGATGTCTTTCCTGCAGCAAGGTATGTGAAAACTGTGTGGATGTATGTCCAAACAGAGCAAATATCTCCGTTAAAGTACCCGGAATGGAAATGGCTCAGGTGATCCACGTGGATTATATGTGTAATGAGTGCGGAAACTGCAGGACCTTCTGTCCGTATGCAAGCGCTCCTTACAAAGATAAATTTACACTGTTTGCAAAACCAGAGGATATGGATGACAGCACAAATGACGGATTTGCTGTACTGAATGCAGACACAAAGGAATGCAGAGTGAGATTCCTTGGAAATGTAACAGAGTGTAAGGCAGACGATCCGGAAGATAAGGTGCCGGGCGGAATCCGCGCGCTGATCTGTGCTGTGATCGACGATTATTCCTATCTGCTGTTTAAATGATTACAGGATCTGAAATGAAGTGAAAAAGAGCGTGTCTCTGTGTTTTGTGCAGGGACGCGCTCGTGCTGAATATATGTCAGGAGGAAGGTTATGTTCAGTTTTTATGTAAATGGAAAGGAATATCAGGAAGAAAAGGATATGAAGCTTCTTCGTTTTCTTCGTGATAAGCTTCATCTTACTTCAGTAAAAGACGGATGCAGCGAAGGCGCCTGCGGAACCTGTCATGTACTGATCGACGGGAAAGCGCAGAAGGCCTGCATTCCTTCTCTTTCTATGATGGAAGGCAGGCATATTATAACTGTGGAAGGACTTTCTGAGGAAGAAAAAGAGATTTATGACCGGGCGTTCGGAGAAGCAGGCGCAGTGCAGTGCGGATTCTGTATTCCCGGCATGGTGATCAGCGCCAAGGGGCTTATTGACCAGAATTCGGATCCTACCCGCGCTCAGGCGGCTCATGCGATCCGCAACAATATCTGCCGCTGTACAGGCTACAAAAAAATCATAGACGGTATTCTCCTTGCCGCAAAATATAAAAGAGAAGGACTTCCCGAAAAGAGGGAGTATGCCTGGAAGCTGGGAGAGCGTGTGCCCAGAGTGGATGTCCGTGAAAAGGTTCTGGGCTATGGCCAGTATCCGGACGATATCTATGAGGAGGGCATGATCTACGGAAGCGCTCTTCGTTCCGCCTATCCAAGAGCTCTGGTAAAATTTATTGACACAGAAAAGGCAAAAGCGCTGCCCGGAGTGATCGGGGTTTTTACAGCAGAGGACATTCCCGGAAGCGTAAAGGTGGGGCATCTGAAGCAGGACTGGGACGGACTGATCCCTGTTGGAAAGATCACTCATTATCTGGGAGATGCGGTCGCTCTTGTTGCGGCAGAGACACCGGAGCTTGTGGAAAAGGCTAAAAAGCTGATTAAAGTAGAATATGAAGAACTGCCCATGGTTCGTGATCCTTATGAAGCAATGAAAGAGGATGCTCCTCTGGTTCACGAAGACGGAAATCTTCTGGCCCACTGGCACGTGCACCGTGGCGATGCGGAAAAAGCCATTGCCGGATCCGCCTATGTTCTTACAGAAAAATTCCGGACACCGTGGACAGAGCATGCGTTTCTGGAGCCGGAGTGCGCTGTGGCAAAGCCGGACGGAGAGGACGGGGTGATCATTTATTCTTCAGACCAGGGTGTGTACGATACCCAGCATGAATGTATGGCGCTTCTGGGACTTCCGGCTGAAAAGGTAAAGGTGCGCAATAAGCTGGTAGGCGGCGGATTCGGAGGAAAAGAAGACGTGACGGTCCAGCATCACGCAGGCATGATCGCCTATCTTACCAAACGCCCGGTAAAGGTAAAGCTTACCCGTGAGGAAAGTATTCTGATCCATCCCAAACGCCACCCCATGGACATGGAATTTACTATGGGCTGTGATGAAAACGGTATCATTCAGGGTGTGAAAGCAGCTGTTATAGCAGATACCGGAGCCTATGCCTCTCTGGGAGGCCCTGTGCTTCAGAGAGCCTGTACCCATGCCTCCGGTCCCTATAATTACCAGAATTTTGATATTGACGGAAAAGCCTACTATACAAACAATCCACCTGCCGGAGCTTTCCGCGGGTTTGGCGTTACCCAGACCTGCTTTGCAGTGGAAATGCTTCTTACAAAAATGGCAGAAAAGGTTGGCATTTCTCCCTGGGAGATCCGCTACCGCAACGCGATCCGTCCGGGACAGGAGCTTCCAAACGGTCAGCTTGTAGATGATTCCACCGGACTTGCAGAGACTCTGGAAGCGGTAAAGGAAGTGTATGACAGCCATCCTTATGCAGGAATTGCCTGCGCCATGAAAAATGCCGGTGTGGGCGTCGGGCTTCCGGACTGGGGACGCTGTAAGCTGTATGTGCACAATGGAAAAGTAGAGATCCACTCAGGAGCCTCCTGCATTGGACAGGGACTTGGAACGGTACTGGTACAGATGGTATCAGAAAAGCTGGGACTGAAAAGAGAGCAGATTTATTATGATGCTTCCAATACGTATAATGCGCCGGATTCCGGAACCACTTCCGGATCCAGACAGACTCTTGTTACAGGGGAAGCCTGCCGTCGCGCCTGTGAGAAGCTGAAAGAAGAGCTTGCTTATAAAACTCTGGAGGAGCTGGAGGGACAGGAATATCTGGGCGAATATCTTGCCAGAACAGATGCCATGGGTTCTGATGTAAAAAATCCTGTTTCTCATGTGGCCTACGGGTACGCAACTCAGGTGTGCATTCTGGATAAAAACGGAAGGATTGAAAAAATAGTGGCAGCCCACGACGTGGGACGGGCAGTGAATCCTCTTTCTGTAGAAGGCCAGATCGAGGGCGGAGTGCTCATGTCCACAGGCTTTGCTCTCACAGAGCAGTATGGACTGAAGGACTGCAGACCTCAGAATAAATATGGAACGCTGGGACTTTTCCGGGCAAACCAGGCTCCGGAGGTGGAAAGCATCATTGTAGAAAAAGAAGGCTTAAAGGTAGCAGAGGGAGCCATCGGCATCGGAGAGATCACCTCCATTCCTACGGCGCCGGCTATAGCAGGGGCTTACTATAAATATGACGGTCAGTACCGCACAAGCCTTCCGCTTGCCAATACGCCGTATGAGAGAAAGAAAAAGGGGGAATGATCTATGGCAAGATTTCCGAAAAAGACAGCTTATGTTGCATGTGACGGCGGAGAACGCTGCCACAGCTGTACATACGGCTGTATGAGCTGTTCCTCCTGCATTGAGGTCTGCAGAAAGGACGCGGTTTTTTATAATGAATATGGTGTGGCTGAAATTGAGGAAAGCAGGTGTATCGGATGCGGCCTCTGCGTGAAGGCCTGTCCTCAGGAAATCATCCATATTCATCTGACAGACAATCCTTTTATCGTAAAGTGTTCCAATAAGGATAAGGGAGCAGCGGCAAAAAAGGCCTGTGAAGCAAGCTGCATCGGATGCGGGATCTGCGCCAGAAACTGTCCGGCAGACGCTGTGGAGGTTCAGGACAATGTGGCGGTGATCAATGACGAGCTCTGCCTTGCCTGCGGAAACTGCGCGGTAAAATGTCCGCGGAATGTGATCCGGGATACAAGAGGGATTATTTTAAAATAATTCAAGAAAAAACACTAAAAATCAATGGAAAAAACCCTTATAATATGTTAAAATGAATAAAAGGAAATGGTTCCTGATGTTCTTATTCTGACTCAGGATACATATTATAAGAAAGTAGCATGGTTCGGAGCCGGACATACGTCCTGAGGGGAACACACACTCCCTGGACGCAGTCTGGCTTTTTCCATATTCTAAAAGCTTCAGGGAAATCTCAGACAGTCTGGGAGAATTCATGTAGAAAAGGAAAAGAAGGTGAAGAAATGGTTGGAAAAAGTATTCCAAGAGTAGATGCTTATGAAAAAGTTACAGGCAGGGCAAAATTTACAGATGATCTGATTCTCAACCGCGCTCTGGTTGCCAAGGTCCTTCACTCCACCATTGGAAACGGGATCGTAACATCTATTGATACCAGTGAGGCAGAGGCGCTTCCCGGAGTGGTAAAGGTAGTTACCTTTAAAGACGTGCCGGATCACTGCTATCCCACACCGGGACATCCCTGGTCTGTGGAGCCTGCTCATCAGGATATTGCGGACAGAAATATCCTTACAGGACGTATCCGCTATTATGGCGATGATATTGCTGCCGTTGTGGCAGAGGATGAAGTAACTGCGTCCAGGGCGCTGAAGCTGATCAAGGTTGAATATGAGGAATATCCGGTGGAGATCCATCCCAGAAAATCCATGTACGGAAGCAATCCTCCCATTCATTTTGATAAAAAAGACAATGTACTTGCCCGTTCCAATTTTTTTATCGGAAACGTGGATGAAGGCCTGGAGCAGTCTGATACAGTTGTGAAAAGAAGCTACAAGACCTCCATTGTCCAGCACTGTCATATAGAGAATCCCATATCCTTTGCCTATATGGAAAAGGGAAGGATCGTTGTAGTTACTTCCACGCAGATCCCTCATATTGTCCGCCGTGTGATCGGCCAGGCTCTGGGAATCCCCTGGGGCAGGGTAAGGGTGATCAAACCGTATATCGGAGGTGGATTCGGAAACAAGCAGGATGTGCTTTATGAGCCTCTGAATGCATTTTTGACTACTCAGGTAGGCGGCCGTCCTGTAAAGCTTGAGGTTTCCAGAGAGGAAACCTTCTGCAATACAAGAACCCGTCATTCTATTGAGTATGATCTCACTGCAGGCGTGGATAAGGAAGGTCATCTGCTTGCAAAAGATATGAAGGCATATTCCAGCCAGGGGGCTTATGCATCCCATGGTCACGCCATTGCCGCCAACGGTCTTACTGCATGGAGACTTCAGTATGCCTGCCCAAATACCAGAGGCGAGGCTTATACCATTTATACCAATACCCCTACAGCCGGAGCCATGCGTGCCTACGGCATTCCTCAGGCAGCCTTTGCCATTGAATGTCTGATGGATGATGTGGCGGCGGAGATTCATATGGATCCTCTTGAATTCCGGCGGAAAAATCTGATTCAGGGATATTATGAGGACGCTTATCTGAAGCCTATTGCAGCCAATACAAACGGGATTTTCCAGTGCCTGGAAAAAGGCGCGGAATATATTCACTGGGATGAAAAGCGAAAAGAATATGCAGATCAGACAGGTTCTGTAAGACGGGGCGTTGGCATGTCACTGTTTTCTTATAAGACAGGTGTATGGCCCATTTCACTGGAAATTGCAGGCGCCCGGCTTTCCATGAACCAGGACGGAAGCGTTCAGCTTCAGATCGGAGCTACAGAGATCGGCCAGGGAGCAGATACCGTCTTTTCTCAGATGGCGGCAGAGACACTTCACATGGATGTGGAGAACGTCCATATTGTCACAGTACAGGATACCGATGTGACGCCGTTTGACACAGGCGCATATGCATCCCGCCAGTCCTTTGTTACCGGAACAGCTGTGAAGCAGTGCGCAGAACAACTTCTCCAAAAGATTCTGGACTATGCCAAAACCCTTCTTCCGGAGCAGGAGACAAGAGAACTGTCTCTGGATCACGGCTGGATCTACGCAGGAGAGGAACAGGTACTTTCTCTGGAGGCGCTGGCACAGGAAGCCTATTACAGTCTCAGCAATTCCTCTGTGCTGACAGCAGAGGTGTCCACACAGGTGAAGAAAAATACCATTGCCACAGGCTGCTGCTTTGCAGATGTGGAAGTGGATATGAAGCTTGGAACCATACAGATTCTTAACATCATCAATGTCCATGACAGCGGAAAGCTTCTGAATCCGCAGCTTGCCCAGATGCAGGTGCACGGAGGCATGTCCATGGGCATGGGCTATGGATTAAGCGAGCAGCTTGTTCTGGACGAAAAAACAGGACGGCCTCTTAACGGCAATCTTCTGGATTACAAGCTGATGACAGCTTTAGACACACCGGATATCAAGGCAGATTTTGTGGAACTGGATGACCCCATGGGACCTTACGGAAACAAAGCTTTAGGTGAACCGCCTGCAATTCCGGGAGCTCCTGCGATCCGTAACGCGGTTCTTCATGCTACCGGCGTGGCATTTAATGAAATTCCTCTGGCGCCTCAGCGGCTGATCGAGGGATTCAAAAAAGCCGGACTGATCTGAAAGGGGGAACGGAATCATGTATGATATTGAAAATTACTATAATGCCAGCACAATAGAGGAAGCCGTCAGGCTTTTAAAGGAACATCCGGATACCAGAGTGATCTCCGGCGGAAGCGATGTACTGATTAAGATCCGGGAAGGGAAAATGGCAGGAACCTCTCTTGTGAGTATCCGTGACATTAAAGAACTGAACGGTATCACAAAAAAAGAAAACGGAGATATTTATATAGGCGCAGGAACTACTTTTTCCCATATTACCAATGACCCTGTGATTCAGGAAAACATTCCGGTTCTGGGAGAAGCTGTAGATCAGGTGGGCGGACCTCAGATCAGGAATATCGGAACCATTGGAGGAAATATCTGTAATGGTGCAGTCAGCGCAGACAGCGCGCCTACGGTATTTTCTCTGAATGCCCTTCTTCGCATTGAGGATGGAAACAACGGAAGAACCGTTCCGGTCCGTGATTTTTACCTGGGTCCGGGCCGTGTGGATCTGAAAAGAGGAGAGATTCTTACCCATGTGATCATTCCTGCAAAGGAATACCAGGGTTATCATGGAAACTATATTAAGTATTCCATGAGAAAAGCCATGGATATTGCAACCTTAAGCTGTTCCGTGGTAAGTAAGGTAAATACAGAAAAAAATATTCTGGAAGATGTGCGCATTACCTTTGGCGTAGCGGCTCCGGTTCCTTTCCGGTGTGAAAAAACAGAAGCAGCGCTGAAAGGACAGGAAATCAGCGAAAAACTGTATGAAATGACAGAGCAGAGCATCCGTCAGGAGATCAACCCAAGAGATTCCTGGAGGGCATCCAGGGAGTTCCGTCTGCAGATCGGCGGAGAAATCGCAAAAAGAGCGCTGAAGCGTACCATAGAGCTTGCAGGAGGTGACAGAAAATGATCAAAGATAAAGTTCTGGTCAGATGTGTGGTAAACGGAAAAGAAGTAGCCGAGTATGTGGATCCCAGAGAGTCTCTGCTTGACATGCTTAGAAACCGTCTGGGTCTTACTTCCGTAAAAAAAGGCTGTGAGGTAGGAGAATGCGGAGCCTGCACAGTGATCATTGACGGAGAGACTATTGACTCCTGCATTTATCTGGCAGTGTGGGCGGAGGGAAAAAATATCCGTACCCTGGAAGGTCTGGAAAAGAACGGGGATCTTACCCGTATTCAGGAGGCTTTTATTGAGGAGGGAGCAATCCAGTGCGGTTTTTGCACACCGGGCTTTGTTATGTCTGCAACGGTGCTTCTGGAGCGGGGCGAGGTACTTACAAGAGAAGCTATCAAAAAACACATGTCAGGTAATCTGTGCCGCTGCACCGGATACCAGAATATTGTAAATGCAGTAGAAAAAGTAATGCTTGAACAGCAGGAGACTGAAGGAGTTTGATTTATGACACAGAATAACATACTGGTTGTCCGCGGAGGCGGTGATCTTGCCAGTGGAGTGATCCACAGACTTTACCGCTGCGGATACCGGGTGCTGATTCTTGAAAGCGCCAGACCCAGCGCGATCCGCCGGGAGGTGTCTTTCTGCGAGGCTGTTTATGACGGAGAGGCATTTGTGGAGGGCGTTTTAAGCCACAGGATCCAGGATGTGGGTGAGTGTGCCGGAATATGGGAAATGGGCGAGATTCCTCTTCTGGTAGATGAGACAGGAGAAGCTATCAAAAAACTTCATCCTGCAGCAGTGATCGACGCTATTCTTGCAAAAAAAAATCTCGGCACAAACAGGGCAATGGCGCCTCTTACCATTGCTCTGGGACCTGGGTTTCTGGCCGGTAGAGATGTGGATTATGTGGTGGAGACTCAGAGAGGCCATGATCTTGGAAGGATCGTGGAAGAGGGCTGGGCAGCTCCCAATACAGGGATTCCGGGAATGATCGGAGGTTATGGGAAAGAACGAGTGATTCATTCTCCGGCAGCGGGTACGATACACAGCCGGGCGAAGATCAGCGATCTGGTAGAAAAGGATCAGGTAATTGCTGTCATCAGTACAGAGAAAAACAGAGAAATTCCTGTCTTTGCCACAATTTCAGGAGTATTAAGAGGAATGATCCGGGAAGAGTATCAGGTATCGGAAGGAATGAAGATCGCGGATATTGACCCACGGAAAGAACAGAAAAAAAACTGCAATACCATTTCTGATAAAGCAAGATGCATAGCGGGAACTGTTGTGGAAATTCTTCTGTCAGAAGGAATTGTTCCCTGAACAGAAGGAGATGAAGAAACCTGCCTGCTGTATGACGGATGCTTTAACCGGAGAGGAAAAGGCAGGAATACAATTATCAGGTGATCGAGGAACAGGATTATGAGACTTACTGAACTTCTGGATATTGATGTAAATAGCAAAAAGATCATTTCAGTTGTGGGAGGCGGTGGAAAAACAAGCCTGATCTTCCGGCTTGCAGAGGAACTGGCAGAGCAGGGAAAAAAGGTCATTGTTACCACCACCACTCACATAGCTTTTGAGCCGGAACGCCCCTTTGCCAGAGACGGAGAACTGAATAAAGTCAGGGAAAATCTCAGAAAGTACGGCTATACGGTAGCTGCCTGTATGGAAAAACGGGAAGAAAAAAGTTGGAAAAAGCCGGAAAATATTCAGGGATCCTCAGGTACGCACTGCAGCGCTTCCGAAGAGCAGAACAAAAGCGGAAAACTGTTTACAGGAAAGCTTCAGGCGCTTCCGGAGGAGCAGCTTCAGGAACTGAAAAAAGAATGTGATGTAATCCTTATTGAGGCAGACGGAGCCAGACGTCTGCCTTTAAAGGTTCCGGCAGCCTGGGAGCCGGTAATTCCGGAGATGACCGATCTTGTGATCGGCGTGATTGGACTGGACTGTCTGGGAAAAGCAATCAAAGACACAGTTCACCGACCGAAATCAGCGGCAGAATTTCTGGGTAAATCTTCAAAGGAAAAGATTACGGAGGAAGATATCATACGGATTGCAAAGTCAGACCAGGGACTTCGTAAGTCCGTGGGACACAGAGGATTTCGAGTGTTTTTAAATAAAGAGGATGTTCTTAGTGACAGGAATTTGCCGGATAAAATAGTACAGAGACTGAGAAAACATGGCATTTGGGCCGTATGCGGCAGCCTGAAACAGGATATTTCTATTGTTATTCTGGCGGCGGGAAACAGCAGAAGATTTGGCAGCAACAAGCTGTTTTTTCCAATAGATGGCATTCCCATGTATTTACACACACTTCAGAAGGTTCTTCTGGTACAAAAAAAAATGAAACACAGGATTTCTTCCGTTATTCTTGTTACTCAGTATCCGGAGATCAAAAAAAATGCAGAGGCTCTGGGAGCCCGGGTGGTATGGAATCCCCATCCGGAAGAAGGAATTTCCTCATCTATGAAGCTGGGGCTTCTGGAAGTAATAAAAGAAAAGCCTCAGGCGCAAAGCTTTTCTGCCTGCCGGGAAAATAATGCCTGCCTTTTTCTGGTGGCAGATCAGCCGTGGATAAGGTGCCATACGATAGAAGCTCTGATCAGGATGTATACAGAATCCGAAAAGGGCATGGCTGCCGCAGCAAAAAATGGACAGCCTGGAAATCCCTGTATTTTTTCCGGAAAATATTACCCGGAGCTTCTGGCTCTGACAGGCGATACCGGAGGGAAAAGGGTGATGAGAAAATACATGCAGGATGTGGCTCTGCTGGAAGTGCCAGATAAAAAAGAGCTTACGGATATGGATATCCCTCCGGATATTTCATAAAGCCATAAATATGGAAAATCAGAATCATAAAGCTGGTTTTTTATTTCCCCTTTGCTCCTTTTTTAAGCTCCGACATTACGGTGAGAAGCATGGTAAAAAAGCTTGCACAGCCGCCGATCAGGTTGGAGATGGGTTCTGCCCAGAATACTCCGTCCACGCCCAGATTCCCGATCCCGGGCAACAGGACAGTAAGGGGAACTACGATCAGTACCTTTCGGAAAATAGAGAAAAAGGTTGCTTTTCTGGCTTTTCCAAGAGCCACAAAGGTACACTGGGCGGTAAACTGTAAGGCCATAAAGCAGTAGCCGAAAAAGTAAATATGGAGAGCGGGGATCCCTCTGGAGATCAGCTCAGGCTCATTGTTAAAGATTCGGATAAAAAATTCCGGAAACAGCTTCAGAAGCCCCCATATGATCAGTGTATAAGAAACACAGAGAACGGTAACGAACCGGATAGCTTTTCGTACCCGGTGATAGGCGCCCTCTCCATAGTTAAAGCTCATAACAGGCGAGGAACCGCTGGTGATGCCGTTGACAGGAGTGGTTGTGATCTCGCGGATGGAATTCAGCACAGTCATGATCCCCACATAGAGGTCTCCCCCGTACTGGTGAAGGGTGGTATTGCAGAAAACCTGTACAATACTGTTGGTAAAAGCCATCATAAAACTGGAGATTCCAAGAGACATAATGTTTTTGACCCGGCTCCAGCTAAGGCGCATGGCATCTTTTTTCAGGTGGAGAACTGCTTTTTTTCCTGTAAGAAACTTCAGAACCCACAAAGCAGAACACATCTGAGAAAGAACCGTAGCTGTTGCAGCGCCTTTTACTCCCATATGAAAAACAAAAATAAAAAGTGGATCCAGAATAATATTCAGCACAGCGCCAATGAGAATAGTCAGCATTCCCATATTTCCAAAGCCCTGGTTGTTAATAAAAGGATTCATTCCAAGAGTGATCATTACAAACAATGTGCCCAGAAGATAGATCTGAATGTAATCCCGGGCATAGGGGTAGGTAATGTCGCTGGCTCCAAAGGCGTGAAGCAGTGGATCATAAAAAATATATCCAACAGCCATCAGAAGCACGCCCGTAAGAAGAAGCATGGAAAAGGTATTTCCCATAAGACGTTCTGCTTCTCTGTGATTTCCTCTGCCCCGTTCCATGGAGCACAGAGGGCTTCCTCCATTTCCGAAAAGATAGGTAAAGGCAGTGATCAGAGTAATGATGGGAAAACAGATTCCCACGCCGGTCAGCGCGGTTGTGCCTGCCTCCGGGATTCTTCCGATATAAATCCGGTCTACGATATTATAAAGAAGGTTCAGAATCTGCGCCATGGTCATGGGCACAGCCATTTCCAGAATATTTCTGTTTACATTTCCTTTTGAAAAATCTGTCTGATGAATTTTCATAAATAGACTCCTTGATTACAAAAGACGGGGCTCCATGAGAACTGGAATCAGATAAAGCCTTCAGATAGCCGTCTTATATTTCTGGAAATTATTATATAACAAATTTTATGAAAAACAAGACCAGACCTTCCGTAAGCATCCTGTAAAATCATGCACAGCGGTTTGTTAAGCTGTTTTTGGTAATAATCTGCATCATTTCACAGATGGAAACCAACAAAAACCAACACCCCCAAAACCACTGCTTACTCTGTTTGCATCAGCTTGGGAAAATGTCTCCTGAACAGTAACCTGATCAAAATGTATTCCAGATCGCCTTCGGTGATGGCATTTTGCCCTGTGTGTCCCGGGATTTTTGCATATACATGCCAAAACACCTTGCGGGACAGTAACCTGTGAACAGTAACACAAATCCACATTATTACAGGGATTTTTTGTTGAATTTCCTTGTATTTTAAAAGAAAAACAGGTATACTTATCATAAATACAATTATAAAAAGTTCTTGATGTTTCATCATGGGAGGTATTATGGCGAAAAATTACAATGGTATGGCAGTGGGAGTATTTGAACTGGATAATCTGGTTGCCTGCTTTGTGGCTCTTGACGCTGCAGCCAAAGCAGCAAATGTAACGATCCAGAGTGTGGAGCGTAACCGACTGAAAAGCGGCGCCTGTGTGAAAATGAGAGGCTCTGTTTCTGATGTGAATGCTGCTATGGAGGTTGCTCTTGAGGCAGCTAAGCCGTTGGGACAGGTGGTAAGTCATACAGTGATCGCTTCTCCGACGGCTGATACGGAAACAGCCCTGGCAATGACAGTAAACAAATAAATAACAAAGTGAGGAAATCATTATGAGATACGGAGCGTTCGGACTGGTAGAGGTTCTGGGAAGCAGCAATGCGATTCTGGTGATCGACCAGATGCTGAAAACATCAGAGGTAGCCTTTCGTACCTGGAATACCAAATGCGGCGGTCATACAACCGTATTTTTAAGCGGAGACGTGGCAGCAGTTACGGCGGCAGTAGACAGTGTAAAAGGAAATCCGCCCTGTGAGATCATTGCAGCGGCAGTGATCTCCAATCCGTCTGAGGAGGCTGTGCGCCTGGTAGAAGAGGAAGCCGCAAAACACGCATCTGCAAAATAAATGCAGAAAAAAGGAGGCCGGGGAAAGCTTTTGTCCATTGAGGTCAAGCTTTCCTGCAGTCTCCTTTTTTATTACAGATGGCATGATAAAAGTTTATGAATGGATCAGGGTTCCTGTTTTTCCCTGGATTCCGTCTCTTGCTTTTTCAAGAAGTGTGATCATGGCTGTGCGGCCGGATCCGGAAGAAGCAAAATCCATAGCTGCCTGAACCTTCGGAAGCATGGAGCCTGCGGCAAAATGACCTTCGTCCACATATTTCTGCGCTTCCTCAACAGTGAGATCGCTTAACCATTCTTCATTTTCTTTGCCGAAATTAATGGCAACCTTCTCCACAGCAGTAAGAATGATCAGCATATCTGCGCCCAGCTCTTTTGCCAGAAGACTGCTTGCAAAATCCTTATCGATCACAGCGGAAGCGCCCTTCAGATGATCTCCCTGAAGAGTAACCGGGATTCCGCCGCCTCCGCAGCAGATAACGATCTTATTGGCATCTACCAGGCTGTTGATGGCATCCTGCTCCACAATCTCTACAGGCTTCGGAGAAGCCACTACACGGCGGTAACCGCGGCCTGCATCCTCTTTTGTGATATAGCCGTAGGTTTTTTCCGCGTGTTCCGCCTCTTCTCTGGACATAAAATGTCCGATAGGCTTGCTGGGATTCTGGAAAGCAGGATCGTCCGGATCTACCCGCACCTGAGTTACAACAGTAACGACCGGAGTACGCACAAAGCCTCTTTTGCGAAGCTCCTCTCTGAGCGCGTTCTGAAGATCATACCCGATATAAGCCTGGCTCATTGCGACACATACAGAAAGAGGTGTGTTGGGCTGGCTGGCGTCTTCCCGGGAAAGAGCGGCCATGGCATTGTTGATCATGCCTACCTGGGGACCGTTTCCGTGGACCACAACCACCTGGTGTCCGTCCTCGATCAGGTCGCAGAGAGCTTTTGCTGTTGTTTTTACAGCCATCATCTGTTCCGGCAGAGTATTTCCAAGAGCATTGCCCCCCAGAGCAATGACAATACGTTTCCGTTTATACATGTAAAAACCTCCTGATTGGGAAAAAGAGAAGGGCCGTGCAGAACAATGCTCCACAGGCCCTGTCGCTTTTTAGAATGATTTATTTAAGGATTCTCGGGGCTGCTTTTACTTCCAGTTTTTTGAGGATATCCTGCGGTTTTTCAAATTTGGAAAGCAGGATCATAGCAGCAATGATATATGGTTTGAAGCTTGCTTCTTTGTAAAGCGGAATTCTGTAGCGGTCAAATACGCTTGCGTCAACCTCGCCTGTCTCACAGCTTACTCCTGTGATATCAGCCGGCAGGCAGTGGAGATAAAGCGCTTTTCCGTCTTTTGTTGTTTTCATCAGCTCTTCTGTGCAGGCCCAGTCTTTGTGCTGTGCATTCTGAGCAAGAAGTTCTTTTTCCAGTTTGTCGATGCCGTCAAAATCACCCTCTGCATAAAGGTTTGTACGTTTTTCCATAGCTGCGAAAGGAGCCCAGCTCTTAGGATAAACGATATCGGCATCCTTGAAAGCTTCTTCCATGCTGTTTGTCTTTGTGAAAGTACCGCCGGTAGCTTCTGCGTTCTTTCTGGCGATTTCTTCAACCTCAGGCATTACGTCATAGCCTTCCGGATGAGCAAGCACAACATCCATGCCGAAACGTGTCATAAGACCGATCACACCCTGAGGAACAGAAAGAGGTTTTCCGTAGGAAGGAGAGTAAGCCCATGTCATGGCAAGCTTTTTGCCTTTCAGGTTCTCAACGCCGCCAAACTCATGAATGATATGAAGCATATCTGCCATACACTGAGTGGGGTGGTCTACGTCACACTGAAGGTTTACAAGAGTAGGTCTCTGCTCAAGGATTCCGTCTTTGTTGCCCTCAGTTACAGCGTCCATAAACTCTTTCTGATAAGCATGGCCTTTTCCGATATACATATCATCGCGGATACCGATCACATCAGCCATAAAGGAAACCATGTTGGCTGTTTCGCGGACAGTTTCGCCGTGAGCGATCTGAGATTTTTTCTCATCCAGATCCTGAACCTGAAGGCCAAGAAGGTTGCATGCAGAAGCAAAGGAGAAACGGGTTCTTGTGGAGTTGTCGCGGAAAATAGAAATTCCGAGACCGCTCTCAAATACCTTTGTGGAAATGTTGTTTTCTCTCATAAAACGGAGAGCGTCCGCAACAGTAAAAACAGCTTCCAGCTCTTCATCTGTCTTATCCCATGTCCAGAAAAAGTCGTTATTGTACATCTCCTTGAAATTCAGTGCATTTAATTTGTCAATATAATCCTGTAAAGTTTTCATAAATGATCTCCTTATTTATATTATAGATATTATTCTTACTTGCAGTAGGAAGCCGGAAGAGCTGCGTAAACAGCCGCGCATCTTACCAGGTCGATCTTCCATGTTTTTTCGTTCGGTGCATGAGCCTGTGCCTCTGCTCCGGGGCCGAAGCCGATACACGGGATTCCGTTGCGTCCCATAATAGAAACGCCGTTTGTAGAGAAGGTCCACTTGTCTGTAAGAGGACGGGCCTTTCTCATTTCTTCTGTCTCTGTGTTTCCAAGTCTTGTTTCACCATACAGATTCCTGTATGCATCTTCAAGAGCCTTTGTTACCTTGTGATCTTTCGGAATTGCCCATGTGGGGAAGTAGCACTCGATCTCATATACGCATCCGGTGTAGGATGGACGGTCGTAATTGTACATGGAAACCACAACATCGTCTCCGTATTTTTTCACACTTGGAAGGTTGCGGATCTCGTCAAGACAGCTTTCCCAGGTTTCACCGAAGGTCATACGTCTGTCAAGGGATACTGCGCAGGAGTCAGCAACTGCACAGCGGCTTGGAGAGGTGTAGAAGATCTGAGAACAGGTGATGGTACCGCGTCCAAGGAATCTTGCCTCTTCCCAGTCCGGATTGTATTTCGGGTTCAGCATTTTTACCAGACCCTTGATCTCTGTTTCATCAGAGTCATCGTTTTCATTAAGAGCGCGTACGTCCTGAAGAATATCTGCCATTTTATAGATGGCGTTGTCACCGCGCTCAGGAGCAGAGCCATGGCAGGAAACACCTTTTACGTCAACACGGATTTCCATACGTCCTCTCTGTCCTCTGTAGATACCGCCGTCAGTAGGCTCTGTGGAAACAACAAATTCCGGACGTACCTTGTCTTCATTGATGATGTACTGCCAGCAGAGACCGTCGCAATCTTCTTCCTGAACAGTTCCCACTACCATGATCTTGCATCCCTCAGGGATCAGGTCAAGATCCTTCATGATCCTTGCGCCGTAAACAGCAGATACGATACCGCCGCACTGGTCAGATACGCCGCGGCCGCCGATTTCTTCATCAGTCTCATAGCCTTCATATGGATCGAATTCCCAGTTTTCCATATTGCCGATACCAACAGTGTCAATATGTGCATCGTAGGCAATGATTTTATCTCCGGTTCCCATGTAGCCGATTACATTTCCCTGAGGATCGATCACAACCTGGTCAAAATCCAGCTTTTTCATTTCAGCGGCGATTGTGTCAATATGAGCTTTTTCATCACAGCTTTCGCCGGGATTTTTTACGATTGCTCTTAAAAATCTGGTCATGTCCTCCAGATAGTTCTGAGCCGCTTCGTTAATTTTTGCATAATCCATTGTAAATACCTCCCATAATAAATCAGTTGATAAAATTAGAATTTGTTTTGTATCAGTGACCCGATGATCACTGTAAAGAACAGGCTGATTTCCGTCAGTTATTCGCTGAAGGACTCCTCTGTTCCGTAAAGTCCGTCCCATACGATTTCACGGTAGCGTACCGGATCTGTATCTCCTTCTGTGGAGATTACAAGAATGTTGGAGCTTTCATCAAGCTTCAGAGCCTTTTTCAGATCTTCTGCATCTTTGTCATGAAGGGCAGTGTAGCAGAGACCGAGAGGCACAGAGCCGGATTCTCCGGAAACAATATGAGGATCTCCCTCAAGCGGGTTTGCGTAGATTCTGGTAGCTTTTGCGCTCATCCAGTCAGGACAGGATGCAAATACGGTTACATGATTTCTTAAAATATCCCATCCAATGGTATTTCCTTCGCCGCAGGCAAGACCTGCCATGATAGTCTGAAGATCTCCGGTTACGTTTACAAGTTCTCCGGTTTTCTTCTCGGCTGAGCGATAGAGACAGTCTGCTGCGGCTGCTTCGCATACAACCATTACCGGAGGATTCTCTTTGTATTTGTGAGCAAAATAGCCAACCACTGCTCCGGCAAGAGAACCGACGCCTGCCTGCACAAATACATGAGTGGGACGTTCTACACCCTGTTCCTTTAACTGCTGATCTGCCTCCATGACCATGGTTCCGTAACCCTGCATGATCCAGGAAGGAATTTCTTCATAGCCGTCCCAGGCAGTATCCTGAACAATGATGCCGTGTTCTGTTTTTGCAGCCTCGGCAGCAGCCATTCTTACACAGTCATCATAGTTGCATTCTTCAATAGTAACAGTTGCGCCTTCTTTGGCAATGTTGTCAAATCTTGTCTTGGTGGTTCCCTTTGGCATTCTTACCACAGCCTTCTGTCCAAGGCGGCTGGCAGCCCATGCAACTCCGCGGCCGTGATTTCCGTCTGTGGCAGTGAAGAAGGTTGCCTGCCCGAATTCTTCTTTCAGCCTATCAGAAGAGAGTACGTTGTAGGGCAGATCGCTGATATCCCGTCCAAGCTCTTTTGCTATGTAGCATCCCATGGCGTAGGAGCCGCCCAGCACCTTGAATGCATTCAGACCAAAACGATAGGATTCATCCTTGCAGAAAATATTTTTTACACCCAGATAGGATGCCAGAGAAGAAAGCTTCTGAAGAGGCGTCACTGTATACTGGGGGAAGCTTTTGTGAAATTCATTTGCTTTTTTTACATTTTCCTCAGACATTAATTCCAGGAAAGTATCGTCGGATTTCGGAACTTCATTAAGCGTCCATTTTAATCCTTCAGTCATGTAAAAATCCCTCCTTAAAAAATTTGTTTTACACTTATTGTTTTTGCTCCTGTTAAGTCTATCATATCATAAATAATGAATTTTGCAATAGAAAATACAAAAATTTTTAGGTTTTTCAAAAAATATTTAGCGACATTGAAAAGACAGGGTTCCTGTGTTAAAATCAACGTATATTTTTACAGTAAAAAAGAAGGAGGAGGACAGTTATTATGGCAGTTTTTCAGGCATTCCGGGCGCTGCGCCCCACACCGGAAAAAGCAGAGCGCGTGGCAGCGCTTCCATATGATGTGGTAACAGAGGAGGAGGCCCGTGAGACAGGAGATAAAAATCCGTTTTCTTTTCTCCATGTGGACCGGGCGGAGATCGACCTTCCGGAAGGAACCGATCCATATGACAGCATCGTATACGAAAAAGCAAAAGAAAATCTTTCTGCAATGGAGGCAGAAGGGATCTTTATTCAGGATGAGAAGTCCTGCTATTATATTTATGAGCTCACAAGAATGGGAAAAACTCAGACCGGTATTGCAGGCTGCTGCTCTGTGGACGATTATCTGAACGGAGTGGTAAAAAAACATGAGCTTACCAGAGAAGATAAGGAGCGGGACCGTATTTGTCATGTGGATGTCTGCAACGCCAATACAGGACCTATTTTTATGGCATGCAGATATACAGAGCCGCTTCTGTCCCTGATGGAACAGTGGAAAAAAGAGCACGCGCCTGTTTATGATTTTGTCACAGAAGATGAGATCGGCCACAGAGTGTGGGTGATCGACGGGGATGGGGAAACTGAGTTTATCAAAAAAGAATTTGGAGAGATTCCTTCTTTTTATATTGCAGACGGTCATCACCGGGCCGCTTCAGCCGTAAAGGTAGGACTGAAAAGAAGAGAGGAACATCCGGATTATACAGGAGGGGAAGAGTTTAATTATTTTCTTTCTGTGGTATTCCCGGAAGATCAGCTTACGATCCTTGCCTATAACCGGGTGGTGAAGGATCTGAACGGCGTGGCGGAAAAAGCGTTTGTAGGAAGCCTGAAATTTAATTTTGAACTGATGGTCATGCCGGGATTTCCCTGTAAGCCGGTGGAAAAGCACTGCATGGGCATGTACGTGGGAGGCGAATGGTATCACCTGAAGGCCTGGGAGGATATCTGGCAGGACAAGGATGTTGTAGCACAGCTGGATGTCTCTCTTTTGCAGGATAAGGTACTTGCTCCTGTCCTGGGAATCAAGGATCCAAGAACAGATCAGAGGATCCGTTTTGTAGGGGGAAATCATAAGCTTCGGGAGCTTCAGGAAATGGCTGACGAGACAGGAGGAGTGGCGTTTGCCCTGTATCCCACCTCTATGGAGGAACTGATGCAGATTGCAGATGAAGGCAGGCTGATGCCACCAAAATCCACATGGTTTGAGCCGAAGCTGAGAAGCGGATTTTTTATTCATAAGCTTTCCTGAAAAAGGAGAAGATCACAGCAGAAAATGGATTGACAGAAGGGAGAACATTATGGGACTGATCAGAGCAGCAAAAGGAGCAGCGGGAGGAGTCTTCGGGGACCAGTGGAAAGAGTATTTTTACTGTGGATCCATGTCTTCGGATACACTTGTATCAAAATCCCGCAAAAAAACTTCACGGCGTTCCTCAAACAGACACGGGTCTGAAAATATCATCAGCAACGGTTCCGTGATTGCAGTAAATGACGGACAGTGTATGATCATTGTAGAACAGGGAAAGGTAGTGGACGTATGTGCAGAACCGGGAGAATATGTTTATGACAGCTTTACAGAACCGTCCCTGTTCTGCAGTGACCTGGAGGACGGGATCGTTCAGGTGTTTGACCAGATCGGAAAACGCTTCGGGTTCGGCGGAGAAACTCCGGAAGATCAGAGGGTATATTTTATAAATACAAAAGAGCTGACAGGAAACAAATACGGAACACCGGGGCCTGTGCCGTTCCGAGTGATCGATGCAAACCTGGGACTGGATATTGATATTTCCGTCAGATGCTTTGGAGAATACAGCTACCGTATTGCAAATCCGATTCTGTTTTACACAAATGTCTGCGGCAATGTGGAAAGTGAATTTACAAGAGAGGAGCTGGACGGACAGCTGAGAAGCGAGCTTATGACTGCTCTTCAGCCGGCGTTTGCCAGAATCTCCGCAATGGGGATCCGCTACAGTGAGCTTCCCGGACATACCATGGAGCTTTCTGATGCTCTGAATCAGATTCTGTCTGAAAAGTGGGAAAAGCTAAGAGGAATCCGTATTGTATCTCTGGGCGTTTCCAGCATAAAGGCATCGGAAGAGGATGAGGCAATGCTGAAGGAACTGCAGAAAAATGCAGTGTTCAGAAATCCGGCTATGGCGGCTGCCCATATGGTGGGAGCCCAGGCCTCAGCCATGCAGGCCGCAGCGTCCAATCAGAATGCAGGCCCGGCCATGGCCTTTGCCGGTATGAATATGGCGTCAAATGCCGGCGGAGTGAATCCGTCAGAGCTTTTTGCCATGGCCCGGAACGATCCGTCTCAGAGAAGCGCACAGCAGGAGGCACAGTCTCCGGTACAGCAGGAAAGCTGGGTGTGCTCCTGCGGAAATGTCAATAGAGGAAAATTCTGTTCCGAATGTGGAAACCCGAGACCGTCCGGACCCTGGGTATGTTCCTGCGGCACTGTAAACAAAGGGAAATTCTGCTCTGAATGCGGAAGGCCAAGACCATAAGAGAAGGGGGATAAAGGATGGAGATCCTGAACTACAAATGTCCCAACTGCTCTGCCGGTCTTGAATTTAACAGTAAAACACAGAAAATGGCCTGTGAGTACTGTGGAAATTCATATACAGTGGAAGAGCTGGAGGAGCTGGAAGAACAAAAGGAAGAGCCTTTAAAGGAAGAGGATTCCAGGGGGCACTGGGAGGGATTTGACCCGGAATCCTGGAATCCGGACGGAGGAGAAATTTCTGTATGGAGCTGTCCTTCCTGCGGAGCAGAGCTTGTGGCAGAAAAAACAGCAGGAGCGCTTGTGTGCCCCTATTGCATGAATTCGATGATCATGCCGGAGCAGTTTCAGGATATTTACCGGCCGGATTATGTGATACCATTTAAAAAGTCAAAAAAGGACGCTCTGGATGCCCTGAAAAAACACTATCTGAAAAAACCGCTTCTTCCTTCTGTTTTTAAAGACGAAAATCATCTGGAAGAAATAAAGGCAGTGTATGTGCCTTTCTGGATGTACGATCTGGAATCCTCCGGCCGTTTCCAGTATCAGGGAACCAGAGTCAGATTCTGGGAAACAGAAAAATATGAATGTACGGAAACAAGCTTTTACCATATTGTCAGAAAAGGGAGCATGAAATTCTGCCGGATTCCGGTGGATGGTTCGGAAAAGATTGACGATACGATGATGGAAGCGATAGAACCCTACGATTACCAGGAACTGGAACCTTTTCAGCTTTCTTATCTGTCCGGTTATATGGCAGACAGGTATGACAGAGAACCGGATGAGCTGACAGACCGCGTACATGCAAGAATGGAAGAAAGTATGCGCCGGGCAGTGCGAAATACGGTGATCGGATATGATACGGTGATTCCTGTGCAGGAGGATATCAGGATCACAGGAAAAGGTCAGGTAAAATATGCGCTTCTTCCGGTGTGGTTTCTGAATACAAAATGGAATGGAAAAACTTATTCCTTTGCCATGAACGGACAGACAGGAAAAATCATCGGCGATCTTCCGGTAGGAAAAGATCTGCTGATCCGGTACTGGATGAAATATCATATATTTTCTGCTGCTGTCATTTTTGTTCTGTTTGTGATACTTATGCTGGCGGGGGTGATCGGATGAAAAAATTACATAAGCTTCCGGGTTTTCTGCCTGTACTTTTATGTCTGGCAGGAATCATGTGGCTGCCGGTATCTGTACAGGCAAAGGTATATGACAATTATGGGATTTTAAATGAGGAAGAAACAACAGCACTGGAAAAAGAGCTTGCAGAGATTGAAGAAGCCTATCAGTTTGAGACCGCATTTCTTATTACAGACAATGTGGGAGAGGAGATGGATTATCGTCAGTATGCTGCCCGTTTTATGCAGATGAACCAGGTGGGATACGGAGAAAGCAATGAGGGATTATGTGTGTTTCATCAGCCGGATGCCCGGAATATCACCATTGTATTCCGGGGAAAGGCCCAGGATCAGTTTACAGAAAAAATCCAGGACAGGATGCTGGATCACTGCACAGAGAAGCTGAAAAAGGACGATACTCTGGGCGCGTATCAAAGTATTGTAAAGGATCTGGAGCAGGGACTTTCCCGTGTCAGTCAGGGCAAAAAGATCCGCCCCATGGATATCTCTGATACGCCTCTGACCCTTTCGCTTCTGAAGTGGCTTCTGATTTCCATAGCTGCAGGCGCAGTGCCGGCTTTTGCAGCATCCTGGTATCAGAAGAATCGGATGAAGACAAATGTGATCCAGACAAATGCAGATCTGTATGCAGAGGCAGAGGAAACACAGTTCAGTCAGATGAGAGACATGTATATACGCAGAGCTGTGACCAGAAGGAGAAAACCGGAAAATAAAGGCGGAAATAACGGTTCTTCCGACTCGTTTACAAGCGGAGGAGAAAGCTTTTCCGGATCCGGCAGAAATTATTAACAGGAATTTATACAAAGAAGGAGTCAGGTGGACTTCTTCTTTGTATATTAGACAGAAAAGAATGAGCAAATCCGCAAAAAAAATTGTCAAAATCCCATGAAAAATGCACAAAAAACAGGGTGATATATCATATAAATTGCATACATGCACAATTGATTTTTGACTTTCATATGTTATAATTTTTTTGTTAAAAAACTTATCCGGGGGTGACGTAATTGAAAAAAATTCTTACTTTTATGAGTGTTGTCCTGGCTGCAGTTCTGGCCCTTCCGGCCAACGTATGGGCAGCGGGCAGCGGTGAGGCGGCAGCGCAGGTTCCGGTGTGGCTCTGTATTCCTTTTGCCGGACTTCTTCTGTGCATAGCAGTAATGCCGCTTGTAAAAGGCGAATGGTGGGAAGCCCATCAGCCGCTGGTGGTCGGATTCTGGATCGCGGCCATGGTGCTTCCGTTTATCGCAGTATACGGAGCAGGAAAAACAGTGGAAACAGTGCTGGAATGCACGGTCAATGATTATCTGACCTTTATTATCCTTCTGTTTGGCCTTTTCTGCGTATCAGGAAATATTACCATGGAGGGGGATTTTGCCGGTTCGCCGAGAATCAATGTAGGTCTTCTTGCTCTTGGGACACTGCTTTCAAGCTGTATCGGTACCACAGGAGCCAGTATGCTTATGGTGCGTCCTGTGATCAAAATGAATTCATGGAGAAAGCGCAAAAGCCATATTATGGTGTTCTTTATTTTTATGGTATCCAACATGGGAGGCTGTCTGACACCGATCGGTGATCCGCCGCTTCTTATGGGATTTATGAGAGGCGTTCCTTTTTTCTGGAGCCTTCATCTTCTTCCCATGCTTCTTTTTAATATGGCTATTCTTTTGTTTGCATTTTATCATCTGGATAAATGGGCATATCGCCGGGATATTGCAGAGGGCCGTAAGCCGGATATCAGCAAACCCGGTACAGAGTTCAGAATCGATGGTCTGCACAATATCGTATTCCTTCTCATGATCGTAGGTGCGGTTATTTTAAGCGGAGTGCTTCCGGGAATGCCGGCTTTTCAGGATGGGGCAGGAAACGTAAAAGGAATCCATATTTTCGGAGAGGTTACATTAAGTTTCCCGGCGCTGATCGAGATCGCAGTGATCCTTCTGGCAGCATGGCTGTCCTTCCGCACAACAAAACAGGAGATCAGAAGAAGAAACCATTTTACCTGGGGTGCGATCAAGGAGGTTGCAGTTCTTTTTATCGGTATCTTTATTACTATGCAGCCGGCTCTGATGCTTCTGAAATCAGTAGGACCTGAGCTTGGTCTTACCCAGCCGTCCCAGCTTTTCTGGGCAACAGGAGCGCTTTCCAGTTTTCTGGATAATACTCCTACCTACCTGGTATTTCTCACAACAGCAGGAACCCTTGGAATCACAAGCGGAATCGCCACATCTCTGGGAACAGTTCCGGCAAAGCTGCTTTCTGCGATTTCCTGCGGAGCAGTATTTATGGGAGCCAATACATACATCGGAAATGCGCCGAACTTTATGGTGAAGTCCATTTCTGATGAGAACGGTGTGAATATGCCTTCTTTCTTCGGATATATGCTCTGGTCCCTGGCGTTCCTTGTACCTGTATTTATCATAGATACTTTTGTATTCTTTTTGTAAGGAGGGCGGACAGATATGGAAGACAATCAGAAAAAATATACAGAGCTTGCCAACCGGATTTACGATCTGGACGGAGCGGTTTATGAATGTGTAGGATCTTCTCTTGGCCGGACCTTTACAGGAGGAAGAGAGAGAACGGTCCGGACTTTAAGCATGCTGATGTATACAAAGCCGGACGGACATCTTCTGAGAAGTGAGCTTGCTCTTATCAGCAACATGGCCCGCACCATTAAAAACAAAGAAGAAAAATCCAGGATGATGACAGAATATAATGAGATCCTTATGGAGATCGAGAAGCTGCCGGACGTATTCGGCAAAGTGGATATCCTGGATGATGAGAGAGTGCGTCTGAATCTGGCGGCAAAAAGAGAAAAGCTGTCAGAAAATGACCATCTTGTGATCTGCATCAGCCGTACTCAGGGAAGTGCCGGAAATGATATCGGTTTTGAACTGGCGGACAATCTTAAGATCAATTACTATGACGTGGAAATCTTTGACCAGGTTATGAAGCGTCTGGAGGCAGATAAGGATGCAGTCAATGACGCGGAAAACTTTGTTGATTTTAACAAATATACGAAAAAAAGCGGCGGAAGCCTGAAAACCAGATTCCGGGAGTTTAACCGTTATCACGGCCTTCCAAAACAGGATGCAGTATTTTTTAATATGAGCGATCTCATCTGTAATCTGGCAAAAACAGAAGACTGTATTATTATGGGACGCTGCGCAGATATGATCCTGAAAAACAATCATATCCCTCATATCAGTTTGTTTATCAGTGCTCCGTTTTCGGTTCGTGTGGAACATATTATGGCTGTCAGAAACATGAACCTGAAGCAGGCAGTGAGGTTCCTGAAAAAAATGGACAGACAGCACAGAAAATATTATCAGTTTTATACCGGTGAGAAATGGGGAAAACCGGAAAATTATGATCTGTGTATCAACAGCGCAAACTATGGCATCAAGGAAACCATTGATGTGATCAGAAGAATGATCGGAAAATAAAAACATAAAAATCTCATACATTCAGCGTTTTGCGGCAGAGAAAAAGCCCGGCTGATGTATGAGATTTTTTTCTTAAAATAACCTGAAAATGCAGACAGGTGAAGCGCTGCGTTGGCCGGGAGATTATTTATTGACATCAATATAGCTGTACAGGGTGTATTTGGAAATGCCAAAATAATTTGCGACCTTGTCTCCTGACTTAGTGATCAGAAATGCCCCGGAGTCGTTCAGGAACTGAATGGCAGTTACCTTGTCTTCCTTATTCATAAGAGCCACCGGTTTGCCTACCAGAGCAACAGATTCTTCAATCAGATGATCCAGAAGATCATTGACATTATGGGTAATTTCTTTTGGCTTTTCTTCTGTGTTGACAGGAGTGACCAGATCATGAACTGCGCTTTCGATCATGGTCAGTCTGGAAATATCATAGTTGATCCCAAAAACATAATGGAGACTGCCGTCATCATCACGTATATAAGAGGTGCTGCACTTCAGAATTTTGCCGTCAGAAGTTTTCATCAGATATCCGGCGTGATCCCGGGGCTCATCCTGTGTCTTGTTATTATTATGCCGGATCACATCAAAAACCGCATTGGAAGGTCCGTCTCCGATCCCTCTGTTTGTCACATGTCCGTTTTCAATATACACGATAGAATTTTCCGGATCCTTTGTTTTCAGATCATGAATGACTACTTCGCAGTCAGGGCCGAACTGACAGGCAATATCGTGAGCAATCTGTTTCAGTACAGTAAGCCGTCCCATAGTTTACCTCCTCCGTTGTTGCTTTTTTCTTTTATATTAACATAATAGGATATAAATAAAAAGTTTTTTTGCGAAAAAAATTGTGTAAGCCTCAAGAAGTTTTGAGTAACCTGCGCAGAAACAGTTGAAGCAGGGGAAAAATAATGGTATATTGAATAAAAGAAAGGGAAATCGGGGGTGTTTGATTATGAAATATTTACTAAAAAATGGTACGATAGTATCAGGTTCCGGTATACTTGATCAGGATGTTCTTATAGACGGTGAAAAGATTGTCAGGGTAGGAGAAAATCTGCCTGCAGAGGATGCAGAGGTTATTGACGTAACCGGAAAACTGCTTTTCCCGGGCTTTATTGACGGGCATACGCATTTTGATCTTGAGGTTGCCGGAACAGTAACTGCAGATGATTTTGAGACAGGGACAAGGGCAGCCATTCTGGGTGGAACAACTCTGGTCATTGATTATGCCTCTCAGGACAAGGGCGGCCATACGCTGAAGGAAGGCCTGGAAAAATGGCATGGAAAGGCAGACGGAAAATGTTCCTGCGACTATTCCTTCCATATGTCCATTGTAGAATGGAATGAGCAGACGGAAAAAGAAGTCCAGGATATGATCGATGAGGGGATTACAAGCTTTAAGCTTTACATGACTTATCCTGCCATGATCGTAAATGACTGTGATCTTTATAAGATCCTGAAAAAACTGGGAGAGTGCGGCTGCTTTGCCGGAGTTCACTGTGAAAATGCCGGAGTGATCGACGCTCTGATCGATGAAGCCAAAAAACAGGGAAGAACAGGCCCGGAAAATCATCCTCTGGTACGTCCGGATACCATGGAGGCTGAGGCTGTCCACAGACTTCTCGTGATCGCAAAAGAGGCGGATGCTCCTGTTATGGTGGTTCATCTTACTAACCGCAAAGCCTATGAAGAGATTATGAAAGCCAGAAAGGAAGGACAGACGGTGTATGCGGAAACCTGTCCTCAGTACCTTCTTCTGGACGACAGTGCCTATTCCAGACCGGATTTTGGCGGAGCCGTTTATGTGTGCGCGCCCCCTATCCGCAAAAAGGAGGATCAGGATTGTCTCTGGGATGCATTGAAAAAAGAGGACATTCAGACCGTTGCCACAGATCAGTGCAGTTTTACTTTGGA